>OGCI01000001.1_pt1 | contig 477797 bp, 411 predicted proteins | sample 1570021 | NCBI WGS metagenome assembly OGCI01 (sample SAMN06264664, study PRJEB24512) | hot springs metagenome | isolation source: Hot spring water | place: South Africa: Tshipise | collected 2015-06-21 | reverse complement strand
TATGGCCGTCACCGTCACCACATTCGTGAAATCACCCGTCACATTCCCCTGACTGCACGTATACGTGGTAACCACTCCCCTGCCAAGCAACTTAATATTGCGCCTACAGTCAGGAACAGCGGGGTCGCTCACCTGCACACCGATAAGCGGCACGTCCCCCGTGTTGCTCACCGTGATGGTGAAGGTGACCGTGCCCCCACCGCGCACATACTGCAACTCAGGCCCCTTGGCAATCGCAATGGCGGGGTTGTTGTCGTCCTGCGCCTCAATGCTGAATGTCCACTCGGGTATTTGATTTGGTCGTGCCTGGTCACCTACATCGTAAGGCCTCGCAAGAGCTCGGGCGTCCACTTGCGTAACCAGTAGCGCCAGTACACCACCAGCTACTGCGCCCATAAGAACCAACCAGCATACCACAGTGCACACACGAGAGATGCGCTGATACATGGCGACACTCCTTAGTTATAGCGAAGCTTCAACAAACTGTTGCCGATTATCAAGGGCAATTAGAGGCAATCAGACCTGCCAGGCGGCTGTTACAACTAATCAAGTCAACACACTCGCACACGCGATTATGAATACATCTATGGCCCACAGGAGAATGGACCAACCACACCGCAGTAGTCCGGTCATACGCCTGAAATGTGCCTAATCTGCTCCCTCCAGAGACAAGGCAAAACCGGACAAACTTAATCCCCTCTATTACCAAACATTATAGCACAAGAGAAGACACGCGTCAAGAGAAGTAAGAAGAGATCACCTGGTTGATCGCGCTGCTCAACGCATACTCGGCAGGTGTCTGCCTCGCGAACTTCATGACAAGGTGGCATCACTCATATGGAAGGCACCGACTTTCCACATGGCAATTCCTAGCGCCACAAATGTCCTTCTCAGATTCGACGCTGGCAGCACGAGAAGGATATTAGGGGGTATCACCATTTTTTTGTTTGCAGGAGCGAGGCGGCTCGCCGTCAACTCACCCCACCAGCTGCATCCGGTCGCCGGCGATGCCAAAGTAGTCACGGATGAGCCAGCAGGTGCGTTCGTAGCAGGCATCTTGCGCTCTGGCAATGCTGCCTGTGGTGCGCCACGCCTGTTCATAAGCTTGACGGATCTCGGTGCCGATGTTGACCTTCGCAATGCCCCGCTTGATTGCTGCTAACACATTATCACGCTTGATCCCAGAGCCGCCATGCAACACCAGCGGCAAGCCGGTCGCCTGATACAACTTCTCAAGGTGTTCCAGGTTGAGTCGCGCCTCCACCTTGGGTTGATCCCGCGCGATGCCCGACACGGCGCCATGGATATTCCCCGCCGCCACCGACAGCCAATTGCACCCGCTCTCACGCGCAAAGCGACGCGCTTCTTCCACGTCGGTGAAACCTCTTCCGCTGTCAAACAGCTCCTCATACGGCGGCAGAGGCCCTGCCTCGTGTCCCATTACGGCACCCAGCTCGGCCTCCACTGGCACACCCCGGGCGTGCGCCATTTCAACCACTTGGCGCGTCGCTTTGATGTTTTCCTCCAAGGGCAGCCGAGAACCATCTACCATCACCGATTCGTATCCCAGATCAAGCGCTTCGCGGATGATCTCCAGATAGTCCACGCGCTGTAGATCCTCGTCAATGACCGGCACATGGTCGAGGTGGATGCGCATGTAATCGGGCTGCGCCCATTTCCGGTACTCTTCCATTACAGCTGCAGCGCTGTGCGCTTCGAATTTGATCCATTCCAGACGCGCCGTCTCGATCAGCGCGAAACAATCCTGATCGACAATAGCGCGCACGACCGGCTCAACCATGGGCAAATAGGGGACATTGAAGGCTGGCACGACCAATCCCTTTTGGGCAGCCTTCCTGACAATTAAATCGGTATCCGACATGAATCGCATCTCCCTTGAAGGCAAAAAATATGAGGAGGTCGAGTGCCAATTACAGATGGGCGGATTGATTGGCTACCCGTCCAGTGCATCCTGACGCCGTCTTAATTGTACCACAATTTGGCTCTCGTCCAAGCTGACGTCGTCCCAGGTGATGACGTTCCCTTTTGTGACTGCGCGCGTCATCACCGCCCCGGGTGCGAGGCCGACCGGCAGGGCATTGAGACTGCATGCCACCTCAGCTCGGTCGTTGCAGCCGTAAAAAGTGTAGCCGCCGAAATCATCTAAACGCTCACCCGGCTTCAAGTCGCGTTTGGCGATGGTCATTACCTCCGCCACCGGTCGATCGAGCGGTACCAGCGTCGCCTGACGGTACAGACAGGCACGCGCTACCGAAATGGGCGCTTCGAGAAACCACAAATGATACGGGCGGAAGAAGGTGAAGTACTTTCCCCTGCCGACTTTGAGGTACTGCAAATCGTCGCGAATGCGCTCATCGTGCACACGCACGGTGACGAATACACCACCAGTCATCGAACTGCCCTGCACAAAGTCCACCACACCAGGGAAAGGTGTGATCCCACCATCTTCCTGCAAGGCGAAGATCTGCGAAACTGTCTCGAGAGTGGCCTCCGGACCCACCATCCCACGCTGCATGGGAACGCAACCAGTAGCATTGGCAGCACAGGTCATCTCAAACATTGTCTTGGTGCCGTCCACATACGAAGCAACTTGGAAAGGGTCTTTGCCGGCACGGCGTGCCGATTCGGCCACTGTATCCGGCGTAGCCGTGGGATCGAGCGGGTTGTTCTTCCCTTTGCCAATCACGATCACTTCATATCCCAGCGTAGTCACAAAATCGACCAGCTCCATCAGGCAGCCCGGTTCGTCGCCTGAGGAAACGGTGTACAGGACGCCCGCCTCGCGCGCCATGCGGCTCAGAATGCGGCCGACGGTGACATCCGCTTCAATGTTGACCATCACTACATCCTTGCCGTGCTGGATCGCCGCATAAGCAGTTTCGGCACCGATAGCCGGCGAGGGGGTGGCGTCGGCAACAATGTCTACATCCTCGAGTTGTGCTGCCAAAGCATAAGAAGGGGTCACCACGCGGTGACCTGCGCGCAGTGCATCCATAGCGCGACCCGGTGTCTCGGCCTCGACGATCTGCTCAAGCGGCACGCCAACACTGAGAAAAGCCTGGCGCGCGGCGGATACATCGGTGTCGGCCAGAATATTCACCGTCATCCCCTCCACATGGGAGATAGCGGTCACAAAACCGCTGCCCAGCCAGCCTGCACCGCTCACGCCGACGCGGATGGGATGGCCATGGGTTTGCTGGTAATCTAACAGATCTTGACGGAGCATAAACACAGTCTCCTTACCGCTTTGCTGCGATTGCTTCACGCGCTGCAGCAGCAATGTGTTCTGCAGTGAGCCCATACTTCTCGAGCAAGTCCTCAGGATCGCCCGACTCAGTGTAGGTGTCTGCCAATCCGACGAAGCGCATGGGAACTGGGTGGTTAGCAGCGACAATGCGAGCGATATTGCTGCCCATACCGCCAATAAGTAGATGCTCTTCGGCAGTTACAATGGCGCCCGTTTCACGCGCTGCAGCAACAATCGTGGCCTGATCCATCGGGCGCAGGGTGTGCATATCCACCACACGCGCCTGAATACCCTCATCGGCCAGCATCGCTGCAGCATCTAACGCCATAGCTACCATGATCCCGCAGCCGATGATGGTCACGTCGTTCCCTTGTCGCACCACGTTCGCCTTGCCGATCGTGAATGGACAGTTGTCCTCTGGGTAGATGTGAGGCATAGCTACACGGCTGGAGCGCAACCACACTGGTCCCACGTGGTCGACCGCAGCCTGGACTGCTTTGTGCATCGAAGCAGGATCACTGGGCACCAGCATCACAAATGTGGGCATGCCCCCGACCAACGCAATATCCTCAATGCCCATTTGCGTGGGGCCATCCTTACCCAAAGTAATTCCTCCGTGACTGCCTAACACCTTCGCGTTGATGTTGGACAGAGCAATTGCTAACCGCAACTGGTCGTAGGCATTACACAGCAGGAAAGAGGAGAAACTGGTGATAAAAGGGATGAATCCGCAGGCAGCCAAGCCGGCACCCACGCACACCAGATTGCTTTCGGCAATGCCCAGATTGAAGAAGCGCTCTGGAAAGGCATGGCGCACCGTTTCCGCCTTGGTCGAATTGCCCAGATCGCCGTCCAACACCACCACACGTGGGTTGCGGCGACACACCTCCAGAAGAGCATCTCCAAAGACGTCTCGCATCGGTTTTGCAGGCTTCAGTCCAGCTCTCTCTCCTAATCTCATCGTAACAGCTCCTCTCGCGCACGGGTGGCTTGCTCTGGGGTAAGCGCGCGGCCGTGGAATGTATAGTCTGCTTCCACAAAGGAAACACCCTTGCCTTTAACAGTATGGGCGATGATCACCGAAGGTTGTCCCCGCACACGTTGCACGGCCTGGAGCACCTCGATCAACGCCGCGATGTCGTGGCCATCCACTTCTTGCACGTGCCAGCCAAACCCACGCCACTTCTCAACAAAGGGTTCCAAGGCCATCTCGCGGCTGATGGGGCCGGTCTCCTGGTACTTGTTGTAATCCACGATGGCGTGCAAGTTATCAGCTTTGAAGTGGGCAGCTGCCATGGCAGCTTCCCAGATTTGGCCTGCTTCACACTCGCCATCGCCCAACAGCACGTATACGCGGTAGTTGATTCGGTTGAGACGACCGCCCAGCACGTGGCCCAGACCAAGCGACAGCCCCTGCCCCAACGAGCCAGTGGTCGCCTCGACCCCGGGCAACAGACCTTGGATCGGGTGCCCTTGGACAGGGCTGTTAATCTGACGCAGCGTCCATAACAAGTCCCGGCTGAAATAACCCGCCGCAGCCAGCACAGCGTAAAGAGCTGGCGCAGCGTGGCCCTTGCTCATGATGAAGCGGTCACGCTCCGGCCACCATGGATCATCCGGGCGGTAGCGCAGGATACCACCAAAGTAGAGAGCAGTCAGGATTTCCACACACGACCAGCTGCTGGATGGATGTCCGGAGGCAGCTTTGGTGGTCATATCCAGGATATCCAGGCGAAAGCTGCGCGCCATCTCCTTGAGCGTATTGATGTCTACTAGTTGGGATGTCACTCTCATTTCCAAGTTCTCAACTCCTTTTCGATTTGGATAGGTGCCAAGAAACCTTTCAAGCTAACAGGAAACAGACTACGCTGCTCGGCTGAGGAACTCTGCCACCTGTGCTGCACTAGGCAGCGCCGGCATAACACCAACTTTTGTGGCAGTCAAGGCGCCGACAGCGTTGGCATAGCGCAGAATGGAACGCAAGTCGTCCAGCGTAAGTCGAGAGCGCCAGTCCCCCGAAGCAACCAGCTGCCACAGGAGGCCGGCGATGAAAGCATCACCACACCCGGTCGCGTCCACTGCTTCCACCTGGAAGGGGGCCACGTGCTCACCGCCCTCTGCAATGGCAAAGTAGCTGCCCAGCGGTCCAAGCGTGACCACGACCAATCGAGGGCCCATCTCCAATAGTTGACGACTGGCAGCATTATCTTGGTTACCCGTCAATAGCTGGAGCTCGACCTCGTTCAACTTTACCAGATCAACATGGGGGATCATCGATCTGACTTGTTCCAGAGCCTGTTCTGGGCTCTCCCAGAGAGAAGGGCGATAGTTGACATCGAAGGAGATCAACGCACCACCTCGCCGTGCCAAATTGACCGCTTCCCATGTAGCACTGCGGATAGGTTCCGCGCCCAAGCTCAGAGAGCCAAAATGTAGCACCTGAGTCTCTTGGAGTAGCTCGCGGTCCAGTTCATCAGGACGCAAGCGCATGTCGGCACCCGGGTTGCGATAGAAGACGAATTCTTGCGTGTTGACGTCCGGTTTCGCGATGAAAGCAAGGGTAGTACGCGCCTCACGATCAAAGCGAATGCCACGCGTGTCAACACCACTAGATCGCATCACTTCAACTAAATGATGGCCAAAAGCGTCATCACCCACCTTGCCGATAAACGCGCTGCGTGCTCCGAGACGAGCTGCTGCGACAGCTGTATTCGCCGGCGCACCTCCCGGTTTGGGCAGAAACGCTGATACCTCCGCCAGCCGGCGCCCGTACTCGGCAGGAAACATGTCTACGAGCAATTCACCGAGGCATACAATGTCCATTGCAACAACGCTCCTTACTCAATGATGCGCTATCTCTGACTTTTATCCCATCTTCCTTCTTACACGCCGTTCATTAAGGGAGGTACACCCTTGCCCTACACGTCTTCACCCCAGGTTGAGGACAATAAGCTAACGGGATCAACCCTGTAACTCAGCATGCAATACATAGCGGTCGCCGCGATGGTAGTAACGCAAATACTCAACTGGAACGTCGCCCTGGGAGTAGGACACTCGTTCTATATATAGAAGCGGAGCACGTACCGGTACTCCTAACAGCTGCGCAATATTGCGTGGTGCCGCAATGGCGCGGATGGTCTGGCGTGCACGCACCAGACGGATGCCGTAATCGCGTTCCAATGTCTCGCGCAGAGGCTGCGAGGCATAATCATAGCGCAACACACCTGGGCAATAGCGATGCACCAGATGGGACTCCTCAATGCTCATCGGTTCATCATCCGCCAGGCGCAGTCGCCTCAACAGCGCCAGTTCTTCCCCCGGAGATATTTGGAGATGTGAGGCAACATCGGGTGGCGCCGGAACAATCTCCGCTGAGAGCACACGCGTGCCTGGTCGCAGGCCACGACGTCGCATGTCCTCTGTGAAGCTGATAATGCGCGTCAAACCCTGCTCTACAGTCGGGAATGTCACAAACGAGCCTCGACCGCGTTGCCGGAAGATAAGCCCTTCCTTAACCAACAAGTCAAGCACCTGTCGCACCGTGGTACGGCTCACGCGGTATTGCTTGACCAGCTCCGACTCAGGTGGAATCATCTCACCAGGCTGCCAAGCACCACTAGCGATTCTGTCGCGGAGAATCTCATACAGCTGATGGTACAACGGCAGCTTGCTATTTCGGTCGATTGACAGGATTGATAAGTCGCCAGAAGCGAAACGCATTGCACTATCCTTGGGCATATAAATGTAACAACATTATAACATATATTTGTGTAGAGGTCAAGTCTGCGTTTCCAATTCCACGAGAAAATTGCCTAGAGAGGATGAATCATTCAAAGTTACTATATGTGGCAAAGAGGGTGGAACAAAATCTTGTGGGATACAGCGCATCGACATCCCTCGTACAACCTGGTTGTTCGCTCGGAGTCCAACACAACAAGTTTTGAAAGAATTGGGGGGTCTTTGGCAGCATTCTATGCGACAGAATCCATCAGGTTGACAATGCCAATTGCAATTGCTACACTGACTTATAAGACATGCCACCCGCTCACTCGAACTGTACATAGCAAGGATTTGTGGTGAACAGCATTGAACGCCGAAAGGCAGATCACATTCGCATCAGCCTGGAAGAAGAGGTCGAGTTCGACCGATTAACCACCGGTCTGGAACGGTATCGGTTCGTACACCAAGCGCTGCCGGAGATCGATCTAGCCCAGGTAGACGTACACACCTCTTTTCTGGGTAAACCTATACAGGCACCATTGTTGATCTCATCGATGACCGGCGGCACCGAGCAAGCACATCTGATCAACCACCGACTGGCGGAGGCTGCACAGCAGGTAGGCATTGCAATGGGATTGGGGTCGTTGCGCGCTGCCTTGGAGGATCCCGGATTGGTCGATTCATTTCGGGTGCGTTGTGTGGCGCCGGATATCCCTTTGCTTGCCAATCTAGGCGCAGTGCAGCTCAACTATGGGTATTCAGTGGATGAATGTCGCCGAGCTGTGGAGATGGTCATGGCGGATGCCCTGATCCTGCACCTCAATCCGCTGCAAGAAGCACTGCAGCCAGGGGGAGACACCAATTTCTCTGGACTGCTGCAGCGGATTGAGCAAGTATGCCAGCAAATCGAAGTACCCGTGATTGTCAAAGAGGTAGGCTGGGGTATTTCAGAGAAAGTAGCACGACAGCTTGCTGCAGCTGGTGTAGCAGCCATCGATGTTGCCGGCGCCGGCGGAACCAGCTGGAGCCAGGTGGAAATGCACCGCGCCACAAATTCATTAGACAGGCGCATAGCGTCCACTTTCCGCGATTGGGGCATCCCCACTGCTGATTCTATCCGCATGGTGCGCGAGGCAGCGCCGGAGATAACGCTTATTGCCAGCGGAGGTCTGCAGAATGGCCTGGACGTGGCAAAAGCGATTGCATTGGGAGCCCACCTAGGTGGCCTCAGCCGCCCTTTCTTGAAGGCGGCGATGATCTCCACTACTGCAGTCGTCGAGGTAGCGCAAGCGACGCTTGTGGAGCTACGCATCGCTATGTTCTGCATTGGGGCCAGGAATTTGACCGAGCTTCGTGACACGCCTTATCTGGTTGCCTGGTAGAAGCACGGAAGATAACACATAAGGGATAAAGTGATGAAGCTGCAACAAGCATCGGAGGTGTTCATCCCGCTGATTGAACAGGAATTGCGTGCCTGTATACCCTCTCTCGCAGACGAGGGTGACGCTTTTGCTGGCATGATGCACTACCATATGGGATGGAGCGATGAACATTTCCAACCAACTGTCGCGCGCACAGGCAAACGCTTGCGCCCTTTATTGACATTGCTCTCGTGCCAGGCAGCCGGAGGGTCGCCCCAAAAGGCGTTACCGGCTGCAGCAGCTGTTGAGATCATCCACAATTTCTCCCTGATCCACGATGACATCGAGGATCGTAGCGCCACACGTCGCGGAAGGCGCACCGTGTGGTCATTGTGGGGAGAGGCACAGGCTATCAACACTGGTGACGCTATGTTTGTATTGGCCCATCTTGCTCTGCAACGTTTGCCCATCTATGGTGTGCCCGAGCATTGCGTGGTGTCCGCGCTACGCGCTCTTGATGAAGCTTGCTTGGCGCTGTGCTATGGTCAGCACCTGGATCTCACTTTTGAAACTATGCCCGAAGTGAGCACTGACGCCTATATGACCATGATCACTGGGAAGACGGCAGCTTTATTAGGTTGTGCCATGGAATTGGGAGCGCTGGTCGCTCTTAATGACCTCTCGACCGCCAAACGTTATCGCAGCGTCGGCGAGATGTTGGGATTGGCTTTTCAGATTCAGGATGACATCTTGGGCGTTTGGGGCGAGCCAGAGATAACAGGCAAACCAGTAGCCGATGATCTGCGCAGTCGCAAGAAGACCCTGCCAGTCATCTACGTGCTGAGCAGAGAGAACGACGCGCGGGCAATGCGTCTGCGTCATATTTATTCCCAGGATACACTAAGCGAGGCGGACATTGCTGAGACGATAGCTATTCTTGACGAAGCCGGCGCGAAGCAGCAGGCTGAACAGTTGGCCAGCCATTATCTCAACGAGGCATTGGCCGGAATCGACAATCTACAGATGGAAACACAATCAAATGAAGCACTGCGCGAGCTGGCGTTGTCCGTCGTGCAACGAGCCAGCTGAGTCATTGTTATGTGGGATCAAGCGGTTCTTCGTTTTCTGCAACGGAAGCGACAAAGGGATCTGTCACAGCCTTGCGCGGCGTGAAGTGTAGCGCCAGCCAGGCAAGGCCACTTACTGCTCCTGCCAATGCTATGTAGCTCAGAACACGATGCGCCCACCAACTAAGCGGCGCACTGGAGACAATCCAGCCGTCTATCCCGGGCATGTTTCCCTGTGCATCTGCCTGTGCCGTGACGACCACAGTATGACGACCCAAAGGCAGACCACGAGCTAGCGGAATCCGTACATTGGTCCACGCTTTGAGCGGCAAGCGCACCGACAACGCAGTGCCTCCATCGATTACGACCTGCAATTGACCACCTGAAGGAAATGCCACCAACCACAGTTCAGTACCTTTAAAGGTGAAGCGCGCCTGCGCTCCGTTACGCAAAGCGCGACGATAAGTTCCCAAGACCGCGCGCTTATCGCGTACGCTCTCCCAGCCCTTGTCATAGCCAACTGCCCAGTGATCCTCTTGATGGTAACCGCGGTACATCACCGGCGGTGCCTGCGCCGCGGCACGCAATGCATAGTAGACCGGCAAAGGTGTGAAGTCGGGTTCAAGCATGCGAAAGTAATACTGAGGGTTACGCCCTCGTTCACGCTCGTCCGCTTGTTTCAAGAACCAGTAAGTTGCTACACCGACCCACGGCCACTCCTCCTGGAGACGCTGATAAGCTAACACAGCGTAGCGCGCCTGTTGCTCAAGTGTAACTCTTCCATATGCAGCCGGTAGCGGCACGTCTGGAGGCAGCGCGTTCCAGGCCATCTCTGAGAGCCAGATCGGCTTGTGTGCGTCTTCGTTGCGCACCATAATGTCACGAATGTAAAGTGGACGCGAGAAATTGAGCACACGCGGCTGCATGCGGCGATCATACGGCCCCGACCACAATCCGTATCCTTGCACAGCTAGCACGTCGAAGTAAGGGGCTGCCCCCGCATCATACATCTGCTGCAAGAACAACGCGTCCGTTAATCCGTGGGGATAGCGATCCAGTTCGATAGTAGCTGCCAATGCGCCAGTGATGATCACAACATCTGGATCCACCGCCTTAGCCCGTGTGTAGGCTACCTTGAGCAATTCGACGTACTGACGGGCATCCACTGGTTGCTCACCCCACTCCGGATAAATGTTAGGCTCATTCCAGATCTGGTAGTAGCGGATGCGTCCACTATAACGTCGGACTATGGCCTCGACATAGTTGCCGAAATCATCCAGATCGTCTGGCGGCGCAAAAGCGCCTTTCTGTTTGCCAGCCTTGCGGCTCCAGTCCGGAGGGGTACTAAGGCGAGCAATGATCTGAATGTTGTATGTCTGGCACAGATCCACGATGTGATCGTATTTCTCCCATGCTGAACGCGGCGGCGTATGACGACGATCCACGGTATCACCCGGGCCATGGATCTCGATATCCTCCCAAGGAAACTCCTGGCGGATCCAGCGGAAGCCAGCCGCAGCGATCATCTCAATGGCGCGTCGCCGCTTCAGGGGGTCTGCTTCATTTTGCAGAAAGGTGTTGACACCGAAGGGGTTCAGGCCAGTATGCGCCACCGGCACATCCTCAGCCAGCTGGAGCTGGGGGCGTACTACGTTGAAAGCGAGCTGCACCATCCCGGTCACCTGAGGAAGTAATTCTTCTTCGCCGGTGAGGTAGAAAGCCAGCTGTGGGAAGCTCGCCCCCGCTTCCAACACTAGCAGGGCCAAAATCACGCTCGGAAAGACATATAGAGGCAAAGCGCTCAGCAGCCTGCTTCGCCCAATGTTGAACATTGTCAGGAGCGCTCAGCCCTTGAAGCGTGGCTCGGGCAGGCCTTTGACATCCACCTGGATGCGGAACAGGTCACCCGCCATCGGCTCTGCTTGGCGTTGCTGCGAGGTCATCCCTTCCCACGCTGTAGTGATGTAAAGCACATTCATATCCTCGCCGCCAAAACGGCAGCAGCTGACCTGGCTCACCGGCAGCTTGATGATACGCTCAATCTTTCCGGCAGGGTCGTAGCGAGTGATGCGCCATCCACCCCAATGAGCACTCCACAGGAAGCCCTCACTGTCTACTGTGTGCCCATCTGGCCAACCGTCTTCTTCTGGCACGTGCGCGAAAAGGCGCCGATTGCCCAGTGCACCACTCGCCGGATCGAACTCGTATGCCCAGATTTCCCCACGCAGCGTGTTCGTGACATACATTGTTCTGCCATCCGGACTCCATGCGCCACCATTGTAGACGGCAAACCCTTCGGCCATCTTGTGCACCGACAAATCGGGATCTAAGCGGTAGAGCACACCATCAGGCGCCTCAGGTCGCGCGTTGTTCATAGTCCCGGCCCAGAAACGGCCTTGGCGGTCCACAGCCCCATCGTTGAAGCGATTGTCTGGGCGATCCGATTCGGGGTCAGCGATAAACTGCAATTGTGTTGCGGGAGGTTGCCAGAAAGCGAAACCCTTTGCTGTGGCGACCACAAAGCCTCCCGCTGCACGCAACCCCAAAGCTGAAACAGGGACTTCAAAGTTGAACACGGCATGTTGACCACTGGCAGGATGATATCGAAAGACCTTGCAGGCTGGAATGTCGACCCAATACAGTGCCTGCTCCTCAGGCACCCACAGCGGTCCCTCTCCGGTTTCGTTTCCTACACTTAGCACATGTTCTACATCGCTCATGAGAAGCCTCCTGCAGTGCGCAATGAATGCTCAGTTTTGTGCATCAAGCCACCACGCGTAAGACCCATCCCAGAGGTTCGCTCGAGCCAGACAGAACGCAAATAGGAATACAAACGACCTCTTGACGAGAACAGATTGCGTCCAACCAAAGGAACGCAAAAAGTTCCCACAACAGCTTTTAAGATTTAAGAAGTTGCCACTGGTGTGGGTGTGGCATACTTTTCGGGTTCGAGCCTTTCGATGTTGCCTTGCAATAGCCAGTAATCAATTGGAGAATCCGAATCATTAGAGACTAGCAAGAGGTAGGTCTCGCCAGCGACAAGGTGTCCGCTCCACAACCGCTCGCCGGTGGCCGGATCGCCGTCCCTGGAGACAATCGCGCCAGCGCCTGTATTCACATTAGGATTCCCACTTTGACGTGCCTGACGTTGTGCCTCTGTCAGGAGTTCAAACTTCACGCGCTCGGCGAACAAAGTGTTGCCGGGTGTGAAGAAAAGGGTAAAAGCATAATCGCGACGCTTCCCAACGTCTCCAGGCGCGGCCCAATGGTACCAGGCCCTCTGTCCCGGTTCAAGATGACCGATTGCTGCGTCCTCCCACAGAAAACCCTGTTCTACATCTGCTGCTGCAACAGTGGGCACGCTTTCGGGAGTAGGTGGGGTTTCCACTATCACCAAGTGTATCACGTCATCCGGGAATAACCAGAAGTCAATGTCAAGCGTTGCCCGGTTATACACACGAACGAAATAGGGGTCAGCCCCCGGCAACACCCCTCGCCAGAGGTACTCCGCCGTATCAGGATCATCGTCGCGTGATACGCGTTCCCCTACGCCGATCGGTGCTAAAACGCTGACGTCTTGTCCACTGGTTACCTGGCGCAAAGAGAATATCTGGAAACCAGCTTGCATCGCCTCTGCCCCCAGCTGTATAGCTGGCTTGAAAATCAGGGTGACGGCATCTGTGCGACCGAGCGAAGCCCCTGCCGGATAGTAGCGATACCAAACCTGTCCGTCAGGGCTGAGATGCCCGCTCACCCCCTCGGCAGCCAGCACAGCTGCATTCTCTGGATTGGATGCATCGCCAAGAGGTGCAGCAACCCCCTTGGATACATCCCATATGACCGAAGACCCCATTACACTAAGCACTACGAGCGCCACCAGCAGCACTTTGAATAGCTTCCAGTTCATAGCGACCTCCTTTAAGTTCCCATCTTTGGCGGGTGCACTTTCAAGTACTGCGTTAGCAGCTCTATAGTGCGACCCAGAATCTCATAGCTTTCCCACTCCGACGAGCCACCTGCAACAAAGATAGCGGCGCCCTTAACATAGTCATCCTTTTGCAGCTCGCTGTCGTACCAGATCAGCTGATCCATATATACACCTGGCATGTCCTCGCGCAGTCCGTTGGAGTGCCAATACAGCTCAAAGTCGCGCCAGCCCTTCGCCTCAGGCGGCCCAGGACGCGGTTGGACCGTGCCATCCACACCGCATTCAGTGATCAGCAGGGGCAGATCACCATAGCCCATAGGACCAAGATAGTAGCGGTATGCCTTGCGATAACGCAGAGTAAGCCAGCCCTCGTCACCTTCGTCGCTGCCGGGCGAGGATTGCAGTGCACCGAATCCCCATTGCATAATGGGGGCTGAGTATTCGTGTAGGCCCAGAAAACCCTTGTATTGCCGCGCCGCCTCCAAAGCAGGTTTAAAATGTTCCCAAAGCTCCAGCGGTGGATGTCCTGTAGCAAAATTGCCCACCACCGAGCGCACACCTTGTTCTCCCAACAGGCGCGTACGCTCAGCCTCGAGCTCGGCCAGACGCTTCATTTTGTCCACGGTGTCAGCAACCGGCTCGTTATAGCCTTCCCAAGCATCATAGAACTCGAAACGCGTCGGATCAAGCGCTTGTTGTAACAGCTGGTTTGCCACTTGGCGAGCCAACGGCAGAGGATCTGCTGTAAGATCCACCTGCTCCAACATCAGCCGCCCTATCAAGATGGTAGTAGGAGAATGTGTTTTGGTGAAACGGCCGAGATTAGGGTCTAAGTCCAACGTCTTGACCAATGCCGGCTTGCCTACCTCGATCAAGCGGGTGATCTGCGGGTCGGAACGGGTGGTGAAGATGCCCAGTTTGCTCGGCGGGCCAGGCGGATAAGGTGTCGGCGTCGGGGTAGGTGTTGGCGTTGGGGTCGGCGTGTAGATAGGTGTTGGTGTGACTGCTGGCGTAGGTGACAGCGTCGGTGAAGGCGTAGGAACAGGGGTGCTTGTCGCTGAGGGCGACGGTCGGATCGAGGTGGAGACAAAGGTAGGCACCGGCGTGGCATCCCTCACACCTGCGATGAACTCGCTCAAGCGGCAACTCTCCAGAAGTGAGATGCCAGCAGCAGCGCCCAAACCTATCAGGAAATGTCGTCGACTCAACCTGCGGACGAGCTTATGTTCTTTCATAGTCTTCATCTTAACGCAACAGGGGAAACTGTCAAACTGAAAGCGAAGGCATCTAACTAACTGTCAATGGCCCTCAAGTATCTCGCACAGAGCGCAGAAAAGCAGCACTGTCCTCCGGCAATGCAGTGTTGATGAACATACCACTGCCCAACTCGAAACCTGCGGCACGTGTCACCCGCGGCACCACAGTGACATACCAGTGCAAATACTCGTGGCTTGGGTCACGTAGCGGTGCCGTACGTATGACATAGTTATAATCGGGATCGCGCAAACCATAGTAGAGCTTGCGCAACACATAGCGCAGTATTTCACCCAGATCAGCCAACTCGGTCGGACTGGCGTGGAGAAAAGAAGCCTCGTGTCGACGCGGTAAAATCCATATGTGAAATGGTGAGAGCGCAGCATAGAGTACGAAAGCGACGAACGATGCGTTTTCTGCAATGATGCGCTCACCCGCCTGCAACTCGTCGTGCAACATCTGGCAGAAAACACACACACCAGTATCGTCGAAATAGCGTCGCGCTTCTTCAGCACGCATGCGCACTTCATACGGCACCACAGGTAGAGCGATGATCTGGCTATGAGGATGGAGCAGGGAAGTACCTGCATGCTCGCCGTGATTCTGGAAGCAGATAATGTGCTCTACGCGCGGATCTTCCGTCAGCTCACGACAACGCGACTGCATCGTTTGCAGTGTTACGCTTAGGTTTTCGGGGGTATCGAGCGCTGGACACAGGTTGTGGCGAGGCGATTCGATCACAACTTCGTGGTGACCCACTCCCGAAATGCGTCGATGCACTCCATCGAATGAGCGAATCCGCTCCCCCTCCTTATGTAGGGCAGGATACTTGTTGTACACCACACGCACTTGCCATTTTTCACCAATAGTAACACGCACAATCTCGCTTTCCAGCTCTTCGTTGCCCGGACAAAAAGGACAGCTTGGGTCGTGTTCCGGGTGCTCTTCAGTCAGCGGTCGATATGGTTCCAGGAACTGCTGGGGTCGTCCAGCACGCTCTGCCGCGATAATGACCCACTGCTTGGTCGCCAGATTCTGACGCAATTCAGGCACCGAAGTTCACCTTATGGGCAGCTGCCGACATAGCAGTATCACAAACGATATAACTCAGGCTTGAGCACACCCACAAAACGCAGGTTACGGTATAGCTCACGGAAATCCATGCCGTAGCCTACCACAAACTCGTTAGGGATATCGAAACCGATGTAGTCGAGCGGTACATCCACCACACGCCGTTCCTTCTTGTTAAGCAAGGTACAAATACGCAAGCTGGCCGGCTGGCGTTCCAGCAGAATGCGCCGCAAATAGGCGATCGTTAGCCCGCTGTCAATTATGTCGTCCACAATAAGCACGTTGCGTCCAGCAATAGGGATGTCCAGGTCCTTCAGGATACGTACCACACCACTGGTCTCGGTGGCATCACCATAGCTGGAGGTAGCCATAAAGTCGATGCTATGTGGAATGCAGATCTCGCGCATTAAGTCTACCAAGAAGGTGACACCTCCTTTGAGCACGCAAATGAGGTGCAAATCCTTTCCTTCGTAGTCGCGCGAGATCTGCTGACCCAATTCACGGGTACGATGACGCAGCTCTTCTTCGGTGATCAGGATACGGGCAATGTCGTTGTCCAACACGGATAACCTCAGGTTACGATCCCGATTTCAGCTTCTCAGGAATTCATCAATTGCCTGCTTGCTGATGCGATAGCTGGTGCCGATCTTCTTCGCTTTCAGCTGACCAGAGTTAATGGCGTCGAGTACATCTTGCTCCCCCACACGCATATAGGCAGCAGCCTCTGAGAGGGTCATAATGTCAGGTACCGCTGCTGCACCAGGCTGCTGACCTGCCTGAGTCGGCTGCATTGACTGTGCCATTGTCTGGCCCAAGACAGCACCCAGACCTGCCCCAGCGCCCAAACCAACACCAGCTTCGGCCAATCCTCCACCACCCTCTTGCTGGGCAGCGTCACGAACTGCCTGTGCTGCTTGATATTGCATAAACTGTTGCATATTGCCGATGGCGCCCATCGCTGCGCGCTGGTCGACCGCCTTCTGTACCTCTTCCGGCAGACTAATGTTCTGCAAAAAGAAGGTTTTCAGCATCAACCCCAACGAATCGAATTCGTCACCCACCTTGCTGCGCACTGCCGCCGCTACCTCATCCTGCATCGACGGAAGGTCCAGCACAGGTACCTTGGCCTCGCCAAGTACGTCGGCGAAACGCGCCACGATGATGCCGCGCAGGAAGTCCTGAATCTGGTTGGTCTGGTAACCACTGCCGGTGCCAACGATCTTGGTCACGAAGAGCTGAGGGTCGGAAATCTGCACTGAGTAGTTACCAAAAGCGCGCACACGCACAACGCCAAAGTCCTGGTCGCGCAAGGTGATCGGCTCCTGCGTGCCCCACTTCCAGTCGGTGAACTCGATCATGTTGACGAAGTAAACCTCGGCAGTGAACAGATCGCTACCACCTGTGGCCAGTCGCAACAGGGTGGAGAGCAAGGGTAGATTCGCAGTTGTGATCTGATGACGACCTGGCCCGAAGACGTCCAGTGCCTTGCCGTCACGATAGAACACTGCTGCCTGCGACTCACGCACGATAATTGCCGAGCCAAGGCGAAAATCACCAGCGCCCACTTCCGGCACACGCACTACCATCTCATTACGTTGCTGGTCGGGCGCTTCTATTACATCGATAATCCTTGCCATCTGATATTTCCTCCTCACTTAACTGGATAGCTGTACTACGTCTCTGTGGTGATTGCGTTTTCGCGCTCGCGCCAGCGAATGTTCGCCTCCTCAGCTACTGCAATCACCTGATCGATCGCTGGCCTAACATCCTCGTTGGCATCCTGAGCAGCTGCTAACGCGCTCACCGCGTCCCTTATTGCCTCTACCTTCTCCAGCATCTGGTTATCGAACTGATACAAGGCATCCAGCTGAACCTCTTTGACCTTAATGGCATCAAACAGGCCAGCATAACCATAGCTGGCGGTACGGATCATATCGCTGAGCTTCTGCACCTTGATAAGCGCACGATCGACATCATCCAGCATACGCAGGCCGCCGCTGTCAACCATTCGACGCTGGATGTCGACAAGGCGTCGGCGCTCCTCGTCCAGTTGCGCAACTAGATGCTGGCGCAATAATCTATCTGCTTCGCGGCGAGTCTCCTTTTCTTTATAGCCAAGGTAACCCGGAATCTTGGACGCCAGCCGTTCCAGGCCACTCCTCGCTCCGCGCACATCCTGCTGAAAGTCCATAGCGTTCCTCCTAATCGTTTTCTCTAGAGAAAGATCTCAGCACCACAATACTGACACTTGATGACCCCTTTGCCAGCGAAAGCCTGCTGCCCACCGCATTTGGGACATGTATTACCCGTCAGTTTTGAGGCCTCCACTGAATACAACACGCCATCATCCCAATTGACATATCCGGTGAACAACCCCAAGCCTACCAACTTGTAGATATCGTTGCGCACCTGTTCGCGATTTGACCTGAGCTCAAACACAAGATCGCTGACGTTCACCTGACCGCGCGTCTTCACTATATCCAATATCTTGCGCTGACGGCGCATCTCAACCATTTCCCGCGCTTCTGCTCCGCCGCGCAGAAATAGATACACACCCACACCGAGCAATGGGAGGGCGATAACGATCGCAATGCCGATACCCAACATTGCACCACCCATCGCTGCCGCCTGATCCTCCACAGTCCGGGTTGAGGTATAGGCTACAAAAGAGCCCACCAGACATACCAATACTCCCGCAGCAAGCAGAATGATTCCTACTACACGACCTGTTGTCATGCTATCGCCTCTTTCTGAACAAAGCCATATATCGTGCCATTCCGGCTCTCATCCAAAGCCGCGGGAGCCGCCACCACCTCCACCGCCACCGAAGCTGCCGCCCCCGCTCCAGCCGCCACCCCGTCCGCCACTTCGGGAAGAGGGTGGGGTGCTGGTGAGCACCGAGCTAGCCGAGCTCAGCAATGCTCCTAAGCCAGCGCTCATACTGGCCAGAGAAGCGCCCACGCCACGGCTCATGTCCGACAAAGACTGAGCTCCACCCCCTTCGCCGGCAAGCGGAGCAGGTGGCCCGCTGGATGCACCACCCGATGAACCCATGCCACCTGCCGCCAGAGGACCTCGGTACACGTGGCCGCCTGTGGGGACAAACACTGGACCCCACCACGAGGGCGCAGGCGCGTCCACTGTAGCGAACCTGTTGATAAGCTGGCGCTCGAGACCAAACGCGACTGCGTAAGGCAGATACTCCTCAAAGCGATCTTTCGCTGCCTGCAGGTCGGCCTGCTTTTCAAGGTACTGCAAATAACGTTTAAAAGCAATCCATTTGGCTGCCTCCTCAGCCCCTTTAGCTGTACGCCGTGGCATAAAATTGCCCAGAATGATCAACCCAAGTGCTGTGGCAGCCATGGAGGCAGCAGGGCAGAACGCCCAATCAGTGTAGTCTCCCAACAAACCCACCAGGACGCAAGCGCCGAAAGCAGACACCACCAGCCCAATGATGCCTAGCGTAACCCAGCGACGGCGTATTGACCGAGGATCGGCCGGAAAGAATCCCTCACGCACTACTTCCTGATACAGCTCACGTTCCAAAGTAGGGATAGAGGTGTAGAACTTCTGACGCAGCTCGGAAAGTCGTTTCTGCTCCTGCCCCCCGAAGATGGCTCGCAGAAGAGTCTGCTCATAGGGTCGCGTGGCCTTCGCAGCGTCCTGAAGGTAAAATATAAAATCGCGCCCGGAGCCAATACCCAGAAAGCCCTCGATCCTCTGCTCTTCCATGCGCAAGACGCCACGTCGAGCAAGGTCAAGGATGCCGGCGATGATGTCCTTCAAGTCTGCCCGTTCATCAATCAGCGTTCCCACAACTGGAGCTGGCAAGTCAGCGGGTGGCTCGCTGACTTGCTCGGCCACCAATCCCACCGGCTGGTCACGCCCGCGCGTGTACCACAGCAAGTACAATGACAATGGGCCACCAATTAGGATCACGACTCCTAGAGCTCCAAAGATGAGCGAGAAAAGCGGCCCTAACGTCTGGCGACGGTCAAAAGCAGCCTGCCATAACGGTGGACTGCCCTGCACCACTCCGTGTGGGAATTGCACTCGCACTTCCAGCTCTTGGTCGGGCGGAATGTTCTGGGCCTCAAATACTACCTGACCGCGCTCGTTCAAACGAGTGATCGTAGCCGGTCCATAGCTGGCCACCTTCAGTTGCTCCTGGCTAAACGTCGCTGGCAGGGTCACAGTGATCGTGGAAGCGCGGATAGGAAAGTTGTGGTCAGGAGGGATTGCCTTCCACCATAACTGGTCACCTTCCTCGTAGAAACGCAATCCGCCGATAACCCGGTAACGCAGTACATAGGTATGCGTGCTGGCACTTGTCGGTGGAAAATACCATGTTATCTCCAGATTATTGTCACTCTGGGTGGTCTCAAATCCGTATGGAGCAGAGGAGTTAGGTTTGTAGCGTCGTTCTTGCCCATCGATGAGCTCAGCAACGCTCACGTCAGTGATGCGCTCAACTCGATCCAATGGGATGGCAGCGAAGCCAAAGCGAAACGTGCCGCTGGTAAACTGAATTTGTTGGATCTCCTCGACAAGGATGTCAGAGTTGACCAGGACCTGTATATTGACGTCGTAGCGTTGCCAAAGCAAGCTCTTGTCCTGCGCCCAGGCAGTGCCTGACACAAACAACGCAAGCAGTACAAGCGCTGCCACACCATACCCCAAGACTCTTCGCATACCTTTGTTATCTCCTAGTACAACCGTGGCTGGCACGGTCCTTATAACACTCGCCCATAATGTGTAAATCCCAAGGGTTAAGGGATACCCGCATCACAACTTATAACCAAATTTGCGCAAGAGATCCTTGCGCCATGCAATGTCGTCCGCTGCCTCGACGCCACGTGGACTTGCGCCATCTACTACCCCGAGAATCGCTCGTCCCTGTTCCGTCTGGGCAATGATCACCTGAGTGGGGTTGGCGGTTGCGCAAAAGATGTGACATACTTCTGGCACCATCTTAATAGCATTCAACACATTGATAGGATAAAACCCCTCCGCCAGGAAGACAATGAAGCTGTGGCCGGCACCGATCGCTTGTGCGTTTTGGCGCGCCAGTTCAACCATCGCCTCGTCTGTGCCAGACCAACGCACTAAGCATGCGCCAGAAGCCTCGCAGAAGGCCAATCCAAATTTAATGCCTGGAACAGCAGTAACCATTGCCTCGTGAATATCCTCGACCGATTTGATGAAATGGGTCTGGCCAAGAATAAAGTTGATAGTGGCCGGTTTTTCTATGGGCACTACGATCAGTTCCATTGTTGTTCTTCTACCTCCCCTATCCAATCTGGTCATACGAGTTCATAGCAGGCACGCCGTCAACGGTGATCAGCGGCCACTTTGCTCATCCGATCACGCAACGCCCTGCCAATACGTTCCAGGTCGGAAACTGTCTCAATTTGGTTGACACACCATACTGCCAAGCGGGCCATTTCCGAGTCGGTCAGATTACGCAGATCTTGCTCCAAACGGTCAAACATACGTGACACCTGCACACTGGCCAGCAAGGGAAACATAGCTGCAGTGCGCAGGTTAGGTCCCGGACGCAGCGGCACTGGCTCAGAGGTCACAAGTTCCCAAATCAAATCAGCCGCCTCATAGGCCGCGTGGGGTTTCCCCAGGTTAGCGGCGTTGAGACTACGCTGACGCAGCAATTCAGCATCGTTCTCGAGCCAGCGTATCAGATGCGCCAGCACCAGCTGCGGCCGAGGAGCCCAATCGCCTGCTCCAGCGGAGACGACATATTTAACGTTGCCTGTTTCTTGCCCTCGGATGGCACTGCAATAGATCAGAGGGCGTCCACATGCGAGCGTCTCGGCTGTGATGAGGCCACCTGCCTTCGTGATGACAAGATCACTAGCACGAATGAGTGCCGGCATGTTTTCAGCAAAGCCATAAATGTAGGTGGGAGTTTGCCAACGTGTTGCCGACAACACCCGATAAAGCGCCTCATCTCCACCCGTCACCACCGCCAGCTGCAATGCTAGGCCAGCGCGATCAATCAAACGGGCAATCTCCCCCACGCGTGGCACGCGCGTTCCACCCACCAGCAGAGCTACCGGAAGATCAGGGAGCCAACCCAGCTCACGGCGAATTTCCGCTTGGGGTCTGGTCTCCGCAGCAAAACGCGGGTGCACCGGCAAACCGGTAATATGAACGCGGTGCGCCGGCACACCCCTGCGCACCGCTTTCCTATATACCTGCTCCGTAGGCACCAGGCACAGGTGTACCCGAGGATTGAACCACAAGGTGTGCACGGTGACCAAATCAGTGATAGCGCTGACGACCGGCACCGCGCGGCCGCCGCGATCGAACACAAAGTTTAACGGTTCCAGATAAATGGGATGGGTGCACACCACAGTGTCCGGCCGGTATTCATCGAGGATGCCACGCAGCGTGTCGTGTAACATCACAGCTACAACCTGGTCAATAATTGCTGCGGTAGCTATAGAATCACTCAGCCAGTAACTTAGCTCGTACAGTGCGGGATCCTTCCGCACCATCTCATCATAATTGTCCTCTGTGACGGCCTGGAGAAAGGATGGCGTGCTTGCCGCACGCAATGGGTTAATTACAATGGGTGTGCATTGGGTACCATAGCGCTCTCGAAAGGCTGCCTCAAGAGCTAGAGCAGCACTACGATGTCCCGACCCAGCATCTGCTGTCAAAATTAGAATACATTTGCGCCCCTCAGCGCCGTTCATAGCGACCTCGGTCTACCCAGCCTATAGGTGAGTGCCCTTTACATTGCAACAGGCCACAGCAGCAATCTGGGGCAAGAGCACATACTCTCGATAATACTACCGAATGTGGAAACCTGTGAACTCGCCAGTGGGGGCTTCATATTCGACATGGACGTCTTCCACATAGGCTGAAGGAGGGCCAGTATGACACCACTGGACTATCTGGCGCACTGCACTGTCCTCACCCTCAAAAACGGCCTCCACCCGGCCATCCCACAGGTTGCGCACCCACCCTTTTACCCCCAGCGTTTGTGCTTTGTTCCGCGTGTACCAACGAAAATTGACACCTTGTACGTGACCGGAGATCAGAACGTGCGCGCGCAGCATCACTCACAACCTTTCACACGGCGCATGACGACGTCCAAACAAGTTCTCCAGGAAACGGCGTACCGCCTTCAATTGGGCAACTAGAGGGCGTCCACTGTAACGACTGGCAAAGTCTTCAACGGCTACCTGCTCATCCACCTGGGGTGCTTTGCACAGGTCACGCAACTCCAACCGATACTCGACGATCCATGTATATAGATCAGCGACAGTGCGATGTGGGAATTCCCGCAACAACCCTTTCTCTTCAATTAGCTGGGCCATTGGCTGGTAAACGCTATCGTACCAGCTGAGCGTTGCTTCTTCCCATGACACCGGGACCTCAGCGCGTTGTTCCATCGCATACTGGTGAGCTGCAATCTCAGCCAGCAAAACCTGGTAACGGCCGGGAAGGGTTACTTCAATCTCGTGACCTGGTCGCAGACGGTCTAGATCTGTACGGGTCAAGAAGTCGGCCCGGTCCGCTTTCAGTATCAAATCAGCAATGGTGTCGGAGCTCTCCAATGGCACAGGTGCAATATATTCGATCACATAAGCCTGGATGGTCTTGAGGCCCATCTCCATAGCCACTGAAACGCGATGATTGCCGTCCTTGACAAAGTATACATCGCCGATTTGATAAACCTCAATGGGAGGCCACCCTTGTAACTCTTCGGCGAGCGAGCGCACTCTAACCCAACGCTGACGTAGCGACGAAGAGCGAGGGAGAAAATGCCGTGTGAAGTCGTTATAACGCCCTACACTGCCCACAATCTTATCCAGCGGGATATCCCGCAAACCGCGTTCGCCCGCCTCACGGGCATGGAGCTTCTCACGCACCATTTCAAACGGCAACAGCCCCACCTCAGAACGAGTCACCAAGCTCAGCAACTCGGTGAGGATGGCGCGCTCACGCAGCCGATCAAATTCCTGTACGGCCTCTATTTGTCTGAGTTGACTGGGCAATCGCTTCTCCCTTCGCTCCGTCGCACATCCCCGAAAAGCAGACAGGTTAGAGATTGACCTCTTAGTAACCCTATGATATTGTGCCTCTCCAGAAGACTGCTGCCTTCTGGTCGATACCATCTGCGACATTGCGCCCTGCGATCCCGTGGTATTCCACCACGGTTAATTTTCATTCTATCAGCAAGTTGGGGGTAACACAAGTGAGGCGAATCTGAGCTCAGATTGCTAAGATTGGAGTAATCACCTATGGCAGACACATACTGCGAACACAAGCACTATGTTTCTCCTTTCAGTTGGCGTTACGGCAGCCCTCAAATGCGCGCGCTGTGGAGCGAAGTCCATAAGCGCCGGCTTTGGCGTCGCATCTGGCTGGCATTGGCTGAAGCACAATGCACTTTCGGGTTGGTGACTGAGGCACAGGTGGAGGACTTGCGCGCTCATGTGGAGGACATTGACATCGAACAGGCCCATCAGATTGAGGCAGAAATCCAGCACGATTTGATGGCCGAGCTGCGTGTGTTTGCCAACCAGTGTCCACTAGGAGGCCCCATTCTACACATGGGGGCCACTTCAATGGACATTGAAGACAACGCAGATGTGCTTCGACTGCGTGCCGCGATAGATTTGATCCTGCAGCGTCTGAAGGAAGTATTGCAGGCGCTGGCCACACAGATCGACCACTGGGCAGACACGGCATGTATGGGATTTACTCACTTGCAGCCTGCTGAACCGACAACCATTGGATACCGGCTGGCACAGTATGCTCAAGATCTGTGGCTGGACTACCAAGACTTGTGCCAGGTGCGTAGTAACTTGCGTGGCAAAGGACTGAGCGGAGCGGTGGGCACCTCAGCCTCCTACATACAACTGCTCGGTTCTGCTGAAGCAGCCCGTGTTATGGAACAACAGGTTATGCAAGCGCTGGGCCTAGAAGCTTTCGACGTGACCACACAGACATATCCACGCAAACAAGACTGGCGCGTGCTAAACGCACTGGCTGGAATAGCTGCCTCACTGTACAAGTTTGCCTTCGACTTGCGCATCTTGCAGCAGCCTATGCTGGGCGAATGGGCGGAGCCATTTGGCAGGCGCCAGGTCGGATCAAGCGCGATGCCTTTTAAGCGCAATCCGATCAACGCGGAGAATATCGACAGCTTAGCGCGTTACGTCGCCACTTTGCCAAACGTGGCATGGGACAACGCAGCACATAGCTTGCTGGAGCGCACGCTCGACGACTCGGCGAACCGGCGTGTGTTCTTGCCACAGGCCTTCCTGGCTGTCGATGAGATGTTATCACGAGCGCTGCGTCTGGTACGCAATCTGCGGATTGACGAAGGGGCGAGCGCGCGAATCCTGCACGCCTACGGCACGTTTGCTTCCACCGAACGGCTGTTGATGGAATTGGTTAAGGCAGGCGCTGACCGTCAACAGATGCACGAGATCATTCGCACACATAGCATGCACGCGTGGGAGGCAGTCCAGCGAGGCGACGATAACCCTTTGCCCCGACTTCTCAGTGAGGATACTGCGATAACTGCTTATCTTCCCCCACAGCGTGTACGTGCTCTGCTGAACGCAGCGGATTATGTGGGCAATGCACCAGCTCGCGCGCGTTCCATGGCACGACACTTATTGGAAGTGTTAGGGACGACCGCCTGACAGTGAGGCTGCAGTGCTGGCACTGCGTAAAACATGATTGGTGTGGTTCGGCGGAGTGAAAAGTCTCACAAGCTCCTCTTCGCCTGCGCGGTCTGTTACTGCCAGCACTTCATCGCCTACTTCGAAGGTGGTCACGCCACGTGGCACTACCACTTCACCTCGGCGAATAATGGCAGCGATGACACAATGTGGCGGCAAGCCCAAGTCTTTGATGGCGACACCTATTACCTTAGCACCCTCAGCAATCTTTTCTGCCACCAGCGAGTAGTTGCCACGCCGCAGCTTTAGCAGCGTTACCATATCGCCTAGCGACATTTCCTCCATAATGAGACTTGCCAGGATCTCAGTGTGGTTGACCGCCACATCCACATGAAACTTCTTGTCAAACAACCAGCCGGCACGTGGATTGTTGATGCGCGCAATGATGCGCGGCACGTTGTAGCACACACGACCCAAGTAACAGATAGCAAGGTTATCTGCATCACTGTCGGTGCATGCCACCAACACATCGGCTCGCCGAATGCCTGCCTCTTCCAGCACACCCGGCTTGGAGGGATTTCCCTCATAGATCACCTCAGTGGGCAACTCATGGTGGACACGCCCCAGCAGATCCTTGCGATACTCGATCAGACGCACCTCCTGCTTCTGTGCAACGAGCAGTCCGGCCAGATAAGTACCAGTGCGTCCTCCGCCAGCGATTACCACGAACATGTTAACCCTCCTCGAAAAGGCGATGCAATACTTGCATCCCTTCCAGGGTGGTGCTGAAGTACACTACATCGTCTGCCTCTAGTGTGACATCGCAGCTGGGCAGTGATGCACGTCCGGCACGTGTCAGTGCTACCACACCACACGGCAGGTCGGGAAGCAATTCATTCAGCTTGCGTCCGTGCCAGCGTGGCGGTACCCGAAACTCATAGATCTCGATCTCACCGTTGCCTGCAGAGAAAACGGTACGAATATCTGGCTGCACAAGTAGATCCTCTACTCGTTGTGCCCCCCAGCTGACAGAGCTAACCACCTGAAGTCCAAACGCTTCATACGTGGATCGCCAGGCAGGATCATAGTTGCGCACCACCACGTTAGGCACATGGTACACTGTGCGCGCTACATGCCCCACCACAGCATTCAGCGTGTCGGAGTTGGTCACCACCGCCACGCCATCGGCATGTTCGATCCCAGCACGATGCAGCACATCTTGGGATAGAACGTCCCCCTCGATGAGCCGCCCACGAAACCTTGGATCGAGGTTTTCAAAAGATGCCGCTGTCTGGTCGATCACGGACACCTGATGTCCCTTTTGGTATAAACGTGAGGCCAGCTCTGCACCGAACCGTCCACAGCCTACCACTATGACGTTCATTTCAGTTTCATCTCCTCACCAAAGCACAAAGTGCCCACTCCTCACCACACTGTGGGCACCCTAATATTGATTGTACTTTCAGAACTGCAATGGGTCAAAACGTGAAAAGAGCATTGGTACCAGGTTGTGGATTTGGTGCAACATCTCAGTGGTAGTATACTTGCCTGTAACATCATCGTGCCACGCACTCAGGAGAAACTCATTGACGGCAGCAGCTAGCATCGTATTCACTGTCGCCACGCTGTTGTTGGCGGCATATGCACTCAACGCACTTGCGCTGACGTTTCTCTATCTGTTGCACCGTTCAGAAGTGCACGAGTGTGTCAAACTGGTCTACTATCCCCGCGTTACAGTGCAGCTCCCCATCTACAACGAAGCAATGGTGGTCGAGCGCTTGCTCCGCGCAGTCACCCGCCTTGACTGGCCGCGCAACCGGCTGCAAATCCAAATACTGGACGACTCCACCGACGAGACGTCTCTCATTATACAGGAATGTGTAGCGCGTTACCGCGCTGAAGGCTTCGACATCCAGCTTCTGCGACGTGAGGAACGCAGTGGATACAAGGCGGGTGCCTTGCATATGGGTCTGCGACACGCCACAGGGGAGCTGATTGCCATCTTCGACGCCGATTTTGTGCCAGAACGTAATTGGCTGCAGAGGACGGTGCCCTACTTTTTGAGTCGCCCACGACTCGGCATGCTTCAGACGCGTTGGTCACATCTTAATCGTGAGCATTCTTTGCTCACGCGCGCTCAGGCTGTTGCGCTCGACGGCCATTTTGTGGTCGAGCAGACAGCGCGGCACCGCTCTGGCCTGTTATTCATCTTCAATGGAACCGCCGGTATCTGGCGGCGTGAGTGCATTGAGGAGGCAGGTGGATGGCAAAGCGATACACTCTGTGAGGATATGGACCTCAGCTTTCGCGCCCAGCTGGCCGGTTGGGAGTGCCTTTATCTGCCAGAAGTGGTGACACCAGCCGAGATTCCGCCTCAATTGGCAGCTCTCAAGCGCCAGCAGTTCCGTTGGGCGAAGGGCACTATTCAGTGCCTGCTCAAGCTGGGAAAGCAGGTAGCATCCTCCCATCTCCCTTGGTATGTACGTGGTATGGCTTTCATCCACTTGAGTGCTTACCTGGTGCATCCACTTCTACTGTTGTCTCTGCTTGCGACTTTGCCGATGTCCCTGTCTCCTCTTCCACCTCTGGTCTCGCCTGGGATTATCGGTATGTTCACTGCGTCCCCTCTCTTGATGTATGCTGTTGGGCAAATCGTGCTCTACCGTAGGCGGTGGCTGAGACATTATGCTAGCTCACCGCTACTGATGTTGTTAGGAATCGGTATCGCTTTGAACAACACACGTGGAGTGATCGAGGCATTGTTTGGCACGAACAATGTGTTCCATCGCACTCCCAAGTTCGGTCTTGAGGGAAGCAAAGGGAAATGGCAAGATAACCCATACGTGCTCGAAGTGGACATTGTCACGCTGGGAGAGCTGGCATTGGCATTCTATGCACTAGCTAGCGTTGTAGCAGCGTGGCAAAATGGCTACACTCAGATGATCCCCTCATTGCTTCTCTATGCTGCTGGGTTCGCATATGTGGGAGGATTGGGCCTTTGGGAAGCACGGCTCAAGCAGAGGCGCAAAACACGCCCGCAACTGCATGCTCTCCCAGCACAATACTCGGGTACAGCCGTCCCCTCTGAGTTCGCCGCCAGCTACTCCGTGACAGCCACGCCAGAATACGCACCGCCAAGTTCTCAGATCGCCGGTGTGGAACACAACCTGTAAAAACACAGCAGGGTGCTGCCATAACGGCGTAAGTCGTACAGGCTCAAATGCTGGAGTTCCAGCATCTGGTGCTCGCGCGGATGAATTTGAACGATTGCCAGGGCATCTTTGTCTAGGGAACGTGCAAGCCACTGAGGTCGTTCATCCAGCATTTGTATGACCTTCGTCCACATCCCAAGATACTGTGGAGGTGCCACATAGATTAGATGAAAAGACTGCCCGATTGGCCTGGCCAGGTAGCGAAAAGCATCTGCCTGAACAAGCGTGGCTCGCTCACTCAAGCGGGTGTGTTCGAGATTACGGCGCACAGTGCGCAAAGCGACAGGCGACTTATCCACGAAAACCACATAGGCTGCTCCGCGACTCAGCGCCTCGATCCCTACCGATCCGGTGCCAGCAAACAAATCCAGCACCCAAGCACCAACGATAAAGTCGCCTAAGATGTTGAAAAGAGCTTCCTTGACACGATCGGTGATGGGACGCGTCGCTTCTCCTGGCACAGCGTATAATCGATGCCCTTTGGCACTGCCAGCGATAACTCGCATCGAACCCCTTGCCTCGCTTCTACGGTCCAGTATTGTCTGAGTCGTGCCAGAGAGCAAATCGGGAACAAGGTAAGGCATAACAGGTCAATTTGCCCTGTTCCTCTCAGCCGATATAATGCCCTGGGCGTTAACACGGTGCAGAGTAAGCGAACAGGCTATACCACCAGTGGATTACACATCGATGATCAGATTGCGGAGCTGGATGCGTTTGCCATTGCAAGCGAGCGTTGTGATAACGATCACCTTTGCACTACTGGAGATCAGCACACGTCTAGTGTGGTGGCAACGTGACTGTTTGGCTTTGCAAGATCGGATGATCTGTCTATTGCCAGCTCCCATCCTAACAGACGAGCAACGCGAAATCTTGGAAATCTTCGAACAGCGTGAACGTGAGGGAAAGAACTTTGACCAGTTCGATCCAGTATTAGGATGGAGCATCCGACCGAACAGCCGCACAATTGAAAACGGCACCCCATACGAGTCGAACGAGATTGGCGTGCGCGCCGAACGCTCCTACGCGCTGCTGCCGCCGCCGGGTGTGACGCGCATTGCTGTCTTCGGCCCTTCCTTTGCTCATGCCGATGACGTCGCATTATCTGATTCCTGGCCCTATCTGCTCGAGCAAAGCCGGCCCGACCTTGAAGTGATGAACTGGGGAGTGGGCGGCTATGGTACCGATCAGTCTTTCCTGCGCTATACGACGCAGGGCGCTGCTTACGCACCCCACGTAGTGATCATCGCGTATGAAGAGGACAACATACGCCGTAACGTCAACCGCTATCGTCCCTTTGTTCACGCACAAACCGGGATGCCGCTCACGAAGCCAGTCTTCATTCCAAAGAGTGATGGATTGCAGCTCTTAGAAAACCCTTTTCGCTCGTTAGCTGCGTTGCGTGACGCTGCCCTAAAGAACCCTTCCTACTTTCTCGACATTGTATGTCCCCACGATCTCTTTTGTGTGCGCGAGCGTTATCAACCGCTTCCCCTCGACAGCCTGTTCACCTATCGCCTGCTGCGCACGCTGGTCTTTGAGATGCATTATCAGGGGAAGCTACCCTATCTGAGCACATGGCGAGACTCCTACGCAGACCCCTTCCAAGTGGAAGTCACACTACGCCTGCTCACCGAATTCGCGCAAACAGTCCGAGAGAATGGAAGTATCCCATTAGTACTGATGTTCGCTTATCGCCCCACCTTTGAGGAATATGCTGCAGGCAGTCCTCCTATGTATCAGGATCTTATCGATCAGTTGCTCCAGAGAGATATCCCTGTGCTCGATTTGACACCCGAATTTGTTGCAGCTAATCACGAGAGTCGCGACTTCACGGGATACTTCGCGCCAGGAGGTCACTACAATGAAGCAGGCAATCAGGTCGTGAGCAATGCAGTGCTCGCTTATCTCTGTCGCGAGAATATCCTTACGGGGTGCTCTCCACAGTCGTAACATGTTATGGGGATGCAGACTCACTCACTATTACTGCTCTCCAAGGGAATTGCGCTATGTTGCCACACAGTCACATCGCGCTGACACTGTTAGCGTTTGATCTGGCACGCCGTCGCTTTCCACAGCTTAACCGGTTGGACGTGCGTCTGATCGCGTTGGCGACCAGTGCCCCAGACCTCGTCGACAAACCGCTGGCAGCGCTATACTTCTATCGACGTTTCAAAGCGGCAATGTTGTTTGCGCATACACTGTTGGCACAACTGCTTGTGATCTGGATCACGGTAACTAAAATGCCACAACACTGGCCTTATGCGGTCGCGTTCCTTCTGCATGGGTTAGAGGATCGACTGTGGTTATTTCGTGACACGTTCTGGTGGCCACTACACGGTTGGCGTTTTCACGTATGGCGCAAGCAGGGTAGCGAGCAGAGGGAGATCCAAAGTGCTTACTGGCATGCATTCACGCGTCGTCCAGAGCTGTGGGTATGGGAGGTGCTCGGTCTCTTAGCGTTGGTCGCTTTTGTGCTGCGCAATCAGCTGTATCAGCCAACACGGCTGTGGCAGCTACTGCGTAGTGGAAAACTTGCAGATCTAAAGAATTCGTCAAGTAGCTCTGCCTCGTATAAAATTGGACATGTTTAGAAAGAGAGCTCAAGTAGACAAAAGGAATGCGCTACGACATCCCCATCTATATTGGAAATGATGCGCTGGCACACCTGCTTGACTTTTGTGCTGCGCAGAACATACGTTCCCTGGCGTTAGTCGCCGACCAGAACACCTACGCTGCACTCGGCCAAGCTGCCGAGGAGAAGCTGCGCGCTCGCGGATACGACGTGCAAACGATCTTGCTCAGCGGAGAAGAGATTGTCGCCGATGAGCACGCGATCGTGCAAATACTTGTTCAAATGGACGCAACTGATCGCGTCTTCTTAGCCGCCGGCTCGGGTACGATCACCGACCTAGTGCGCTTTGTCAGCCACCGCGCGCGACTGCCGTTTATCTCGCTACCGACAGCGCCGTCGGTGGACGGTTATACTTCCATCGGTGCACCGCTAGTTCTAGAGCGTATCAAGCGCACGCTGATTGCGCAGCCGCCACTTGCCGTCTTCGCCGACCTGCCAACGTTGTGTGCTGCTCCGCGCCGCCTAATCGGAGCTGGATTTGGTGATATCCTAGGTAAATTTACCTCACTGGCCGATTGGCAGCTGGGCCATCTGGTCTGCGACGAGGAGTACGATGCATCTTTGGCTCAGCGCGCGCGACGTGCTCTTGAGTCGTGCGTTCGCGATGCCGCAGCAATTGGCCGAGCAGAGTCAGCCGCTGTGCAAAACCTGATGGAGGCACTTATCGAATCAGGCCTCTGCATGCTAGAATTCGGCAAGACTACTTTGGCCTCAGGTGCTGAGCATCACGCCTCCCATTTCTGGGAGATGAAGCTTTTGTGGGAACACCGGCCGTCCCAGCTCCACGGCGCCAAGGTGGGCGTAGCGACAGTGCTGGTGGCCTCACTATACGATCGGGTCAAGCAAATCTCACGTGCTCAGGCAGAGCAGCGTATGGCACGAGTGCCATCGCCAGACCGGGTTGTCGAAGTGCAGATCATCCGCCAGGTATATGGCCCGATGGCCGAAGCCATCATTGCAGAACAGTCCCCGTTCCTTAATATGGATGAAGCAGCCTATACACGTCTTCAGAAGCGCATTCTTGATAGTTGGGATGCTATTCAAGAGATAGCAGCCACAGTGCCACCAGCAGATCAAATCGAGAGTATGTTGGCAGCTGCAGGTGCCCCGACCAGACCAAGTGCATTGGGTTTGAGCGACCAAGAAGTCGAGCTGGCCATGTGTTGTTCGCATTATCTGCGCAACCGATTCACAGTGGCCAGATTAGGTCGCATGCTGGGCATTTTGTAACAAACGGTCATGGAAGCTGGATTGCACAGGTATAGACGTTGTGTCGCTTTTTTCATTACCCCCCATGGCTACGGTCACGCTGCGCGTTCCACAGCAGTAATGGCAGCGTGGCGCAGACGTGCTCAGGATTTGCGATTTGAAATCTTTGCACGTGTGCCGGCGTGGTTTTTCGAAGGCACATTAGACGGCTCATATGCCCTGCACAACGTGCTGACCGACATCGGCATGGCACAACACACCGCCCTTCATGAGGATCTAGAGGGGACGTTACGTCAGCTGAGCCGTTTCCTACCATTTGACCAAGTGATTGTGCGCCGGCTAGCAGACCATCTGAAGCGCATCGAATGTCGGTTGGTGGTGTGCGACATCGCTCCTCTCGGCATTGCTGTAGCGCGCGCAGCAGGTATCCCTTGCGTCTTGATCGAGAACTTCACGTGGGATTACATCTACGAGGGCTATTTGGAAAAGGATAGGCGCTTCCAAGAGTATGTGAGCCAGTTGCGCGAGCTGTATGCGTCTGTGGACTATCGCATTCAGACAGAGCCGGTGTGCCAACGTACGCCCAGCCAGTTGACCACAGCGCCAGTAAGTCGTGCTCCGCGCACTCCGGCCACCCTTGTCCGCCGTCTATTGGGCATACCAGATGGTGCCCGTATGGTACTGATCACAATGGGCGGATTTTCTTGGGAATATCGTTTTCTGGAAGTGTTGGGTGAGCATCTTGGGATCTTCTTCGTTGTGCCAGGCGCTCGGGAAGCCCAGGAGAAACTAGGGGCACAAATCTCTTTGCCGGGCAATCTGGTCGCCTTGCCACATCGGTCGCGCTTCTTTCATCCTGATCTGGTCAATGCTAGCGATGCAGTCATCGGCAAGGCAGGCTACAGCACTGTGGCTGAGGTCTATTGGGCAGGTGTTCCGTTCGGATATGTGCCGCGTCCGCACTTCCGCGAATCACAGGCACTGGTGCAGTTCATAGAGCGGGAGATGCCATGCATACCAGTGAACGAAGAGAGTTTTGACCGCGGCGAATGGCTTGCCAGCTTGCCGAAGCTGCTGGCACTGCCGCGTGTTTCTCGCGAGGGCGAGAACGGTGCTGATCAGGTGGCACAGTTTCTCGACCGGCTGACGGAATGGTAGAAAGTATAAGAACTCATATATTATGTTAACTTACTATCCATTGTACTTCGATTGTACTGACAAAGCCTACTGCATCGAGAGACTAAATGGTAGAACAAGAATCTGCAACTGAGGTGGTGAATCATAAGAAAACGGTACAACCATGTGCAGCATAGCCCAATAGAGCTGGAGCGGTCTGTGGGTATAACATAACCTGCGCACCCGATTGGCAAATGCTCTAAAAGCCCTTTCGGTCGCACCAGTTGAAGAAGAGATGGTCAGGCGTATGCTATTCGTAGGGTAGGCGTATGGTAATGAATCGCTAGTTGTGCTATTATAAGCTTGATAAAAAGTTATCAGCTATTCCCTTCCTAGGGGTACAAAGGCAGCTGGTATAACCCAAAAACAATCGATAAAAGTAATCTCCTCTTCTCCTCCTCTGAGAGACCGACTGACGGCAGCAGTCGGTCTCTCCCCTTTTCTTGGGCAAGATTGTCAGACAGCAACACGAAGAGTATAATCGCCCACAACGGAACCTCTAGTATCACCCACACCATAGATGTACGGAGCCTGCAGTGAAGCTGCATGAATATCAATCGAAGAGGATTTTTGCTCGCTATGGGTTGCCAGTGCCACAAGGCAACGTGGCCACGACCCCTGCAGAAGCGCGTCAGGTGGCTCACCTGTTAGGTGGGCCAGTGGTTGTCAAAGCACAGGTGCTGACGGGTGGACGCGGCAAAGCTGGTGGCATCAAGTTGGCCAAAGATGCCGAGGAAACAGAAGAAGCAGCCCGCCAGATCATCGGTATGTTTATCAAAGGTCTGAAAGTCTACAAAGTGCTGATTGAGCAAGCCACCGACATCGCCCAGGAAATGTATATGGGCATTGTTGTTGATCGCACTCACCGCAAGCCGATAATGATTGTTTCAGCTCAAGGAGGTATTGAGATCGAGGAACTTGCCAAAAACAGGCCAGAAATGATATTCCGGCTACCAATTGACCCTCTGCGCGGTCTGATGGACTACCAAGCACGTAATCTGGCTTTCGAACTGGGATTGCACGGCGGTCTCATTCGCCCCTTTACGGCCATTGCACGTGGTCTGTGGCGCGTGTTTGTCGAAAATGATGCCACCCTGGCCGAGATTAATCCCTTGGCAATTACTTCAGAGGGGCAGTTGATCGCCTTGGACGGTAAGATCACACTGGATGATAACGCTTTGTTCCGCCATTTGGAGCTGAACGAGATGCGCGATTTGCAAGGCGAAACCGAAGCGCAGCGCCAGGCACGTCAAGCTGATCTGTCCTATGTCAAACTGGACGGCGACATCGGCTGTATGGTCAATGGTGCTGGCCTGGCTATGGCAACAATGGACCTTGTGGACTTGTACGGCGGCCGCCCAGCCAACTTTCTGGACATCGGCGGTGGAGCCAGAGCAAACAAAGTGGCTGCCGCATTGCACATCATTCTGGCCGATTCTGACGTAAAGGTAATTCTCATTAACATCTTCGGGGGAATCACGCGTTGTGACGAAGTGGCGCGTGGTCTCCTCGCAGCGATGGAGGAGGCATCGACACCCGTGCCACCTATGGTGGTACGCTTAGTAGGTGCCAATGAAGAGCAAGGCCGACAGCTCTTGGCCGCTGCCAATGTCATCAATGCCACCTCGTTGATTGAAGCCGCCCAAAAAGCGGTGGAGCTGGCCAGCGGTCAGAGCCAAATGCAACGCCCATAGCCAAACTATTTCTCGTGAGCTCGCGCAGTTGTGCATGATTCCAGGAAACCAGCTCCGTTCCCATACCTGCCTCGAGCCTCTTGGCAGCGGTCGCCAGTATTGTGGCTATAGTTAAGCATAACCGCATTCGAATGCACTGAGGATGATACTGTATGAGCATCCTGGTAAATAGAGAAACACGGTTAGTGGTGCAAGGCATCACGGGTAATGAGGGCAGCTTCCACACGCGCCTGATGCTAGACTACGGCACACAAGTGGTTGCCGGGGTCACCCCAGGAAAAGGTGGAGAATGGGTACATGGGGTGCCCGTGTTCGACACCGTGCGCGAGGCGGTACAAACTACCGGTGCCAATACATCGATCATCTATGTGCCTGCTCCCTTTGCGGCCGACGCTATCATGGAAGCAGCAGATGCAGGCATTGAGCTGATCGTATGCATTACAGAGGGTATTCCAGTGTTGGACATGATGCGCGCGTGCCAATTCTTGGAGGACACGGATGCTCGTCTGATCGGTCCTAATTGTCCTGGTGTTATCACGCCGGGTCAGGCTAAGGTGGGCATTATGCCTGGGCACATCCACACACCGGGACCAGTGGGGATTGTCTCGCGCAGTGGCACGCTGACCTATGAAGTGGTAAAAGCGCTCACCGACCGCGGCCTGGGTCAGTCCACCGCGGTGGGTATTGGGGGCGATCCCATCATTGGCACGTCATTTGTGGATGTGCTGCGCATGTTTGAGAATGATCCTGCTACCCAGTCCATTGTGCTGATCGGTGAAATCGGGGGCACCGACGAGGAACAAGCCGCGCGTTTCATCGCCAGCGAAGTGAGCAAGCCGGTAACCGCTTTCATTGCCGGTCGTACGGCGCCACCGGGCCAACGTATGGGCCATGCTGGCGCAATCATAGAAGGGGGTGAGGGGACTGCTCAGGAGAAGATCGCAGCGTTGGAGGCGGTGGGTATTCGCGTGGCGCGTCACCCTGCTGAGGTGGCTGATTTGGTAGCAGAACGTCTCTAAGGTTCCGATCTTGACCCCACACGTGTTTGCTTCTGCCAAGTGCTTAAGTGGATCGAACGGCGACCCCCTGATCGAAAAACTATTGCATTGGTTGCCTCTGGTAACGCAACCATGCTTTCTGGTAGGTGGGGCGATCCGCGATGGCTTATTGCGCAGTCTGCCCGACCTGAAAGCTGATCTAACAGTGCCAGCTCAGACCTACGATTTTGACCTATTGGTGCCACGTGGGGGTATCTCCCTAGCACGCTGTTTGGCGAATGAATTTGGTGCCGCTTTTTATGTCCTGGATCACGAACGCGACGTAGGGCGTGTCGTATTTGGCACAGTAGGCCGACCAGACTGGCGTGTGATTGATGTGGCAGCCTATCAGGGGATAACACTCTGGGAGGACCTTGCACGCCGCGATTTTTGCGTCAATGCGATGGCAGTAGACCTCACCCAACATCCACTGACGGTGCTGGATCCACTTGGCGGAATAGACGATCTGCGTGCTGGCCGACTGCGTGCTACTTCAGAATACGCGCTATCCGATGACGCAGTACGCGCGCTACGCGCGGTGCGCCTATGCGCTCAATTCGGCTTTCGCATTGATCCACACACTGCTGCTTTGATCCACGCTGCAGCTCCTCTGCTCAGTAGGATCTCCTCAGAACGAGTGCGCGATGAGCTCATGAAAATCCTCTCTCTGCCAAATCCAGCCACATCGCTGAAGCAAATGGATACATTCGGCCTGCTGGATGTCATCCTACCTGAACTGAACACTTTGAAAGGTTTACCCCAGCCCGGCAGTACAAAGGACTGTTTTGCCCACTCAATACAGGTAACACAGGCGCTATACAACTTGCTTGAGGGTAACCATGCCCTGCCAGATACAGTCCTACCTTATTACGAGCACATCATACAACATCTGGCCACATTGGTTGGAGATGGCTACGACCGTCGCGTGTTGTTGATTTTGGCCGCACTATTGCACGACATTGGCAAGCCATCCACGTTCGGACGCCACGAAGATGGCAACATCCACTACTTTGACCATGAGAAGGTGGGATCTCAACTGGCAAGAAAGGTTTTGGCGCGCCTGCATTTCTCTCGTCCAGTGAATGAATGGGTGGCGTCCATAGTGCGCTGGCATCTCCGTCCACTGCTATTGGCACGGGAGGTAACCGTAAGCCGACGTGCACTGCATCGTTTCTTCCGCGATGTAGGCGAGGTCGGAGTAAGTATCGCGTTGCTCGCTCTGGCCGAGAATGCGACAGCCGATAGGCCGGAAGCCCGCGAAGACTCAGACAAAGTGTCTATAGTTGTCGGGCAGCTGCTAGAGGCTTACTTTGAGCGGCGAGGCGAGATTGTCTCGCCGCCACCCTTGCTCAGCGGCGGTGAGATTGTTGATCAATTGGGATTATCTCCTGGGCCATTGATTGGCACCTTATTGCGCGACCTGCAGGAAGCGCAGGCGGCAGGAGAGGTGACTACGCGCGCACAGGCGTGGGAATGGATACGCGCGCGAGTGGATGCCACACCTGGCCGGTCTGTTCGCTCAGCAGGGAACCCTTCTCCTTAGCACTGTTAGCCGAGATAAGCACAATGCTTCGAAATTGCTCCTACGAAGTTACCTGATCTATTAGTATTTGTCAGTTCGACCCCCGTTTTTGACTGTAGCGTTACATCCTCCTAGGTCCTAGATAGGAAGCAGCTCTCTTATCCTGCATACCCTCCAAAGTGAGGATTTGCATAACTTCATCCCTCGTAGATGTCCCAAGATGTTGAACATCCTCATCAGGGTCTTTTGGTTGTCCCAGCACAACATTATCTCTTTCAGATGTGCATCTTTTGTGTTAACATGGGTTGTGAAGAATTGTGCCAGTGGTCTTTCGATCCAATCTCTTCTGAAGCTACACTAATGAAAGGGGGCGACTATGTCCATCCCAAACTCTTCGATGCAGCGTACCGCGCAGGTCGGTGCGGTGCGCAACCAGCTGGCGAGACTCGATGCAATGCTGACCGAGGGCAAGATCACAGCGGCAGAAGCTGTGCGGCGCAGGCAGAATATGGCACGTCAGCTGATGGGTCGCAAGTGGACACTCGACATTCGAGTGCTGTTCGCTGCATTGCTGTCGGTGGGTGTTGTGCTGGCTGTGTTGCGTTCGCTTGGCGAAAGTGGCGGCCTCCTGTGGTTGTTCACCATCCCACCTGTGGTGCAACAGGTAGGTGATGTCGCCGTCGTACTGGCGCCATTAGTAGCAGTCTCCGTGGCGATCGAGCGCTTGCTAGAGACCGCCTTCGATTGGTTCGAGCAGACGACACGGTGTACCGCCGAGATATTGGCAGCGCCACGGGAGACACTTGACTGGATCGGTCGCGAGTACCAAGAAGCTTATGAAGCCGCTGCAGCAGCCGCAGAGGCTGCTGCGGTGACGCTGACCCCTGCCTCAATCCAGGCATTGCAAGAAGCTGAGGAACGTCTGGCAAAGGCAGAGGCTCGTCTGCGCAGTTGGACCAGTGCCCCCGAATACCGCGCCTGGAAGCGAGCACTTTCCATCTGGGTCGGCCTGTTGGCAGGGCTGGTAGTAGCAGTTATTGGTGATCTAGGAATGTTCCGCGTGCTCGGCATCCCGATGCCACGCATTCTTGATATGCTGGTCACTGGTTTGATCATCGGCGCTGGGCCAGGGCCAGCCCATTCGCTGATTGGCATCCTGCAAAGTGGCAAGGAAGCGGTCAACAACCTAGCAGAGCTTGCAAAAGGCAAGGCAGTGCGCGATGCCGCACAGGCAGTGCTATTCCGAGTCAGCGCCAAACAGAAGTGACTGCGGAGAGACGCAGCAGATAGATGTTTCTGGATCTACAGTGCAGCGGTAAGGGAAATGGTTAGCGGGAGGTGGTTTTGATGACAGAACAGAGAACTCGACCCGCCGTGTGTGCCGATGACCGTTGGTATCCTGCCTCTGGCGCTGAGCTGCGACGCGAGGTCAACAGCTACATCGAGAGCGCTAAGACGCTTGACCTGCCAGGCGAGGTGATTGGCCTGATCGCACCTCACGCGGGTTATTATTTCTCCGGCCATGTCGCTGGTGCTGGGTATCGTCAAGTGCGTGACGGTACCTATGACCTGGTGGTGTTGATTGGACCAGATCACACCGGCGCCACGATGGGAGGACTAGCTGTGCCCGACTATTCGGCTTGGCACACCCCGCTCGGCGATGTGTCAGTGGACATGGGTTTAGTTGCAGAGTTGGGTCATTTCGTGACGATGCGACGTATCCGCCACGACCGGGAGCATTCTCTGGAAGTTCAGCTTCCCTTCCTTCAAGTAGCATTACCCAGCTTCCGCCTGCTCCCAGTGATGATGGGCAGCCAGTCGCCATCCGTATGCCGAGAATTGGGCACAGCGGTCGCTCAACTGGTACGGGAGAAACGTGCATTGCTGGTCGCAAGTACCGACCTGTCACATTACCACCCCGAGGCAGTAGCACGTGAGCTCGACCACAACACCTTGCAGTATATCCTTTCATTCGACCCTGAAGGACTGTGTATGGCTTTGTCACGCGACCAGGCACACGCATGCGGAGGAGGACCAGTCGCAGCGATGATGTTCGCTGCGCGAGAGCTGGGCGCAGAGCACGCCCAGCTGGTGAAGTATGCCACCTCGGGTGACGTCTGGCCAGATCGAGCACAGGTGGTAGGTTACGCTGCCGTGGTTCTAACCCGTCCTAAGGGCAGGAGCACTTGACCGGAGACGCCATCTCGCGCCCTCTTTACGCCGAAATTGTTATCAATCGCCCACTTGTGCGCCGCCCGCTGACACGGCAGATACAACCACCGGCAACGGATGAACCTTATGCCGAGGATGCGTTGCTGCGCACGTTCACTTACCTGGTCCCAAAAGAGCTTTGTGATCAGGTGATGCCTGGGCAGCTAGTGGAGGTCCCCTTCCGCAATGAAACGCTGCAGGGCGTGATCATAAACCTGCGCGAGACAGCGCCTGAGGGCGTCGCTGTACGTCCCATTACCACCCTGCTTGATCGCTCACTAGCGCTAAATGAAATACAGCTGAAATTGGCGCGTTGGCTCAGCCACTATTACCTCGCCCCACTCAGCGAGTGTATCTGGCTGTTTCTGCCACCCGGTGTCCGTCGTTCTTCTCAACAGGTGGCAGAAGCTGTCCCAGACAAAACGTTGCCCCCTGATATCGACGCGCGCGCAGCTGCTCTGTACCTCTACCTGCAACGTCGTGGTGTCACCCCGACATCTGAGTTGGATCCCTCCGCTCTCAAACTTCTGGTTGACATTGGAGCGGTGCGTCTTTCGCATCGGCTGGCGCCACCACGTGTGACGGCACACTTGGATCGCACAGTAGAGCTGATCGTCACACCTGAGGAAGCAATGACCACCGTGATCCACTTAGGTCGTCCCTCTAAGCAGGCTGATGTGCTCCTGTACTTGGCAGCCTCGGATGACCCGCTGCCCACGCTGGATGAAGTGCTCAAAGCAGTAGATTGCGGAGAAGGGGTAGTACGGGAGCTAGCCGTGCGCGGCTATATCCAATTCAACCCAACACGCACGTTAATTGCCACGCCTCTTAGGAGCGAAGCACTACAGACAGCATTGCAGGAGTTGAAAAGAGCACCTTCCCAGCATAAAGCCATGGCTTTTCTAGGAGAACATCCTGGCCCTCACGACGTCCAAGCACTGGAAATCCCTGCTTCCATTTTGTCCAGCTTGATAAAGAAAGGATATGTGCAACGTTGGCAAGAGCCAGCTACTGCTGCACTGGCGCTGGAACCGGAGGAAGTGTTCGATGCCGTGATCGAGCTGCGCAATGCTACCCCAATGGCTGCTGTGCTCGATTTGCTGGCACGTGAAGGAGGACGCGTGTGGGTCGGTTGGGTATATGTTCAAACGGGTGCTACGCTAGAAACATTGCGCCGCCTGGCTGCCGCTGGCCTGGTAGCACTGGACGAAGAACGACGCTGGCGCGACCCGCTGGCCGACCGCCACTTTGCCTTAGAACGACCGCCATCCCTGACACCAGAGCAAGAAGCAGCCTGGCAAGCGATCAGCGCGCCGGAGGCGGCTGGCCGTGCATTCTTATTACATGGTGTGACCGGCTCCGGCAAAACAGAGGTATACTTGCGAGCAATCGCCAGCGCATTGGAGAGGGGCAAGGGTGCCATCGTGCTGGTGCCTGAAATCGCGCTTGCCGCACAGACGATTCAGCGTGTAGCAGCACGCTTTCCCGGAAAGGTAGCTGTATGGCACAGTGATCTCTCGCTGGGGGCGCGTTTCGATACATGGCAGCGTGTGCACGATGGGAGCTTGCCAGTGGTGGTAGGTGCGCGCAGTGCACTGTTTGCACCAGTGCGCGATCTAGGGCTGATCGTGGTGGACGAAGAACATGAACCCGCCTACAAGGCGGAGCGGACGCCGCGCTACCATGCCCGCGATGTAGCGTTGCAGCTGGGGCGTCTGACTGGGGCCACTGTGGTTCTGGGCAGTGCCACACCGGACGTAGTCACCTACCGTCGTGCCGAACGCGGCGAGATCCAGCTGATCACATTGCCACGTCGTGTGCTCGCTCACCGTGATGAATGGCCAACGCGTGATCGAGCGGCTACTAGCATAGCAACATCGTCGAAGACAAGGGAATGGCGCACCCTGCCCCTGCCGCGGGTGCAAGTGGTGAACTTGGCAGAGGAGCTCAAGGCAGGCAATCGCTCCATCTTTAGCCGTGCACTGCAACAGGCCGTGCGGCAAACACTGGACGCTGGCCAGCAGGTTATTCTTTTCCTCAACCGGCGTGGCACGGCAACTTTTGTCCTGTGTCGCGATTGCGGTTATGTGGCACGCTGTGCACGCTGCCGCACTCCGCTCACGTATCATGAAGGGCAAACGCTGTTGATCTGCCATCATTGCAACCGACGACAGATCAGCCCAGCGCAATGTCCCCAGTGTCACAGCACTCGCATTCGCTATTTCGGCATCGGCACAGAACGTGTTGAAGCTGCCGTACGTGAGACATTCCCTCAAGCGCGCGTACTGCGCTGGGACGCTGACAGTGCACGTCTGCGTGGCAGTCACGAAGCCTTTCTACAGGAATTTATCAGTGGACGCGCCAACGTGCTGGTGGGCACTCAGATGATTGCCAAGGGGTTAGATCTGCCACGTGTAACCCTAGTAGGCGTGATCAGCGCCGATGTGGCACTTTACCTGCCCAATTTTCGAGCCGCCGAGCGCACATTTCAGCTATTGATGCAAGTCGCTGGCCGTGCAGGACGCAGCCCTCTGGGCGGACGAGTGATCATTCAGACCTACCATCCCGAGCTGGCACTCATCCAAGCTGCCGCACGGCATGATTATGCCCTGTTCTACCGCGATGAGCTGCGCAGCCGCTACCAAGCCCACTATCCACCCTTTAAACGGCTCGCGCGGTTGATCTACGTCGGCTCCGGTGCTGAACGGGCACAGCACGAGGCGGAGCGTATGGCGCAACAGCTGCGGCTGCACATCGCACGCATGGGTGTACCTGGCGTAGAAGTTATTGGACCAGCCCCGTGTTTCTACGAGCAGTTAGGAGGAAATTACCGCTGGCATATCCTGGTGCGTGCCGACCACCCGGAGGACGTTTTGCGTCCAGTAACGCTGCCCATCGGCTGGCGTGTGGACGTGGACCCAGTGGATTTGTTGTAGCAATATCATTCATCGACCTGACGCGCCGTTCAGGGCATAGCACATACGCTCCAGCGCCTCCACCAGAATACTGCGCGGGCACCCAAAGTTCAGCCGCACAAAACCTTCACCGCCCAACCCAAACAGTGTGCCATCACTTAACGCCACGCGAGCACGCTCTAGGAAAAAGCGATAAGGATTTCCTTGGACAGGTGCGCTGCGACAATCAAGCCAGGCCAACATGGTTGCCTCGGGTCGACACACTTTAACCCCATTCATGCAGGTGTTAACATATTCTACGACAAGATCACGGTTTGCCTCCAGATAGACCAACACCTCGTCCAGCCAAGATTGTCCATCTCGATAAGCTGCCAGCGCAGCAGTGAAGCCCATAAGATTCACCTGTGGCACCAGCCCGGCGCGTGCCGCCCGGAAGCGTTGACGCAGGGCAGCGTTGGGGATCACGGCAAACGAGCACTGTAAGCCAGCAATGTTGAACGTTTTGCTCGGCGCCATCAGGGTAATAGTGCACATTGCGACGGCAGGATCTATCGCAGCGATGGGAATGTGACGATGACCAGAAAAGACCATGTCACAGTGAATCTCATCCGAACATATGATCAGGTTGTGACGTAGACAGATCTCCGCGATGCACTTCAGCTCTTCACGCTTGAAAACGCGTCCTACAGGGTTATGCGGATTGCATAAAATGAAAAGGCGCGTGTGTTCATCGATGCTTCTCTCAAATAGATCGAAATCGATGTAATAACAGCCATCCACGCCTTGCACTAGCGGCACAACCTTGCACTGCAAGTTGGCATTACCTGGCGCTTCTAAGATGGGAGGATAGACCGGCGTCTGCACCAAAACAGCATCACCGGGCGATGCTACTGCACGACAGGCTAAGTTGAAACCAACCACCACCCCAGGCACGAACACAAGATGTTCCTCTGAGACTGGCCATTCATAGAGGCGAAGCAATCGTTCGACTAAAACTCGCCGCAATTCTGTTGGCTCGCTAGCATAGCCGAATACACCATGCGCCACACGTTGCCGGAGTGCCCGTATCACAGCCTCCGCCGACACAAAATCCATGTCTGCTACCCAAAGCGGCAGCACATCATCGGGATAACGGCTCCATTTCTCACTGTCGGATTGACGCCGATCGATGGGAGTATCAAAGTCGTAGTGCATTGTTGTGTGTGATACCAAATGAGAAGATTGTCAGCTGCAAACGAGTCAAAAGCTCTCCAAACACTGGGTAATTGAGTATAGCACGTGCTCCTGACCATACCAAAAGCGCTGCACCCTCTCATCTAGGGACCAACAGATGTACCAGTTGCTCAGAACTCGCCTACCCCTCCAACACGGAAACGCTCGATAGCTAGCATACCCACCGTGCAAACGAGCATGAGAAGTGTGCTCATTGCTAGTGCCTGGCCATAATTCAGCAGACCCGGTTGTCCCAGGAAACGAAAGATTGCGACCGGCAAAGTCGGCAGCTGCGGGCGCGCAATCAATGCAGTGGCACCAAATTCACCCATGCTAATGGTGAAAGCAAAAACAGCGCCGACCAACAACGCACGCCCTGTGATGGGCAATACTACCTCACGCCATACGCGCCAAGGAGTGGCCCCCAGCACAATAGCGGCTTCGCGCAAAGACGGTTTGATGCCACGCAGCGCTGGCAACAGGCTGCGCACCACAAAAGGAAAAGCAACCAACGTATGTGCCAAGGGCATCAGGAGCGGCGAAGCGCGTAAATTAAGGGGGGGTTTGTCCAGCGCCACAATAAAGCCAAAGCCCAGCGTGACAGCAGAGGTACCTAATGGAAGCATAAGCAATGGATCGAGTAGAGATTGAAGCTTCTGACCAGATTTGCTACGTGTCGTACGGGCCAACATAGCAGCACCCAACGTGCCAAGCGTCAGTGCCAGGAACATTGTGACAACAGCAAAACTGAGCGAGTTGAGCACTGCTTGAATGGGTGGCACATAGAGCAGTGAATCACGTCGGTTGACAAACAGTTCTGCATAATAGCGCAGAGTCAAGTTGCCTCCGAGGGTGAAAGAACGTTCTACCAGCGCTAGCAAAGGCAACAGCAATCCTGTAATCATAGCTAACACGTTGACGCCCACCAGGATGCGAGCACGCCAGCTGGCAGGTCTGCGCTGCGTCTGTGCGACAGCTCGCATTTCCAGTGGCACACTGCTACGTCGCTGCAGCTGGGTGTATAGCCACATCAGCCCGAATGTGAACACGATCTGGATCAAGGAGAGAGCAGCTGCCACCGGCAAGTTGAAATAGTTGACGGTCTGACGATAGATCTCCACTTCCAATGTAGCAAAACGTGGCCCACCCAGGATGAGAATCACTCCGAAACTGGTGAAACAGAAGATAAACACAAGCAATCCAGAAGCAGCCAATGCTGGCATCAGCAACGGCAAGGTAACGTGCCACCACACAGCAAGTGGGCGAGCACCTAGCATCCGCGCCGCTTCCTCGACGCGCGGGCTGAGGTTAGACCAGAAGCTGCTCACGATACGCAAAACCACAGCATAGTTGTAGAAGACATGAGCGGCTAAGATGATCCAAATGGTATGTTGCAGGTCAATCACAGGCTCAGAACGGCCAAGCAATGCCATGAGAATCAAATTGAGGCGTCCCTGCGGTCCCAACAAGGCGGTGAAGGCATTAGCCACCACCACGGTAGGGAGCACGAAGGGGATAGTGGTTAAGGCCTGCAGCAACCATTTGCCTCGAAAGCGGTAACGCGCAAAGATATAGGCACCCGGCAGTGCCAACACCACTGTCAAGAGCGTTGACAGTGCTGCTTGCCAGACCGTAAAACCCAACGTGCGCAAGTAATACCCGCTGCTGACCAGCTTGTACAATGCTCTCAGGTCAGGCACCCCTTCTGGGGCAAAGCTGATAATGAGAATGGCCAGCAGCGGGTAAAAGAAGAACAGTGCCAGGAATATCAACGGGACGGCATAAAGTGCTCCAACGATCAGTTGGTGACGAGTCACACCGACATCACCGCAACACTACCTCCATCCATTCCTCGATCCAGCGCTCACGGTTCGCCTCGATCGCCTCTGGAGACACCACCGCCGGTTGCTCGGGGATTTGAGCGAACTTCACGAACACCTCCGGCAAGATCGCGTTAACGTTAGCTGGAAACATGAACATGTTGAGCGGAATGTCTTCCTGGAAGCGTCTGCTGAGCATATAGTCCACTAGCTTCTCGGCCAAAGCGCGATGCGCCGTGCCCTTGAGTATACCTACGAACTCTACCTGACGGAAGCATGATCCATCCGCCGTGACTGCTGCAGTAGGTGCTTCCTCCAATGGCTGCTCGGCGAAGTAGACCTCTGCTGGCGGACTGCTGGCATAGCTCACCACAATAGGGCGATTACCATCAGAAGCAGCAGAGAACTGCCCCCAATATGCCTCCTCCCAACCGTCTACCACCAATACGTCGTTGTCGCGCAGAGCCCGCCAGTAATCCAGATACTTGTCCTCACCAAAATGACCAATTGTCGTCAGCAAGAAGGCCAGTCCAGGTGAAGAAGTCGCTGGATTCTCTACCACGGTCAACCCTTTGTAAGTCGGTTCGATGAGAGATTCCAGATTGCGCGGAGGTGCAATCCCCTTTTTGGCGAACCATTCTTTGTCGTAGTTAAGGCAAACGTCACCGTAGTCCACCGGTAGCAGGCGATTCTGCACATCTAGCTTGAGCTCGTCGCGAATCTCAGCGAGCACAGGTGAGTCATAGGGTTCGAAGATGTCTGCTCGCAATGCACGGCTGAGGAAAGTGTTGTCCACGCCAAAGAAGACATCCGCCAGAGGGTTATTCTTGCTCAAGATAGCTTGATTGAGCGCAGTGCCAGCATCACCAGAGGGAAGCAACTGCACCCGCACCTGATTGGCCAGCTCAAACTCACGCAACACAGCTTCGCTGATGTTGAAGCTATCGTGCGACATCAGGGTCAGGGTGGGCGCGTCGGGTGGCAATTCCGGCGTAGCCGTCTGCTCAGGTGTCGCAGTCTGTGGAAGCGGTGAAGAGGCGACGGCAGGGGTCAAAGTTGATATTGCCGCAAATGCAGCAGTCAGGCCGATCGTCACGATCAGGATCCCCATATGGAACCAGGTTCGCTTTTTCATTACTTCAACCTCCTTTCCAAATCACTTTCCGGACACTTTTCGAGATACAAAGAAGCCACCTGACCCTGCACGGTAGGTGGCTTCACAACTTGCTCGTCAAAGTCCCTACGCTGGTATTACCCAGGTCAGGTTCAAGGGGTCGAGGCATCAATCGGGCCTCCTCTCAGCCGGGCTCACCCAGCTCCCCAACAAGACATCTTACTATTCAATTTTCATATTTCATTTTACTACTGCGCACAGCAATTGTCAAGCGGGAACCACTCACGTTCGCCTGCCGTCTATGAAAGCGTAACCGCAATGTGAGCCAAGGATGAGGATGAAGAAGGGACCTGACGCGACACATACAGGAAGCGAACAAGGAGGGAACCAATGCACACGCGGCTACTAGTAATTGGCCTCATGATAGTGGGGATCTTGCTGGCTACCACAACCCCTGCGTTAGCAGACGGGATCATTATTCCTGACACACCAGCCACTAGCTATCTGACGGTGAAATACCATCGTGTTACTGTCACGATCCAGGATCAAGTGGCAGTTACCCATGTTGACCAAGTTTTCGTGAATGATACGCGCAGTACCGTTGAGGGATCTTATCTCTTTCCGCTGCCCGAAGAAGCAGCTATCTCCGACTTCAGCATGTGGGTAGATGGACAGCGCGTCTCGGGCCAGGTGCTCAGCCGTGAGGAAGCACGCCGACGCTACGACGAGATTGTGCGTGGGCGGCGCGATCCAGCTTTATTGGAATACGTCGGCCGCGACTTGTTTCAGGCGAGCATCTTTCCAATTGCGCCAGGCGAAGAGCGACGAGTGGAGATAGAGTACGCGCAAGTGCTACCTGCAGAAGGTAGCCTGGTTCGCTATGTGTACCCTCTGAGCCCAGAGAAATTCTCGCCGCAGCCGCTCCGAGAGGCTTCCATCAGCGTATCCATTATCTCGAAAGAACCTATCAAGGCAGTCTACTCCCCCAGCCATACAGTCGCCGTGGAACGCCAGGGCGATTATCGCGCACAGGTGGGTTGGGAAGCGCACGATGTCAAGCCAGACAAAGACTTTGTGCTATTCTACAGCGTGTCCCAACAAGTGCTGAGCGTCAACCTGCTTAGCTTCAAGGCACGTAGCGAGGACGGCTTCTTCCTGTTGTTGGTCACCCCCCAGCTCCATGTGGAAAGTGAACGTGCAGTCGCTAAAGACGTCATCCTGGTGCTGGATACTTCGGGCAGTATGGAAGGAGAGAAGTTGGAGCAAGCGAAGGATGCCCTGGTATATATCTTACAGCACCTCAATCCGCAGGATCGCTTTAACATTGTCCAGTTCAGCACAGGAGTTCATGTTTTTGCTGAGAGCTTACGTCCAGCTTCGGAAGCATCTGAGGCAATCACCTTTGTGCGAACCCTAAGTGCTGCAGGTGGCACGAACATTGACGGAGCATTGCGCGAGGCGTTGCGCATCGCAGCTGGCGCACAAAGCGCAGAGCGTCCTGTTTTCGTTGTATTCCTCACCGACGGACTGCCTACAGAAGGAGAGGTGGAAGTGCCGGCAATTCTGGCCAACGTCAAACGTGTCCTGCCAGCCAACGCGCGCATCTTTACCTTCGGGGTGGGCGATGATGTGAACACCGTTTTGCTTGACAATCTGGCACGCGATACGCGGGGGGCGAGTGCCTACGTGCGACCCGGTGAGCGCATTGACGAGCATGTAAGCGCCCTCTACGCCAAAGTGGGCATGCCAGTCCTGGCTGATGTCAAACTAGAAGTGGAAGGGGTGCAAGTTTACGACATCTACCCTCATCCGCTGCCGGATCTGTTCGCAAGTAGCCAGCTCGTGCTAGCTGGGCGCTATTATGCCAGTGGCCCGGCAACGCTCACTCTGCGTGGCACGGTTGATAGTCAGTCGCAAAGCTTCACCTACAGAGACCTCACCTTCCGTGACACGGGTGGGGATGACTTCATTGCACCTTTATGGGCTACGCGTAAGATTGGCTACCTGCTCAATGAGATTCGTCTGCGTGGAGAGTCACAAGAGCTTGTGCAGCAGATTGTCAACCTGTCTATTCGTTACGGGATCATCACTCCCTACACCTCCTTCTTGGTAGAAGAGCCCACCCGTGCGCTGAGTGAGGAAGGACGTGCCGCTGTAGCTCAAGACGCTTACCAAGCTCTGGCAACTGCTGGACCGGCACCGCAAAGTGGTGCTGCTGCGATCGAGCAGTCGATCACTCAGAGCGAGATGGAGAAAGCAGCACAGCCTGGGGCACCCACAGGCGAATATGCCGGCCAAGTGCGCACCGTGGGTGAGCGCGCTTTTGTACTGCGCGAGGGGGTGTGGACAGATACCACATTCGACCCGACGCGTATGACCCCCATTGTACTGGAATTTGGATCGGATGTTTTTGCAGAATTTCTGGCACAGCACCCGGAAGCAGGGCGTTATTTTGCACTTGGCACGCACGTCATCGTCGTGATCGACGGGACGGCTTATGAAATGGTGTCACCGAGTGCGGAGCATCAGCCAACAGGTCAAGATTCCACCGCAGCATTGGATCTCGGTAGCGTCCATTTGGGCCAGCCTATGATACTCCTTGCATTGACCCTCCTTGTAGTGGCAGTGTGGTTGCGCTGAAGCTATGTTGACGCTTTATTACTCCAGCCCCTTTCGAGGAGCTCGAAAGGGGCTTTTTTAGTGACTCGCGGCTGTAAGCTTGTGCCTTCGGAGTGAACTTGTGGTAAATTGCCAGAGGCCTTAGCGCAGGCAGTAGACGTCTTAGTCATCTCCATATGCCAGCCGGCCAAGCGCTTTCCAGGACATACCGCGGTGGCTGGACTAGTCTTCGACACTTGTCGCCTTACTACTTGCGACGCCGCGAGAATTTCGGACATCACAAGCTTACCCGGAGCACGACTCACCCACAGCTGAATTGGAAGACGTACCCGCCAATCAGGTACTCCATTTGCCGGACGACTCGACACTGGCAGGGCTGTTGGGTGCCACCGGGCGGCGGCATGTTGAGCAGCAGCACAAGTAGAATGGCATAGTGCGGCAGCTAGGCAGATATGAGCGGTTATTGTATAGCAGATGACATGTTACCAAACGCGATGCTGGACCAGGTGCTCCATCTGTTTGACATCCGTCCTGATGTGGACCTGGACATCATGCAAGTCGGGCAGACGCCCTCGCGTGTCTTAGTGGCAGTAGTGACCAGTATGGAGACATTGTTGAAATGTAAGCGGCCTGACTGGCTATTAGTGCAGGGGGATACCACCACGGTGACGGCCGCTGCCATTGCAGCGCATCACGCGCACATACGTATTGGTCACATCGAGGCAGGATTGCGTAGCGGGGACAAAGCAAACCCTTTTCCCGAGGAAGCCAACCGCATCATCGCCGACCATCTGAGCGACTTGTGTTTTGCTCCCACGGAGCGGGCACGCCAGAACCTGCTGGCCGAGGGCATCCCGGAGCATACCATTGTAGTGACCGGCAACACTGTGGTGGATGCGCTGCTGCAAGTGGTGGCACAGGCGTGGCAGCCCCCATCCGACAGCGCGCTGGCGCAGCTGCCTGCAAATGGCCGCCTCATTCTGGTCACAGCGCATCGACGGGAGAGCTTCGGCGCACCGCTGCAGAACATCTGTCGGGCATTGCGCATACTTGCTGCGCGCGGAGATGTGACGATTGCCTATCCGGTGCACCTTAACCCGAACGTGCACGAGGTGGTGCGGCGGGAATTGGAGGGCGTGCCAGGCGTTGTGCTGTTGCCGCCGCTGGACTATCGTTCCCTTGTCTACCTGATGCAGCACGCCTATCTCATCCTGACCGACTCAGGTGGCATCCAGGAGGAGGCACCCAGCCTGGGGGTGCCAGTGTTGGTGCTGCGACATGTCACGGAGCGCCCGGAGGCGGTGGAAGCGGGTGTGGCACGCGTGGTTGGTAGCGAGACGGAGACCATTGTCGCCGAGGCGACCCGATTGCTTGACAGCCCAGCCGTTTATGCACGCATGCGGCGTGCCGTCAACCCCTATGGTGACGGACACGCGGCGGAACGCATCGTCGCAGCGTTGTTGGAGAAATAGCGCTTCTGGTGCCTCATTCCATCGAGACCTGAGCATCATTGACCATTCTTCTGACAATCCCGAAAGCAAAAAGGTTATTGCGAATTGCAGGTTCACTTTGCTTCGCGATCGGCGATGTGCTTCCCACATCGTGTCATTGGTACTGGGTCTCATTTGTGCCCGATCTCGACACTGCAATTTCCTCCCCGCACTAACCACCCTAGAGAATGCTGGAAAGGCCCTATGCCAATGGATTTTGTTAAATAGGCTTAAAGAGCAGGAGGCTAATTCTTCAACACTCTCCCTATTCCCCTATTATTGGCCAGCATATCCTCATGGTCGGCACCCAGGAGGGAAGATCTACTGGCGATTCTCTAGACTGTACAGGGCAAAGCGGCATTGCATGCTCCTGCTTACAAACGTAAGAGAGACACAAGTATACCGAGTGGGGAACAATGGCTGTCGTTGCCCCCATTTATTTTCCCGTGGTATTATGGACATCTAGGAGGTCAAGGTGAAAGCAGCAGTTCTGACATCAGTGCGCCATATTGCCATTCAAGAGGTCGCATCACCGACACCGGAAGCGGACGACCAGGTGCTGATTCGGGTGCGCACGGTAGGAATATGTGGTTCCGAGGTGCACGCATATCACGGCACGCACCCCTTCCGCAAGCCACCAGCAATCCTTGGCCATGAGATGGCAGGCGACGTGGTCGCCGTTGGCAGCGCTGTAACACGCGTAGCAGTCGGTGACCGAGTGACCGTCGATCCCCACTGGCCCTGCGGACGTTGTAACTATTGCCGTGCCGGGCACATTAACCTTTGTCCTGCAAAGCGAGTGTTGGGTACTCGAGAGTGGCCAGGCGCGTTCGGCGAGTACATCCTTGCCCCGGAGGAAGCTATATTTCGACTACCGGACCACCTCTCCTATGTTCAGGGCAGTCTGATCGAGCCGCTGACTATTGCTGTGCACGTGTTGCGCCGGGCAGGATTGCAGGCAGGCGAGTCGATAGCAGTCCTGGGCAGCGGTAGCATTGGTGGCATGCTCATTGGAGTAGGCCATGCGTTGGGAGCTCGTCCGATCATCGCGGCTGACATCCGGCAGCACTGCCTGGATGCGGCGCGCGAGCGCATGGGCGCGACCCACGACATTCTCTTGCCGCAGCAGGATCTGGTAGCCGAAGTGCTGCGCATTACCGAAGGCGCTGGTGTCGACGTGGTATGCATCGCCGCAGATGACCCGTGGCTGGTCAGCCAGGCAGTGCAGATCGCCAAAGGACACGGTCGCATTGCCCTGGTTGCCCTACTATGCACAGAACCTCTGCAACTGATGGGTTACGAGCTCATCCGCAAGGAAGCTCAAGTGCTCGGGAACACAATGAGTGTCACAAAAGACGTCCATACTGCTCTCGAATTGGCGGCGACAGGGCAGGTGGACGTAGAAGGGATCCTGACACATGTACTGCCACACTATGATGCCCAACGTGCCTTGGAGCTGGCTGCTAGCAAGGCAGATGGTGCCATCAAGGTCATGCTCACCTATGATTGATCTGAGGCTACCCCTGTGCCTGGCTGATCCCGTGCGAGCCCAAGCCTCCCGGAGAAAGGAGCGTCGGGAATGAGATGACCGATTTCAGGAGCTCGTACTGGCGCCGGTCACTCCTGGAGGCCACACTCACCTCGGCATTCGTGCTCGGGCTCTTCTATTATTGGTACGGCCTGGCAGACCGGTATGTTGTCTTCCTGTATGGGCACACAACGACTGGCATCTCCAATGCACAGCCGTTTGACGAAGTGACGTCCGGCCGTTATTGGATGTGCGGTCTGGTCGCTGCTGGGGCAGTGATGACGCTTTACACTGCAGCAAATTGGCTGCAAGGATGGATAGCACGCCAGCGTGGCAGAAACTTCGTCCCTCCTGCCTGGTGGTATGTGTGGCTGCTCAGCATCATTCCTACCGGCATAGGTATCCTTGCCATTACTATGAATGTGAACTCGCCGACCTTGCCGCTCGTGTGGGCGATGGCATGTGTAGTGGCGACCTGGACCGGACTGGCTGTCGCGCTGATGCCCGGCCAATGGGCGGCTGAGCGTCCTTGGGACTTGATTTGGCTCGCCGCTGATGGACTCGGACTTATGTCGGTACTCTTATTGCTACGTGCCGTTGAACTGCCAAGTCGGGGGCTTTCAATCAGCAGCCTCGCAGCATGGCTGCTTGCGATCGGCAGCTTGCTGGGCGGGTTGGTCTGGTTGGCCGGAATGAGCATATTACGTCTCTGGCGACATAAAGATAGGCCCAGCGCAGGTGCAATATTTCTAGCAGGGTTAGGCCTAAGTTATGTGCTGATGCCGCTTATGCATTATTTACTAGCTCCTCCTCCAACATATCGTTACATCACGACGGCCAGCAACTTTTTCGCATTCAACCCGAGCATCCAGTTGCTGGTGGTGATCATGGCAGGTGGTATGGCTTTCGCAACCGCCTATGGCCGGGATCGACTAATGCATAAGGAACGAACTGCGGTTATGCGGCGAGCGTCCTCAGAGGACTAAAAAGTTCGGGTTTACATTGTGCTCCAGTCCCTTGCCCTCTAGCGTGATGTGGATTACAATTAGATTTGATTATAGACACGCGCTGGATAGCAGTGTGGAACGCCAGGAGAATGGCAATGCCATCGCGTGGACAAGGGATGGGTATTCACCATACTGCAGGTCTTTTGGCAAGACTGGTGCAGGAGATTCTCCTGACCGTGCGGCTGATGTTTGACCGTCGTGTGCCTTTATGGGTAAAGCTCGTCCCTGTCCTCACCGTGCTATACGTCCTGTCGCCTGTTGACTTAGCCCCAGATCCCATTCTAGGACTGGGGCAGCTCGATGATGCCATGACTTTGCTGATCGGGCTGAGCCTGTTTCAGGCGTTGTGCCCGCGCGAAGTGATACAACAGCTGCGATATGGATCGACAACGGATGACAGCGCGTCTGACCATGAAGCTGAAGTGGTAGACACAACCTACCGCGTGCTTGATGATTGAGAGGGTGGTAGCTAGAGATGCTGCCACCGCCGACTCTGAAAGGTGGAATGGAAGCATGGCCGACTTAACCTATTATCGTCATCCTCAGGAGGTGGCTGCACGTCTGGAAGTCTCAGCGTTTACATTGCACCAATGGACGGACCAATTTGCCGAATTCTTGTCCCAAGAGGCACGCTCAAACGACGCTGGGCACCCACGCCGCTACACAGATGAGGACTTGGCCACGCTGATTATGGTAAAGGGATTACTTAACGAAGGGCTCAGTCATGACCAGGTCCGGCAGCGCCTCAGCGAATTGCGGGCTGCCACACAGCCCGCTGCAGTGGAGACTGAGAGTGACAACCAAACGCAGACGCCCGCTGCCGGCCTACCTGCCCTGCCGATTGCGCCGGCTATTGCTTTTATAAGTGACACTCTGCACAATGTAGCTACCAGCCAGCAGGCAGTGCTGAACAGTCAGGCAGCTAATCGAGAGCTGCTAGGAGTCGTGCTGCAGGACAACTTCAACCTGAAGGAGGAGAATGCGCGTTTGCGCGAGCGCATGTTGGAATTGGAGCGCCAGATGGCACAGTTGGGACGGGAGCAAGAGGCACGCCGTGAGGCACTGCGGACCGAGCTGGAGGCCAGGATGCAGGATCTGCAGCGAATGGTGATGTTACAATCGCGTTCTGGCTGTTTGGGTGGACTGTTCGGCATTGGTCGTTGAGCGCACGATCTCAGGGAGCAACAGCCATGCGCTTCTTTAAATTTATGGCAGGATTTGCAATCGGGTTGGCATTGGGCTGGGGGCTGGCTGTTTTGTTCATGCCGCAATCTGGTCGCGAGGTGCGGCGTCGCCTGCAGCAACGTTGGGAGAGAACGCTAGAAGAAGCACGCAGTGCGGCTGAGGAAACACGCCGACAGGCCTACATCCGTCTAGCTGAGCTGAAGGGGGTCGAGAGCAGACAATAGTTGCTCATTTTCCCGCGTGACCCGCAAGAATGGATGTTAGGTGGGAAGGTTACACCCTTTGAACCACCCGTCCCCCGTAGGTGAAGGGCACACAGAAGCTCCTGCCGAGGATCGAGCACAAGCACGCCTGCCAGAAGCACCCGATTTGCTCGGTTTTCTGTGGCGCACGCTAAACAATTCGCACTTTACTTTGGTACTCCTAATTTGGCTGAGCGCCATCATTGGACTCAGCTACATTATTCCGCAACCCCCTTACTCCTTGGACGATCCACTGGCATACAGCCAGTGGGTTGCAAGCATTCCCCAATTCCTTTGGCCATTGGTAGAGGATTTACGAGCATTCGGTCTCTTCCAGCTACGTACCTCGGCATGGCTGCGATTGCCTCTGGCACTACTGCTCATCCACGCACTGGTCATGCTATACCGTGGGGTGCCCGTGGCGTGGAAACGTACCCGTATGCATCATGTAAGCCCAGGTCTTATCAATGATGCATATGAGGTGCCCCCTGCCCTGGGTCGCCAGCTCGGGTTAGCGTTAGGGCGAACAGAGGCACCTGGGCAGGTTTTCCGACGCGTAATGGAACAGCTAGCGCAACAAGGGTTCAATGTATTCAGCGTGGAAAGGGCCTATGCAGGTCTGGCCTGGCGTTGGCATGCCAGTTGGTGGGCGTTCTGCAGCGTTTATGCCGGTCTGGCTTTTCTGGCAGTAGGCTTGCTACTACACAGCTGGCTGGCGCAAGCGTCTGTGCTCACGTTACAGCCAGGGCAATCAGTCTCCGCGCCTGCCCGAAAACCCCTCACACTGCAAATGGAAGCTGCTGACATTGTGGGCAACCCCATCGATCCGCGCGAAGGCGTAGTGCGATTGCGCATCGAAGGAGTTTCGCACACTAGCAAAGAAGTGGCGCTGCCCTTACACACCGGTCAGATAGTCGAGGGAATGTGGTGGACCGTGGTAAATATTGTGCCAATGGTGAAAGTGACTGCCAGCGATGCACACAGCGGAGAGGAGTTGAGGTTATGGTCCTTTGCCCCTGCTGCAAGTGCTCAGTACCCGTACGCACGGTTGTCACTTTTAGGTGAAGGCAACACAAGTTTCGCCAGCCTTCCCACGCAGAACATCACCCTGCGTGTCGGGCGTGCCACAAGCCAAGATGCGCCGCCTGGTCATTTTGTGCTCAGCTTCTTCCGCGGTGTGGAAACCACACCTGCTTGGGTCACCACTCTTGGCAACGGCGATGAGGTGGTCTTCGAAGGAGTGCGTTACCAAGTTTCCATTAGCTATGATGTACAGCTGCGTATCCAAGAGGATTGGTGGTGGGCAGTGGCAGCACTGGGCTGGCTGACTGTTGCCGTGGGCAGCATACTGCTGACAATACGGCGCCCCGTCTGGCTGGTTGTGCGAGCGATGGATGCAGGAGGGTATTGCCGCTTGACAACTTGGGTTGACACGCTTGCCCCGCAGACACCTCAACTCGACTGGTTGCGGACTCTGGGGTCATCCTTCACAGCCGAGAAGGAATAATCGAATGGTCACCCAGACAACTATGGTGTTTACAGCAGGTGGAATGGTGGCCATGTTGCTGTGGTTAACGGCACTTGTTTTGTATGCCCGCGAAGCGCTTTGCCCAAAGGTGACACCTGCGCAATTTATCTCCACCGAGATCCTGTCACGCGCCGGGATGTTGTTGGCCGCAGCTGGCTGGGGTGCCTATGCTATGACAACTTGGCCCCAGCCTTCATGGCGCCTGATATTACTTCCCCCTTTGGCGCTCATAGCACTGCTCGTAAAAATGGGCTTAGCACGGCGTGGCGGGGTGCTACTACTAGTATTGTGTCTGTATGGCTATGCGGTGACAGCTTATGGCACTGCGTTAGCTACCCTCTGGGTGGGGAATACAGAGCCAGCACCCGACCTCACCATAGCCTCACTTCTAGCAGCTACTCGCGATGCAGTCGCTGGGGCTGCTAGCGGAACATGCATAGCATATGGTGCCTTTCTACTGATAACAAGAAGGTGCCGTCCTGAAGAACACCCCGATCCACTTTTGGCCGAACGTTTGGGTGAAGGGATGGTACGTGTTGCGTTGATAGCAGCCACGTTAGCGTTGGGGACAGCGGCTTGGCGAACCTGGTCGATGTGGGGTGAAGTGGCACGTATCGACGTCACAACATTGTTTATCACCTGGTCGTTCCTGATGGCTGCCTCACTCCGCCAAATGACAACCGGAATGGTGCTGACACGCACTGTGAATACACTGGTGCTGCTGTCTCTGGCATCACTAATCATAATGGTGATCGCTGTCCCGTAGACACTGTGCAGACCGAATTTCCGATCTGAACTTCCTCTAACGCTTTCCACTGTTGTCGGTTGCCGTATTGGGGGTAGCTGAAGTACAATGACAGCCCTACAAAAGGGTCACCTAGCAGGGCCCATTACCCCCAGGAGGCACTCAGATTCGGACTATGGAGAACGCTGTGTACGCACACCGCTTCCTGACCGCAGAGCTAACCGACATTGACGTAGATGTCACACGGTTGATCGCTCTGGAGACAGAACGCCAGGCGCGCCAGATCATCCTAATCCCCTCGGAAAGTATTGCCCCGCCAGCTGTACTACAAGCGCTTGGCTCGGTGTTCAATAATGTGTATGCTGAGGGTTATCCACCCACATGGATGATGCAAGTTCCTCCTGACCTCTTGCTGGAGTTCGACCACCAGCTAGCCCATTATCGTCGCTATGCCGACCGTCGTTTCTACAAGGGCACCGTGTACGTGCACTTTGTTGAAACGCTGGCGCAACGTCGCTGTGCCGAGTTGTTCGCCACACCAGAGGTACCAGCCGAACACATCTATGTCAATGTGCAGCCTCTTTCGGGAGCAGCGGCAAACCTAGCAGTGTATGATGCCTTCCTGCAACCTGGCGACACGTTGATGGGCATGAACCTCTTTCAGGGTGGTCATCTTTCGCATGGCAGCCCATTCCACATATCTGGCCGTCGCTATCGCATCGTTTCCTACGGTGTTGATCCGGTCACAGAACGCTTGGACTATGACGCTATCATGACGCTGGCACTGGAGCATCGTCCGCGTATGATCGTAGCCGGTTTTACTTCCTACCCGTGGGCACCGGACTGGAGGCGTTTCCGAGAGATTGCCGATGCCTGCGGCGCGCTCCTAATGGCAGACATCGCCCACCCGGCCGGCTTGGCGAGCGCAGGCGTGTACCCCAATCCGGTCGGCCTAGCCGACGTGATCGTATTCACCACACATAAGACAATCTGTGGTCCACGCGGTGCTGTGATTATGACCACAGATCCGGAAAAAGCACGACGCGTGGATGCTGCTGTCTTCCCTGGTGCCCAAGGGGGTCCTCATCCTAACAAGTTTGCTGCAATGGCTGTTGCATTCAAGATCGCGGCCACGCCAGAGTTCAAAGCGATGATGCATCAAATCGTCACCAACGCCCAAGCCCTCGCTCGTGCCTTACAGGAGCGTGGGCTTAAGCTAGCCTACGGTGGCACCGATACCCACATGTTGCTGGTAGATCTGCGCCCCATCAAAGGCGCCGATGGCTATCCTCTGCTAGGCGAGACTGTGGTGCGCATACTAGAGCTATGCGGCCTGGTAGCTAATAAAAACACTCTGCCCGGTGATCATGTCACTGCTCAGGCGCGTGGCGTGCGGCTTGGCACACCATGGGTCACCCAGCGCGGCATGGGCACTGCCGAGATGGACACTATTGCAGACTGCATTTATCGCATAATCAGTGCCGTACACCCTTTTACCTATCAAGGTATCACTGGCCCGCTGCCGCGCGGCAAGATCGCCCTGGACATCCTGGAGGCAGTGCAACGCGACGTAGCGCAGCTGGTAGATGCTTTCCCACCCCAACTGCCAGCACCGCGCAGTGGCTACCCACACTTTTCTACAATGTCCAAGCAGGCGACAAATGCTTTATCCCAAGCACGTGAACCAGAGGAGCAGGAACGATGTGCCCTGCTTATTATTGGTGGGCGCGCTCATGCCTTTATGCAGCAGGTGACCACTTCCGACCTGAGCAGCCTGTCGGTGGGAGAAGCGTGCCGCACGCTGCTGCTAGAGCCCGACGGTCGCGTGTTGGATGACATCTTCGTCAGTGCCCTACCCCCCGACCCACGCGGCCGCGCACGCTACCTGCTGGCGGTACACAGAAATGTTGTAGAACGGACTAAGGCGTGGCTGCGCGGGTTGTCGGATGGTTACCTGTTATTCGACCCTCAGGACCTGTTCGCCAAGGTGGAAGGTCCGGTAGTAGTAGCCGATTTGACAGCGGATGAGCTCAAGAAAGAGATGGAAGAGGTATATACTATCGCGAATCGCTGGTTGTCATTTGTCCGCGAGCAAGATACACCCATATGGCAACACGGGGAAGACCGCTCCGGGGCAAATCTGTACCACGCTGGCCATCGCGACCTCTTTGCATTGCAAAAGCTGTATTTCATCGGTCAGCACAGCTTACCTCCTGCTACGCCGGAAGAACCGCGCAGCGAGTGGCATTGGCAGCCACCCAATGAGGCAACACTTAAGCGCACCTGCCTCTACGAGGAGCATCGGCAGCTCACACGCCACCTGGCACCTTTTGCTGGCTGGGAAATGCCCTTGTGGTACTCCAGCGTCGCCGACGAACATCGGGCCACACGCACGACGGCTGCGCTATACGATGTCTCGCACATGGGTGTATTGCGCGTTAGCGGGCCGCACGCCACTTCTTTCCTGGATGCAGTGACAACCAACTATGTTGCCTGGCTGGAAGACGGTCAGTCGCAATACTCCTATCTGCTCGACCCAGATGGTCACGTGCTTGATGACATTATGGTGTACCGCCTGCGCGCCGATGACTATTTGGTGGTGGTCAACGCAGCAAACGCGGAAAAGGATTGGGATTGGCTGAACGCGGTTAACCAACGTGCTGTAGTGCTGGACCGCGAGGCGCCTGGCAAGACGATCGAGGCATCGGCCACGCTGCAGGATCTGAAGGATGCCCAATGGGGCGAGCAGCAGCGCGTGGATCTCGCTTTACAGGGGCCGCAATCGCGAAATATGCTGCTGCGCTTGGCAGATGATCCGGCGACACGCTGTGGCTTGGAGCGCCTTCCGCGCACCGCACTAATGTGCGGCCGTCTGGCTGGACTGGATGTGATCATCGCCCGCACAGGCTATACGGGTGAAGAAATAGGCTACGAGATCTTTGTGCATCCCACGCATGCGCCATTGTTGTGGAAACGTATCCTGGAGATTGGCGCTGATCTGGGCGTGCAGCCTGCCGGCCTGGCAGCGCGCGATTCAACGCGTACCGAGGCTGGCCTGCCGCTCTACGGTCACGAGTTGGCCGGCCCGTACGACATTGACCCCTTCGCCGCCGAATTTGGATCTTATGTCAAGTTACATAAACCGTTCTTTGTAGGACGTCGAGCGATTATAACCAGAATGCGCCATAACTCGATGACGATAGTGCGTTTCCGCATGAATGAGAAAGGGGTGCCCCCTCCAAAAATGGGGTACCCTGTAGTCAATGCGCGCGGACGTATGATTGGTTGGGTGACTTCATGTGCGGCCGGGCTGGACGGCTTCCTAATAGGTATGGCCTATGTCGAGCAGCGCCACGCAGAAACAGGGACACGCATCGGGATCTTCAACCCAGCACACAAGAGTTGCGCTGACCTGAAATCTCTACAGCTTGGTGACGAGGTAGCATTGCACTACACGGCAACAGTTCTGCCGCGCTTCCGGCGCGCGAAAGAAGAATAGAACGGTCGACTGCGGAGCAGGCTGCGCAGTTTTTCGACTTCTCACATAATACTCACATAATCACTAGGAGGAGCTCTTTCCTGTTCCGGTATCACCCCACTATCCAATTCAGGGCACTACTGACTCGCTACACCTTGCTTCTCTGATTGAGGAAGTCAAGAGCTTTCTCCACGACATCGTCCGAGGTCATCTTGTATCTGTAGAGCAAATCGTTCACGTGTCCTGTATGAATGAAGTCTTCAGGGTCCGTCCCGATGGCTCCTACTGGCACGCCAATCCCCTTTGCAGCCAGAGCCTCGGCAACCAGGGAGAACAATCCCCCACTCGTGCAGTGGTTCTCCAGAGTAACAATACACGATACCCGTTTAGCCAAGTCGTAGAGCAAATCTCGATCGAAGGGCTTCAAGGTTGGGTGATGATCCACCCGTACACCAATACCTTTCTTCGCTAATTTCTGAGCTGCAATCTTGGCTGTCTTGATCATGTAGCCAGTACACACCAGGCCAACATCTGCACCCGCGTCGCACACCGTCACGCCCTTGCCGATCTCGAACTTGTAGCCCTCGAAGATTTCGTTGTACTCTACCTCACATCGCACGATCCTGAAGTAGAACGGTCCAGGTTTTTCGACACTGCTACGCAGCGCCTGAGCCATCTCCAAGTTGCACCCTGGCTCAATCACCGTGAGGTTCGGAATGCGCAGGATCAAGCCCAACTCCTTATCGCTCTGGTGTGTGGCACCTGCTTTGCCGGTGAACAAACCTGGGTAAGCGCCAAGTACCTTAACATTGAGGTTACTGTAGGCAACAGTCACATACAGCTGGTCCATAAAGCGTCGACTGAAGGCATCAAAGGTGCATGGAAATGGGATATACCCTTCCTGAGAAAGGCCCGCTGCCACAGCTATCAGATTCTGCTCAGCAATACCAACCTTAACCAGCTTCGCCGGGTGAAAGTGCTCGAATATGTGCAGACCAGAGGAGCTCCTAAGGTCGGCGTCAACCGCGATGATCCTGTCATATTCGTACGCCAGATCTGCCAAGGCGTACCCCATCTGATAGCGCATTTCCTTGGTTTCATCCCGTTTAGGTATGATAAATTGTGCCATGCTTTCCTCCTACGCCTGCCGTTCAACAATCTCATCGGGGTTTCCATGAGCAGGTGGTACAATCTCAATGGCCTGCTTCAGAGCTAGGTGAAACTCCTTGGGAATGCCCAGTCGTCTACCGTCTTGCTCCCACAACTCCTCCAACCAAATTCCAGCTTTCTCTACATCGCGCGGCGCCGACGTATGCCAGTTCGGGTTGTACTGACACTCGCGTACCTTCTTACCCTTGATCGTGTTCAAGATTAACGCTATGGGCTTTCCTCTTCGCTGTGCAATGATACAGTTGAAGATATCCACTAGCTCGGCAACATCGTGGCCATTCTGAGCTTCGAAGACTTGGAAATTAAAGGCCTTCAGCTTATCTACTAAGGGTTCGATGCTCATGTCCTGGCTGAGGAACCCCTTAGCTTCAACCTTGTTATAATCGATGATTGCCACGAGGTTGTCGAGCTTCCAGTGACCAGCTGCCATAAAAGCCTCCCAAACAGACCCCTCGTTGCACTCCCCATCGCCGATTAGGACATACACAATCCGGTCATTATGGTCCGGCCCGTTGTAACGAATACCCAAGGCGCGCCCCACAGCCACACCTGGGATCTGGCCTAACGAACCGCCACTGACCTCGATGCCAGGTGTCATCAAGCAGTCCGGATGCGACTCAAGACCTGACCCCCAGGCGCCGTAGAACTTGAGTTTCTGGATTGGGAAATACCGGAAAAGCGCCAGAACAGTGTACAAGCCAGGTACAGCGTGGCACTTGGAGAGATAGAACACGTCGCGCATAGGCCACTCGGGATCTTGCGGATCGAAACGGAGCACATAGTTGAAGAGAACTGCCAGACATTCGGCCTCTGAAAAGCTGCCTCCGGGATGGCCCAACGCCCCGCAGGTCATTTCCCACACGGTGTAACTGCGGATCAGGTACGCGAGAACCTCACAGCTCCTGAGCAGCTCTGGATAGTCAGCGTGAAACGGTAATACATCGTAGCGCTGCCGGGTGTTTTCGCGGAAAGGCTTCCAAAAAAGAGACACATCGAACGGGTCGAGATAACGTTCTTGTCCAACGCGAGCTTCTTGGCGAGTAGATTTAGTCATCTGTGTTTTCATTAATTCTAGTTCCTCCGTAGTCTGGCTCTGATTTGATAACACAATTTAAAGCGCCCCCTTGTCCCGGGCAGGATCTTATCACGAGCAAAAGTCTACCCCTTAACTGCACCGGCCATCGCCCCCTCGATGAAGAACCGGCGGAAGACCAGATAAACTATTGCCAGAGGAAGTATGGAAACAAAAATCGCCGTGTATAGTATCTGAAAGTTTGTCGAGTATACGCCCGAGAGATTTTGGATCAACGGCAACAGCGTCGTATTATTTTGATCCAGATAGACGAAAGGCTCCAGGAACTGATTCCAGAACTGCGGCAACATAATTACCACTAAGCTGGCAATAGGCACCTTCAGAAGCGGGAACAAGATATACCGCATGTATTGCATCTGGCTGGCCCCATCCAGCTGGGCTGCCTCCTCGATTTCCTTGGGGATTGCACTTATAAAAGAGGTCATGATCATCAAGGGAAACCGATCTCGCCCAAATTCAGGAACATCTGGTAGTTGGTTTTGTTGGCCGTGATCTGGAGATCTTGAGTGTTTTCCATCGCTGGCAGCTGACCTGCCGCGATTTTGGCCTCATAGGCAGCTTTGGTGTCTTCATTGATTGAGAACAGGTTGATCTTGATGCCGGGATTCTTTGATTCGAAGACGTTCCAGATTTCCCGATACGCGTTGGCATACTCAGGCGCCGGCGCCATAACATCCAAGGTGACTTCTTCAGCAGCGGGGGGTGCAGCAGCCAGCGCTTCAGTAGTCCCCAGTGTGGGTTGATCGGTTTGGATGTATCTCCCAGCTGCCAGACCTGCCGCCACCAGGGCGCTGAGGCGTAGGAACTCGCGTCGGCTGAAGTTCTTGGTTTTCATTCTTTATCCCTCCTTGACAAAGCATGAAAAAGGTTCATCAACACGACACTTAGTCTTATTACCTTGACTTTGCGTTTCACATCACCCCCTTCTGGCTACGGCAGACAGGGATTGCACAGGACTGTGAGCAATCCTCAGGTTCAGTAACGCCCGGCTTACGTCCGAAGACTCTGCCAGACCACTGGGTACAAAGGTTCAACAGAAGCTCAACACCTAATCAATACTGATGATATTATACCATAGTGTATACTGCCTGTCAATATTAAAGTATACAATTCTGAATACAAAGGGCTCTTGACTTATGTCTGTTGTCATACTATAATGTCAGTTAACCTCCATGCCACAGGGCAGGTGTCTAATGGTGAGCTCAACTACCACGTGCCAGCAACAAGCTTACGAATTTGTCAAGAACAGAATCATCAATAGGGGTTTCAAGCCCGGCGAATACATCACGGATACTCGCGTCGCAAAGGAGCTTGGCATCAGCCGTACCCCTGTGCGTGAGGCGTTCCATCGCCTGGAGAAGGAAAGCTTGCTCATCTACGAGGCTCGGCGTGGCTGGCGGGTGCATACACTCTCGTTGAAGGACATCCAAGAGATCTTCGATATCAAAGAAGTAGTAGAAGGCATGGTGGCCCGCAAAGCAGCTACCTGTACAGACGAGGAGAGACGCACTGCTCTTCGGCAGGCCTTTGATGACATGTGCCGAGCTGCCGCCAACCATGACACTGCAGCTTGGATACAAGCCGACCACCGCTTCCATGATGCGATTTTCGCTATGGCGGATAACAAACGGGCACAAAAGCTCATTTGGAACTTAAATGATCAGTGGAACCGAGTGCGTATCGGCTTCACCACCATTCTCAGTCGCATAGACCGGGCCAATAGTGAGCATAAAGCTATTATGGACGCCATCCTGGCCGGCAATGGTGATGAGGCTGAGCGCCAGACTCTGATACACTTCAAGAAGGTGCGTGAGGAGCTTATTCATTTGCTGGTTAATATGGTGCTGCCGTTCGTAGAAGAAGGGGTCTAAGTCCAGCAACGATCCCGCGAGCACATCTTTTGCGGGCCAGATAAGTCTCACCGAGGAGATGAAGGTTATGCTACGATACGGGTCATGCCTTGGCATCGCGACGCTGTCATGTCTTTTGCTCAGCGGAGCGTGGAGCGCCTTATGGCTACAACCCCGACCTGCTTCCGCTCAGGGCAACAGTCCACAATGCCTGCATAATGCGTGTCTCGTCAATTGCTTGGCCCACCAGCACTTCCTGGCCGGGCGCAACAATTACTATGCCTGGTATGACTCTGCTTACAATCTGACTGGCTGCAATCAGGCCGCATGGCGCACCGCCGCCGAGCTTCTACTAAGCGTGGCCGCAGAGCTTGTTGACGCGCCGGGTGGGTACACTATGCAGTGCTGGCAGATGATCTTGGGCCAGCTGTCGGTGTGTGCCAACCAATGTGACAACTACTTCATCGAGGATTGCCGCTATGCCCCCAACGTACGGACCACTATCAAAGACTGCCAGCAGGGCAGCGTCAGCGCCGAAGTCGACAATTACCGGAATGCCAACAGAGCGCTTGAATACCAACCTAACTCTTACAGTCGCAACTTCGGCCTCTACATTTACCTGCAACGCAATGGTGGCCACAAGCTCCTCCTCAGCAGGTACGATATACCCAGCTTGAGCTATCCAGGTGTCTGGATCACTGATGCAGCGATCGAACAATGTCGCACCCAATACAACGATAACCGCTGCGATTTGCTCGAACCTTTCTTGCGGCCCAGCGGCACGGGTATCACACTGGAGTGGAGCAACGTAGGAGCACTGATCGATCTGAGCGGCGTGACGAAGAATCACAACGGCATCGACAGCCAACCCTCTGAAGGATATGTGCGTCTGCTGAGTGATGGAGACAGCTTCACCGTCCAGCGTGGACCATACGCAGGCTACAAATACGTGTGGGAACACAACATCACCAAAGGCACTTACAACGAATGGGTAGAGGTATGGAATGCCTACAGTGGCGACATCACGTTCACCAACCGCGAATGCAACACGCGCACCTGTTACTGGATCCCTGGCAATGACCAGATCGATCGCGATACCACCGTCTTCGCGGTTGATGGACCACCCGAATGCATCCTCACGGGGGACTATAGATAGCATGTATGCTGAAGCACGTCTGGCCCATGATCGAGACACTAACGACAACATCGCCACATGTAGCTACCTGGTGACGGGGCCACCATCACCTGCCACTGCCACAGCAACACCGCTGCCCTGCCTCGGGCAACAGGTGCAAGTACTTGTTCAGGGCGACACCGAGGGCGAGTTCTGCCCGGGAGAGGATCGACACACCTATACGCTCCAAGTGCCCCCAGGTCTGCGAGAGTTGGATCTACATCTGTTCTTTCCCTGGCAGGAAGGTCATCGAGACTTTGATCTGATCGTGCAACCCAGTCAGCCATTGTCGGCTAACAAGTTCCTCTGCGCACCCAAACACTATCCGTCTGAGACTGAGCAGAGATGCTTCTTCCTTGAACCACCGCCAGGCATTTATCAGGTGCATGTAAATCGGGTGAGCGGTGGGCAGGCATATATGTTGAGAGTGACATTCCTTTATGCGTCTCCCTCACCCACTTATACGGCAACTCCGCCGCCCACCGCCAGGCACACACCAACAAAGACCGCAACCCTAACAAAAACTGTCACGCCGACCTTCACGCCGCGACCCACACGTACACCAACACAGACCCCCACACCACGGCCAACATACACGCCCACAGAAACGCGCACCCCAACGCTGACACGCATATCTACGCCAACAGCCGGCGGTAAATAACGTACACAAGAGTAGGAGCTAAACATCCAGCGTCCAGATCGTAAACGCACGTTGAAGGAGGGATGAAAACAATGAAAGCGAAGAAGATCATCAACGATCCTCGGAATGTAGTTCCAGAGCTATTGGAGGGATTGATGTTAGCCTATCACGGCCGCATCCGCAAATTGGAGGGTGTCAATGCTCTGGTGAAAACGGAGCTGCCACAAGACAAGGTGGGCCTGCTGATCGGTGGCGGGAGCGGTCACGAGCCTCTCTTCCACGGTTTTATCGGTGACAATATGGCAGATGGTGCCGCGTGTGGCAACATTTTCGCCGCCCCCACACCAGACGTGATCCTGGCGGCAACCCGTGCGCTCAATCAGGGTAAAGGGGTATTGTATCTCTACGGCAACTACGCTGGAGATAATATGAACTTTGACATTGCGGCAGAGATGGCTGCCGAGGAAGGCATCGCAACACGCACGGTGCGCATTTGGGATGATGTGGCCTCTGCTCCACCCGAACGCGTGGATCAGCGACGCGGCATCGCGGGTGATCTTTTCGTCATCAAAGTAGCTGGCGCTGCAGCGGCGACATTGGATAGCCTGGACGAGGTATATCGCGTCACCGCCAAGGCGCGTGATCGTGTGCGCTCGATGGGAGTAGCGGTTAGTGCTGGCTCGCTGCCAGAGACCGGCGAGCCCACCTTCACTCTGGGTCCTGATGAAATTGAGATTGGCATGGGCTTGCATGGCGAGGCAGGTGTCTCGCGTGAAAAGCTTTTGCCCGCCGATGCGCTGGTGGACAAGATGATGCAGCGCATCCTAGCTGATCTGCCCTTCCGCCGCGGCGACGAAGTCTGCCTGCTGATCAACGACTTGGGCGCCACCACGATGATGGAACTGCTCATCGTGAATCGCAGGGTACGCCAGATTTTGGAACAGGAAGGCATTGCTGTGCACGACACCGTGATGGGGAGTTTCTGTACATCTCAGGAGATGGCTGGCTTCTCCATTAGCCTGATGCAGCTAGATGAGGAGCTCAAACGTTATTATAATATGCCGGCGCGCTCATTTGGTTACACGCGCGCATGAGCATCTGAGGAGGCCTAGCTGCTCTATGACAAAGACGAGTTTGACCATTGCAGAGACCGCTCAGATGTTGTTACATATGTGTCGTGGTATGCAGGCTAGTAAAGACCTGCTCAGCGAAGCGGACCGCGCCATTGGAGATGGCGACCATGGCATTGGCATGGCTAGAGGCTTCGAAGTAGCTCAACAAAAGCTGGAAAGCCAGTCGGCGACGACGCTAGATGAGCTCTTCAAGACAGTAGGTATGGCGTTATTAACCTCGGTGGGCGGCGCCGCGGGCGCTGTGTTCGGCACCCTCTTCCGCAGCGGTGCCCGCAACCTAGCTGTCCTAGAAAACTTTGATACTGCCGCGCTGGCAAGCTTACTGAATGATGGACTACAAGCGGTGCAGGAGCGCGGCAAAGCGCAGGTGGGAGATAAAACGATGGTGGATGCGCTGCAACCAGCCGCCGCGCGCGCTCAGGAACTGCTTTCCATCCCGTTGGCGGAGGCGCTACCACAGATAGCTGAGGCGGCGCGGCTGGGTATGGAGCGGACTAAGGACATGGTAGCTATGGTGGGCAAAGCCAGAACCTTAGGTGAACGTACGTTGGGCCATCCTGATCCGGGCGCCCTCTCCACCTACCTGATTCTCAAATACATGGCAGAGTATGTGACAGGTAGCACGCGGACAGAAGAAGGATGACATAGCAACGGTTCAGGATCCAGTAAAAAACATCTAGTGAGAGACGCCACGCGAGCCCATACATGCGACGTGACACGCTGTGCGCCTCCCAGCGATTTGGCATTGACCTGCACAGCAGAGTATAATAATTTGTAATGAATCGCATATATCATCGGGCACTTACGCCGCGTGAGAGGTTCAGCCACTTAAGGCATTGGCTGCCTTGGTTGATTGCTGCGCTGGTGTTGAGTGGGGTGTTTCAGCCTGTTGTCACGACAGCATCGCACCCAAGTTTTCAGTCGGCTCTCCCTTATGACCAGTCTCCACTACCGGAAGCGTTCTTGGTCCAAGAATCGCCGTTGCAACCGGCAGTGGAGCTGCCTTTGCCTGCAGATTTAATACCTCAGGAATTACCTCAAGAGGAAATCACCCCACCTGAGCTACCTGCCCCAGCACCTATGCCGGAAGCGTTACCCCAGGAGGAGGCCACACCACCCCAACAGTTAGCTCCTGCACCTGTCGAGGTGCCAGCCCCGTCGCCACAGCCTCCTGCCGTGTTAGCCACGCCAGCAATTCCGGGACAAACCCGACCGGCATCCTCCGGTCTGTTAATTGATGAGCCGGTAGCACAACCGCCTCAGCCAGAGCAGGAGAAAAACGCGGCACCACGTATCAGCGAATTTGTTATCAATTGGACCAAGTTCTGGGATACGTTGGTATTATATGCTTCCTATCCCTGGCTCTGTTGCGGAATCTTGCTCCTGCTGGGAGTGCCGCTTGCCTTTCTCATGTTGGAGATTCGCGGACGCCGCCGCCCGCGCGTGTTACCCGAAGAACCCACCAAGAAGCCGCAGCCCCCTGACACCGCACCTAAGCAGTGAGCAAGTCTCCCTGTCGCCCATTCCCCTGAACACGCCTTAGCAGTCGCCGACTACCGTCACTTACGCACAAGCCAGGGTGGATGCATAGATTGACCGCTATGGGTGTCTACAATGTACCATACACGGCAGACTGATAGCAGACCCTTCTCCTTCCTCTCATCCACCAGTGCAACATCCATCTTTGCCCTTGGCATCACGCTAGTAGGCTTTCTGGTGCGTGCATGGCCACTCACTTTCCAGAGCCTTTGGCGCGATGAGATGGACGTCCTCCGCTTTGCCACGCAACCTCTGCCTGAGCTGCTGCAAGGCCTCACGTTAGCTGAGCATAATGGGCCACTCTATTACATCCTGATGCATGGTTGGTTGCATCTGGCCGGCACAAGCGAGTTTGCGTTGCGTTTCGTCGCGTTGGCCTCTGGTGTGCTGGCCTTGCCGCTTACATGGCGCATAGCGAGTCCCTTGATCGGATGGCGTGCCGCGCTTTTGGCGACCTTACTGACCGCCTTCTCTCCCTACTTGGTCTGGTATGCCCAGGATGCTAAGATGTACGCGACGTTTCTTACGCTGACCTTGCTGGCTGTTTGGTGTCTGGGACGGGCAATACAAAGCGAGCGTGCGATCTGGTGGGGGGCCTTTGTGATTGTAGCTAGCCTTTCACTTTACTTTCACTTGCTGGCTCTACTTATGATCCCGCTATATGCCTTAATACCACTTGCGTGGCGGCGCACACGCGGACATAAGTGGGATTGGCTCATTGCGCTAGGAATGCTGACACTACCCTACTTGCCGCTGGCAGTCTGGCAGCTGCCGTTACTCATTTACCCCCACCCCACTGGACACGCATTTGTGCCGCTGCCTGAGATGCTTGCCCTGCTTCTTGCTTTGCACACACGCGGCGTAGCGATAGTGGGCAATTGGCTCATCTCTGCTGCCTTTCTCTTTGCTGTGCTACTGGGCATCTTTGCGCCTCACGTGCCAACAACAAGGCAGATTGCAGAGATGCCTTATCACTCGAAAGACATTTCAAATTGGCGCCAGCACCTGTTTTTAGCGCTGTGGACTTTCATGCCGGTTGTGCTGCTGTTCGGAGTGACATTGCGCCTGCCCCTTTTCCAACCGCGCTACCTGATTTTCACCCTACCACCTTTCCTGATGCTGACGGCGCGCGGTATATTGGGATTAGCACGTCTGGCGCGCCCTATGGGATTTGCCCTGCTAGCGGCGGTGATCGCTCCTGGTGTACTGGGCATTTGGTTACAAAGCACGCAACCGCTCAAGTCCGATTTTCGTGCTGCAGCCGCTTTTGTGGCGCAGCATTATCAATCCGGCGAACCGATTATGTTCCAAGTGCCTTACGTGCGCTACGTGTTCGACTACTATTTCCCACATGTGCACCCAGCGCTAGATGGACCATGGACCAACGACGGCAAAAGCGCAGAAACGGTGGCCCAGCTGCTGAGTGAGACTGTGCGAGGAAACGCCACCATTTGGCTGGTGGTTTCGGAAAGCTGGTTATGGGACGAACGCGATCTGATGCGCGCTTGGTTCCGCGAGCACGCCGAACCACTCGCTGCAGGCACCTTCACTCGCGTGGAGGTGTATCACTATCGCCTTAACGAAGGCTTTCCGAAATAAAGGGTTATACCGAACGAGGGCCTGCTGGCCAGGATTTTGAAATGCTAGCAATTATTGCCGGACGAGATGTTACAGATTGCGGAAGCGCTCTTCCAGCTCCTCAAACATAGTCGCCGCTTCCACCAACTTGTCGAGGGGGTTTTGATCCTGTCGAAAGTAACGGTAGTCACAGGGCATAATGTCCAGCGTATTGACAAGGTCAAGATGACGTTTGCGCACTGCGGCCGGAGACGTACCATACCATTCAGCAATTTGCCTCAGTGACACCTCACAGAAGTTCACCTTACGGACCGTCAGGTCAACCGCTGCTGCCCATGGTGCCGGATTGCTGACATCGAGTGGGTGCCGCCCCACCGCGATGCGATATTCCATCCACATTTGGATGGATGAACCAATCATCTCCAGCGGCATACCATGCTCCAGCATTTTACCAATCAGGAGTGACTCCACAGCATCCAACGCTGTCCCGAACATACGTTCGAAACGTTCTACGAGGGCGTGGTCAGACTCCAGGCGTAGGAAGCTGCCTAACGCCTTGAGGGTACCTTCATAATCGCCATAACGCACCAAGGCACGTGCCAGGTTGAGGTGATAATCCGGTTGCTCCGGGTCTATCTCGATCGCTTTTCGAAAAGCAGCGACCGCCTCTTCCAGCTCCCAATGACGATAATGTAACAGGCCTTCTTCGTTGAATTGCGCTGCCTTTCGTTTGTCTGCGACAGATGCCATGTCCGAGATTCTCCCGCCAAGTTCGTCATCGTTCCATTGGAGTGGCAGCTGACAGTGAGCTGACCGGTTGGACAGATGCGGGGGCCTCGGAAGCGCTGACCAGTTGCTCCTCAGCAAGCAATCGGCGCAACGCAGTAATGGCGACCTCCAACATCCCCTCATCTGGCTGACGGGTAGTCAGCCTCTGCAACCAAAGGCCTGGTGCGCTGATAGCACGCACCACAGGGTGATCCTGATGCGCTGCGGTGAAACGCAGCAACTCATAAGCGATGCCGGCTATGACAGGTATCAAAAGGATACGCGACGCAATGCGTAGCAACATCGGCGGTCGTCCCAGCAGGGTAAACAGCACGATCGAAATAACCACTACCTGTAGCAAGAAGGCAGTTCCACAACGCGTGTGAGTGGTGGAACGACGATTCACTGCTGCAATGGTCAAAGCGTCGCCAGCCTCATAGGCGTTGATCGTTTTATGCTCGGCTCCATGATAGGCGAACACTCGTCGAATGTCGGGCACAAACCCAACTCCCCATACATATAGAAGAAAGAACCCCAGCCGAACAACCCCCTCAACCAAGTTGCTCAAGAGGTCAGAGGTAATCCAACGTTCCAACAGACCAATCAGAAGCAAGGGACCAACAAAGAAGATCGCCACGGCAGCAGTCAACGAGATAGCAAAAGTTCCCCATGCAATTGGGCCCGAAAATTGGACTTCTTCCTCTCCTAGCGCCACGTCGGCTGAAAACATCAGGGCGCGCATACCCAGACCCAAAGCATCCCAAAGCATTACCAGTCCGCGCAGGAAAGGGATACGAACAATCGGGCCACCATAGATGCGGGGATTAAGGTCTTCGCAGTGGGTGATGATCTCCCCTTTGGGATTGCGCACGGCCAGACACATTTTACGGGCACCACGCATCATCACGCCCTCTAGGATGGCCTGCCCGCCATAGTTGAAAGGTTTGCCCATGCGCATCCTCTCTATTCCCTGGAATATACTCGATTGTACTTGAGGAAACGAAGTACTGTCAAAGCGATCGTTCTTCTGCACGACGCTCATAAAAGCATAGGGGACACTGCCGCTTTAGCGAGCCTCTCCCTGCCCGTGGTATAATCGCGCAAGATTCAAGAATGGTTCCAGTACTAGGTGGTGAATGCCTCTTCTCCAGACAGTCGGACTTGGCAAATATTTTGGGGCACACGAAGTGCTCAAAGACATCAATGTGCAAATTGCCCGGGGCGATCGCATTGGACTGGTGGGCGCTAACGGCAGCGGCAAGAGCACCTTGTTGCGCATCCTGGCTGGATTGGAGGAGCCTTCTGCGGGTCAGCTGCACCGTGCTCGTGGGCTGCGCGTCGGCTACTTACCGCAAGAGGTGACATTGCAATCTGGTGACATATCTTTGTGGGAGCAAGTGGCAGCAGCTTTTGCCTCTTTGCGTCACCAGGGAGAGGCACTCCATCAACTGGAGGAGGCTCTCGCCACGGTGACCGACGATACAGCACGCCTCCACCTTCTCGCGCGCTATGGTGCTGCCCAAGCTGCTTTCGAGGGGGCGGGTGGTTACACGTGGGAACAGCGAGTGCGTCGTGTGCTCATGGGTTTGGGATTTTGCGAAGATGATTATGGACGTCCCCTCTCTCAGCTGAGTGGGGGCGAGCAGACGCGTGCCCATCTGGCACGGCTGCTGTTAGACGAACCCGAGCTGCTGTTGTTGGACGAGCCTACCAACCACCTTGATCTGACCGCTGTCGAATGGCTGGAAGAGCATTTGTTGAACTGGCAAGGCGCATTGGTAGTGGTGGCGCACGATCGCTACTTCTTGGACCGTGTCACGACGCGCATTTGGGAACTGGAAAGTGGCCACCTTCAAGGCTATCGAGGCAATTACAGTGCTTATGTGAACCAGCGGATCGAACGACGCCTCAGGCAACAGCGTCTCTTCGAGCAGCAGCAAGAGTACATTGCACGTCAGCAGGATTTTATCCGACGCACTTTCGCCAATCAACGGTCACGTTCCGCACAGGACCGTCGCAAACGTCTGGAACGCCTAGAACGCGTAGAGCAGGTGCGCGACGAACGACATATCAAGTTGCGGCTTACCAGCGACTTGCGCTCCGGTGACTTGGTCCTGGCCACACACAATATAGTGGTGGGCTATCGTCTAGATGAACCTTTGTTTGCCTGCCCGGATTTGGAGATATACCGAGGTGACCGCATCGCTCTACTGGGACCGAACGGCGCCGGCAAAACCACCTTTCTCAGAACGATTCTGGGGGAGATCAAGCCATTACAAGGACAAGTACGCATTGGTGCTTCCGTGAGGATTGGCTATTTGGCGCAAGCACAGGCCGGACTGGATATGAGCTCCAATGTTCTGCAAGAGGTCTTGTCAGTCAAAGAGATGACCTTGCTAGAGGCACGCACTTTCCTGGGGCGCTTCCTTTTTAGCGGCGACGATGTTTTCAAACCTATTGCTGCGCTTAGCGGTGGAGAACGTGCCCGTGTGGCCCTGGCCCGCTTAGTGCTTCAAGGAGCTAACTTTCTAATACTAGATGAGCCGACCAATCATCTGGATATCCCTTCCCAAGAAATCCTCCAATCCGTCTTGGTCGACTTCACGGGCACTATCTTGCTAGTGTCCCACGATCGTTTCTTCGTGGATGCCTTGGCCTCACACATTTGGGCGCTAGAAGATAAGGAGCTAAAGGTGGTTCCTGGTAATTACGCCACCTACTTAACGATGCGCCAGTCTGGCCAAGCAGCAGAAGAGGAGAGCAACAAGAAACGCACGTCACAAGCCATCAGGCAAGATGCACGGCGCGCAGAAGCAAGCCGAGAGAAGCGCCCTTGGAACACATATCAACGCCAACGCGCGTTGCAAGAGATTCAGGAAGCTATCCAGGCGGTGGAAGCACGCTTAGCATACCTGGCCCAAGCTCTGGAGGAGGCCAGCCGTGCACAAGCAGTCGAACGTATCGCCACACTGGGACGTGACTACCAGGCAACAGAAGAGAAATTGGCAAGCCTGTTCGATCGCTGGGCAGAACTGGAGGAACCATGAGCATAGCGTCGCGCAAGTATGTCATCGGGCTCACCGGCGGAATTGCCACCGGTAAGACCCTTGTTCTGCGCATGCTGAAGGAACTGGGTGCGTACACAATCGACGCAGATGACTTGGCACATATCTTGATGCGACGTGGTGGCCCTCTGTACCAGCCCATTATCACCGAGTTCGGCCGTTATCTGTTGGATGAGAACGGAGAAATAGACCGTAGCAAACTGGGCGAGATCGTGTTCGCCGCACCGCGCGCACTGGCACACTTAGAGGCAATCACTCATCCCATCATCGTCGCCGTGGCACGTCAGCTGATTGCACAGGCCAAAGCGGATGTGGTAGCTATCGAGGCAATCAAGCTGGTCGAGTCGGGATTAGCAAAAGAGTGCGACGCAGTGTGGGTGGTCACTGCTCCAGTCGACGTGCAGTTGCACCGCTTAATGACCAAGCGGCGTTTGAGCAGTTCGCAGGCGCTTCTGCGCATTGAAGCACAACTGCCTCAGGAGGTATGGCTTGCGCGCGCGGATGTCGTCATTGAGAACAGCGGTGACGTTATGGCGACATGGAAGGCGGTGCAGCGCCACTTTGCCGCTATCCCGCGAGCCCTACCAACTGTAGAGCTAGCCCGCGCTACGGAGACGACTGCAACACTGGAGCTAGCGCCTACTGAGATGGTACGGCAGATCCAAGTGCGACGTGCCAGACGTAGCGACTTGGCGGAGATGGCAGCACTGATTGCCCATGCAACGCGTGGAGAACGTCAGTTGAATGAATCGCAGATTATGGAGCGTTTCTTTTCCAAAGGGTACTTCCTCGCTTACGCTGGCGGGCAGTTACTGGGCATGATGGGATTGCATGCTGAGAACTTAATTGCCACCTTGGACGATTGCATTGTGCGTTCCGCCACACTATGGCCAACAGTAGGCAAGGCATTGCTAGGAGCAATCGAGGAGGACGCACGGCAGCTCTCTTGTGAAGTAATGCTGGCCTTCTTGCGGCCAGAAGCTGGGCCAATGGCCACGATCCTGTTTGAGAATCATGGCTTTACACGGCAACAGGCAACAGAATTGCCAATCAAGATGTGGCGCGAGGCAGCAGAGCTGTACTCCGGCGACGGTAGTATACTGATGGTCAAACGCCTCCTGGAACACCAGATTATGAGACCGATCTGAGTGTAAGGTGGTTACACCTGTCACCAGCTGAGCAGCTTACGAGACGCAGAAGTCAGAGTGACACTGTCATCATCTTGGAGCGGCCCAGTTTGCAGGATTCGTCTTTCCATGCTACTATATAAGGTGATATAATAAGGAGAATCAGGCTAGCAGTAGAGCTGAATGCAGAATCCAGCTGCTGGATTGGCTTCACAGGTGATCAGGAGGATGGTGTGGCTCTGAAAAAGGAAGAGAAGCAGGCGATCATTAACGCTTATCATATTCACCCTAATGACACTGGTTCCCCGGAAGTGCAGATTGCGTTATTGACGAAGCGCATCAATCAGCTGATTGAGCATCTCAAGACGCATAAGCACGACGAGGATTCGCGGCGCGGGCTGCTTCAATTGGTTGGGCAACGTCGGCGCCACTTGGCATATCTCAGCCGCAAAGACTTTGCCCGCTATAAGGACGTACTCGAGCGACTTGGGCTGCGCAAATAGGGATATGCCACTCATAGTAAATCGTCCAACAAGATTAGCCATATGATCACCTGCCAGCTAACTGGTTGGCAATCTGTTGGGCAGGATTGTACTTCAGCGAGGAAAGAGTCACGGTATGTCTTATCCCCCAGAGAATCATTGCTTTGTGGCACGTATTGCTGATGCAGAGGTGATTTTTGAGACCGGTCGCTTGGCCACCCAAGCGAGTGGCGCCGTATTGGCGCGCGTCGGTGACACGGTACTGCTTGCAACTGCGACAGCGGCTGAACAGCCACGCGAAAGTGTTGACTTCTTCCCGTTGAATGTCGATTACGAAGAACGCCTCTACGCCGCAGGGCGCATCCCCGGTAGCTTCTTCCGCCGCGAAGGCAAACCCAGCGAAGAGGCGATCCTCCTATGCCGGCTGGTTGATCGACCTTTGCGTCCCTTGTTCCCGAAAGGGGCACGCAACGAGGTGCACGTTGTAATTACAGCGCTCTCCTCAGATTGTGAGAACCAGATCGACATTCTGGCAATCAACGCTGCTTCCGCGGCGTTGATGGTTTCGGGGATCCCCTTCGCTGGGCCAGTAGGTGCTGTGCGCGTTGGTCTGATCAATGACCAGCTGGTGATTAATCCACTGGCCAGTCAAATGAAAGAAAGCCTGTTGGATTTGCGTGTAGCAGGCACCGAAGACGCTATTTTGATGGTCGAGGCAGGTGCCAACGAAGTCCCCGAAGCACGCCTCTTGGAAGCGCTGCGCGTTGGCCACGAAGCGATCCAGGACCTTATTCGAGTGCAGAAGGAGATGGCGGCTCAGGTAGGCAAGCCTCCGATGCAGTTTACCATCGCAGAGGTGCCTGAGGACGTGCGCGCTAAGGTGTTGGACCGCTTGAGCGGCCGCATTATACCTATCTTGGGCGGCAGCAAAAAGGAAAACGAACAGGTGCTGAAGCAACTGCGCGAAGAATTGCTCCAAAGCTTCGCGGAAGACGAAGCGGTACAATCGCAACAGGTGCTGCAAGTCTTTGAAGAGGAGCTGCGGCAGGTGGTGCGTCAGCGCATTCTCGATGAGGGTGTGCGTCCCGACGGACGTGGTCCTACGGATATTCGTCCCATCTATTGCGAAGTTGGCCTGTTGCCACGCACGCATGGTTCCGGTCTCTTCATGCGCGGCGAAACACAAGTGTTGACTATCACCACGCTAGGCACACCGCGCGAGGAGCAAACCCTGGACACACTGGGTCCTCAAGAGACCAAGCGTTATATTCACCACTACAATTTTCCACCTTACTCCACTGGTGAGGTAGGGCGCATGGGAAGCCCTAGCCGGCGTGCTATTGGCCACGGCGCCCTGGCAGAGCGTGCACTGGTGCCAGTCATCCCACCCGAGGATGAATTCCCCTACACGCTGCGGCTGGTTTCTGAGGTGCTTTCTTCAAATGGTTCTACTTCAATGGCCAGCGTGTGTGGTAGCACACTTTCCTTGATGGACGCAGGGGTGCCCATCAGAGCGCCTGTAAGCGGCGTGGCAATGGGTCTGGTGACTGAGGGCGATCGCCACGTGATCCTTACGGATATCCAAGGTATGGAAGATGCCTTGGGTGATATGGACTTCAAGGTTGCTGGCACGCGCGACGGTGTCACTGCACTACAAATGGACATCAAAACCCGCGGGCTCAGCTACGAGTTAATGGAGAAAGCGCTTGCGCAGGCACGTGAGGGTCGCCTGTACATCTTGGAACGTATGTTGCAGACGATTGACAAGCCACGTCCTCACCTCTCGCCCTATGCGCCACGCATCATCACTATCCATATCGATCCAGAGAAGATCGGAAAGGTGATCGGGCCGGGAGGTAAAGTGATTCGCTCCATCCAAGAGGAGACCGGTGCTCGGATCGATATCGAGGAGGACGGCTCGGTATACATCGCTTCAAGCGATCGCGAAGCAAGTGAACGCGCCATTGAGATGGTCCGTGCTTTGACAGAAGAGGCACAGGTAGGTAAGATATATACGGGTAAGGTAGTGCGTATCACCGACTTCGGTGCCTTCGTAGAGATTCTGCCGGGCGTGGATGGCATGGTTCATATTAGCCAGCTCGCTGATTATCGTGTACCTCGTGTTGAAGATGTGGTGCGCGTGGGCGACGAGATTATGGTAATGGTCACCAGCATTGACCCTGATGGCAAGATCCGCCTGTCACGTCAAGCAGTATTGGAAGGTTGGACAGTGGAGGAGGCATTACGAGCGAATCAGCGGCATACTCAGGGACGTGCCCCTGCCTCCTCACGGGAGCGAAGCAACAACAGCCGTGTAGCGCGCAGTGATATGCGCCCGAAGAGCTCAGGCAAACAGGGTACAAACAAGCCACCACCTCGCCGGCACTGATACATACTGATACATTTAGGAAGAGACATGCTACCATGACTGAGATGCCACATCCATGGCCTGGTCACGAAGCCGTGCCACACAAGCGTGACCAGGCAGACTATGGTAGGCATAATACGGTGCCATTGCGACGGCACCCTCACGTTGATCCCACACCAGCCAGATCACATCCGGTGTGGCAACAGTCATCTGGAATGTTTTCCTCAACAGGTACCGCAGAAGCTTCGGCGTTGTACCCCCCGCGGCTGAGAACAGTGAGGCATTGCAATGACGTTCAGCCTGCTTGGCATTATCTGGTACGCGGACTGCGTATACTGTTGGAAACGCTTGTTCCAGCAATGATAGTCGCACTCGCGATCAATCTATTCGTTGCTCAGGCGACCCGAGTGCATGGTCAAAGTATGGAACCCACCCTCCATAGCGAGCAGCGGCTGGTGGTGGAAAAGATTTCCTACAGTAATTGGCTACACCTACGCTCACCTCAACGCGGCGATGTCGTCGTGTTACGCATCAATGGGATGGATGAACTACTGATCAAACGGGTAGTCGGCCTGCCGGGCGATCAGGTTGAAATACGCGATGGTCGCGTATTCGTTAACCATCAGTTACTCGATGAACCCTATGTAGTCTTCCCTGCCGACGGGGATTATGGCCCCGTGGACATACCTCCACTGCATCTCTTCGTTTTGGGAGACAATCGCAATTTCTCCAATGACTCACGCACTTTTGGACCTATTCCGATGAGGAATGTAATCGGGCGAGCTTGGTTCTCCTATTGGCCGCCCGAGACAGTAGGACCAGTGCAATAGGAAGGCGTGCTGTCAGATCGTTCCGCATACAGCACGCTGACGAAATCCGGGTAAAACCGAGCACAGAGCATTCGCCGCAGAGAAGCGGCCGGATTGGCCGTTTTCCAGATTTGAACTTGCTGCTCTGAATGCTCTTGATTTTTAGAAAGGGGGTGATATAGACAAATTTAGCCTGCCTTACAAGTTAGCTGTGCTCCATATAATCACAACACAGGCCGCTATCCAAACTTATTAAAAAAGGAGGGAGACCAATTATGTACAGCCGGAAAACTTTCTTTACATTATTACTCCTTGTGCTACTGACAATGTGGTTGGTAGCGGCCCGTCAACCCGCAACTTTGCCAGTCGCCACTATGTCACATCTAAGCGCCGAGAATCCTCAAGTTTTCAAAGTGGTCTTCATGCTGGCCGACTCGCCTACCGACAACGGGTGGAATGCAGCACATTACCGCGGCATCGTGCAACTGAAAACCCTTGGCGAAGTTACTGAGACCAGTGGTCTATCGTTCAAGGTCAAACTCGCGGACGGACGCACCCTGGATGTCAGCGTAATCGAGAAAGTCGGTTATAGTGACGCTGACATTGAGCGTGTGTTGCGCTCAGCGCTCGAGAGAGGCGCGCACCTGGTCTTTGGCACTTGGTGGGACTCGCAATGGGCACTATCACGCCTGGCAGAAGAGCGTGCCGACGTATTGTTTGAACATTGCAGTGGCTACCCGATGACCAAGAGCAACGGCCGCAATCTCTCCACCTATTTCATCAAGCAAGAACAAGGAGACTATGTTGCCGGCTACGTGGTAGGGCGATTAGGTTACAACAAGGTCGGATTAGTGGGTACCCATCCCATTCCTGAACCAGTGCGCGGGATCAACGGGTTCACTTTGGGGCTGCAGCGTGGATTGCAAGAGGCAGGGCAAGATCCGAACAGCGCCGAAGTGCGCGTAGTGTGGATTAACAGCTGGCTGGACGTCCAGAAGGAGCAGCTGGCTGCAGATGGTCTCATCGCCGAGGGATACAAGGTCATCCGGCAGATGGCCGATACCCCTTACAGCAGCCAGACAGCCTGCCAAGAGCCCGGCGTCATAGCAGTCGGTTACGGCACTGATGTAACTCCCTATGCACCGTGCTCTCTGGTTACCAACGAGTGGAATTGGGGTAACTACTACGTCACCCGGGTCCAAGAGGCACTTAATGGTGCTTGGAAGCCCCATGACTGGTGGGGTGGCTTTGAGGCAGATGCTGTCGTTATGACAGGTTGGAATGAGCAGCTTGTCCCAGCTGAAATACGAGCTGCCGCCGAACAACTCGTAGCAGAAATTAAGGGAGGCTTTGAGCCCTTCTGTGGTCCGCTCTCCGGCAGCGGCTTGGACCCGAACGGAAAAGTGGTACGCATCGAGGTCCCTCAGGGCAAATGTCTCACTGATATGGATCTTCTAACCATGCAGTGGTTTGTGGATGGAGTAAAGAGCGAATACCCCTCTGCACCACCGGAAGGTCATAAGCTGGAGCTGAGGGACGCCCCTACCCCCACACCTACTCCCACTAAGTAGCAACAACTATATCTAGAAGGTCTGCAGGGGTTGTAGTGTATCGCCCCTGCAGACCACGGAGGTACCGTTCCGTTCCTATGGAAATTCGCGACACGTACACAGTGGTTCTCAAAGGCGGTTATCCTCTGCAACTGCGCATGGTGGATATCGGGCGCGGTATAGCCATCTCGCTGATCAACTGCAATGACGAACCTTATGAGAAGATTGACGCCGTTGTGGCTGAGCTAGTGGCCCTCGTCAGACCCTATCATCCAGATGCCGTGGTAGGCATCCCCGAGCAAGGCATCCCATTGGTACACGGAGTAGGACGGGCGTTGGGTCTGCGGCGCTCTTATCTGTTGCGTAAGACACCCAAGGCATTTGATGTGGATCCCCTTGTTTACGAGTACACGTCGGTGACCAAGCCGGATGTCGTGCAACACCTTTACCTGCCTCGTGAGCATGCACGTGAGCTGGATGGCAAGAAAGTAGCCATAGTCGAGGATGTGGCCAATACTGGCATGTCCCTGAAGGCAGTACTAGAGCTTTTCCGCAAGGCAAAGACGGAATGGGGCGTCTACATTACCGTGGTCGGTATCTTCCTAGTCCTGACCGAAGGTTACCTGTGGCGCGATACGTTAGGAGAAGATGCTGCACTTGTCCACGCATTGGGACACATCCCTGTTTTTCGCCCTGCCACATATGAGATCATCCCAGGCACCGATTAGTGAAGGTCTTTTGCCAGGGATGGTATATAACCTATGCGATGAGTCAGCTCAAGCAATTGTCCAATTGACCGAAGAACACTTTGCAAGACCTTAATCTAAATCACAAGCGCACACGCAGGCCTCATTTCGCCATAGTCTCGGAACTCGCTTCGAGGATTGTATAGGACGAGGTAACCGGTGCATCGGAGCGCAGACTCGCAATTGCCGAGCAGTACTTAGTCTGCGATAGCTCGATTGCTCGTGCTACTTTGTCGTCTTCCACGCCATATCCGATAATAGTATACTGAATATGAATGGAGGTAAATCGCTTGGGGTGCTCAGTAGCCTGCTCACCAGTCACCTGCACCTTAAGGCCTGTTACCTTTTGCTGCATCTTGCGCAAGATGGCAATCACATCCATCGCTGTGCAACCCGCCACACCAGCTGCTAGTAGTTCCATCGGTCGTGGCCCCGTATTGCGTCCTCCCACATCAGGGATAGCATCGATCACAAAAGCATGGCCACTGGGCGTCTCAACGACAAATTGCATCCCGTCCACCAGAGTAATCGTTGCCTGCGCCATAATTGCCTCCCTTGATGAAATATCAATAAACTTCAGCTCAATGGCAGTATACCGTGACGTATCACATTACACAACATCTAAGACACCTGATCCTAGCGGTTCCTATGCGACTTTGCAGAAGGTATATCTAACACGGTATAATGGCTTCTGGGGATGAGAAGCTTTCTCCTCTCGTGTGGTGCTTTGTCCATTAGGAGACATAACCATGAAACTTGTTGTGGTAATACCTACATACAATGAGGCGGACAATCTGCCCGCCATTGCAGCAGAATTGCTGGCTCTGGGCATAGAAGGCCTGGAGCTCCTGGTCGTGGATGATGCCTCACCGGATGGTACTGGTCAGGTAGCAGAGGAGCTGGCACTACGCTACCCTGGCATCATTCACGTCATCCACCGCCCTGGCAAGCTGGGTTTGGGCACTGCCTATGTGCAAGGCTTCCGTTGGGCACTCGACCATGGTGCTGACTTCATAGTCCAGATGGACGCCGACTTTTCACATTCCCCAAGCTACATCCCCGTGTTCCTTGAGGCGATCACAGATTACGATGTAGTGGTAGGATCGCGTTACGTTCGAGGAGGACGGCTGGACGAGCGCTGGGGATGGGGACGCTGGTTTCTCAGCTGGTGGGCCAACTCTGTATGGGTGCGCCTGGCGCTCGGCATCCGCACACGTGATGCCACATCCGGCTTCAAGTTGTGGCGCAGTAGCGCATTACGCCAGATTGGCCTCGGACGAGTCATGTCCAATGGGTATATTTTCCAGGTGGAAATGGCCTACATGGCCGAAAAGATTGGGCTACGCATACTTGAGCTACCCATCTACTTCGAGGATCGCCGCATCGGACGCAGCAAGATGACCATCCCTGTCAAAGTCGAAGCGGCGATGCGTGTATTTGAGATTCGCTGGCGCCATCGCCACATCAAAGCGTGCCCCGAACAACCTGGCGAGATCCCCTGCTAGGAGCGGCAACGTTGCGTGGCCGCATTGTCAGGCAGGACGCGTTAAGCGCGTTGATCTTATTCGTCCTGCCACTTATTCTGCTGGCGCCGGTCACGTTGGGATCCTACACACTGCTGCCAGCAGACAACCTTTACTCCGCGCCCCCATGGTCTGCTTTTGCCGAACAATTGGGAGTCGGTTCTCCTCACAATATGTTGCTTTCTGACTTAGTCCTGGAGAACTATGTCTGGAAACGTTTCATTCTGCAAAGCATTCAGGAGCGTCGCCTACCCCTTTGGAATCCTTACATCTTCGCCGGACATCCCTTCTTAGCCAACGGACAACACTCAGCCCTTTACCCCTTTAGTGTCCTATTCTATATATTGCCACTGGCTAAAGCATACGGCTGGTTTACCCTGCTACAGCTATGGTTAGGTGGCCTTTTCACCTACATCTTCCTGCGTACGCTGCGTGCCCATCGTGTTGGCTCCTTGTTGGCTGGTGTCACCTTCCAACTGAGCACTTTTTTTGTGGTTAGCATAGTTTTTACCATGATTATTGCTGCCGCCATTTGGCTGCCACTGCTCCTCACCGTGATCGAAGTCATCATCCGTAAACAGGAAGAGAAAGGTGATCACCCGTACTCACCCATACCATACATTGCGGTCGGCGTAGTGGCACTCGGTATGGAGGTCCTGGCTGGACATGTAGAGATCACTTATTACACACTTTTGGTGAGCGGGTTCTATGCTGCTTGCCGCCTGTTGATGCTCTGGCAACATCAGCGCACTTGGCGCCCTATATTGCGTCTGGCCATGTGGCTAATGGCAATGGTGGTGTTAGGCATAGGGCTAGGCGCCATCCAATTTGTCCCAATGTACGAGGTAGCCAGTCGTAACTTCCGCGCGGGATCAGCAACCTATGCAGATGTGGTCGGATGGGCCTTGCCACCTCGTCGCCTTATTTCGTTTCTCATCCCTGACTTCTTCGGCAATCCCAGCCATCACAGCTGGTTCGATTTGCGCAGCTGGACTTGGCAACCTATCGGCCTCAATGCCCATGGCAAACCCAACCCATTATGCCCTTATTGCACTGGCTGGGACATTAAGACCAGCGTAGAGGCAGGCGCATATGTTGGTGTGTTGCCGTCTTTGCTGGCAGCGCTGGCGGGATTGACAGTACTCGCCTCTGTAGCCACATGGTTAATGAGAAAGGGCACCCCCGCAGCCACAGCAGTCCGCAGAGAACATGACCCGATCTCTGATTCAGATCCTGCAGAAAGCGCGAAAGGAGGTATAAGGGAGGGACACAAGCTCATCTTCTGCTTGCTGGCCGCTTTGTCGCTTGCCTTTGCTTTCGGCACACCGCTGTATGCGTTACTGTATTACGGCTTGCCCTATTGGAATCAGCTGCACTCACCGTTCCGCTGGATCTTCCCCTTCACGCTGAGTGTTGCTGTGTTGGCTGGCCTGATAGTGACCCAGCTGGCCCACAACGGCGACAAGAGCGAGCACACTAATTCTGCTACGCCACAGCGCGAATCGGCAGGTAAATGGACAGTACATATGCTCAGCCAACGTCTGGCCTGGCTCGTGTTCGGATGTGGGGCAGCCGGTATGGTATTGCTGAGTGCCGCGGCGTTTTATCCGACACCGTTTATTCGGCTGGCACAGCAGGCATTGAATCAGTCCGGCCTGGCACAGAACGCTTTCGCCGATGGAGCGCAACTTTTAGGCTATCAGTGGCCTAATCTTCTCAAGTTTTGCCTGTTCCTGATGGCTGCTGGCGTGGTCCTACGCCTCAGCCGTTGTTCAATTTGTCTGCCACGCCGTCTGGGAGGAATACCCATCTGGTGGCCGCTGGCAGTGTTGGTGGTAGCAGCTGACCTGCTGGCCGCCAACTGGGGATTCAATCCGGCAGCTGATCCGCGTTGGCTGGAGTTTCAGCCACCTGTCGTGAGATGGTTGTTGGAGCGCCAACGCGAAGACCCTCTTTTTCGAATTACTAGCTTCGATGTGCCTGGCGAACCTCGCATCCTGATCGCCAATACCCCTATGTTCTGGAATCTCTATGATGTCCGCGGCTACGATTCAATTATCCCGCAACAATATGCGCATTATATGGGGTTGATCCAGACACAGGGAGACCTGCTCTACAATCGCATTGCACCCATCTACGCTCCTGGCTACGAGGCGCTCGATTCAGCGTTGCTGGACCTGCTAGGGGTCCGCTACGTTCTGACCACGGAACATATTCCTAACGCCAATTATCGTCTCGTGTACGATGGTGAGCTGCGCGTTTATGAGAACTTGGACGCATTACCACGTGCTTTCAGTGTACCTGTGGCGCACCAAGTGGCAGCAGAGGAGATGGATTACGCCCTGCGCAGCCTGAATCCGCGCTGTAAGGTGATTCTGGAGGACGATGGCGCCGGGCACGCGATCAGGGGGCCATTCCAGCCGCAGACGGAAGACTGTCCGCTCCAGCCGGCTCAGGTGACTCGCTATACACCTAACGAGGTGCTAGTACGCGTGACACTGTCATCACCGAGCTGGCTGGTGCTGGCCGACAGCTACTTCCCAGGCTGGAAGGCATATTACCGACCGACGACAGAAACGTCCGCTGAGAATCCTCAAGAGAAAGAGCTCAACATCCATCTGGCTAATGGTAACTTTCGCGCGGTATATCTAGAGTCCGGCAATTGGGAAGTGCGATTTGTCTACTCGCCCCTGAGTGTCAAACTGGGTGCTTATGGCAGCTTTATTGCCGCCGTGGTGACACTGTTCCTGCTTGGCGTGTGGGCTTGGGGACGCCTGTACCGCGAGTCAGCGGACGATCAACCTATCAAGCGCGTCGCCAAGAACAGCTTGGCTCCTATGGTCATGGCCCTTTTGAACCGCATAATCGACTTTGGCTTTGCTATGTTGATGCTACGCATCCTGGCCCCTGAGGGGGCAGGGCGCTACCAGTTCGCTGTTGTCTTCATCGGATACGCTGAGATTCTCACCCGTTTCGGACTGGGGACACTGTTGACACGCGAGGTAGCTCGCGACCGCACACAGAGCACAAGCTTCCTCTCCAATATCACCATCCTGCGCGCTATCCTATGGCTCGGATCGCTGCCAGCAATGGGTATCGTACTATGGTTGTACGTCATCCTTGGTGGCCTGGCCTCAGAGACTGTTATCGCGGTTGGCCTGTTTGCCATCGGCCTGTTCTTCAGCAACCTTGCCGACGGACTGACAGCTCTGTTCTATGCACACGAAAAAGCGGAATATCCGGCAGGGATTTCCACCATCACTACCCTGGTGCGCGTCGGTTTGGGTGCCCTGGTGCTGCTACTCGGTGGCGGAGTAATCGGGCTAGCTGCGGTGTCAGTAATCGCTAACATCGTTTCGGCAATCGTGCTGGCGTGGACGCTCTCTCGCACGGTGACACAGCTGCACTTTGACAATGATCCTGCATTGCGCCGCCATATGCTGCGAGAGGGGCTGCCATTAATGATCAACCACCTATTGGCGACGCTCTTCTTCCGCATCGATGTGCTTATCCTGCAACCGACGTGGGGCGATCGTGCAGTAGGATTCTATGGTGCCGCTTACAAATACATCGACGGGATCAACCTCATCCCTTCATACTTCACACTGGCTATCTTCCCGCTTATGAGTCGCTATGCCCACACGGCACGTGACTCGCTGGTGCGCGCTTACATTTTATCGCTCCGCTTGCTGCTCATCATCGCGCTACCACTGGCAGTTGGTACACCTTTTGTCGCTCGCGAGCTCATTCTCATCCTGGGAGGTGGCCAGTATTTGCCCGACTCGATGATTGCGTTGCAGTTGCTGATATGGTTTTTGCCCTTTAGCTTCATCAACCAGATCACACAATATGTGTTGATCGCAATCGACCAACAGCGTTTTTTGACGCGCGCGTTCATCATTGGTGTTCTCTTCAACACAACGACCAACCTGCTGCTTATCCCACAATATGGTTACCGCGCTGCAGCCGTTACCACTATACTTAGCGAGTGGGCGTTGCTCATTCCCTTTTACTACGCTGTGCGCAAGTACCTCTGCGTAGTGCCATGGGTCGATATCGCTTGGCGGCCAGTGCTGGCTGCAGCAGCAATGGGGGGATGCCTGTGGTTGGTGCAAAATGCCAACGTATTCATCCGGTTGATGGTCGCAGCACTTGTTTATTGCGTCACTTTGTTGATCATAGGTGGACTGCGTCAACCGGACATGCAGGTGATATGGAATTGGTTGCCCTTGGAACGTATGCGCATCAAACGCTCACCTGATTCAGGTCGTGCATAAGCGAAGTGATCCTCTACTCAAGGATTTCCCACCAGGATAATTGTCAAATCATTCACATTGGTGTGCGTCGGACCGGTGATCAGCAAGTCGCCTAGTGGTGCAAAGAAGGCATAGGCGTCATTGCGCATGAGATAGTCAGCTGCATCTAAACCCAGCGCAGCAGCACGCTGCACTGTTCCCCCATCCGCAAAGGCACCTGCGGCGTCGGTTGGTCCATCGTTGCCATCAGTGGCGAGGCAAGTCACCAGCACATTTGACCAACCATCCAACGCAATAGCAGCAGCGAGAGCCATCTCTTGATTGCGACCGCCACAACCATTTCCACGCAGCGTGACAGTCGTCTCGCCGCCGAGGACAAGGCAAGCGGGTAACTGCAATGCGAGAGCGGGTGGGAAGCTGGTTTCACCGCATGCCACCCCCTTTGCCAGACCAGCCAGCACCTTACCAACCTCACGTGCTTCACCTTCTAGGAAGGTGCTCAATAGCAATGTGTTATAACCGAGCTCCCGAGCCGCCACCACAGCGGCACGCGCAGCAGCGCGATTGCTTCCGACAATCACGTTGCGCACTCGCGCAAAGATAGGATCACCCGGTTTGGGTGTTTCGGCGATCACGCCCTGCATACCGGCGCGTATATGTGCCACAATCGATTGAGGGACTTGGTCTACGATACCATAGCGCTCCAACACAGACCAAGCATCAGTGAAGGTGGTGTGGTCAGGCACCGTAGGCCCAGAGGCGATCACATCCAATGGGTCGCCGACCACATCCGACAAAATGAGACTGATCACCGGGGCAGGAGCAGCCCATCGCACCAATTGACCACCTTTGAGCTGTGAAATGTGCTTGCGGATAGCATTGATCTCGCGGATGGTAGCGCCACAGGCGAGCAATATGCGCGTAAGCGTCTGCACATCCTTCAGCGAGATACCCGGTGCCGGCATGGTCATAAGTGCGGAGGCACCGCCAGAGATCAGACAAATCACCAGGTCACGCGCTGTCGCTTGCTGCAATAGCTCCACCATACGCTGGGCTGCATCTATACCAGCTTGGTCGGGTACTGGATGGCCAGCTTCGACGAGCTCAATGGCCTTCGGGCCAATGTTATGCTCCAGATAGCCACGCTTTACAATAACCAGTCCATGGGTCAATCTCCGGCCCAGGATTGCTGCAATTGCCTGGGCCATGGGTGTGGCAGCTTTCCCACCACCAACTACAATCACCCGGTCAAACTGTCTCAAGTCATAGACGTGAACTTCTCCATCCGGTGCCTCATGCAGGAGCAGCTTATCACCCTCCAGGCACAGATGACGCTGTACAGCAATGGCGGGATCTACTGCCCGAAGAGCAGCACGGATGATGTGCCAAGCATGCTGACGCATCGTGCGTATTACCTCATTCATAGCACGTCACCTACCGCGTCAATGCGTTCACTGCCCTTGCTGCTGCTTCCTCCGGCGTAGCATCGCCACTTAACACTTCAACTACAGCCTGTTGCAACACACGCCCTATTTGGTCATATTGGAGGAAGGAAGGTGTGGGTAACGCGACTTCCATCTGTTGACGCAGGAAATCCAAGTAAGTGTCATTGCCCAGACGCTGCAGAGTAGCATAGCGTGTCGGCACAGAAAAGGTAACCTGATTCCACACGACGGCGTTGTCCGGTTGCAGCAACCATTCGATCATACGAGCTGCAATAGCCTGCTGGGAAGGATCTCGCGCCGTAATAGCAAGGGCGCGGCCATGCACAAGTGTTAACGGCTTGCCTTCGCGGGTAGGAATAGCAGCGAATTGGCTCCACCCCAGCTGCAGGCGTTCTCTCATATATCGTTGCGCACGCACGTGAACGACCCCGTAGCGACTACTTACGTACCAGGGCCACAGGTCATCGGTGGTAGCAGCCTCAAGCACGTCCAAAGGGATTACCCCGGCCCGTACACCGCGCAGATAGTAATCCAGCACAGATGCCAGAATGGCCTCGTCAAGCACAGGCTTGCCATCCTCGTCCAGCAAATGCCCCCCAGCGCTGAGATATTGGATCAGGAAGCAGTCGTTGACCAAGCCATTGACCCCCCTTGCCGGAAAGCGATAAATCACCCCTGTGTTTAACACATCTTTCCAGGTCAGAGGAGGCGCAGTGACCTTGTCGGCACTAAAAACGATGTGTTCCAGGTCTGCCTCAAAAGGCATGCCCATGAGCTGTCCGTTCACGCTGCCGGCCGCGCGCGCTCCAGGGAGCAAGTCGTTGATCAAGCCAGGCGCAACTAGCGTGTCCAGAGGAGTGAGTACACCTGCGCGCCCAGCTGCTGCCAGCTCGTCGAGACTGATCACAACCACATCCGGTAATACACTGGGAGCGACCTGCGAAGCAGTACGCATATAGTCCAGCACGCTTCCCTTGCCTGTTTCGTTCTTCAGTTTCACCACGACAGTCACATTGGGATAGCGCCTCTCGAAAGATCGAATGCCTTGGGCAAATGCCTCCCCTGCTTTACCTGTTGCTTCGGGAGAAACGGGCCCTATTGTCCATAGAGTCAGTGTGATGCTCGTACCGGGTGTCGTCTCGTTCAACGCTTGAGCGGTCGGCTGAACTGAGTTAGCAGGGACAGGAGAGGGCGGGGCAATGGCTGTCGCCGCAAAGACATCGTGCGGCAAGATGGTGTCCACCACTGGTGTGACTGACACAGTCGGGCTAACCGGCACAGCTGGCTGCGACGCACTACAACCGACTGTTGAGAGCACAGCCACAGAAATCGCTGCCCCAACCAACCAGCACCTTACACGCAAGACCACGATAACTGCCTCTGCAAGAACCGTTCTGTACTCTTACCTAATCCCACTTCTTAGCCCTCGACTAGTAAGAAGGCGCAACGCACTAATGGGATTATACCACGTCTGTTCCACAAGACATGGAACATCTGGACACATACGGTGAGGTCGTGTGCCCAAGCCGTCCGCGCGCTCCCAGAGCCATAAGAAGAGGGGTGTCCAAGGTAGCTGAACTCAACTTGGGGTCAAGAGCAGGTTTGTTCGGCGTCCATTGCACAGGTCCTCCACACACGATCGGTGAGCCCGACGTGCCAGATAAGCGAACTACGGGCAGGTAACCTCACGCTGTGTACCCTCCAGCCAGAGGAGACCCCGTGATATCCGCCAACGCATCGAACAAGACTTATATATACTGGGAACCTGCGCCAGCGCTCATAGGGGATACTGGTGTCACTCTATCCCAGTAACACATGAACACCTGTACCACATACAGCATGCGCACCAAACCTGTCGTTCCGCGTCCTTGCTCATTCGTGAAGTGCACAGATGACGTGGACACCTCGCATAGGGGGTGATGCTCACCATTCACCAGTTCTCAGATACTCGTCAATCGCTTTGGCAGCGATGCGCGCATGCCCCATCGCCAAGATCACCGTGGCGCCACCAGTCGCCACGTCGCCTCCTGCAAAGACGCCTTTAATTGAGGTTTTCATCGTCTTCTCATCCACAATCACTACCCCACCCTTGCCAATCTTGAGTTGCGGTGTAGTAGTAGGAATGAGAGGATTGGGACTCTGGCCGATAGCGATAATGGCAAGATCACAAGGGATGCGGAAGTTGCTGCCAGGGATCGCGACTGGGCGGCGGCGCCCTGATTCATCCGGCTCGCCCAGCTCATTCCTCAGACACTCTAGCTCCTTGACCCGTCCTTGCTCATCGCCGTGAAAAGCGATAGGAGTAGTCAACAGCATAAACTGCACCCCCTCTTCCTCGGCGTGATGGATCTCTTCCAAGCGGGCGGGCATTTCTTCGCGCGAACGTCGATAGACGATGATCGACTCTTCAGCACCCATGCGCAATGCTGTACGTGCCGCGTCCATCGCCACATTACCACCTCCAATAGTGACGACTCGCCGCCCTCGGGCCACTGGAGTGTCATACTCTGGAAAAAGATATGCCTTCATCAAGTTAACTCGGGTCAGGTACTCATTGGCAGAATAAACACCGCTGAGATTCTCGCCTGGAATGTTGAGAAACCACGGCAAACCGGCCCCCGTACCCAGGAAGACAGCGTCAAATTCCTGCAACAGCTCCTCCAGCGTAGCAGTGCGACCCACCACAAAGTCGGTGACGATCTTAACACCCAGCCGGCGCACATAATCCACCTCACGCCGCACAATCTCCTTGGGCAGACGAAACTCAGGGATACCATATATCAACACACCCCCTGGTTCGTGTAATGCTTCGAAGATGGTCACTTCGTGCCCCATCTTAGCAAGGTCTGCGGCGACAGTAATACCAGCTGGGCCGGAACCTACCACCGCCACCTTCTTACCAGTAGGGGGCGGTAGCGGTGGCACCGGCAATACCCCTTGTGCTGCCTCCCAATCGGCTACAAAGCGCTCCAAACGACCAATTGCAACCGGTTCATACTTCTTGCAGAGTGCACACACCACTTCGCACTGGGTCTCCTGAGGGCACACACGGCCAGTGATAGCCGGCAGCGCATTTGCTTGGTGAATCAAGTTGGCTGCTCCCTGGAAATCGCCCTCGGCGATCAACTTCAAGAAACCAGGAATGTCGATGCCCACAGGACACCCCTCGACACAGCGCGGATTCTTGCACTCCAGGCAACGCCGCGCTTCAGCGATGGCTTCCTCAGGGGTATATCCGTAGGGCACTTCGTTAAAGTTGTGAATACGTTCTGCTGGCGGTTGCTCCGCCATAGGTGTCTTTTTCGGAACAATTTCTTTCTTGGGCATAGCTCGTAGTGTTACCTTCCAGTTGCGACAGATGTGCGAGCTTCCTCCTGCGCGACGACTTCCTCCAAGCGACATTTATGCCGCCAATGCTCAAGCGCCAGCCGTTCTTGTTCCCGATAGAATTGGACGCGCGCCAGCAAGTTGTCCCAATTGACCTGATGGCCATCGAACTCTGGACCGTCCACACACACGAATCGTTGCCCGCTGGTCAGCTCCACCCGGCAGCCACCACACATCCCGGTGCCATCCACCATAATAGTGTTCAGACTCACAATTGTGGGCACATTGAAAGGCTTGGTGGTCAGCGACACGAATTTCATCATGATAGTTGGACCAATGGCCCAGACACGTGCAATCTCGTTGCCACGTGTCTCCAAGAGCTCTTTGAGCGGTTCGGTGACCAGTGCCTTACGGCCATAGGAACCATCGTCGGTACAGATGATGAGCTCGTCAGAAACCGCACGCATGCGATCTTCCCAGAACAAGTAAGCGCGTGTGCGCGCGCCAATGATTGAGATAACGGTATTGCCTGCCTCTTTTAGTGCACGTGCGATAGGATAGATAGGTGCAATACCCACACCGCCGCCCACACATACCACCGTGCCATAACGTTCGATTTCGGTGGGACGCCCCAATGGCCCCACCACCGTGGCAAAATGATCTCCCACCTCCAGTGTAGCCATCTCTTCAGTCGACTTGCCCACCTGCTGGAAGATCAACGTAATCGTGCCTGCTTCACGGTCGAAGTCAGCGATAGTCAATGGAATGCGCTCACTACGCTCACTGATGCGCACGATGACAAACTGGCCCGCTTGAGCTTTGCGCGCAATAAGTGGCGCTTCCACTACCATCAGCTTGGTTACATCGCTGAGAACTTGCTTCTCCAGAATTCGGTTCATAAATGTCTCCTCTATCACGCTAAGCTCAACATACGTGCTCTGCCACGCGACTGTCCGTGATATTTATCACAAATTCCATACAATAAAACCGATGATCCTGGACATCACAGGGAAGGGCCCAGTCTAACACGCCCCATTACGCCACCGACATGGCTGCAAGCCAGCTTGAAATAGCAGTCCACATGCTTCAAACATGGTGAAGTGGGTACCAAGCAATGGAATACCCAATTCCTGTGCCAGCTTGATCGTCTCCGGCGGCGGCTGTTTATCACGAACGACCAAAACCGCGCTCACATCAGCCACATCTGCAGTGCGCAACATCTGAGGGTTAGTGAGACCAGTGATCAGCAGGCCATGCGTCACGTCATAGCACAGCACATCGCTCATCAGATCAGAAGCAAAAGCATGGGCCACTTCGCGTTCTGGATTGATGTTGGGCGTGTACGTACGCGCTTGAGTAATAGCGATAATTTCTCTTAGGCGCATCCTCTTCCCTTAGACCAAGGTGACAAAGTTTGAATGGGGGGAATTCCTCCCTTCCCCTTTTCACAGCCGCTGATCATCTGGCATCGGCACAACCTTAACCGCACACACTTTATACTCAGGGATCTTCGCTAGTGGATCCAAGGCCGGATTGGTCAAGAAGTTTGCTGCAGACTCCGGGAAATGAAATGTGGCAAAAACTAGTCCAGGCGCAGCACGGTCTGTTACCAGCGCGCGCGAGACAATCTCCCCACGCCTTGAAGCGAGCTTGACCAGCTGGCGATCACGAATACCCACTTTACGCGCATCGTGAGGGTGGATTTCTATCATAGCCTCAGGGTACATTGTCTTCAAGTTGCGCGCACGACGGGTCATTGCACCGCCATGCCAATGGTAAAGGACACGTCCAGTGGTCAAGATGAAAGGATACTCATCGTCCGGGAGCTCGGCCGGGGGCATATGATCAACCGCTGCAAACTTGCCTAATCCCCGACTAAACTTGTTGACGTGCAAAATGGGTGTACCAGGATAATGTTCATCAGGCACTGGCCAATGCAATTGCGCGCCTTCCTCGAGACGCTGGTAGGTGACTCCAGCGTAAATAGGTGTGAGCGTATTAATCTCGCGCATCACATCACTGACACCCCAGTAGTCCCATCCGGCATATGGCGCATCGTCACGTGGCGACACTGCACCCAACGCCAGCATACGCTTGGCCAATTGCACAATGATCCATGCATCTGGACGCGCTTCACCCGGGGGCTCGATCGCCTGACGCACACGCTGGATGCGCCGTTCGGTGTTGGTAAAGGTGCCCTCCTTCTCAGCGAAGCTCGCAGCTGGTAGGATGACATCGGCACACTCCGCTGCACCAGTCATAAAGAGCTCCTGAACCACCAGGAAATGGGTGTTTTCCAATGCATGACGCACGTGGTTGAGATCTGGCTCGCTAGTCATTGGATCTTCGCCAATGATGTATAGACAACGGATGTCGCCACGCCCTGCCGCGTCCACCATCTCGGTCACCGTCAGCCCAACCTGATCGGACAACGACACCCCCCATGCTTGTTCGAATTTCTGCCGTACGGCTGGATCGTTCACCCGCTGATATCCCGGATAGTAGTTGGGCAGACCCCCCATATCGCATGCACCCTGCACATTGCTCTGACCGCGCAGCGGATTGAGACCACTTCCCGGCTTGCCAATATTGCCCAGCAGCATTTGAAGGTTGGCACAGCTCATCACATTCAGGACACCCACCGTATGCTGCGTGATCCCCATAGCGTAGAGCAAGGCACCTGGCCGATTCTCTGCCAGCATACGTGCTGCTGCTTCCAGCTGTTCGACCGGCACCCCTGTGATCTCGCTGACCATCTGAGGCGTGTACTTTTCGACCGTTGCTTTCAGCTCCTCAAAGCCCTCGGTACGCGTAGCGATGAACTCCTGATCGTGCCAACTTTCTCGGATGATAATATGCATCAGTCCGTTGAGTAGAGCTATATCGGTGCCCGGCTTGTGGCGGATGTACAGATCGGCATAGTCGGCGATATCAATACGGCGCGGATCCGCCACGACCAACTTCGCACCCAGATAGCGCTTGGCACGTCGCACCTTAATACCAATCACAGGATGCTGCTCGGTTGTATTGCTGCCAATGATGAAGATACACTTGCTCTGCGTCGTGATATCCGCAATAGTGTTGGTCATTGCCCCACTCCCGAAGCTGGTCACCAGACCGGTGACAGTGGAGCTATGTCAAAGCCGCGCGCAGTGGTCAATTGTATTGGTACCTAATATCTGACGCGCAAACTTGTTAAACAGATAGTTCTCCTCGTTAGTACATTTGGCGGAGGCCAGCATGCCAAAAGCTCCCGAGCCGTGAAGGCGTTTCTCTTCGGCGAACTTGCGCGCCACCACATCCAGCGCAGTGTCCCAGTCTGTTTGGATGAATGTATCCGGGGTGACAGTAAGGTGATCCGATCCATCGCCCCCATCTCGGCCATTACCCTGCGGCACGAAAACCTGCCATTCGCCGCCTTTCAGCTTCTCCTCTACACCCTGCAGCCAACGTGCCCGCACTAACGGTGCCGTGAGCCGATCGGGATGGTGCACATAGTCATAGCCATAGCGTCCCTTTACGCATAGCGCCATCCCGTTGACTGGCGCATCGGGAGCGCTGGTCACCCGGACGATTCGCCCATCACGCACGTTGAGGTCAAAGTTGCATCCCACACCACAATATGAACAGGTCGTACGCACCTTTTGAACCTGGTTAGCGCGCCCCTTGCCGAGGCTCATCTTGTCATACAGCGCACCCACCGGGCAATAGGCGACACACTGGCCACAGCTCTCACACCGTGCATCCAGCATGAACTGATCGGCGCCTGCTACCAGCTTGGTCCTGAACCCGCGATGTGCAAAGTTCCATACATCGCGATTCTGTATCTCGGCGCACGCACGGACACAACGGCCACACAGGATACACTTATTGCGATCGATGAAAACGAACGGGTTAGGATCTGGATCGATCTCCCAATTGTGGCGTTTACCCTTGTGCTCTGGCCATTTCACGCCGTAATCATAGACCAGATCCTGCAGCTCGCAGTCACCGCTCACTTCACACGTCATACAATCGTTTGGATGATCGCTCAGTAGCATCTCCAACACAAAGCGGCGGGTAGCGCGCACAATCTCACTATCGGTGTACACTACCATGCCCTCTGCAATGGGAGTCGTGCAGGCCGTCTGCAGATTGCGTGCTCCAACCACCTCCACGACGCATATGCGACAGGCTCCCACATTGCTCAAATCGGGGTGGTGGCACAGTGTGGGAATGTAAATACCTGCGCTGCGTGCTGCCTCCAGTATCGTAGAACCTTCTGCTGTTGTCACCTTCTGGCCGTTGATCGTAAGCGTCACTGTCATATTGGCACCCTCATCGCACTACGATCGCGTCGAATTTGCAGAGCTCTTTGCACAGCCCACAACGCTCGCACAGTGCCGGATCGATGACATGGGGCTGTCGCTTCTCACCGCGGATCGCATTGGTAGGACAGTTGCGAGCACATACCATGCAACCAGTACACAGATCTGCGATAATCTCATAGGTAATGAGAGCGTGACATTTTCCAGCCGGGCAACGTCGCTCCTCGATATGAGCGCGAAACTCATCCTCGAAATGGCGCAGCGCCGACATCACCGGCGACGGCGCCAGCTGCCCCAGCGCACACAGCGAGCCTTTTTGCATACCATTGGCAAGGTAACGCAAGTAGTCAAGGTCTTCCAGTGTGCCCAAGCCAGCCGTGATACATTCCAAAGTCTCCAACATGCGCGTGCTGCCGATGCGACATGGGGGGCACTTACCGCAGCTCTCATCACAGGCAAAACGCATAAAGTACTTCGCGAACTCCACCATGCATGTCGTTTCGTCGGCGACGATCATGCCACCTGAGCCCATCACTGCACCTGCAGCACAGAGTGAGTCGAAGTCAACCGGGGTGTCAAGATAGGCCTCGGGAAGGCATCCACCTAGTGGCCCACCTGTTTGTACTGCCTTGAACTTGCGCCCATCGGGAATGCCACCGCCAATGTCGTAAATAATTTCACGCAGCGTAATGCCCATCGGCACCTCAATAAGCCCAGTGTTGTTGACCATACCAGTCAAGGCGAAAATAGCCGTACCAGGATTATCAGGAGCACCTAGCTGTTTGAACCAGTCGGCACCCAGGCGGATAATGTGTGGCACATAGGCGTAGCTCTTTACATTGTTGACGTTGCTGGGCTGCCCCCACAGACCAGAGACAGCTGGGTAGGGTGGGCGTGGCCACGGATTCCCGCGGTCACCCTGGATCGAGGCCATAAGGGCAGTCTCCTCTCCGCACACAAAAGCCCCCGCCCCTTCTTTGATGTAGAGATCAAAGCTGAAATCAAAGCCACGAATGTTACCGCCCAAGAAGCCTCGCTGACGCGCCTGATCCAATGCGACTTGCAGGCGATGGATGGCCAACGGATACTCGGCACGGCAGTAAATATAGCCATAACGAGCACCGATAGCATATGCTGCAATGATCATCCCCTCGATAACTGAATGTGGATCGCCTTCCAAAGTAGAGCGATCCATAAAAGCACCCGGGTCGCCTTCGTCAGCATTACAGATGACATATTTGGGCCAGCGGGGCGTTTGACGCGTTATCTTCCACTTCAAACCTGTAGGGAAACCCCCACCGCCACGGCCACGCAATCCGGATCGAATCACCTCATCAATCACCTGATCAGGTGTCATTTCACTGAGAACCTTATGCAACGCTTGATAGCCCTCACGAGCTAGATAATGGTCGATATTCTCAGGGTCGATAATGCCACAGTTGTGAAGGACGATTCGTTGCTGTTTACTGTAAAAGCCTATCTCATACCATTTTTCGATGGGAACCTTGGTTACTGGATCGCGGTACATTAACCGCTCCACTCTACGATTAGCCAGAATGTGTTGCTCAACGATATCCTTGACATCAGCAGGTGTCACGCGAGTATAGAACGTTTCATCCGGATGGATTACTACAATAGGGCCTGCTGCACAAAAACCAAAACATCCTGTTCGTCGCACCTCAACTTGACTGCTCAGGCCATGCCGCTCCAGCTCTTGTATGAGGGCCTGACGCACCTCAGCGCTCGCGGAGGACACACAACCTGTTCCCATACACACAGCAATCCATTGGGAAGGGAGATCTTTAGTACTTGTAAGAGCAGCGTCTTCTACTATCCTCACATTTGTTTGTTCACCCATATCGGACGGGCTGCCTCCTATTAGTTAGTTATTACGTTTCTTGTACTGATGTTTTGCTTACGTGTCTCCTCAAATGCTGCAACAATTGTGTAGGACGCATGCGTCCCATTACACGTCCATCCAGCACAGTTGCAGGCGCCAATGCGCACGATCCGATACAGTACACGACCTCCAAGGTCAGCTCACCATCCAACGTTGTCTCCCCCGGGCGTACATTGAACTCTTCTTCCACAGCCGTTATCAAAGCCGGTGTTCCTTTCACATGACAAGCTGTCCCATCGCAAATCTTCAAGACATGTTTACCCCGTCGCTCCAGATAAAACTGCGCGTAGAACGTGGCCACGCCATAGACTTTGCTCAGCGCAATGCCCAGCCGTTCGGCAATCAGTTGCAACACTTCAGCGGGTAGGTAGTTGTAAATATCCTGAGCTTTTTGCAGGATAGGGATCAAAGCACCAGGTTGACCACTGTATTTCTGAAATACTGGTTCCATCAGGGACAGATCCACTGCAGAGGCACCACCATCGCCATCGGATGCTGTCATTGCTTGTCCTCCTCCAGCCAGGTTCGAACACGTTGCAATGCTTCCTGTGCCAACTTCGCTGTCCTCTCGGACAGAGAACGCCCAAATCCGAATTCGTAACCGCGCACTGAGCAAAGCACTGCCTGCGGTACACGACCATACAGGGTCAAAGTCAGCTGCAAGCAGCTCTGCGGCGTCAGGTGATGCGTGAATGGCGACACCTGTGGCTCCGGCCGTAATACTGCAAAGTGAATTTCCTCTGTGTGACTGCCAGTGTGAGCATCCACGAAACAGACACGCGCAAAGCAAGAAAGTGGTTCGACGATTTCAGGGATCAGCTGAGGCATAAGCACCAACACAGGCGATGGTTCCACACGACACAGGTCATCATCCAAGCTATCGAAAACAGCACGCCCCAGCTGCTTTGCCAGCTCTTCTACAATGTACCAAGCCACCCCGTCGTCTTGACGGTCAGGATTGCCAAAGCCGATGACCAATGTTCTATCAGGGGAGAGCTTTTCTGGTTTCATATCGCGCAGTTACCTTGAATGGATCACCAACTTACACGCTCCAAGAAACAATCTATCACCTCTCCCCCGTCGAAAAACTCCGCGGAGCGTCAGGAGGCTAGCTGCCGAGGAAATCATCAAGCCAGTCCATTAACCGTCACGTCGCAAGGTTTGAAGCACATTGCCGTTCTCATCCAGAATATCAACCACGATGGGCATCTGGCCAATGGCATGGGTGGAACAAGACAGGCAGGGATCATAAGCTCGGATTGCTGCCTCGACACGATTCAACAACCCTTCTCGGATCGGCTGGCCACTGATATAGGTCTTCGCTACACTGTCCACCGCCTTGCTCATGGCCCAGTTATTATGGCCAGTTGCTACAATCAGGTTGACGCGCTGCAGCTGGCCATTCCGGTTGCACCAGTAATGATGAAACAGGGTACCGCGCGGTGCCTCAATGACTCCTACACCTTCGCCCACCCACTCCTGACGTGTGTTCAAAATATCTGTGCTCAAGATGTCAGGGTCATCCAACAAGACGTGCACCTTCTCTACGGCAAACAGACATTCGATCAGGCGCGCATAGTGATAGAATAGAGTGTTCTCGACCGGCCAGCCACCATTGAGCTTCTTAAACTCTTGTAGCTCTGTGTTAGCCAAGGGAGTATCGATCTTCTGCGCGACGTTCAGGCGCCCCAATGGTCCTACGCGATAGACACCCGCTGGCCATCCCATCTTCTTGTAATAGGGGAACTTGAGGTAGGACCAGTCCTCGACGTGCTCGGCAATGTAGTCCAAGTAGCGATGGCCCGGGAAGCGTTCCAACGGCCGACCATTAGCGTCAATTAGCTTGCATTCACCTTCATACAGCTCAAGCCCATCCTCCGGTGTGACTAAGCCAAAATAGCCAGTGGAGAAGACAGCGAACTTATTGATGTCCTCGATGTTTTTCTCTGCCCAGTCCTTGAAGATCTTCAGGCCAAGCTGGACGGTCTGCAGTGACTCGTCGTAGCCGGCTAGAATTTGATCACGCTCTGCAGGATGTAGTGCCTTGTTCACGCCACCTGGTACGGCGAAATTGGGGTGCACCTTGCGACCACCCAGCGTCTTGATAATCTCCTGACCGTACTTGCGCAGGTTGACCGCCCTTAGTGCTAGCTGTGCATCCGTCTGAATCAGCCCTACCACATTGCGAACTGCTGGATCCGCGTCAAATCCCAGCAATAGATCGGGCCCTGCCAGCTCAAAGAAGTGCATTCCGTGGCTCTGGATAATCTGCCCCATGTGCATCAACTCGCGCAGCAGAGAAGCGGGGCGCGGAGGCGGAGATCCAGCCAACGCATCGCCCGCCTTGGCAGCAGCCAGATGGTGACTAACGGGACAAATACCACAGATGCGTGGCGTGATGGCAGGCATTTCAAAGTACATGCGGCCCTCGCAAAACTTCTCGAAGCCGCGGAACTCGTTAACATGGAAAAGCGCACGCTGCACGTTTCCGTTACCATCCAGGTGAATTGTCACCTTAGCATGCCCCTCGATTCGAGTTACAGGCTCGATTGTGATCTTCTGCATTTCCATATTCCTCCCCACTTTCAATAAACACTAGACCTTGCCAGACTCATATATTTTCCAACTCAGCAATCAGGCTAGCCTCACCACACCCTGTTGCAGTGCGAAGAGGGCTTATCTCCCTCGCACTAGTGCCAGTGCAGCAGGTCGTCCTTCAGTTTGGGTATCCGGCCCTGCGCCAGTTCGGAGAGCACATAGTAAATGACATCAGCATCGGGCGGACAACCAGGTACAGCCACGTCTACTTTCACCACCTCTTTGACCGCGCGTACACGTGTTGGTCGTGCGATCTCGGGATCGCCGGGTATTTTGCCTTCGGCGTCGGTGCTTTCTGTTTCTACATAGGCACGCTTAAGCGCATCCTCGAGCTTTCCGAAGTTGCGCATCGCTAGCACACCCCCAAAGACGGCGCAATCACCCAACGCAACCAGGATCTTGCAACGTTCACGCATACGCTTAGCCACCTCTTCATTGGCAGTGTTGTTGATGGCACCTTCGAGAATGCCAACATCACAGCCATTCTCATCTGGCTCCTTCAGGTCGGTGATAGGAGTGGCACGCAGATCCACAAGTTCCACCAGCTTGGCGATGCGCTCGTCAATATCAAGGAATGACATATGGCATCCGGCACATCCGGCCAACCAGTCAGTTGCAACTTTTGGCTTTGGCATTCCTATTCTCCTTCTAGGTCAATATCCCTGTTTCCTATTCGTATCTCATCCCACACTACCCACCAATAGCTACCGGCAGACATCCGGTTGGCTTATCCAAACGCGCTGCTGCAAGGCATCACGCCAATTCTCATCTAATGTGATACCCAACATCCCAGCCAGCGCTTGGAAGATAGCCACATTATTGCGCACATCGTGCGGTGGCGTAAGCCCTTGCCGTGCCTCCTGAAGGCGTCCTTCCAGATTTATATAGTGCCCGGACTGTTCTGCCCAGATAGCTGCCGGCAGAACAACGTTCGCGCGCTCGGTTAGAGGAGAAGCATAGCTCGCCTGTACCACCAGGAAAGGAACGTTTTCCACGTGTTCGAGGAGGCGTGTACTTGGGTGATCATCCCCCAGTGCCAGATAGGCCACCTGATGTCCCTTAAGATCAAAGGCCTTGTCGAGCTCCAACAGATAAGCCGCCGTGCTGTTAGCTTGCCCTTTGGTACCGATGACTGCACTGCGTGTATCCGACAGCGCACCCGCCATTCGGGCCAAGTCGAGCAGTGCTTCCAAAGCGGTCGGGAAGCTGGCCTGTGTGAGGCCCTTGCCGTAAATAAACACTGGGTGCTCCGCCTCGGCGAGCAGATGACCTATCTCACGAATGAGTTCCGCCGGCACCCCGGTCGTGCGGCTGACATTGTCAGGTGTGTGCCTGGTCAGGTCATGTGTGCCAATGGGATGCATACGCACCATACCCAGACTGGCAATCACTTGCATAAGACCCACCAACAGATCGTAGTCGCTCCCTTTCTTGGGACGCAAAGAGAAGTGAGCCAAGGCGTGCAAGCCATTATCATACGGATCGATCACTACCAGCTTGCATCCCTGCGGCAGGATGCGCTTCACAAAGAAACCAGCTACCTGATGGTTTTCGACCAGATCAACCCCAATTGACAGGACTACGTCTGCTTTGGAGATTTCATCAAGGCTGCCCTCAAAAGGTTTGCCAAGTTTGCGCGCCACCCAGCCAGGCAATGCAGTGGTAACGCCTTCCTCGATGCTGGTCACCACGTTGCTGTCCAGCTTGTCGGCAAAGAGCTGCTTAAAGCTATACAGCGCTTCAACTGATAAACGTGTAGAAGCTAGTGCAGCAATACCAGCACCATTGTGCCCTTTTACTTCGTTCATGCGAGAGGCCACAACTTGTAATGCCTCGTCCCAGGTAGCAGCTTTGAGCACACCATCCTTGCGCACAAGCGGAGTAAGGATGCGCTCGCTTTGCTCGACCAAAGGTTCGAAGCGACCGATCTTGCACAAAACACCCTGATTTACCGGCGCATCCCAGTCTCCTTCAATACGGAGCAGGCGATTGTCACGCACAATCATCTCGATGCCGCACCCAACACTGCATCCAACGCAGGTGGACTTGACACGCGTTACATCCTTGAGACGGCCTTGATAGGCACTCTTACGATCAATGAGCGAACCGGTCGGGCACACCTGCAAACAGGTGCCGCATGAAATGCACGTACTCTCACCCAAAGGCACATCCAGATCGGCTATGATACGGCTGTTGGCACCGCGTTCCTGGATACCCAAGGTGAAGTTACCCACCAGCTCGGCGCAGGCACGCACGCAACGACGACACAAAATGCAGCGGTTGTGATCCAACACAATGAATTCGTGCGATGCATCTACCGGATAAGGCTGCCAGTTAGGCTGCAATGGCCATTCCGTCATACCCTGCCCATACGCTGCGTTCTGCAGCTCGCAGTCACCACCGCTCACCGGACAGTACATGCAGAAATGGTTGCGCTCACTGAAGATCAGAGTCAACACAAAGGTGCGCGCTTCCTGCACGGCTGGGGTGTTGGTATACACGACCATACCATTGGCCGCGGGCAGGGTACAGGATGGCTGCAGCGTGCGGGCACCCTCTACCTCCACCAGACACATACGACAGCCCCCATAAGGCGTCAGGTGCTTGTGGTCACATAAGGTGGGAATATGAATACCTGCCTGTTCCGCAGCACGCAGTACAGTGGTTCCTTCAGGTACCTGGACTTCCTTACCGTCAATTGTTAGTGTGATCATTATCCAACCTCTCCACTTTGAATCTTCGTAGCTAGCTACGCCTATGCCGCCATCACTTGGCGTCCACTCATCGGACACACGCCAGTGGGGCAGAGGCGCAATGAAATGTGCGCTTCCACTTCCGCACGGAAGTGTTTCATAATGTCACGAATGGGCACCGCCGCCGTCTGGCCGAGACCGCAGTTAGAATAATCGGCCATACCATCCGCCAGCGCCAGCAGATGCTTGAGATCATCCATTTCCGCTGTACCTTCTGCAACAGTGCTTAAAATCTGATGAGCACGTTGCGTGCCAATACGACATGGCGTGCATTTGCCGCAACTTTCCACCCGGAAGAAGTTGAGCAACACTTTCGCCAGGTCCACTACGCACGTGTCCTCATCACAAATAAGCAGCGCTCCCGACCCCAGCGAGACCCCCGCGCGCGCATAGGAGTCGAAATCCATAGGCGTGTCTTGCAGGCTCGCCGGAATAATGGAGCCACTTGAGCCACCTGTTTGGGCCAGCTTAAACGCTGCACCGTTTCTCATACCCTTACCGTAAATAGCGATCACCTCACGCAGCGTGATACCCATTGGCACCTCAATCAGACCCGTGACATTCACGGCACCCAATATGGTGTACACCTTGGTACCAGGGCTGCTCTTAGTGCCAAACTGACGATACCAGGCGGCCCCGTTGCGAATGATGGGCGGAACGTTGGCAAGCGTCTCCACATTGTTCACCAGAGTAGGCTTGCCCCACAACCCATGCGTGGTGGGATAGGGAGGTCGCGAACGTGGCTCCCCACGCTTACCCTCGATCGACTCAATTAGCGCTGTCTCCTCACCACAGATGTAAGCACCCGCACCCACGTGGATGTGGATGTCAAAGTCAAAATCACTGCCAAAGATTCCACGTCCCAGAAAACCCATTTGTCTGGCTTGATCAATCGCGCGCGAAAGTCGCTCCAACGCCAACCCGTACTCGCCGCGCACGTAAACGTAGCCCTCATTGGCGCCGACCGCATAACCGGCGATAGCCATAGCCTCGACGATGCTGTGAGGATCCCCCTCCAGCACGAGACGATCCTTGAAGGTACCCGGCTCACTTTCATCGGCGTTGCAGATCACATACTTGTGATTACCCTTGGCACTGGCAACAAACCGCCATTTAGTACCGGTCGGGAAGCCGGCGCCCCCGCGACCACGCAAACCCGAGCGACTGATCTCGTCAATCACCTGGGCTGGCGTCATTGTGGTGAGCGCTTTACCCAGTGCTTCATATCCATCATGTAAGATGTAGTCCTCAATGTCCTCGGGATCAATGAGGCCAGCGCGCTCGAGCACAATGCGACGTTCGGCCGGCAAAGTGCCCTGACGCGCAGAAAGCCAGGCGATTCTACCTGATAGCTCTCTTGTGGAAGCCTGTAGACCTGCTGCGATCCGACCCTTGAGCAAGTGTTCCTCCACCAAGAAGGGCACATCGTCAGGACGCACCGGTCCATAGATCACGGCTTCCGGATAGACGATCACCATAGGCAGAGCATCATGACGTCCTACATCACCCAGTAAGGAGACCACCACTTCATCTTGAAGGCCAGCAGCGCGAATCTCCTGCTGCAGCCGTTCGTATACCAGCTGCGCACCGCGCTCCATACTCTCGCAGTCACTGGAAACAAGCACTAAAGCGCGCGTCGCTTGCATCGTTATCCCTCTCCCCTACTCGTAACGTGCCAAGATCTGGGGCAGCTGCGCTCTATTAACATTACCGTAGATGTCGTTATCCACGATCACCACTGGACCCACCGCGCATACACCCAGGCAACTGGTTGTCACTAACGTCCAGCGTCCATCAGCGCTGGTCTCACCGGACTGAAGGCCCAACTCATCCTGCAATGCCTGCCATACCTCACGGCCACCCACCACATGGCATGGTGCACTCTCGCAGAACTGGATCACATGGCGCCCACGTGGCTTGGTGGAGAGCATGCGGTAGAAGCTGGCCACCGAGAATACCTGGCTTTTAGGTACACGCATCTGACGGCTGATCTCCGAAAGTGCCTCGGGTGAAAGGTAGCCCAGCGCGCGATTCACCTCAGACAAAATCGGGATCAGCCCCTCACGCTCCCTACCATGTCGTTGAATTGCTTGCTGCACTGCGGTGTACACCTTTTCATCCAGACGAGCCGTACTGCTCATGCTTATCCTCCCCGATGGAATCCTTGGAAGTCGGTCCAGATTCTACACATAGATTTCTCAAGCGCTACTTCCCTTATGCCGGCTGAGGCTCTAACTCTGCCTCAGACTCAGGGATAGGCAACCCCACGCGCTGCATCCATTCCAGATCGCAACGTAGACAACGCTTAGCTTCCTCCTGTGCCATGAACTCGTCCAAACCTAGTTCTACCTCGGCGAACCCACGACCAATACGCCGCTCGGGAGGCAGCACCCGTGGAACCGGTCGTCGCGCATGGGCATAGTCCTCCACTCTGACGTACCGTGGATAGTCGTGTCGCTTGGGCTCGTATACCACACGCTCCAATTTACCTGTGCGCAGCCAATTGTCCACAGCCAGCGCCACCTTGTTCCCCTGCGCAACTGCATGAATGACGGTCAGCGGACCACTCACCGCATCACCAGCCGCAAAGACCCCTTCACACGAGGTCTCCATCGCGCTACCAACCTTAATGGTACTCAGCCGATCCGTCTCAATTGTGTCGCCCTTCAACCAATCGAAATCAGTGGTCTGTCCGATTGCCGGAATCACCACATCGCACGCCAGATCAAACTCCGAACCAACGATAGGACGCACGATGCGCCGGCCAGTATTGTCGTATTCCGCCTGGCGCTGACGTTGTACACGCACTCCCTCGACTCGATCGTGTCCCAGGACGGCCACTGGATTCACCAAGAAGTGGAAGCGGATCCCCTCATCCTTGGCAGCCTCGATCTCCTCGCGGTGAGCTGGCATGTCGCTCTCCTCGCGCCGATAAAGCACGTGCACCTCCGCAGCACCCAACCGCCAAGCAGAACGCGCCGAGTCGATGGCAACGTCACCGCCTCCGACGATAACCACACGCTTTTGTTTCATATCAGGTGGATTGTCACAGGCTATGTCGCGCAGGAACTGCACACCTGGATACACTCCTGGCAAATCGTCGCCGGGGATACCTAGACGACGGCTCTTGTGCGCTCCCAACGCCAGAATGATCGCATCGTACCCCTGCTCTTTCAGGCTACCAATGGTGAAGTCTTTCCCCAGCTCCTGATTACAGCGAATCTCCACGCCAGCGCGCTTGATATGTTCGATCTCGGCAAACAGGGGTTCGCGTGGCAACCGATAGGCTGGGATGCCATAGGTCATCATGCCCCCCGGCCGTGGCATCTTCTCGAACACGGTAACCTGGTAACCTTGCTGCGCCAGGCGCAACGCCGCAGTCAGACCAGCCGGCCCAGCACCTATGACAGCCACCCTTTGCTCTTTGGAAGGCGCCAACCGCTCTGGCGTCCACGGCACAGAATACTCGTGATCAGCCATAAAGCGCTTTACCAATCGGATAGCAATCGGCTCATCCAGCTTTCCACGGCGACACTTCCGCTCGCAGAACGCTGGACAGACACGACCGCATATAAGGGCAAACGGATTCGCGTCACGGTGAACGGCTAGTCCTTCTGCATAACGCCCTTGACTAACCAGTGCTAAATATGCCGGGCTGTCCACTCCTGCCGGACAGGCATTAACACACGGAGCACGCACCAAGTCCTGGCAGACACCTGCCGGACAATGCCGGTCGTAGATGTGCGCTTCATACTCATGCAAGAAGTGCTTGAGCGTACTCTCGACAGGATTCGGGGCGCCTTGTCCGAGACCACACAAGCTGGTCGACTTAATCTGGCGGCATAGCATGCGCAGTGTATCGATATCATCCTCCCTGCCCTTGCCCGCGCAGATGCGCTGCAAGATCTCCAGAATGCGACGCGTTCCGGCACGACAGGGAACACACTTGCCGCAGCTCTCTTCCTGGGTGAACTCCATGAAGAAGCGTGCAATGTCGACCATACAGGTATCTTCGTCCATCACGATCATGCCGCCCGAGCCCATAATTGAGCCCGCCGCGGCCAAAGACTCGTAGTCCACTTCCATGTCAAGGTACTCTGCTGGCAGACAGCCACCCATCGGACCGCCAGTCTGTACCGCCTTGAAGCGCTTGCCGTCCTTGATGCCACCACCTACTTCGTAGATGACCTCGCGCAGCGTGATGCCTAGCGGCACCTCAATCAGTCCAGTGTTTTTGACATCACCCGCAATGGCAAAGGTCTTGGTACCTTTGCTGCGCTCAGTGCCCATGCTGGCGAACCACTCGGGCCCGCGCAGAATGATTTGAGGCACGTTGGCATAGGTCTCCACATTGTTAATGTTTGTAGGGCAACCCCAAAGTCCCTTGACAGCCGGAAACGGAGGACGTGGACGCGGCTCACCCCGCTTACCCTCAATGGAGGCCATCAACGCCGTTTCCTCACCGCACACGAAAGCACCAGCCCCCATCCGCACTTCCAAATCGAAAGAGAATCCACTGCCCAGGATATTCTCCCCAAGTAGTCCTAACTCACGGGCCTGCCTAATGGCAATGTTCAGTGTGCGCACAGCTACCGGATATTCAGCGCGACAATAAATGTACCCCTGACTTGCACCGATTGCGTAGGCGGCAATGATCATGCCTTCCAACACAGCATGAGGGTCGCCTTCTAGAACACGCCGGTTCATGAAGGCACCGGGGTCCCCTTCATCTGCGTTACATACCACGTATTTCTTATCACCCGGGGCCTTACGGGCGAACTCCCACTTCTTGGCAGTTGGAAAACCAGCACCACCACGTCCGCGCAACCCGGAGCGCGCAATCACGTCGATCACCTGCTCCGGGGTCATCTCGGACAATACCTTGCCCAGTGCCTGATAGCCGTCTTCGGCTAGATAGTCCTCGATGTTTTCCGGATCGATCACACCGCAGTTGCGCAGTACCACACGCACTTCCTTGGGCTTGGGAGGCGCCAGTTCCTCGTCCATCTGCTCACGCACGGGTGCCAAAAGGCGTCCCACTACGCGCCCCTTGAGGAAGTGCTCCTCCACCAGATGGGGTATGTCGTCGATGCGGATGCCGCAATAATGCACCGCCTCGGGATATACCATAAGTTCCGGGCCGTCAGTGCAACGACCCAATCGCGGCGTCTGCAGAATGCGCACCTCGCCGCTCAATCCACGACGCGCCAGTTCCTCGGACAGCACTTCGATTAGCTCGCGTGCTCCCTTGGCCTGGCAGTCGGGGTCCATACACACTAAGACGTGAGAGCGATAGTATTTCATAGGACTCTGTCCAAGCCTCACCCCAATGTTACTATTACGCTGGTATGACATACTCCTCGACGATGCGCGAGTTCATCACATGTTCCTTCATAATACGGCGTGCTTTTTCCGCATCTACCTTACCGTAGGTGACCTTGGGTCCGCCACCTACCGTTACCTCTACGATGGGCTCCCACTCGCACAGACCAATGCAGCCTGTCTGAGTTACCACCACGCCGCTCAGATTTTCTTTCCCAATGAACTCCAGGATTGCTTTCATCGTGTCACGAGCGCCAGCGGCAATCCCACACGTGCCCATACCCACCACGATTCGGGCGTGACCTTCAACTGTGCGCGCCTGGCGCTTTTGCAACGCCTCTTCCCTAAGGCGCCTGAGCTCTTCCAAAGACTTTATTTGTGACATTGTTGTTTCCTCCTAAGGTTACTTTCCAGCAATTATATTCCGCACATCTCAAACTAGTTATAACCGTTCCGAGCTTCGCTGCACACCCGCAATTCCTTCGTGCAACAGCCGTTTGACGAAGCCGAGTACAGTGGGTTCGGTGAGCGGGACACCTTGCAGCTCCTTGACAATAGGCTCGCTGTCGAAGTGGAACTCACGTCCATCAACGACATGACGGAACACCCAACGTACCTCCGGGAAAGCGACCAGCAGGGTGAGAACTGTACCCGCCAAATCGCCCAGCGGCATACGATCAATGTGGCTGCGCTGAAACTTGACCTCCAGGCGGGTGCCCTGACCAAGGCTCGAGTCGATGCGCAGATATCCATTGCAGGCTTCAGCAGCTGCCTTGAGCAAAGGGATGCCCAATCCCACCTTGCGTGTAGTGCGTGTGGTGACGAAAGGGTCAGTCACACGCGCCAGCAGCTCCTGATCCATTCCCCTGCCATTGTCTTGCACCACGATGGTGAGTGCATCATTGAAGCTGTCCTCACACACAGTGATGTCGACGTGCGTCGCGCCCGCTGCCACGCTATTCTCAACGATGTCCAGTATGTGCAACGCGAGCTCCTTCACAATCTCCCACCAATTTCTCGCAACGATCCCGTTCCCGAATACACCTACCCCTACATGAGATCACTTGTTGCTCTTACGATACTTGTTCAAGATGGTGGGCAGTGTGTTAGGCTGCACACGCCCATAAACATCTCTGTCTACCGTCACAGCAGGCGCCTGACTACATGCCCCAATGCAACGGCACACCTCCAATGTAATCTGTCCATCCGGAGTAGTCTGGCCAACCTCAATGCCCAGCTCTTCCTGTGCCTTGCTGATCAATGCTGGCGCACCGCCAACATAACACGCCGTGCCCATGCAGAACTTGATCGTATGGCGACCACGAGGAGTGGTGGTGAAGAATGAATAAAACGACACGACACCGCGCACATGAGTCAGCGGAATGCGCAGCCTTTGCGCCACATATGCCTGCATAGCATCTGAAATATAGCCAATCTGGCTCTGGAGTTCATTAAGGACCACCATAACCGCACCAGGCACGTGGCGATTCTCTTCTAAGATCTGGTCAATGAGCGCTCTCTGCTCGGGGATTGCAAGCGGATCATTAGCCGGGATGTTCTGAAGCGTATCTGCCATCAAGGCCTCCGTCGTAGAAGGAAGTGTGAGCACTAATCTGTGAATTTTATCACGTTATCCCTGTAAGTCAAATAAGAGATCATACCTGTAAGACAGCTACTACAGTGCTGGATCGATCTTCATCTTTTGCTCTCCCCTTGTTGAAAGGGAGAAAAGGGAAAAGAGCCCTCTTGATACTCATCCGAGATCACATCCTGGCGCAGCCAGGCAGAACGACCCGCACAATTGCGCAGCGCCAGGCGCAACTCCGCCACTGTGGGTGCCTCCATCGTCAACACCAAGGGACCTGTAATCTCGTCCAACCGGTGTGCATCGCCGCTTTGCACCAGCGGCCAATCCCCAATCTGGGGAAACTGCCGCCGTACTTGCGCCGGCGTGGTATGTCGAGTGATCTCCAGCGCAGCAAAAGGGGCACCCTCGGGCACCAACCCCAGGTTGGCGATCAAGCTAAATGCCTTACGGTCAATATGTGCTGGAATCGCCAAGCCTCCCAGAGCGTCGACCCACGCAGCAGCCTCCTCCAATGTCATGCGCGTAGAGGCAAGCAGCAACTGGGTCTCCCGCCGTATGAATTCACCCGTTTCATCCACCACGAATTGCTCCCCAAATAATCCTGGGTTATTCTCCATCTTGGGCAGATGTTTGTCTACCTGCTGCTGCCAAGCGCTCAACTGCTCTAGGGTATCGAACAGGCACAGCATATGGATTTCCTCCCGCGTTTGGACCTCCATGCCAGGTAGCACGGTCAGTGCACTTCCTCGTGCTGCCTTGCTCACTGCCTCTACGTTGGCGCTGGCATTGTGATCCGTGATAGCCAGTAAATTGATCCCGCGCTCAAGCGCGGTGCGCACTATTAGCGGTGGGATCATTTCCGCCTCCGCGCAAGGTGAAAGCACCGTGTGCACGTGCAGCTCAGCAATATAGATCTGCACTTCAGCTGTCCCGTACCCCCATTTCCCATAGCTTGCCCACCACCCAGAAGGTGGACTTGTCAGTGAGGAATAGGTTCACCCGCTCTTCATTGGCCTTGTCAATCGCGTCCTGACTGGGTCGAGCGCCTTCAGTGATAATTACGGCGCTCAGCTCAAGTAACGCTGCCACTGCTACAACATTGCTATGAGATTGCAGGGTGATCCACACACCGTGATGGCGCGCGCCTGCCATTACGCAGCTCAGCAAATCTGAGGCATATCCACTCTTGACCTCAATAGCGCTGAAGTCACATGGATTGGTCAGGCACATCAGGTTTAGCTCAGCGACGATTTCCTGGAGCGTCATGCGATTCGCGTCCCTCCTTCAGATTTGTGTTCCCGTACCTGTCCATCTTGAGGGTGCAGGTAAATACGCACGGTTAGATGGGTGCCTTTACCAGGGATTGATTCAAGTTGCATGCTATCTGCGCAGCGCTCAATGTTCTTCAACCCCATGCCAGCGCCAAAGCCCATCTCCCGCACCTCCTCGGGCGCAGTGGAGTAACCAGGCGTCATTGCCAATTGAATGTCCGGGATGCCAGGCCCATCGTCGAACGTTTCAATCAAGATATCAGAGGGCTCGATACCTACCCGTATCACACCACCGTTAGTAGTATGAATGATCAGGTTCATCTCCGCTTCATAAGCCGCAATACCACAGCGACGCGCGACTTGGGGCGAAGCGCCCAGGCGTAGCAACGCGCGCTTGATGTGGTGAGAAGCCTGTCCACCGTGAGTAAAGTCACGCGGCTTGATGTAATAGCGCAGCACCAAGCTGGTACGATCCGAGACGATGTCCTCAAACAAGTGGCTGGCACGATAGCGCTTAAGCTCTTCTAACTGGATGTCGCGCTGCAACGCTTTCAGCACGCCACGCGTGATATCTCCTTTGGTAATAATGCCCACTAAGCGTCCGTTTTCATCCACCACTGGCAGACGACCGACCCGGGTCTGGGCAAAGGTCTTCAGCGCCTCAATCACTGGACTCTGTGCCTGTACGGTGATCACTTTGCTAGTCATATATTCCTTGAGCGGCACGTCCAGATCGCCCTTCACCAGAGCACGGATGAGATCTTCAATACTGATGATACCAACCAGCTCTCCCTGAACGACCACAGGTGCCCCTGAAATGCGCGCCTGACGAAAAAGTTCAAGCACAGCACGCATTGGTACATCCGGCGTCACCACCTTGGGATCACGCGTCATCGTGTCTTCGATTCTGAGCTCGTAAAAGAGCTCCTCGACACGCGTGATGTGCCCGACGGTCTCATCGGTGATGCCCCGTTCTACCTGTAGCAAGGTCTCACCTGCTCGTCCCTCTGTCATTGCCGGCCATCACTGCCTTTCACGATTGAGTTTATCATATTCCGCACAGATCCGATAGTGACAAAAGTCACAAATTGGCGTCATGTAGGTCATATTTGTGAATTTTGTCACGACATGGACTAACGTATAACATGGACAATCCCCAGCGGAGCTGAGATCCCATCCACGCTGGGCACACCGGCGACCGGCAGTGCTACTAGGGTAGCCGCCTCGTAGACCACCAGCTCTAGTTGATACTCTCCCGGGGTCACATCAGAAGATAGCGGCAACGTGTACACATTAATCGCCTGGTTGAGGCGCACATCCTCGATGGGCCAGGCCGCTGTGCGCAGATGCCGATCGTTCAAGATGTCCCTGTCAACAGGAGGAAGCATTCTACCATCCGGGCCGCGCAGACGCAGCGATGCACGATAGTCTACACCCATCTGGCGCAGCAGCACAAAGTGCAATGTCGCCCACGTTGCCTCACCCACACGACTGTCGGCACCGTGCGCCACACCATCCACCAGCACGCTGTCGCCAAATATGGCACGTACAGGTGTCAACTCCTCAGGCAAGCTGAACGTAACATTATGCGGTAGTTGCCACCAAGTGACGTGATACCCTCGGAAATCCCTATCTCCGATACGAGACGCTGCCTTATCAAGCAGAAACGGGATAACTCCACGTGGATCGGTGTCACTCCCGTGCCAAGTTACCCAATACAACTTGTCTCGGCCACGCGCTTCAGTATTTAAGGTGGCCGCCGCCGTGTGTACATCTACAAATAGATAACGCATCGGTGCTGGTACACGCTCTGCGTAATAGTGAAAAGGGTGGGGCACGTCCACGTAAACAATGTCGCGCGTGGTGGTCTTCTCAGCCAGCCAGGCTACGACACCTGCACTGTCATCCTTGAAGGCGGCCGCATTAGTAAAGTAGCTGACGAGGCCTAGTCCCAACACGATGGCTAGTATGCTGGCAATCGCGTAGCGGACCCCACACCCTACTTTTTGCAAAAACTTCAGCAGCCGTCCCGGCACTACAAGACACTCCACGAATGCCTTCTGCCGCACGTTCTCCCTTGTCGGTGACATCATACCTGCCCACAACAGGAGCAGGGCAGGAGTGATTGCAATCAAATATCGAGGCTCGAAGGAAGGACGACGTTGCAACATCAGAAAATAGAGTGCTAGCGGGGTGCAGAACCAACCTACCAGATAAGCCCATTGGATCTTCCTTATCCCACCACACGATGCCGATAGCATCACTGCAGCCAGTGTGAGTAGTGCAGCAAGTACCTCCAACCAGCTCCATGCTGGGTAGATACTAAGGCCCAACGTGTATGCACGCCAGGAATGAACCAGGAAGTTGTCCCACGGTGGAGGTCGCAGATTGGGGTTAGCATATGCCGTGGTCTGATCTACGGCCAAAGGTAGCTGCGGTGCAAAGAGCACTAATATGCCTAAGCCAGCCAACCAGACTTGCGCCAGGTGCTGACGCTTGTTCTCTTTGCAAGCTACAATCCATATCACCCACACAATACCCTGGAAAATAGCAATGAACAGTCCGAAATAGTGAGTGTACAAACCAGCCACTGTCGCCACCACGTACACGCTCCACCAGCGCCAAGACGAGGCATGAAAGAGAATGCGCCACTGGGCATATCCGCTGATCGATGCCAAGAAGGTGACCATAGAATACATACGCACTTCTTGAGCATAGGCGACATATAGTGGAAGCAACGTAGCGAATACCCCGCATCCCACAGCAGCCGCATATGAAAGGGTACGCGCGAAGCGTATCATCAAAGCGACCGTCAACACACTGAAAAGCACCGAGAGGAAGCGCAGCGCATACTCGCTTACACCAACTATGCCCATCCACAAGTGAAGCAGAACGAAATAGCCAGGTGGGTGGACATCCATGCCGGGCTGAACAGCAATATAAGCGATAGGAACGGAGGCCATAGCGATGGAATGGCCTTCATCCCACCACAACGATTGGAAGTCCAGCTGATAGACACGCAGGAGAAAGGCCAGCAACAAGATCAAGAGAGGCCAAAAACGTGTGGCAACATGTCTGAGCATCAATAGCTCCCGCTAACGTCCAGCATGACACCAGCTCAGTTTAACATGGATATACCTGCCCCGCCAACAATCGGGTTCCATAGACCCTTATGAGGTCAGCTGGACTGGATTTAGGAGCCTATGGGTGGGTGGTACCCTGTCAAAATTGTAAGCACTGCGGTTGAATTCTGGTCATTGTTTTTTTGACATTTACCGCTGAGCGTGATATATTGGTATGTTGGTGTCCCTACTCAACATAGGGAGCGCAGCACCTTCAATGGAATGAAGTGACGGCTCCTGTTCTTGTCACTTAGAGACAGGAGCTTTTTTGTGCATCGCTGAATGAAAACGATTAACCTAGTCATAAAAGGAGGCTATAAATCTCAATGCATGGCATGACCCCATTTGAGACATATGCATTATTCGGTGTTGTAGGCGTGGCAATCCTAGGCCTCGTCTACGCCTATTTCTTGCGGCTTCAAACCCTCCAGGCGGACAAGGGCACAGCTGAGATGCAAAGGGTTTGGAGCGCTATCAAAGAAGGTGCAGATGCCTACCTGGTGCGTCAGCTCCGCACGATTTTGCCCTTCATCGGTGTGCTCACCGTCCTGTTGTTCTTCAGCGTGTGGATTGTAAATCCAACACCAGAAGCGACCGAGGAGTTCGGCGAAAATGCCCGGATCATTATCGCTCTTGGTCGTGCGATTGCCTTCCTGATGGGCGCTGGCTTTTCACTTGCCGTGGGGCAAATTGGCATGCGGATGGCGGTGGAAGGCAACGTGCGTGTCGCGAGTGCTGCACGTTACAGTTTCGGTGATGCATTGCGCATTGCCTATCGGGCCGGGACAATCACCGGTATGCTTACCGATGGACTGGGGCTGTTTGGCGGTACAGTCATCTTCCTGATCTTTGGCAAAGCCGCACCCGACGCTCTGCTGGGCTTCGGATTCGGTGGAACCCTAGTGGCACTCTTTATGCGCGTCGGCGGTGGCATATACACTAAGGCGGCCGATGTTGGTGCCGATCTGGTGGGCAAGGTGGAAGCTGGCCTCGAGGAGGACGACCCTCGTAACGCAGCCGTGATAGCCGACCTAGTTGGCGACAACGTAGGTGACTGCGCTGGTATGGCGGCAGACATCTTCGAGAGCTACGAGGTCACAATCGTCTCCGCCCTGATTCTGGGCCTGGCACTCGTGCGCATCACCGGGCACCTCAACTGGATCGTGTTCCCCTTGCTGGTTCGTGGTATTGGTGTGCTGTCCTCCATCTTTGGCACGTACCTCGTAAAAGGTGGCACAGAAGGCGGTCCGACTGACGCAATGCATGCCATCTTCCGCGGCTTTCTCACTTCAGCAGCTATCTCCATTGTGCTATTTGGCATCGTAGCATTTACCTATATGCAGGACGTGCCGGGCGGATGGTGGCGTCCCTTCCTCTCCACAGTAGTCGGTGTGATGTTGGCAATCCTTATCGATCGAGTAACAGACTACTTCACCGGTTCTGAGGGATCCCCAGTGCGCGAGATTCGCGAAAGCACTGATGGCGGTCCAGCAACCACCATCCTGACCGGGCTCTCTGTCGGCTACGAGTCCAGCGTGTGGGCGATCCTCGTCATCGCAGCGACCATTGGGTTGGCTGTGTTGATCTACGGTAACGTGCCCGGTTATTCAGGATCAGCGTTGTTTTCGTTCATCTTGTACAGCGTGGCCCTTTCCGGTATCGGTATGTTGACGTTGACCGGAAACAATGTTGCGATGGACTCCTTTGGCCCCATTTCGGACAACGCCAACGGCATCGGCGAGATGGCCGGACTGGATCAAAAAGCGCGCCAGATCATGGCTGACCTGGATGTGGTGGGCAATACAACCAAGGCGATTACCAAGGGTATCGCTATTGGTTCGGCGGTCATCGCAGCAGTTTCCCTCTTTGGTTCGTTCATCACCGACGTCAGTGTGGTCGATCCAAAAGCTCTAGCTGAAGGGATCAGCGTCGCCAAGCCGCTAGTCTTTATCGGGATGCTGATCGGCGGTGCCATCCCGTGGCTGTTCTCTTCGTTTGCCATTCGCGCGGTTAGCCGTGCTGCCGGTCAGATGGTCACAGAAGTGCGCCGTCAGTTCCGCATTCCTGGAGTTATGGAGGGAAAGGTTAAGCCTGACTATGCACGCGCCGTGTCCATCTCGACCGAAGCGGCTCAGAAGGAGCTGGTGCCACTGGCGGTGATCGCTGTGGTATCTCCGATTCTCGTTGGTCTTGTGCTTCAGGTCGAGGCACTGGGTGGCTTTCTGGCGGGCATCATCCTCTCCGGCCAGCTGCTAGCCGTTTTCATGGCCAATGCAGGTGGTGCGTGGGACAACGCCAAGAAAACAATCGAGGATGAGCCACGGGATCCGGCTAACAATTTGGGCAAGCATTCAGAGCGTCATAAGGCATCAGTGGTGGGCGACACCGTTGGTGATCCTCTTAAGGACACAGCTGGGCCAGCCCTCAATCCTATGATCAAAGTGGTCAATCTAGTCTCCGTGATCTTTGCTCCAATTGTGGTGCAATATAAGGAACTTGGCGTCGTTGGTTGGCTTGTTGTGCTCGTACTGGTAGCAGTGATCGTATGGGCTATTTCTCAAAGCAAGCGGCATGTGCCAGTGACTGCGGCAGCGCGTGAATATGCGCCGGTAGCATCGGCAACGCGCGAATAACGGACTCCCCTCCTCCTCTCACTCCCTCTCCTGTTCGGAGAGGGAGTGAGCTTTAAGAAAGTGTTTTGGTCCATGCCAAACGTTCGCAGCTTTGTGGCAATCGAGCTGAGCGAACCTGCTCGCCAGGCGTTGACTGCGCTGCAGGGCGATCTGGCTGCGAAATTACCACAGCAAAGCATCCGTTGGATCGCCCCAGAGTCGCTTCACGTCACCCTGCAATTCCTTGGGGACGTGCCTCACCAGAAGATTGCCGCTATCATCGAGGCGCTGCGCAACATATGCGCTGACATTCCTAGATTTTCCTTCGATCTGGTGGGCTTGGGGATGTTCCCTGACTCTCGTCGGCCGCGCATCGTGTGGGTCGGAGTCTATGAACCGCAGGGAACGCTGGTCACATTGCATCGCAAAGTGGGAGAGGCCTTATCCCCTCTAGGCTTTCCACCAGAAGAACGTTCTTTTACCCCACATCTCACAATTGGCCGTGCATCGCGCCATGCCACACCAGCCGACCTTCGTATGGCAGGAGAACAGATAACCAAACAGGACATTGGGCTCATTGAATCTGTGCCCGTTGAGCACATTGTCCTTATGAAAAGCGATCTGCGGCCGAGTGGAGCTGTTTACACGCCCCAAGCTATCCTTCCTCTGGCCGCAGATTGTTCTTCAAGAAGGTGACCGGCCTCAGCGCCAGTCTGACTTGACGATCAGCACTTTCTCGGGTTGGCGTGGGTCGTTGGTGCGCAGACGGATGTCAAACCGATGGGGTCCACCCATACCTGGCGGCATAGTAAAGTGTAAAGAGACCACCGCACTCTGACCAGGGGCTATCACCGTCGAACTGACGGTCGCTTCTTTGGGCGGTCAGCAGCCCTCAACCAGCTCAATGATCGGTTTGTCCAGGATGATCAAGTCACTGCCACCCACGTTCTGCACCCGGAACTCTGCTGTGACCCGTTCGTTAAAAGGCAAGGTTCCCAAGTCCACCAGATCGCGATCGACTACCAGACGCGGTTCACTGATACCAGAAGAAGGTTCCTCTTCCAACTCCTCCATTGCAATGAAGTCACCGTGCCAATGGTGATACCATACAGCGCCAGTGTAGCCGTTGACGCTGAGCATGCCAGTTACCTTGCCGCCTCTCTCGACATGGAGTGTATAGTAGCCATAGAAAGGCTCGGCGTCGTTGGCCTTCAGACCAGCGTTGAACTGATCCAAGTATTTCTGTGCCTGTTCGACTGCTTGGTCAGGTGATACCGGCATAGTCACCTCGGTACTTCCGCGCCAACGCATCATGCCCCAGCCGCCCATGTGCCCATATTTGAGATTCCACATCATATTGGGGCCCGGCTCGGGGTAAACCTGACCAGTATAGCGATCCACCAGTAGCTCAAACGCACCAATGCCAGTGCTCTTCTCGCGCACTTCGGCGTAGAAGTTACCCGTGAATTCCATCACTTCGGCCAGCTCGAGGTCGTTGTTACCTGTCGCTTTCAGGAATTCCTCGACGTTCTCACGCGCCTGTGTCAGTGTGAGCGGCGTGGCTTCAGGGTCGACCCCTGCCCAGCCACCTGACATCATAGGACATCCCGCCCAGCCACCCATCATACCCAATGGACCAAAGCCATACGGGGTGGTGTCTGTGTAAGCTCGGGGGTAGCCGTCTCCTGCTCTCCAACCACTCCATGGTACCCAGCTGCCCATATGGGCTTGGCCCATCCAGCCACTGCCCCAGGGCATTTGGGCCCGGACCGGTAATACGGTCACGCCTGCAAGCAACGCTGCTATGGCGACCAGGCCCAATAGCAGTGCACCACCAAAGATGATCCTTCTAGACATTGCAATTTCCTCCCGTCTCAGTTATTAGGATTCGTGTTACTGGGCCCTATATGTCTCAGGTCTCCCAGGCAAATCGCTCATGCAGGATTGTCTGTGTCTACAGCAGCTCATAAACACTGCCACAAAGTGTTTGTGAAAGATGGGTTTAGGAAAGATTCGCGGGCACACGATCATTCCCGTCCTAGATCCTCACTCATCAACTCGTACTGTTCGCGAGTAATTTCGCCCCTTGCATAACGCATCGCGACGATCTGCAATGCTGTCAAGCGACTATTGGTGGGCGCAGTGAAGCTACCAGCTTGGGGAAAAAGTCTGCCAATAATCCAGAGTGCCAACACAATTAACGTCCCCCACGTCAGGATCATAAGTATCAACCCAATTGCGCCGAAACCCATCATAGATGACCTCCTTTTCAGGCCAGATCATCGCGCATCTGCAAGTACTGCTCACGCGTGATCTCACCCCTGGCGTAACGCAGCTGGAGCACTTCCTTGGCCGACCTGTTGGTAAAGAGAGATTTCCCGGCTGTGCTCTTTTCGGTCGTGTCTGTTGCTACGGGGCCACTCGCCCGGCGCACCAACCAGATTACTAACAGCACCAGGCAGGTTATCAAGCCGACAGGAATAAGCCAGCCAATGATCACCCCAACCGGATTGTAGGCCGCAAGTCCATTGCACAAGCCACCCCAAAAACCCATCATGATGTACTGCCTACCCCCTTCCGGTGATCTCGATTAACTAATTGTCTCAGCTTCGAGATCCAACAGACATTATAAGGGCTAGGGTTGAAGGTATCTTGAAGAGAATTTAAAGATTCGGTAAAAGTCCGAGGGGGATTGAGGTCTTGTGAGTATCAGCTCCTCAGGCAGTGTGGCTGTCTCGAACAAGCTAGAGCGAGGCAACGGGCAGAGTGAAGGTGAAGGTGCTTCCCATGCCCGGTCCGGCGCTCTCTGCCCAGATGCGGCCCCCATGCGCCTCCACTAAGTGGCGAGCGATAGTGAGACCAACGCCGGTTCCGCCACCAGTGCGCGATCGGGAACGGTCAACACGGTAAAAGTGCGTGAAAATGAGCGGCAGGTGCTCCGCACTGATACCAATACCGGAATCAGATACTTTGATTTGTATTTCGGCCCCGCACTGGCGGGCTGAAATCAATACCCGGCCACCGGAAGGTGTATACTGCAACGCATTGCCAAGCAGGTTGAGCAATACTTGGCCGATGCGTCCTTCGTCGGCCCGGACAGCGGGCAGATTTTCCGACACCTCAGTCGCCAATTCCACCTCTTTTTCCTTGAATTGGTAATTCAGGCGGGCAACTGCTGTGTTAACCAGCTGCGCCACCGTAATGGGCTGAGGACGCATTTCAATGGCACCGCCCTCAACACGGCTGAGCTCCTGTAGGTCGTGGACCAGTCGTTGTAGGCGCTCAGCTTCGTGGTACATACGCTCAAATGTAGAGGCGTCAGCTGGCACCACATTGTCCATCAGTCCCTCTAGGTAGCCTTTGATCGTGGTCAAAGGCGTACGCAGCTCATGAGCCACATCACCGATCAGCTGCCGTCGGGTGGTCTCGATCTGCTCAAGTCGGGCGGCCATCTGGTTAAAGCTGATCGCCAAATGGCCCAGTTCATCCAGATTGTCCTGGTTATGCAACTGGGGTAATCCTACCCGGTCACTGTAGTGGCCTTCAGCAATACGCCGACTGGTGATCATGATACAACGCACTGGCTTCACAATTTGGCGACTGACCAGTGTGCTCACCACGATGGCAACCAAGAAAGCAGCCGGGAGCGAAAATGCCAGCGATTCGTTCACGGCCCGATGAAAGTTGGTAAAAAGGTCTTTTGCCAAAGCTGGTGAGTCCGCTTGCATTGCTGCAGCCATTGCCGCCATATGGTGTTCAAAGGCGTTAGGCATAGAGTATTCCATAGCCGAAACGAGTACAACCATGCCAACAAGAACAACAATGAAGTGAGAAACAAACAGTTTCCACCCCAAGCGGCGACGAACATAGCGAATCAGATTAGACATCTTCATCCTCGAATCGATAACCCACCCCGCGCACTGTCACGATAAAACGCTCATTGCCGAGCTTCGAGCGAATATGACCGATGTGGACATCTACTACCCGCTCTTCTCCATAAAAATCATAGCCCCACACCCGTTCCAGCAGTTGCTCGCGGCTCAACACCACACCACGACGCTCAGCTAACGCATGCAACAGATCAAACTCAATAGCAGTCAGCATCACTGGCTTTTCATTTACCCAGACCTGCCTGCTGCCGGGATCGATGCGTACATGGCGAAAGGCGAGCGTGGCAGATCTTGTACCCGCTCCTGCATGGAGTCGACGCAATGCCGCCTTGATACGGGCCACCAATTCCCTTGGACTGAACGGCTTGGTGATGTAATCATCAGCACCCACCGTCAGACCAACAATCTTGTCGGTTTCATCCGACCTGGCGGTCAGCAATATCACGTAGACGTCCGACTCCCGACGCAGCTGCGCTAGCAGGTCCAGACCGTCCATGCCAGGCAACATGATATCCAACACCACCAGATCTGGTTTGATGGAGCGCGCCGCCTTCAGCCCGGAGACACCATCTGTAGCCGTATGGACCTGATACCCTTCTTTGCGCAAATAGGTGGCTACCAGGTCCACAATGTTCTGTTCGTCGTCAATTACCAATATCTTTCGACTGGGCATACACCTTCCCGGTCCACATAGGTATATCACCAAGGAACATATTTAGCCCCAACATGAGATCCAAATACTCTACTGATGTCTCTCTTAACATTCTACTGCTGCACTCTTCTTCTCCAAAATTAGCTCACCTCTCTCGGGCTACGAATCTCCTATGAAAGGGATATACCACCCTCAAGGCGAGATCAGGTTTCCTCCAGCGATTTAACTTATGTCAATATAGCTTGGTGCGACCCACCGAGTGCGTTTATCTAACAGCACAGATTCCTTAACTATCTGGTTTACTGCTTTCCATCCTCTAGCATTTGCTCGTGGTAACATCATCCTCTTGTATGGTGCCGAAGGTCAGTCTTGCGGTTCTCGCGGTGCTCTCAGATTGACACACCTGTGGCACCGTGTTAAGATGCATACCAGCCAGTCAATCGCTGGTTCGAGGTATGCAGGCCGATGTCATTCCCCTTTGAGACTCTATACAAAATGCTCAGCCAGGAAAAACAACGTGGTTGTGACAACCGCTTAGTTATCGGCGGTTTGGAGAAGCTCTCTGATACCTGGGCGCCGCAGGCAATGGCGCAGGTTGTTAGTGAGGAAGAGCGCCAGCTCATCGAAGAGATTGCCGAGCTCTTGCGACGCTATCCTTCACTGGAAGCGCACGAACGGGCACCCTTTCTCGACGCTATTTTGACAAAAATCGCCAATCATCAGAGAGCATCCGCTGATGCTGCGACGTTTCCCGGTGCATCGGTGGCAGAAAAACCCCCAAGAAGCCAATCACCTTCGCTTTCCCAGCAAGTCCGAGTACGCGGCGTCCGTCGATCGGGCGGTGATTTCAGAGGACTAGACGAACCCGTAGAACGTCTGCCAGGCATCAAAAAGGCAATGTCCGAGAAGCTGGCGCGTTTGAATATTTACACTGTAGGGGACTTGCTCACTCACTATCCACGCCGTTATATCGATTATCGCACTCTCAAAACTATCAATCAGCTTCAGTATGGGGAAGAGGTCACCATTCTGGGTGTGATCCAGAGTTGCCGCACCCGTGAGACGCGTAGTGGCAAGAAGGTAGTCAGCTGCGTCATGTCCGATCGTACTGGCGTCGTGGAAATCATATGGTTCAACCAACCGTGGTTGGTGGATAAGCTGCTTCCCGGCACACCCATCGTAGTGAGCGGGAAAGTTGATCAGTATCTGGGGCGTTTGGTCTTCCAGCATCCCGAATGGGAGGAGGTGGATCGGCGGCAAATTCACACTGGGCGGCTGGTGCCAGTTTACCCACTCACAGAGGGGATTACCCAGAAGTGGATACGCGACATACTCGATCGGGTGGTTAGGAGTGCCACTCCGAGCTTGCTCGATCACCTGCCTGCCACACGGCGCGGGCGGCTGGGTATGCCAGATCTAGGAGAAGCACTGCGACAGATCCATTTCCCCGACAATCCCGAAACACTCGAGAGAGCGCGTCGCCGGCTTGCCTTTGATGAGTTGCTTTTCATCCAGCTAGGTGTTCTGCGCCAGCGACACCGTTGGCGTTCTCAGCCCGGTCGGCCTGTGCGCATGGATCAGGTCTTGCTGGAGGAGTTTATTGCTTCGTTGCCCTTCGGGTTGACCGCCGCGCAACATCGGGTGCTACAGGAGCTTATTACGGATTTGGAGCAGACAGTGCCGATGAATCGGCTGCTGCAAGGGGATGTAGGTTCAGGCAAGACAGTAGTGGCGTTGGCCGCCATGGTGGTAACAGCCGCCAATGGAGGCCAGAGTGCTATTATGGCACCCACCGAAATCCTGGCAGAGCAACATTATCGGACTATTACTCGTTTATTGGAGCCGTTTGCCGCTAAACGCAATGATCTCGATCTTTCTGTCTGCCTGCTGACCGGCAGCACCCCCGCCGCAGAGCGTGAGATCATCTACCCAGATATTGCCAATGGCCGCGTCAAGTTGGTGGTTGGCACTCACGCGTTGATCCAGGAGACAGTAGATTTCCATGACCTGCGCCTTGTGGTAATCGACGAACAACACCGCTTTGGTGTTCAGCAACGCACCGCACTGCGTAATAAGGGGTACAACCCTCATATGTTGGTGATGAGTGCCACGCCTATTCCTCGTTCACTGGCATTAACGCTGTATGGTGACCTCGATCTGTCCGTCATCGACGAGATGCCACCCGGGCGGCAACAAATCCGCACGCGCTGGCTCTCCCCTCTGGAGCGCGAACGTGCATATGGCTTTATCCGTTCACAGGTAGAACAAGGACGCCAAGCTTTTATCATATGCCCTCTGGTGGAAGAGTCAGACAAGATCGAAGCAAAATCGGCCGTTGAAGAATACGTCCGCCTGTCTAATGAGGTATTCCCCGATTTGAAGTTGGGGCTGTTGCATGGCCGGATGAGTGCCGAGGAAAAGGATGCCGTTATGACCCGCTTCCGCGACGGTGAATTGCACATTCTGGTCTCGACAGCTGTGGTGGAGGTTGGTATTGATGTCCCTAACGCAACGGTGATGCTGGTGGAGGGTGCCAACCGCTTTGGATTGGCACAGCTGCACCAGTTCCGTGGACGGGTGGGCCGTGGCGAACACCCAAGCTATTGTTTACTCCTGGCCGATGCCACGACACCGGAGGCAGAAGCGCGTCTGCGCATCGTGAGCGAAACCAACGATGGGTTCCGGCTCGCAGAAGAGGACCTGAAATTACGTGGGCCAGGAGAATTCTTCGGGACACGCCAGAGTGGATTGCCCGACATCCGTGTCGCCCAGCTAAGCGACATGCCATTGTTACATCTCGCGCGTGAGGAAGCACAGGACATCTTTCACCAAGACCCGGATTTGAGCCAGCCGGAACATCAATTGCTGGCTCAGAAAGTCCACCAATTCTGGCGCAAGCCAACGGACTTGAGCTGAGCGTTATGATACGAGCTATTTACCCTGCTACGTTTGACCCGATCACCTTGGGCCATGTCGATATTGCGACCCGTGCCGCAGGTCTCTTTGGCGAGCTAATTGTAGGAGTCTACGACCGCCCGCTCAAGAACCTGCTGTTTTCGCCCGAAGAACGTTACCAGATGACACGCGACGTGCTGGTCGATTTGCCCAACGTGCGCGTCGAACGGTACACGGGTCTGACAGTCGAATTCGCTCGCCAGCAGAACGCCACGGTAATTGTGCGCGGGTTGCGTGCTGTCTCGGACTTTGAATGGGAGCTCCAGCTAGCACTCACCAACCGCAACCTCAATCCTAAAATCGACACAGTATGTCTGATGGCCAGTCAGAAGTATCTCTTCCTCAGCTCCAGCGTGGTGAAGGAAGTAGCTTTTGCTGGTGGAGATGTAAGCGATATGGTGCCTGAGATTGTGTTGAAGCCACTGCTTGAGAAGATTCGCGCCTTAGGTGGCGACGGCGGCGGCAAGGTAAAAACAATCTCGGTGCGGGACTAAATGCAGCCTGCCAAGAGAAAAGAAAGGGAAAAGAAATCTAATGCGCGAGCCCCGTTTCGATCCCGGCTTGCCCGCGGAGATATTGGCCGCCTTGGCAATCGGGATCCTCGTTTTGCTCAGCCCACTTCTTCGCCGGTGGTACCGCCGATGGGGCGCCACAGACGCCGAAGTGGTCCAAGATCTCCCCGGTGATGAGCTGGTGTTGTGTCCACAGATCACCACCACGCGCGGTGTGACCATACGGGCACCAGCTTCAGACGTGTGGCCGTGGCTGGTACAGATAGGACAAGGACGTGGTGGTTTCTATAGCTATACTCGCCTAGAGAATCTGGTCGGCTGCAACATGCATAACGCTGATCGCATCGTATGGGAGTTCCAACATTTGGAACCGCAAGACAAAATCCATCTCGCTCCTGAAACGAGTGGGGCGCCATATTTTCAAGTGGCAGCCATACAGCCGCAGCAAACCTTAGTATTGCAAGGAGGCGGGGCGCTGCCGACCGCCGGTATCCACTCCAGCTGGACCTTCTTCCTCGCTGAACAGCCAGAAAGCACCACGCGCCTGGTTGTGCGTTATCGTATGCGTTACAAACCGGGCGTGTTCAACTGGATAATTTGGCAGGGGATAATGGACCCCATCTTCTTCGTCATGGAAAGGCGCATGCTAATAGGCATCCTGCAGCGAGCCGAAGCATCCGCGGCAATCTGAAACGAGCTTGCCCCCGAGATATTCTGTGCAAATACTATCATCCCATCCGACGTGGAGATGTTAGCGTGATAAAAACCTCTATGCTACAACAAGCACAAGCCGTGAAGCAACAACTTGTTGCATGGCGTCGTGCCATTCATCAGCACCCGGAGCTAGGTTTCGAGGAACACGAGACAGCAGCTCTGGTAACACGCGTATTGAAGGACATAGGTGTTCAGGTGCGCACCGGGGTAGGTCGCACGGGAGTGGTCGGTTACCTAGGTAAGGGAAATGGACCCGTTATCGCCATACGCGCCGATATGGACGCATTGCCCATTCAGGAGGAGAACCGCGTGGAGTACGCCTCGAAGGTAGCAGGGCGTATGCACGCCTGCGGTCATGACGCCCACGTGGCGATGGTGTTAGGGGTGGCGCTGCTCCTGCAGCCATTGGAACTGCCGGGCGAGGTGCGTCTTCTGTTCCAACCCTCTGAAGAGAAGGAGGATGAAGAGGGCCTAAGTGGGGCACAGCGGATGATCGCCGATGGCGCATTGGAAGGGGTACAAGCAGTCATCGCTCAGCATGTGGACGGCGCGTTATATGCAGGCACTGTCAACATAGGAGAGGGCTATGTAAACGCGGCAGTGGATACCTTCAGGGCTCGCGTGATCGGACATGGCGGACACGGCGCATACCCTCAGCAAACCTGTGATCCGATCTGGATGACCTCCTTTGTGCTCAACGCGCTGTATACCATTCCTTCACGCCGAATCCCCCCACTGCAACCTTGTGTGGTCAGCTTGGGCATCATACGCGGGGGCACGGCAAACAACGTTATCCCCGAGGAAGTCTACCTGGAGGGCACCCTGCGCAGTTTTGACGAACACGTGCGCGGACAGCTCACCCAAGAAGTGGAGACAGCTCTAAACATCGTACGCAGTCTGGGTGGTAACTATCAGCTAACCGTTCAGCGTGGATATGCACCCACCTACAATCATCCGCAGGTAGTCGGCTGGCTGCGCCAAGTAGCGCGCGATCTTTTAGGGCCTGAAAATGTGGGATCGGAGCAGAAGTCGATGGGTGCCGAGGACTTCGGCTATATGTCTCAGGTGACCATGGGAGCGATCATGCGACTTGGCATTCGCACCCCAGGAGGGCCACCACGCCACATTCACTCCGCCACATTTGATCTCGATGAAGATGCCCTACCTGTGGGCACGGCTGTGCTGGCCGAGACAGCACGACGCTTTGTGTGCGGAGAACTGAAGTAAGGATCGGTGCACAAAACATCCCAATTGGAAAACAAGGTTGGATAATGGCCCCAGCGTCAGTTATTTCTGCCAGAGCGACGAATCTCCAGCAGATCGGACAGCAACGCAAAGCCGGTCTCGCGCCGACCTGCTCCTGGGCCCACTATGGTAACCTCACCAAGCAAGTCGGTGACATAGGTAATGGCGTTGGTCGCCCCACTCACCCCGGCTAGTGGATGGGATAGCTCAATCATCTGAGGCGCTACAGTAGCGAGCACTCCATCATCCGAACGTTGCAGTTGGGCAATTAGCTTCCAGCGCTTCCCCTGTTCTCGGGCACGCCGAATATCCTCAGGACACAAATGGGTGATGCCCTGTCGACTGACCTGTCGGGCGGAAATGGGGTGATCAAACACGACTGCTGCCAGGATGAGTAGCTTGCCAAGCGCATCATAACCTTCCACATCTGCGGTGGGATCTGCTTCAGCATAACCTAGCTGCTGCGCTTCGGTAAGCGCCTCACCATATGTTGCACCATTTTCCATCCTTGTGAGGATAAAGTTAGTGGTGCCGTTCAGGATGCCCCGCACTTCACGGATGGTGCAGCCGGCCAGCGCTGTGGTCCCCAGACGTAATGCCGGCGTGCCCGACATAACGGTCCCCTCAATACCCCATTTGAGACCGTTAGCATCTGCTAATGCTCTCAGCTCCTTGTAAGCTAGCGCTACCGGGCCCTTATTGCTGGTTACCACGTGCTTACCAGACTGAAAGGCAGTACGAATGTGGGTTGCAGCTGGCTCGCCGGACTCGAGGTCAGTCCAAGTTGTTTCTACGATTACCTCGGCATTTGTCTCGCGAATGGTGCTCAGGCTGTCCAGGCCACGCACCAAACCGGTCACATTAGGGTATCCATCCACTGAGCCGGAACGTTGCACAGCTTCCAACAACTGTTCCAGGCTCAGCCCTTCGTGATGATAGACAGAGCCTCTTGCTGTGTCACACACAGCAACAACTCGAGCATCCAAAGCGTACTGGCGTCGAAGATCCTCTCCTTTATCTCTGAGGATCTCGACCAACCCCTGTCCAACAGTGCCAAAACCGATGATTGCTAATCGCAAAGTAATCCCTCCACACTACTCTAGATGATCTAATTATTGTTTTATTGGGAACACAATGGTGAACTTCGTGCCGCCGTCACGTTCTATGCGCAGCGTGCCACGGAGTTGTCGCGTCAATAGAGTGACAATACGCAACCCCAGTGAATTAACTGTTTCCGGGTTGAGATCTGCTGGCAGCCCTATACCATTATCGCTTACAAGCACAGAGCATTCTCCCCTGTTGACACAACGCAGCTCAACACGCACCTCTGGATGATCTCCTGAGGCGAGGCGACCTCCATCACCTGATGGAAACGCGTGCTTGAAAGCGTTTGATACGAGTTCGTTGACAATCAAACTGCATGGAATAGCCACATCCAAGCTTAAACGCACGTCCTCTATCTGGCAGACAACCCGCACTGCGTGAGCGTGAACGCGATACACGTCGCGCAGCTGATAGACAAGGCTCTCCACGTATTGGCCGAAATTCACTGCAGCCAACGCTTGTGAACGGTACATCTTCTCGTGAAGCAATGCCAGCGACCTGATGCGCTGCTGACTCTCTTCTAAGGCATTACGCACTTGTTCGTTCCCGACCGTCTCTGCTTGAAGATACAGCAAACTTGAAATCATCTGCAGGTTGTTCTTAACGCGGTGATGAATTTCCTTCAGGAGTATCTCCTTTTCACGGAGTGAGTCTTGCAGTTCTCTCTCCATCTTTTTCCGACTTGTAATGTCCACCACGATGCCGCGGTAGCCGGTCACACTCTCGTTGGATACTACCGAGATTGAGTGCACCAACACAGGAAAAGTGCTACCGTCTTTGCGCATCCCCGTAAGCTCAATGTTCATATTGCCCGCAACAGCTGCCTGTAATTCACGCCAGGCGCGTCGACGTTCCTCACACGCCAGCAGCTTGAGAACATGGACTCCGCGCGCTAGATCGGCAGGCGAGTAGCCGAATGTCTCACAGCCACAACGGTTCAAGAAAGTGAGCATTCCTAGCCGATCCGTCTCAAAGACCGTATCCGGTAATGCATCAGCCAGCTCTCTGAAGCGACGTTCGCTGTTGCGCAGTGACTCAATTAGTTGTGCATTGCGGATGGCGATCCCTGCATAAGCTGCAAACAGAGCTAACACATCAGCATCGGCTGATGAGTATACGCCCACCGCTCTGGAGACAACCACCAACACATCCATCATCTCACCACCCCAACTCACCGGCACAGCTACTGTTGCCCCAAATGGAGCATCGTCCGGTAGTACCAACAGGCAATGGGGCCACTCCAGATAGTTGTCCAGAACCAAGGGCTGTCCGGTCGCCCACACTGTGCCTACTAGGTTCTCACCACGTCGGATTAAGGTGCCCAGTGAAGGCAGGAATTCTTCCATCCCGGCCGATGTTACCCACTCCAAAGCATCGTGCTCGGGGCGATAGAGGGCCAGTCCGGCACCTGTACCCTCCAGCAGCCGCATCGCTTGTTCCGCAATAAAGCTCAGCAGAGAAGGTAGCTCCAGCTCAGTAGAGAGCTGCAACACAAGCCGGCTCAACGCTCCCAGCTGAGCAGTACGTCGCCGCAGAGCATGCTCCAGATGCACACGGCGATCTATATCGCGCAGCAGCAACACGCGTCCTTTCAGGTTGCCGCGTCGGTCAAACACAGGGGACACACGCACATCTAGATACTTGCCGGGTCGCTCCGCTTTACCGTTTCCCAACACAATCGTAACATCTGTCAGATTTGCTTCAGGTCCGAGGCGTGCCATTGCCATTAGCTCAGGCCAATTAGGTATATAATTGGAAACAACGTCTCCGATTACACGATTTGCATGCACATGTAGTAGGCGCTCGGCAGGTGGATTCAGCTCCACAATACGATCCTGCGCATCCAACACGATCAGACCATCCGGTAGGTTGGCAAGTACCACATGATGCGCAGCCGGTACAATATCAAATAGATGGTAGTGAAACAACCCATAAGTCCAACATAGCCCTGTGATCGTCAAAGCAAAGGGAGCTGTCTCGAAGCCGGGCAAGGAGACCCAACCCAACGTCATCGGCAAGTCTAATATGAGTGGGATAATCGCGCCGACGATGAGCATCACCGCTTGCCCTCGATGGAGCCTGCTGGGCCGCACTACCACTGTGTGAATCAGAATTGCTGCGCCAAGCACCATCAGAATGTAACAGTAGATCGCATGAACGACGAACCAAAGGTCGTAGGGCATGTACAGTGGGGGCGGCACGTGGCCAATGTTTAGACTCTCGACCCACGCAACATAGCGCGGGTCGGCGTCGCGTATCCAGTGCACAATGGTGGTTGCCAGTGGCACTACTCCCAACAAAGCCACATTTCGCAGCCTGCAATAAGATTCGTGCCCAGCATACATAAGTGCAAGGCAAAGCCAAGCTACCGGCTCCGCGTCCACAGCAATGAACATCACCCGTCGCCAGAACAGCTGAGCAGGCACATCATTGCTGGCCAGGTAGAGCGCGTTGGCTAGTGTCCACCACGCTGCAAAGAACATGATGAAAATGAAGGGTATAGCGCCACGAGCGTCACGTCGCTTCCAGGCATAGAGGCCTAAGCTCGAAGTAATGCATGCTGCCACAATATCAGCGACGATTACCGTTACATGATAGCCTTCCATCAGCTGCGTTCACCCGCACGTGGAAACCAGCGATGAAGAGATGAAGTGAGCTCCCTCAAAAAGCATCACGGCTACACATAGCGTGGCTGATAGCCGTTTCTGCTCCCCAATTCTCCGATCTGTGAAATTATTATAGCTCTGGCTCTACAGGACAGCAAGTGTTAGGAAAGTTCAAGTTGCTCGGTGCAACCGCAACAGACTGGCTGTCAGGACACCAGCCGCGGTGAGGAGAGTAATCACTAAACCGAGTGTCCATGAGCGTGGCGCAAATCGCATTTCCACGTGGTGATGACCAGCGGTCAGGTACAGCGCCCGAAAGGTATAGTTGGCACGCAGCAGCGGTTGCTCCTTGCCATCCACGTACGCTTGCCAACCAGGATACCACGTCTCGGCAAACACCAAGTACCCCTCTGCCGCAGTATCGACCCGCAGACGCAACTCGTTGAACGTATACACATCGAAGTGAATGATAGCAGGTCTGGGAGCGATAACGTTTAGATCCTTGCCGCCCTCTAGGATCACCTCCTCCGCCGGGTTGAACCCCTGTGCATGCACTGCTTGCCAAGCTGCCGTATGGTCAGGGACACTACGTGCACGATGCACCACGAGGGCACGCGGTAGTGCTTCACGGTTTAGAAAGACAGCAAGCTGAGAGGCACTCTCGAATACGGGTGCAAACTTCTGCCAATCCAACACCACATCCCGCGCAGCAATCACATACTTGGCGTTGAGGAAATCGTACAGGCGCGATGAACGGCTCGGAATACCCTCCAGAAAGCGCTCATAGTCCGCCAGAATCAGCGGGTTGACCACTCCGGACACATCATACAGGTTGTGCAACAGCGATGTGTCCGGCTGCCATAGGTGCCAGATATTCGTGCGTGTATCGATCCGATAAAGTGATTCATCCGATTTGAGGAATGCGATAACGTCTGGATGGTTGAAGGTGATTGTCGGATCCTCTGCAGCCACATCCAGATTGCTGCCCAGGCTGGCCAAATCAAAAAAGATCAGAGCAGCAGCAAAGAGGCCAAGCATCATAGGATGCAACCATCCTCGCCAGAAGGCATACAGTAGTGCCAGAGCTGCTGTCAACACACCAATAAAAAACACCAGACCATTGGTCGCCGCAGCGGTACGCGCAAAGATGATCGGATCTTTGTCCTGACTGGTGATGAGCGCATGATAACTTAGTGGCAGGGCAATCAACACCAACCCTCCCAGCACCCACGGAGCGCTACGCGTAAACATGGCGAGCACCTGCCGTGCCGCAGACGTTCCCTCAATCAGCATTTGCAGGCCATATGCTGCTAAGCCGGCTAGCGCAAAGTCAAGAATGAAAACGAAACGTGCCGGTGCGCGCATGCCAGCAAATCCCGGCAACAGCTGGTACAGATAACTATGCACTACGCTGTAGGCACCCAACGCCGCCAGCAAGCTGAAGGCAGCCAGAAGCGCTAACATACCAAGCGTACGTTCGCGCCGTATACCAGCTGCCAGCGCCAGCGCAGCCAGCACGAGCGGCAAGATACCCACATATCCAACTTCAACACGGTCCCAAGGGCCCCAATGTGTCGCCGGATCCCGACCGAAGAAGGACGGCACGAACAGCCCAATCAGTCCAGCAGGAGGCAATGAGTACTGACTGGCATGTTGATAGTCGTACGCCGCGCGCGGAGTCCATGCGCTGAGCTCATAAGCAGGCACCAAAGCCACAGCAGCCAACCCTATCCCGATTGCCAAGGTGAGCAGCAACAACACGATGGGCAATACCAGTTGCTTCCCACGGAACAGCGGAATCTGGGACTCTGCTGGCTCTCTGGGGCCATATGGTACTATCATCCAGTAGAGCGTATCCAGCAACAAGGCGACAACGATGAACAACAGTGGCTGTGTATGTCCCGCCGTCGCCGCGATCCCCAGGCAAAGTCCTGCCCAGATTGCCATAAGTGGCCGCCGTTCGCTCAGGGCACGATGGTGAAACAGAAAAATCAATGGCAACCAGGCCGCTTGTGCGATGAGATTAAGATTACCAAAGTGGATAATGAAAAAGTCTGAGAACATATAAGCCAAGGCACTAGCTAAGGCCGGCAGGCGAGATAACCAGCCATTGGTTGCGAATGGCTCATCGCTGTGGCGCAACAAAGTGCGGAAACAGAGATAGGCTGTCGCTCCAGCAAGCCAAAAGTGAAAAATCGCCAACTCCATCATCACCCGATAGGTGATCTGCGGCACAGCCAGCCAGACAATCAAGTTAATGGGGTAATACAGTGCTGTCTGAATGTCCGCAGCAAATGGCATACCACCATACAGATAGGGGTTCCACAGTGGGAATTGCTCACTTTTCAGCGCACGGGCAGCGAAGTGATGTACAGGGTACAGGAAAGAGGCCAGATCGCCCCCACCAGCTGGCATCCATTCGCCGGCGAAGAGGACACGCCAAAAAAACACTGCAGTTGCCATGGCGAGGACGCCCAGCATAGCCCCATCTAGCAATCGACTGGACACTCGATGCTGCAGCGTTTCTGACGCGGAGGCGTCCATATCAGGCAACAAATTACGCTGCGTCCCCTTGCAATACCTCTGTCAGCTGACGGCGCACTTCGGGAGCAATTAGTGTGCCCTTAGGTTGGCTACGCAAGTGTTTCTTGAGATCTTTAGCCAACATAGCCGGCACCTCGTCACGGTCGCGTCCAGATGGATCATCCAGCTGCAAGGTAGCATTCGGATGGGTGAAGACCACCAACGGTTCGATGGCAGGGAGATCGCCTGAAAGAGCACGGCTTAGCTGGGTACGCAGCTTTTCTGCATTGGACAACGCCTCATGGGTGGGATTGCCCAAGGCTTCCTCATTGAAAAACAGGAAAAGGCGTTTAACGCTGAAATTGCGCTTCCAGCGTGTGCCCTGTTTGCGAATGACGCCATCCTGGTTCTTGGCAGTAATGACATACAGACGCGACGGGGTGAGCAGCACGTGAGGCGCTGCGGCGGTATAGTTAAACAGGTGGTAGTTGTTGTCAAAACCGCGTAACGCTTTCTCCAACACGTGATCGGCACGCGGCTCACGCACGTAACGATTGGCGTTGTACGCACTAATGTTAGCAAGAACGAAACCAATCAACAGAGCCGGTAATGACCAAAAGTAGTAAGCTTCATTAAAAGAGGCAAGCAGACCACCTCCCAGTACCATTAGGCCAGCCATACTTGTCCAGCGGACCAGCTGGCTACGTTGTCGCAAGAGCTTCTCATTGGTGGTTATTTTCATCTCTCTGCTCTCTCTGCTCGTTATTTCTAGTGATGAGACCCAATTCACGCTTGATAGCGCCTACTACATCATATTCCACTGTTTGGGCAGCGCGGCGAATCGCGTTGCGCACTGCATAGGCATCGGAGCGGCCGTGGCCGATCACTACCACTCCGTCCACACCCAACAGCGCAGCACCACCGAACTCACGATAGTCCAGCTTCCGTGCTGCTGCTTCAAGCGCTGGCCTCATGAGCAATGCCCCCAGACGCGCCAGTGGATAACGGCGTATACCCTCCTTGATGGAATCAATGAACAAACGGGCGGTTCCCTCTGAAGTCTTGATAAAAACGTTGCCTGAGAAACCATCAGTGACCACGACATCTGCTATCCCGGAGGGCACGTCCTTGCCTTCTACATTGCCAATGAAGCGGAAGGGGCCACGTTTGAGCAATGGCAGCGCGTCAATGACCAGTCGATTGCCCTTACCTTCCTCCTCCCCATTGGAAAGGATGCCCACGCGAGGATATTTCACACCTATCATACGCTCCACGTAAACACTGCCCATCAAGGCAAACTGGTATAGATATTCCGGACGGCAATCGGCATTGGCTCCAATGTCAATCACATAACAATAACCGTTCTCGGTTGTAGTGGGATACAATGTCCCCACTGCTGGCCGCTTGATCCCCGGAATGCGCCCTAAGTAGAGTAACGCTGCAGCCAGTCCGCCACCAGTATGCCCCACGGTAACAAAGGCATCTGTCTCGCCGCGACGCAACATTTGCATCCCCACCGCCATTGAGGAGTTCGCTCTGGCACGCGCTGCCGCGGCCGGACGCTCAGCCATCTCAATCACTTGACCGGCAGGTGTGATTGAAAGGGAGAGACCACGCCAGTCATGTTTTTCCAGCTCGCGCTCGATCACGTCTGGCCGTCCTACCAACTGCACTTCCAACCCAAAGTCCCGAGCAGCCCAGACAGCACCATGCACTGTTACCTGGGGAGCGTGATCGCCCCCCATAGCGTCAAGAACGATGCGCATAGATTCCCTTTGACCAACTGGATTGGGTTCAAGTTAGGAGGAAGATTATAGCATTAGCAACAGGTTTAGACAATCAGTACAGAGCTGCCTCGCGTGTCCAAAACTGTGTTTGTCAAATCCAGAGAACCATGTTATGATTGATAAAGTAACAATATACCCCCTATAGGTTTGCCGTGCTGCGATCTCAAAGGAGGATTCCCATGGATAGCCAGCTCATAAAGTGTTTGCGACACTGGCTGGTGCCTTTGTTTATCCTCACGCTCTTGTTCATCGCAGTTGGGAGAGCGTCTTATGTCTCTTCCGCAAACCTTTTCGAACAGGAAGCACCTCTGAGAGCATACCAACCGCAACTTGCACCTACCCCTACATCGCCTCTGATCAGTGCGATGGCTGTTGAACCTGCGATTGTAAATGATGGGTCGCCTGTGCAAGCTCGCGTATCCAAGCCCTCTCCACCGTCGGAGGAGAGATACCTTCCCCAGGCGTCTTCTACCCAACTGTATAACCTTATTGTGAATGGATCCTTCGAAGACGGGTTTGTTGAAGGCATTGCGGTTGGCTGGCAACATTTTGCGACAGGTGGTGTGCGAGCCAGCTGGCACAATGACATGTGGCAACCAGTTCTGTACGATGGTGCCCACGCCCAACTTCTAGCACTCAAGGACGCCACCGAACGTGACCGTTATGTGGGCATTTTTCAAACGGTGCCAGTTGTGCCAAATATGGAGTATGTCCTAACTCTCCATGGACTGGTGCGTTCTGACGAGGGATCGGTCGACGCATCAGATTACGGTTACCGGTTGCAGTATGGCATTGACTACACAGGTGCCAACGACTGGCGGTCACCCCAGATCGATTGGATCGAATTGCCATGGGACGAGCAACCACGCACCGCTCCGCCACCCGGTGGATATCGCATCGGGACATACACGACAACCATACGGGCACAGGAACCGACGTTAACGCTTTTCATCCGTGGGTGGAAGAAATGGGTTGGTATGGCAGAGGGCAACTATAACGTGGATGGAATCAGCCTAGTAGTGGCCCAGGCAGAAGCAGCACCAGCTCAGCAGTTGCCCGCTCCGGAAGAAACCCAGCCTGCCCCTATGCCCCAGATGCCTCAAACAGGCGACACGGTTGCCAGCAGGGACGGGCTGACGCTGGCTAGCATCCTGATAGTGGCACTACTTGTGGCGGGCGCCATCTGGCAGGCGAGGCACCGGCGTGTTTGAACTGCTTGAACTGATGTGCTCTTCCACTAATCTTGTTCGATGGAACCTGCTGCTCTAACTTTTTCTATGCATTTGGCCAAGGAGGAGCTGGCGTGAAGATTTCCTGTCTGCAAGAGAATCTAGCCCGTGGACTGGGCATTGTTGGACGCGCGGTGGCAAGCCGCAGCTCTCTACCAGTGCTTTCCAATGTGATGCTGGCCACCGACGGCGGTCGCTTAAAGCTGTCGGCCACCAACTTAGAAATAGGTATCAGCTGCTGGATAGGTGCCAAAGTTTCCGAAGAGGGGGCAATCACAGTGCCTGCTCGGTTGTTGACCGAGTTTGTCAGTTCATTGCCCCCGGAACAGATCGATCTGGAGTTGTCGGTGCGCACCCAGACTCTGCACCTGAGCTGTGCACGCTTCGAGGCCAATATCAAGGGTATTGATGCACAAGAATTCCCCATTGTGCTTACAGCGGAAGAAGGTGCACCTTTTGTAACGGTCGACCCCGATGAACTGCGCCAGATGATCGCTCGAGTCGTGTTTGCTGCTGCCACCGATGAAAGCCGCCCGATCTTGACCGGGGTGTTGACCGCATTCGAAGGCGACCGGCTCACTATGGCTGCAGCGGATGGCTACCGATTGTCGGTGGAGCACATTACACTTGAGAAGGCGGTCCCGGAGAAGGTAGAAGTGATCGTGCCGGCACGGGCATTGGCCGAACTGGCGCGCATTTCCGCCGACCAAACTGAACCGATCGGGATAATCATTACACCAGCTCGCAATCAGATCCTTTTCCATTTGCAAGACATAGATCTGGTTTCGCAGCTCATTGAAGGGCGCTTTCCCGATTACCGCCAGATTATTCCAACCAGCTACACCAATCGTGCAATTCTGGACGTGCAGAGCTTCCTGAAAGCGACCCGAGTAGCTCATCTCTTTGCTCGCGATTCCGCTAATATTGTGAGACTTGACATCAATGCTGGCGATGAGCTAATGCCAGGACGGGTAACGCTTATGGCAACGAGCAACCAGCTGGGAGACAATGTTGGTCAGCTGGATGCTACTGTAGACGGCGAACCAATCCAGATTGCATTCAATGCCAAGTACCTGATCGACGTTCTATCAGTAATCAGCAGTGCTCAGGTCGCCTTGGATACTATTTCGCCTTCCAGCCCGGGTGTGTTACGAAGACCAGGCGACGATCGCTTTGTGCATGTGATTATGCCTATGCATCTGCCTCGCTGAGCAACCATGGCGCCATTAACACACAGAGCCAGGCAATCGAATGCCCGGCTCTGACTCTCTTTGCCAATCTACTGTGGCAAATAACGAAAAATTCTATGCATGCGGTCCCTAAGCACCTGCGGTCTCCACTCCGTAAGAATCAGCACGAGCTTCCAGCTCGGCTAACCATCTGACCGCCTCAATAGCGGCCCGAGCCCCCTCGCCCGCCGAGGTGACATTTTGACGGAAGATCGGATCAGCTACCTCACCGGCAGCGAATACGCCAGGGATATTGGTGCGGGTACGCTTGTCCGTCACAATGTAGCCATTCTCATCCATATCCAGCTGCCCACGAAAGATCTGGCTATTGGGTATATGCCCAATAAAGATGAACACCCCCTCCGTAGGCAGCATAGAGGTCTCCCCGGTGACGACATTCTTGAGCGTGACTGCCGTTACCTCGTGCGGCCCGTGAATTTCTGTGACAACCGAATTCCAGATAAACTCAATCTTCTCGTTTTGGCGAGCGCGTTCCTGCAGAATATAGCTCGCACGCAACTGGTCGCGACGATGGATGATCCGTACTCGTGTGGCAAAGCGTGTCAGGAAGAGCGCCTCCTCCAAGGCCGAGTCCCCTCCGCCCACCACCACTATTTCCTTGCCGCGGAAGAAGAAACCGTCGCACGTGCCACAATAGCTCACGCCGTGCCCAATGAGCTCGATCTCTCCAGGCACGCCCAGCTTGCGTGGCGAGGCACCGCTGGCTACGATGACTGCTTTGGCCTTATACTCAGCGCTGTAGGTTTTGATCCAGAAGGGATGCACCTGAAAGTTTACTTCGGCGGCCTCGTCATACTCCATACGGGCACCAAAGCGCTGAGCTTGGCGGTGGACACGCTCCACTAATTCGGCACCTGTGATACCGTCCGGAAAACCGGGAAAATTCTCGATTTCATTTGTAATAGATGGCTGACCGCCAACCATAGTGCCAGTCAGCACCAAGGGACTAAGATTAGCACGGCCTGCATAAATGGCCGCTGCCATTCCGGCCGGACCGGAACCAATGATAATGAGATTTTCCACTGCCATAATATTGCCCGCCTACACCAGAGTTATCGTGACCCAGCTCTCCAATATACACTTGGTCACATATGAGTTGCGTTATAGAAACGCTAACATTGCATAAGAGATCCAGGGCAAATTTGCAAACAGATTGCAATCACCCCTGATCCCTGCGCATTCATCCACTGGCACGCAGCACTAGAGGGTATGTTCCCGCCTTATTTGCGCTCCGGCATCTACTGCTTGCGATATGGTTGACCATCAGCGGCTGGTGGAGTTGTTCGGCCGATAACACCAGCGACGGCGACCATCGTGAGAATGAAGGGCAACATACCGATGAACTGGTAAGGGACGTTCACCTCTAGAATCTGGAATTTGAAGTTGAGTGCGTCAGCAAAACCAAAAAGTAGGGCACCGGCAGCTCCTCCAAGTGGGTTCCAGTTGCCAAAAATCATAGCCGCCAAAGCAATGAACCCACGATTGTTGGTCATCAAGTCGTCAAAGTGGCCCACTGTCTCCAGAGAGAACCAAGCACCACCTAACCCGGCAACACAGCCGGCCAGGATGACATTCACATAGCGAATCTTGAACACATTAATGCCCACTGTATCCGCAGCCCGCGGATGCTCTCCCACCGCCCGTGTACGCAGCCCCCATGGGGTACGAAAGAGCACAAACCATACCAGTGGCACCAATACCAGCGCAGCATATACCATAGGTTGGTATTGGAAAAGGATAGTGCCAATAATAGGGATGTCCCATAACGGTGTGCCTTGAAAGACGTAGGGGAAGAGGCCAGGCGCGCCAAAAGGGTTCTTAAGCAGAAAAGCGGCCCGGATGTACCCGCTAATCCCGACTGCCAAGATGTTGATGCAGGTACCACTAATAATGTGGTCCACCAAGAACTGAATAGTCAGCAAAGCGTGCAATGTAGCCATAACACCACCTGACAGCACCGCGGCCAGCAGCCCTAGCCACATGTTCTGCGTGTACAGAGACACCATATACCCAACGGCTGCTGCTGTGAGCATCATGCCCTCTATGCCGATGTTGATGACAGCACAACGTTCGCACATGACACCGGCCAACATTCCCAACATAATCGGCGTGGCCAACCTCACACTGTCCTTGACGAGCCCAACCAGATCGATACTCTTGTCGGCAGCCGCGGCAATAATGGCTCCCAGCACAACGAATAGTGCACCCGAGCCCAGCAATACGTTGGTGGTACGTTCCGAGGGAGAACGAAGCAAGGCATATAAACCAATCACCCCCAGCAACAGGCCGATTGCGATCAAGCTGGGTTGTGTCGGTATGGTCAGGCGCACTGGTGGCGGTTGCAAAATGATCCCCAGCCCCAGACGGGAAAGAGCTTGTGGCGATCCACTGCTAAGCGTCCAGACCAGCACAATAATAGCCAAAATCAGATAAAACAAGCCCAGGCCTCGTGCGCGGGTCACAAAGCGTTTTCGTCCAGTGGGGTTATTATGTATTGTCTCCGCGTTCACAGCACTACCTTCTGCGTGTTATCTTCCCCATCCACGTGTGAAGACCACTGCTTTCTCCCCGCGCGCCCGGAGTCGATAGAGCCAACGGATGATCTGATCAGCAGCGATGAACATGATCACCAACCCTTGAATAATGTTGACCAGATCGATCGAGATAGCTTGCGCGCGTACCTGCATAAGGCCTGCACCATTGCGCAAAGCACCCCACAAGAAAGCAGCAGGAAAAACACCAAGCGGATGACTCTTAGCAAGCATAGCAACCGCGATGCCGTCAAACCCAAATCCTGTGGAAAAAGCTGCTTTCAAGGCATACTCGCTTGGGCGACCCAAAACCACATCAAGTCCTCCCATCCCGGCTAACATACCGGATAGAGCCATTGCCAGCACAAAGCTACGCTTCACGCTAATCCCTGCATAGCGTGCAGCACTGGGATTCGCACCCACTGTGCGTATCTCAAAACCCCAAGTAGTCTTAAACAAGAAATACCACACTAGTCCTATGGCAGCGAACGCAAGCAACACAGCTGAATGGATGTTCAACTGGGGCACCAGCAGCGGGAAGCGCGCCGACTCAGCAACAAAAGGTGTGCGATCCAGTGTCGCTGTAACATCCTTGAGAGGATTCTTGACCAGATAGTCCACCGTCTTGACAGCAATATAATTCATCATGATCGTGTTGATGACTTCATGCGCTCCCGTAATTGCTTTGAGCGCGCCGGGTATAGCTCCCCAGACAGCACCACCCAGTGCGCCAGCCGCCACCGCCAGCGGAAGATGCACATAGATTGGCAGGCCAGTGATAGAAAAGCCCACAACGGTGGCACAGAGCGCACCCATATAGAGCTGGCCCTCCACACCGATATTGAACAGGCCACATTGAAATCCCAGAGCTACCGCCAGTCCAGCCATGACGTATGGCGTGCAGTAGATCAGGCTGCCCGCCAAAGCTCGTGGAGAGCCAATAGCCCCTTCATACAACCCTCCATAGGCGGAGACGACCAGAGCATTGGCCTCTTGGATTACCTGACTCCATGGGAGTCCAGCACCTCGCAAATCTGCCGCTCGCGTGACCCAGATAACAACTGCACCGATCAACAACGCAGTACACACAGCAAGCACCAGCACTGCCAGCTCACCCCAATCCCATACACGCAGCCGATCCCAAAGTGTCTCCAATTGGTCCTCACCTGCCGGACCAATCCGTGTCTGCAGCGCCCCATCGCGCAGCCGAATCGTCACCTCATTGAGACGCGCACGTATCTCCTGCGAGACCACATTCTCTGCAGCGTGGAATGGCGCCAAGCCAACTCCCCCATTGCGCAAGCTACCTAGCCAATTGCTCTTACCCTTGAAACGACCCGCCGCCCAGTCGCGCACAGCATTTTCAACAGCAATGTCGACTCGCTTGATGGCGCTGGAGACTAATCGGTCACTTCCAGGAGCGCGACCTCTCTCAAATGTGGTGAACCATTCGTCCTGATCCACACCAATGACCCAGGCGCCCGCTTCTGCCGCCCCCCTTATGGCACCACTCCCCGTGCGTCCGCCGGCACCAAATATCACGTCCGCACCACGTTCAACAAAAGAGAGCGCGATGGAACGTCCCTTGTCTGGGTCGTTAAAAGATTCCACATGTTCACTCAGCACGCGCACTTTTGGATTGACGTAGCGGGCACCACGAGCGAACCCCTTGCGGAATCGTAAGACAGGCGGAACCGTCTCACCGGCAACAACGCCGACGATGTTACTCCTGGTGATGCACCCTGCCAGAGCACCAGCCAGGAATCCCGCTTGATCTTCCGCAAACACCAAGCTCAGCACATTCGACAAGGGGGGCTGAACTACAAAATCCACCGTGACAAAATCCACATCCGGGTGCTCTTTCGCTACCCGTTCCACCACTTTGCCCAGCCCATTCCCAACTGTGATGATCAAGCCACATTGCTCTTCAATCAGGATCAGCAGATTGACCTCGTGGTCCTCGGGACGCACTGTCTCAATATAGGTGTATTCCAGCCCAAGCTCTGTAGCGGCGCGACGCAAGCCTTCGTAGGCATACTGGTTAAATGTACCATCATCGATGTGGCCGACATCGGTGACTAAACCGACACGTACGCGCCTCTCATCTTCCGGTGAACCAGTGTTGTGACTGAGATTTTGCACACTCTTCCTCCCGGGCAGGACAAACTCGCGAGAGGGGTTCTGCCTGCCTGACGATGGTCCTGGGGACCTTTGCACATCTTGTATCAAGTCTCGAGGTCTCCGCACAATATCTCTTTAGGAGAGAACCCCCATCAACATATTACGCTCCGTGGGATGTGACACCCGCCATCAGCAACCCCAGCGTAGCCCGCTCTGCTTGCGTCGCATCCAGAGTGGCGATAATCTGGCCCTTGTACATAACCGCGATACGGTCGGCCAGCGACATGATCTCGTCCAGCTCTGCCGAGACCAATAGCACGGCGACACCTTGATCGCGAGCCTGCACCAATCGTTTGTGAATGAATTCGATTGAGCCAACATCCAACCCGCGCGTAGGCTGAGCAGCAATCAGCAATTTGATTGGACGCGAGAACTCACGTGCTACGATCATTTTCTGCTGATTGCCCCCCGAGAGGTTGCTGGCCGGCATATAGACACTTGGAGTGCGGATGTCAAACTCGTGCACCAATCGCCATGCGTGCTCCTCGATGGCGCGATGGTCGAGAATTGCGCCTCGGGCGAACGGCTGTCGATAGTATGTATTCAGAACCAAGTTGTCGGCGACAGGGTAGCTGCCCACCATTCCATGTTCATGGCGATCCTCAGGGATATGCGCGACACCCTGCTCAGAAATTCGCCGTGGAGAAGCATTGGTAACATCAACTCCATCTATCGATACGCGACCTGCGATGGTCGGTCGCAAGCCAGTGAGCGCTTCTACCAGCTCGGTCTGACCGTTGCCCTGTACGCCAGCAATACCCAACACTTCACCCGCTCTTACCTCAAACGAGGCACCGTTAACTGCCATAGAGCCTCGATCGTCCAAAACCTTCAGATCGCGTACCTCAAGCACTATGTCTCCAGGCTGAGCTGGACGCCTGTCAACTGTGAGGATCACTTCACGCCCCACCATCATGGCAGCCAGTGAGCTTTGAGTGGCATCTGATGGGCGGGTCGTGCCTACTACGCGACCGTTACGCAGCACAGTAATACGGTCCGCCACCGCAAATACTTCACCCAGCTTGTGGGTAATGAAGATAATACTCTTACCCTGCTTGGCCAATTCACGCATAATGGTAAACAAATCATCTGCTTCCTGGGGTATCAACACAGCGGTCGGCTCATCGAGGATAAGAATGCTCGCCTGGCGATAGAGTGCTTTGACAATTTCAACACGTTGTTGCAGGCCTACGGGCAGATCCTTGATGTAGGCGCTAGGATCAACCTCCAACCCATATTGATGCGATATCTCGCGAATGCGTTGTGCAGCGGTATCCTGATCGAGAACGAAACCATTTTTCACGATCTCTGTGCCCAACATAATGTTCTCCGCCACTGTCATCACCGGAATGAGCATGAAGTGTTGGTGCACCATGCCGATGCCCAGCCGTATCGCGTCAGTAGGGCTGCTGATGTGCACCTCGCGGCCGTCCAGGAAGATATGCCCTTCATCGGGTCGGTAGAGACCGTACAAGATGTTCATTAAGGTGGATTTCCCAGCGCCGTTCTCGCCCAACAGACAATGAATCTCGCCTGTTTCAAGCGCAAAGTCAATGTGGTCGTTAGCCAAGACCCCTGGAAAACGTTTTGTGATGCCCCGCATTTCCAGAGCAAAGGTCATAAGTGGGTTATCCTCCAGGAAGTGCCCCTGAGGGGCTCACTTTTGTAGCTTCTCTGAGTGTGGGAATGACGTCGAGCATGTAGCAAAGACTCTGAATCCGGGGCAGGTGCTTCTTACTGGCGCCCGTCGAAACGGCTGTGATCATCAAGTAATCAAGCCTCAATGCGTCTCAAAGCCAAGCCACGGTAATGGCCAACAGATGGTAAGCCTGCACCCCAAGGATGCTATACAAGGCATCCCTACGAACAGTTGCCCCACCAGACGCGCCCATGATATCAAAGTAGTAGGGGTATGTCAATCAGTTGCGACCTGGAATGTAGGTGTGCAAGAACGGGTCACCCTGGAGTGATCAGTTGCCTATGCGACCACTCTCAGAGACTTTGTATTCGCAATGCTACCAGTGCACGTGCCAGAGCAGCCCACTCCGACAAGCTGAGCGTCTCAGCACGCCGGGAGGGCGCAATGCCAGCCATCGACAACAGACTGACCACCTCTCCAGCGGACAGATTCAGTCCGACACGCAAAGCATTGTGTAGCTGTTTGCGTCTCTGACTGAAGCCAGCTCGCACCACCTGGAAGAAATCTTCCTGCGTGGGTACTTCCACTGGCGGGTGATCATAGGTATCAATGCGCAACACTGCCGAATCGACCTGAGGAGGCGGTACAAATGCTCCAGCCGGTATACGCATCACGATACGGGGGCGTCCGTAGAACTGCACACTCACTGCCAGCAAGCTCAGCTGGCCCGGCGGTGCCACAATCCGTTGTGCAACTTCGCGTTGTACAGTTAGAACCAGACGAAAAGGTGGTGGTATAGCCTGCAACAGCTGCCGCAATACTGCCGAGGTGATATAGTAGGGCAAGTTAGCAACGACAGCATAAGGCGCTTCAATCAGAGAAGGAATGTGCACCTTGAGTATGTCACCGTGCACAATGGTAACATTCGCCAGTTGCACCAGCTCGTGACGTAACAGCTCTACTAATCTCTCGTCCAGCTCAACTGCCACTACGTGACGTGCCACAGCTGCCAGCCGGCGTGTCAGCATGCCTGGTCCTGGGCCTATCTCAAGCACGGCGGCTTCAGGCGGCAGCTCGGCAGCTGCTACAATCTTTTGCAGCAAATGGGGATCACACAGGAAATGTTGTCCCAGTGCTTTGCGCGCGTGTAACCCATAACGATGTAACAATGCACTCAACGACTCTCCTGTCATGCTGCGACCAAGAGGAGTCGACTGCTCAGGTGACAAGCCCTCTACCATAAACCTCAACGTTCCTGTGGCCAGCTAGGAAGGACATAGCGAATATCTCGATGTGGCGGCACCGGAGTAAGAAGATATACATCAACCCAACGATACCAGTGAGGCAGTGGCTTGTCATCGTCGAACCCAAGGTCGATGTGGCGACCCAAGATCGAAGCACCTGTGTCACCAGCTATGGCCCTCCCATAACCTGGAATGTATACATAGCTACCAAGGGGAATCACCTTTGGATCAACAGCAATCACGCCAAAACCTGCCTTGAGGCCGGTACGTGTGACCCCATAGCGCGGGTGATCCTTTGGCTTGCCAGAGCTGGCTGGACTGTAGGAAGTGGCCAACACGCGGATGCGTCGCCAGTATTCAATAGGACCATCAGGCGTCGACAGCTGCTGCACAACGATGCGAGTGCCATACGCGATGATACGTGTCGCAGGTGTGCTTGCCACCCATTCACGTTCCAGTACTGTTGCTACCTCGACGCCATCCTCGTAGATTGAACGGTAACGACGCATGGTAACCCCTTCCGTTCCAGGCTGCACCACCTGCTGCGTGTCAAGCAACATTGCAGAATCCGCTATCCACTCCGTCTCATAGGGGATAATCTCTTGCTCGAAGCGGATGCGTTCCTCCCGTCGCACAACCTGAACGACAGCACCTGGATGAAGGGGAGTATCCAGCGGAGGCAGGGTGTAGTCGCTGCCCATTAAAACGATTTTCTGTTCGGCGAGCAGATCCCTTACAGAACGGCTGCGGGTGTGCATCGCCAACAGATGGCCATCCACGCGGATAGTAACAGGGAGGGACCGACGGATAAAGACGTGCAACCCGGATGATACAGGAGTGTCAAGTGCAGGCACCACTAAATCACCTGGGCGGATAACGACGCCGGCCGCGCGTAGCGCCTCGCCGACGCTAGGACCCGCCGCGTAAAACGTGACAGTCGTAGTGTCGTCATGCAACGTGATCGGCACCGCACGGCGTACCACGATATGAAAACTTGGAGGACGCACAATCGATTGCTGTAAAGGCGACGCAGCCGTTGGGGATGACGAGTGTTGTGCTTGGGTTGCCCCGCTTGACATCTCAGGATCCATCTCGTTCCAATGCACTGCATCTTGCGCTTTGCACTCAACCCCTGCGCCTTTCAATATCTCATCCACACGTTGCCGGCGGGTAAATGTCTGGATAATCCGACCATCTACCTCGATAATCACTGGTCGTGCCAGACTTATCCGCACCACGCCATTGTTGTGCAACGTCGCATCGATATGGGGAAAGACATCATCCTCCGGCTGCAACACGAGCCCGATTTCGCGTAGCACTGCGCGCACACTCGTTTGATGGGTGTAATAGATTAACTCACGTCCATTATGCTCAATGATCAGGGTGACTGACATAGCAGTGCTGGAATAACCAAGCAGCAGGAGAGCCACCAACGGTGACAACCATAGTGGCATTGTCCAGAGGTTCAGCCCCATATGTGGAAAATACCGGCGCAGTCGACTGAGGAGATCTGCAAGCGCATCATACTGGTCCAGAGAAGCCCTTGCTCTCATTGTCACTGCTCCGGGCGCATCAATGAAAAAGGTCGTGCACCCTCTGTCGAACTGCACTTGCCTGCTTACTGACAAGGAACAGCTCCGGCCAGGCTCCCCTGCGTCACCCGAGAGGGACTGCTTATGGCTGCTTCCTTCCGGACCTGACCAGGTTCGCAGGCTCTCGCCGCGCAGGACCCAACCTTCAACGCTGCACGATGTCAGCAGTGTAGACAGCCGCAAGCCCTCGAGAGGGAATTCGATCCCGCTATGGCGGACTGCGGGTACAGGGCGCCGCCACTGCCCCATCTAGCACGACCAGGCGGAGAGGGCGGGATTTGAACCCGCGAGGCTGTTACGCCTACACGATTTCCAATCGTGCGCACTAGACCAGACTATGCGACCTCTCCAAAATTATTAGTTATATCCTGCCCGCCTTGCGTGGTGCGAGGACACTTGGCACCGACCCAATTTCTTCGATGATCCGTCCGTAACGTTCCAGCATCCACATCGACAACGGGCAGCGGGAAGGGTGGGATTCGAACCCACGGCGGAGACCAAGCCCCGCAGCGGTTTTCGAGACCGCCCCAATCGTCCACTCTGGCACCTTCCCGGTACATATTATAGCACATCTGTGTGAGAAGACAACCTACAGGTGTTGAGGGGGTTGAAAAACGTCTAATTTACCCGCTTTATGAGCCCATCTTCCTGCAAAAATCTCCGTGACACAGAATCTCCTCAACATTCTTAGGGACTGAAAAACCTCCCTTCCTTAGTTTTCCACAGGGGAACAAGCCCACAATAGCGGCCTAGCTGGTTATGTGATACCCTTCAGAGTATCGGAAAGGGATGATTAGCCAGAACGGGAGAAAGAAAATCCTTCACTCTGGATTGCCCTCGCGACTGTTCGTGATGTACACTATGTCATGTTCGTTTCAATAGATTGCTTGTTGGAGGCTGAGACTCTCTTGGGAGTGTTTGCACAGCCGTATCAGGTGTTGCTAGCCGTCGCAGCGGTCACCGCGCTGGTCTTGATCGGATTGACCATACATCGCGTCATTCGCAGGCGCTCAGCCCGTATCGCGAGTTTAAAGTCAGCGCCATCAACATTACAACCGTATCTCGCGACATTAGATGGTCGCGTGCAGCTCCCATTATCCAATTTAAGTACTGGCGGTTGCGTAGTCGGCCGCGCGCCAGATGCTGATGTACGTATCGAGGCTACATTGCCCCACGCAGAGACCGTTTCTGCACACCACGCGCGCATTTATCGGGATCCTGCCAGTGGCTTTGTGATCATCGAGGACCTGAATAGCACTGGTGGCGTGCTAATCAACGGTCGTCGTGCGGGACACAAAAACCTGCTTAAGGATCGTTGGATCATTGCGTTCGGTGACTGTACTCTGATTTACCGTGATGGGAATCCAGACACTGGTCCCTTGCGGTGACGTGACGCGCTATTGTGTTTATTACATAACACGTAGCTACCTGTGATATATAGCTTATGAGACTGTGTGGAAAAGTGCCAACGACAGGGATCCGGCAATCTAGCAGGAGAGCGATCTGACAAGCACACTAGAGGTGACACCGAAACACCCGGAGAATCGATGATGCAGTCATCCCCCTATGTCCTTCAACCGCTAGCAGATGGAACCCTCGTTGCTCAGGAGAGATGCTACATCCTGCGGTTATGTTCGCAGTCGCCTGATCACAACATCTACATTGTGGAAGATCTCAAGGCGATCTTTCCGTGTCCCAACCCCGCCTGTGGTTATACTGAGAATACCACCGGTGAGGTCGCCTGTCGGGCATGCGGCACCTTATTGCGTGGTGTAGCGCCATTGCGACGTCGCTATCAGTTACACGAGTATCGGGAGGATGCACATCTACAGGCAGCCGTCCGAGCTGCTGCACATGGATTGCACCATATGGCGCTTCTGCCCCACACCTACTTTTCTGAGCGACCGTACGGCGACGAAGAGCGCCATTACATCATGTTACCAGAGGTTGTTTTGCCGAGCGCAGAGGATTTACCAACCCCACAAACGCTGGCGCGCGTGCTGAATTGGGGTGTTCAATTAGCCGAGGGTCTGTCTTATCTGCACCACCATGGCATTTGTTGGCCGGAGATCACCGCTCGGCACATCCTGGTGTCGGAAAACCTGGCGATGTGGTGTGATCTCAGCAACGCGCAATTGCTTCCCAGGGATGCATCTGCTGCCGCAAGGGCGCAAGCTAACGATGTTGCTGGATTGGCGAAAATACTTCTCTATTTAGCCACGGGTCGAAGTGAATTCGTCCCTGTTCCTGAGCTGCCGCCCACTCTACACCGACTACTCGAGCGCATTTTCGACGGTCGCGAAGGAATTCCCACTGCTATGCAGCTGGCCGATGCGTTGCGTGCTGCGGTCGAATCGCTCAAGCGGCCAGACAGCACGTGTGTTCGCATTGGCAAACACACCGATGTTGGCTTGGTCCGCGATCTTAACGAGGACAGCCTACTTACCCTCACCTTGGAACGGGCACACTGCTCCGCCAACGAGACTATCAGTCTACTGGCAGTGGCAGATGGCATGGGAGGTCACGCAGCGGGAGATCTCGCTAGCAGACTGGCAGTCGACACTCTTGCAGAGAGAATGATCACCTACTTATTCACCGAGCACCTCGCCAACCACAGTGAAACAAATTCTGCACAGGTGCGCGAATGGCTGAAGACGGCTGTCCAGGCGGCAAACAATGCGATTTTCACCCAGCGTTACTCTATGGGCAACAACATGGGCACAACATTGGTAGCCGCTGTCGTGATCGGCAACGTTGCATACATCGCTAATGTGGGAGACAGTCGTGCCTATCTGATCAGTAGCGAAGGCATTCGTCAGATCACCACAGATCATTCCCTGGTGGAGCGCTTGATGTCATTGGGACACATCGACCAGAAGGAAGCACGCACCCATCCACAGCGCAATGTGATCTATCGCACGCTGGGCGACACGCTTGACTTGGAGGTGGATTGCTTCATCGAATATCTTGAACCGGGCGATCAGCTGCTGCTCTGTTCGGACGGGCTAAACTCCAAGCTGGAGGATCACAAGATCGAAGACATTGTGATGCAAAGCTCATCGCCGCAGGAAGCATGTGAACGGCTGGTGGAGACAGCTAACGAACGCGGAGGCAATGATAACATCACCGTGATCATTCTGCAGGCGAATTAGCGAGAGGAGCACGAGACTAATGAAAGACCTTAGCGGTGTCACGCTTGGCTCATACCGTCTGGTTGAGAAAATCGGTAAGGGCGCTGTATCTGTGGTCTACAAGGCTTATCAGCCTAGCTTGGAGCGCTGGGTTGCGGTCAAGGTGCTTGACCCGGTGTATGTCGGTCAGGACCAACAGTTCATTGCACGCTTCAGGCGCGAGGCCAAGGCAGTTGCTGCCCTGCGCCACCCCAACATTCTGATAGTGTATGACTGCGGCGAGCAGGATGGCCTCGAGTATATCGCAATGGAGTATGTGGCTGGCGGTACCCTGAAAGAAAGGCTTACGGGGACACCTTTTCCTTGGAAACGTGCCGTGAGTCTCTCTATTGGCGTTGGCCAAGCCTTGGCATTTGCTCATTGCCAAGGCATTGTTCACCGTGACGTCAAGCCGGGCAATGTACTTTTGCCCACAGAGAATTGGCCATTGCTGTCTGACTTTGGCCTTGCCAAGCTTAGACACACCGGGCACAGCCTGACCGATCCAGGTATGTCCTTGGGTACACCGGCTTATATCTCCCCCGAGCAGGCATTGGGCGCAGAGGTAGATCATCGCACCGACATCTACGCACTGGGTGTTATGCTGTTCGAGATGGTTACCGGACAGGTGCCTTTCCAGGCGGCAGGGACATTCAATATGCTGCTGAAACACATCAGCGAACCACCCCCATCCCTCCGCTCACTGGCACCTGAAGTGCCTGAGGCATTAGAGCGCATCGTCCTACGGGCGTTGGCCAAGGAACCGGAAGAACGTTATCAGAATATGGCGGACATGGTAGCAGATATGGAGGCGTTGGGACCTTTCAGCATTGTAACCCAACCAGCTGAGGCTACTGAGCAGCAGCAGGATCGTTTCACCGCTGAATTGCGTGATCTGCGACCATTGTTACGCGGCCCACATTTCATCATTGTGGGCACTGGGGTCCCTGTGCCTATCCCCCGTCAGGATGAAGTGGTGATCGGTCGCTCCGACCCCGCGACCAACACGATGGTGGATGTCGATCTGACCAGTGTGGGAGGAGTCTCCAGTGGGGTGTCACGTCAACACGCGCGCCTGGTATTCGCCCATAATACATGGACGATTGAAGACCTGAACAGCACCAACGGCACCTGCCTGAACGACACCCCGATGCGTCCCTTTGAGCCGCAGCCATTGCGCGATGGAGACCAGGTTAAATTAGCTCAGATGGTGCTCATTTTCCACACTGGCGAAACTGATTGAGCATTTAGAAAACTGTTTCCAGCGTCTGGATCCCCTCCGGCCCCCAGTCCATCTCATAAGGCGTGTCATCATGCAACGCGATGTCATCCGGAAGATAATCTTCCAGTGTAGATGCAGCTTCACGCCGACACAGCGAGCGGTACACGCAATAGCAACAAACACTTTCGTCCTCGGTGAGCCGCCACCCCTGCTCCGTGGTATCTATGGACGACGTGGCCTCGATTTGATGCATAATCTCCGCGATGAGCCCTTGCAAATAAGCTATATCAGCGTGGTAAGTCGTTTCACTGTAGCGGAATCGCTCAGGATTAAGAGGATGCTCAGCAAACCAGTAGCACATCTCCAAATCAGAAGGGCTACTGGTTCCCAACAAGGCACCGCCCGCCTTTAGCAACACCACCGGATAGACACGACTCTGTAAACGTGCTGCCAACCATTCGCGCGATGGGCGACGGTGATATGTCTTCCAGTCCAGGATGAGCACGCGTGCAAGGGAAACATTCAGTTGATCCGCAACCGCGACGGCGTCAAAACGGGCGACGACTCTTTGCCCTGCCAGCGGCACCGAAAGAGTGAGCTCGGGTAGCAAGCGCATAGAACACAGGTGGGACGCAAAGGTCAGATAAGCCTGCCACCAGCGTTGAAGGCGAGAGTGATGGATCATGACGGATAATCGCTCAACTGGCATCCCAAGAAGATGCTGATGGATCAGGCGATGCAAGTCGCGGCCGAGTTGAACATGCTCTTCCTGCTCAGCTGGCTTGGCCGTCTCAGAAGATGGCCAGGCCAATCGCAGCACATAGCGCAATTGGAAGCGGCGCGGACAGATTACGTAGTCTTGCAAACTGCTAGCAGAGAAATAGACACTGGCTGGCAATTTATGTCTACCTGCAATACATCTAAGGCCTATGACATCGCCTTTTCTGGGAATGAGACTCAAGAAATTTCAGTCGTCCAGTCGATTTCGCTTGTCAGTTCCTCCCCGGCACTCTCAGGGGCCGTCCGATTCTTCGCACGCTACTAAATACTCCGTGAATTGTTGCGCAGCCAGGTGTACATAAGCACACCCCCAGCCACTGCTACATTAAGTGACTCGGCTTTGCCCACAATGGGTAGACGTGTCCACTCCTGCATATAGGGGCGCACGTCGGCGGAGATGCCTCGTGCTTCGTTACCCAGTACCAAGGCGACACCTCCTCGCAAGGTGGTGTCGCCCCACAGCTCACCGATCCGTGCGTCAGCGCCTACGATGCGCAGTCCCCGTCCAGTTAACCACGAAAAGAGACCAGGCAGGTCCGCCGTGAGCACTAGTGGCACATTGAACAGGGATCCCATACTACCGCGCACTGCCTTAGGTTCGTAGGGATCCACACATGGCTCAATCAAGACAACTGCAGCAGCCCCGACTGCGTCAGCGGTACGAATCAACGTGCCCACGTTGCCTGGATCTTGCAGCCGATCTAATACGATCACCAAGTCGTGCGGCTGGACAGGGAGAGGACGCAAAGCAGTATCACCTAAGGCAAAGGCGGCAACTAATCCCTGGCCCACCTCACGCTCGCATACCGATTGCATCACCTCGGGTGAGACCTCGATCAGCTCAGCACCAGCTTGAGCAAAGCGGCGCAGCAGCTTAGGCGCCTCTTGCCCGGCAAACTGTTCTTGACAATAGAAGACCTCTAGAGGGCGCGCACCAGCGTCGAGGGCCATGTGCAGCAGCTGCAATCCCTCTACGCGAAAGCGTCTTTGCTGCCATCGATATTTGCGCAGGTCCAGCTTGCGAATCGCGACAACGCGGGGATTACGGCGACTGGTGATCATTGTTCCTGAGGTTACCAGCGGAACACAGTTATTACAAGCGGGGACTACCGGCCAGTCGCACGCTGCACTCAGGTTACTAACAGACAGGGGATGCTGGTTGTATTGACCAGCTTACGTGCGACGCTGCCCAGCAAGTCACCGTGCGGCTGCAGCCCGCGCTGTCCAAGCACAATTAGATCCACCCCGTTTTGAGTGGCGAATTCCAGAATCTTGCCAGCTGGGTCACCCATCAAGCACTCACTGGTTACATCGGTGACACCACCTTGCCGACATCTTTTTGCAGCGTTGTCCAGTATGATCTCTGCCGAATCCTTGAGCAGCTGCAGTCGTCCTGCTGTGATCTCCCCGGAAGCGATCATCTCGAGGATCTCGCGCGGCAGGGAGAGATCCCGGATCACGTGCACCAGCAGGATCGAAGCGCCACAGCACTTGGCCAGCTCGATCGCCATATCTACCGCGCGATTGGCATAAGGTGAACCGTCAACTGGCACTAATAACTTCTTGAACATTGGGGGACTCTCCTGCCACTCCTAACGGTGCCTCTAGCAATGCCGCCAGCTCCTGCTGCAATTTAACGAGATCCTCTCCGCCAGCCATCAGATTCATCAGGTCTGCCTGAGTGAGCTCATCGCGGCGGTAGTCGCCTAGCACCCGACCGCGCCTCAGGATGATAAAATGGTCGCCGACTGGCCAAGCGTGATTGGGATTGTGAGTGATGAAGATAACAGCCAGCCCACGCCGCTTGGCCTGCACAATGTGATGAAGTACCAAGCCAGCCTGTTTCACGCCCAGCGCGGCGGTGGGTTCATCCAAAATGAGCACCTTGGCTCCAAAATAGATAGCGCGGCTGATCGCTATAGACTGACGCTCGCCACCTGACATTGTTCCTACCGGCTGGTCGGGATCGCGGATGAGGATACCCATTTGCCCGAGCACACTACGCACAGTCTCCTTGGCAAACTTTATATCGTAACCCTTGATAGGTCCGAAGCGTTTTTCCGGCTCCTCTCCCAGGAAGAAGTTACGCCATACTGACATCAACGGGATGAGGGACAGGTCCTGATACACTGTCGCGATGCCCATAGCTAGCGCTTCGCGCGGCGAGTTGAGGACCACCTTCTTGCCTTCAAAGATGTAATCCCCTTCAGTCGGTTGATAAACTCCTGACAGGATCTTGATAAGCGTGGACTTGCCTGCACCGTTATCACCTAACAGGCAGGTGACCTCGCCGGCATAGAACTGTGCAGATACATCGCTGAGCGCTATTACGCTGCCGAACATCTTGGAAACGTGACGCACTTCCAGCAGAGGTTGTTTTTGTGCCATTCGCCCTATCCCTCTGTGCGAGCCTTCGCCGCAGCCAGACTGATTTCCTGCGCCCGTCTGCGTGTGTAGTTATTCACCAATACTGCGGCGAGCAACATGACCCCCAGAAAGCTGTAGAACCAGTCGGTGTCCCAACCGGCAAACACGATACCTACTTGCGCCATCCCAAAGATGATCGCACCAACGGACGCCCCAATCACCGAGCCATAGCCGCCCGTCAGAAGGCACCCGCCGATCGTCGCCGCAATGATGTACACGAACTCCTGGCCGATGCCTTGGCTAGCCACCGCCGAGCGCAGCCGCACAATGTTCATCATGCCTACTAACCAGCCTGCCGTGGCCGTAGTCATAAACAATGCTACTTTGACCTGGGTGGCTGGTACACCCAGGTTGCGCGCTGCATTGGCATCGCCCCCCGCAGCAAAAATCCAGCTGCCGTACTTAGTGCGCAGCAGCACCCAGCTGGCCAAGACGGCGATCACTACCCACCATATGATCGAACTCCTGAACTCAACGCCGAAAACGTCAATCCCAGTGTTGAAGATCGCACGGGCGAGATCGAATCCTGCGGTCTTGTCAATGCCCCCTACGTAGACTTGTTCGGTAACCAAACGGGTAACGCCGACATTGGCGCCGCGCAACACGAAGAAGGTAGCTAATGTCACGATGAAGCTGGGCAACCCAGTGCGCGTTACCATCATCCCGTTGACGTAGCCAATGCCCAACGCGAAGAGCAACGCCACAAACATAGCAGGCCACAGATTCCAACCCATCCGCGTGGATAGCAACCCGGCCACCAATCCCGTCGTGCCTGTCATAACACCTGTGGAAAGGTCGAACTCGCCTCCAATCATCAATAAAGCCACAGCGATGGCCATAATACCTAATGTGGAAGCCGGGTCCAGAATGCGGGCAACTCCGGTCACTGAAAGCCAGTTGCCCGGCGCAACCGCAGCGAACAACAGCCACACGGCTACGGCACCGATGAGTGCACCGATCTCTACCCGTCTGAAAGCACTTCGTACAAACCCAACCCGAACCAGTTGCTCCTCTGGGACAGGAGCGATCCTTACACTATCAGCCGGCATACACTCCCCTCCTGACTGCATTACAGGTGCGGGACGGAAAGGTTCCGTCCCGCACGTTGTTATGCCTGGCTACACTCGCTTAGCGCGTGCCCTTGGCAGCCAGGTCCTTCACCTGGGCCGCATTGCTCTTGTCCACAAAGCCAGGCCCGGTGAGCACCGGCAGGCCACCACCCACCGTATTGAGGTTGGTCTTGTAGAGATAGAGGAAGACAACAGGCAGATAGCCTTGCAGATACTGCTGCTGATCGATGGCGAAGAGCATCTCATCCGCCTCGATAGCGGCCAGCACGTCAGGGCTCAGGTCGAAGGTGGCCAGCATCTGCTTACCGCCGGCAGCCTTGATGGCATCGCGTGCCGCCATAGCAATAACCGGATTCAACGACATAACCGCGTCGATGCTGGAATCTGCAATTAGCTTATTCTGAATGGCGGACACAGTGCCGGCCACATCGCGTACACCGGTGGTGGCCACGTTGAAACGCTCTACCTCACCCTTGAAGGTGTCCTTCAGACCGTCGCAACGCTGCTCCAGGCCAATATTGGCCTCTTCGTGGATGACGCAGAGCACCTTCTTGGCGCCCGCCGCATTGAACTTCTCACCAGCGCCTTGGCCGGCAACGAACTCGGTCTGGCCGATGTGGGTCAGTGCCCCCAGCTCCTTGTAGACATCCACACCCGAGTTGATGGTGATCACCGGGATGCCAGCATCAACGGCCTTCTTGACAGCGTCCCTCAGTGCATCGGGATTGGCCAGTGAGACGATGATGCCGTCCACCTTGGCAGCAATGTAGTTCTCCACCAGCTGCGATTGCTCGACTGGATCACCACTGCCACCGGATTTCAGTTCAACACCGAGAGCAGCTGCAGCATCCTTAGCACCTTTCTCGACCACTGCCCAGAAGGCGTCCTCAGCCGGATTGGCGTGCACAGCCATGCCAAACACAGGACCTGCCGCTGCCACCGGAGCAGGCGTCGGCGCCCACACGGCCACCAGACTCAGAAGTACAGCCACAACCAGTATCGAGAATACTTTGGAGCGCATCATTGGTTATCTCCTCCTTCTTTGTGTTCTGAACTGGACTGAATAGACTTTTCCGGCTTTAGCAGAAACGCTATACAAGCTCTACTCACCTAGCGATCACATCACCTCCTTTCCAATATCCCCAATCCAGAATCTGAAAACTCAAACGCTCCACAGACCACCGAACTCAGACCGTATCCGACAATGACTTTAACGAGGAGAGACCATAATCTTGCCGTCGGAACGATCACGCGACTTGTCAATTGCCTGAACCACGTCATCCAGCTTGTAGCGCGCTGTGATAATAGGGCTCAGGTCCATCCGACCAGCTGCCACTAGCCGAATGACATTGGGAAAGTTCTCATCTCCGGAATGTCCTTGTGAGCCGAAGATCTGGGAACGGCGAACCTGAAACAGCTCAAAATACATCGGTACCTTCTGCGCTGCGCGGCCGATTAAGGTGACCTTAGCGTTGATTGCCAGCGCCTTTTCCACTTCAGGGAGTACGTGTTCTGGCGCGCCAGACGCCTCGACATGGAAGTTGAAACCCTCGCCTTTGCTCAACTCCATCATCACCTCGCTCGGCTTTACCTCACGTGGGTCGTAGACGTACTCAGCGCCGACTTTCTTGGCCAGCTCGCGTCGCTGTGGGGAAACCTCGAATGCTACAATCATACCAGCACCTGCTGCTTTAGCAAGTCCAATAGCGGCGAGGCCAATCGGCCCAGCGCCAAAGACGCTTACATAGTGCCCTGGCTTGAATCCACCTGCTCGGTTAAACATAGCATTGTAAGACACTGCGCTAGGCTCCGTCAGGGCACCCACTTCATATGCCTTTTTCTCATCGCCGAAGCGCTCTGCGATCGCGTCAATCTTCCAACAAAACTTTTCGTCTACAGCAATGTATTCAGCGAAGGCGCCCGGGATGGTAAAGCCAATCTCCTCCAGGTTGGCGCAGTGGTTGAAGAAGCCATTGCGGCAGGGGATGCAGCGCCCACACCAGATCATCTCCTCCACAGTGACCATGTCCCCGACCTTGAGTGAGGTTACATTCTTGCCTACCTCCACCACCTTGCCGGAGAACTCATGCCCTAGAATGGTAGGGAACTTCGTCAGGCCAGGGTAGAGGATGTAACCGTCTGTATCAGTCTCGTAGAAGTGCATGTCCGAGCCACATACCCCACAAGCCTGCACAGCGATCAGGACATCGTTCGGGCCGAGCTTGGGGTCCTCCCATTGGCGCACACCTAACTTGGGATGCCGCCAAACCATGTTGCCGCTAATCACCTTGCCCGTCTGCTTCTCCCACTCTGAAAGGGCATAATCGGGCCGCGGATCCCACTGTGCCTCCAGTACCAATCCCTTCATGTGATTACCTCCGTTTTCGTATAATCATGGTGAGATGCTAGATTGTCTCCCTAGGACGGATTGTCCCCGGGTTACTCAGCTGATCTCGCTGAGCTTGACCGGACGTTTTTCGCGGTAAGACTTCCAGGCCGCCAGTCCCATAACCACTGGAACACGACCATCGACACCAGTCACGGTGGGTGGTCTGTCTTCCAGGATACAGCTGACGAATTCCTTCATCTCGGCAATGAAAGCTTCCGTATAACGTTCCATAAAGAAGTACAGTGGCAGGGCAGAGTGTACACCGTTCGCATCACTGTAGACTGCATTATGAGGGGTATGATTGGTGACTACAATCCCACCTGCCGAGCCGAAGATCTCAATGCGCTGGTCATAACCATACACCGCCCGCCGACTGTTGTCAATACAACCAAGCGCGCCGTTGGTGTAGTGCAGCGTGACTAGAGCCGTGTCGATATCACCCGCCTCGCCGATGCGTGGATCCACCAGCACGCCGCCCGCTGCATAGATCTCCTCCACCTCACTTGCGACCAAGTAGCGGGCCATATCGAAGTCGTGGATAGTCATATCGAGAAAGATGCCACCTGAAACTCTTATGTACTCCAGCGGGGGTGGAGCAGGATCGCGGCTGGTAATACGCACGATGTGCGGTTGGCCGATCTTGCCTTCCGCCACCATATCGCGAGCTCGCTTGAAACTGGGGTCAAAGCGTCGGTTGAAACCGATCTGGAGCTTGACGCCAGCACGCGCCACCGCATCGAGTGCGCGGTCGATCTTGCACAAGTCAAAATCGATTGGTTTCTCACAAAAGATGTGCTTGCCTGCTTGTGCTGCCTCCTCAATGAACTGTGCGTGGGTGTCTGTACTGGAACAGATTACTACCGCCTCTACATCCCGATGATAGAGCACTTCGCGATAATCCGCCGAGACAAAAGGGATATGCAGCTCTGCAGCGCATTGTTGTGCAGCAGCAAGCACCACATCCGCAATGGCCACTACCTGAGCTTCCGGGATGCGATGTGCTAAGTGCTCCGCGTGCACGCGACCAATGCGGCCAGCGCCGATCACCCCGATGTTGACGCGTCTGGTCATCGAAAGCCTCCTGTGTAGGTAACTGGGTCAACAACGGCTATGTGAGAACACATATCAATGACTGTACCTTCACTTATCTTGCCGCAAAGCTATCCGTTCCCGCGCGACATTATCGGCCCGTCTGCCCAATTTGCGGGTCGAAGCACGCACGACCAAATTGCCCTGCAGAACCTTATTGGAAATCTCCTCTCCATTGTCCTCACGCGCTGTGATCAACGACAGGAGCATATGCATCGCCAGCTGTCCCATCTCCACCTTTGGCTGGGCAACGGTGGTAAGCGGTGGATCAAGATAGGAAGCAAACACAATGTCATCGAAGCCTACTACGCTTAGCTCTCTGGGGATAGCAATACCCCTGCGCCGCGCTGCTGCGATCAGACCAATAGCGGTCATATCATTGTAGCAGAAGACTGCAGTGGGTGGGTCGGCCAGAGAGAGCATAGTATCCAGAGCTCTCTCACCTCCATCTGGACGCCCATTGCCCGGAATAATCAGCGTTGCATCCGGTTCGATGCCTGCCTCGGTCAACGCGTGACGGTAGCCGGCCTGACGGTCAAGATCAGAGCTGCTGTTCGCGGGCCCAGTCACGTAGCTGATGCGCCGGTGGCCCAGCTGGATGAGATGTCCAGTGGCCAGCCAGCCGCCGTGTTGATTATCCACCTCCACGCTAAAGGTGTAGTGACCACTTTGCTCGTTGTGATTGTTGATCAGCACCACCGGCGCACCAATGCGTTCCAGATACTCGAGATACAGGGCCCCCACACGCGAGGACGTCACAATAACCCCATCTACACGTTTGGAGCGCAACATTTCCACTGCTGCGATCTCGCGCTGCGGCTCTGCTCCCGAGTTGCACAGAATCACTGTGTAGCCATGGTCGTGAGCAGTGGTCTCAATGCCCTGTACGATTTCAGCCACAAACGGATCAGCGATAGTAGTGACCACCACTCCTACCGAATAGGTCTGGCGCGTGACAAGGCCGCGAGCCAGAGCATTAGGTGAGTAACCCATTTCCTGTGCCAGGCGCTGAATGCGCGCCTTGGTTGCCTTACTAATGAGCGGGCTGTCACTCAGCGCCCGCGATACCGTCGGGTGCGAGACCCCTGCCGCTTTGGCAATGTCCTTGATCGACACACGCATAGCACTCTCAGACGATCGTCGGTCCTCTCTGGCTAACACACCTGATTCAACACTGCCCGCAGATGCTTCAGAGCACGTTGAGCGCTGCTATCAGCATCTGGATAAGGCATAAACTCGCCTGAAACATAACCTGTATAACCTGTTTCGCACAGGGCACTTAGAATGCTTACGAAGTCTAAATGCCCGGCGCCGGGATACCAACGATTCGAATCGGCCACATGGAAGTGGAAGATATGTTTGCCCGCGATACGAATACTTTCCTCGAGGGATGGCTCCTCAATGTTCATATGAAAAGTGTCCAACAACAGACCAAAGTTAGCCGCACCGACACGCTCAATCAATCTGAGTCCCTCTTCCACCGTGTGAATCAGATCGGTTTCATAGCGGTTGAGCGGCTCGAGCGCAAAGCGCACTCCATCTATCGCAGCAGCTGCTGCACATTCTTGTAATGCTTCCACCAGATATGCCATAGACTGCGTGTGACTCTGGCCGGGTGGGGTGACACCTCGTATTAACCCCAGAATAACCAGCGCCCCCAGGCGCCGCGCCAGCGGGATATGACTCTTCACACGCTCGATCGCAGCACGGCGCACTGCAGGATCATTGCTGGTAAAAGACAGGTTTTCTTCTCCCCATGCCTGGCCAGTGCCGATTGCCGGCACCTTGAGATTGTGCTGTCTAATTATCGTCTCCAACTCTTCCACATTCACCAGACGTGGATCTCGCACAGCCAGCTCCACCCCATCGTAGCCGTATGAGGCGATGCGCATCACATTTGCTTCAAAGTCCCCTTTGAAGGTCACTGCCTCAAAACGGGCCGCGTGTGTGGACAGGACGATACTTAGCTTCATCTAAACGTGGTTGTCTTGGCCAATACGCGGCAATGCATAAACTGGTCGCCAGCCCGGGCTTTGCGGCTCGCGCAGGAAAGGTTCCATCTCCGCAGCTGTGCGCAACGTGACCTCCTCAACAGGGGGCACGGTGCCCGGCGGAAATGCTGCTAAGATCTCATCGTTGACCAAAGTAAGATACCGCAAGATGGCTGCGAGTGGTCGTTTGGCCTTGCGGGCGTCTCCGTGTGTTGCTTTGCCCACCACCCCCTCCGGTGTAGCTGCAATTTCAATGGCAAAATGTCCCTCGCCCTCGCTCCAGCGGCTGGGTCGACTAAAGGGATCAACCGCCTTGTCGAAATGACCATCCGGCAAATATGACTTGCCTTCAGTATCTACTGCGTACTGCATATTGACCATTTCTGGGAAGAGCAACAACGCCAGTGATGTCTCAGATTCATCCGCGTGGACGAAGTTTGTGTCCCAACCGCCTCCACGCTCCTTCGTTCGGAACATCTCACGTACAGCACGATGCCAGTCGATGACACGAAAGATGCCCGGCAGCTGGTAACGCTTCTGGAACTCCTGAATGGCCGACTCGAGCACCCACAGCTGACCGTGATTATTGACGATTATCTGTTTGCGGAAACCGTCGTTCCACAGGCCCAACATCACATCCATCAGCAGCTCGCGCACGATATGTTCGCGCACGATCACTGTACCGGGCATACCCACATGGTGGTAAGGGTGCGCTCCGTAATTCAACGGCGGAAGTGCCAGGTTCACGTGTCCTGGACGATGTTTCTCCGTGTAACGGCGCACCCCTTCGCAGATCATGCTGACGAAAAGCGTGTCTGTGGCACTGGGAAGGTGCATGCCGTGGTTCTCAGTGCAGCCTACTGGGATGAATACAATATCATTCTTACGACGATTCTCGATCAGCTTATGACGCGGGGTAGTCTGGATATAGGCACCCTCCTTGCCCCATTCACATGGCGAGGGGATACCATATTCCGCCAACACGGCGTCCAGCTGCTCTTCTGTCATGTCCCAGATTTCCTTCTTCAGACGCCCCACAGCGTTGTCCTCGAAGAATAGATCAGGTTGTTCGGTGGGGATAAGACCTGGCAGGGTTACACTTACCGTAGACATACTCAATCATTCTCCTGGTGATGTACAGAGTGTGTTCTAGAAACAACCATTGCAAAAGCGACCTTTTGAAACATTCTAAATCCTGAGGAGCAATCTTCTATTGCACACGTGTGCGCTGAATCTATTATTGCATAAAAACACGACAGAGTCAAGAGGCAAGTGCTGATGTTGGCACTCTTTTCTTCCAAAGATGGCTTCTGCATGGTCAGATCGTCATCGATTGTTCCGCCCTCTCTGCTCACATGACTGAATCAGATGGTAATGGCCGAAATCGTCAACAGACAATGCGAGCTTCAGCAACTACCACTTACTCTGCTAAAGCAGCCAGTTGCGCAAAGGGATACCGAAGTCGCTGACCGCAATATCACCTGCTGTGGCTAAAAGCAGTTTTCACGGGAAAATTCGATGAAAAGTGAACTCTGCAGAGACCCCTAATCACACACTCTGAAACTGTGGCACTGAACACCCCGCGCCAGAACCTTAACCGAAGAGTAAGCAACAGAGGGTTTTACAGAGCGCAGCGCAAGTAGCCGCAGAGGTGCAAGGCCTTGCACCTCTGCGGGTTTTTTGGTGGAAGCCACACAATCCCCTTGGACCCAAGCACTGTGGTGTTAGCCCCTAATCCCAGGCTAGCGCAATCACAAATTGGACTCTACATCTACAGCTCAGATAATAGGGACAAAGGAACTTTCCGCAGGCTCGATAGTGAGTGTTCAGGTTTATCTACCAGCAGCTGCATCACTCAATTCGGAAGTGTTTCCTCAGTACTTTCAGCGTAGCCGCTCGCGCCGCAGCGGCTAACTCTGCTGGATCACGCTCCCAGTATTCCGGACGGAATAATTCAATGGAACACAGCCCATCATAGCCGGCGCGTTTCAGTCGCGTCAGTATGTCATCCAATGGGATGACCCCTTCTCCAGGCAACAGCCGGTGTGCGTCCTCAATGGTTTCCTTAGGACGCGCTTCGACATCGTTGATGTGGAAAATGAAGATCTTCGCGGCGTCCACGGCAGCGATACTTTCCAAATCAGAACCACCAGCGTAGAAGTGGCAGGTGTCCAAGACCAGCCCGACGTTGGCACAATCCGCTTCTTGCACGATCTCCCAGCATTGGCTCAGGGTACGCACAGAGCACCAGCCAAAACCGAGAAACTCGAATGCCAGTTGCACTCCGTAAGGAGCAGCCAGCTGTGACAACTCGCGCAGGACGCGCACCGATTCCTCTTTGATTTCGTTCCAGCTGACACCCTCCGGTTTCGGACTGGGAACAACCACTATTTTTCGGCAATCCAGCGCCTGACCTATCTCACACAGCTGCTGGCAGCGTGCTTTAATCTGTTCATACTCGGCTGCCTGGCGGAATGTGATAAACTCGATAGAATTGAAGCTAGCTGGTCGTACACCAGCTTGGTTGAACAAGGCTTTTAAGGTCCCCACCGAGTTTGGGGGAGAAGCGAGATATGCGTCCAGCTTGGCTGCCCAGATTTCTAGAGCTTTGAAGCCAGCAGAGCCAGCCACGGCAATGTCTTGGGGCAACGAAGCCTTCATTGTAGTCGCACCGTTGATCGCCAGTAACATTGGGAGCACTCCTCTCATCTACTGTGGTGTTTTTGCAAGATCCTGACAAAGGACACTTAAGCCAAAACCGTCTGGACCGCAGCAATGTCTCTCCTCTTGTGCTGTAGCCGCTCAGGGCAGCAGCCTAGTCGTATCACCTCAATGATGTCCTCTGCACTCACATCCTTTTTGGCGAAGTCTCCTGTCTTCTCTCCGCGGTCGAGTATGGTAAAACGATCCGCAACCTGGTAGACATGGTATATGTTGTGGGTAATGAACACCACCGGCAATCCATGTTCTTTCAGTCGTTGGATAAACTCCAACACCATTTCGGTCTCCCGTACCGAAAGAGCATTGGTGGGTTCGTCCATGATAACTAGCTTGGCCTCAAAGTACATGGCACGCCCAATATTGATGGACTGCCTCTCACCCCCTGACAGGACCGCTGTTACTGTGTCCGGCGATCTCCTTCGGACCCCGATTTGATGTAGAACCTTCTCACATTCCTGATTCATCCGTTTCATATCAAGAAAACGCAATGGCCCCACTTTTCTGGTCAGTTCTCGCCCCAGGAAAAAGTTGCGCGAGATGGTCATCAGATCAACCAAGCCGAGCCCCTGATACACAGTCTCGATACCAGCGTCGCGGGACTCGCGTGGCGAAGAGAAGCATACCCTCCTCCCCTCGAAATGGATCTCACCTTCATCCGGCCGGTACAGGCCGGTCAACACCTTGATCAGTGTTGACTTCCCCGCGCCGTTGTCCCCCAATAACCCTACCACCTCGCCAGGGTACACTTCAAAGGAGACCCGTTTGAGTGCTTGCACCTCACCGAACTTCTTCGAGATGTTGATCATCTTCACCAAAGGTTGACCAGAGCTCATTGTCCTACTGCCCTCCTGTGCACCACCAGATTGAGGACTGCCGCGCCCACTAACACCACACCGATAAATGCTTGATACCAATACGCCGGCGCACCAGACATCACCAATCCTGCACCAACCGCCGGGATGAGAACTGCACCCAAGGCAGCACCAGGAATGGTGCCATAGCCGCCTGTTACCAGACAGCCTCCCATCACTGCTGCAGCGATCGCCTCAAGCGCGGTGGTCGTTCCCGTCGTCGCGGCAACAGAGTGAAAGCGGCTGGCCGAGATCATCCCTGCCAGGCCAGCTAGACCAGCACACAGCACAAAGGTGATCAACTTTACCTGGTCTACCTCAATACCCATCGCCTTGGCCACTTCTTTGTTGCCCCCAACTGCCATTACGAAGTTGCCGTATCGAGTCATTCGAAGGATGACAGTGAAAATTCCTACAATTAGGAGGAACCAAACGACAGAGATATAGAAGCCTCCCCCCAGCTGGCCACCCAAAGCATCGATCAGAAAATCCATCTCGGTAAAGGTCCTGGTAAAACCGCCAGTGGTGAAGTAGATGAGACCTCTGAGAAACATCGACATGCCCAGCGTGACAATCAAGGAAGGCACCATTGTGCGGACGGTTACCAAGCCATTTATCAGACCAGCCAGACAAGCGATCCCCAAGGCGATCAAGAAAGCAGGCACACTGCCCAGCTTGCTTGAAAGTAGCACGAAGAGCAAGCCACTTAATCCGTACACTGAGCCAACCGAGAGGTCGATTTCGCCACAAATCAGGGTGAAGGCCACTCCTACCGTCACAATGCCCAGTTCAGCACTCTGTGCCAGCAAAGCAGCAATATTTCCGAGTCCAGCGAATTTGCCTCCCGAAAGAAACACGAACGCCAGCCATACCACTCCTAAGCTGATCAACACGCCGAGCTCTGGCCGCTTGCCCATTGTTCGAATGAAGTTCATGCCCAGTAACCCTCCGCTCTGTGAATTGGGTAGTGGGGAAACAAGATCTCAAGAGATTCTATCAAAGACAGGCCACCTCTTTTGCGGAGGTGGCCTGTCCACTTTGCCTACGTGATGGAAGGCAATCCCAAGTCCCTGACCGCAAAACAGACAAGGATCACCCGCAGTTTGCAAGCTTTTCTGTCAGCAGCATCCTGCTACACGTTTCCGATGAACCCGCCGCGTGTTCGCGTCACTGCCCCCATCCGGCCAGCTCGTTGTAGGTTTGCTCACCGAAGAGATTCACCAGCCGTGTCTTCCAGTCTGCTGCAGTGCTCTTGTCGATGATCACCGGGCCAATGATCTCCTCAGGGGGTGGCACGTAGCCGTATTCTTTATAAATGTACAGCCACACAACTGGCAGATAGCCTTGCAAGTAGAACTGCTGGCTATGGGTGGCAATGACATAACCGCGCAGGATGCCCTCCACAGACATCGGACTCTCGTCCACCGTGGCGATCTTGACCTTGTCCGTCAACCCCAACTCCTTCGTCACATTGTACACGTACGGAGTGGCTAGCATGGTCACGATCCAGATCGCGTCCGTGTCCGGATTGGCCTGCAGGTAGCTGCGCCACGTGTCGGCAATCTTGGCCGGTTCCTCCGTCAAAGCAACCTTCTCCACTGTCACGCCCTTGGGCTGCAGGGTGTCGATCAAACCCTTACAGCGCATCTCAGCGCCCACGTGCCCGATGTGGCCGATGCCGCAGGCAACGCGCTTGGGCAGATTGGGCTCGAATTCCTTGAGAATGCGCTCCGCCATCTGGACACCCGTCTTGTACTCATCACCGCCGACATAGGTCAGGTAGGGGATTTTCTCAGGAGCCGGCCGCGGATCGGCGATGTTTGAGGCGATCACTGGGATACCAGCCTTAATCGCCTCCCGAAGAGGAGCATCCAACGCTGCGGGGTCGGTGATAGGGACAATCAGCCCGTCAGGGTTGGCTGCGATGGCAGTCTGGAGCATGTTCACCTGCTGTTCGACAGAGAACTGCTCAGGCGCCACGTAGTTAACCTTGACAGGGAAGAGCTTGGAAGCATCCTCGATGGACTGGGTCAACCACTTCATGTTAGGGTCAGCCGGTCCAATATGGGATACGAAATAAAAGGTATACTTCGGTCCCTGGGCGATTGTCGTGGCCGGTGCGACAGCGCCAACCACTAACATGCTGACTAACAGACTAATTGCGACCAAAAACGAGACAAGACGGTAAGCGCCTCTCATAAGTTACCCCTCCTTTTCTTGTCTTGGTGCTGCATAAGATGATCAACATATAGTGGTGAAAGTTCTCAAGAATAGGGGAAATTCATCCATCGCGTTCACACCATAGGCACCTCCTTGTCCCCGATAGAAGGTTGCTCTCAGCCTCGATGCTGCCATATACCTTGACGAAGAGAGGCCGCACAGAATAAAGTAACACTGTACACGATGACGTGACGGATCGACCATCGCCACAACCACCCCCTGCTGTAGCTCATCTAGCAGTATGGGCGGTATTGCACACGTGTACATGAATAACTATAGCATGAAAATCGCCTAGTGTCAAGAGATTTTCTGGGAAGAGTTTTGAGACCCCCCTCGATACCGCCTCCACTCCCTTCTCATTTAGCGTTGGACAGCTGAATCTGGACACTGCCATTTTTCTGCGCGCTCAAAGCGGTTCAGCCACCCAGTTACCCCCTTATTGACACGGCTGCCAAAACGTTCGTATCATTAAAGCATTCGTTGTGCTATTATCGTTATCTCGGGTTCTTGGCGTAACGCTCGTTCTAGGGTTGAGTCGCCTGAATGAAGGCACTTAGTTCCAGTGTGGCGATGAGAAAACGACTAACCAGACGAGAATTCCTGGGAGAAGGGTTGCTCGCCTCATTGACCGCGGCTCTGGCTGCCTGCACCGCCTCTGATGGATCCTTCACGTCAGAGGCGCACGCCACACCAACATTTGAGTTACCCGATCCCAAAGGCCTTCACGAGGCGCGTCACTACCGCCAGCTGACAGGAAACACTGTGCAATGCCAGATGTGCTTCCGCAGCTGTGTCGTCCTGGAGGGCGGATGGGGCTTCTGCCGCAACAAGGTCAACATCGGTGGTCGCTATTTCACACTGGTGTATGGTCGGCCCAGTGCATTGCAGGTCGACCCTATTGAGAAGGAACCAGCATTTCACATGTTACCGGGTGGCACTATCTTCTGCACTGGTACAGCCAGCTGCAACTTCCGCTGCAAGTTCTGTCAGAACTGGCACCTCTCTCAAAGGCACTTCAACGAGATGGACCACTATCCCACCACGCCAGACGAAACCGTCAAGATGGCCTTGGAAGCGGCGTGTGATGCTGTATCCTTTACCTACAACGAACCAACCGTTTTCTACGAACACATGTTTGACGTGGCCAAGGCAGCCAAGGCAGCCGGCCTGCGCACCCTGTGCCACACCAATGGGGGAATAAGCGAGGAACCCTTGGCTGCATTGCTCGAGCATATGGACGCTGTCACCGTCGACCTTAAAAGCTTCTCACCAAAATTCTATCGTGAGATTTCCAGCGCTGAGTTGGAACCGGTACTACGTACTCTACAGCAGATCTATCGCAGTGGCGTGCACCTGGAGATCGTGAATCTTGTTATCCCTACGCTGAACGATAATATGAACGAGATTCAGCAGATGTGTCGCTGGATTTGCGATAAGATTAGCAACCAAGTTCCCATCCATTTCAATCGTTTCTTTCCCGACTACAAACTGACCAGCTTGCCTCCAACACCCGTCGAAACTCTAGAAGCAGCTGCTGCCATTGCCGACAAGGAAGGATTGGAGTATGTCTATATAGGCAATTGTCCTGGACATGAACGCAACAGCACCTTTTGTCCAGCCTGCGGCAAGGTGATTATCAAGCGAGCACACTTCCATCTCATCTCACTCGATGTTGAGAAAGGACGATGTGGCTTTTGCGGCCACCCGATACCGGGCATATGGTGGGATGTATAGCTTCTGCCACCCCTATTCATATGTGAGCGGAACGCACGGAAACCAGCATCAAGGTACCTGCCTTTACTATGGCCATCAGCAGGCAGGTTTGCAGGACGCCGAACACTGGCATCGCAATCACCGGGATAACCACCGTCCCGAAAAAAGCCCCTACCAAGTCACACGCGTACAAGAACCCTGCTACTTTCCCTTCCCTATGATAGCCTTTTGACCAGATAGCATTGGCCAGCGGAAATTGGCATCCCACCAGAAAGCCTGCCATTGCATTCAATAAGAGAAGCAGCCACCGAGTCGAACTGAACACCAGAGGATCAGAGGCCTGAGAATGCAGAAAGCTCAAGGCGAAGGGCAACGCTATCCAGTAGAACAAAAGGGCAGCCTCGAGCCTCAGGAGCATACGATGCTGATCCGCTATAACAGGCAATCGGGTGGTCATGATCAGTCCTCCCAGGCCTGCCCCCGCCATGAAAGTACTGATCAACAGCCCCACCCAGGAAAAAACGTATCCATAAAGAGTTTGAAAAGCAAAGACGATGATCAGATCTGCTGTCATCCCAGCAAAGCCCGTGGTGATAACAACGATGGGAACAACTGCCTTCTTCCACTTGCCCACAAGCCTGATTGTCCCCCAGAAAAGCAGAACACCCATTGCGATCGGCAGAATCATCTCCCACACTTTGAGCTGAGAGCTAGCAGCAAGTAGCTTACCCGTTTGCGGAGAGAAGAGCACATTCCAATATAAGAGCCCATAGAGCAAGCCAATGGGACGCATATCTCGATTGATCCATCTGTCATCTTCCCGCGCTTGCTCCAATATCCCCTGGAACCATCTCAGGCGGCTGTGATCCAATTTGTAACGAATGTGCGCTGGACTTATAAGGCGTGTCTCGAGCGCACGACTTTCCCATCTTGCGACCAACGTCTCGAGAGGAACCGCCAGCAAGTCCAACGAATACGAGGCGAGCCAGAGCGTCTGATCACCTGGGACGGGCCTGATATGTGGAAAAACCTGTCGTAGGGTGTCAGAGATCATCAAGTTAAGAGATCGCATCTCAGGAGTAAGGTAACCGGGACTCCCCGGGCAGCCGATGACAATGATCCCCCCTTTGCTCAATACCTTGCGACTCATCTCGAAGAATTCCATAGTGTATAAGCGATTGATCTGCAGGGTCGAAGGATAAGGCATATGGATAAGGACCACATCGTAGCCGGCTTCAGCTCGCGAGGTGGATTCCCAAATCATCCGTCTGACCAGGAAACGACCGTCTACCGTCTCGACCCGGACGCGTGAGTCGCTCAACTCGCCCTCGGTCAAGGAAGTGGGAAAGCGACGCACCGCCTCGATCAACAAGGGATCCAGCTCGGCGTAGTCGATCCGTTCCAAGGGATACTTGAGCAACTCGCTTAGCACCCCGCCAAGCCCGCCACCCAATACCAGAACGCGCTGCACCCGGTTGACAAACAGTAAAGGAAGATGAACCATCTCCTCGCCTTTGACTATATCAGGCACCGGAGCGCTCATTATGGGTATCCCATTAGCGTAAAAGGTGTACTGTGTCTCGGCACGAGTGACTGCCACGTTCCCGTAGACCGAATTTTGGGAATAGACCAGGTTGTGACCTGCCCATTGTTGGTCAAGCAACCAGTGTTGTAACGCCTCCGCCCAAGGTGAAAGAAGACAGGCAATCTCGAGAACCAAGAGAATCGCGATGGCGACCGCGGGGAATTGGTGGAAAGGTTGTCGTGCTGTGAGAGGAGACCTCAACACCAGCAGCAAAGCGGCCGCAAAAAGGTTCAGACTAGAAAGAACCAGAGTGATACCCAGCGAGTTCAGCGAAGGGATAAAGAGGTAGGTGAAAGCAACTCCACCAGCTATTGCTCCCACTGCCTCGCAAACGTACACATGACCAGCCGGGAGAAGATATGCCCGCTTTCCCGGGAGATGTTCGTTAACAATGTAGCTGTATGCCGCACAACCAAAGGAAAACAAGGCCCCGTCGACCAATGCCAAGGGGGTGAGAATGAGTAGCGAGGTATATCCAACTGGTACAAGGCCGACACCCTCTCCAGGTATGGCGCCGGCGATTCCCCGGCTCACATTCGCTGCATACAGGCATATAGGCAGGAAGAGGGCAAGGAGAACCTGTAAGCCGGCGAAGCAGAAGATCCTACCTTGCCACCGGCCAGCCAGCTGACCCAACACCCCACTGCCAATAGCCTCCGCGACAAACCAACAACCCAGAATCAGGCCAATCACCAGCTCATTGCCGAAGAAGGCTACCAACAGCTCACGGATGAGGAGTGTCTGCACGGCGGTGCAGCTGAAGCCCATTAGCAGGAACCCAAAGTTCAGAGCTCCTCTGAGCGCTGTCGTTCTGCTCAACTTGCACCCTCCTGTGTGACCATCCATCCGTGAGGGATAGGGGAGCCCACGCGGCTAACCCATTGGAGTCACCCGAGAGTGAAGTACAACGTATGGAGATGGAAGTGGCGAAGATGCCGCACAGGACTGCTATAGCTATTGTCGCTTCATGAGCTCGGACCCACCGCCTAGGAAGAAGACGCACGGGGCGTATGCATGTCTGATCATACGCCCTGTGCGTATTTAACGCCAGCTGATGACACGCTCGTCTACGAAGTCATAACGAATGGGCAGCTGATCGTTGATCTCTGGAGGAAACATTGGGTGCGGATCAGACCCATCCCATTTCATTACCCAGACTTCCCAACGCCCAGTACGATCAGTGAGAAAGGCGATCTGGCTTCCATCAGGTGACCAGGCCGGAGCAACATTGTTCCATTGTCGGCCCCCTTCTGGCATCGCGGTAACCCACAATGGTGTTTGCGTCAAGCGCACTCGCCCGCTACCGTCAGCATTGATGCGGTAGATGTCATAGCCCCCATTCTGTCGATACGCAACTGCTACATAGCGCCCATCGGGCGAGAAGGCTGGCGTGCGGTCCTCACGTCGGTCGGTAAGCGCCCACTGCTTCAAGCGGTTAATATCCAGCTGAACTAACCCACCTTGCCCACTGCTCACAATGCGCCAATTGTTGACCGGGTCCCACTCCGGTGCAAATGCGTAGTTATCGCTGGGAAGATCTTGGTAACTGCCATCTGCCAGATTCACCACGCGCAGCCCCCAATAGGGATCAGGTGGAAGAATCCAACACAGATAGGGCATCCGGTTGCGGATTTTCACCTTAACGCTATCCGGATCCACATTCCATGGAATGTTGGGCATCTTGTCACGCATCTTGAGCTCGATCAGGTTCTTACACACTTCTTGTTCCTCAAGGCGGCCACCATGCTGAAAGTTTACCACTATACGACTACCATCAGGTGACCAGGCAGGGTGCTTGGCTTGTTTGGTGGCGCCCAAAACAGCACGCTCCCCAGAGCCATCGGTGTTAATCACCCATATCGAGCCATCCTCACCATTCCAACGCGTAAAGGCTACCCGAGTACCGTCCGGCGACAGAACAGGGTCGATACCACTGGTTAGGCGACGCAGTCCACTGCCGTCAGCGTTGATGAGCACAATATCGCCACCGCTAGAAAGCTGGATGGCAAGCAGGCCACGCCCACTGCCAGTAGGCCGCGGAGGTGGAGCGACTGTCTGAGCTTGTGATGTGGTATCCGGTGTCGAGAGAAGCACATCGGACGAGATCTCAGGTAAGCTGCCCCAGCTACCACTCGGGGTCAGAAAGTTGAGCGGCACCCAACCCGCTGCGCTTCCCTGCAGCGGGGTCACTAGCGCCCAGCCACGTCCCTTGTCGAGACCCAGCACGACAACCAATGTGTTAATGGACAACAAGCCGGTGCGTGGGTAGGCAATACCAGGCCTTTCGCGCAGCGCTATCTCATTGCTCTGCACCCATGCTGTCATAACCTGCGGAGCATTTTCCAATGCACCTTCCACTGTCAGTTCACTGCGCATAGCCCAACCGGGACTTTTGTTGGAGGGCAACACCAGCAGCCAATCACGCGACCTATAGCTGGTCGCCAGCACTGCTGCAGTGTCATCCTGAGATAGAGTAACAATAGGATCGAAGTCGGTCCCTGGGCCGCGGTAGAGGGCTGCCTCCCCGTGCGCCGGACGAGCAGTGGCGATAGGTTTCAAAGGGAGCGCCAGCGGCAGGACATTACGTGAGGCAGAAGTTGTGTTAGCAGCATCCGCAGCTGTAGGTGTAGGCGTCGGTCGGGTAGACACTGCAGTGGCAATCGAAGATATCGTGCCTGAAAATGGAACGACCTCGTCCGCCGGCAGATCATCCGACGGAGCAGCGGACCGCACCACCGGTGCACGCTCCAAGGAACCGGCAACTTCTAGATATTCCAGATAAACCCAGCCCGGCTTACCATCACTCGTTACCACCAGTGCCCAGTCTTGCGCTTTGTTGAGCGCTCGCACCGAGACAGTGTCCCCACGCTGCAACACCTTTAGCACACGGTAATCTGGTCCTGGCCCCTGGCGCATATTCAGCTGTTCACTTTTGACAGCGGCTTGCGCAACCTCAGGGAGCTGGGCAACGGAAAGTGAACTTGCTGCTGGCTGAGGTGCCGCCGTTGCTTGGGGCTTCACCGGAGGGCGCATAATCGGGTTGGCTGGCAACACAGGTGCTCCGTCCAGCGAACCAATCACACGCAACCTATCTACTGGCACCCACCCAAGAGCACCTGAGATGGTCACAATGTACACCCAATCCCTACCGGTGTTGACGCCGAAAATACCCAGCAGTTCTCCCTTGCCGATCTCTGCGGCGCGAGCGTAGTTATCGCCCGGCCCTTGGCGAGCAACCACCCCATCTGCGATAACCACGCCCGATGCGACTGGCGACAATTTGCTCACCAGCTCACTCAGTGCAGATTGAGGTGTCTTGGGGGGTTGTGGTTGGTCATCCAAGACGGGAGGTTCTCCCAACGAGAAGGTCACGCGCAACGCTGTGGCGGGTATCCATCCCTGCAGCGAACGTTGTGTCAACACGTATATCCAGTCCCCACCACGATTCTTGCCCAACACGGCAACCATCTCACCTGTCTGGGGTAGGCCTACCGCTGGGTAGGAGTCAGCTGGACCTTCGCGCACGGGCACATCGCTGCTGACCACTACGGCAGCACCAGTGGGTGTGAAACCACCACTGCGCGCCACCACCTGTGCTATCAGCTCCTGTGGATTACCTGAAAAGGAGAGTTGTTCACCTGTGCTCACTGCGGCAGTTGCAGTAGCTCGCGGCAACGGCATACGTGTCGGCGTAGGTGGCAGTGTCACTTTAGGAAAGGGTGTAGGGGTTGCTGTTGGAGAGCTAGGTGGTGGTGTTGGCCAAGTGGAAAGGCTGAGACGTTGCTCGGGAGTAATAGCCGACTCGTGCCCTGACAGACCAGGTAATGCACGACAGCCAGCCACGACGCATACCAAGAGGACGAGGATAATGGACAGCCAGGAACGTTTGCTCATTATAACAGCATCTCCCTGCGCATTAACCTTTGTCAGGCCCGCTCTGCGGCAACGACGGGTTGAACGATGTCGTACCGGGCTGTGGTTGCGGCTCTGGCCGTCGTGGACGTGGTGGACGCGGTGGCGCAGGCGGCGTAGGAGGCACAGGAGTGGGTCCAGCTGGCCGAGGTTCCTCCGGTGTTTCCTTGACCTCTGGTTCGCCGCCCAGAATGCGGCGAACAATACGCCGTGCCAGATTGCTGCCACCGTCGAGGAAAGTGTATACCACTGGCACCAAAATAAGCGTTAACAGCGTCGAGGTAATGTTGCCACCAACGACCACTGCTGCCAGCGGTGCACGAATCTCTGAGCCGGCACCCAGACTGAACAGAAGGGGTAAAAGGGCAAAGACCAACGCTGCTGTGGTCATTAGAATTGGTCGCAGACGCAGCCGCCCCGCTTCAACCAACGCATCACGACGGCTGTAACCACGCTCACGCCGTAAGACGTTGGTAAAGTCCACCAGTAGGATCGCATTCTTAGTGACGATCCCCGTAAGCAGGATGATCCCCAACAGTGAGACCAGGTTGAGCGTGTTGTTCGTGATCAGCAGACCACCAAAAGCGCCCACCACGGAAACAGGCAACGAGAACATGATCGCCAGCGGGTTCATCCAGCTCTGGAAGAGAGCAACCAGCAGCATGTAAATCAGCCCGATAGAGAGAAGCAGTGCCGAACCCAGCTCGGCGAACGACTGACGCTGTGCCTCAGCCTGACCAGCCAGGCGAAATCCGTAGCCTTCCGGAAAGGCGACACTCTCCCTGATAGCTGCCTCGATATCATCTGTGACATCCCCAGAAGCGCGCCCAGTAACACCACTGCTCACAGTGAGCTGGCGTTGACGGTCGGTACGTTTAATGACAGCTGGCGCGAGGTCCCGCTCGATCGCGGTAACCTGAGCGAGTCGTATCTCCTTACCGGCCCGATATCCCAGCGGCAGATCGGAGAGCCTCTCCAGATTGGTGCGCACTGTCTCGTTGATGCGCAATGTAATGTCCACATCGGGTTTGCTTGGCTGTTTGAAGGTGCCCACCTTTGTGCCACTGAGCGCCGTGCGCAGTGTGCCAGCTACCTGAGCAGGTGTTAGTCCGAGGTTGAGCGCCCGCTCTCGGTCCACTACCAGGCGCGCTTCAGGTGCACGCGCTGCGTCCAGATTCTGGATGTCGGTGGTCCCGGGAACAGAGCGCATCACTGCTTCGACCTGACTCGCTAGCTCGATCAGGCGGTCAGGATCTTCCCCGTATACCTGAATCTGAACGGTACCTCCCATCCCTCCTGCACCGCCCAGCGACGAGCTCAGGTTGAGCGATATGGTAGCTTCAGGGATCTGCTGCACCAGAGGACGCAATGCCTCGACGATCTGCACCGTGCTGCGCTGACGTTGCGTCTTGTCCACCACACGCACACGAATCCTAGCACTATTCACCGCGCTGCCGGTGCTGATCCCAAAAACATTTCCGCCTGACCCAACGCTGGTCAAAACGGCGACAGTTTCCGGCACTTTCTGCAAAATGATCTGTTCAACCTGACGAGCTGCTTGATCGGTAGCTGCCAGATTGGTGCCAGGTGGCATCTGAATGTTCACGGTGAACTGGGCATCATCTTCCTGCGGGATGAACTCAGAACCCACCACGCCACTTAGTACGAGCCACGCCCCGGCAACTAGCGACAGCCCGGCGATGAAGACCGCCAGAAAAGAGGTGCCCCAGTTGCGCAGAAAGAAGCGCAACGTCGCTGCATACAGGTGTGCTAGGCCGTTGAAGGCACCATCCCACACGTACACGAAGCCTCTCCATACAATGCTGGCTGGCCAGAACAAAATGTTGAAAACACGACGTATCCCACGTGGTTTAGGCTGAGGCTGACTCTCGTCACGCATCCATAATGCTGCCAGCATAGGTGTCAGAGTGAAGGACACAAATAGCGAGAAGAGAGTGGTAGTAGCGATAGTGATACCGTAGGAACGGAAGAATTGCCCCACGATGCCACTTGAGAATGCCACCGGCACATATACCACCACGTCCACCAAGGTAATGGTAATGGCAGCCAATCCGATCTCAGAACGTCCGTCCAATGCTGCCTGACGCGGGTTTTTGCCCATTTTGAGGTGGCGTTCAATATTCTCTAGCACCACGATCGAGTCATCCACTAGGATACCGATCGTCAGAGTCAACGCCAACAGAGTGAGCGTGTTGAGCGTGAAACCGAGCGCCCACATTACAATGAAGGTGGACATGATCGAAGTCGGGATAGCTAGCACCACTATGAACGTGCTGCGGATGGTATGTAGGAAGAGAAGCATCACCAATCCGGTGATCAAGATGGCTAGGATCAGCTCTTCCTGCACTGCCTCCACTGCCTGCCGCGTGAACTTTGAGTCGTCAATCACGACGGTCGTTTGTGCACCAGCAGGCAGCTCGCTGTTTAGCGTTTCGATCACCTCCCGGATCGAGTCAGCCACCTGAATAGTGTTCGCGTCGGATGTCTTGAGCACGCTGATGCTGACCGCTTCGACACCGTTGTAGCGCAGAATCTGCGTCTTGTCCTTGTAACCTTCTTTGACCGTGGCGACATCACGCAGATAGACGTATCCACCGACGTCCTGACCAGGTCTGACCGGTACACCGCTCTGGCCTCCGCCAGTTGATACAACTACATTCCCGATTTGCTCGAGCGATGTGAACTCTCCTACTGAGCGCACAGCAGTTCTCTGACGCCCCACATCAATTGAGCCCACTGGGAAGGTGAGGTTGTTAGCCTGCAACGCACGTTGTATGTTTTCCAGCGGGATGCGATACGCGGCCAGCTTGGCTGGGTCGGGTTCTACTTGGATCTCTCGTTCGCGCCCACCAGAAATGTTCACCGAAGCTACACCTTTGATAGCTTGTAGACGTGGCTTGATATCGTTCTTAGCAATATCAAACAGCTCATCTTGGCCCTGGGGACCGCTGAGCACAATTTCCATAATGGGGATGGCATTGATATCTGCCTTGATGATGGTAGGATCGTACGCCTCCGTTGGCAGAGTGCCCCGCACTGTAGCAACCTGGCGTTCCACGTCAATAGCAGCCTGGTTCCCGTCGGTACCTTCGACAAACCCTATGATCACAACGCCTACCCCTTCTGTCGCGGTAGACATGATTTGATCAATGCCTGAGATACCGGCTACAGCGTCCTCAATGGGCTTGACAATCAGGTCCTCCACATCTTCCGGGCCGGCGCCAGGAAAAACAGTCACAATGCTGACATAAGGAAAGTCCACCTGGGGATAACGATCAACCTGCATCAAGGTGAGCGAGCGATAGCCCAACACCACCAGTGCCAGGATGATCATCAACATAGTCAGTGGTCTGCGAATAGCAAGGCGTGTCAGTCCCATATGCTTCTATCCTTAGCCACTACTTCAGTCTATCTGCCCCGCTTCGGAAGCGATTCGCACGCGCATGCCATCGTTCAGGCTAGATTGACCAGCAGTGACAACCATCTCACCGGGTCGCAATCCGCTCAGGATCTCGACGTTGTCGCCATCCGTGAGGCCAGTGACCACCGGACGCAGCTGGGCTATGTCATCCTGCACTACATACACGGATTCCTTATTGTTGATCAATGTCACCGCGGCGCGCGGCACAAGCAAAGCAGCTTGCTTTTCTTCAACCAAGAGCGCCAGGTTGGCATACATGCCACTGCGCAACTTACCAGCTTCGTCAACTGGCGTAACTTTCACTGTGAAAGTATGGGTAGCAGGATCTGCGACCGGTGCCACACTGGTGACTACAGCCGGAAAGTCCTCGTCAGGGTAGGCGCTCACTTTGATGGCAGCGTGCTGACCGGGTCTCACCTCCTGGATACGGTTCTCTTCGACATCGATGACCGCCTCCAGTTCACGCGAGACAAACAGGGCAACGGGAGTACTTGGTCCAACTATGCTCCCTTCACTGACATACAGCTCAGCCACAATACCATCAAATGGAGCACGGATGGTTGTCTCATCTAGCTGGATGCGCGCAAGCTCCACGGCCGCCTCCGCCTGTTTGATCTTGACACGCGCAAGCTCAAAGTCGGTCTGGGTGTAAGGTTGCTTGGCCAGTGCCAGCGCCAGCTCTGCTTGTGCCAGTTGCACCATCAACGGCGACAGCTGCACATCGCTGGGGTGAGTCTGCATATTGTAGGCAGCCCGCGCCACCTCGTACGCAATCGTAGCCTGCTCTAGCTTTAGAGATTGTGGCAACATTCCCACCTGGCCAGCCCACGCCACCTTGTCATACTCTGCCTGTGCCAGTTTCAACGCAGCTTCTGCCTGCGCCAGCGTTGCCGCCGCGGCGGTACGTTCATCCTCGTTCACGTTGAGCAAATCGTTAACCGCACTGCGCGCGAACCGCACAGCAGCCTCAGCTGCAGCAATCTGTTCAGGTCGCGTACCCTCTTCCATTTTGGCCAAGCTCAGCCGAGCCAGCTCCAAGTTGGCCTCTGCCTGCTTCAGCTGAGCAGCATAGGTTTTGCTCTCAACAATGGCAATCGGATCACCTGCCTTTATCTGGTCACCTACCTCAACCATAAGGGACTGAACGCGGCCCGCTGCCACAGGCAGAACGTTAACACTGTGCTTGGGACGCAGGTCGCCTGAATAGTTGTACACTCGTGAAATCGTACCTGTGCGGGCGGGTGCTACCAGCACGGATACCGCAGAAATCCTTGCTGGCTCTGCCGCACGTGCCACGCGCTGTGTAGTCGGAGTACAGCTAGTGGTCAGTAAAGCGGCTAATGCCAACAATACCAAAAGGATAGCAAGAAACCATCTCTTCTTCATAATACCTTATCCCTCCCTAGCCTTATCAGATCTCTGGATGCAGAGTTTGATGGCTGGTGCTTCATACCGGATCACTTTCGTAGCGGGTCGCTTCGGAACTATCGTCCAGCGTGATCAGACCGCTTAGCGGTAGATCCCACGAGTTAATAATGTCTTCCGCGTTCTCAACAGCCATTCGAAATCGCCTTAGGTGGATGCGGAAGATCTCTTGAAAAAGTGCCTCAGTTTCGGCCAGCTCTCTATCGGTGAGCACTGAGCAGCCGGCTACATCGTCATCCAACAACTTCTCACTCACCTGCTTGAGCAGGGCTACACCCGCTGGTGTGGCCTGTACTAATACCACACGGCGATCGGTGGTGCTGCGCGTGCGTTCCACCAGACCAGCTTTCTCAAGACGATCGATAATACCAGTCATCGTGGGCGCATCCTGAAACGTGATATCCGTAAGATCGTTCATCGAGCGCGGTGCACCCGCCTTTGCCAGAGCAAAAAGCACCATAAACTGTGGCGGTGTCAGCCCAAATGCCTGAAGCAACTGCCAGAAGCGCCTCATCGCGATCCACATGAGAAGTACGAACTTGGTGCTGATTCTACGTAGGCGCTCCGTCCTTGAAATCGGAGTCTCGCTCATGGAGAAGAAACCTCAGTTTTTATATCTGTGGACAGACAGAGATTAATAATTTTCGACGCGAACATTTACTACTGTAAATAATTAATGACGCAAACTAAATTATAGCCCGGAGCACAGGATTGTCAAATCGCGCATTGCGTGTTGTCAGGAGTGTTCACCTAAGGCATAATCCCCTTCACAGCATGTCAGGGACTGCTCAACGAGCGAGCACCCTATCTTTGGAGAGAAGAGGTTGGAGACGGTATCCCACAAGCTAGAACATTTGAAACGGCTATTGCGCACTATGGACAGCGTCGCAGTTGCGTATTCCGGTGGCACAGACAGTACGCTGCTGCTCAAGGTGGCTTATGATGTGCTCGGCAGGGAACGCGTTGTAGCATTGACTGCTGTTTCGCCCAGCCAGCCGGCCGTCGAACGAGAAGAGGCATGTAACCTTGCCCGGGAGATAGGCGTGCGCCACGTGCTGATAGAGACACATGAGATGGAAGACGCACACTATATTGAGAACACGCCAGAACGCTGTTACTTCTGCAAAAGGGTTATCTTGGAATCGTTGACACGCTACGCACAGCGCGAAGGCTTTGCTGTTGTCGTGGATGGTGCTAACGCAGATGACCTGCATGATCATCGTCCAGGCACTCGTGCGGCACGCGAATGGGGAGTACGCAGCCCCTTACAGGAGATTGGCCTCTCCAAATCTGAGATTCGTACCATAGCCCGCACGCTGGGATTGCCGAACTGGGACAAACCTTCGGCCGCATGCCTGGCATCGCGCGTGCCCTACGGAACGCCCATCACAGTTGAACTGCTCCAGCGCATCGAGCAAGCAGAAGCGTTCTTGCGCCAGATTGGCGTGCGCCAGTTGCGTGTTCGCCACCACGGTGTACTCGCACGCATCGAGGTGGAACCGAACGATTTCCTCATGATTATGGACCATCGCACCGAGATCATTCAGAGATTGCAATCTCTGGGTTACATTTACGTGACACTTGATTTAGCTGGATTCCGATCAGGGAGTATGAACGATGCAAATCGCTTACTTTGACTGCATAGCCGGTGCCAGTGGCGACATGATACTGGGTGCGCTGGTAGACGCCGGCCTCTCCATGGATCTTCTGCAAACGCAGTTAGCAGCACTCCAGTTGGACGAGCTGAGAGTTGCGAGCCAGCGGGTGGTCAAGCATGGCTTCAGTGCCACTAGGGTAGAAGTGCAGGTAGCAGACGACGTCCCTGCACGCTGTCTACCCGACATCGAGAAGGTTGTGATGCAAAGCACATTGGCACCTTCCATAAAGGAACGAGCAGTGGAAATCTTCCGACGCATAGGGAGTGTGGAAGCTGCCATCCATAATGTGCCGCTGGAGCAAGTTCACCTGCATGAGCTGGGCGGAGTAGACACTATTGTCGATGTTGTGGGCACCTTGATTGGTCTGGACGCCCTAGGTGTTAACCAAGTGGTTGTCTCTCCCTTGCCTCTGGGGCGCGGATGGGTGCAAGGTGCTCACGGGAAGATCCCCCTGCCAGCGCCAGCTACGCTTGGACTGCTCACTGATGTGCCTATAGTGGGCAGCCCACTGGAAGCTGAGCTTGTCACACCCACTGCAGCAGCACTTCTGTCCACACTGGCAGTATCCTTTGGGCCAATTCCAGCGATGACGTTGCGTCGTGTTGGCTATGGCGCCGGCACACTTGAGCTCCCGATTCCCAACTTGCTGCGTGTTCTTATCGGTGAAGCCTCAGATGTCCTACGCGCCACAACCGAAACTCTGGCTATGTTGGAGACCAGCATCGACGATATGAACCCAGAGTTCTACGAATATCTAGTAGAATCCCTGCTGGATGCGGGTGCACTAGATGTATTTCTGACCCATGTGCAAATGAAAAAGGGGCGCCCTGGCAACATTGTGCACGTACTATGTCGGCCGGACGACGCGAGCCGTCTAACCCATATTCTGTTCGCCGAGAGCACAACGTTGGGTGTCCGTCAGAGCCTTGTCACGCGCCACTGTCTGCCGCGTTCTACAGAACCGGTGGAAACGCCCTACGGGATTGTGCGTGTGAAAGTCGCTCTTTGGGATAACGGGAAGACACGTATCAAGCCGGAGTATGAAGATTGTCGCCGATTGGCCGAACAACACGACGTACCATTGCGTGAAGTCTATCGCGCCGCCGAGATAGCTGCACAGCACTTGGTGCGCTAGCCTTTGGACTGAGTAGTTTTGGGCGCAAAACGCTCGCTCAGCACGTCGAGCAAAGTAGGACGCCCGATCTCCTGAAGTTCGTAACGCACCCGCTGCATCGGATGCCTCACGTGGCGCAGAACACGACACAGGTCAACCGGTGTGGCTGCGATCACTACATCACAGGGCGTAGCGTTGATGGTTGCTTCCAAATCCCTGATCTGATGCTCCCCGTAACCCATCGCGGGCAACAGCGGACCAGTATGGGGATATTTCCGAAATGTCTCGGCAATACTACCCACGGCGTAAGGACGTGGATCGACCAGCTCTGCAGCGCCGAATCGCCTGGCAGCCACCACGCCGGCACCATAGCTCATCTCGCCGTGCGTCAGTGTCGGGCCGTCTTCGACCACTAACGCACGCTTGCCTCGTATCGCCGCCGGGTCGGCAACATAGATAGGCGAGGCGGCATCAATCACGACGGCATGAGGAGCAAGCAGCTCAATGTTGGCACGTACCTTGGCCGTCTGCGCCAAGTCTGCCGTGTCGATTTTGTTGATGATCACCACATCCGCCATGCGCAGATTAGTTTCGCCAGGATAGTAGCTCAATTCATGTCCAGCTCGATGTGGATCAGTGACCACAATGCTCAAATCGGGCTTGAAAAACGGCCAGTCATTGTTGCCACCATCCCAAACGATGATCTCTGCCTCTTGTTCTGCCTGGCGTAAGATCGCTGCGTAATCCACTCCTGCATACACGACGCTGCCACGTTCTAGATGTGGCTCATATTCCTCCCGTTCTTCAATCGTACATTGGTGTCGCTCCAGATCAGCGAAGTCGGCAAAACGTTGCACCGCTTGACGCGCCAGATCGCCATAGGGCATAGGATGACGTACTACCACAATGCGCCAGCCAAGATTGCGCAGAATGTCACACACGCGGCGGGTAGTTTGGCTTTTGCCGCTGCCGGTGCGCACAGCGCCTACTGCCACCACTGGACGGCTGCTTCGCAACATTGTGGCGCGCGGGCCCAGCAGACGAAAGTCGGCGCCAAGTGCCAGCACCAAAGATGCCTTGTGCATGACATACTCGTGAGAGACGTCTGAATAGGCGAACACCACCTGATGGGCATGTAGCTTGAGTACCAGCTGCGCCAGCTCCTCTTCCGGATAGATGGGAATGCCCTGCGGGTAAAGCGGGCCGGCCAATTCCGGGGGATAGATGCGACATTCAATGTTGGGGATCTGAGTAGCCGTAAAAGCGACCACTTCGTACTGTGCATTGTCCCGGAAGACCATGTTGAAGTTGTGAAAGTCGCGCCCTGCTGCGCCCATAATAATGACGCGCGTACGTTGTGTCATATCAAGTTCCTTTAGAGCTCTGAGATGAAGTGATCTCGTTATGGCCGTCTGCCCTGTTCGAGCTACATTGTGAAATCCACCATGTCCATAGTAGCGCGAAGCATAAGAATACAAGGGGCAAGAGGCGTCTGGCTGTACTCACGCGGTCATCGGCCGAGGCTGTCGCTTGCGGTACATAATGCGGGAGAGAAAAACGCCCGTTTCATAGAGCACCAGAAGTGGCGCCATCACCAGAGTCATATTCACTGGGTCCACTGTAGGTGTGATCACAGCCGCGATAACAGCAATCAAGACAATTGCATAGCGCCGAAACTTGCTGAGCATCTGGGGAGTGATGATGCCGATGCGCGACAAGAAGGCAATAATAAGCGGCATCTCGAAGGAGCCACCGATCCAAAGCATCATCCGTGTAACGAAGCCAAAATAGGTGCTGGGACGCGGCTTGGTGGGAATACCTAGAAAGTTGATCAAGAAGGGCACCGCCACCGGCAACATCAGGAAATAGCAGAAGAGCACCCCGCAGATGAAAAGCACTGTGGCGCCGGGCAATACAAACCACAATAGGCGGCGTTCGCTCTTGGTCAAACCAGGGACAATGAACGCGAGCACCTGATACAGAATGAAAGGCATTGCCAGTGTCACACCAGCCAGAAGGGATACGCGCATAAACACGCCCATATTCTCGGTAACATCGATCGCTTCCAACGCCATACGACCGCCAATGGGAATTGCCAGAATGTCGATCAGATAGTCCGAGAAGATAAACCCGATGGCAGTGGCAACCGCTAACGATATAACAATGCGAATAAGGCGGTCGCGTAGCTCCCTCAGGTGCTCCAGCAACGTCATGCGCGGGCCGAGCTCTTCCTCAGACTCCGCGAGCTCCACATTCTCCGAAGTAATCAGGTCCTCACTGGTTGCCATGTTCGGAATCACTGTCCGAGGGTGGGATCAGTTGGGGCGTTGCGTCAGGAACATCTTCAGGTGGAGCCGAAGTTGTGTCCTCACCCGCCACTTCAGCGTTTGGCGCAGTGAGTCCAGATGGCGAGACAATGCCTTCTTCCATCTCCTGACTGGGGTGGGTTTCTTGATCTTGAGCCACTTCGGATACGATAACAGAAGCCGTGAGATTGTCCGAAGTGCGACCATCCGGCGCGGTAGCCGTGGCCGGCGAGGAGACCACCGAGCTGCTGGCAACGAGTGGTTTCGTATCGCCTGGCTGCTCGTAGGGTGGAGTGCTCAGTGACGTAGTCAATACTCGCTCGGCATCTGCCTTAGCAGCTTGCAAGGGTTCAGACAGGATCTCGCGGAGTCCCTTTTTCTCTCCCTCTAGCTCTGCGGCTGCGCTTAGTTCCTCTTGCCATTGAGCGGCGACCGTACGGGACATCTCCTGTAGCTGGCGGTACACCTTGCCTATCTGGCGTGCTACTTGCGGCAGTCGCTCCGGCCCGACAAAGATCAAAATAAACACCAGAATAACGAGAAGTTCAAGTGGGCCAACGCCCAGAATGTCCATCGTGAAAAATTACCTAGTTTTGCCAGTTTCTACTTCTGACGAGATGCACCGGCGCGACCAGCTCCAAATGTCGGTTGACAAGAGTGCCCAGTACACCATTCACAAAACGAGGCGAGCTGTCACTGCCGAATAGCTTTGCCAGCTCAACTGCCTCGTTAATAGCTACCTTTGGAGGAGTATCTGGCGCGTAGAGGATTTCGAAGATGGCAATACGCAGGATATTGCGATCGATCACGGCAATCTGCTCCACTAGCCACTCAGGCGCCAGCTCGCCGATCAGTTGATCAATGCGCTGCTTGTTGTCAAGCACTCCCTCGACCAGGTAGAAGGCAAATGCGACCCCCGCTCGCGGCAGAGGATGCTCCTTAAGGCGGCATCCCAGCGCATACTCAGGGGTGTGCCGGGTCATGTCCAGCTCATAAAGAGCCTGGAGCGCAACCATACGTGCATGACGCCGTCCTTTTATCATCGTTGCCTCCTCTAAGTTATGAGCTGCAAGAATTTGTAAGGCTCAAGAAACTCGCGCCAGTGGGACATCAACGTCCTGAATGAAGACGTTGACTGCCCGCACTTCCATGCCAACCAGATTACGGATCGCACGACTTACTTCACTCTGTAATAGCTCACCTAATCCCATAAGGCTAGTTTGTGCTTCGGCCACGACATACAGATCAACCGTGATTGTTCCATCGTCAAATCTAACGTCCACGCCACGTCCTGCGCTTGGCCGCGGCAACATACGCCCAACTCCATACCGTCGCTCACCACCCAAACGGGCTACACCAGGCGTGGCCAACGCAGTCAAGCGAGCAACTGTAGCAACCACGGATGGATGGATAGTTACTGTTCCTAACACGCGTTCCGCCACGCTGTAACCCTAAGAGCCATCGTAAAGAGAGTCAACATTAGATTTGGTCCCCTCTTTTGCTTAGTCAAGAGGAGAGCAAGGGCCATTTGTCTTCATAGCCCAATCATGTCCCGCTTGCTAATGAAGCGACTTGCCACATCCTCTTCAAGCACGAGGTAAGAAGTATAAATCTCTTGCTCTTGCCATCCCTTAAGGACACGACATAATATTGTACTTTTATCATACTACATCTCAGCCCAATTTGCAAGACCCTAGCAACCCCGATTTCCGAAAATCTGTCCTATAACGTGAGCTTGTTGCAAGAGCGTGCTAATTGCCATCCCTACGTATCACTCACCCTAATCATGCAATTTAGCGCATAATATCTTAGAGTTTGTCGATCCCACGAACTCTGGTCAAAAAGCTCTATAGCATCCATCTATTGCATCACCAGACCGCCATCGACAGAAAGCACTTGCCCGGTTATGAAGCTCGCTTCGTCCGAGGCCAAGAAAGCCACTGCGTTCGCTACATCGTCTACTGTACCCAGACGCCCTAAAGGTGTTGCTGCAATGGCAGCCGTGCGTTGCTCATCGGGAAGCACTTCAGTCAGGGCGGTTGGAATGAAGCCGGGTGCCACAGCATTGACGGTAATGCCACGCGAACCCACCTCTTTGGCGAGCGACTTGGTGAAACCAATGAGTCCAGCTTTAGACGCAGCATAGTTGGTCTGGCCTGCCTGACCTGCCAAACCTACCACGGATGAGATGTTCACAATACGGCCGTAGCGTTTGCGCACCATGTGTTTCACCGCAGCACGGGAGCAGAGAAAGGCGCTGGTCAAGTTGACATCAATAACCTTTTTCCAATCCTCATCTTTCATCTTAATGATCAGAGTGTCACGGGTGATACCTGCATTGTTGACCAGAATATGCAGGTCACCCAGCTGTTCGATAGTCTGGTTCACAGCGCGCTGCACATCATCTGGGTTTGAAACATCCGCCTGGATAGCCAACGCCTGACGTCCCAGATTACGCAGCATATCTGCTGTGTCGCGCGCGTTGTCACCATTGATATCCACAACAGACACATTGGCCCCTTCCCGTGCCAGCCGCAGCGCGATAGCCTGGCCAATGCCCCGACCGGCACCAGTGATCAAGGCGACTTTCCCCTCAAAGCGCATCGAAAATCTCTATCCTCCTTCCTTTAATAGCCCAGGCTGAATGGTCTGGTAAACATGTCGTTGATGACGAGCAAACGGGCGCGGTCGCGTCAGACCAGTGCCTGGATGGCTGCCAGCGTTCCACACGCTGTAGCTTTCATCTCAGGATGAATGCGAGGGATCAGGCCTGTCAGCACGTCTTTCGGGCCGATTTCAATGCAATGACGCACTCCCTGCGCGGCCATGTAGGCAACCGACTCCACCCAACGGACAGACGAAGTGAGCTGGCGCACCATCTCCTCGCGTATTTCTTCAACACTCGTCAGAGGACGAGCGGTAACGTTACCCACTACGGCCACCTGTGGTTTCTGGATCGGTGCGTCAACCACAGCTTGACGGAACTCATCCGTGATGCTGGCCATCAAAGGTGAGTGAGAAGCAATACTAACGGCAAGACGGACTATACGACGTGCACCGGCTGTTTCGGCCAACTGGATGGCACGCTCGAGAGCTTCATTGTGACCCGAAATCACCACTTGACCAGGCGAGTTGTAGTTGGCGATCTGAACAACACACCCAGTTTCTGCGCTGGCCTGACGGCATATCTCTTCAACGGCCTTATCATCTAACTTCAGCACCGCTGCCATTCCACCGGGGTTTCGTTCACCAGCTAGCTTCATCAGTCGTCCACGCTCACGCACCAGTCGCAATCCCGCAGCAAAGGTTAGTGCACCACTCGCTACTAGTGCGCTGTACTCGCCGAGGCTGTGCCCGGCAAGGAAAGCAGGCTGAGCAGCAAAACCAGCACTCTGCAGTGCGCGCAAAATCGCGATGCTGGCAGTGAAGATGGCTGGCTGGGTGTTGTAGGTATCCTGTAACACCTCATCAGGACCTTCAAAGCACAGCTGAGAGAGGGGAAAGCCTAGAACCTCATCCGCTTCGGCGAAGGTGTCTCGCGCTGCCGAGTAGGCTTGGGCAACATCTCGCCCCATACCAACCACCTGAGAACCCTGTCCGGGAAAGACCAGTGCTAATTTGTCAGCCGCCTGCATAGTTTCTTCCCGACATCAAGCAAGGGATACACCGCAAATAAGACGATCCACCCCGCCCAGCACAACAATCAAAAGAAAGCGAAGTTGTCAATAAAGCACACTCTCTCAGCAAGATTAGTCCGCTTCTTTCTTCACCACCTCTACACCGCGGTACGTTCCACAATTGGGACACACGTGATAGGCCAGCTTCATCGTATGGCATTGCGGGCACGCTATCACATTGTTCACTTTTATGCGCAAATAATGTGCCCGTCGGCGGTCACGTCGTAACGATGATACTTTCCGCTTTGGTAAAGCACCCACGTACAAACAACTCCTTTCACTCTCCCAGAATATTCCGTTTTCTTAGCAGCGACATCCAACGCACATCAATATCTTCGGTTTGGCAGTCGCATTCTCCCAGATTGCGGTTCTGGCCGCAATAGGGGCACAAACCCTTGCAGTCAGGATGACATATCGGTGAAGTCGGCAAGCTAAGCCAGACGTCCTGACGCACTACCTCTGTCAAATCAAGAATATGATGTTCGTCAATAAGTGTTGCTGAGTCTTGGTCCAACGGGAGTGTCACCTTGAGTCCTGTCACAATATCAATCGTAGGGGTGAACTCCTCCTCAACCTCGAACTCTATGGGCAAGCGAAACTCGCTTAGACAACGTACACATGTCAACTCCACCGCGGTCGAAAACGTGCCATTTACCAGCACACCGGCGCCGATCCGCAGGAAATGTACATGACCTCGCAGTGGCGCCACCACAACGAGATGCTCATCCAGCTCCGGGAAGGGAATATCAACCTCATAGCTGCGGCTGGCCCCTGTCGCTTGTTTGAGCAGCTGGGCTACGTTGAACTGCAGAGCACTCAGGGATTTAGATAGCATTTCATGCGACATACAGTTCATTATAAGCCCCCCAGCTCAGACTGTCAAAACAATCGGCCCGCCACTCCAGATTTGCCACCTGCATGGAAAGAGTGTATAGATAAAGTCTCAACGCATATGGCGAGCGTTATGGCGCCGACGCCAGCTATTGTCTGAAAGATAGCTGAGCGTCGGCGCAATTGCCTTGTTGTCTAACTTCAACGAAGTGCGAGCTTCACCGATGCCTGTCATCGAATTGCTATATGCCATCTGTGTGACACTGTTGGGCGCTTACGGGCTGAACAGTTTACTGTTGACCTGGATGTACTTGCGCCAGCGACGTTGTATTCCTCCACAACCTCCCCCGCCGGCAGAATGGCCACACGTGACCGTTCAGCTCCCCATCTACAACGAAGTGCATATGGTCGAGCGCTTGCTGGGTGCTGTGGCAATGCTGGACTACCCACGAGATAAGTTAAAAATCCAGGTTCTGGATGATTCCACTGATACAACGCGCCAAGTTGTAGCGAGTCTTGTGAGCCGCTTGCAGCAACAGGGACTGGATATTGTCCAGGTAACACGCGCAAAGCGCACAGGCTTTAAGGCAGGTGCCTTGTCTTTCGGCCTGACGCAGACCGACAGTGAGCTGATTGCTATCTTTGACGCTGACTTTCTACCTCCCCCTGATTTCTTGCGGCGCACGGTGCCCTACTTTTCTGACGCACAGGTAGGGTGTGTTCAAACGCGTTGGGGCCATGTTAATCGGTATTACTCGCTATTGACTGAGCTTCAGGCCCTGGGCGTGGATGGGCACTTTGTTGTGGAACAATTTGCACGCAACCGAGGCAACTATTTCATTAACTTCAATGGGACCGCTGGTATTTGGCGACGTGCCTGTATTGAGGACGCAGGTGGTTGGCATGGCGACACACTCACCGAGGATCTGGACCTGAGCTACCGGGCGCAGCTGCGCGGTTGGCGTATGGTTTACTTGCCCCAGCTGATCGCCCCAGCTGAGCTACCGGCGCAAATCAGCGCATTCAAACGCCAGCAGGCACGTTGGGCACAGGGTAGCATTCAAACCGCAATCAAGCTTATTCGGCCCTTACTTTCTTCTAACCAGCCACTGCGTATCAAGCTGGAAGGTGTGTTGCATCTCACAGGCTACCTGGTGCATCCGTTGATGCTGGCAGTGATTCTGCTAACTTTTCCGATGAGCTTCTCACGCAGCTGGGTGGTGATGGGGGCACCATGGTTGATGATCGCTGCGGTAGGCCCACCCCTTATGTACACCGTGGCCCAGATCTCAGATGGAGGAAATTGGAGTTATAGGTTGCGCCTGTTACCTATGCTGGTTATGTTGGGTACAGGAATGTGCCTTAACAACACAGTGGCGGTTATACGTGCATTATTGGGAGTGCAAACCAGCTTTCAGCGTACCCCAAAGTTCGATCTGCGTCGGGCTGGTGACAATTGGGTGAGCAGCATTTATGCGCTCAGACGTGACGCTATGGTATGGGGAGAAATAGTATTAGCTCTCCTGGCCGTGGCGGCCATCTTTCTCCCAGGTGTAAGGTGGACTTTCATCCCCTGGTTGTTGCTTTATGCAGGGGGATTCAGCTATGTCGGTGGACTTAGCCTTTACCAGGCCTACCAGTTGCAACGCTGGGCCACATTGGCAAGGCGCAGCGCGACAGAAGCAGGGGTTGCCCGGTAGCAGCCAACGAATGCGGGCAACTGGCAAGTTCGCCTACTAGCGAGAAACAACCGATTAGGGCTCATCCACGACGCCTCAAGATTTCGCGTTTCACTTCAGCGATCGCCTGTGTTACTTGAATTTCGCGTGGACACGCCTCCGTGCAATTGTATATGTCGCGGCAGCGCCACACTCCAGAAGGAGCATCCAGGATCCGGAGGCGTTCCTCGGCGCCATGGTCACGGCTGTCGAAAATGAAGCGATGCGCCTGCACAATTGCTGCCGGGCCAATATAATCCGGTCGCGCCCAAAAAGCGGGGCATGAGGTGGTGCAGGCAGCACACAGAATGCACTTGGTTGTGTCGTCGAAGCGCTCACGTTGAGCAATGCTTTGCAAGCGTTCGGTTGCTGGAGGCGGGTCATCGTTGACCAGATAAGGCATAATAGAGCGATAGTGCTTCATAAAGGGTTCCAAATCCACCACCAAGTCCTTGATCACTGGCAAGCCTAGCAATGGCTCAATTGTGATGCGGTTTCCTAGTTCTTTGATCAAAGTTTTGCATGCCAGGCGGTTACGCCCGTTGATGCGCATAGCATCGGAGCCACAGATGCCATGGGCACAGGAACGCCGATAGGCCAGCGACCCATCCTGATACCACTTGACCCAGTTTAAAGCGTCCAACACCCGATCAGTGGGCTCACATTCCACCTGATAATAGCCCCACCAGGGAGCACGGTCTCTCTCCGGGTTAAATCGGCGAATCTTAAGAATGACTTTCATGTGCTCTGCACCTTCTCCTATCGAGCGCAGCGGTTGATCAGTACACCCGTTCCTGAGGAGGATAATTCAGGATCGTCACTGGCTTGTAACGCAGTTCGATCCCTTGCTCGGTGCGAAAGGCCAAGCTATGCTTCAGCCAGTTCTTATCATCGCGCTGAGGATGGTCTTCGCGCGTGTGGCATCCTCGGCTCTCGGTACGTGCCAACGCGGCGACGGCGGTTACTTCGGCCAGTTCCAAAAGGCACCCGAGCTCCCAAGCTTCCAGCAAATCAGTGTTGTAACACATACTCTTGTCCTGGATGCCCACACGCTGATAACGTTCTTGTAGCTCACGGAGGGCGCGGATTGCTTTCTCTATGCCTGTCGCCTCGCGGAAGACACCCACATAGTCCATCATAACACGCTGCATTTCAGCGCGAATGTCGGCGATGCGTTCGTCTCCAAGGGGCCGTGAGCGCAACGACTCTAATGTCTCACGAACTGGTTCATCCGCACGGGCCGGCAACTTGGTAAAATCGGTCTGGCGACAGTAGCGCACAGCGTCCAAACCGCTACGTCTGCCGAAGACCAGAATGTCTACCAGCGAGTTGGTGCCCAAGCGATTAGCACCATGCACCGATACACAGGCGACTTCCCCTGCAGCATAGAGGCCGGGCAAGGCTTCGTTGTTTTCATTTTTCAATGCGCGCCCATCAAGGTCGGTAGGAATGCCCCCCATCGCATAATGCGCCGTGGGCTGCACAGGAATTGGTTGGTTAAGTGGGTCTATACCCAAGTAGGTGCGTACAAAGTCGGTGATGTCGGGCAGACGCGTCTTGATCTCATCTGCCGTGATGCGACGCGGTGTGCCATCGGGACTTTTCTTCCCGTCCAGCTCAAAGTAACGATTGATTGTCTCGGGGCGAATGTCTAGATAGACATAGTCCTTGCCCTCCACACCGCGACCCTCGCGAATCTCAAGATAGATCGCACGCGAGATGACATCACGCGAGGCCAAATCTTTCATCGTGGGCGCATATCTTTCCATGAAACGATCACCACGCCCGTTGATCAAGACCCCACCCTCACCACGTGCTCCTTCTGTAATGAGGATGCCCATTTTATAGATGCCAGTGGGATGAAACTGGAAGAACTCCATATCCTCGAGTGGAATGCCACGCCGCAGCACTATTGCAGCACCATCGCCGGTAAAACTGTGAGCATTGCTGGTAATCTGCCAAATCTTCCCCCAGCCACCGGTTGCGAAGACCACCGCACGCGCCTGGAAGATGTGCAGCTGACCAGTGGTGATCTCCAGTGCTACCAAACCACAAGCAATACCCTCATTCAGGATTACATCCAATACCTGAAATTCGTCAAAGAAGGTGACCCGTTGTTTAATGCACTGCTGATAGAGTGTTTGGAGGATCATGTGACCGGTGCGATCAGCGGCGTGACAGGCACGTCGTACTGGCTGTTTTGTCACATTATTGGTGTGGCCACCAAAAGGTCGCTGCGCAATGCGCCCCGAAGGGGTACGGTCGAACGGCAATCCCATATGTTCCAGCTCGTAGACCAGCTCGACTGCCTCGTAGCATAGAACGCGTACAGCGTCTTGATCAGCCAAGTAGTCACTGCCCTTGATGGTGTCGAACACATGCCATTCTGGATGATCTTCCTCATGGTTGCCCAACGCGGCACCGATACCTCCTTGCGCAGTACCAGTATGGGAACGCACTGGCCACATCTTGGAGAGCACTGCCACACGCACGCTGCGCGACGCATACAGAGCCGCCATTAGCCCTGCGCCACCGGCACCTACAATCACCACATCATATTTGTGTAGTACTACATCACCTTCCACAACACGACCCTTGTCAATGAGATCAGAACCATTCGAAGATGATCACTGTGCCGGCACCGAACACGAACATAAACAGCAAAACAATGAGACCCTTGAGCAGAACCAGGAGTGTAGAACGATGAACGTAGTCTTCGACCACGACACGCAATCCATTAAAGCCATGCAACGATGCAATAAAAAGCAGAATAGTACAACAGACACGCCAGAAAGCGTTAGACCACAATGGAAAAACGTCCGGTACGCCAGTATTCTGTACGTGCCAGTAAATAGGGAAGAAGGCCCAACGATACTGGGCCGGCGCGTCCATGACGGTGCGTCCCAATAGATTGGCATAAACGATACCGGCAGCACCAGCGAATAACATCATAATGGCACTCAGACGAGTGAAAAGCCACAAATAGTATTCAAGTCCGTTGCATTCAACAGAGCGTCTCATACTCGCCCATCACCTCTCTTCCCAAAATAATGAGCAGATCCTATGAGCGGCTTCGCATTTTCAAGGGGTGCCTAGTACGATGCCCTGTGCTATGAAAAAAGCCGGGAGTCCGAAAACGGGTACAAATATTGCCCACTGCAGCCATATCAACTCACGATGGTAACGCAACAGCGGGGGATAGAAATCCTCTAACAAGACGCGCAATCCGTTGAGAGCGTGGTATAGAACGCAGAAGTAAACGAACACCTGAACAGGGTGTGACTCATACCAGTGTGTGACTGCTGTAGAGATCGAATCGTTCAAGGCGTTCATGAAAAACGCGGCCACTACGTGTATACTTACAAACAGAAGGATACCCAGCCCAGTAATGCGATGGAGTATCCACACCAACACACCGATCCCGCCTCGGTAGCGCAACGCCTCCCATAACCCTACACGATACCCTCTCACTTCACCAAGCTCCTACCAAGTCTTACGTCAAAAACGCACAGGGATGGATCGCACTCACTGTCACACCCCACCCATTAATCAAAACCGGCTAAATCTCGCCTCCGATCCAGCATGCCCCCGATGAAGAGCATACAGCAGAGATGATTGTCATCCCTTTGCTGCATGGTCTCTTATTCTTGAGCCGGCTGGTTGCGCCAGGAGATGCTCTCAGCTGTTGGTTCGCAGACGTCGCGCAATGAACAACACGCCCACCAACCCCACAGCAATCAGAATCATCTCGATGCCGCCGATGCCCGTGTCGGGTGTGCTCTCCTCTGCTGCAACCGAAGCCTCAGGTGCCTGCGTCCACGTAGGGGCAGGGATCGGTTCTTCGGCTTGTCCACTCAGCTCCGGCGCGCCCTCGACCGTGCTTGGCGTCGCTGTTGCCTGCACCACCGGGGTATTCGTCGGTGTAGGCAGCGGTGTATTCGTTGGCAACGGCGTGGCAGTGGGCGTGGAAGTTGTTGTTGGTGTGGCAGGCAGCTTGACCACTGCCAGCGTAGCGGTCGGTGTAGGACGTGCTGCCTGTCTGTTGATGGTGCCAAAGATAACCACACCACCAATGGCGAACAATCCGAGAACCAACATGCCCACCAGGAAGATGGCAATCATCACGAATAGCTTGTTGTTTGCCATAGTTGTGTTTTGCTCCTCTCTGATCTGTCGAAGAACCTTTTCGAGTCACTTACAGGACGCGTTCCAGATTGAGCCATGGTAACCAGGCAGTGGCACCTGTAGAGAAATGCACCTCCACACCGGCCGCAGTTAACCCGGAAGGGGTCTCGATCTGCCTGTCCCAATTCTCTCCAGAAATCCTTCCCCACCGGTCAGCCATCGGTGCACGCACCGACCTCACACGATCCCCTTTTGATACTGGACGTCGCACCTGCTCATCTCCTTCCAAGTTTCCTCCGGCGTGCATATGCTGCGGTTCCGTGACAATCAAAGCGGGCCGCCGGCGCATCCACAATGGCATATCTCTCGGCGGCACAATGAGTGCTCCGTGACATCCGTCTAGCTCCCGAAGCAAGCGAAGACGCTCCGACGCCATACGACGTCCTCCGTATCCCTCAGTTGCCATTACAGGTAGCATTGTGGCCTTTGGAGGCATCACTGGTATGCCAGCTGCGATCAGCCCTTTGACACCAATTTCAGCAGCTCGTTCCAGTGTTTTGCATGAAACGGCGACATCGGTGACCAGGATGGCATCCACTGCATCCTTAGGCAGCTGCTCCGGCACCAAGTAGTCCGAGGAACTTTTACCGAGCAGTCGTATCACACCATAAGCCTCTCCAGCGATGCCACAAGCTCCCTCGATGCAGGCAGCATCGGTTTCTATGATTACGCTGCGCCCGGGTACCACGCCAGCGACGCGACCACCCACCAGTGCAGGAATACTTAACTCCTCGGCAGCTATTTCAATCACTGCCCAACCGTATGAGACCGCCACCAAGCGCCCATCAACTGGCGAACGGCACGCGTGGTATGCAAATGGCAGGAAGCTGCGCCGCGCAGCGAGTAGTTCGCCAGCCTGTATCTTCTCACCCCGCTTCTTCACCATAGCCGATGATACATCACGTTCCGATAAGTTCAATGTTCCTGCCACATCCACAATGCGCACCTGACGGCGTGCGCCACTGGCAACGTGTGCAATTATCCGCGTTGGCGTCACTTGCTCGTCCTCTTCCACCAGCACCTCTGCTGCTGTGGGTAGAACGCGTTCGACGCGAAGGCGTCTCGATTTAGCACACTGGACGACAGGCAATAATGGACCTCCATGCTGTTCGCCTACCTCAACCTCCAAGGTGCCTCTCCTATCCTCTGGATCCTATGCGGCGCGCAATATCTTCTCCGATGCTATTTGCGAGCGGACGGGGCTGTCTCCTTTATGTGAGACATTGTCCAACCATCTCTGTATCAACTGACATCGCGCCAGTACCTCTGTAGGGAGAGCAAGAGGGCGTCCGCGCGTGTCCACCAGGATGCCCAGCGTGCCTCCTTCCGCTTCTACGACGGCACTGGTGCCAGCTCGGCCGACGCCTACGTCGACCTTCCGAATCGGATACAGCATCAATGTCCCTGACTGGTAAGCAGGCAATGGGATCACGCGCACAGTTCCACCCGGCACCTCCCCCTGTACGGCACGCCCATCACGACACTCTAACCTCACGCGAACAGCGATTTCCTCGGGCGAAACATACCCTGAGGTCGCCACCAGAGTGCCCAACGTCAGGAAAGCATCGTGTTCAACAAGATCTGCAGCGGCTAAAGGGTTACGCATCGCCACTGCACCCAGGGCCGCACCGATATTGCCTACGTCAAGTGCCAACTTGGTGATGCCAACAGGTTCCAGCGCGTCCAATAATAAGAGGGCGGCATATCCAGGCATAGGGGTGCGCGTCAGTGTCCGTCCGCTGCCAATGATCAGATCCCACATCGCCGTGGGCGCGAGGTTGCTACGGTCTCCCAATGTCTCACGCATTACTTCACGTGCCAGAGCATGTTCAACAAACAATTCCGTCGGCTCAGCCGGTACACTCTGAGGATACAGGCTCTTGTTAAGCAGTATCTCCTGTATCCTCTCAGCATTCACCTCCTCGGGCAGCCAACGTGCGATACGCTCCAGTTCGACATGCTGTAAGGCAACAGGGATAGCCCACCCGATTCCTAAATCAGCACGCACAGTTAGGTGTATCGTATCGTCGATGCTCCAGTGGCCATGAACTGCATCGAGCGCCCGCCCGTAGTAATATGCCATAGTTGTTTGACTGCTACCTACATCAAAGCCGATCACATTAAGCGCATAGCGTTGACCCACGTAGTGGATCAGTTGGCCAAATGAACGCGCGGTGGGCACTACCACTCCCCCGGTCCATTCGGCTACGTGCAGCATCCCCGGCACCTGCATCAGACGGCGTTCCCAGCATAACGTCTCGATACTTAACGCTGCCTGGCCGATGTTCTCAGTTTCCGGTGAGGGACGCACGTTGGGGAGAATGCGCAACTCTCCCAGCCCAGCAAATGCCTGTGCAGCTGCCTCCGCAAGCTGGGCATTGCCTGCATAACACACCAGTGCACGCTCAGCGGGCGGCTGCAACCGATTGTAGAGCGCGACTGTTTGGATTATGTCAATCATAGGTTGGACGGCGCCGTCATCACATCCGCCCACGATGAGCACAAGCTCGGGACGCGCACGCTGCAGAGCGGCCAGCCAAGCATTAGGGTCACGACGTTCCAATCCATCGTCAAAGGCCAAACTGGCCATTAGTTGCAAGCCTGCCACGGAAGCGAGCGCACGATATCCACTACGTAGACTCATATCGCGTGTCAGGCCGACCAACACAGTGCGGACTGGGGACGTAATGCTGCTCACTGCTACAAAATTATCCACACCATCGCCATCAGCCGTGCGCGGCCAGATAAGCGTTCCATCGTCTCGAAAGCAAGTACATCCCAGCAGCTGTTCGATCTGACGCGCCGCTGCGCGAATGCCCACTGTCACATCCGACCACGGCCACCCATATGTGCTAAGTGACTCCCCACGCGCCACAAAACGATACCGCCCATTAACGCGATCAATAAGCGCCACAGTGGTCATTGTGCTTCCGATGTCGGAAACCAGCAGGCGATTGTTCAGGTTTTTCAACGGCTACCTCAACCCAAATGCCTCAATCAGCCACTGTACACGACCGATGAGAAGTGTAAAGCGCGACATGGCAGCGTTGGCGAAAAGAGCACCTAAGGTTATCATAATCAACCAAAGTCCTACTCCGCTCCAGAAACGGACAAAAGTAGCGCGCAGACCGCTCAGTGGGCCACGTGGACGAACGTGAAACGTAAAATAACAGAATGTACCCAACGTCCCGATCAGAATGGCTAAGTTTTGCCAAAAGAAGCTGCTGGTCAAGAACGGTTGGGATTCGTGAGCGTCGATTGGATTCAGCGAAAGGCTAGCAGTTGCCAGCACCTGTGACCACAAAGTGCCAAACAAAGCACCTCCCACGGCTAATGCACTACCCACACCAAGCAGAAAAGCCAACGGGATGGCAGCTAAATGTCTTATAGGCGGCCATGCACGTGCTACCAATAGGGCGCACAGAACAAGTGGCAGAGCTGCCACAGGAGTAGGCCGCAGCAGAACATCGCGTACTGCTGGCTGCACCACGTTGAACCAAGCGACAATGGCAGCATAACCTGCAGCAGTGCCAATCAGCAGGTGCGCAGCAATTCGGAAAGCTGGATTATCACCCAAAACGTATGACCATATCATAAACGTCAAAATGGCAGCAATAATCGTTTCTGTACTCACTGACGACCTGTCCCTGCCCGGATTCCTGCGAAGATCCCTGCCAAGGCAACGACGAACAGTCCCAGGTGCGCAGCGGATTGTGCCGCCATCATACCCAATGCACGACCCGGTTCGCCAGTATAAATTTCATAGGCAGCTGCAGCTGTAACTCCACCGATCAACCCTTCCAGTCGTGTTCGCGCTGCAGAGGCAGAAATAAGATAAGGACGCAAGGTAGGCAACGCCACAGCACTCACTGCAGCTATCATAGGACGATTGCCAAGGAACATAGTGGGAAGTTGCTCTATCCACCAGCGCACTGGCTCAGCACAATCCGCTACTATAACAAAGAGCTTCACGTCCTCGATTCCCCGCACGTCACGCCAAGTGGGGCACTCACCTAACGTGTGACACATCCTATTCGGTGATGCGTAAACCTGTCGGCCTTGCAATCGTTCCAGGCTGCGCACCCCTACTGCTTCACCCGGGAGATACCCCAAATTCAGAGTGCGTTCACCATACGGGTATGTCGCACTTGCCTCGTCGAGCAGGCGCTGTGCCAAGGCAGGTCCCTCGGGTTGTTGACTCACCGTTAACACCCGCGCTCCGTGCCCTAGGAGATCGTGTAGCACAACCCTAGCCAGTGGTTGCATCTCTGCCTCAGTAGCGGGGGTGTACTCGATGCTGAGCAACACAATATCGTTCTGCTGCACAGCCACAATAGGCTCGCGAAATTCTTCCAGAGAGGCAACCAGTCCGGCCGCCGCCGGAGTGTTCAGGAAACGTTGGAATGCAGTCTCCCCCAACAAGTCTCGGACGTAATCCAGGAGAGCTAAGGACAAAATGGCAATCCCCAGAAGGATAGCCACAAAGACCAACGCCCAGATGACAGTTGTTAAAATGTTGCGTCGTGGTGCTGCTTCTACCTCCTCCGGGACAGGGACAGCTGTCATTTCTGGCGGCTCACTCACAATCTCACGGAAAAGGGTGGCACCTTCGACATCAGGCACCTGAGGAACACCGAGTCGTGCACGCAACGTCCCGATCACATCCTCGCCGCTTGCCAAGTGTTGGCTTTCAGGGAACACAGCAGCAGTCTGAGCAGGCACCGCTTCGCTGCCTCCCTCCCCCGGGTGCAGCTGTGCCAGCCACTCGGGGAGTTCCGCTGGCTCCAGTGGAGGGGTCTTTTGTTGTTCTACAGGCACCTGCACTTCAGGCTCCTCCTCAGGTCTCTCCGCTGCGAGCTCACGGAGCCAGTCAGGTACTTCCTCCTCGGCAGGAGGTGGGCTCATCTGTTCGGCAGGTGGATGTTCTATCAACTCCTCCAGCTCAGCCAGCCATTCGGCCGGAGGTCCCTCTTCACTGGTTGGTATCTTGGCCTCCGCTGCAGCAACAGAAGATATCCCTTCAACAATTGTTGGCACTGAGGTAGCTGCTTCCGGCGCACTCGGAAGTTCTCGCTCTTCCGGCACTCGTTCAGCAGCCTTTCGTTCCTCGGGAGGCGCAGCTGCATCCAATTGAGTTGTCTCCATCGTTTGCAGCTCTCGTAGCCAATCTGGCAGCGACTCACCCGAGGTCGCCCCCTCAGCAGAACTGAGCTCCTCAAGTTCACCTCCAGTTCCGGATTCCTCAGACCTTGCAGCTTCGCCCGTTGACGCCGCCTCCGGCACCTGAGACGAGATGGCGATCAACCGTTTCAGCCAATCGGGTATCTCCTCATCCGATGGTGTCGCGCCTGACACCTCGGATATCCCCTTTTCTGCCATAGGCAAGGTACCGAGTGTCTCACTGGTCTGGCCCGGCTCAACGCTCGGAGGGGAAACCAATTGCTCCGATGACACCAGCCCTAGCTCGCGCAGCCATTCCGGTACGGATTCCTCCTCTGAAGTGCTTGTAGTCACGCTTTCAGATAGCTCTGTTGGGCCAAGGGATGCTTCTGTTGGTATAGAAGGGGTCTCCTCTGTTGCAGCTTCGGGACGTTCCAGCTGTGCTGCGTTGTCAACTGGCTCAGAAGGCAGAACTCCTTGTAAGGCTTCCTCTGCCGACGGACCCACCGGAATGGAGCCTGACACAGACTCTGAGGCAACGTTTGCCTGCAGAGCTCGCAGCTCTGCCAACCAGTCGTCCACCTCTCTGGAAGCGGCAGGCGTCTTGATTGGGAGATCAGCTGCTCCAGAGATCTCTTTAGTAGCAGGTTGCTCCTCGACGAGTGACCGCTTAAGCCGTTCGACTTCCCCTAACAGCTCAGCATCCTCAGATTCGGACCTCGGCGGCTCAGGGGCTCCGGAAGCCAAGTGCGGTGTAGCCAATGGCTCCGTTGGGGCAGCGGAGGATACGACTTCAACAGAGACATCCTCAAAGGTGGGTATCGGCTCGCCATAGCGTGCGAGCAAAATTTCCAACCAATCCGGTATCTCTTCCTGTGGGAAAGTTGTGGGCTTCTGAGAGACACCGGATGGAATGGAGATCGATGTGGGCTGCTGTCCGCGAACAGCTGAGCCACTTTCCTTCGTTTCGCTTAAGGAAACGCCACAGCGAACGCAATTGGCGATACCTATCTGGTTCGGTGCACCACAATTAGGACAGATGGACATTTCTTGTCTCTCCCCACTCAATCGGCATATGGCCGACCAACACCCACCAACACACGCATCCCGGTGGCCAAGGAACCCAACGCCACACCCATGAGGATGCCACGCGTGCCCGCCAGAACGGGCACATCAAATATCCAATCCTTGATCATGGGCAACGCATCCCATAGCAAAATTCCTGCTGGCGTCTGACCGAGCAACACTACAACGGCAAAGATCACAAACAAAGCGGTTTCAACACTGCGAACCCGAAAGGTACGATACGTGGCCGTCACGATGAAGAATGCCAACAATGAATAAATCGCTGCTTGTAAAGGGAACAACACACTATCAAAAAGATGCTGCATCCACTGGGAATTAGGCCCACCGCTGATAAAGCCCAATGCCAAAGTGGCTGCCAGTGCTCCTATCAAAACTATGCTGTATATGCTCTCAGGACTGCGGGTACGGACCCTGGCAAGGTGAAAACGGGCCAAATTAACCAAACCCAGAAGCAACGCAAAAGCTGCCACAACCGATGCGCTGTACACTAAGCCGCTGACGAGTGCGTCCAGCTGGACATCCGTGACGAAATAGCTGGCTAGCACCAGTAATCCCACTCCCATCGCCACCGGCACTGAGACCAGACGACCCAACAAAAACCACCTCCTTGCTGTGATCAGCCTAAAGCAAGCATCTATAGAAAAACGGTCTGTTGCGTCTTACACCAGTGTATTTACCATCACAGCAACGAGCACCAGCAACACGATAAGCCAGCGCACGACATCTTGTGCCCACAAGCTGCCCGCATGCCATGGGTTATGCGCAAGATAAGCTCCCACTGCATACAACTCCTCACCGAGGAGAGCCGCCCGGGACGTGGCCAGTACAAAAGGCAATACTGTAGGCTCACTGGCGCCACCCACCTGTACCGCCGCTCGTTGTGCTCCTGGCTCACCCATTAGGAGGTATTCGGTGCCAAAGAAACCGATCATCGCATTTGCTTCAACGGTATCATCTTTCAAGATGTCCATCACACCAGCGGCATATGCCGCCGGCGTTGCCGTCAGCCAACGAACATCCGGCTTTGCCTGCGAGAAACCGGCTTTGTTGCGGCACCCGATGCGATGTACGCTATCCTCGGCCAGCAGCTGCAACGTCGCATCTCCTGTGGTGACAAGTGGCATCTGACCAACTAGGCTCAAATGCTCTGCAATGGACCTCAGTGCTTCTACACCCGCCAAGCTGTCAGTTGCAGTGCTGCTCCAAAGAGCCCCTCTTCCCAATGCTAGATGCAAAGCTCGCCCTCGCTCGATAGCGCGTTGCACGGCATGACTTAATCGATCAAAGGCGGGAATGACACGCCATTCAGCAGGCATCCACTTGCCAACTCGCCACCTGCCGATAATCAATGCCATAACAAAAATGAGCAACAAACTGAGCAGAATGTGTTGTATCTCGCTCACGTCTCACCACTAGAGATCGCCGACGTCTTGGCTGGCTCCAGCTGTTTCCTCTGTAAAGTCTCCAGCTTATGCAGCAGAACATCCCACCCTCTAGAATCTGTCAACAATGTCACCCCATCAACAATCCAGCGATGCGGCAGAAAGACCACTAGGACTGGTTCCAGGACCAGCAACAACTGGGCACCCACAAAGCTAAGTGGCTTATGCGCTTGTAGGAAGACAATAGCCGGCACAGTCAGACGCCAACGGATCAATTGCTGTGCCACTCGGTCCAACACACTATCGCTCGAAGTGTTCATTTTGTTCCTTCTATCCGTGATGGCAATGGCGCATCGGTTCGCCTCAGCAAAGAACCTATTTGTCGCCAACCTCGACGATTAATTGCAGCTATTGCGCGGGCCGCTTCATTCGCTACCATGCCGTCCAAAGCAGCATCATCGAGCAATCTCTCAAGATGGGACAGAGCCACACGTGCTTTCAGGCGGCCAATAGCCCATGCAGCTGTGTAACGCACCTCAGGCTGAGGATCTCCTAGAGCATCTAACAATGCAGAGAGAGCCGCACGCGCGCGGTGCGCCCCTAACGTGTATGCCGCGCTGCGCCGCACCAGCGGGGACTCGTCCTTAAGACGCTCGATGAGTGGTATAACAGCACGCTCATCCCACAAAAACGCAAGAGCACTGGCAACAGCTTTACGCACACCAGGAGCTGGGTCACTCAACAAATCTATTAGACGCGGCACCGCAGCGCGTACACGATGGCGGACAAGGGTTTCGACAGCGCTCTGGCGCACCGTTGCATCATTACTTTCAAGCGCATGCAGCAGAAGGGAGATATCTGGCTTCCGCACCTCACTCAGTGCATCTATAGCGGCAGCTTGCGCAGGTGGGATTCCCTCGGTCAGAGCACGCTGAAGAATAGCCAAGGCAGCTGGACTACGGGCATACACCAGCGCCCTAGCAGCTTGCCAACGTACGAAGGGGTGTTCATCCCCTAGTGCATCACCAAGTGCGGCAAGCGCGCCAGCGTGCGCCTGACGTGCTGCAAGGGCAAGGCGTGCAGCAGCCTGCCAGCGCAAAGCAGGTTGCCGCGCTGTCAGGGCACGTATAAGATCCTTGACATCACCAGAATGCTTCATAGTTTACGTAATGTAAGTATATCACAATTCTTGACAAATTGCAACCCATTGTTAACCCCACCATGGAAATAACACAACACACATTGACAATTGCCGAATCCACTTCACGGAATAAAATGGGTTGCATCACTGCGCAGAATCATATCAAGTAGAGGCGAGGGAACAAGCAATGATAGCAGTTGTCACAGACACATGCGCCAGTGTTCCGCAGCACCTGGTAGATATGCTCCAGATCGAGGTTGTGCCATATTACATCCACCGAGAAGGCGAGACATTGCGCGACATGATCGACATCTCCCCTGAGGAGTTCTATCGTTGGCTCCCTTCAGTGCAGAGGCTTCCTACGACGGCCAACCCAGGACCAGGAGACTATCTACAGGCTTTTGAACGCGCCGCGCAACGTGCTTCCGGGATCGTCTCTATCCATATGACTTCTAAAGGAAGTGGTGCCTATCAAGCAGGATGTGTGGCACGGGAAATGGCAGAGACGCGTCTGCCCGGTATCAGGATCGAGGTAATCGATACTCTGCAAGTCTCTGGCGTGCACGCCTTGGCGACCATCGAGGCAGCACGTGCCGCGCTACAGGGGGCCGCTCTGGAAGAGGTTGCCGAGACCGCTCGTTATGTAGCACGTTCAGGACTGATGCTCCAGGCGTTCGACACGCTCAGGTACCTCTACCTTGGAGGCCGCATCGGCAAGGCAAAACACCTAGTGAGCACCTTGCTTAACATCAAACCTATAGTCAGTATGGAGGATGGCATCGTTGTGCCAATGGGCCAAGCACGTAGCATCCAGCAAGCCTATCACAAGATGGTGGAAATGATGGCTGACAAGGGTGCCAGCAGAGGACCCATAAAGGTGATAATTACTCACAACGCGGCTCCTGACCGGGCTGCGGCGCTGCTTGAGCTGGTCACCAAGACATTTGACTGCCGTGAAGCATTTGTTACCCAGACCTCACCAGCTTTGGGCGTACACACCGGCCCCGGTATGATTGGGGTCAGCTACTTCCCGCTTCGAACAACAGGTTCGTGACGCAATGATCGCAATTGTGGCAGATACATGCGCCAGTATTCCTCGCGCGTTAGTGGACAGCCTCCGTATAGAAGTGGTACCTTATTATCTGCATCGCGGACATAAAACACTGCGCGATGAAGTAGACATCACGGCTGAAGAGTTTTACGAGTGGCTGCGCTCCGCGACGCAATTGCCAACAACTGCTAATCCAGGGCCAGGCGATTACCTGGCAGCATTCGAACGTGTTGCAAGATGGGCCTCTCAAGCTGTTGTGGTGACGATGACGTCGAAGGGTAGCGGTGCGTACCAATCGGCGTGCATTGCACGTGATATTGCCGCGATCCAGCTACCACATTTGCGCGTTGAAGTAGTGGATACCCTGCAGGTGGCGATGGTGCATGGATGGGCTGCTATTGAGGCAGCACGAGCCGCACAGCGCGGTGCAAAAATGGAAGAAGTGCTTGCGATAGTGCGATGGGTCAGCCAGAACGGCCATATGCTTAAAACAGCCGACACGCTGCGTTATCTGTATTTAGGCGGACGCATTGGACGAGCTAAGCACCTGTTAGGAACATTGCTCAACGTAAAGCCTATCATCAGCATGGAAGAAGGAGTCATTGTGCCGATGGGCACTGCGCGGAGCATTCCCCATGCTATGAGGAAGATAATCGAATTGATGGCAGAACAAGGCGCAGATAAGACACCTATCAAGGTTGCTGTGACACACGCTGCTGCCCCTGAGCGGGCAGCAGCGTTCTTAGAATTGGTGCTCGAGGCATTCGAATGCATCGAGGCACTTGTTACCCAACTGTCACCCGCGCTGGGTGTGCATGCTGGTCCAGGTTGCGTCGGGGTAAACTACTTCCCTGTCCATAGTCTATTATTCGCACCAGCGAAAGAGCCAAGAGACTCATAAGCCTACCGAGGTAACCTCATTCGCCAAGTCGGCAAACAAAGCTGTGCTCAGATATCGCTCCCCGAATGACGGGATGATCACCACAATCATTTTTCCGGCGTTCTCTGGTCGCTGAGCTACTTGTAGCGCTGCCCACATAGCTGCCCCCGACGAGATGCCCACCAACAGCCCTTCCTCACGTGCCATACGTCGCGCCGTTTGGAATGCATCCTCATTTTTCACCCGAATGACCTCATCGTAGATCTTTGTATTCAGCACCTCTGGAATGAATCCAGCGCCAATACCCTGAATAGGATGCGGCCCCCTTTGTCCGCCAGAAAGAACTGGTGATGCATCCGGCTCGACAACGATGCATTGGAAAGAGGGCTTGCGTGCCTTGATTACCTCTCCTACACCTGTGATGGTGCCCCCAGTACCCACACCTGCTACAAGAATGTCTGCCTTGCCATCTGTATCGCGCCAGATCTCCTCGGCAGTTGTCCTGCGATGGATCTCTGGATTAGCTGGGTTCTTGAACTGGTTAGGAATGAAGTAGCGAGGATCTGCTGCTGCCATCTCCTCGGCGCGTCGCACCGCGCCTGGCATGCCCTCGGAACCGGGAGTGAGCACAATCTCAGCGCCATAGGCGCGCAGCAGCATACGACGCTCTATGCTCATCGTCTCAGGCATCACCAAGGTACACTTATACCCACGTGCCGCACAAACAAAGGCCAACGCAATACCTGTGTTACCGCTGGTGGGTTCCAGGATTATGGTATCTTCTTTGATCAACCCGGCTTTTTCAGCAGCTTCAATCATAGAGACCCCGATGCGATCTTTGACACTATGCGCCGGGTTGTAAAACTCCAACTTGGCCACTACATCCGCCACGCACCCCTTACTCATACGTCGAATGCGCACTAAAGGTGTATTTCCTATCAGCTCTGTTACATCATTTGCGATCTTCATAACAGTGTGCCTACCTCCCTGCTATAAAGGTGTGAATACTGACGAAAGTATGTAATGGGATCCGTCGAGCCACTCAGATCTGCATTGTCAGACAAAAGTGCTAAATGACGTACATATAACCTGCTTCGGAGTTGGCTTCTTCCCGTGAGCTAACGCTCCCATTGCGTTCAGACGTGTTTCGTCCGACCAGCTCGCGCGCTTTGAGACACAAATCCCTGAGTGTAACAGAATCGAGCAAGCTGTTGATTGCTGCGCTCATCTGTTCCCACACTAAGTGGGTTACGCAGCTGTCCATGCGGCGACAACGTCGCCTGCTACCTACATCAGACATGACACAATTAACTGCAACAAGCGGACCTTCCACCGCGCGTAGCACGTCACTTACTCGGATAGTCGCCGCGTCGCGACCCAGCGTATAACCCCCCCCGGGACCTTTCACGCCTCTGACCAGCCCGGCAGATGCTAAAGATCGAAAGAGCTGGGCCAGATATTCTGCCGAGATTCCCTGACGTGCCGCAATATCCTGGCGCGATACCGGACCTTCATTTTGATGTAACGCCACATCTAGCAATGCCCGCAGTGCGTATCGTCCTCGTGTCGAAATGCGCATAGCCATGCCTCCAACACCCGCCTCATGAACCTCTTCAGGAGAGTATAGCATAGTTGAGTTGAAATGTCAATAATTTTTGCACACCTCCCCTGAAACGAAAGATGCAAACAGGGGCACAATTTCACGTGCCCCTGCTCCACTAGTGTTTAGATTGGGTGATGCGCGATTACGCCCCCGCTTTCAACAGAGCTAGCTGACCCTCAATGTCTGCATCAAAGAGGTGGATCTTATCAGCGTTGAAGGCCATTTTGACCTTGTCTCCAACATGAGCGCGCACGCGTGGATCTACACGGGCAATGTAGGGAGAATTCCCTGTCACCATATACAGGAAGATTTCATTGCCCATCAACTCTGTGACGTCCACTACCGAATCAACATCCACTGCTGAGACACCAGGCGAGACGAAGCCAGGGAAGTAAATATCCTCCGGTCGGATACCAAGGATCACCCTCTTGCCAGCTCCATCCTTGAGGCGCGCTTTAATAGATGGAGTGACAGGAATTCGGAATGAGCCGGCATCCACAAAGAGCTGGTCACCCTCGCCAGTGATGGTGGCATTGAAGAAGTTCATGCTAGGCGAGCCGATAAACCCAGCTACAAAGAGGTTGCCCGGGTAGTCGTAAAGATTCTGGGGTGTATCTACCTGCTGCAGCACACCATCCTTAAGCACTGCGATGCGGTCTGCCATCGTCATGGCTTCCATCTGGTCGTGCGTCACGTAGATAAAGGTGGTGCCCAAGCGCTGATGCAACTTGATCAGCTCGGCACGCGTCTGCACACGCAGCTTGGCATCCAGGTTAGACAGTGGCTCATCAAGCAGGAAGACGGACGGCTCACGCACGATAGCACGACCCAGGGCCACACGCTGTCGCTGACCGCCAGAGAGTTGCTTGGGCTTGCGGTCCAGCAAATTCTCAATACCCAAGATCTTAGCGGCCTCCTGCACGCGGCGATTGATCTCGTCCTTGGGTGTCCGACGGAGCTTGAGACCGAACGCCATGTTGTCATAGACCGACATATGGGGGTACAACGCGTAGCTCTGGAACACCATTGCGATGTTACGATCTTTAGGCGGGACGTCATTCACAACACGGTCACCGATTAGAATGCGCCCTTCCGTGACCTCCTCCAGGCCTGCCAAACAGCGTAGCGCGGTGCTCTTGCCACAACCTGAAGGGCCCACCAATACTAGAAACTCTTTGTCTTGGACTTCGAGGGTCAGATTGTTGAGCGCTACCACATCTCCGAACCTCTTTGTCACGCCTTCGTACACGACTTCTGCCATTGTACTATTTCCTCCTTAAAAAATTATTTTTTAGAGCTCATTTCTGAACTTATAACCACAAGTCCAAGTTAGTAGATTGGCGAATAATAAGCGCTGGTTTCAGCAATTTGTAAGGATTCGGGATCTCCTGCCCGCAGGCGCTCATAACCAACATCTGTCCTACCAACTTGCCCATTTGCTGCGTCGGTAACCGCACGGTCGTCAGGGAGGGATGAGATGTCTCAGCCAGCGGGATATCCCCAAATCCGGCAACAGCTACATCGCTCCCCACCTCAAGACCTTGGTCCTGAATTGCACTCATAACCCCCAGCGCCATCAAGTCATTGCCGGCGATAATCGCGGTAGGGGGATTTCTTCGGCTGAGCAGGGTCTGAGCCGCGTCATAACCTCCTCTTTGGGTTGGGCTGCCCTCAACAATCAAGTCTTCTATGACCTCCAGAGCACAGTCACGTACAGCACGACGAAAGCCTTCGCGCTGATAATGTACAAATGTCAGCTCAGCCGAGTCGCTCGCAAAAGCTATGCGGCGATGTCCCAGCTGGGCAAGATGCGACACCAGGCTATGCATACCGCGCACGTAATCCACGTCTACACAAGGAAAAACCCAATCTTCCAATACACGACCGCTTGCGACAAACGGCACTCGTCGCTCCAAAAGATAGGCAATCCGTGCGTCGTGACACCGCGTATGCACGATCCATACACTGTCCACACGTCGTTCACCAACGCGCTGGTAGTAGGGTTCCACCTCGTCCTCTGGGCAATGAGCAATGCTGACCAACAAATCCAACCCGGCACGTGTGATTTCTTCTACTGCAGCTGAAAGCATGTCGCCGAAAAGAGGGTCGGAAAGACGAGGGCCATAACTCGGCAAGATCAGCCCAACTGCATCAGCGCGCTGTTTCTGAAGGCGCCGCGCGACTACGTTGGGAACATAACCCAACTCTTCTGCCGTGCGTCTCACTAAAGCACGAGTCTCGGGACTCACGTCTGTATAATCGTGGAGCGCCCGCGACACGGTGGTGACGGAACGATTAACTTGGCGCGCAATATCCTTCAGTGTAACAGTCACCCTTTGACTACCAGATCCAAAACGTTTGCATTCATCTTTTATTATAGCCCAAAACGTTTTGGGTGTCAAGTCCCTATCCTACGCCTCACGTGCGTCGCAACCTATGGAACCCTACCAGAGATGTTCTGTTCACGGTGCTTTGCAGGCGCACAGAACCTTCTTGTATGCTGATGTGGTATAATGCGTACATCACTCGTCGAGAAGGATACCTGTTATGAGCCAGCCCGATCGTCGAATGACTGAGGAACTCTACGTTACTGCGTGTGACGACACCCTGGGGTCGGTGGATCCAGAAATATTGTCGGTTATACGCTGGGAGCGCCGCCGTCAGATCGAGCAAATCGAGCTGATCGCCTCGGAGAACTATGTAAGCCCGGCAGTGCTCGCCGCCCAAGGTTCCGTCCTGACCAACAAATACGCGGAAGGCTACCCGCGACACCGCTACTATGGTGGGTGCGAGTTCGTGGACATCGCGGAGGAATTGGCAATTGCTCGGGCCAAACAGCTGTTCGGCGCTGAACACGTCAACGTTCAGCCTCACTCGGGTTCTCAGGCGAACGGCGCCGCTTACATGGCACTGTTGCAACCCGGCGACTCGGTGTTAGCAATGAACCTGAGCCACGGTGGTCATCTCACCCATGGTGCTCCATTCAACTTCTCCGGTCAGCTCTATCATTTCATTCACTATGGGGTTGCGCCCGGTACCGAGATGTTAGATTATGACGACATCGCCCACCTCACCGCAACACACAAACCACGGATGATCCTGGCCGGCGCTAGTGCCTATCCACGTGTAATTGACTTTGCCCGATTGCGCGCCATTGCCGATCAGGCAGGCGCTTACCTGATGGTCGATATGGCGCATATCGCCGGCTTAGTGGCCGTTGGTCTACACCCCAGCCCCATTCCAGTTGCCGATGTTGTGACCACAACCACCCACAAGACGCTACGCGGTCCGCGTGCTGGTCTTATCCTATGCAAAGCGCAACATGCCCAAGCCATCGACAAAGCAGTCTTTCCGGGATTGCAAGGTGGTCCACTCATGCACATTATCGCCGCTAAAGCAGTGGCGCTGGCCGAGGCACTACGTCCGGAATTTAAGGCATACATACGCGCTGTGGTGGAAAATGCACAGGTTCTGGCACAAGCTCTAGCGCAAGGCGGGTTGCGTCTGGTGTCTGGAGGCACCGACAACCACTTGCTGCTGGTGGATGTGCGCAGTACCGGACTGAGCGGCGCAGAAGCTGAACAAGCTCTTCACAGGATCGGCATCACCGTCAATAAAAACCTAATTCCCTTTGATCCGGCCCCCCCTCGAGTGACTAGTGGTATTCGATTGGGTACTCCAGCTGTGACAACCCGCGGATTCGGTCAGGAAGAAATGCGCACTGTGGCCCACTGTATTTTGCAAGCATTGCAGCACCCTCACGACGAGCATCGACAACAAGAATTGCGCGAGACGACTTACCAATTGTGCTTGCGCTTCCCAGTGCCTGGGTTATGCCTTTGAGAGACAGCGGCCTATGAAACGAAGCTCCTTCCGTCAACGTATTGCCTGGTGGGGAGTGGATCGTGCACTGCCTGGTGGCACTATGGTGCTAGATTTTCTTGAGATGCGGGCACGATATCTGGCGACGCAGCGGCCACAATTGGACTCACACACTGCTTGGCTGACACGTGCAGCTACTATCAGATCGCGCGTGCACCGTTCGCTGGGTCTAAGCAAGCTGGCAGCTTACCGACAAGGACTGTCCGCGCAAAAAACGGGTGTGCTTGAGCGCACTGGTTACACAATCGAAAAGGTGATCTATGAGACATTGCCAGGGCTATGGGTAGCAGCGCACGTATACCTACCAGCACATCTAAACATACCTGCACCAGCAGTGCTCTTCGTACCAGGACACTGGATGGAAAATGGCAAGCTAGAGCCAGATATCCAGATATGCTGCGCCAACTTAGCGCTACGTGGTTTTGTGGTGCTGGTGTACGATCCCATTGGCCAAGGGGAGCGCCTAGGTGACTGGATGGAACACGGACACTTGGAACCTCTGTTAATAGGAGTCAGCCAAGCCGGGCTAATGGTTTGGGAAAGCATTCGGGCGCTGGATTACCTTATCAGCCGAGCCGATGTTGACAAAAAGCGTATTGGGATGACAGGTGCTTCCGGCGGAGGGCTCAACACCTTCTATACGAGTGCCGTGGATGAACGCATCGCTGTCAGCGTACCGGTTTGCTTTGTTACCACCTTTTACCAAATGATGACCGCCGAACGCGACCGCAACTGGGAAGACGGGGTGGATCTATGCAATCAGGTGCCGGAAGTCATGACATACGCCGAGATGAGCGATATCTGCGGTCTATTTGCACCCCAACCGCTCTGTATCATCGGTGGACTACAAGATTGGATGTTTCCCATTGATGGAACGCGCACCGTTTACCGACAGCTGCAGGAGATATATCGCCTGTACGGAGCCGAATCCAACGTCAAGCTGGTGGAGGTGGATGCTGAGCATGGCTATAGTCAGCCAATGCGTGAGGCGATGTACGGTTGGATGATGTACTGGCTACAGCACTTAGGCGATGGTAGCCCCTCACCCGAACGAGCATGCGAACTGTTACCAGAACCCTACCCCGCTGCTTTAACCTACATCGCACCGCCAGCGTCCACGGATTTGCCTATCTTGCGCCAGCGTGCCGCTTACCCACACCCCAATCCAGGCTGGTGTTTTGCTGGGACTGCACCCCTATCGTGTGGGGCAGCGATCACCCAATTGGCGCGCCGCCTAGCGGCAGAAGTACCACCACCTGAGTTACCTGATGCGGCGACGTGGCCGAAACAACGCGCCGAGTTGTTGGATCGAGCGCGAGCTCTGTTGGGTAATATGCCAGAGCGCGAGCCACTACTCAGGGATCGCACCTACAATCAGGTGTCCTACCAGGGATTATTTGCTGAGCGTGTGGTGTTCGAAAGCGAGCGCGGCATCGAGATCCCCACTATGTTTTTGACTCCGGCCGAATGGCAACGGTATCTTCCTGTAGTGATCTACGTGGACGAATGGGGCAAGCAAGTTGGGCTCGAGAATGGTGTAATAGAGGCATTGCTACAGGCCGGCCTAGCGGTATTGGCAGTGGATGTGCGCGGTGTCGGTGAGACAGCGGTCAGTGACTTTGAAGCATCCACCAATGCTCTGATGAGCGATCGTCCCCTCTTCGGCCAACGTGTGTGGGATGTGCTACGCGCGGTGGACTATCTGTGGCGTCGCATCTACATCAGTGTGCAGATAGACAAGGGACGCGTTGGTTGTCTGGGACGTGGAGTTGGTGGCTTGATCTGCCTATACGCAGCAGCATTGGACGAACGCATCACAGCTACTGTGTTGTGGGAAACACCACTCTCTTACCACCAGCTGCTCCTCGAAAGATCGAGCTTCCCACCGAGCATCTATCTATTTGATGCACTCAATCAATTTGACCTGCCACAACTAATGGCCACTCTGGCACCTCGAGCAGTGCTGATAGCTGATCCAGTGGACGGCGAACGCAACCCTTTGGAGGAAGCCCAATGCACCGCACTGTTGCAATGGCCACAGCACGTTTTTCAGCAGCTACGTGCAAAATCCAAAGCCTTGCAGGTGCGTTCGGCGACACAAGAGGGTACACCACCCGAGGCCATGGCAGCATGGCTGAAGGAACAGCTCAACACTTGAAACAAAGTTCAGAGACCGGGGCATAAATCCCAGCCTCGACAGGGTGGTTCTCTAATGCCAATCAAATGCTGATGTCTATGTCCCCTATGTCTGGTGTGTCACTCCAACACCTCTGCAGGCTTGGATTCCCCTCTGTCAACCGACCATGCCGCCTCGGGCAAGCGACCGCTCATCATTAATGTGTGCCACCGCGATGCTTCTTTGAGTCATCCGTAAAACGTGATAGAATGCTGTAGGTTAGCTTATCTAGCGCGTGTGAGGGACAAAGTCATTAATGTGGCAGAAGTATTTTACACCTACAACGATGCAGCAGGTATTTGCTCTGCTCGATGAATATCGCAGCGCGGCACGCATTGTAGCAGGTGGCACCGATCTCATTGTGGAAATGGAGCGCGGAGTACGTCGCCCTTCTGTACTGATCGATATCACGCGCATCCCCAATTTGGATTACATCTTTCTGGATGATGGGAATCGCTTACACCTGGGGCCACTGGTAACCCATAATCAAGTGGTAGCCTCTGGATTATGTCGACAATATGCACTACCGCTTGCCATAGCATGCTGGATGGTGGGTTCTCCTCAAATTCGTAATCGCGGAACCGTGGCGGGCAACCTGATCACAGCAAGTCCTGCAAACGATACTATTACTCCGCTGTGGGCGCTGGATGGAGAGGTCACACTGCAAAGCGCACACGATACCCGTGTGGTGCCTCTCGCCAAGTTTTTTCAGGGTGTGCGCAAAACTGTGCTACGTGATAATGAGATGGTAGTGGATATCAGTTTGAGGGCGATGTCGCCCGATCAGTGCGGTACCTTCATGAAGCTAGGCCTGCGCATAGCACAAGCGATAGCAGTGGTCAACGTTGCAGCGGTGGTTACATTCGCGGAGGCTGCTACCTCGGCTGCTCGGATGAACGCTCTCGTATCTGACGCACGCATCGCCCTGGGCAGCGTTGGCCCGACAATCATTCGAGCATACGAAGCGGAGAAAACTCTGATAGGTCGCTCTCTCAGCCACGAAGCCATCCATCAGGCGGCTGAGCGTGCCGCAGAGGCGGCTCAACCGATCGATGACATTCGCGGTTCTGCCGCCTATCGGCGACTAATGGTAGCGGTGTACACACGCCGAGCGCTTGAGCAGATCCGCGCCGGACACGAACGCGATGTGCTTCCCACTCGCCCTGTGATGCTATGGGGAGGAACAGATGGTCGATTTCCCCCATGGTCGTCCCTGCCCCTCACACGCCAAGGCGGTGGTCCCTTGGTGCATAGCAGAGATGAAGACCAAGTGATTGAGACAGAAGTGAATGGCAAATTATACCGTGTGAAAGGCAGGAGTGATAAGACATTGCTGCGCTTCCTGCGCGAGGACCTCGGCCTAATCGGTACCAAGGAAGGGTGTGCAGAAGGCGAATGCGGTGCGTGCACGGTTTTCCTGGACGGGATTGCCGTGATGAGCTGTCTGGTGCCAGCACCGCGCGCACATGGAAGCCGCATTACCACCATAGAGGGTCTGGGCAGCGCAGAGAGATTGCACCCTGTACAAGAGGCATTCATCGATGCAGGTGCGGTACAATGTGGTTACTGTATTCCCGGTTTCATTATGAGTGGAGCCTCTCTGCTAGCTGAGAAGACAACACCAACGCGCGATGAGATCCGACAAGCTTTCACAGGCAACCTGTGTCGCTGCACCGGTTACTATTCCATCATCAACGCTATTGAAAAGGCTGCGGAGAAGTACCAATGACACACCAGTATGTGGGAAAGTCCGTGGCACGCGTAGATGCCATTGCCAAAGTCACAGGGACGGCAATTTTCCCCGGCGATCGTGCTTACGGGGATGAGCTTTGGATGAAGGTGCTTTTTGCTGGCCGTCCCCACGCACGCATCCTGACCATTGACACCCGGGAGGCAGAGGCGTTGCCCGGGGTGGTAGCCGTGCTGACGGCACGCGATGTTCCAGTCAATGAATATGGCCTCCAGTTTCCTGATCAGCCAGTATTGTGCGGACCTGGTTCAAACAAACAAGGTGCAGACATAGTACGCTTCGTAGGAGACCAAGTGGCATTGGTGATAGCCGAAACTGAAGCGATCGCGGCTCAAGCACGCAATCTGATCCGTATCGAGTGGCAAGACCTGCCTGTATTGAGTGACCCATTGCAAGCACGCGATCCGGGAGCATTCCCTCTCCATCCTCACCAGCCACATAACATTGCCTGTGAGCTGCACATTGCTAAAGGGAACTTAGACGCAGCGTGGCCCCAGTGCGATGTGGTGATCGAAGAGACATACCGCACTCCACCTCAGGAACACGCCCATCTGCAGCCTGAGGCAGGTTCCGCGTACGTGGATGATGAGGAAACTATAACGGTGCACGTTGCGGGTCAATGGGCATGGGAGGATCGACGGCAAATCGCTCACGCACTGAACCTATCCCCAGAACGTATTCGGGTGATCTATGATGCAATCGGCGGCGCATTTGGCGGGCGCGAGGATATGAGTGTGCAGATCATCTTAGCACTAGCTGCGTGGCGGCTGTCTGAACGCGGCATCCGACGTCCAGTCAAGATCGTCTGGGATCGCACCGAATCGATTCTGGGCCACTGCAAACGCCATCCAATGGTTGTACGCGCAAAGTGGGGAGCTAAGCGCGACGGCACATTGCTCGCCGCTGATATCGAGATTGTTAGCGATGCCGGAGCTTACATGTATACCAGCAACAAAGTATTGGGCAACGCCGTCTTGACGTGCACCGGGCCGTACAAGATACCAAATGTGCGTGTTGCAGGATATGCTGTCTACACTAATAACTTGCCCAGTGGCGCCTTCCGCGGATTCGGCGCACCACAAGGCTTATTTGTGGCAGAAAGCCAGATGAACCGGCTGGCAGATGCACTAGGAATGAGCCCAGTAGAAATTCGCCTGAAAAACTTGTTAGGCGACGGAGACATCGCTGCGTTTGGCACCCCTCTTCCCGGTCCGGTAGGGCTCAAGCAGGTGACAGAAGCTGTTGCACGCGCAGCCGGCTGGCATAGAACGGATGACAGAGATCGAAAGTCTCAAGGGGGAAGTAGCGAGATCAGGAAAAGAGGACGTGGAATTGCAGTCGGGTTCAAGAACATAGGTTTTAGCTTCGGTTACCAGGAGAACAGCTGGGCAAAAGTGGTGCTAGAAGGAGATCATAAGATCGAACGCGCCACTGTGTTCGTAGCGGGGGCAGACGTCGGTCAGGGACATCATACTATCGTGGCCCAAATCGCAGCAGAAACGCTCAACCTACCGCTGGAACGCGTCGCGCTGGTGGTCTCAGACACTGCGGTGACGCAAAGCTCGGGAAGTGCTTCTGCTTCACGTCTGACCTATATGGCTGGCAATGCGGTCAAGGGCGCCGCTGAGCGTGCTTTGGCAAGATGGCAGGATGAGGAACGCCCAGCAGTTGCTGAATTCACCTACTTGGCTCCGAAAACTGAGCCTTTTCCTGACGAAGAAGGGACGCCTTTCAAGCCAAATTTCGCTTATGGCTACGTTGCCCAATCCGTAGACCTGGAAGTGGACATCGAAACAGGTCTGATACGTCTGTTAAAGGTGGTCTCCGCGCACGATGTAGGCAAGGCGATCAATCCTCAGCAGGTGATCGGCCAGGTGGAGGGAGTGGTTGTCCAAGCGTACGGATACGCCGTGCTCGAGAACTTTCAAACTCGCGACGGCTATGTGCTCACCCCGACACTTAGTACTTATTTGATCCCTGGCGTGCTGGATATTCCGGATGAGGTGCAAACTATCATTGTCGAGAACCCCGATCCTAATGGACCTTATGGTGCACGTGGTATGGCTGAGATGCCTTACCTGTGCATTGCACCTGCCATCGCTGCAGCATTGCACGATGCAACAGGAGTATGGTTCAACAAGTTCCCGTTGACTCCGGAGCGGGTGCTCCGCGGTCTGGGAAAGCTATGAGCGCGTCTTTCTTACCTCCTTTCAGACGAATCTCTCTGGCCGACAAGTCAAGGAGCAGCACTCATTGCCTCATCCAGAGAAACGCGTCAAGATAAGAGGTCAGCTACCAGTCTATCGTTGGAGGTACTCAACGTCAGCAGCGCTATGAGTCTTCAAAACAAACAAGGATTCCTACAAGATCGTCGTTCTAAAGTGCCCATCTCCATTGCGTGGTGGGAGGCTGCGGCACTCATAGGCATCACTGCTATCGCTGTGTTTTTGCGCTACTACAGGATTGGCGAGATACCCCCTGGTTTCAACTCTGATGAGGCGGTAGGCGCGGTAGGAGCACTGGAGACATTGCGTAGTGGAGTGCGCCTTTACTACGAGGGACAGGGAGGTGGAGGCGCCATAGCCTTTTATATCGCAGCGTTGGCATTCGCCTTGTTCGGTCCCAGCATCGCCACCATTCGCGGTACTGCTGCTTTTGCCGGTGTAGTCTCGGTTGTGGCTACGTACTTTTTTGTGCGAGAGGCATTCCGCGCAGAGAACCGACCATCCGAGCAAACAAACGATTGCATCGCGCGAGCATCCGTGCTGGCCTTGGTGACAGCATTCGCCGTAGCTACCTCAAGCTGGCATTTCCAGATTAGTCGAATTGCTTTCGCAGCGATCGGGGTTCCTTTTCTGCAGGCCCCTGCCTTCTTCTTTTTATGGCGTGGATTCAACATCAGACGCCTTATCCACTTTCTCATAAGTGGCTTCTTGCTTGCTCTGGTGGCTTTCATCTATATGTCAGGCGCGTTTGTACCGTTGGTCTTCCTGAGCTTTTTCGTGATTGAGTACGTGATAACGCGACTGAGACGTTCACCAGAAGGCATGCCACATTCTCCACAGCAAGAACCACTCCTCAAAGTTCATCTCCGTAACGTGTTATTGTGTGCAGCAGTTGCATTTGTGTGTGTGCTCCCTATGCTCTATCTCTACACCAGCGCTCCCGAGCTGGCGCTGAACCGTGCACAGCAAGCTCTCTTCATTAACCCTCTGATCAACAAAGGTGATCCATGGGGCACGCTGTGGCATAGCTGGTGGGGCAATCTGGCCGCTTTTGGTATTTCATCCAGCTGGTTAGAAGGCAGCTCTCCCCATAATCTTATTATGCCCCTCCCTTTAACGTTGTTCTTCTTGGTGGGTCTGGTCGTGAGTGTATGGCGTGCACATCGGCCAGTCTACCTGTTCACCTTGCTCAGCTGGATCGTGATGATCATACCCAGCGTGCTATCACCTGACAATATTCCCCACCAAGCACGCGCATTAGGGGCAGCAATCGGCGCATACACTCTCGTCGCGATCGGGATGGTCACTATAGCAAAACTGATCTACCGAATACTGCGCAGTTTTATAGTGCTGTTCACTCGTGACGTTGTCACTCCTCATCTTGGTCGACCTATGTGTATAGGGATCATAGGTGTGACACTGTGTGGCAGCTGGCTGGTGACAATGCCAACGCTATATTCGGATTATCGTTATTACTTCACCGAATGGCCTTACACCAATGACGCACAAGCAGCTTTTCACGTCTACGCAGTGGAGCTGGCCGCCGAGATGTCCAAAGAGACTAATCCTCGAGCTGTCTTTCTTCTTCCCCGGGACACCGCAGCTGGTGACGTCAATCCCAACTACACGGTGATGTTCCTGTACACTGGTGATGCTGGGTATGCCTGGGTAATAGATGACGAGAACACTATCGAGCAAACTTTGAGCGAAGCGCTCGCAGAACGCGATATCGTCCACGTGGTGCGCTGGAAAGCTTCCAAGCACACCGGCGCGGATCCCAAGGAAATCATCCGGTACTACTTGGAAAAGCGCGGTCGCTATATAGGCACTCGTCGTTTCGAGTTCTTTGACCTCGACACGTACCAATTAGAACAGGCAAATACCTTGCAATGGGATGCAGATCTCAATCCTACGGCGCTCACCTTCGGGAACGTACTCCAGGTTACTGGTTACGCGTATGGTGACGCCTCAGGTGTTGGCCCTCCAGAGCAAGCTACCGTGCCAGCTGGCGACCTTATGTGGGCACGTCTGCGGGTGCGCCTGCTTCGCGAGGTGGCGGACGACCTAAAGATGTCGCTTGTTGTAAGTGACCGCGCCGGGCACATAATTGGTCAGATTGACAAGCTGTTGCTCAACAACATCTTCCATCAAAGGACATCGCGCTGGTCACCAGGTACAGAAACCAATATGTACTTTCTGGTACCCCTCTTATCCGCCACTGCTCCTGGTCGTTACCAGGTGGAGCTGGCAGTCTATCGCGCCTCAGATCACGTGCGACTGACGGTGGATAGCCCGGGCAATCAGATGCACACGGCCCAGTTGGGTGAATTGATGGTGCAACGTGATCGGGTGCCCCCGAGCGTAGACACATTGCACTTGATGCACCGACTCCATCGTCAGTTGACCCCAGAGCTGGCCCTGCTTGGCTTCAGTGGTCCCGAGGGCGACCTGCGCCCGGGCGAACGTGCCACTTGGACGCTCGTGTGGCATGCCTTGGGGCGTCCATCTCAGAATTACCACGCAAGCTTATGGCTATTTGATCGGGAAGATACCCCATATCCCATTAGCGCAACCATGCCGTTGGCCAGCCTTGACTTTCAGACGTCAGAGTGGCAAGAAGGAGAAGTCGTACGCGGGTGGCTTGACGGGCAGATCTCGCGCGAGGCATCGAGCGGCGAACATCGACTGGTAGTGCGCTTGAGCGATGAGCATGGACACCCAGTCGCTGAAACCGAGCTCGGCAGCCTGCGCATAGCCAGTTGGGAACGTCTGTTTGAAGTACCAGCGATTCAGCACCATCTGGAAGCAAATTTCGGCAACCAGATAGAACTGCTGGGATATGACTTGGTACTTCCCGACGGCCAGCAAACTGCCCCAGAAATTGTGCTCTACTGGCGCGCTCTGTCACCGATGGAGATCAGCTACACTACTTTCGTGCACGTGCTCGATCGAGAAGGACACGTGCTTGCTCAAGTGGATCACGTGCCAGGCGACGGTGAATTTCCAACGACCGGCTGGCTAACCGGGGAAGTAGTCGCGGATCGCTTTACCATACCTCTATCCCCCGATCAGCTAGGATCAACGCACCAAGTTGAGATAGGTATTTATGACCTAAACACTATGGAACGGCTGCCAGTGCTTGATCGCGACGGCCATGCACAGGACACACGCGTGTTGTTGCAAATCAATCCTTCATCACCTCAAATGGACCAACCGTGAGTGTGCGCAAGCTCAATCTCGTAACAATTATTGCAGTGATACTAGCATGCCTGTATGGTGGTGGCTTCGGCCTACTGGCCGCACGCGCTTTCGACGCCCACGAAACGGGGGGTGCATTCGACTTAGGCAACTACGCACAGGCACTATGGCACGCTGCCCATGGGAAGGGGCTTCGCCTGACCACAGTTCCAGAATTCGGTAATACTCGCTTCGCTATGCACGTAGAGCCAGTGCTGTTTTTGCTGGCACCCCTATATGCCGTTACTGGCTACGACCCACGTTTCTTGCTGTGGTTACAGGCGGTGGTCATTGGGTTAGGAAGTGTCCCACTATACGCGCTGGCGCGGCGGCGTCTGGCTAGTGATTGGGCTGCGCTGGGATTGGTATTGGCCTATCTCCTCTTACCCGCTCTAGAATCGGTCACCCTGTTCGACTTTCACGCAGTCGGGTTGGCGCCAACGCTGATATTAGCAGCCTGTTATTTCCTCGACCGCGCCATGACAACCGCTTCGGACCAGCGTGGACTGTGGTATGATGGGACACTGCGAAGACGGACAGAAGCCAGTCCGGAGATACGAAACCAGAAGCTCTCTTTGCTCCTGAGTGCTCTTTTCTTCGGGCTTGCGCTGAGCACCAAGGAGGACATACCGCTGCACCTGTTGCTCTTGGGGCTGTATTTGGCACTGATACGCGGTTGCCGGCGCGTTGGCGCTGCCATGAGTTTGACAAGCGTCATTTGGTTCTATATTGCTGTCTTCCTTATAATTCCTGCTGCCCGCCCTGATGGTAGCCACTCTCCCTACCTTGGATTCTTCTCTCAGCTGGGCAAAACCCCCATAGAGATATTGACCTCTCCTCTGCGCACACCAAGTGTCTGGCTGGAGCTAATAACGGCGCCGGATACGCTGCGTGGCATTGGGATGTTGACCATCCCGTTTGCTTTGATGCCATTCCTGGGGTTGCCATTCTTGATCATTGCTGCGCCTACCTTTGGCATCGCTCTTTTTAGCAGCAACCCGTTGATGCACCAACTGGAGACATATCATTATGCTGCGCCTGCTATCCCTTTCATATCCCTTGCAGCAGTGGACGGTACCGCGAGGCTCTCTACATGGTTGACCCGACTTTCACATCGCTTGCCGCGCGTGCGCCCCGCTCATCTGGTAACACTAGTTGTGGTGCTCGTGTCATTAGGCTATCACTATTATCGGGGGTATTCGCCACTCGCCAGATCTTTTCACTTGCCCACGATCACCAGACATCATGAACTGGGCACCGCGCTGGCTGCTTCCATTCCTCCCGATGCCCCTGTGGTTGTCCAAGCGGAGTTGGCACCGTTGGTGGCCAATCGGTCCTATGTGCGGGTGTGGACTGGCCCTTTCGACGACCATGCTGAGTATTACCTGCTCGATGTAGCACACCCTGCTTTCAGCAACCGCAATGCCGCTCAGGAACGCCTGCTGGCCGATATCGCCTACGAGCCCACAGTGGGGATCGTTGCTTCGCAGGATGGCTATTTGATACTAAGAAAAGGTGCACCACGTATACCCATTACACCTGAGTTCTTCTCCTTTACCCTGGCGGACATGCCACCTAAGGCAAAACAGGTCAATGCCACCTTTCGCACTACATTGCAGCTGGTCGGCTTTGAAACCGCCCGTTCTGCCACGGATCGAGAGGCGGAACCTCTTCTTACTCTCTACTGGCATGTGCTGCAGGATCCACAGCAGGATCTCCTTATCGCGGTTTTCCTTTTGGATGAGAACAACCTCCCAGTCGGTGTGACGACGGTACAACAGCCAGCTACCGTCTGGTGGCCGACCAGCCGTTGGAAAGCAGGCGATCGCATTCGACTGCTTGCAAACACCTTCCCGTGGTGGAGTGGTGACCGCGTCCATTTCGGCTATGGGATAGGAGTGTTGCCAATGGGTGCGGACCCGTGGGATACCAATGCACGTCTGCCGGTCGCACGATCTGATGGCGGTATCGCACCGATTGATAACGCAACGATCTTGCCCCTGGTCAGGTTCACGCGCATTGCGGGCATTCCTTATGCAGAGTAAACACCAGCACTCCTTCTATTATTTATTCGATCGCACTTTACCCGTGTTGATCGGGGCACTTGCTTTCATTGGGTACACATCCACCCTGGCGCCCACAGTGCTGGACGGCGATGCAGCACTGTTTCAGTATGCTCCTGCAGTGCAAGGTGTCACCTACCCGACAGGTTATCCCACCTATCTACTGCTCAGCCTCCTATGGCAAATGTTGTTGCCTATGGGCTCTATTGCGTACCGTATGAATCTCTTCTCCGCAGCATGTGCTGCACTGGCGCTGATGGTCATCTATCTGACAGCACGCCAGCTGCTAGAAAGTCGTGTTTCTGCTCTGTGTTCAGTGGCCATCTTTGGCACTTTGCCCACCTTCTGGCGCTGGGCCACGGAAGCAAAGATCTACACCTTGCATATCTTGTTGGTAAGCGGTATGTTGCTGGTGCTCAGCCGATCCAAGGAGCTCCAGAGACCAAGAACTTGGCTGATATGTGCTGTGCTCTTCGGCTTGGCGATGGGTAACCACAGCACTACACTACTGTTAGCCCCCGGATTGTTGCTAATGTTGTGGCTTGGCATGCGCCAGTTGCGCGCAAGTGGGTCTTCTGAGCGAAGGATATGGATACAAAACTATCTGGTTTACCTGCTCCCCGCCCCGTTATTGCCGATATTGCTTTATGCATATATCCCCATACGTGCGGAGTGGCTGCTGGCCGAGCATGGTGAGCTCCCCGGTCTGACAGTACCGGTGGCCGTGGCGCGCGGTCTGGTAAGTGAATACTATCACTCCGGTTTGGACGGTTTGCTGCGTTACTTCACCGCAGCTGATTTCACAGGCGGTGTGGTGAGAAACTGGGGACGCCTGCTCTCTGATTTGCAGACAGTCTATTACCCTCTGATGCGCGATGAGTTCACTCTGGGGGGACTTGTGGGAGTGGCAGTAGGAGCAGTCTCCTATGCTATTTGGCGACCGTGGCGCTTTTGGCCTTTGTCTCTACTGCACGGTGCATTGGTGCCTTTCGTGCTCACCTATGGCCAGGGTGAGCAGTCTGCTTTCCTGCTGCCAGCCAGTCTGACAATGGCGATTTTCGCAGGTGCTACGGCCACCGCCGTTACGCGCTTGGCAAATGTCCTATGGAAGCGCCTTCGTAAACAAGATGAGCTGCCCCACGTTGGTCGAACAACGCTGTCCCTGATGGCATTGATAATCGTAGCACTCTTCTCTTACAGACAGGCCGACCACAATGTGCACTGGCTAACCGAAAAGTGGAACGATGCAGCATACCGATATTGGACAGATGCTCTGGCCCACCCCCTTGAGCCTGGCGCAGGAATGCTTGCCCAATGGGGCGATCTGACCACTCTTTGGTACCTGCAGCACACAGAAGGCTTACGTCGTGACCTATACGGCATCTATCCACCAGGGATAAACAAAGTGGAAGCTTGGCTGGCAGCTGGGCATGCTCTTTATATCGCTGGCCCTTTACAAGAATGGGCTAAAGAGCTTCAGATGCACTATCAGCTGGTACCGTGGGGACGACTGGTGCGCGTTGTCCCCTCAGAGACTCCGTTGGAAACGGTCTTACCTAACCTACCCACCGTGCAGAGTCAGCCTGTTTTTGGTGAGCGTTTGAACCTGATGAGAGCTACCTGGAGCGCATCAGCGGCATCCGGACAATTGTTGCCCGTGACACTTGTCTGGAAAACAATGGACCAGCTGCCCACAGATGTGCATATTTCACTACGCCTGGTAGATCAACAGGGGAAGAGTGTGGCCCAACTGGATGATACATTGTTCAGCGGATGGCTGCCGGCATCAACGATTTCAGACACATGGCCATTGTTAAGCTTTAACCGCTTGCGCGTACCAGCTGGCATCTTACCAGGGACCTACCGATTACAAGTTGGGGTCTACCGAGAGGACGAGGGCGAATGGAGGCTGTCCGACGGACGCACACTCTATGAGTTAGGGAATGTAGAGATAACCCCTGCGCATCGGGATACCCCTGCCGATCCATGGCTAGAATTCAAGCCGACCCCCGGAGTTGTTTTTGGCGATGAGATTCGTCTGGTGGGCTACGACTACAGCGTCACACGCGCACGCCAAGGACGTGGATTTGAGCTGCGTTTGCTGTGGCAAGCTGTGTCCCAACCAAAGGGTGACTATACGTTGTCGGTAGAACTGATCGATGCACTGGGAAATATGTGGCGCGAGTGGCGACATAGCCCAGTGGAAGGTCGCTTTCCCACTTCCCTTTGGAGCGATGGACAGACAGTGCGCGATGTGATCCCTCTGGTGTTGCCGGCACTGACGCCGCCGGGTGAGCATACCACATGGATGCGTCTTACCTGGTTGCGCGAGGACGGCAGCCATCTGCCTGCACGATATGGGTGGTTGCCATTTGGTGATTCCGTGATACTGCCGTGTGTGCGAGTGCTCGAGCAAGAAGGTCGAACATTTGAAATGGTGCCTTACACCCACGCGGTTGGAGCCAACTTTGAGGACAAAGCTCTGCTGGTAGGTTACAACCTGCCCAAAAGGAACTTTTGCGCAGGTGATACATTGTCACTAAGCCTTGTTTGGCGTAGTCTGAGCTCAGATATGCACACATCCTATACTGTCTTCGTCCACCTGATCGATCGCAACGGCAACATCGTTGCCCAAATGGACAAGGAGCCCGGGCCGCGAGGCAAGCGTCCCACCACCAGCTGGGTGCGAGATGAAATCATCAACGACCCGGTTGGGCTCAGCTTGCCCGCAGATATTCCGTACGGCACATATCGTCTAGTAGTGGGACTCTATAATGCAGATGACGGTGTGCGTCTGGTGTTACGCGATCCAGCAGGCAAGTCACATGAGGATAGCTTAGTGCTCACCACGGTCCAAGTCGCCGCCAAAAGCGGAACGGATGGAGAAGATCTCACCTGTAAATAACAACCTCTTTGTGAGTAGATGTGCCACCAGGCACATCTGTGTTGATGATCCCTGTTCGATAAAGGAGGGTGCGTATGACCACAAGCACGAGACCCAGCTCCGTTCGAGGCGCAGCCAACTCCACCCAGGATAAAGGATCTAAATCTTTTCCGAAGAGTTATATCTTGGATATGGATGGCGTGCTAATTAGCGGTCAAACTGTGATCCCAGGCGCAAAAGAGTTTATTGAGAAACTTAGAGCACGGGGCATCAAGTTTCTGGTGCTGACCAACAATTCGATGTACACGCCCGGAGATTTGTCACACCGTTTGCATGCACTCGGATTGGACATCCCGCCAGAACAGATTTTCACCTCTGCATTAGCAACAGCACGTTTCCTCAGATCGCAACGGCCACGCGGTACCGCTTTTGTGATAGGAGAAAGCGGGCTCACCACCGCCATCCACGATGTTGGCTATGTAATCACCGATGTCAATCCTGACTATGTGGTGTTGGGCGAAACCAGGGCCTATAACATGGAGGTCATCACCAAGGCAATGCGCCTGGTAGCAGAGGGTGTTGCTTTTATTGCCACCAATCCTGACCCAACCGGTCCCACCGAAACAGGGATTGCACCTGCCTGTGGTGCGATGGCTGCGCTTATTGAGAGGGCAACAGGTGTCAGTCCTTTCTTCGTGGGCAAACCTAATCCCCTGATGATGCGCATGGCGCTCAACTACTTAGATGTACACTCCGAGAACACAATCATAGTGGGCGATCGTATGGATACCGACATCATCGCTGGCGTGGAAAGTGGCATGGAAACCATCCTTGTGCTCACCGGTGTCACACGACGTGAACACGTAGCACGGTACCCCTACCGGCCAACGCGCATCGTTGAATCAATTGCTGACATAGAACCTTAATCGGCGCGAGAAACGATTGGCCAGTTGTTCCTCTTGCCCTTGGCGAAAGGATGAAAGGAATCTGGTCAGTTGCCTACTCCATTGCCTGACGACCAACCAAAGCACGACCGAGCGTGACCTGGTCGGCGTATTCCAAATCGCCACCTACAGGCAGACCACGTGCCAAGCGGGTGATTTTGACACCTGTTCCTGCCAAACGGCGCGCCAGGTACATAGCTGTCGCCTCGCCCTCCATATTAGGGTTGGTGGCAATAATGACCTCACGCACTGGGACATCGGCTTTCAGTCGGGGTAACAGATCTGCGATGTGCAAGTCGTCCGGACCAATGCCCTCAATCGGGGAAAGGGTCCCGTGCAAAACATGGTAAAGCCCCCGATATTCTCGTGTGCGCTCGATAGCCAACACGTCTAGCGGTTCCTCTACCACACAAATGATGGAACGATCCCGCTCCGGGTCAACGCAGATAGCGCATGGGTCTACATCGGTGATGTTGAAACAGACGCTACAAAAATGTGTTCGGTCACGCAGATCGCGCAATGCATCAGCAAGTGCATATACCTGTTCGGCAGGCGCTCGCAACAGGTAGAACACCAGGCGGGCCGACGTCTTTGGGCCAATGCCCGGCAAACGCGAAAGCTCTTCGATCAAGCGAGCAACTGGTTCAACCAATACTTGCATAGCTCGGTTAGAAGAGGCCGGGTAGCTTGAGGCCGGCGGTGAAACTGCTCATCCGTTCTGCGGCCATCCCCTGTGCCTTTTCGATTGCTTCATTGACAGCTGCTACGACCATATCCTGAAGCATCTCAACATCTTCCGGGTTAACCGCCTCCGGATCGATGGAAAGGGAAACAACGCGCAAATGTCCGTTCATTACAACTTTAACGGCGCCACCACCTGCGCTTGCCTCTACTATCTCCTCACCCAACGCTTCTTGAGCTGCTATCATGTCCTCCTGCAGTTTCTTCAACTGCTCTGCCATTCCCCCTATACGACCACTGAGGGGCATCTGGAAGCCTTTTCCTTTTCCCTTTGCCATATGTTTGTTATCTCCGTTGCTTGCACTTCTTACGAAGGTTGAACCCTTACACCCCCAAGTCGACGTATCTCGTCGGCCATAGGATCGTCTTCAGCGCTAGTCGTTGTATCCGGCATCGGCGTCGATGGCGAGGATACAGACACATTCGTATTGCCCTCGCTCGGTGAAGATTGGCCTGTTGCTATCTTGGGTCGATACTCACCCTTTAGCACACAGCGCAGCCGTAGCGGCGTGCCAGATACTTCGCTAAAACACTTCTCAATCTTAGAGCGGATGCGCGCCTGTTCAATGCGTCCTTTAAGCAAATCTGAGGGTGCTTCCACAATCACTTCATTGCCTTCCACCCCCAGCAACGTGACCGAATTCAGCAAACCCTGTGCCATAGGGTCAACCTTGCGCAGATTGGTCAGGATTACCGACTTCCAGTTGTCGCGCAGCTTGTCCAGAATGATATTACCGCTCTGGCCAGGCACGACCAACGGCGTAGCCAGATGATTGGGCGACTCGCGCATCACTAAAGGCTGAGCAGTAGCAGACAATGTCTCGGCAGCTGGCGCCACAGCAGTGCCTGCCAGCGATGGCGCCGCCTCCGGAGGCCGTGGCTGCGACACCTGCGACACAGCGGCGTGAGAAGGAGACGATTCGAACGATGGCTCCTCGGAAATTGTCTCCAGAAATGCCAGCTCAAGGGACAGCTGAGGAATGAAGCTGATCTTGCTTTCCGTAGCAGCCGCGTTAAATAGACGTATCGCGCGTAACAACCAACGTCCACTGACCTGGCTTACCTGGGTACGCATCGTGGCCATTTCCTCTGCGGTGGCACTGGCACGTAACAGAATGGTACCATCGCCCACTTTGAGTAACAGGAGCTTGCGCAAGTACTCTACCACTTCACGCGCAAACTGACGCGGCTCGCTGCCGTCCCCAATCAGCTGGTTGATTAACTCCAGGCCACGCGCCCGATCTCCAGCAATAAGACAGCTCACCAATTCGCCAACTGCCTGAGATGCAACACTTCCCAAAATACCCTGCACGTGCTCTAGAGTGATAGTAGTCCCGCTGTAAGCCATTAGCTGATCGAGCAAGCTGATCGCATCGCGCAGGCTACCACCACTTTGACGGGCAATGTACTCCAGTGCAGATTCTTCCACCGAGAGCCCTTCTTGTGTCGCGATATGACTCAACCAGCGTGTGATGTCGGCCAAAGGGATGCGCCGGAAGTCGAAGCGCTGACAGCGTGAAATGATAGTGGCAGGGATCTTGTGTGGCTCGGTGGTCGCCAGCACGAATATCACGTGGGCGGGCGGCTCCTCCAAAGTTTTGAGCAACGCGTTAAAAGCTGGCTCAGTCAGCATATGCACTTCATCAATGATGTAGAACTTGTAACGCGCTTCATTTGGTCGGAAGCCCACCTTGTCGCGCAGATCACGAATCTCATCTATGCCACGGTTGCTAGCCGCGTCGATCTCGATTAGATCGATTAAGCTGCCCTCATCCACGGCACGGCAAATGCGACACTCGCCACAAGGTTTTTCCACACCTTCACCTTCGCAATTCACCGCTTTTGCCAGCAGCCGCGCCATAGTGGTCTTGCCAGTGCCACGCACGCCAGCAAACAGGTAGGCATGGCTGATACGACCGCTGGCAAGAGCGTTGCGCAGCGTACGTGTCACATGTTCTTGCCCGATGACCTCATCGAAGGTGCGGGGACGCCATTTACGATAGAGAGCCAGCGTTGCCATACCATCTCCGCTCAAAACGGACTGTTATGCATTGCCTAGTGTACCACTCCGACCCGTTTTCAGCAAAGGATTCTTTACAGCACGAACAAGCCTTCTGGGAAAAGGTGCTGGCACGCTTTATCGAGAAATCGAATACGAAAAACCAGCCCTCTGCAATACGATCGTGCTACTATGTGCCCGCGCCGCGGAGGCAAAAAACAGCAGGCCCACAACACATTGGGACGCAGCGGCAACACCACTGGCACCAAGATTTTACAATTGTACACAGGTACCGAGGGGATGGACAGTCCGTTGTGTCTCAAAGTGGCCGCCGACAAGCCAACACTACTGGCAAACTGGTATCATCGTTACGAGAATACCTGTTACGAATGGGGCATTCCAACCAGGATATGATGTGAAGGGATTCATAACTTCAGCTGTGCCGCGCAAGGTATCACCAGATGCTTCACCGCGCAGAATCCATTGGGGCACTACGATAGTCACAGACATTGACACAAAAAACACTATCTGATCGGATGCACTGTCATATGACAGTCGACAGCCTTGCTAAGTATTCCGACATAACCTGCCCCATGCGCTGAGAACTGATAAAATCGGTTCCATGTCAGCCACAATGTTCTATTTTCTCCATTCCAGAGTAAGAACAACCTCTCCAGGAGGCCGGATACGCGTGATCAGCCTCCTGGAGAACTCCACGGTGTGCGAAACAACCCTTAATACCTACATAGGTTACTTGTACATCTTGATCGTGAGACTGACAGGATCTTCCTGCTCTTCGTCGATCACAAATTCTTCCGCGATGACCGGCTGATATCCTTTTGCCGCCACAACCACGGCGTAAGTGACATTGCGTTCCAGCTTCTTAGGGCATGTAAATTGCCCACGGGCGTCTGTCATGGCTGCGGTATAGACGTCTTCCTCAGGGAACTCATTTTCGGCCCACTCTCGGACTCCTACACCAGGATTGAGCACAATAAACCCTGCTTTGGCAATGGGCTTCTTAGTCTTGCCATCAATGACTTTGCCTTGCACTGTCACTGTCTCGACAGCCTGCTCCTCCTCTTCCTCTCCGAAGTCCCAAATATCCTCAACGTCCGTGCCCTCCTCTTCGGCTACCTCTTCTGTGGGCTCTTCGGTCACTTCCTCTTCCGTGGGCTCTTCTTCGGTGGGCTCCTCCAGATCCTCAATATCCTCCTTGGTACCACCGCCTACAGTGATCTCACCCTTGCTAGCCAGCTTCTTGTTTATGAACCATTTGACTTGATAAGCTCCCTCCGGCAGCGGCGAACGATCTTCGTAACCGATATACCACCAAAAGAGACCAGGTTTATTGGTCGGTGACTCCTTCTGGCTGTCACTGAATATGGGCTCGGTATCGAAGCCACCGTAGTAGTACACCACGCCGATGGTGGTATTCTTGGGAATGCAGTTGTATTCAAAACCGGAGGCGATCACAGTCGTGCCAGTAGGGTATCGCTTCACAACCTTGTCCTCATAGACATTACCCTTCTTGTCAGTTGCAAACCACAAGGCAGGGTCGCTGATCTGCATTTTGGTACACCCAGCAGCTGCCGGCAGTGCATCATCCCCTATCAGTGTGGTTCTACTTGCCACAGTATACCAGCGCGGCGTGCTGGCGAATGCGCCCAACACAGAGACCGATACCAAGATGAGAGTACTCAGAATAGAGAGGAAAACCTTTGTTTGAGTTTTCATCATGATTTACGTCCTTTCCTCAAAATGTCAGCCGTTCCACAAACTGTTGAAACAACGGCTCCACATCAGGGAGATCATCCGGTGTGGTGAGCAATGTGATCACGATGGCACGATTGCCGTCCACCACGATGTAGTCCTCGCCTTCCACCAAACGCGGTGGGGTTTTCACCAAGGTCATTGGATCAACATAAGCAAAACGTTGCCACAGCGCCGGTTTGCCTTTGAGGGTGGTCTCTTTCGATTCCAGAACTTTGTAAGCGGCAAAGTCACTACCACGCTGTACTGCCAATGCAGCTACTACCTGCTGAGCTCCCTCGCCAGCCTGTAAATCCATTGTCTGGATGGCAAATTCAGCGCCACTACCCAGCACGTCCGCGACACGGAACACGTCACCCTCACGTGTCGCCACGCCGTAATGGTCCGGGTAGATCCCCTTGAACTCTGCTACTTCGAAGGTCTTGACACCACCAGTGATAGAAAGCCATGCGACGATCCCTACGATGATGAAGACGACGAACAGGGCGATGGTGGCAAAGTTAGACTGGCGATCACCCAACTTTGCGTCCACCGCCACACGCTGCCCCTGCGCTTGCGTGCGCGCAATGTCACGCTGAATGAGCAACGCCACGACGATGGCCACAATTAAAGCCAGTGCGCCAGCCAAGAATAGCCCGCTGACGGTCGGCAATGTGGGCGCGACTTGTCCCATAATAATATCGCCTGTCTCCAACCGACTGCGCAGAATGGTAAACAGCCCGTTCAGCAACGTGGCGACAACGAACCCGAGTGGCAACCATAGAACACGTTCGCGCTCTAGCTTAGCGCGTCCCAGGAAGTAGCCCAACACACCAGCAAAGGCGGCATGCGCCAATGCCACTTCTGCTACTGTTACTTCGGCATCGCCCAGTGCTGCACCTCCACTTGCCAGAATAAACTGAATGTTCAGCGCTGTGGCATAGCCCAGACCTGCCGCTGTGCCATATACCATTCCATCGCTGCGCTCATCGAACTCGTCCGTGTCATAGATGAAGAGACGCACGGCCACATAGATGAGAAAAATCTCGATCGCCCCTACTACAAAGATCGAGCCCAGTACCAGAGAAACGGAACTGCGATACAACCAATCCGACACACGGAACAGTTGATCGCTCACTGGGATACCGATCGCGCCTGCCAATGCCAGCCCTACCAGAAAGATCTTGAACACCTCCTTCTTCGGTTCTGGCTCCAAGCGATCTTGCACGTAGAAAAAGATTAACCACAATGCCGCCGGAACAAGTGCCAGCAGCACACCTACAACCAGCAACCCTGTCCCACTGAGAGCCGGTTTAAAAGCACTTTCCAGCCCGATCACGATACCCACAAATACCAATACACCAACAACTGCCAGAATGGCCGATTGCCACCAAGCTGCTCGCTGTCTATTTACTCCCGGTTGTTCGCTCATGGGCACTTACCCTCCTTGGGGAAACCAATTCAGATATCTGGTTGTGGACTACAGAATATGCAGCTGGCAGAGGCGATGAAATTCATAAAATATTATAAACCAAATTGGGCAATTTGACAATAGTTTTTCCAAAATACATTGCAATTGGGGTCAGCAACAATATCACTGTTCACTTTATGTAAAACTAAGAAGGTCTTTTGAGCGCTCTCTTTTTCGTATTTCCTGTTGACAGGCCACCTGCCAGATGGTACACTGGGACACAGGTAAGGGACACATATACTCTCCCAAACATGACGCTACTTACCAACCCAACTTCGACCCGAAAGGCGTAATCGACATGGATTCCCGAGGAACCTACACATACACCGAGATCACCTCGCAGCCGGTCGCTTGGGCTGAGGCCCTCCGTGAAGTAAAGTCCCATTCCCCCCAGCTGAGGAGGTTCACCCCATCTTCATATTCCCAACTCCTATTCACCGGTTGCGGCAGCACCTATTACCTGTCCTTGGCCGCCGCGGCGCTGGCTCAGGCCTTCACTGGGGTGATATGTCGCGCGTTACCGGCCTCAGAACTATTGCTTTACCCGGATTCCGCCTACCCGGGCAATGGTACTCAAACACTGTTGGTTGCAGTATCAAGATCAGGTACCACTACTGAGACGTTGCGTGCGGTGGAACGCTTCAAACAAGAGAGGCGTGGAAGTGTAGTGGTGGTCTGCAACTATCCTGATTCTCCTCTGGCAGCGATGGGAGATGTAGCTATCCTCATTCCCGCCGGCCGCGAGGAAAGTGTGGCTCAGACGCGATCGTTCGCCTCTATGTATGTTGCTTGTGTTGCGATGGCTACTGTGTGGGGTGAGAAGAATGCTGCGCTCGATAGCCTTGACCAGCTGCCTGCCGTCGGAGAGCGGCTACTGCGTGACAACGAAGTATTGGCAAAGCAATGGGGCGAGAACACTGCGCTAAACCAGATCTTCTTCTTGGGGTCAGGACCACGCTATGGACTGGCATGTGAGGCAGCACTGAAGATGAAAGAGATGTCCCTTACTGTGGTGGAACCTTTCCACTTCCTCGAGTTTCGCCATGGCCCCATGTCTATGGTAACGTCGCAAACGCTTATAGTAGGACTGCTTTCCGATGCGGCGCGTGCTCACGAGGAGGCAGTGCTCAAGCAGATGGCAGGGATGGGCGCGCACACATTGTCCCTTGCGGAAAGTCACGCGGATGTCTCATTTGACTCTGGAGTGCCCGAGCCGATGCGTGGCGTACTATACCTGCCTGTGCTCCAACTGATGGCGTACTACAGAGCGCTCAGTAAGGGACTGGATCCGGACAGACCGCACAATCTTTCCAAGGTTATTGAGCTGGATGGTGTCTAGTCCTTCTAAAAGACCCGCTGTGGTATGCTTCGTAGCCCGCAGTGGTACAGGCAAGACCACGTTTTTAGAAAAGTTGATCCCACGCCTCAAGGCGCACGGACTGCGCATCGGGGTACTTAAGCACCACGCGCACGCGACCGCGTTCGACGTGCCCGGAAAGGACAGCTACCGGATGGCTCAGGCTGGCGCCGATGTTGTGGTGGGTGCTTGCGCAGCCCAGGTGGCAGTGTTCTACCCAGCAAATGGATCACCTGATTTAGAGGCACTGATAGACCAGCATCTGTGCCACGTTGACCTGATCCTAGTAGAGGGCTATGGACAAAGCCGGCACCCCAAAATCGAAGTATGTCGGGCAGCGCATACAACGCTTGACGACAATGGCTTGCCCCGTCTGATCTCACAGCCCGAGGAGTTGCTGGCTGTGGTCAGCGATTGTCCACTCAACGTTCTGGCACCTCGCTTCGACTTGAACGACGCCGAAGGCGTGGCTAACTTCTTATATCAGTGGATGCAATCGAGACCACGCCCTCACAGCGCTTCGCGGATGGACAAACCAGAGGACTAACAACTTTCCTCATCACTGCGCCTGCCCAATATATAGCATACGACCAGCACTACGTCCAAACACTTCTGGGAAGTAGAACTCCCAGGCCAAGGTAGGAATAACATGAAAGTCGCCCGGTGTAGTGGCTCGCATCACATAGCTGTACTCGTATGTCCCCTCGGGCAGGTAATCGGCGAACAGCACGACCTTCTCGTCGCGTAGCTCGCTGCGACTATACCAGTTCCACCAATGCCAAGGGAGCGAATACTCTGCCTCTGGTACAGCGCGGTACAGCTGTGGTCGTGCAGCAAGTAAGCTGGTAGTAGCCAAACCAAGGTCAATTGCCTCTGCACCGGCGGGTAGCATGTCCTCTACCACCAGATAATGTAGATCGTTTGGGGCGATAATCGTGAGGTTAACCCGGATCAAATCGCCAACCTTTGCCTCTTTGATATCCGGGCAACGGGCTCCCTGATTGCACGATGCGAGTGAGAAACGTCGCTGTACTATGATGCCACGATTTACAGGAGGCAGCTCCTCGACCGGCAGGTACACCTGCAAATGTGCCGTATAGTACAACTGACCCGGGCCGGCGTTGCGTGTGATAATGAGTTGATTGGCAGCCTGTTGCAACAACTCAGCAACATCCACACGGATTTGCTGACCACGTTCCACTGTCTGCTCGGTGACCTCAGCATCAGCCAGCTGCTGTTCGTTAAGCTGCACAGTGTAATGATAAGCAGCTTTCAGCTCACCCGTGTAGCGCATCCAGTCGGTGAGCGCAATTAATGCCCATGCGGTCTCCTGGGTAGTGGACCACACGTCGCCCTTGCGCGCGACCATTAGCCATCGCACGACGTTAGGGATCAGCGCGTTGTCAGGATTGAGGCGCACCAACGCATCGAGCACGATTGCAGTTGTCCGTGTGTCTGAGTTCATCGCCCACCAGTCGGTCTCCGCTTCCCTCCAATGGGCACCAGTAGCACTTAGAATGACAGCGTTGTTAAAATCGGACAACAGCGTGTTGACCCAGCCTGAGCCATATCCTTGCAGCTGTAGTGCCATTGCCAAATAGGCACGTGCGTACAGGCTAAGGCGAGCTCGGTATGTGTACAACTCCTCAAGGTATCCGAAGGGAGCTTGACCTGCCTCGGCCAGCACATACAGTATCCAAGCTTGCTGGTTAGCTTGATACTCTCGTTCCAGCTCCTGCAAAGGTACCAAGCGAGTGTGCAGAAACTCCAGGCCTCTCTGTAACACATCCTCGCTTACCGAGAAGCCGGTCTGGCGCGCCATCAGCAGACCAAAAACGACATAAGCGCTGACATGGGGGTTGCTTTCACGATTAGGCCACCATCCCCAACCACCATCGCCATTCTGATGAGTGTACAACTTACCCAGCGCTTGCTCAACCAGACGTGTCAGCTTGTCGGCCAGATCGGGTCGAGCGATGCCCAGTTGCTGCAGCGCGCGATAGGTTAGCACATTGGGTAAGAAACGGCTGACGGTCTGCTCAGTGCACTCATAAGGATAGTGCTCGAGATAGGTCAGGCCTTCGCGGATGCTGGCCGCCAGAGAGGGGTCGATGCGCACCTGAAGCGATCCGCGTCGACCATCATACTTAGGCGGCAGCACAATCAGTTCGGTGATTTTGCCCTCCCCGGCTAAGCTACCAGCAGTACCCACAACGTCGGGTGCTGAGTAACGATAAATGGCCAGTGCGCCTTCCGGGCCAGTTGCTAACCTAGGTTTACTGGCATCGCTGTAGACGCCACTCCGATCAAGGACAGCAAAAACCAAATCAGCGTAGGGGGCATCGGTGATTCGAGCATTCCAGGTGACAGTTTCCTCACGGCCAGCTTCAATGCGCACCGTCTGTGTTGCTGCATCTTGTAGCGTGATACCGGTTGCCGAGAGGCTTACCACAACATCCAAGGCACTTTCCGCGTTGTTGCTCACTGCTGCACCTAGGACAACGCGATCTTCTGCGACCATGAAACGTGGCGTAACAGGTCGAATGAGCAAGGGCTTGGTAGCGATCACTTCTGTCAACCCCTCGCCAACTTGAGTCGCCGCATTGATAGCCAGACCCCGTATCACCCACGTAGTGATGTTGTCTGGCAGACTGATGCTTATCCTCGCCTCGCCGCGCTGATCGGTCATCACCACTGGGTTCCAATAAGCTGTATCGGCGAACTCTTCCCGTAACGTCACTCCAAAGGGCACGGCTGCCTTTGCCTGGTCTGCCTTTTCCGAGGGCGCGAGCGCAACCATTGCGGTGGGAACTGGGGAAGGCACGCCCTCTTCTGCCATTTCAGCCCTAGGTGCCATATATCCCAACTGCAGCTCCATTTCCTCCAGCTGGCGGTTTGCTGCGATTGCCACCGTGGCAGCAGTGCTAATACCCACCCCACGGCGAAAATAGAACCCCTCCCGCAATGCATTGAGGGGACGTGGCATCAGACTGAGCACAGACTTATCCACCACATCGAGCGAAAGTTCTGCTTGGAGCGGTTCCCCGCGCCAGTCGGTGACTTTGATAGCACAATCTAGTGTGTCCCCAGGCATAACTCTGCCCTGCACTGGCGTAATGGTCACTCGGAGCTCTTGCCGCTCAGTAGATACATTCAGAGGTAACAGTCCCACCTTGTAATCAGCCGGACGACCATCCAGCTGGGTTCCTTTGACCAGCGCAACGGAAATGTAAATATTGGGCGCATCTGATGGCTCGATGGGTAACTGGTAGACATAGCTGTTTGTTTCCAGATAGATCACTTCATAACGTCGGATGCGATTGCGCTCCACAGTAACCAGTGCGTAATGCGGTTGTTCATAGGGCGAAGGAATAAGTACCTCGGCGACCTCACCCGGTTTGTAAGAAGACTTGTCAGAGACCAAGTTGATGCGATCATTGTTCTCGCGACGCCACGTGACGCTCTCCTTGCCAGTCGCCCAGATGAACACACTGGCGCGGACCTCACGTCCAGCGTCGTCTTTGCCCAGAACTACCAGACGATATGTACCAGCTTGAGGTGGAGTGAAGGTAGCTACTGCCTCTCCCCGCTCGTCGGTGACCACCTCTACGGTGTCGATCCAGCTATCTTTCTCCTGATACTCCCAGCGGCCACCCCACCGTGAATCTTCAACATAGACATTGTCCCACTCTCGCTGATAGACTTGTAGCTGCAGTTGTTTCCCCGGTAGTCTCTCGCTCTGCCAGTCCACCGCCATCAGATCAACAGAGAACGGTTCACCAGCTCGGCCGACATACCGACGCGTGCGCAAACCAGCGTAGAAGTCACCTTGGTGTAAGACCAAGTCGGAACGACCTGCAATAACCTGATTGTCCCGACCAGTCACCGACGCTTCAATGATCAATCGTGTACTGCGTTGGATGGGCTTGCCATCCTGATCCACAAGCTGAGCTGGGATCGAGATTCGGAAGCGACCAGTGTCATCGGTTGTGCCATCACCTCTCAGGATAGGCGTAGGAGGACGTGGCGGACGCCACCAACAGTCGAGGCACTGCCAAGGATCGTCCGTCTCCGTGAAAGTATAGCCACCACCCCAAGGTGGGCTGAATATATAACGCTCTGCCAAGAGGTTCCACTGCACCGGCGCCTGCCTCACCGCGCCCCCAAAGAAATAGCTTACTTCCACAGTAGCTTCCGAAGGGGTACCCAAAACCGTTTCTGAGACGGATGGGGTCACCGTCACTTGAAACTCGGGTGGGCGATAAGCGGCCACCTGGAAGGTACTCTGAAAGTTGCGTCCGGCGAATTCGGCACTGATGGTGTAAGGACCAAGAAACGCTCCTTCTTCCAGCTGCAAGCTGGTCTCAAAAGTATCATTCTCATTCAAGGACACATATCCCTCGAACACCACCTCGTAATTGGGGTCGGTCACAGCCAACTTGAGCTGGTCAGCGTCAGAGAGAGCATATACTGCATCGTCCTCGGAACGCAATGCGCCTTTCAAATATACCGTCTGGCCGGGTCGATAAATGGGACGATCGGTGTAGAGCACCACGCGCGCCTTGCTCCAATCATAGGCGGTGGGTAAGCCGAAATCCCATGCACTGGTACCACGTGCCCAACGGCTGGAAACAGCAGCGAAGGGCTGTTCAGTGTAGGCAATTAACTCACGATATCCTTCCCCGTCTAAAGCGAACTTCGCAATGCCCTGACCATCTGTCGTTTGCGTCCCCAATCGCCTTTCGCTGCTGACATCATAGAGTTGTACATCCAATGCCTCGACTGGTGCCCCGCCAGCTAGGTCGGTTGCCCATACAAGAGCATCATACGGGCCATACTTCAACGTCAGATTGAATGCCGAGACCACCAGCACGTGCAGGCGATTCCAACGATAGCGACGTTCCTCGGGCAGTTGAGGAGAATCGACGCGCAACAAATACAAGCCAGGCTCCAGCAACCCACCACCTTCAACTAGATCAATGCGTGCATAGCTCTGCTTATTGAGCGGTGCCTCGAGGTGCTCGTGCCAGCGCCTCACCAATGCGGAACGAGGAGGACGATATTCATCCCACTGCCATTCTGGGTAAGTGATCATATCCGGAGTAAGACGATAAAGGGCCAGATCGAGCCGGGAAATGTTCACGAAAGCCACAAGAACACGGGCGGGCGCTCCGGCATCGTAACTGCTTACCAACGCAGGTGTGAGGAGGCGAAAATCGGGCAACAACGCTGCCGTGCGAAAATACACGGTGAATTCTTGGGTTGTCTCATTGCCATAAGGGTCGCGAATACCTGGCGAGATGGTGATCCAATACTCTGTCGAAGGTTGCGCACCGAACTGGACGACAAAAGCGTGATCCCACTTGTTGTAATAGGTCATCACCTGAGATGCAGTTATGTTCGGACTAAACGCCAGACGTGGCAACACGGAGGAGGGGTCAATCTCAGTATTGAAACGGATGACAAAACTGGTATAGGGATCAGCGGCCTGCTCTCCGTCACGTGGGTGTGTGCTCACAATTTCGGGCAGAGGCACCGTTCTGAAAGTGAAAGAGTAATCCTGCCTCATACCATGGACACCGCCTGCAGCCGCGCGCAAACCGCGCGCAAGTTCGGCCCGATAAAGCGCTGCGAATTCCAGCTGGCGGGTTGGGGTGAAATACAGCGTATTCCTCACCACATGCAAATCGCCTGGTACCTCCTCAGAATCCCGCGACAGGCGAAATGAGTCAGCAGCTGAGACAGGATCGACAGGCATGCTAAACTGCACCTGAATCTGGGGTTTGACACTTACCATCTCGGCGCCATCGGCCGGCTGTGTCGCCACCACGACGGGAGGTGACGTGCTGAACGACCATTCGTAATCTGCGGCCAGTAATCCACCAGTTGTATCAGTGAGGCCGCGCTGCACCCTAACAGTGTAAGTGCTTCCGCCCGCTAAGGGTTCAGCTGGACGAAACACGTACACTGAAGTGTTGATCCACTCACCCTTCCCGGTGACGGGGGGTTGCACTTGCAAAGGTTGGGGAAAATTCTCCTGCTCGGCCAGCGCTGCGAGCGGCACCACAGGACGGTTGAACATCACTGTGATCGCTAGATTTGTTGGATCAACATCCTGAGATCCATTGGCCGGGATAACCTGTGTCACCTCGAGGAATCCAACCGCTGCAAAATGCAGGCGGAACGGTTCGCGCAGTGGTACCTTCTCGAGCGAGCGCGCATCCGAGGAGATGATTACCTCATATGATTGGCCGCGATCCCACAGAGAATCCGGCTGAAAGCGCAACGTGCGCGCGTCGATCCATTCGAAGCGACCATTGACTGTGGGAAAGAGCTGAAAAGCTCCCTCGACTGATCTCTGATCCATTGGTTGATCGAAGATGACCTCAATGAAAGCGTCCAGAGGTATCTCTTCGCCAGCTTCAGGTGTGCTCTGGATCACCCTAGGTGGAATCAATATCTCCTCCACATACATGTACTCCGGAAACGTTTTCGGGAGAGGCAGAGATCTTATTGGATTCTCAGTATTGGAGAAACCAGAGTGAATAGGCGGTCTTGCTGGATATAGATGAGCTTCCTGTGCAGAGAAACCGACCGCAAGCAGGCTCAACAATAAGAAGGCGGTTACTCGGAGTCTCATTAGCATCTCCTCCCTTTCGGGGTACAAGGCTACCACGCCTTATGCATTCTATTTTCAGGACGACACGCCCTCTATGCGTGTTCCCGCACTGCAAGCCAGCTCCCTGAAGCATCTGAGCTAAGATCGAGCAACCCTTTTGAAGACTCCCCTATCCTCCCGATGACAAATGTATCCTATCTTCCATATAGGCTCGAATCGTAGGAATAGCTGTGAGCTTTTCATAGAAGAAATTGTTGACCAGGTTAATAACCTCATTGCGTGCTGCTTCCACCTGAGAGGATGCCAGGGCGCTTTTTTCGCACCCAGCGATACTATCTCGCAAACGCAGCAAATAGCGCACAATCTCGACCTCTTTCTCACCTTCCAAGGCACGAGTCACAGCAAGTATGAGCTCATCAGCCTGAGATACCACCGTTTTGGCAGGGATGGTAGAATGGGGCGCGCAAGCTTCCTCCACGGTGCGGATCAGTGCCCAGACCTGATACAGCATCGCCGCCGGTTCGTCAAAGAGCTCCCGCAAATAAGCAGCCTCATCATAGCGTCCGGTCAGCCGAAAGATATTGTACATGCGCTTGGCAGCCTTCCCGTAATTGACATCCTTGACAAGATATTTGGTCACTTCTCTCTCCAACTGAGCAACGTAATCATCGAGAGCACTGGTGCTCATATGGCGTACCAGCTTAGAGAAGATAGGGATTGATTCAGCCTCGAGATAGACCTCTTGGAAATAGGGATCAAGATAACCATCCAGAGGTGTAATCGTGCCATCAGGCGACTCCCACGTTACATCCAACATGTTGCTTGCATTGGAAACAGTGGCACGGACTGGATCTGCAACCACCCAGTCGAGCTTGCACCAACCCGGATCGAACGACACCTCATCCCATGTAATATTAACGGTTGAATCATCTGGCCGAGATGCCACAATCACCCCACTGCGAATTTCATCCGGTTTCCACGCAATCGGTGTGCCCTTTTTCGCAAGGCGCCCATCCCGTACAACATCGCAGGGATAGTTACCAAATTTTACCTCAATCAAGCGATAGGTTTCCCCCGCCATTGTGCTCAGTGCCTTATCGCGCATTAACCGGGAGAGTATCTGACACGCCTCCTCGCGTGTCACCGCCCTTATGTTCACCCTTTCAAAATAGTCAAGGTCACCGGGATAAGTCTGAATGCGAGATTGAGCGGCCGAACCGGACAGTGCCAGTGCGGTCTCAACTTGTGGGGGATCATTAGCGAATTCGACCAACTGGCCTACTTGACGAAAATAGGCCAGCTCAGCAGGATCGAAATCCAGCATGCTCAAATGATGACCAAAGATCCCACTGGTGGGATCAACCACTAGCTGTTTGGCCGACGACTGCGAAGATGCAATAGCAGCTAACCACTGCAGAGCCTCTTCCTCGTCCATCTCGACACCTAAGCGCTGCGCTGACTCGATTATGCGGCGCAAATCGGCTGCTGGCGTACTGTTGCCCTGTTCTGTCATAAGGTATCCTCCTCTCAGGTCGATACTTCTTATTCATTCATTTGTTGTGCTGCGCTCTTGCCTCAGCCAACAGTAGACGGAATAGCTCTGCCTGCAGTAGTGCATCATCGAGAGCATGATGAGCCAGCTGCCGACCGCCCAGATAACGTCGTGTCAGTTGGCGCATAGAAGTTTCGCACCATCGCCGACCGCTCATTCCCATGTAGAACGACTTGATGTCTAACGCAGCGTGGCCAAAAGGGTTGTACCCAAGGAAACGGTGAAAGTAGTCGTTGACGAACATCCAGTCGAACGCAGCATTGAATCCAACGAACAAGGGCCTCCTCCCCTCTGTCATTACGGATTTCAGCCAATCCGCAAAGCGCAGCATCGCCTCAGCTGGGGGCAGGCCCTCAACGGCCAAACGATCCAAGGACAATCTGTGTATTCTGGCTGCCTCAGGTGCGGAAGCAGTGCTCAGGGGGCGCAGCTCAACATAGAAGTACTGTGTGGGCTCGTAGACCAGGCAGGCACCAATGGCAAGAAGAGAGTATGTTGAGGGAAAAGGACCGGACGTCTCGACGTCCACGGAGACGTAACATTCTAAGTCCGGACATAATTCCATCAGGCCAGATCAGTGAAGACTTAGAGGCGGATAGTCCGCTGATGCAGCAACACCGCAGCTATAATACCAGCAACGGAGAGCATCGAAAGCGACCCGGCCGCCGCTCCAATCAACATCCAGCGACGGCGCAACGCTGCTACACGACTTTCCCTTTCCGCTGCCATACGCTGACTTGCTGCTGCTATCAGACTCTCCTTGAGGCGCGACCGGAATTCCGCCCGCGGAGGTACAGGAACCAATGTCTTCTGCAAGTGTTCTGTCAGGCTTCTCAATCTGGCGACATCAATTCTCTCGGCGGGCGGAAGATATCTTGCCTCTTTGTCGTCCTCAAAGAGAACAAAGGTCAAGCTATCAATGCGAGCTTTGATCTTTCCTGCTAGATCTCGCATGGTGATGTTTATTTGCTATCCTTTCTGCGTCCTAAAAGCGCTTTTTCGAAGGACTTCTTAGATGCACTCAATGTCACCGATCTCCGGCTGCATCATTCCTTCTCAAGCATCTCGCGTAACGAAAGTAAGGTACGATAGTACAACGATTTGATCGCACCCTCGCTACGTCCCATAATTTGTCCTATTTCAACGTTTGATAAACCTTCGACGAACTTAAGAATGAGCAACTGCTGGCGATCTTCGGGCAGACTACGCACCGCTGCAAGCAACCGTTCCTTTTCCTCTTCACGTTCGCTCAATTGCTGCAGCTCTTCTGGATGCCCAAGCGGTGTGTGCAGCATTGCCTCTTCTAATGAGACAAGCCGATGACGCTGTCGATCGCGATGCCAGTTGACCACCAAATTATGGGCAATACGATACAACCAGGCTGAGAAAGGCGCACCACGCGGCGTGTATTCCGCAATATGGTTCAAGGCACGATAGAACGTGCGCGCCGTCAAGTCTTCGGCATCGTAATGGTTGCCCACCCGATAGTATATATAACTGTAAATCTTACCGACGTAGCGCTCATACAAGAGGCCGAACGCTTCAGGGTCACTTCTGGCGCGCTCGATGAGAGCATATTCATCCGTTGCCATGGGGTGCTCTTAGCAGACGGCCCCGATACTTCATAAAATAAAAACACCTAAGGGGCCTAACCGTTGCGTTATATTATGATAAGAGCAAACCTTTAACAAGGCAAGAAACATCTCTCGCTCTTCAACAGACCTGCTCGTGAAAAGCAAGAAAGAGAAGATGACCATTTTCGTTCACCTCTATTGGATGAGATGAGACACGTTACGCTGGCATCGCTACTATGTCAGCGCCATCGGCGGCGTGGCAGATGTAAGCTTTAGGTACAATGTTCGTACGCGAGCGGTAGGCGGCAGCAACCTCATCAGCGAATTGGTATGCCGCATCGGCCTGCACAAGTGCCACGGCACAGCCTCCAAAACCTGCCCCCGTCATCCGCGCGCCATAACAGGCTGGGTGTTCCAGAGCACACTGTACCATCACGTCGAGCTCCACGCTAGAGACCTCGAAATCATCGCGCAAACTGTTATGACTCGCCTTCATAAGCTCACCCAGCTGGACGGCATCACCGTGTTGCATCGCTTCGCAGGCCTGCTGTGTGCGCGCGTTCTCAGTTAGAACGTGGCGGGCACGCCGCCGTGTTACCTCATCCAAGCCTTTCGCTCCTGCCTCAAACCGCTCCCACATGATATCGCGCAACGCGGGAACGCCAAAATAGCCTGCCGCAGCTTCGCACTGAGCACGTCGCTCGTTGTAGGCCGAGTCGGCCAATCCACGACGTGTCGCCGTGTCTAGGATCACCACTGCAGTTGCTGGTGGTAGAGGCACCAATGTGCTGTCTAGCGAACGACAGTCGATCAACAAGGCATAATCGGCCTTGCCACATGCCGAGATCATCTGATCCATGATGCCACAATTGACGCCTACCCACTGGTTCTCCGCGCGCTGGCACAGGAGCGCCATCTCTTTCGGTTTCCATTCCCAGCCCGATACAGCGGAGAAGGCGCGTGCCACTGCCATCTCCAATGCTGCAGAGGAAGAGAGCCCTGCTCCAATGGGCACATCGCCGCTGAGCACACCTCGCCACCCACGCAGCGGATACCCCGCTTCCTGCAAAGCCCACGCCACACCCTTAAGATATTCCGTCCACCCACTTGTCGTGCGGCGCAAATCACCCAGCTGGAACTCGGTTGTGCTATTGAAGTCGAGAGAATATGCCAATATGTGCTGGCCACTGAGCGGGCTCAGCGCAATCCAAACCGCTCGGTCTATTGCCATCGGTAGCACAAAGCCCTCATTGTAGTCCGTATGCTCACCGATCAGGTTCACCCGACCCGGTGCGCACACCACAAACCATGGTGGCACCCCAAAACGACGGCCGAACTCCTCCGTTACCCGGGATAAGAGATCCACGGCTTCAAGTACTCCCCTCATAGTGCATATCTGGCAGAGCACGCAAACGTTCCGCAGCCTGCTCGGGGGTCAGATCGCGCTGTGCCTCCGCCAGCATTTCATACCCAACCATAAACTTCCTGACCGTAGCCGAACGCAGCAGAGGAGGGTAAAAATGTGCGTGCAGCTGCCAATGCGAGCTGTCTTCCTCATCGTATGGGGCACCATGCCATCCCATCGAGTAGGGGAAGGAAGTCCGAAATAGGTTGTCATAGCGGGTCAGCAGACGTTTAAGCACATCCGCCAGAGCGTCCCGTTCCGTCTCATTAAGCAGGGACAACTGCCGCACATGACGTTTAGGTAACAGTAACACCTCAAAAGGCCACACCGCCCAAAAGGGAACTATGGCCAGCCAGCAGAGATTCTCTACTACTACTCGCACACCTAGATCCATCTCCAATGCCAGATAGTCTATCAGAAGAGGCACCCTGTGCTCCATAAAGTAAATGGACTGTTGGCGATCCTCCTTGGCCGGCTCATTGGGCAAGGCACTACCCGCCCAGATCTGTCCGTGCGGATGGGGATTGGAACATCCCATCATCTCACCCTTGTTTTCGAAAACTTGCACCCAACGATATGACTGCCCCAGCTCGGCCACCTGTGACGCCCATACGTCTACCACTGCCCGAATCTCTGAGAGGCTCATCTCGGCCAACGTCAGATCGTGGCGAGGTGAGAAGCACACAACACGGCACGTCCCACGTTCTCCTTCAGCGATCATCAACGGATGGGAAACAACACGCTGAGGCGAAACATCGGGGAGCAGAGCTGGAAAGTCGTTGGTGAAGACAAAGGTGCCTGTGTAGTCAGGATTGCGCACACCCCCCGCTCGCACATTGCCCGGACAGAGATAGCAGTTCGGATCATAGCGCGGACGTCCTGCTTCGCCGACATGTTCCACTTGCCCCATCCAGGGACGTTGTGTGCGTTGAGGAGATACCAGTACCCACTCGTTAGTAAGCGGATTGTAACGACGATGCGACCGCGCATATAACTGGGCCTCAAATGCACTGTTCATGATCTTCCCCACAACAATCCGCACGGATGGTGTCCACAATGCAACCTCATGAAACACCATCCGTGCGAATTGATTTTGCCTGGTAGCTAAGCAGCCCTACCGTTCCATTGATGCAAGTGGTGCGGCGCACATTATTCAGGCCATCTCGAGAATCGCAGGCCTAAGAATCGGTTCTTCCTCACCCGGCAGCGTGACCGAGATGACCGGCCAGCCAGGTATTTCAGTCAGAACCTCATTCCTATCCTGACCTACCAGAATAGTATCTTCGGATTTTGTCCCAGTGATGGACGGATTCCAGGCGTATACTTGCCCCACCTCAACGGCATCAGCGAGACCAGGTACTCCAATTGCCTCGCGCCCCTCATAGCCTGCGGGACCTCCTTGATGATGGAGTCGCCATTCGTTGGGGAACCCAGTCTCAACGTAAGCAGCACAGCCTCGCTCGAACACTTCACCTATGGTCCGGCCCGGTCGCGTGGCAGCAATGAACGTGGCATCTATTCGCGCAACGGCCTCCATCTTACGACGCAGTTCCTCCGGCAGACGACCGAAGTACACCAGGCGTGTACATGAACACACCAAGCCACGCTGTCGCCCACACGCGACTAACATCGCGTAACGCTCCAGCCGCCGTGGTGTGGGCAGAGGGTGGCGGAAACTAAAAATTCGCTCATCGGTAGCAATCAGATTGACGATGCACTGTACGCCTCGTCGCTCGGTTTCATACGCGAGTAGCGCGGCGATCTCATACTCGGTCTGTCCTGGTCGCGCTGCTCGAATCGCCTGATCCATGGCTTCCGCCTGTAGACGAGCCAGCGAACGAAAATGTTCTCGCTCCTCCGGCAGCAGGTTCATACGAAGACGAGCCATTTGGACAGCCAGGTTGGTCGCTCCCGGCAGCGGTACATCAGCGCCTACCTTCAGTCCACGCGTCAGCTCTGAGATCACGTTATAGGTCTCATGCCATGGGGTGATGCGAAATTCCCAGCCTTGATCAGCCAGATGTTCTTCTTGCTCCAAGCGGGGAGCCTCGATGTTGTTGGTGACCAGATAACGGGCTGTCGGGGTGATTACCAATGTTGCTTCACCCTCACTGGCAGCCGTGTTGACATAGGAAGCGGCACCGCATGTCGCCCAGGCAAAGCTGCTTACCCGACGCAGCACCAGCGCTTCCAAGCCAGTCGCTGTCAGCATCTCCCGGATTAGTTGTTGCTTGCGCTCGAATTCTTCCACCTCAGTCAACCTCGGCATTGTGATAATACACGTCCCACTCCAGATACTTACTGAATGCCTCATAGACTGACCAAGCTACCCGCGACAAGTTGATTGCTGCATGATGTTCAAAGCCTTTGTCACAGATGTAACGCAACAACTTCTGGAAGTTCCTCACGTACACTACACCCACACCACCAAATGTACGGAGGGGGTCTTCTGTCACTTCACCCTCACCCACATAGGCCAGAATTTTGCCATTGAAGTCGTCCGTCGAAACCCGACAGAAGGTAAAGGGTTCCGCCTTGATGCGCCCTACAATGGTGCCATAGGTGTTTTCATTGCCAACCGCGCCCCCAATGATCGCTTGGTAGTCCATCGTAGGGATATCCTCAGGAGGAATTTCTTTGCCAGACGAAGGATTTACGAACACATCGATCGGCAGGTTCGAGCAGTGGAAGATCACTCCTTTGTCAGGATCATCACCATAGTTGTTGTTCCAGTCGATCAGAGCGCTGGGTTTTCCGCTTGCCAGCACCAAGGCATACATGCCGATCACACCAGCGATGTCTGTCTCACACGCGGAAGGTTTCAGCGCGTTGCTCATAATGCTCATCAGTGTACAGGGTACCACACCATAGAACTCTTCCAAGGCTGTCCAGCATTGAATAGCTGTCGCCACGAGCTGTTGCTCTGTCACCCACTCGTCGAACACCACACCGAATTGTCCCATCTTGACGATCGCTGCATCCGGGACGCCCTTGGTTGAGACATAGTTGCGGATCTCATCGATTTTTGCTTTCAGACGCGGATCCCCTGGTCTCACGCGCTCCGCTCGGCCGATAATCTCCGAAAGGTCAATGGTTTCCACAGAAATACCCGCCCTCTCAAGAAGCTTCTCGCTGAAACGCACTGTGTTGAAAGCGGCCGGGCGTGCACCGACCACCCCAACTCGGATGTTGCGTAATCCGCGCACCACACGACACACACTCACAAAGCGGCGCAAATCGACGCGAAAGCTTTCGCTTTCTGGATCCACCGTGTGCAACTGGGTCAAGCTATACTTGATCCCATACTGACGCAGATTGTTGCACACTGACATCTTGCCACAGAACGAATCGCGTCGGTCCGCCACGGTCATCTTCTCCGCGTCGTCTGGAAACGCATGCACCAAGACAGGCACGTCCAGGCCAGACCAACGCAAAACGTTAGCCACCGCACGTTCATCGCCAAAGTTGGGTAGGGTCACCAACACCCCATCGATGCGTTCGCGATGCTGCTTGAACAAATCAGCACACTTACGCGCGTCACTCAAGCTTTCCACACTTCCAAATGGGGTATCCTCCGTACCTAGGATCACAGGCTCGATACCCTCCTCAGCGAAGACCTTGAGTATAGTACGTCGCCCGCTCTCACAAAGATGGTCAGGGAAGAAGCCTCGATTTCCGACAATGACACCCAGCACTGGTTTGCTCAGCTGTTTATTCATTTTCTATACTCCTTTTTAAGCTTTATCCTATCAAACAAATATAAGTTCCTCACGCAATGCTGATAACCTTTCGTTCAATGAGCCACGCAACCGCCTCGTGGACTGCCTGCAGTGAACTATAACGCGGTTCATAGCCTAGACGGCGACGAGCCTTCTCGATGCTACAGTTGGGGCTGTGGGCGATATGATCCCACGTTTGTTCGGCATCTTCTGGTGTGGCTTGTTTACGCCACTCTTCCCAGGGTAGAAAACGCAAGTTAGCTTCCTGACCGAACCAGTTTGCCACCGCCTCCGCATAACCGCGTAACGTCAGAGCAGCTGGTGACACTACATGGAAACTCTCGCCCACCGAGGCATTCCAACTATGCAACGCTAGCATAAACGCTTGTGCTACGTCATCAGCGTGGACGTGATGCACCGTTTCCAATCCTAAGTTGGGCAAAGCCAGCTCCTCCCCACGTGCCAACTTCACAAATACCTGCGGGTTGAAATGGCCAGCGGGGTTGAGCGGCGCCCAGCCGGTTCCCACGATGTGACCTGGATGCAACACTGTCGCTGGGAACCCGTTTAGCCGGGCTTCCTGCAAGAGATATGCCTCTATCTCCGCCTTCTGAATGCCATAGTCGCCAAAAGGACGGCGTGGTTGGTCCTCTGTAGTCGGCACCTGAACGCTATGGCCATGCACCCAAATCGTGCCACACGACAGGAGATGTTGAACACGCCCGCGTAGAGCCGAAACTAGCTGGCGGGCGCTGGCCACAGTGAAACAAATCATATCGATGACGGCATCCGGCCGTAACTCCTGCACATAGAGGCCAAATGTACCTGCTTGCTCCTCAGCGTCTCGATCCACCGTTAGGCAGCGCACAAACTGCCACGCTTTATGCTCACGATACAACTTGTGCCGACCACGGCTCAGCGCAATCACCTCGTGGCCTGCCTCCACGAGACGCGGCACCAAGTAGCCACCTACGTGACCGGTGGCTCCGATCACTACCACACGCATATTCCATCGCTCCTCATATCACTTGTTGCATTTGTTGTCCGTACTCAATGAGCGCTATCCTTTGGGCGTGCAGGTTTTCATGAGGTGTGGCCATTGGGATTTCGCAGCTTGCCGCGCTGAAAGCGCGTGGTCCACCAATCTCTAGGCATCGCAGCACAGCCGCACGCACTTGCTCGGGAGTACCTTGCAACATAACCGCCACTGGATCAAAGTTGCCACATGTCACTGGATGGTCACCGAAGATCTGCGCCGCCTTCTCTAGGTTCACCATCCATTCGATGTCAATGATGTCCGCTCCACTCTGGGCCATGTAGGGAAGGATACGTGTAGTGTTGCCGCAAATGTGTAAACGTGTGAGCGCCCCCATTTCGTGTACCGCGGCAAAAATGCGCTGCTCGTATGGCAGCGCAAATTCACAGTACATTTCAGGGGCAATCTGCGAGGCAATCGCATCACCCAGCCCAATAATGTCAGCGCCGGCCTCGATCTGCGCCCGCGCAAAGGCTATCTCTACCTGCACACAAACCTCGAGGAGCTCATGCACCCACTCAGGTCGGTCGTACAAGTCAAGCAATAGAGTGTTTACGCCGCGCAGGTCTGCTGCCTCCGCCAGCGCGCCCTCCACCCAACCCATAATCGGCACCTCGCCGCCCACTCGCTCGCGCAGGTAACGCGTGGCAGCGATCCGGTCACTCATGCGACGCCCAGCGAGCGGATCAGGGGGTTTGAGACGTAACAGGTCCGATGGCTCCGCTAGCAACGGCCGAAGGCATACTGGCAGGTCATCCTCAGGGAATATGATCTCCGCGCCGAAATCCGCCGCCTCACGATAAGGGTCAGAAATTGTCTGCACCAAGTCCAAATCAAAAGCTTCCTGAACAGCCAGATTAGCTTCCGCCAACACACGATAGTCTTGGTAATAACGAGAGAGGGGTTGTCCGATGAAATGCACGGCGAATGTCATCATAATATCAAAGTTGGGTGGACGGTCCACCGCCTCCCCGCGCACTCGCTTCATAACCCTTTCGTACGCATTCATTTGAGGAGCCGCCCTCGCTACCAGCGGTGATGGACCAGATTGCGAATGTGTTGGTCGTAGATTTCACGCACCCGAGCCATTGCTTCTGGGCTTAGCGGTGGCAAATCGGCTGCCTGAGCATTTTGTATAGCTTGCGCACGATTCTTAGCACTCGGGATCGTACAGCTTACCGCATCGAACATCAGGATCCAGCGTAATGCAAATTGCGCCATCGTAGCACCCGGTGGGACAAGTGGCCGCAATAGCTCTACAGCTTGCAGACCAATCTCGAAATCCACCCCGGCAAAGGTCTCGCCGACGTCAAACTTGGCACCATAACGGTTGTAATTACGATGGTCGTCTGGGGGGAAAGTGGTCTGCGGGGTCATCTTACCCGTGAGCAGACCGCTAGCCAGCGGGACACGAGCCACAATGCCGACTTTACGTTGCTTCGCCAGCTCAAAGAACACCTCCGCCGGGCGCTGGCGAAATATGTTGAAAATGATCTGTACGCTTTGTAGGTTGGGGTACTCAATGGCCTTGATCGCTTCTTCGACCTTCTCGACACTGACTCCATAATGCCGAATTTTACCCACCTTTACCATATCATCAAGGATATCGAAAACTTCCGGCCGATAGTACACCTCAGTCGGCGGACAATGCAACTGTAGCAAGTCGATCGTGTCGACCCCAAGGTTTTTCAGACTGCGATCAACGAAGGCATTGAGGTTCTCACGGTTGTACCCATCTGCCACATGGGGTCTGAGTCGCCGTCCTGCCTTGGTGAGAACGTACACCCGTTCTCCCGGCCCGCGTTCTTTCAACACCTGAGCGATCAGGCGCTCACTACGTCCGTCTCCATAGACGTCCGCCGTATCGATTAAGTTGATCCCCTGGTCAAGAGCGGCATGCAATGCTGCGCGTGCATCTTCGTCGCTTACCTGCCCCCAATCACCCCCGATCGCCCAAGCACCAAAGCCGATCTCAGAAACCTTCCAGCCAGTGCGGCCAAAATCGCGGTAGTTCATAATAAACCTCCTTGTTTTACGTCATGGTGGCTATGAAGAAACTAGCTGGTTCCACTGCCGACCAGGGCAGCATTCACAGTTCCGCTTCGCAGCGAACTCTCCTGATCTCCCATTGGAGTCAACCACCATATGATATGCACGCACCCTTCCACGTGCAAGTCGCCATTTCTCTTACTCATAAGTTTCCCCGAAGAGTTAACATGCACCGCGGGCAGGATAATTTCTATCCTTTCGCGCACACAGGTATAATTTTGTCTTGGAGTACATCCCAGTCACCCCTGACAAAAGGAGTACACATCGCCCATGGCCTTTCCTCTTAGCTACTGTACCGATGGCTACGTTGTGTTAGAGCGTCTCAGGCGCCTCTATGTCCAACGCGATATGTCCATCGTACTGGCCGCGATGGATATCCCCAGTGCAGCCAAACAAGAGATGGCACACCGTCATCCCACCGGTTTCTGCGAATACCCCGATCCTGTCGAACGCGCCCTGTATTGGGATGCCTACCTGCGCGAAAGAGTGGGCATCCACGACGACTCGATCCCTTGTGGTTATCTCAGCGAGATGGATCAAGGACTTTACGGGGGATTGGTAGGTGGCACGGCCCGCTTCCTGAGCGACCCTGAAATGGGTTGGATCTCCTCGATGGTTGAACCAATCCTAAAGGATTGGGACGAGTTCGACAACCTCAAGCCGTTCGATCCAAAGGACATGACGAACGGGTGGCTACGCCGTTATTTGCATCAGATTGAGGTGTTCAAACAGGTTTCGCAAGGCAAATGGGGCATCAGTCACTTCATCCTGATCGACGGTCTCAACTTCGGCTTTGAGCTGATGGGAGCCACAGAGACCTACTTGGCTCTCGTTGAACGCCCTGACGTAATCCGACGTGTGATTGACTACGCTTTTGATCTCAACGTGAAAGTACAGAGCCTATTTTTCGAGCATGTGCCATTAGTCGAAGGAGGCACGTGCAGTAATTTTGCTCAATGGCTGCCCGGACGTGTAGTCTCCGAGAGTGTGGATCCGTTCCATATGACTTCTATAGACCATTTTGAAACATGGGGACGCGAACCGGTCGAGCGCATCCTGAGCGTTTTCGACGGTGGTGTGATCCACATCCACGGCAACGGTCGTCATCTACTGCCCGCTGTCGCCACGGTCAAAGGACTACGCGCACTTCTGTTAGCCGATGACCGCGGTTATCCGCTCGCTTTTGACATCCTTCCCGAAGCGCGCAAGCAAGTAGGAGATATGCCACTTATTATTGCTGGCGTAGAGTATCCTCGCTTTCTCGAGGCGCTCAATGCGCACCAGCTGACCGGTGGTGTCTTTTACAACGTGACTAATGTGCCAGATGCGGATACAGCAAATCGCTGCATGGAGCTAGTGCGCGCATACCAGGCATAACAACTATCCGGGATATTTCCTCAGCGAAATAGATCGAGTTCTGGAGGACGCAGCAGCGCGCGGGCACTGGTTGTCTCGCTACGTTGGTAGGGCAGGCCGCGCACCAACACCACAGGCAGCCCTTCATTTGCCTGCCCCGAGACCAGACTGGCTGCAGCGGCGATCTGATCAGCAAAGCCCACCGTAGTGATCTGCAGAAGACGGCCAAACAGGTCAGGAACCCCACGCAAATCCTGTACCGGCGCCAAGCCCGCCACACCAATCGCAACCCCAACAGTGCCCTCACGCCAAGGACGACCGTGACTGTCGCTGATAATCACTGCCGGCGTGGCACCGGTGAGCTCCCCTATACGCGCACGCAGGATCCGAGCAGAGTGGTCAGGATCGGCAGGCAGACGTAGAACCATTTCAGCACCTGGATCAGCCACATTAGAAGCATCCACGCCGGCATTGGCACATACAAATCCCAACCGGTGGCGCACAACAATGACTCGGGGGGCCACACGCAGCACTTCAGCCGTGTCCCACAGCATGACCTCGATCACCCGTGCATCTTTCCCTGTACGCTCGGCGAGCTCGCGAGCACGCGCCGAAGGTCGCACGGACCGCAACGCTACGAAACGATTCTCAGCACGTGAGACGATTTTCTGCGTCACAACGAGGATGTCCTCATCACATAACCTAATGTCCTCTTCAGTAGTGCGCATCAGTGCCTCGACGATGAGATGGGCTAGATCGTCGCCTGGCTGCACAATCGGGATGCCCACTAGGGGGATCAGGGAAAGCATAAGCAACTAGAAGACAACACTGGATTACGGAATGATAATACAGGGGTTGTTTTGCGAGATCGCAGCGTTGTTAAGTCCAAACAAGAGAACATACAAAGAGCCACTGAATCCTCAACGCTCAGGCTGGTCTTTAGGGCGGACGACGCGAGTGCCATCTTCACCGGATTCGTGTAACGCGATCTTCTCAAATACAGCTATCAGCTGCTCGGAACGCAGGTTGAGTGGCTCTGAAAGGCGCTGGCGCGCCAGTGCAACGTATTTATCGACCACCTCATAGCCAATAAAGCGCCTGCCCAAGTGCCTAGCCACTTTCGTCGTCTGACCGGAACCAGCAAATGGATCCAGCACTAGCTCATTGGGATAGGAGTACATCTGAATTAAGCGGTAAGGTATTTCCTCCGGGAAAGGACAAGGATGATCTAGATAATCCGGCGGCACCGGAGCGATATGCCATATGTTATTGGCAACCTCCATTGTGAAGAGACGATCGATAGAGTAGGCAGCTGCTTTCTTTTCCACCTCGCTACGCTTACGATAGATAGGCGGGCCCGGCTTACGAAAGATCAGGATGTACTCGGTCATGATATTGGGGTAATAATAGCCTGGATAGGGCTTCTGGATGGCAACCCCGGCGCGTTTCACCCCTGCGGTGCACTTGTGCCAAATGATGTCCTGGTGGAACTCCCACCCGGCCGCGCTCAATCGCGCTACCAGGTCAAACGGCGCAGGATAATGGGTGCCGTTCAACAACACGGTACCGATCACCACAGCACAGTACCCACCCGGCCGAGTGACACGTAACACCTCCCTACCGAAAATATGGGCCAGCCAATCCAAGTAATTGGCATAGTCCCGATAACCTTTAGAATATCGGCGCGTGCGGTAGTACTGACGGTTGTCCACGGCATGGATGTCATAGTCGATCGCATTCCAGTAGGGTGGCGAGGTAACTGTCAATGTCACCACGTCATCCGGCAGCTCAATCATATGCTCGCACGAGTGAGCGTAGATCTGATCAACAAATCCACTGTTGCTGCCATGCTCGGCTGCCTCCCCCGTATGATTATTACTACCTCGAGCCATGCTCAACCCCAAGGTATCCAATCCTTCCAGCTTCTATGAAATAATTCCGCAGGGATTCTGCATACCCATCCGCTCTCGTATATGCTAACCAGACTCGCGATCGTCGTGAAGTAGCACAAGGTTTCACCCACGCGGGAAGTATGACCCCCAAGGCTTTCACTTGAGATGTGCTACGGTACCCATCTAATGTTCCACCGTCGCAGCTCTTCTTGAAAGTGGTAAGCGGTCATATCCAGGTGTACTGGTGTGATGGAGATGTAGCCGTTAGATACTGCCCAGATATCAGTGCCATGATCCAGCACGCCGCCCGGCGGTTCGCCCCCGATCCAATAGTAGGGTCGACCGCGTGGATCAACTCGCGACACCAGCTCATCGCGATACACACGACGCCCCAGGCGGGTGATAGCGACTCCTTTGACCTCTTCCCATGGCACACCGGGGAAGTTGACGTTGAGAAACATGTCGCCAGGTAGCCCGCGCTGCGCCACTATCTCCACAAGCTGTGCGGCAAAGCGCGCCGGTCCGTCAAAATCATTCTGCCCAGCAACAGCGGATAGTGCGATACCTGGGATGCCGTTCACCACTCCCTCCACTGCCGCCGCCACCGTGCCTGAGTAGAAAATGTCATACCCCAGGTTGGAGCCCAAATTGATGCCCGAAACGACCAAATCAGGCTTGCGCGTGCTCACACCCAGCCAGGCTAATGCCACACAGTCCGAGGGCGCGCCACTGCAGGCAAATCCTTGCGAACCATCTGCGAGCTGGACCAAGTCGGCGCGCAAGGGTTTGTGCATAGTCTTGGGATGGCCAGAAGCGGACCAGTTATGGTCCGGAGCAAAGACAATCGTCTCGGCAATTGCGTCAATAGCACGCTTGAGAGGTATCAAAGCGGGCGAGTCAATGCCGTCATCGTTGGTGATCAGTACGTACATGCTCAAATTTCCATGTCACGACGTCGCGACAACCAGGCTTCGCGTTTCTTTTTCCCCTTTATCTTTTCCTCCAATACTTTGGGGTCGTGAATAACGGAGAAGGTGCTTGGATCGCTTTCAGTCTTGTTGCCCGCAGCGTCGTAAGCAATGAATTTCAGTGAATGTGTCTCTGTGTAACCCATCCCGGGTGTAATGACCGTCGTGCTCTGCATAATGGTCAGACCACCCGAGAAAACTTGCATGTAGGCGATCGGCACCTCGGGCATAAGTGGGTCGGTGATCGCACTGACCTCTGTTACCGTCACTACTTCCTCTCCGACAATAGTGCCGTCGGGAGCTGTAACCGGAACAGTTGCGGTAACCACTTGGGGCCACTGGGGCACCTTGACATCGGACATTACAATGGTCCAACGCATGTTATAAGGTGCCACGGTCGACTCACCAATCTTCTGGCCATCCAGATAGTATTCCACACGGTCCATCGAGAAATTGTCCACTGCCTCCACCTGGATGTTGACGTACTCGTCGGCCTCCATTTTGTAGACTTTGCCATCCGGCGGATTGAGCAGAGCGACTTCAGGAGGTGTGTTGTCTACCGTCACTTGTACCACAGCACGCTCGAAGCTCTGGTCATGGCGCACAACAGTGAGCTGCAAAGTATAGAGACCCTCTGGCAAGCTGCTGGTATCCCAGAACTCCAGCGGGCCGTTTTGTACTGGACTGCCGTGGTCACCTCCCAGTTGCGTCCACGCCTCAGGATTAAGGCCTTGGCCGTACTCGACCCGGTAGAACGCAAAATTGTCGATGTTAGCATTGCCATTGATAACCACACCACCGCTGACATACTGATAGGGTGCTGGACTGATGATGGCCACCGGTCCGCTTGCCACCGCAGGGCCATATGCTTCATCATACTCGGTTGGCGGTTGAGGTATGTTGTTTTCGCGCACCCAATCAGCCGCCTCGGGGGGATACACTTCGTAAACTCTCTCTTCCACCAGTTCAGGCGGAGTATAGACGGTGGCGAGCTTGCCTGTCTCACGGTTGATGCGGAACACCTGGTGAACCGTGTCGTAGGTGGTTGGTCGAGAACCCTCCAGAAACATCTCAGTGACCGTGCGCGGGCTGTAAGGTGTTGGCAACAGACCGGAGACAGCATCCACCTTCACATCCACCAGACCAGGCGGACGCAAGTACCACTCCTCCGGCTGATCGCGCAGTGCAAAGGCCATCACATCGTGCCAGATAGGTGCGGCACCAGTGAGACCGGTGACATCTTTCATTGGGTCATTGTTATTATTGCCCACCCACACTGCCACCGCAATCTGGGGAGTGAAACCAATCGTCCAGTTGTCACGGAAATCGTTGGTCGTGCCTGTCTTGGCCGCCACGCGGCGATCTTTGAAGTAGAGCGGGCTGTTGCGCCCGAATGCAGGCGCCCGCGCATTGTTGTCTGAGAGAATATCGGCCATCAAATAAGCTACCGCCGGCTCCAATACCTGTTGTGTCTGTGGTTGAGTGTATTGCCAAAGGATGTTGCCCGCAGCGTCCTCAACTCGCAAGATCGCTACAGGGTCGAGTGTGCGATGGCCAGCACGCTGACGCTCGGGTGGCACTGGCTGCCCAGCCATCACCCCCATATTAGCGATCACACCATAGGCATAGGCCATATCGAGTGGTTTTACCTCGCCACCACCCAATGTCAATGCCAATCCGTAGAAATCACCATTCAAGGTAGTAATGCCCATCCGGTGGGCCGTGTTAATCACGTTGCGAACACCTGCTTGTTGCAGCACCCAGACTGCTGGGATGTTATAGCTACACGCCAGCGCCTGGCGCAATCGCACCGGGCCGTGGTATTTACGGTCGTAGTTTTCTGGTACGTAGGGGGGATTGGGCGGGTCAGGGAAAGAACGTCGCACGTCCATCACCATCGTTGCTGGCGTGAGCACACGCTGAGCAAAGGCAGTAATGTAGTTGAACGGCTTAAAGGAGGATCCGGGTTGGCGTCCTGGATCGGCCACACAGACGTTAACGTTGCCGTCGATCTCCTTATTCCAGTAGTCCACACTGCCCACCATAGCCAAGATTTCACCCGTCTTGGGTCGCACGGCTACCACACACGCGTTTGAGGCATTATGACCGCCCTCGGTAAGCTTCTTGATATGTTCACGCGCGATGCGCTCTGCTTCGTTGTTCAGGTCGAAGTCCAGTGTGGTGTACACGCGCAGCCCACCGCGATACACTAAATCTGTGCCGAACATTTGCTCTAGCCGCTTACGCACGTAAATGGAGAAGTGAGGCGCCTTGATGTCAAAACGTTCCTGCACCGGCTTGACCACCAGCTGCTGGGCAAAAGCTGCGTTTGCCTCTTCCTGCGTGATATAACCGGCACGCACCATCGCCTCCAGTGCTAGCTCCTGGCGTTTCTTGGCCTCTTCCGGATTGTCAATTGGATTAAGCGAGGGGAACTGAGGAATAGGCGCGAGCATAGCACATTCGGCCAGGTTCAGCTCACTCACCGGCTTCTGAAAGTACACCATCGCGGCAGCTTGGATGCCATAAGCCAGGTTGCCGTAATGGTTGGTGTTCAGATACCACTCCAGGATTTGTTTCTTCTCGTAGCGACGGGTGATCTCAGCAGCCAGGATCACCTCTTTAATCTTACGTGCATAGGAACGGCGCACACGTTCCTCAGGATCAATGATAATATTCTTAATGAGCTGTTGAGTAATCGAGCTACCGCCCTGGATGGCACCACCGCGCAAGTTCTGAATCAGGGCACGCAACATACCCAGCGGATCGAAGCCGGGATTCTCCCAAAAGTTTTTGTCCTCCAACGCCACAGTCGCGTTGATGCAATACTGAGGTATTTGATCAAGTGTGACATACTGGCGATCACCCAAACGGGGATCGAAGATTTCGTACAGGAGATGTCGACCGGTGCGGTCGTAGATCTTGGTGGTCTCGAAGTTTTGCTGCTCCGTCTCAATGGCACGTGGATCTGGCAGATCTTTAGCGTAATAAGCATAGACACTAAAGGCGGTGCCAGCCACAAGAAGTGTCAACCCACCGCCTAGCGCCACAGTGACCATCGTGACGAAGATAAATATGCGCAACAACCAGGCCCACAATGTGGGGCGATGGCTATTGCGACGCGCCCGGGCGCGCTTGGTGATGATCACACGATGATGTATATCCATATGTCAATCGCTACAAACCCTCCAAAAGCGACGCACCGGCCCATCACAGACCGGTGCCCACCCCAAACCGTATGGGCCCTGCAGGGATCGAACCTGCGACCAACCGGTTATGAGCCGGCCGCTCTACCGCTGAGCTAAGGGCCCAGTCTTAGAGCGGGCAGCGGGAATCGAACCCGCATGACTAGCTTGGAAGGCTAGCGCTTTACCATTAAGCTATGCCCGCACATATGCCCGCCGCTTATCTGTAGACAACGGCTGTAGGCATCACCAAACGACCAGCTCACCGGCGACGGTACGCAGTGTGTATCAAATCCACTCTCTGGTTGATCCGCACCTGCTCAACCTTCACCTAATATATTATACTATCGCGAGGTCTGCTGCGCAAGCGCTCTTTTATCACACGAGGCGTTTTACCAGAGAAACAATGTCCAACGAAGAAAGAACGACGGTGGATGAGTGGCGGAAGCACCTACAAGGGATGCACCAGTAAGGAAGAGACATCTCGATAACATTATCTTATCCATCTCGTGAGGAACCTTCTCACCTCATCAGTATTATTATTTGAGCCGATGCAGCCCCATTATTCTGACAAAACGGAAAAACACTTGACGTGCCTGTAACCATGCGCTACGATGGTAACACGATACGTACAGGAGGATCATCTAATGCCTCAACTTTCCCGGGTAATCTTTCCCGAAGACCGTTACTTTGATCCTGATCCTCGCCAGAGAGCCATCGCTCTCCAGCTGTACGGACTGGTAAAAAACCTGCCGTTGGTTTGTCCTCATGGTCACATAGACGCACGCATATTCGCCGACCCTGACTATTCATTCAGCAATCCAGCCGAGATGCTTGTCATCCCAGATCACTATGTTTTTCGCATGCTGTATTCACAAGGTATCCCGCTGGAACGGCTAGGCATTGCCCGTCGCGATGGTAAGGAAGTAGAACGTGATCCGCGCAGGATTTGGCAGCTTTTTGCTGAGAACTTCTATTTGTTCCGCGCCACGCCGACCGGAATATGGCTATCACACACGCTTTACTCAGTCTTCGGGGTGACACAAAAGCTCACGGGTGAATCGGCCCAAGATATCTACGACCAGATTATGGCCAAGCTGGCCTTGCCTGAGTTCCGTCCGCGGCACCTGTACGAACGCTTTAACATCGAGGTACTATGCACCACAGATGCTGCCACCGACCAACTAGAGCACCATCGTACCATTCGTGCATCTGGTTGGCACGGACGCATCCTCCCTACCTTCAGATTGGATGGCCTGGCCAACATGTACGCAACGGATTGGAGACAACACATTGCAGCATTGGCCGAGGTGAGCGGACGAGAAATCAGCAGCTATAAAGCTTTCATTCAAGCCATTGAAGATAGGCGCACTTATTTTAAAGAAATGGGCGCCCGCGCCACCGATCACAGCCCCATTATGGTGCACGTCCCGGACCTTACAGAGCAAGAGGTAGAGCGCATCTTCCAGCGTGGCCTCAAGGGTGTGGCAAGCACTGAGGAAGCATTTCTCTTCACCGGACACATGATCCTTGAATCGGCACGGATGAGCATCGAGGACGGTCTAGTCATGCAATTGCATCCCGGCTCATACCGTAATCACAATCGGTGGGTGTACGACACTTTCGGTCCTGACAGTGGTGGTGACATTCCTGTGCAGATCGAGTTTACAAGAGCACTACACACGCTGCTGAACAAGTATGGCAACGATTCACGTCTGACGCTAATCGTCTTCACACTGGACGAATCCACCTACTCGCGCGAGCTGGCTCCGCTGGCAGGACACTATCCGGCACTGAAGCTGGGGCCGCCATGGTGGTTCCAAGACAGTATCAACGGCATGATACGGTACCGTCAATTAACGACAGACGCTGCAGGGTTCTACAACACTGTGGGCTTCAACGATGACACGCGTTCTTTTCCTTCTATCCCATCGCGACACGACCTGTGGCGCCGGGTTGAGGCGAACTGGTTAGCTGGATTAGTGGTGCGTGGAATCATCGACATAGAGGATGCCAGCGAGATGATTCAGGACTCGGCCTATCGTCTAGCAAAACGCACGTACAAATTTGATTTCTGAACCCCTTGGACGAGGGCAGAAGTAAACCTCTTGATCGGGTAAAAACGATATGCGTGCTCTGTTCTTTGATGGCCAACTGCGATTGCTCGCAGATTTTCCACTTCCCAGTGTACCTCCAGACGAGGCGCTGGTGCATACTCGAATGGCAGGAATCTGCAACACAGATTTGGAGATCACACGCGGCTATGGGAACTTTCGCGGAGTGTTGGGACACGAGTTCGTGGGCCACGTGGTACAAGCTGAAAGCGCACCCCAGCTGGTAGGACAACGTGTTGTGGGAGAGATCAACGCGTCTTGCGGTGTCTGCTCAATCTGTCGCAGCGGCAATCCCACCCATTGTCCTCAGCGCACCACGCTGGGCATCCATGGGCGGGACGGCTCAATGGCCGACTTCTTCACGCTACCGCCCCATTTGTTGCACGTGGTGCCCAACAGCATCCCCGATGAATGGGCAGTTTTTGTCGAACCACTCGCTGCAGCGTTGGAGATCACGGAACAGTTGCATATTCGCCCAAGTCAGCGTGTGGTAGTGCTGGGCGATGGAAAGCTGGGGCTGCTTATTGCTCAAGTGTTGCAGCTCACGGGATGTAATATAGAAGTGGTAGGACGTTATCCTCATAAGCTGGCCATCCTGACAAGACGGGGCATCCGCACTTATTTGATGGATGGTCCATTGACTCCTGGCGCCGACATAGTCGTAGAAGCTACCGGTCATGCAGAAGGCTTTGCCCTGGCACGTCGTCTGCTCCGACCACGTGGTACGCTGGTACTTAAAAGCACCTTTCACGGCGATATGAACTTGGACGCCAGCACACTAGTAGTCAATGAAGTCACATTGATTGGCTCACGTTGTGGGCCATTTGCCCCGGCTCTGCGACTGCTGGAGCAACGATGGGTGGATGTAGCATCCTTAATTGAGAAAATCTACCCGCTCGACGAGGGGTTGATTGCTTTTGAACACGCGGCGAGGCCTGGTGTGCTTAAGATTCTGCTCTCCACTGAGACACGCTGACGTAGATCTTCTTATGGATGGGGCTACTCTGAGGGTGCCTGTGCCAGCGAAGCGTCGAACATCAACTTCCCGTTGCGCCGACGCACCCATGCAGCACTTAGTAGCATACCCACTACAGTCGCTAGCAGCCCAATTATCCCCGCTTCCGGGCCAAACGCGCCACCTGTTGCCCAGTCAGGTCCGTGTTGTATGATAGCAAAGACTGTCGTCTGATCGAATGTAACACCACTTACCGGAAAGCCATATACGTGACCTTGGAAGAGATTCCAAGTGATGTGCAGCCCAATTGGTATTGCCAGCTCGCCGGTAAGCACGTAGGCCAACCCGAGGAACAGCCCAGCCACCACCAAATTGAAAGTGCTCACCAAGCTGGCGTTGGGATTAACAGTGTGCAGAACGCCGAAGACGAAAGATGAGATAACCCAGGCAGCCAAAATCGCCATGCGTCTGCCCACCCAAGGCAGATGAAAGCCCTCACTCAGGTTGCGCAACAGGTAGCCACGAGACAGTGTCTCCTCGTAGATGCCCACGCAGGCAAATAGCAACACAGGCTTGAGGAAGGCGAACACAAAAGGTTCATCTCGTGCACCAGTGCGGAGGACTTCAGTGATGGTGATCCAGCCCATCGCCAATTCAACGAGAAATATCCCAGTCATCAGGAACGCACCTAGCGTCAGGCCAAAGGCAAAGTCCTCCCACCACGTCCACCTCAGGTGGAAACCAAAGCTCTTGAAAGGTCGCCTGTCCAGCAGCCGCCCAGCCACCCACACACTGGCCAATGCAGCTACAGTCGCAATAACTGTGCTGAGCAACAGAGAGGACGGAGAGAACGGGTTATTCTCAAGCTGCACAACCCAGTGGGCGGAAGATAACAAACTGCTTAGCATCGCCACTAACAATGTCAGCAGCAAAGTCAACAATAGGAAAATAACCAGCTGACCTAACAAGCGCCAAGGCGCACGCAGACGACGTTCACGAGGATTCCAAAAAAAGCGCAGCAAGATCACAGGTAGCACCTCCTATCGAGAGGGTCTATGTGGGCTTCCAAGTGTTAAGGGTGGGGTAATCGTGCCACCAGATAAGCTACACAAGTTCGCCATTCCACTGTCTGACCTCGCAGCTGCTGAAAGAGGGTTCGGATCCGCTCCACTTCTTCCGATGAGAGGCCCCTGCGCAAACGCTGTGCATAGGTTGGTCGGCCGTTTCTCCCTTGGTCGCCAAACCAACGTGCCAACAGCGCATCATGGATTTGCTGTTGGATGTGATAAGTTTCCATCTCCACCTGTACTTCTGCGAAACCTGCCGCGCGAAAAGCATCAACCAAGTCGCTGGCATCCCAGCACAGCGAGGTATTCTCTGAGTCACTATAGATAGCTTCTTCGGCAGCAACCAATCGTTGATACAAGGCTTCGCCCAGCTCAGCCGGCGAAAGCAGCTGGTACAGGCGTTGTCCACGACGTGGCACTGTCTCTGCCAGCGACACCCGCCCACCCGATGCCAATAGCGCGGCAATTATGCGAGCTCCAGAAACTTTGTCTACCAATTGAGCGAACACATTGCGCCCAACAATCACATCAAAACGCACCTTTTCGTTTGTCCGGGTCTCCCCAGAGGCAGCCTGGCGTTCCCACTCTCGGTCGATCAAGGTGGGCGAATCGTTCAACGTACCACACAGAATCACAGGCCGTCCCATCTCATCCAAATGGTATGCCTGTTGTCGGAGCGCTTGGGCAGTGCGCTCGTCGGCTGCTAATACCCATACCCCACCAGCGGGTGTTCGTCGCAAAGCTTCCCACGTGAGCAATCCGGTGCCTCCGTTCAGATCTAGCACCAAGCTATGGCGTTCAATCGCTGCAGCAGTTATTACCCGATCCCGCAGCGCTGCCAAGTGCTCCCCCACATTGCTCAGCGTGCGCTGCAGCCATACGTCCACACGTCGTTCTCCCGTCCGATGGGCAGTCTCGTGTGCTACGCGTGAGGCGATCATCGCCAGATCATCTTCCAGCATAGCAGCCAGATGTGCTTCACGTCGTCGTGCGACCTGCTCACGAATAAGCTTCTCATAACCCTGTTCGGTAGGCTGGTAGAAGACCCGGCCCACCAGATTGTCAGGCAAATACTGCTGCGCCACCCAGTGATCGCGATAGGCGTGCGGGTAAAGGTATCCAGCTCCATGTCCTAGACCTTCAGCGTCGCGACTAGCATCCTTTAGATGCAATGGCACCTCTCCTTCGCGCTCTTGCTCGACCGTACTAATGGCATCCCACAGGGCAAAAGCACTGTTGCTCTTAGGAGCAGTTGCCAGGTAGAGACAGGCCAGAGCTAGATGGAAACGACCTTCCGGGAGTCCAACGTAGTCGAACGCTTGCGCACAGGCCGCCACTACTTGAATTGCATGCGGGTCAGCCATGCCAACATCCTCTCCAGCAAAGATGAGCATTCGACGCAGGATGAAACGTGGATCTTCGCCGGCGTACAGCATCCGTGCCATCCAATACAACGCTGCGTCAGGATCGGAACCGCGCAAGCTCTTGATGAAAGCACTAATGGTATCAAAATGGACATCGCCATCCCGATCGTATAATACTGCCCTGCGCTGGATCGACTCCTCGGCTACACCCAGATCGACGTGAATGACCCCGTCGGCCCCGGGCGGTGTAGTCTCCACTGCGAGCTCCAACGCGTTCAACAGCGCACGTGCATCACCATTGGCTACATTTATCAGGTGTTCCAACGCGTCCTCGTCTACACGCACAGCCATCCTTCCATAACCTCGTTCCGGATCGTTGAGAGCCTGCATCGCGACTCGACGCAGTTCATCCGGCGATAAAGGTTTCAGTTCGAAAACGCGCGAACGGCTGACCAATGGCTTGATCACTTCGAAGTAAGGATTCTCAGTAGTGGCTCCGATCAAGATAATGGTGCCATTCTCGACATGAGGCAGCAAGGCGTCCTGCTGGGCTTTGTTAAAACGGTGTACCTCGTCCACGAAAAGGATGGTACGTTGGTTGTACATACCGCGCCGTTCTTGTGCTACCCGGATGGCGTCGCGAATATCTGAAACACCCGCCAACACAGCATTAATCGTGATAAAGTGCGCACGCGTCGTGTTCGCGATGATGCGTGCCAGGGTAGTCTTACCGCTGCCTGGAGGCCCATAGAAGATTAGAGATGAGAGCTGATCGGCCTGAATGGCACGCCGGAGAAGACGCCCCGGCCCCACAATATGCTCTTGACCGATAAATTCGTCGAGCGTGCGCGGCCGCATGCGGGCTGCCAGAGGTGCTTCGCGCTCAATGCGCTCTTCACTCAAACGCTCGAACATATCCTTCACAGCTTCATCCCTGTTCCCCTACAAAATCCCTCGGTGAGACATAAACCGTAATCTCTCGTGCCACCCACATGGCTTTCCTGCGAGCATCAATCATTCCAACCAAATGGTAAAGCTGGGGTAGCCCATATGTCCAGTACATCTTGGGCACACAAAGCGTTGGCCTACGTCTTCTACCTTCGACCCAAGATGATTTTGCCAAAATATAAAATTTTCCTTGACAAATGTGTTATAATAGACATGAGACGTATAATAACAAGAGAAGATAAGCAGAGACAAGATGGTAGCAACAGATGAAACACCTCTTTATAACCTGAAGTTTGTAGTGCAGGAAACAGGGGTACAGCCAGACCGACTGCGCGCTTGGGAACGCCGTTACGGCTTGCCCAAGCCATTTCGCAGCAGCGGCGGTCATCGTCTGTACTCCTCAAGGGATATCGCGATTCTGAAATGGCTGATAGCGCGCAATGCTGAAGGAATGAGCATCAAACGTGCAGTGGCGCTATGGCAACGCTTGGAAGCAGAAGGTCACGATCCCCTGCAGTTAGATAGCCGAATACCATCTCGTGGCGCGGTTCATCCCACCACCACCATAGACCTGTCAACGTCGCCAACGCAATCGCCGGCCGATCTGCGTCAGGCGTGGCTATCCGCTGCGCTAATATTTGATGAAGAAACGGCCGAACAAATACTCACGCAAGCTTTTGCTCTTTATCCTACAGAGATAGTATGCACAGTGCTTCTTCAAGGCGCTGTACGCGAAGCAGGTATTGGCTGGTCACGTGGTGAATACACAGTTCAACAAGAGCATTTTGTCACTGAGTTGGCCACGAGACGGATCGAGGCGCTGCTTTTGGCGGTGCCACCACCCACAAGATCGGCACGGGTTCTGGTGGCTTGCGCACCGGAGGAAGAACATGCCTTCGGTACATTACTGCTCACCTTTCTATTGCGGCGCAGGGGCCTAGACGTCATCTATCTGGGAGCAAACGTGCCAATTTACCAGCTAGAAAAAACAGTGCAAACGGTGCACCCTGACCTAGTAGTGCTTGCCGCTCAGAGACTACCCACTGTCGTTACATTGGCCGCAGCGGCGTACCAGCTGCATACTAAAGGGATCCGAGTAGGTTATGGTGGCGGTGTGTTCAACCGCCTCCCTTCTGCAAAAAGGCATATAGCCGGCCACTTCTTAGGTGAAGATTTGGATCAGGCCGTGGAGACCATCGAGAGTCTTCTCGCATCACCATCTCTTGCGCTGCCAGTGCCCGAATCCCCTCAGCCCTCCGAGGCATACAGTGAAACGTTGAAACTCTACCGCGCATACCGTACACTGATCGAAGCAGACGTCTGGCATGCTCTGCAGCACGTTAAAGGACTGCCAGAGCGATTGCCTGAGTGGAACGCAGCACTGGCCCGCCATATCGAGGCAGCATTGGAATTGGAGGACATCACACTACTGGAGATAAGGGCTGTGTGGCAAGAAATCCAACTTGATCAGCCATCTCCCACAAGCGAAATGATACACCAATACCTGAACGCTTATCATCAGGCGATCACTGATCGATTGGGAACGCACAGCAGTCCGCTGGCAGAACACCTAGCGCACTTTACGACACTAACTTGATCCGATATAGAAAAGCCTCGAGAGTCTTATTGCTGAGGTGTCTTGTTCTGGGACATGGCTTCTTCGGAGGATGAGAGAGACATTTCGTTCTGTTCTTCTTCGTCGTCCCAGCCGATAATCCACACACACGCTCCTGCTAGCAAGATCGTGGTCACAATGAGCGCAGCCCATTGGGTAGGAGTGAAACCTACATCCTTGGCTGACCAAATCAGAATGATCACCATGCCAATCGCCAAAGCAATCCAAGCGACAATTTGTGGATGTCTTCCTGCAAAGTTGCGAATGGCTGCCATTGCTCTCCTCACTACCAAGACATAGATATCCAAATCTTACTATCAAAAGAGCAGCAATACAAGTTTCTTATCGACCTCGCTTATGGTGTTGTTATTCCCGCCACGGGGTGCTACAATTGGAAACAATGAGCAAGCTAACCGCCAGTGTGTTGCTGGCACTACTGGTGTTGCTTCTAACTCTGTGCAGGGGTATCCTCGCGCCACAGATCGCTGGCGCAGCGTTCGTCGCTTCCTACGACATTTCGAGGGATCCTGATATCTATCCCCAAGTAGAGGTGCAGTCAACCCCTGTACCGTTCCCTACAGACTACCCGCCCCCCGCCGGCCTTGATGTATATCAGCCTGCATTGTTGCCAGATTTTGCTACCGAGGTCACCTTGCGACCTAACGCCACTCGGTACGATATAACACTTTCGCTGCAAGTCGGCGAGAAGCCTGCACTGAAAGGTGTTCAATCTGTGCACTATACCAATGAAGAGCACCTGCCGCTGGAATACCTGGTCTTCCGTCTTTATCCCAACCTGCCCGACTTCGGGGGAGAGATGAACGTGTATACCGTCACGGTGAACGCGGTGCCTGTGAAACCGTTGTACACTGCCAATCGATCGGCTATGTATGTACCTTTGCGGCCTGCCCTTGCACCAGGTGAGACAGTCCACGTAACCATGGAATTCCAGGCTATTTTGCCTACTGACACGCGTTCTGGTTATGCAGTTTTCACCTATGCGGATGGCGTCTATGCGCTGGCTGGATTCTATCCCACCATTCCCGTCTATGACGCGCAAGGATGGAACGCAGAGGTAGCCTCTCCCTACGGAGATGTGACGTTCACTGATACCTCATTTTACCGCGTACAAATCACTGTCCCGGTCGACCTGGTTGTAGTATCTTCAGGCCAGACGGTAGAAGTGACAGGCAAAGGTGATGGAACACGTTCCTGGACTGCAGTGGCAGGACCGATGCGCGATTTCTACATTGCCATGAGCCAGGACTATCAGCTATTGTACGACTTCGTGGACGGTATACGGATCAACAGTTACTACCGATCTGGTCAGGCAGAAGGTGGCCAACTGGCATTGCGTTATGCGCGTGATGCAGTGCATATATTCAACCAACTGTTTGGCCCTTACCCATACACTGAGCTGGATATTGTACCTACACCTACAAACGCAGGAGGCATCGAGTACCCGGGCGCCATCGTGACCGCCCAATCTCTGTATCCCGAGAAAAGCGAGTACCTCGAACTAGTCGTTGCTCACGAGGTAGCTCATCAATGGTGGTACGGACTGGTAGGTAGCGACCAGGTAGATGCTCCATGGATGGATGAGGCGTTGACAAATTACTGCGCATATGTCTATTTCGAGCGCACTGCTCCTCCCGAGAAGGCACAGCACATTAAGAAGGTGGCCTTCGAGGATCCTTATCGCGAGCTGCAGCAAAATCATTTGGATCGTGCCATTGGCGGGCCAGTGGCTGGTTTTGGTACTCAGTCGGACTATGTGGCAGTTATCTACGGCAAGGGGCCTTTGTTCTTTGATGCGGTACGTGAACGCTTGGGTGACACCGCGTTCTTCGCAGGCCTGCGCCTCTATCTGGAACGGCATCGTTATGGTGTCGCCTATCCGGAGGATTTGATCGCAGCCCTGGAGGATGCCTCTGGACAATGCATCGGTGACCTGTACAGCACATGGGTCGTGGGCAAGCCTCCGCAGGGAGATTGCGCCGAAGAACATTAAGTATTATGATAGTAAAGTAACATAGCATTGACATTCAGATCCGAGTGACGAACACTCCCCCAAGTGCCCGCACAGCGAGGTGAGGTATGAGCACATCGGAACGGACAGCGGATACCCCTGTGTTGACCGCGTCGGAAAAAAAGGCCCTCCTCCGGATCGCCCGTGAGACGCTAATAAGCTACTTGCAGGGCAGCAAGATCCCGCACTACTCTTTTAGCGAACCTGGGCTTTTGCAGAAAGTGGCCGCTTTTGTAACTTTGCGACGCCGTAACGGAGAGCTGCGCGGCTGTATCGGACGCATTGATGTGGCCGATCCCTTGTATCGTACAGTGCAGGAATGTGCCATCTCGGCTGCCACACGCGATTACCGTTTCCAGCCAGTGCGCAACGTCGCAGAACTGGACGATTTGGTCATTGAGATCTCTGCGTTGTCCCCCTTCCACCGCGTTCACGACGTCAATGAGATTGAAGTGGGTAAGCATGGTCTACTAATCCGTGAGGGATACAACAGTGGACTACTCTTACCACAGGTGGCCAGTGAGCGAGGGTGGAGTCGAGAAGAGTTCTTACGTGCCGTGTGCATGAAAGCAGGATTACCTGCCGATGCATGGCGGAGGGCTGAACTCTTCACCTTCACGGCTGAGGTCTTCTCAGAGGAGGATTGAACACCCGAGTCGTCATTGTGATCCTACCACACAGGGCAACCTAATTAACCGGCAAATTACGAAATGCGACGCAGTTCCTCAAACAGTGCGCGCTGTTTGGCCGAGAGCTGCGTAGGCAGGCGCACGTCAATGCGCACGTAAAGATCCCCATACTCACTTGGGGACTTGATCTTAGGCATTCCCTTGCCACGCAACCGAAAAACCTGTCCATTTTGGGTGCCGGCTGGGATTTTGAGCTTGACTTCGCCGGACAAAGTAGGTACGACTACCTCGCCGCCCAGCACGGCTGTGTAAAGATCTACAGGCACCGTCACCCGCAAGTCATCCCCTGTCCGTTCAAATCGTGGATCAGGAGCGACCCTGATACGCAAGTATAGGTCGCCGGCACTGCCTCCTGCAATACCTGGTTGACCCTCGCCCCGAACACGCACCCGTGTGCCAGTTTTCGCACCAGGTGGAATGCGCACCTCTAGCCGACGCCCATCCCTGCTCAGCACCCGCGTGGTGCCGTGATACGCTTCACTCAAGCTGATCTCGACTTCATATTCTACATCACGGCCTGTCCGTGGCCGTGCCTGATACTCATAGGTGCCAAAGCCCCCTGTACGGCTTGTGCGGGTACCCATTCCGCCAAAGATGCTGTTGAAAAACTCGGAGAACAAGCTGCCATCATTGAACAGATCGGCAAAGTCCTCCGGCGTGCCATATTGCACGTGGACACGCTGGCCACCAGGCGTTGTGGTCCAGCGGCTCCAGTCGAAATCACTGGGATGGCCACCTGCTCGCTGCCAGCGCTGCCAATCAGCTCCCAGCTGATCATACTTAGCCCGCTTCTCCGGATCGCTGAGCACCTCGTATGCTTCGTTGATCTCCTTGAAACGCGCCTCTGCCTCCGGATTGTTGGGGTTCATATCCGGATGATACTGCCGCGCTAGCTTGCGATAGGCCGCCTTGATCTGTTTCTCTGTCGCGTTCTTGTCAACGCCCAAGATCTTGTAATAGTCCTTGTACTCCATAACTCTCCCCAACCTCTCGGTCAGGCTGCCACCACCACGCGCGCCGGTCGCAGAAGCTTACCATTGAGCACGTAGCCAGGCTCCACCACCTCCACAACCAGACCACTTCGAACAGGGTCGGCCACCGTCGCAACTGCCTCGTGCAGCTCAGGTGTAAAAGGATGGCCAAGCGCTTCGATCTCCCTGACACCTTCGCTTTCCAACAATCGCCTCAATTCATGATATGTGAGCTGCAACCCTTCTCGCAACGCGACGTGACCACCCCTTTCTTGGCTCGACAAATCGGCAACAAGCGCACGATGAAGATTGTCGGCGACAGGCAGGATACGTCGCAACAAACGTTCCTTTTCAAGTCCACTCGCCTCCTCGGCCCGTTGTTCTTGACGCTTACGGAAATTGCTCATCTCCGTCTGCAAACGAAGAGCCAACGTCTTCCAGTCAATCTTCTCAGCAGACTCTGCTGAGCCCAGCTCGGTATCCACAACAGGTGAAGCGAAGCTCTGGTCCTCATGGTTATCGTCCATAGCACGCACAGGTATCCGACGCCCGGGTGGATTTACCTGATATCGAATCATACTATCATCTCCATAGGGAAACCTAAAACATCATAACAGCCTTCCCTACGATATACAACTCGTATTGGAGTCGGATAAGATCAAAATTAAAGTTTTGTTAGAGTCAGATCATCCCAGCCGGTTGCATCTTATTTCAGCAGATTGCACTATAATAGAGCAGAGACTTTGATCGTTGCCTTCGAGGGGGTAGCATTGTTGCACACGTATCCGGAAAACAACATATCCACCAAACAGCAAGCTGCTTCTGAAACTGTAGGAGAGGTGATTGACCGCATCGGTTTTGGTCGCTTTCAGCGTCGGCTGATGTGGATCTGTGGCGCGAGCTGGGCCGCGGATGCGATGGAAGTGCTACTCATCGGTTTCGCGGTGCCAAGCTTGATGGCTGACTGGGGCCTCAGCCGCGAGCAGGGTGGACTGCTCACCTCGCTGCTGTTTGCTGGGATGCTCCTTGGAGCTTGGTTTTGGGGTCAGTTCAGCGATTACACCGGTCGCCGCTTCAGCTTCGTTACCACCATCGGCATTGATAGCTTCTTTGGTTTCCTGAGTGCACTGGCCCCCAGTTTTCCCGTATTGTTGGTACTGCGATTCTTCACCGGTTTTGGAGTGGGTGGCACTCTCCCGGTGGATTACGCGATGTTTAGCGAGTACCTGCCAACGCGTCACCGTGGCCGCCATCTGGTCTATCTGGAAAGCTTCTGGGCTCTGGGCACCGTGGCCGCGGCAGCCTTGGCATGGCTCATTATACCCCAGTTCCCTGAGATCGGTTGGCGCTACTTGTTGGCAGCCAGTGCACTGCCCGGGCTCATCGTTTTTTGGATTCGTCGCGCTATGCCAGAGTCGCCACGCTACCTATTAATCAAGGGAGACGCAGACGGCGCACGTCAGGTGCTTCAGCGCGTCGCCCAGGAGAACGGTGTCAATCTTTACATTGGTACGCTAGCAGTTGAAGCGGCCCACACCCAAGTGCCCCTGCGCACTATCTTCACGAGACAGTACCTCAGTCAGACACTGATGACCACCCTTGTCTGGTTTTCGCTCAGCCTGGCTTACTATGGCGTCTTCACGTGGTTGCCAAGCATCTTCCGTGCTCAGGGTTTTGCGCTTCTGCCCGTCTACCAAAATACATTTCTCTTGGCGCTGGCACAGCTGCCGGGCTATTTCAGTGCAGCTTGGCTGATCGAAGTGGTGGGACGACCACGGACACTGGGGCTCTACCTTCTGGGGAGCGCAGCGGCCACCTATGTCTTCGCCGTCGTATCCAACGCAACCGATATTGTGCTTGCCTCTGCCTTAATGAGCTTCTTTGCCTTGGGGGCATGGGGAGTACTATACGCATACACACCCGAACTTTATCCTACTTCCGCGCGCGGCACCGGCATGGGATGGGCAGGAGGTGTCGCACGCATCGCTGGCATCATGGCGCCGCTGTTGGGTGCATGGCTGTTAGATGTAGCCCTGACGCTGGCGCTCACCACCTATGCAGTGGCATTTGCTGTAGCCGGAGCCACTGCACTGATCCTTGGACGTGAAACGAAGGACAGGCCATTGAGCGAAGTAGCACCATCATAACTCATGGCAGACTTACACGACCGAAATCGGCAGGGGATTCGTTCCAAGATAGCAAATCGAGGCGGAACGAGAAGGTCCAAACCCAATGTCCAATCATACGAAAGGCCAAAGGTGAACACCTATGAAGAACCTAGTGAATATAAGCGTACTGATGACGCTGGCACTGCTCCTAGCAGCGACGGCGATGCCTGCCTATGCCCAAGGAGCTGGCAGGGCAGGACAGATTGTTTTTGGACGTGACGTGAAGCTAGAATCTGGACAGACATTCGAAGGCGATCTGATTGTTCTGGGCGGACACGTCACCATGGCAGCAGGTAGCCGCATTGCTGGCAACCTGACTATTTTGGCGGGATCCGCTGTGCTCAATGGCTCAGTGCAAGGCAATGTATTCGTCGTGGGAGGCAACATTTATCTGGCTTCCACCGCGCAAGTCACAGGGAATGTCTCTGCTGTAGGGGGACGTATACAAAGAGAAGCGGGTGCGCATGTAGCGGGAGCGACAAGAGAGATCGGAGGGCTCAACCTTGGCCAGTCTGTATGGCGCTTTGCCGGATGGGGATTGCCGGTAACGATGATGTTTGGGTGGAGTGGTTCAAGTGTAGTGGCTGGAGTATGGCGACTCTTCTGGGTGGGAGTGACTGCGATGGTAGTAGCGATCATAGGGTTGTTGGCAGTGCGGCTGCTACCCCACCATTCTGCCACGATTGTACACTCGATCCGCAACGCCACAGCGGCCAGCTTCGGCGTCGGCTTGCTGATCGGGTCTATCAGTCTCTTCGTCATCGCCGTGCTGATGCTTACCGTATGTTTGAGCCCGCTGGGTATGATTCTTACCCTTCCTCTCGTGCTTGCCACCCTGTTAGGCTGGACAATGGTCGGCTATTGGCTCGGGCAGCATTTGATGCCACTCCTGAACAAAAGAGCCTCCCCGGAACCAATGGTCACCGCACTAGTAGGCACACTGGTGCTGACAGCCGGGCAACAAATATTGATAGCGCTCGGCAGGACGCCTTGTTTGGGCTTTTTCTTCTGGTTGATCGGAGTAGTAGTATGGTTGATCGCAGCTGCAACTGGATTGGGCGCAATAGTGCTCAGCCGTCTTGGAACACGGCAGTATCCGACCTCGTCGCCAGCCATTATACAGCCAGTAGTGCAATCTGAAAACGTGCCTTCCGTGACGGTCGCATCGACACTAACTACTCAGGCTGAGATGTCCACCCCAGGCGAGGAAGCAATGGATAACTCATCACGCCGTCGTTCACCTCAACGGCGTAAGAGAACTTCTGGAGAGCCCACCAAGGAAATCCCCAACTAGCTGGCAAGCTGTTTCAAATGCATCATCCCGGCTGACATCCACCCAATGGATGGCAGGATCGTCCAGCCGAAACCAGTTATACTGCTGACGAATGAAGCGGCGCGTCTCTTTCTTGATCATTCGTACCGCTTCCTCAAGACTGATGTGGCCGGTCAGATACTGCCCCAGCTGGCGATAGCCCAGCCCGGACATTGCCGGCAGGGTGAGATTATAACCCTGTGCCACCAGTTTGCGCACCTCATCCAATAGTCCCTCTGCCATCATGCGATCCACTCTCGCGTCAACACGCGCGTACAGCTGTTGACGGGGCATCGTCAGGCCGATCTGGAGGATACGATAGGGAGGCGGCTGGGCGCCCTGCTGCACACTAATGGGCTTGCCAGTCTTGAGGCATACTTCGAGAGCGCGAATCACACGCCGCACGTTGCGCGGGTCGATTCGGGCAGCCGCTACCGGATCTAAAACCGCCAGTCTGGCATGTAACCCGTGAGCGCCAATGCGCTGTGCTTCGACCTGAAGCTCGGCACGCAATTGGTAATCAGGGGGCACGCGCGGCACACGCCAGCCTTCAATTACAGCGCGCACGTACTGGCCACTCCCACCGACCAGGAAGGGAAGCAGTCCACGACGCAACACATCCTCGATAGCAGCGTAAGCTAACAATTGATACTCAGCTATCCCAAGTGTCCGATCCGGCTCAATGATATCAATCAAGTGGTGACGCACAGCAGATTGTTCGGCGGGTGTCGGCTTGGCGGTGCCGATGTCCATTCCGCGGTAGACCTGACGCGAATCGGCCGAGACAATTTCACCGTTATAGCGCTGACACAACTGTATAGCGAGAGCCGTCTTGCCAACCGCAGTCGGCCCCACGATTACGATCAAAGGAGCTCTCACGCTCATATCTGCCTGGGGAGCAGCTGAAATCCAGGTTTAGCAGTCTTGTATTATAGAGATGCTCACCCTACAGACCATGTCAACACAGCAAGGAAGGCAGAGACATTCTACCAAGAAAAAGTGGCCGGCCTCGGCAAGCATGTACTGAGCCACCCGAAGCCGGCCATCAAGCCAAAGCAGGTCACCCACGGTACGCAGCGATATTATCCTTTGACCGCGCCGAAGGTTAGACCCCGCACAATATAACGTTGGGCAGTAAGCGCCAGCAACGCCGGCGGCAGGATAGCAATAAGCAGTCGCGTCGCGACAAACCAAAATTGTACGCCCTGGGTGTGTTCCACGCCTGCAATCACCACTGTAATCGGCTGAGCATTGCGGTAAGTGAGGATCAAAGCGAAGAGAAATTCGTTCCAAGAGAACGCAAAACAGATCACTGCCGCCGCTGCAATCGCTGGGGCAGCCAATGGCAAGGCGATCCGGAAAAATGCCTGGAAGTGGGAGGCACCATCTACCCAGGCGGATTCTTCCATCTCCTTAGGCAGCTCTTTGAATACATCGCGCAATGTGAGCACAGCAAAAGGCATAGTAAAGGTAGCATTTACGAGAATGAGCGCCAGCTGGGTATCCAATAAGTTCAAGAATTTCATCACCATGAAGAACGGAATAACAGTGGCCATCGGCGGCAGAAAGCGTTGTGAGAGAAACCACATAGTCATATCTTTGTTCTTCCAGCGCCGAAAGCGAAAACGCGCCAGCCCGTAACCAGCCATCGTTCCCAATGTAATAGCGACAAGTGTCGCACCCACTGAGACAATCAGGCTATTGCCGAGTGCGCGGCTGATCTCTGGCCAACGCTGGGTGAATTCATCCTTCCAGTTGGCCAAAGTTGGGGTAAATTGCAGCCATGGGAACAACGATGGCGTGGTCATAATGACACCAGGTTGCTTGAAAGAAGTAACAATCGCCCAATAGAATGGGAAGATTGCCCACGCGACGGCGATCAGAATAACAATCCACAGGGCGATCTTGCCACCAAGTGTGCTCTTGCCTTGATACATAATCCTCTTGCCTTCCCGTTATTCGTAGATCTGGCGCAGCCGATTGAAGAACGACAGACTGATAAGCAGCATAACAATAAGCAGGATATATGCCAATGCTGACGCGTAGCCAGCGTTGAAATTGCGCAGGCCAGTCAGGTAAATGTAGAAGGAGTACGTCTGCGTTGCGGCACCCGGGCCGCCGCTCGTCATGCTGAATGGGATGTCCAGCACCTTGAACGCTTCGACCATGCGCAGGATGCTGACAGTGAAAAGCACCGGAGTGAGTAACGGCAACGTGATATGACGAAAGATGTCCCAGCTCGACGACGTATCCAGCCAGGCAGCCTCGTAGATCTCGTCGGGGAGTGATTGCAACCCGGCCAGTAAGACCAAGAAGCAGAAAGGTGTCCATTGCCAGATATCTACCAAGACGATGGCAATGCGTGCTGGCCAAATGGAGGAGAACCACGCCGGAGGATTTTCCACCCCCAGCGCCAGCAAGACAGTATTGACGGCACCGACCTGTTCATGGAAGATGGTCAATCCTAAGTATCCCAAGGCAATCGGCGCGGTGAAAAGTGGCGTGGTGAACAACGCACGAAAAAGACGCTGACCACGTAATGGTCGGTTGAACAGAAGCGCTAAGGCAAGCCCTAATGACACCGTACAGACGACGCTGCATGCTACAAAGAAGACGGTCACACTCATGGAGTTCCAAAAGCGATAATCATCGAAGAGGGCGCGCCGAAAGTTCTCCAGCCAGATAAAGGTTTCAGGCTTGCCCAGTCGCGCCTGAAAAAAGGCCAAACGCAATGAATACAACAAGGGGAAAATGGTGAAACACAATACCCAAATGATGCCGGGTAATACAAACACATACTTCACACGACTTCGTTCTGGCATGGTTCACCCGTTTTCTTCGTAAATTATTATGGGGAGGAACCCCCGTTTGCAGAGGTTCCTCCCCACGATTCATCCGCACAACAGGATTACGGCTGGTAGCCGATCGACTCTTGATAGAGCTTCAGCAGCGTGTCCTTGCCGTAGTCCTCCACGATGCGTACCCAGTCCTGGTAAGTGCGATCCAGCGCTTCCTGCGGGGAGACCTGACCAGTGACGGCCTCGGACAGGTGCACATCCCAGATCTCCTGCATCTCCGGCGTGCCAGGGATACGCATATAGTTCTGGAAGATCGGGTAGTTGTAGAAGTTGTCCTGGTACGCGCCAATGAAGGCCTTGGCATCGTCTGGATGGTAGCCACCAGCTACATACTCCTCAATCGTGGCTGTGCCGTAGGGCGGGAACCAGTCATAGGTGGTGCCCGGATCTACTCCAGTCCAGCCGTAGGCTACGTTCCAGTGGTTGATCTCCGGCGTGGACTGCCAGGCGATGAAGTAGTAGGCCAGCTCAGGCTCCTTGCTGAACTTGGAGATGACAGGATGCCATGAGCAACCCACCTGGTTGCCCACCATATTGGGCTTCTCCAGATTCAGGAACTGACCCTTCTCACGGTCGTAAGGAGACTTGGTGCCGGGAATACCACGCGCACCCAGCTTGCCCTGGATGACCGATTGGGTCGGATCCTGCGACAGTGAGCCAACATCACCCCAGGAGAAGGTCATCACGGCATTGCCGGACAGGAAGTCGGCCCACGCCTCACCTAGGCTCCAGCCCCACATGGCCGGAGGGCCCGCCTTGGACAGTGCGAGCAGCATCTCGAGCGCCCTCACATGGCCAGGTGAGTTGATCAGTGGCTCCATCGTTTCGGGGTCGAACCAGTACACGTTGTGATACTTGGTGACCTTGGTGGGCGGATCACCCGGGTAAGGGATGACCACGTAAGGCGCCGACAGAGCCATAAAGTGGAAGAAGCCCTGCCCACCAACCTTCAGGTGCAGCGTGATGCCATCATCCGGGTCACCATCGCCATTCCAGTCCTTCTTGTTGAAGAACTTGGCGATGTCCAACACCTCTTCCCAAGTCTCCATCTTCACCGGCATATCGTAGCCCATTTCCTCTTTGAAAGCAGCCTGCCACTTGGGATCCTCGATAATGTCCCGGCGATAGTAGAGCACCTGGGCATCATGGTCATTGTTGCCACCGTACCAGCGATCACCCCATTGCATCAACCGGGCCACGGCGGGAGCGATTGACGCACGATCCCACTTGGGGAAGCGCGGATCATCGAAGTACTGGTCGATCGGGACGATCCAGTCATTAAGGATGTAGTCACCGTAGTAGTTGGAGCAGTTGATAAGGATATCGTAAGTGCCAGCGCCGGTCTGCAAGTCGGTGAAGATCTTCTCGCGCAACTCGGCAAATGGGATTTCAACGATGTCGTAGGTCGCTCCCGTCAGCTCCTCGAACTTGTTGCGCCAGAAGTAAAGCGGACCGGAGATGGGGCCGCGCTGACCACCAGAGTAGACGGCGATCGTCAGCTTCTTGCCCTTCCAGGCTGGGTCCGGCTGCCCCTTGTCCGCCTTCTCAAATGCCGCCAACGCAGTCTTGGCCTCGTTGGGGTCAGTAGTTGGGAAACCACTGATCATCCCGGCTTCCTCGGTCGGCTCCTGCGCCAGTGCCGGCGCGGCGAGCGCCAACAGCATCGAAAGCATAGCGAGCACACCCAAAAGATTTCGTAGCTTGCTGCTCATGGTCACACCTCCTTTGTGTGATATTGGATACAATCAGCGCGAGACCTTAGGAACCTGAACCCCTGCGGAGCAGAGCTAGTCCCTCCTGCCCCTTTTACGTGTTGCGTGAAGAACAATCGGGTGACCAACCCTGCCCAACAGAATGCTCAAACCTTTCTTCATCATTTCTCAATAATCTGGCAATCATCACCCCCTTTCCGCAAACACACAAGGACAAACTACCTGCGACATCTAGATAACGGTGAGGAACGTCGCAAGCATGATACTGGGCGATAATGGATGCTAGAAAACAGGATTGGGAAGGAGAAGAGAACAGACAGCACGACGTGCTGTCTAACCCTGACCCGGCCATTGTACGTCGCTTGTAACGGCTGCATTAGTGTCCTCGGTCTTCGGTGACTTACACCAAGCGGCGAAATGATCAGATGTCAAGCTTTCACAGGAAGATTATTCAGAGTCTCTTCCACTCGAACGCTATGCACCACGCATAACAATTCATTTTCTATAATACTACTTTTGCACCCTTTGTCAAGTCATCTATCCATTAAAAACAGTGCTCGCAAACCCTTCCCAAAGCCACAGTCTTGCTCCCCCCAGATTCACTTGCCACACGGCCAGACAGATCAACGCCTGCAAATTTATATGAGAAGCTGGTATATTATCTCTGGATGAGTTGTAGGCCATTAAGCTGGGAACAAGCAACCCAAAAAACCATACTTTACTGAGGAAATAGCGGTTGACCCTACCATTGCTGTGTGCTAGACTGATGTTATGATGAGCCAGAAACATGCTTCTGGGTATCGGCCATCCGGCGATGCCCTGTTGTTATTCATCTTGCTGGTGGCGCGTGTACGCATCGATACCTTGGCGGAATGGGCAGCTATTCCCACATCCATGTTGCACCGCGATGTGGCAACCCTATTAAGTGGTGTCATACCCGGACACAGCCTGGCCCTTCTGTCTGATCGGCAAACGACAGACCCGATTACGTTGTTGCTTATCAGCGTCGCCTTTGGCCTGTTTGTCGTCTACTTGGCTGTAGACCTGCTTTGCGATCGCCTACAGCCTTCGACGACTTTCTGGATAAAGCTTTTCCTCGTGGGTGCTATCATTGGCACTCTTGTGTTTGGACAAACTGTGCTTTTCATCGGGTTGCGTCACATCTCTGCTCCCGCCGCCTATGCACATGACGGTGGAGTAGTTCAGACGGAAGCTACCATCGGTTACTTGTTAGCAGGTGTCAATCCTTATGTGGCAGACTATCGCGAGACACCGATGGCCGAGTGGGGCACTGAATATCGTACCGCTTTGGATCACTATCCCTACCTGCCGTGGACTTTCCTCTTTTCCGCCCCATTTTATCTCTTAAGTTCTGCTGCTATCGGCTGGTTTGATCAGCGGATAGTCTATCTTCTCCTGTTTGCCATCACATTGATGTTAGCCTGCCATCTGACCCGATCGTCTGGCCACCAATTGAGCGCCCTGATTGTACTGGGTCTTAATCCCATTCTGGCCAGCGATGTGATCTTCGGCCAGAATGACCCCTTCGTGCTTTTCTGGATCGTGCTAGGAATCTGGCTGCTGCAACGATCAGAGGAACGCATAGGTAATGTTCGCGGAAGACAAGTGTTACACGCGTTGTCAATGACATCGCTTGGACTTGCGTGTGCCAGCAAGCCCACTGCATGGTTTTTAGTGCCCTTCTTGATAGGTTACCAATGGCGTACTGCACTCCCCTACCCTATGAGTACAGTGCATCCCGTCAGACAAGGTATCGTCGGCCTGGCCAGGTCGGTTAAGTGTGTATGGCCCCTCGCGCTCACATTTCTCGCGGTAACAGGGCCATGGTTTGCTTGGCACCCCGGAGCGATGATAGACGATGTGTGGCACTGGAGTGCAGGTACAGCAGAGACACCCTATCAGATTCGTGGTTGGGGATTCAGCAACTTCGTCTTGGCCCTTGGGCTGGTGCCCAACCGTCTGGCCTACTGGCCTTTCTGGGTGGTTGAGTCGGTAATTGCTGGACCTTTGCTAACAGTGGGCCTGTGGCGATTGTGGCACAATCCTGCCATTCCCACAATGCTCCAGGGGTATGCAATCTTGCTAATGGGGTTTTTCTATGGTTCACGTTTCCTTAATGAGAACTACTTGGGCTTCCTACTGGCAGTTTTCACGCTGGCATTCTTTATAGCTGGTTCCAATCCCGGAGACTCTGCTACAACTAGGCTACAGGCAGCAGATGCTTAGTGATATGCGGCGAGACTTGTTGCATTCTATTGTGTTCTCAACGTGCTGTGGTATAATCTTGCCACGAGGGCCCTTCGCGGACCAAGGTTTATTGTTACCTCTTTAGGGAAATCTTCTATGAGCGGTGCACCACTGCCTGCACAACTGAAGCGGCTGAGACGCATTCCTTTCTTCAGAAACCTACCATTTGCCGTTGTGGCCGAACTGGCTACGCGCCTGCGATATGAGCATTACTGTCAGGGCGAGGTAGTCTTCGTCGAAGGAAGCTTGGGCGACTCTCTGTATTTTATCGAGTCAGGTCAGGTCAAGATCTCAACCGGAAGGGGCAGCAGTGAACGAATACTCAACTACCTAGGACCGGGCAATTTCTTCGGCGAGATGGCCGTACTGCTAAACCAGCGTCGTATGGCCACGGTGACGGTGGTGATCGATGCCGACCTGTGGGCACTACGCAAAGCGGATTTGGAACTGTTATTAGACAAATATCCTGCCATAGCACTTCAGATCACGGAAGAGCTCTCGCGTCGTCTCACCGATACGATCCAGGAACCGGTCAAAGAAGACACATACACTCCTGTCGGCGTCTTCGGAGATGAACCTTGGGTACTGGCTGAAGCGCTGACGCGTCTAACGGGTGAGCGCATCGCCTTGTTGGATATCTCTGGTGCTAATCTGGCTCAGCAGGACAAGTACTTGCCGGTCAAGCTGACGATCGAGTCGGTGTCGCCTCGAGCAACCGCGCAGGAGGTTACAGAAAAAATGGGCCAGCTGGCAGATGCCCACGATCGGGTGTTTGTCTGGTTACCGCCCGAGGGGTTTGAAGCTTGTGTGAAAGCTGCTCAGCTGTGCGAAGCTATCGTCCTGATCGACACCCAAGCATATGGATGGATTAGTCAGCTTGCCCCCAAGCCAGTGTGGTATGTCACGCAGACTCTACCCGAGATTGAGCGAATTGCGCGGCGTCTTGCGCGCCGAGTGGTGGGGCTTGCGCTCTCGAGTGGTGGTGCGCGCGGACTTGCTCACGTCGGTGTGCTCAAAGTGTTACACCGTGAAGGCATCCCGGTCGACATGCTCGCTGGCACCAGTGCAGGCGCTTTGTTTGGCGGTATGTTCGCCGCGGGACGCCCCATTGAAGCGATTGTAGACTTTGCGCTAAACTTTCACAAACAGCTGAGCATATGGAATCTGTTGGACCTAGCAGTGCCACCACGGACCGGACTAATACGCGGCCAACGTTTCCTGAGGTATTTACAGGACTTGTATGAAGGCGTCACAATAGAGCAGATGGACATACCTTTCTACGCTGTAGCCGCCGACGTACTGACCGGCGAAGAAATTGTGCTTGACTCGGGGTCACTGGCCGACGCAGTGCGGGCCAGTACCTCCATGGTGGGTGTGCTGATACCCCATCAGATCGGCAACCGCTACCTGATAGACGGAGGCGCCGTGAACCCGCTGCCAGCCAGCGTGTTGGCAGAACGAGGTGCTAATGTGATTATCGCCTCACGGGTCATTCCCACTATGGAAGAAGAGAAGGAATACCGACGTGGCTCGCGCGGCAGTGGCCAGATGGCTTTGATCGCTTTGGTGAGCAATTTTCAGAGCATCATGGAGCGCGAGATTATCCAGCATCGGCAAGACTGCGTGAACGTGATGATTACCCCACGAGTTGCAGCGTATCGTCCCACAGACTATCGACGTGCCGCCGAGCTGATCCGTTTGGGTGAAGAGGCGACCGAACGCGCTCTCCCGACGATCAGAGCACAGTTGTCTCCCCAAGTCCAAAGGGTGAGGGTGAAACTATGATTCCCCCTTGCAAGGGTCATGACATCGATGCTCTGCGGCGTGAGATGGAGCGCTTGCAGCAGGAGAATCTGAGCGCCAACCATCGCCTTTCTACATTTGGAAGTAGTCCAGCGAATCGCGCATTCATTGGTCTCCGATGTCAGTCTGGACGAGCTGCTCAAAGAGATTCTCCGTTCCGGGGTGCAAGTAGTCAGTGCTTCAGCCGGAGCACTCCTGTTGCTGGACCGAACTACCAACGAGCTCATATTTGAGGTCATCGAGGGAGGGGCAGGCCCGCCTCTGGAGAAAGCCAGAATGCCAGCAGACAAGGGTATCGCGGGATGGGTGGCCACGCATGGCAAGCCACTGATTGTCCACGATGTCACCCAGGATAAACGCTTCTACCCGCGCATTTCGCTAGAGTTCAGCTTTCCTGCTTATTCAATCTTATGTGTGCCATTGCTCGTGCGCGGCCGCGTCATCGGCGTATTAGAGGTGTTAAATAAGGTGGACAACGCCCGGTTCACCACAGAGGATCGCGACCTGTTGACGATTCTGGCCGCGCAGTCTGCAGTTGCCATTGAGAATGCCCGGCTTTACCAGAATCTGCGTGAGGAACATAACCGCCTGATGGCCGTTGAAGAAGAGGTGCGGCATCGTTTGGCGCGCGATATTCATGATGGCCCCGCGCAAATATTGGCTTCCGCGATTATGAACGCCTACTTTGTGCGTGAAGCACTGGCTCATGAGGACATCAATATGGCGCTGCGAGAGATGGATGAAGTGTTATCACTGGCAGAGAAAGCTTTGCGTCAAATCCGCACCCTCCTCTTCAATTTGCGGCCAGTAACACTGGAGATGAAAGGGCTCATTCCTGCACTAGAAATTTACGCAAATATGCTGCAGCAGAACGAACGCTTCTCGGTGGCGCTGCAGATCGAGGGTGAAATCGGCAGGCTGAACCGCGAAGCCGAATTGGCCGTCTTCGCTGTGATCCAGGAGGCATTGAGCAACATAAGAAAACATGCAGATGCCAGCAACGCGGTGATCCGTTTGACGGTTACAGAAGATGGTTACCTGGAGGTCGTCGTCAGAGACGACGGCGTGGGTTTTGACCCCAGTACTATCTCCAAAGCTTGGGAGGAAAGAGCGAGTCTAGGGATCCTGACGATGCAAGAGCGCGCGCTCAGCTTGCAGGGCAACTTGACCATCCACTCGCGTCCCGGGGGAGGCACCGAGGTGAAGCTGCGATTACCACTGGCGCCCAATCTTGCAGCGCCAGCTGAGTCTGCTCCACTTTCCCATCCGACATAGTATGGGTATCTGTCACTACCTTTCCATTTTGTATTGTACATTCGTTTATGGATGCATAGCATGCTATCTGAAATAGGCTGAATAGAGGTTTTCCTGTGACCATTGCAGTGACTGGTTCGATGGCCTATGACTATATTATGTCGTTCCCCGGGCGCTTTGTCGAACATATCTTGCCCGATCAGCTCCATGTGTTATCGATCAGCTTCTTGGTTGATTCGATGCGGCGTGAGCGTGGCGGATGTGGAGGCAACATTGCCCACAACTTAGCATTGCTTGGTCAGCGACCGTTGTTGATTGCCACGGTGGGACAGGATGCGCCCGAATACATTGCCTGGCTGCGCGAGGAAGGGGTGGATACCTCCGGGGTAGTGATTATGCCGGATGAGTTTACTGCCTCATTCTTCGTGAGTACCGACCGCGACAACAACCAGATCGCCAGCTTCTACACAGGCGCGATGGCTGGAGCAGCACAGCTTTCCTTGCATGATCATCATCCCGAGGCCATCGAGTTAGTTATCATTTCTCCCAACGACCCCGCCGCTATGGCGAAGTATGTGCGTGAGTGTCAGGAGTTGGGCATCCCTTACGTGTATGATCCCAGCCAGCAAATTCCGCGACTTAGCCCTGAGCAGCTCGTTGAAGGGATACGCGGCGCAGAGATGCTTATCGTGAATGACTATGAGTTCGGCATGATCCGCCGTCGTACCGGTTTGAGTGAAGATGAAATCCAGTGTATGGTAAAGGTATTAGTAATCACATGTGGTGAACGTGGCTCGCAAATTCGCATCTGCCAAGGAGTATGGGACATCCCAGCTGTGCCGCCGCGCCGTCTGGTTGACCCAACCGGTGTGGGTGACGGGTACCGTGCTGGCCTAATCACTGGCATGCGCCACGGCCTGCCGTGGGAGGTAGCAGGCCGAATGGGCAGCTTAGCAGCCACATATGTTTTAGAGGAGCATGGTACACAGCGTCATCGTTACACGCTGGAAAGCTTTGTTCGACGCTATGCCGAGTATTTTGGGGATAGTACACCCTTGAGTGTATTATGCGGGAAATCCGATGCCGGCTACACTCCCACATCAAAGCTACCATCCACAACTTTGCCGAGGAGCTGAAATTGGTGAGCAAGGGTTATGATGTAAGAGATTTGACACTAGCTAAACAGGGTCTTGATCGGATCGAGTGGGCAGCACAGGAAATGCCTGTGCTACGCATCATCAAGGAACGCTTCGAATCCAGCAAGCCACTCAAGGGGATTCGCATGGCCGGCTGCTTGCATATTACTACCGAGACGGCCAATCTCGCCCGTGTCTTGGTTGCAGGTGGAGCAGATCTGGTGTTATGTGCCAGCAATCCGCTCAGCACTCAAGACGATGTTGCGGCAGCATTAGTGCAATTCTTCGAGGTTCCAACCTTCGCTATCAAGGGCGAAGATCATGCCACTTACTATGCTCACGTGCGCGCAGCCTTAGACCATCATCCACACATTACAATGGATGATGGAGCTGACCTGGTTAGCACATTGCACAAGGAACGCGCGGCACAACTCAGCGAGGTTATTGCTGGCACCGAAGAGACAACAACAGGTGTGATCCGTCTCAAGGCGATGGCACGACAAGGCACGTTGCGTTTCCCCGTGCTCGCCGTCAATGACGCGATGACTAAGCATCTTTTTGACAATCGGTATGGCACCGGACAATCCACTTTGGATGGCGTGATCCGGGCGACGAACCTGCTTATCGCCGGCAAGACGGTGGTAGTAGCGGGTTATGGCTGGTGCAGCCGGGGAATTGCTATGCGTGCAAAAGGTCTAGGTGCTGACGTCATCATCACTGAAGTGAACCCGCTCAAGGCGCTCGAAGCAGTTATGGATGGATACCGTGTCATGCCCATGATGGAAGCCGCTCCCATCGGGGACATCTTTATCACTGCTACCGGCGACATCAATGTGCTCGATCAGCACCATTTTGAGGTGATGAAGGACGGAGCAGTGATGGCCAACTCAGGGCATTTCAACGTCGAGATCAACATCCCCGCTCTGGAGGAGATGGCTGTGGAAAAACGCCAGCCACGCCCATTCGTGGAGCAATACGTTATGTCTGATGGGCGTCGCCTGAACTTGCTTGCTGAGGGGCGCCTGGTCAACTTGGCAGCAGCGGAGGGTCATCCAGCCAGTGTGATGGACATGTCCTTCGCCAATCAGGCACTAGGTGCCGTGTACATGCTGCGCAATGCCGAACGGCTCGAGAAGAAGGTCTATGTGATCCCCGAAGAGATAGATCAGGAGATCGCACGTATGAAACTGGAAGCAATGGGAGTGCAAATCGACACGCTCACTGAGGAACAAGAACAATACTTGGCTTCCTGGGAGGAAGGTACATAATAATTAAGAGATAAATGGTCGCAAAATCTCAGCCGGCGAACAGTCCGATCGAAACAGGCGTACCATATTTCCTCTTTCATCTTTTTTCCTGCGAAAGCGAGAAAGAGATATCATTTCATATCATAGACTAAGGAGACATCACGCGGATGAGCAATCTTACATTTATGAGCTCGCCTCAGGTCTTCCTGACTTCCGAGTCAGTGACAGAGGGGCATCCGGACAAGATGTGCGATCAAATCAGCGATGCCGTGCTGGACGCCATCATCGCTCAGGACGTCTGTGCTCGTGTGGCATGCGAGTGTGCCACCACAACAGGTTTGATCGTGGTGATGGGAGAGATTACCACCAATGCTTATGTGGACATTACCACTGTCGTGCGCGACACGGTGCGTGACATAGGTTATACAGAGGCAACATATGGTTTTGACTATAAGACCTGCGGTGTCATCGTCTCCATAAAAGAGCAAAGTGCCGACATCGCGATGGGCGTAGATTGTGCCTACGAGGCACGAATGGGTGAGATGTCAGAGGATGAAATAGAAACAATCGGCGCGGGTGACCAAGGCATGATGATCGGCTTTGCATGCAACGAGACACCCGAACTGATGCCAATGCCTATCGTGCTGGCACATAAGCTGACCAAGCGCCTTGCTTATGTACGTAAGGCAGGCGTCCTGCCTTACTTGCGCCCCGACGGAAAGAGTCAGGTGACAGTAGAATATGCTTACGGCAAGCCCAAACGCGTAGACACCATTGTTGTCTCGACACAACACGCACCCGAGGTGGATCAGTCCACCATCTATGCCGATGTGCGTGAACATGTCATCAAACCAGTTGTGCCGGATGCTATGCTGGATGCCAAAACGAAAGTCTTCATCAACCCTACCGGCCGTTTTGTGACCGGTGGTCCGATGGGAGACGCCGGGCTCACCGGACGGAAGATCATTGTGGATACCTATGGTGGCGCCGCGCGTCACGGTGGAGGCGCCTTTTCGGGCAAGGACCCGACCAAGGTGGATCGCTCTGCAGCTTATATGGCTCGCTACATCGCTAAGAATCTGGTGGCTGCAGGTATTGCCGACCGACTTGAGCTTCAGGTGAGCTATGCCATCGGAGTAGCACGTCCGTTGTCCTTGATGGTAGAAACCTATGGCACGGGAAGGATTCCTGACGAATGCATTGTAGCGCTAGTCCGCGAGCACTTTGACATGCGCCCGGCAGCAATCATTCGAGATCTGCGCCTGCGACGGCCCATCTACAAAGCCACTGCAGCATACGGACACTTTGGGCGTGATGATATTGATGCGCCTTGGGAATTGACAGACAAAGCAGACATGTTGCGTCGCGCCGCAGGCCTGGCGTAGCACTCGAGCAGAATGATAATCCCCCCTGGCGTGCACGGCAGGGGGGATGCTCAACCATGTAACTCAAGAGAACTGATAGAACCCCGTTCCATTTGCGATAGGCTGCTCCCTAACACAAAGGACCAATTTTTGTCGCTCATTCAAGCATCATCACACGTCTAAGTTTCTTACCTGACGAGCATGGGTTTGAATAAAGCGACGACGCGGCGCCACCACACTGCCCATCAGCATATCGAACATCTTATCGGCTGCGGCCGCGTCCTCTATCGTCACCTGCAATAGTGTGCGCCGTTGGGGGTCCATGGTGGTTTCCCACAGCTGCTCCGGGTTCATCTCTCCTAACCCCTTGTAGCGTTGTAGAGTGATGTGCTCGCCCTCCCCCAGCGAACGCAGGAAATCATCCTTCTGCTCCTCAGTGTAGAAGTAGTACACTTGCTTCTTATACTCGAGCCGATAAAGAGGTGGCTGTGCGATGTAAAGATGACCTGCTTCGATAAGTGGCTGCATATAACGAAAGAAAAAGGTGAGCAACAGTGTGCGAATGTGCGATCCATCGACATCCGCATCGCACATAATGATGATGCGATGATAACGCAGGTTTCCCAGATTGAAGTCCTCACCCACACCTGTGCCCAAAGCCGTGATGATGGCCTTGACCTCTTCATTGCTAAGAATTTTGTCCAAGCGAGCACGTTCAGTGTTTAGGATCTTGCCCCGCAGCGGTAAGATAGCTTGGAAACGACGATCGCGACCCTGCTTGGCGCTGCCACCAGCACTATCACCCTCAACGATATACAGCTCGGCAAGGCTTGGATTGCGCTCCGCACAGTCAGCGAGCTTGCCGGGCAGCGCCGTCGACTCCAGAGCGCTCTTACGAATGACCAGCTCGCGGGCACGCCGTGCAGCTTCACGGGCACGCGAAGCAGTCAGACATTTCTCCACAATAGCGCGTGCCTCACGTGGGTTCTCTTCCAGATAGATACTGAAGTGCTCCGCGACAATTGACTCGACCAAGCCTTTGATCTCAGCATTCATCAGCTTCACTTTGGTCTGGCTTTCAAACTGTGGGTCCGGATGCTTGATCGCAACAATCGCGGTAAGGCCCTCGCGTGTGTCATCACCGCTGAAATTGGGCTCATTTTCTTTTAAGAAGCCCTGCTTACGCGCATAGTCATTTATGGTACGAGTGAGCGCAGCGCGCAAGCCAGTCAGATGGGTACCACCATCCACGGTGTGAATGGTGTTAGCAAAGCTGTATACACTCTCCGCATAGGCATCACTGTATTGCACTGCCACCTCGATACCCACCCCATCCACATCTCTGGCAATATAGAAGACAGGGTGTAACACATTGCGATTGCGGTTGAGGTAACGGACAAAGGAGACAATACCCCCTTCGAAGTAAAAGGTCATCTCGCGCACAGGTATCTCGCGCTCATCGCGACAATAGATCGTGATACCTCTCGTGACAAAGGCCATCTCGCGGAAGCGTTGCACCAGAGTGTCAAAACGATATCCCTCCACCTCCTTGAATATAGTGGGATCATACCGGAAGGTAGTGCGCGTGCCGGTCTCTGTAGCACGCTCAGGTGGCAGCTCCGCGATTACTTCCACCGGACCGCAAGGCACACCCTGCTCGTATCGCTGGCGAAAGATCTTGCCCTCACGCTTGACTACAACTTCCATCCACTCGCTAAGGGCATTGACAGCCGAGACCCCTACACCGTGCAGACCACCAGAGACCTTATATCCACCTCCATTAAACTTACCCCCAGCATGCAAAGTGGTCATCACCAGCTGAAGAGTAGAAATGCGTTTGACGGGGTGTGGTGCAACCGGGATGCCGCGTCCATTATCCTCGACTGTGACACTCTGATCCGCGTGGATCGTCACGTTAATATGTGTACAAGCTCCGGCAAGTGCCTCGTCAATCGAATTATCCACCACTTCGTAAATCAAGTGATGGAGCGCCTTGAGGTCAGTGCCACCGACATACATACCGGGACGTCGGCGGACTGCCTCCAGCCCTTCCAAGACTTGAATGTCTTCAGCTTCGTAGCGGGGTAGGTTTTTGTTGCTAGCCATAGGTTACAAGTCATAAAACAAGAGATGTGTCATCTTATCCATTTTACCACCTTTGACCACAGGGGCCAAACCACGCCGTTGTTAAGGTATTGAGAAATTCCCCATCCACATAGATTTACCTAGGAAAATGAACTGATAATGTCATAGACTCAGCGGGTCTTGATGTCCCTCGCGAAGGTATTTTGACATTCGACAACTCATATGCTATATAAGAAATAGTTTAGCCAACGTGCGACCTTATTACTGGGTTGTTGATCGCTCGGGATTCCCTCGTGGAGTGCACATATGCGTGTTCTCACAATATGGACACTACGAATCACCGAAGGGTATAGCAGCACCTATTACCACTTTTGCCGAGTGAGTGCTCAGGTGCTGCTTCCACCCAAATAGCATCAAACCCGTTTTTCACTGGGAAGAGAATTTGAGGGCGTGGAGCAGCAGAATCCACGCCTTTATGTTTTATCGAGCTTGTAGTGTACTCGGAGACCTGTTTCAAGTAACCAAGTGGAGCGCAAGAAACCAGCTGACGGGAGAGAAGAGGCACAATGGTAGCTTGTCGAGGCGTACGAGGTGCCACCACATGTGAGGGGAATACTCGTGAAGCTATCCTAACAGCGACGCGTGAGTTGCTAACACAGATAATTGAGCGCAATGGGATCGTCATAGATGACATTGCCAGCGTGTTCTTTACTACCAGCTCTGACCTCACAGCAGAATTTCCAGCAGTGGCAGCTCGTGAGTTGGGGTGGAACCATGTGGCGATGTTGTGCGCCCATGAGATGGACGTACCCCACGGACTGCGCTACTGTATCCGGGTCATGATACACTGGAATACAGAGAAACGACCTGAAGAAATTCACCATGTCTACCTGCACGGAGCGGTACATTTGCGCCCCGACTGGTTGGAAGAGGGCAAAGCGATGCGTCTGTGGCGAGATATGGACAATGTTGCGCTTGAACCAGCGGCCGAGAGTGACGATAAAGAGGTGAGAAAATGATCATCGTAATGCGCATGGGCGCGACCCAAGAAGAGATCGATAATGTTGTTGCGCGTGTGAACGAATTGGGGTTTCGCACCCACCTGTCGCGAGGCGAGGAGCGAACTATCATTGGGGTTATTGGCGATGAGCGGCCAGTGGACAAAGACAGCTTGGCGCGTATGCAAGGTGTAGAGCGCATTGTGCCCATCTTGCGGCCATTCAAGCTGGCCAGCCGCGATTTCCAGCCGCACGATACCGTTATTGAAATTGCTGGCCATCCTGTGGGCGGTAAACGTCTCACCATCATAGCCGGTCCATGCGCTGTGGAAAGTCGCGAACAGATCCTGGAAACAGCCCATCTTGTCAAAGAAGCAGGCGCCCACATGCTCCGCGGTGGTGCTTTCAAGCCACGTACTTCTCCCTATAGTTTTCAGGGACTAGGTGAGGAGGCACTTGTTTATTTAGCCGAAGCCAGAGAGCTCACCGGCCTGCCCATCGTAACCGAAGTGATGTCACCGGACCAGGTACCATTGGTCGCCAAATATGCCGACGTGCTTCAGATCGGCACACGCAATATGCAGAACTATGCGTTGTTACATGCTATCGGCGAGGCAGGGTTCCCTGTGCTGCTCAAGCGGGGTATGATGTCCACCATTGAGGAGCTGTTGATGAGCGCTGAGTACATCCTATCGCACGGCAACCGGAGAGTGATTCTGTGCGAACGAGGTATTCGTACATTTGAGACTTACACTCGCAACACGTTGGACATTAATGCTGTACCAGTGATTAAGGAGTTAACCCACTTGCCCATCATTGTGGACCCCAGCCATGCCACTGGCAAGTGGAATCTGGTCAGTGCTGTCTCGCGCGCCTCAATAGCGGCCGGTGCAGATGGTCTGATCATTGAAGTGCATCCACACCCGGAGAAAGCCCTCTCGGACGGTGGTCAGTCTTTGCGAGCGACACGTTTCAGTGAACTGATGAAACAACTGGAGCGCGTGGCCGAAGCGGTCGAACGGACTATATAATACGGTCTATATCATTAGGGGGTGTTCACGTCGCAATTCCAGGTGGATGATGACACCAAGACACCTTTGTTGCCAGGAGATTTGTTATGAGTCGTTCTGACTACGCAGAAAGTCACTTGTATCGCCTGCGCCACTCGGCAGCTCATGTGATGGCTCAGGCAGTTTTGGAGATGTTCCCGGGAGGCAAGCTGGCCATCGGACCCGCAATTGAGGATGGCTTCTACTATGACTTTGACCTCCCTCGGTCACTGACTCCGGATGACCTAGTGGCCATTGAGAAACGTATGCGCGAGATCATTGCCGCTGATCATAAGTTCATGCGCCGTGAGGTCACAGCCGAGGAGGCATGTCGGATTTTCGCCGATCAACCCTATAAGTTAGAGCTGATAGAGGGATTGGTGTCTGGCAGTCTGGATGAGGATGGCGAGTCGTCCGCTGGTGAAGCTCAGCCGACGCTGACCACTTATCGCCACGACAATTTCGAAGACCTATGCCGCGGTCCCCACCTGGATAGCACGGGGCAAATCAACCCAGATGGCGTCAAGCTGCTGAGAATTGCTGGTGCCTACTGGCGCGGCGACGAGCGCAACCCGATGTTGCAGCGCATTTATGGCACCGCTTGGGAGACAGCTGAAGACCTGGAGGATTATCTCAAGCGCCTAGCTGAAGCGGAGAAGCGTGATCACCGTCGTCTGGGGACCCAGCTGGACCTATTCAGCATTCACCCGGACCAGCTAGGAGGCGGGTTGATCCTGTGGCATCCAAAAGGGGCTCTGATCCGTCATCTAGTCGAAGACTTTTGTAAACGTGAACACTTGGCAAATGGATATGAGCTGGTCTACTCCCCCCATATCGGCCGCAGTGCTCTCTGGGAAACGAGTGGGCATCTGGGCTACTATCGTGAGAATATGTACGCGCCTATGGAGATCGAAGGGCAACAATATTACCTGAAACCGATGAATTGCCCGTTCCACATCCTTATCTACAAGAGTGCATTACGCAGCTATCGGGATCTGCCTTTGCGTTTCGCCGAGTGGGGTACCGTGTACCGTTACGAGCGGAGTGGCGTGCTACATGGGTTGCTGCGCGTGCGCGGGTTCACCCAAGATGATGCACACCACTTTTGCCGGCCCGATCAAATGCCCTCGGAAATCGACTTTGTGCTCAACTTTTCACTCCACCTGCTGCGCTCTTTCGGCTTTGATGAGTTCAGCGCCTATTTGAGCACCCGTCCGGGGGAACGTAAGGCAGTGGGTGATGTACAGCAGTGGCGTGCTGCCGAGGGAGCACTGGAAGAGGCTCTCAAGCGCACTGGCATTCCCTACGAGATAGACGAAGGCGGCGGCGCTTTCTACGGTCCTAAGATCGACCTAAAGGTAAAGGATGCGATCAATCGTGAGTGGCAGCTGACCACCATTCAGTTCGACTTTAATCTGCCGGAGCGCTTTGACTTGACCTACATGGGCGAAGACGGGCAACCACACCGCCCGTATATGGTGCATCGTGCACTTTTGGGCAGTATGGAACGCTTCTTTGGCATCCTGATTGAGCACTATGGTGGAGCATTTCCCGTCTGGCTGGCACCCGTTCAGGCGATTCTTATCCCCATTGCCGACCGACATGTTACGTATGCCCGCGAGGTTGCCGCGCAAATGAAAGCTGCTGGCCTGCGCGCCCTGGTGGACGATGGCAGCGACCGTATGGCTAACAAAATTCGCAAAGCCCAAGAGCAGAAGATCCCCTATATGTTGGTAGTAGGCGACAGAGAAGTACAGGCAGGCGCTGTTGCCGTCCGTTTGCGCAGCGGACAGGACCTCGGACCTAAACCAATAGATGAGCTGATTGCAATGGTGCGGGAGGCTGTCGCTAGTAGAGGAAGTGTGTGAAACGCAACTGACCCCCAAGGTCACTGCTGGGTAGCTTGCCTATGTCGGCAATGGCAGCGAGACCCAGCGCCTTTCGCGCGCGGAGATGTAAGCAGCTTCCATCACCTCTTGCACCCGTACGCCGTCCTCGAAATCAGGTGGACTAGGTTGCCCCTTCGCCAAGCTCGCGATGAAATCGAACTGACTGGCAATATGGTAGCGCAGCCAGCCAACCGCAAATTTAGGCCCGGGCAGCACTGCTGGTGCTGGATAGCGCTGCACACTCTCGATCGCCTTGAATCCGCGGTTGCCCCCTAGTGGTGCTTCTGGCTCGCGTGCGTCAAAAACATATAGCCAGTTAGGATCCATCAGGTTAAAACGCAACGCCCCCAGCTCACCATGGATCTCAATACGCATCTCATCGTTTGTGCCCGTCGCCAACCGACTAGCTTCCACTGTACCGAACGCACCACTCACGGTGCGCAAGGTTAGCACAGCCAAATCATCCACCATCACCCTGGCACGTTGATTGGGTTGTCCGGGGAGTGGACGCTCCTTGATGAAGGTCTCAGTAACGGCAAAGACCTCTGCGAACTCGCCCAGCAAGTAGCGCAACAAATCGAGTACGTGAGAGCCCATATCAACTAGTGCACCACCGCCAGCAGCTGCCTCTAGACGCCAAGACATCGGCCGGTTGGGATCGATATACCCCGAGTGCAGATAGCAGGCGCGGAAGCTAAAAACGCGCCCCAAGAAACCCTCCTCGACCAGCTGCTTAGCGCGCATCAATGCAGGCACAAACCGCAAATGGAAGGTCATACGATGTTGCACACCGGAGCGCTGTGCCTCTATCAACATTTCTCGTGCCTGAGTCAGGTTCGCTGCAAGCGGTTTGTCGCAATAGACATGCTTGCCCGCCCGCAGCGCGGCCATTACCACCTCATAGTGTAGATGATTGGGTACACAGCAGTCGATTACCTCGATATCCTCGCGTGCGATCAACTCCCGCCAATCCGTAGTACCAAACTCATAACCTGCCTGATCGACGGCTTTCTGCACTGACTCGCGGCTGGCTGCGCTAACACCCACCAGTTTCACATAGGCCGGCATCGGATCGTATATGAGCGGCAACGATCGATAGGCCAACGTGTGCACCTTACCGATAAAGCCATAGCCAATCAGACCGATCCTGATTTCTGGAAGCCCATTCATCTACAACAACTCCGAAAAAAGCTCAGGGATTATCGGTGTTGCATACTCTGCACACCAGAGGACTGAAACGCGTTATAGCAACCAAGCCATCAAAGTGTTTTTAGCAGCCCAGTACGCTCGTTGAAGAGTTTGATCAATTCGTCAATCTGATCGACTTGATTTTGGATGTCTGTCCAGTAGTTGGGATCATACCACTGCTTTTCCAGCTCCTCAGCGGACTTGCCTTGCTGTTCAACCCATGTGTAATACTTCAGATTATGGATGCGCTTGCGACCGTAGTAGTTCAACTCTTCCACATTTTCAATCCCCTGACCAAGCAGGTAGCGATGAAACGCTACAACGGCATCTTCCTGCGTGAACTCCCCGCGTTCCTCATTCAGTTCGCGCAGACGACTGACATACATTTCCATCGAGTCAGTGAGCACTGTCAGCACCACATCAGAGGCACCTAGCTCATAGTAGCGAGAAAACTTGATACAAGAGAGCAAATTAGCAACCCCAGAGATGCCAAGCAAAGGCAAGTCGGTGATCGTCCGCATAGGGACCCCGCGCGAAGCCAGATACGCCCGTCCAGCTGGTTCGTTGAACAGGCGGATGAGCTGCATAGTAGCTTCATCGTCGATAGCCATAACAAGGTCAGTGTTCTTGATGTTGTGAATCCACGGCACGTGCTTGTCACCGATGCCCTCGATGCGATGGGCGCCGAAGCCGTTATACATCAATGTAGGGCATTGCAGCGCCTCACTGGCTGCAACTTTGCTGGCAGGGAACAGCTGTTTCATGTAATCGCCACACCCAATCGTGCCTGCTGAACCAGTAGTCAACACGACACCGCGGAAGACATCATTCGGTCGCAGCTCCTGCTGGAGCACCTCTTCCATTGCGTGACCGGTGATATAATAATGCCACAGGTAGTTGCCCATTTCGTCGAACTGGTTGAAAATGACCACATCCTCACCAGAACGACGCAGCTCCCAACACTTATCGAAGATTTCCTTGACATTGCTCTCTGTGCCAGGTGTTTTAATCACCTCTCCAGCCACAGAGGAGAGCCATGCAAAGCGCTCTTGACTCATTCCCTCCGGCAGAATAGCGATAGATTCACATCCCAACAGGGCAGAATCATATGCACCACCTCGACAATAATTGCCCGTCGACGGCCACACCGCCTTCTGGGTAGTCGGGTCGAACTGGCCAGTGACAAGACGTGGTACCAGGCATCCAAACGCTGCACCCACCTTGTGCGCGCCGGTCGGAAACCATTTACCCACCAGCGCAATAATGCGCGCCTCGACGCCAGTCAAGGAGGGGGGGAATTCAAGATAGTTCACCCCGCCAAAGCCACCCCCACTGACCACCGGTTCATTCTTCCACGTGATGCGAAACAGGTTAAGAGGATTGATATCCCACAGCCCAATGTGCGCCAACTTATACTTGATCGCATCTGGTACAGTGGTCGGATCGCGCTGTTGAGCGAAGGTTGGGATGATTATGCCGCGCTCACGCGCACGCTGCACCGCCCTAGCCAGGCGATCTTCGTAGATGGTCAAGTCAATCATGAAGTCTCTCCACGGAATAGCTGTATCTTCTACTCAACTTCTCGCCTCGTCGACAGCGCTTCTGATCCCCCAAAACCAATCGCTTCGCGTAGCACGTACAACGGACGCCCTTTTACCTCATCGTAGATGCGCCCGAGGTACTCACCGATAATTCCCAAGGTGATCAGCTGCACTCCCCCGATGAACAACACGCACACAAGGGTAGTTGCCTGTCCATAGAAGGGAGCTGCCCCTATAAAGAGACGTGCGATGATAACAATCACTGCGGCAAGGGCACTCAACCCAGCGATGGCAAAGCCAAGATAAGTAGCTAGTTGCAAAGGGAGATAACTGAAACCAGTGATGGCGTCCAGAGCAAATTTGAACATCTTGCGGAAGGGGTAATGAGTCTGGCCAGCAAAACGTTCCTCGCGTACGTAGTAAACACCTGTCTGACGAAACCCCACCCAGCTGGTCATGCCGCGAATAAAACGGTGGCGCTCACGCATCTGTTTGAGAGCATCCACTACTTTGCGATCCATCAGGCGAAAGTCACCTGTATCTAGAGGGATCTTCACGTCGGTGATCCGATAGATCAGGCGGTAGAAGAGGGAGGCAGTAAACCTCTTAAACCATGTTTCTCCCTTGCGATGGGTGCGCACAGCGTAAACCACTTCATAACCCTCCTTCCACTTGTTGACCATGTCTGAGATCACTTGCGGAGGGTCCTGTAAATCGGCATCGATGATCACCACTGCATCACCTTGGGCAAAGTCCAGACCAGCTGTCACGGCAATCTGGTGACCAAAATTCCGTGCGAAATCCACCACCTTGACTCGTGGATCACGCCGATGGAGCTCGCGCATGATCTCAGGAGTGCGGTCGTGGCTGCCATCATTTACTAACACCAGCTCCCATGGCTCGCCGATGCTGTCCATTACAGCGCTGATGCGCCTGTAGAGCTCATGCAGCACCCCTTCCTCATTGTAGCAAGGGGCAACAATCGAATAACGTGGTCGCTCCATCGCTGTATTTCTCCGTACTCTTACACTTGCTACCAAAAGCTGTGTAGTCTCTTCCGGATGTGTCAGGGTGGAGAAGGGGATGATCTCCGCAACGCAGAATTCATTTGTCCTACTGCTCTCCTAACATCTTCGATTGTCTTCTCCACTACTTGCGCGCGTGTACCAGCCTGTTCGATCGCTTTCATTGCGCTAGGCACATCCTTAAGCCCTGTGCCAGTAATTAATATGACAATACGTTCGTCAGCGTGCACCAGCCCATTGTGCAACGCTTTCAGCAACCCAGCATAAGCAGCAGCGCCAGCCGGCTCAGCGAAGATACCACAGCCGCGCGCCAATGCCGGTATCGCCTCCAGGATCTCCTCGTCGCTCACACATACAAAAGCACCTTTCGTCTCGCGCACCGCCGCCATTGCTTTCAAGCGATCACGCGGCAGACCAGCACGGATGCTATCGGCGATGGTATGAGCTTCAATAGGTGGTTTAGTTAACACGTCTTCGTGGTTGATCCATGCCTCATAGAGGTAAGCGGAGCCTTGAGCCTGCACACCTATTAAGCGTGGCATGTGCTCAATCCAGCCTAGGGTGTGGAGATCCTTCAATCCCTTGTGCAGTCCACCAATGATGCAACCGTCTCCCACGCTGACGAAGATAGCATCAGGTGCCTGCCACCCCATCTGCTCGCATATCTCGAGAGCAACAGTTTTCTTGCCCTCAGTCATATAAGGATTATAGGCTGTGTTGCGATTGTACCATCCGTACTCTCGCGCAGCAAGGAGACATAGCTCAAAGGCGTCATCGTAACTGCCCTGCACCAGTAGAACTTGTGATCCGAACACAAGCAGCTGGGCAATCTTGGCAGACGGCGCACTCTGTGGCACAAAGATCACGTTGGGCTGTCGTACGCTGGCACACAGGCCAGCAAGGGCAGCTGCAGCATTGCCTGTGCTGGCTGTTGTGATGACGTTAGCTCCCTTCTCCCAAGCTTTGACGACGGCGAGAGCGCTCGCACGATCTTTGAGCGAGCCAGTGGGCTGTCTGCTATCATCCTTAACCCACAGATGTTTGAGCCCCCAATCCGCCGCAAGGCGATTTGCCCGCATAAGCGGTGTCCACCCTACGGTTAATGGGGGCAACGATGCATCAGCACGTAGAGGCAACAACGCTCTGTAACGCCACATCGAGTAATCCGTGCAATGCAACAAGTCTCCTTGACTAAGACGACGACCAATTAGCTCATAGTCATACTGGACGTCGAGTATGCCTTCACTACCATGATATGGGCAAACATAGTCCACGTCATCAGGCCGATATTCTTTGCCACAGACAAGGCATTTTAAGCTGAGAACATGTTCATAGCTTGCCTTTTGCAGCCCCATCACATCCTTCCTTTGCATGTATGAAACCGATCTGACCTAAATGGAACGCGGGAACCGAGCTGAAAAAGATCACCCGTGCAAGTGGGGAAGCAATTGGATCGAAGAGAAGCACGTAACATCTGGCTGACGTCGAGTTATGCCAAGGTGTTGGTATTCGGCTGAGACTGCCGATGATACTCATCGATCATGGTGCGCAACTGAGCAATATGTTCACGCTCATGTTCCAGCATACGTCGGATCACCTTGCGCATCGTCCAGTCTTCGCCTTGGTAACGGACAACGCGCCCTCGCCCCGTTTCGGGCACAGCACGCAATCGCTCGAGCGCAACCCCACGCGTTGCCACTAAACGATAGAGTGGCGCATCCGGCCATTGCTTAAGGCGATCGGTATACCACAGGTCGGACTCGGCCATGTGGCATACGATCTGAGCAACCGACCATGCATCCTCAGAGGGTTTCCAGTCCCACATCTCTTGCGGCATACAGCGCAGCAAATCCATCAGTTCCTGACGCGAGACAGCCATCCAGCGAAGAAGGACTTCCAGTTCATTGGGCAATACTGGATCATAGTCAGTCACGAAGGTAGTTTCCTCTGTCTCTTCGAAATCCAGCTGGATGGGTTCGCTCGCCTTTGGAACTGGCTCGCCTACATTGCGTAGCAGCGAGAGGTATTGTTCGATCGCGACACGAATGTTCTCTTTAGCTTCCTCGATGGTCTGTCCACGAGCAGAGGCACCGGGGAGTGCCGGCACATGCGCTACTGGACCTTCCAAGGTGATAGGGTCGCCTCGAGTCTCGATATACACTAGATACCTGACCATGATTTCCTCCGCAAGTCCGAGAATGAAGATGGCCTATCCTGTTCCCTCTTAGACGCACAAAGCTATCAGCTGAGAGATAACCGAGCAGATAGGAAGATGCGACCGAGTTGGACTCCCTCAGTCAGGAACAATGTGTGTGCCTGTTTCGCCGTTTAGGGCACGCTCGATGTTTTCCGGATTGGTGATGATAGCGTAGCGACCGCCCCGCTCCAAGAAACCTATGATTGCTTCTATCTTGGGCGCCATACTACCCTTTTTGAAATGTATCCCCTCAGCCAGATACCTTTTTGCTTCGCTCAGAGTGATACGGTCCAACCAACGTTGCTCAGGTGTACCGAAATAGAGAGCAACCTTTTCAACCGCAGTGCTGATGAGCAGTAGATCAGCGTCGAGAGATGAAGCAAGCAGTCCCGAGGCGTAATCTTTGTCAATAACGGCAGCTACTCCCTTGAGATGGCCCTGCTCATCAGCCACCACTGGGATGCCACCCCCTCCTACGGTGATAACCACTACGCCGGCGTCCAACAGCAGCTTCACAGCGTCCAGCTCGATCACACGTTTGGGCAACGGGGACGCAATGACACGACGCCACCCACGACCAGCATCTTCAATCACGTTCCAGCCATCTTTCTCCCGCCGTTCCTTGGCCAGAGCTTCGGTCATAAAGGAGCCAATAGGTTTCGAGGGATTCTGCCAAGCAGGATCGTCACGGCCTACTTCCACTTGAGTCACGACTGTCACCACCGGTTTAGTGATGCGCATGTCCAGGAGATGATTGCGGAGGGTTTGTTGCAAGGCGTATCCGATGGCACCCTGTGTATCGGCGCCACACACATCGAGAGGAACTTCGTGCAATTCATGCCGCGCCAGCTCGGAACGTCGCAGAATGAAGCCTACCTGAGGGCCATTTCCATGGGTGAGGGCAATTTCCCACCCCATTCTGATCATCTGCGCGATGTGATAGGTCGTTTCACTGGCGGCTGCATATTGGTCCTCTACCGTTTGATGCGCCGAATTCTTGATGAGAGAGTTGCCGCCAATCGCCACAACCGCAACTTTGCGTCCTGCAATACTCATAGCTTTCTCTCCTGCACGCTTTGGGCGTGCACTTGGGCGACGGGGTCCTCAGTCGCAGAAGTTCGCTGGCTCAACCGAGTCACAGGCTGCCCATAGTCAGTGCCATCACCGCCTTTTGCACGTGGAGACGATTCTCAGCCACTGTGTAAATAACGGAATTGGGCCCACTGGCCACTTCATCGGTCACCTCGTTGCCTCGATCCACTGGCATAGGATGCGTGAAAATGGCGTTATCTGTGCGCGCCATCTTCGCAGCGTCTAACGTCCAGCCTTGATAGGAGAGCGCTTTGGCGATTTCCTCTTGCTTCCTGAACTGACCATCCTGGTAAGCATTTGGGCTCATCCAGTTGCGTGCATAGACAACGTGGGCTCCATCCATGCAGCGCACCGGATCATTGGTGACCTCGAGTGAAGTGTTCCAAGCCTCACAGTTCTTCTTGACCCATGCGAACACCTCAGGATCAAGATCATAACCATCCGGCCGCGCAATAGTGACATGCATACCGAAACGGCTGGCGACCAGGATTGCTTCCTGCACACTGCACCAGCTGCGCGCCAGAGCACCTTGTGCCCAAGTCAGCACAAATTTCTTACCCTCCAGCCGTGTATAGTCTGGTCGGCCTGGCCCGCCGCCAAACCATTCTGCCCACCCCATTACATCCGCCAATCCTTGAAAGGGATGGAAGCGATCGTCAGCCATATTAACGACGGGCACATCCGCCCAACAGGCATATTCGCGCAGGAGCTCGTTGCCGGCACCGTAATAGGGAACCTTGTCTTCTAGAATGCGGATACCAATGCCACATGCATAGCGCGACATTACTTTGGCAGCATCCTCTACCGTTTCACCAGCTGTGGTTGCCGTCTTGAGGCGCATGCTCTCTGGCACCAGGAATTGAGCATGACCGCCCAGCTCGGTCGCAGCGCACTCGAAGGATTGCCGCGTACGCACGGAAGGATTATAGAAGAACATGAAAAACGTCTTATGCGCCAGCACCTTCGTCCAGCGCTCGGAGAAGCGATCACGCTTCATCCGTGCAGCCAGCTCAAGCACCTCATCCAGCTCTTGCTTGCTCCATTCCTGAGTGGTAATCAGGTCGCGTCCATAGAGGTCCATACTAGAGTCGCCCTCCCATTGTCAAGGTCATCACCGCTTTTTGCACGTGCAGCCGATTCTCAGCCTGCTCATACACCGCGGAACGCCACCCGCGCTGTACATCAGTATTGTCAATAACCTCGTTATCGACCTCCCAGCCGCGGTCAGCAGGTAGGCAATGGAGGTAGATTGCCTCGTGATCAGCGGTCTCCATTAAACGACGCGTCATCTTCCAGCCCTTATAACGTTCGTTGATCGTTTTTGCCTTTTGCTCGTCCCCTTCGCCCACTGGCGGTTTAAAGAAGCACTTGGGCGCCCAGGCCTTGGGGTAGACCACATGCGCGTCCTTGAAGGCACTCTCGAAGTCATGCGTGATTGTGAAGGAGGCATTGTTCATCCTTGCATTGGCTTGGCACGCCGCAATTACCTCTGGGTCGAGCTCAAACTCGGGAGGGTGGCATAGTACTGTCTCACAGCCCATCATCGAAGCGGCAATGATAGCACTCTGTGGCACAGCGCGCGGCTTATGAATGCTGGGGGAATAAGCCCAGCTCATCACGAACTTAACACCTCTAAAAGTGCCAAAGCGCTCCCACGTGGTCAAGATGTCAGCCAATGCCTGGAAGGGATGATACTTGTCATCCTCCATGTTCAAAACCGGAATGTCAGCCCAGCGGGCAAACTCACGAATCAGCATGTTGGCAGCGCCATAGACCCAATCCACCGGATCGCCATAACAACGAATCGCGATACCGTCTCCCATGCGGCTCAACACGCGGGCTACATCCGAGACACGTTCAGTGGAATAGGCTACTTCCTTACCCTCCAGCGCTGGTGTGTAAATTTTCTCAGGATCGAGATAATGTGCGTGACCACCCAGCTGGGTCATGCCAGCCTCGAAGCTGTTGCGCGTGCGCAAGCTCTGGTTGTAGAAAATCATAAATAGGGTTTTAGCACGCAAGAGGTGATCATGCAGCTCGCCCATCGCATAGCGTCTCTTGAGATCGCGTGCGCAATCGAGGATTGTCTCAACCTCTTCTTTGCTCCACTCGAGCAACGTGATGAAGTCCTTACCTTTGAAGCTATCAGTCCTCATAAGATTGATCCTCCTTGTGTGGCATTATAGAGAAAAAGCTACGCACAAAGCGTAGCTTTGTCGATCGTTGAAACAAATCATGCCCCGGAGTGGACTCGAACCACCACGCCCGTTCGGGCACAGGCCCTCAACCTGCCGCGTATGCCAATTCCGCCACCGGGGCATGTCTTCGACTTTATTATAGTGCTAGAAGGGCTTGTTTGTCAAAGCTGCCTACACCTGGCACTGATTCCCATGCTGCGGGCTCCGTGTGCATCGCTGCCTCAGCACCTGCACTTGTGTTATCCTTATGGAAAAGTCATTTTATGTGTGAAATCTTCCCAAGAGGATACTGTAATACGCCAGGCCTATCAAAGAGAATTTAAAAAGCTTTTTTAGAATTTCTAGCTTGCATATTTATTAAATACGTGATATACTTTTATAGTAGAAGTAAAGCAGGTGTATCTCTAAATCACCGCGAACCTCGCCTACGATCTCAGGCCTAACATCTTTGTCTTGGTTCCCAGGTGACACAAGGAATAAGGAATCATAGTGCTGAGGGTGGTATTCTGCCCTCGCAGGAGGCACATTGCCTCTCTTGTGTAGTGAAAGGTCCCAAATGCTTCAAGTACGTTCTGAGTGCCCACAAAAGGAGAAATGCAATGGCAACATATGTAATTCTCATGAACCTGACCGACCATGGTGTCAGGGAAATCAAGGAAGCTCCTGCGCGAATCGAGATGGCCGCCAAAGCCCTCGAGGCAGCAGGAGGTAGAATGCTGGCATTCTACACAGTGATGGGCGCTTACGACTATGTGGCCGTTGTGGAAGCACCCAGCGAGGAAGTTGCTCTGGCGCAATTGTTAGCCCTCGGAATGCAAGGTAACGTCAGAACGAACACATTGAGAGCCTTTACTAGGGACGAGTTCGCGGCGGTCCTGAAGAGGCTGCCGTAGAGTCACCACTGCAGGCAACCGATCCATTATACAAGACTCGCCATGCGAAACTGGCGCACGGCCGTGCTGTCCTGTACATAGATGTTCGGAAAAACACCCTCTCTTGACGCTCTTGAGTCACCGAGAGCTGACAGCAAGTCGTTTAGTCTGGCAACCAGTACATTGTTGTTTCGGAGATGTCAACTACTGCAGCCTCAGCGCGAGGCTATGTCACGTGGTGGCCGACAAAAAGCCTCAGAGAGCTTCTATCAGAGTCACCACGAGGAATCGCTCTTAGGGACATCCAAACCCATGCAGGTTGACAATTGGTGTTTCTGATTCCTACCTCCTTTGCTTGACAGCCTAGGGTGTATTACAATAGATAAAGGTGGATGGGTCGGCTGAGGTAGCAGATCGTAAGACAAACGGGTTTTGCGGATTAATGCGAATGCAAAGCGTGCGACCTCTGGAGGACCATCACCTGGCTTAATGTCTGATACGGATTCATCTGACAAACTTTGCATCAACCCGCATCTGTTCCGCGGCTACAGCATCCGCGGACTGGCCGATCGGGACCTGCTCGACGAAGTGGTTACCCGTATCGGCTATGCAGCGGGTATTTATTTTTCGCGCTTGCACAAGGATGCAGTAGTCGTTGGACGAGATGCCCGTCTCAGTTCTCCACGTCTCACCATAGCGCTCGTCTCCGGTCTGCTCAGTGCAGGTATTCGGGTGATCGACGTAGGGCTGGTACCAACGCCGGTGCACAATTTTGCCACCGATCTGTACAGCTCAGCCGTCGGTATTATGGTAACTGCCAGCCACAATCCACCGGAGTACAACGGCCTCAAGTTGCGCCACGAGCGAACCCTGAACGCTCAGGAGCTACACGAAATCGCCACCCTCGCATCTTCCTTCAAACCAAGGCTTGGTGCCGCTTTACCGCCGTCTAATGCATCCACGCGTCTGACCCGCGTGGACATACTGCCTGTCTATCTGGAACGCGTGCGCGATCACTGTAACCTACGCCGCCCGCTCAGAGTGGTGCTCGACGGTGGACACGGCACCAACGGACCAGTGGTTGCTCCGCTGTTGCGTTCATTGGGCTGCCAAGTGGTCGAGCTCAATTGCATGCCGGATGGACACTTTCCCGACCGCGACCCTGATCCAACTACACCCGGCGCGTTGGACACATTAGCGGCAACAGTACGCCGTGAGGCAGCGGATGTAGGCCTGGCGTTCGATGGGGATGGCGACCGATTGGTAATAGTGGACGAAAGAGGGAGACGCATCCTAGGTGACCAGATTATGATGTTACTGGCACGTGATATTCTGCGCCAACAGCAGGGGGCCTCCATTGTGTTCGAAGTCCTCTGCACCCGCGCTTTGCGCGATGACGTGCTTGCGCATGGAGGCACACCCGTGGTCACACCTACCGGGTACGCCTATGTACACCATGCTGTGCAATCCAATGGAGCAGCACTTGGGGGAGAGATGTCCGGTCATCTTTTCTTCAACCTGCCAGATTTCCGGTTCGATGATGCTATACTGGGAGCGCTACGATTGCTCAGCATCCTGTCCCGGGCCACAGAGCCACTCTCGGAGATGGTACAGGCATTGCCAGCCTATTATTCTTCGCCACCAGTGCGGATCGCCTGCCCGGACGCTGTTAAGGCACAAGTAGTGGCGCGGGTGCGGGATTATTTCGCACATTACTGGCCAGTGGACGAACTGGATGGTGTGCATATCGACTTTCGAGATGGCTGGGCGTTGGTACGCGCTTCCAACACACAGCCAGCGTTGGTATTGCGCTTTGAGGCGTGTTCGGAGGAGCGTTTGGCCAAGATCACGAATCTGGTGATGAAACAGGTAGAGTCTGCTATGGTAGAGGTGTAGTATTGTCCGGAGAAGCGTTGGCAGTTGTGATTCTGGCAGCCGGCGAGGGCAAACGCATGCGCTCGGATCTGCCTAAGGTGTTGCATCCACTGTGTGGGCGACCGATGATCGCATACGTGTTAGATGCCGCGCGCGCCTTGGAGCCAGAGCGCCTGGTAGTAGTGGTAGGACATAAAGGCGATCAAGTGCGTGCCGCGCTCGGCGATGGGGTTCTCTACGCTGAGCAACGCGAACGCCTCGGCACCGGGCACGCAGTGTTACAAGCGCGTGAGGCCACGAACAATTGCAAAACAGTGCTGGTACTATATGGGGACATGCCACTGCTGCGTGCAGAAACACTATCCACACTCTATCAGTCCTACCGTAGTGGCAAGGGGCCGTTAGCGATGTTGGTGGTGCGCGGGAACGTCTCACGCGGCTTCGGCCGCATCGTTCGCGATGGTATGGGTCGAGTGAGCGCAATTATTGAGGAAGCAGAATGCACACCTGATCAACTGACGATCCAGGAGTTTAACCCAGGTGTCTACTGCTTCGACGCCGACTGGCTGTGGTCTCACCTGCCTCAGCTCCCGTTGCACCGTGGAAAAGGAGACGACGGAGAGTACTTCCTTACCGACTTGGTCTCCACCGCTGTTGCAGAAGGACACATAGTGCGCGATACTCTTATTTTGGATCCCTCGGAGGCAATCGGCATCAACACGCCAGAACATTTGGTCGAGGCAGAGGCTATCCTGGTACGCCGTCTCAAAGAGAGGGAGGCTTAAGCACCCACAAATGCTTGCACCAGAAGATTTTTTCGATCTTTCACGTTACGCTCATCACGAGTTGTTTCGGGACAGGCGTGTTACATATGTCTGGGATGTGCTCAAGCTGCTCAAAGAGTATCTGGAACACATTATTCGACCAGAAATCCACGGAGAGGTTATGCCAGGAGCATATATTGTGGGTGAACAAATCTTCATCGGCCCCGGCTCAGTGGTAGAACCAGGAGCACTGATCAAAGGGCCAGCTTACATCGGCCGCAACACTCAGGTGCGCCACGGCGCCTATGTACGAGAGCGCGTCTTAGTCGGGGATAATTGCGTAATCGGACATGCCACAGAGATCAAAGACACAATTTTGCTGGATAATGCCCATGCAGCACACTTTGCCTATCTCGGCGACAGCATTGTAGGCAACCATGTTAATCTGGGCGCTGGCACTCGACTGGCGAACCTGAAGCTAGACGGCTCAAACGTCCGTATACGCATCAACAACGAAATATTGGATACCGGTATGCGCAAGTTGGGTGCCATTCTAGGCGATCGAGTGCAGACCGGTTGCAACACGGTGACGAACCCGGGCACTCTGTTAGGACCGGATTGCCGTGTGTACGCCCTAACATCACCGCGTGGCTACTACCCACCAGGCAGTATCATCCGGCCCAGCAGCGGGATAGAAGTAGAAGTAGTGAGGACGGAACGGCCGTCCAACCTGAAAGAATGAGGTCCATTCAGTGGAGTCGGACGCGGGAGTGTCGCTGTTGGTTCTCGCTTTGCTAATAGTGTTGCATGCCTTCTTCGCGTCGGCGGAAGTCGCCGTTGTCTCTGCGGACAAATCTCGCCTCAATTCACTAGCGGAGCAAGGACGTCGTTCGGCGCATCTAGTCGAACGTCTTTCACGTGATACGATGCGGCTGCTGGCAACCACGCAATTGGCCACCAAGTCGCTAAGCTTTCTAGCCGTGGTGTCAGCGATCACGCAGTATAGTGCTCCTCTGTCTAGCTGGCTGGCGCTGCTTGTCCCGGACTGGCCTGCTGTCACACTCCAATCCATAGCCATCGGTCTCATCACATTGGCATTGGTCCTGGTGCTATTGGTGTTGGGCGAGCTAGTGCCACGTGCCCTCGCGGCGCGATACCCGGAATCGGTGGCAATGTTGACAATCTATCCCCTGACGTTGCTGTCATTCATCGCGGCGCCTATAGCGCGCAGTGTAACCGCCCTTAGCATGTGGTTGACCGGCAGCCCTGCCGGCTTCAGAGGAGCTTGCCTCCCGCCGATCACTGAAGAGCAGATCAAAACCTTAGTGGATGCCGGCGAGGAAGGTGGCGTGATCGAGGAAGAAGAGAAGGAGATGATCTACTCCATCTTCGAGCTGGGCGACACATTAGTACGTGAAGTGATGGTGCCGCGCATCGACATGGTAGCACTCGAGGTCAACACAAGCATTGAGGAAGCGTTGCACGTCATCGTACAGGCTGGGCACTCGCGTATCCCGGTCTACGAAGAAACTGTTGACAACATTGTGGGCATCCTCTATGCCAAAGACATATTGAAAAGCTGGCCCCATTTCGAAACGTTACGTCTGCGCGACATTCTACGCGATGCCTACTTCATCCCTGAAACCAAGCCGGTGGATGAGCTCCTCCAGGAGCTACAGCAACGCAAGGTACATATGGCTATCGTCGTGGACGAATATGGTGGGGTGGCAGGTTTGGTCACCATCGAGGATATCCTCGAGGAAATCGTAGGCGAGATTCAAGATGAATACGACTGGGAGGAACCTTCATTGGTTGTCCTCGGTCCAGACGAGGTAATCTGTGAAGGAAGGACCAATCTGGATGAGATCAACGAAGCGATGCACGCCAATCTGCCCACCGACATAAGCGATACGTTGGGCGGGCTGATCTACAGCTGCCTAGGACGTGTCGCAGCAGCAGGAGATCAAGTGCGCTTTGGCGACTTGGAGTTGAGTGTGCTCACAGTAGTGGGACGACGTATCAAGAAGGTTAGAGTGCGGCGAATTCCACCGGGCCGTGTCCCAGACACAGAGACGTCGTGCGATGATAAAGGTGTTGCTACTGGCAAGGTAACGCCAGTGGGACCCTTGCCATCAGAAAGCCAGAGCATCGCCGGATGAACTACACCCAGCTGATCGATCTTGCCGCCCAAGCGCGTGAGAAGGCTTACGCTCCATACTCTCACTTCAAAGTAGGGGCAGCCCTGTTGACAGCCTCGGGTCGTGTCTACACCGGCTGCAACATTGAGAATGTGGCTTTCTCCCCCTCAGTATGTGCCGAGCGCACTGCTATCTTCAAGGCGGTCTCCGAGGGCGAGCGTGACTTCCTGGCCATCGCTATTGTTACCTCGAACGGCATACCGCCTTGTGGCGTCTGTCGGCAAGTTATGATGGAGTTCGCGCCCAACATCACTGTCATTATTGCCGACCTAGAGGGCAACCACCATACCCTAACGTTGCACGAGCTGTTTCCCAATGCCTTTACACCACCCCAGTTGCCTCGCTGATCGTGCGGGATCTCTATGCCCACGGTGAATGTTGCTGGCGAACCCCTCTTTTACTCCCTATATTCTGGTGATATCACCGGTCAGTACAACCTTGTGCTGGTGCATGGAGCAGGTGGCAGTCACATTCATTGGCCAGCCGAACTGCGTCGCCTTGCTGGCGTTAACGTATACGCGTTGGATTTACCTGCCCACGGACGCTCCAGAGGACGAGCGCGTACCTCACTACAATCATATGCCGACACAGTGCACCTTTTTGTGTTGACAATAGGGTTGCAACGCGCTTCAGTGTTGGGCCACTCTATGGGTGGGGCCATTGCACAATTGTTGGCACTGCGGCAACCCAGGTGGCTCGAAAAGGTTATCATTGTGGGCAGTAGTGCTCGGCTGCATGTGCAACCACTTATCCTGGAATACTTGAATCCACAGGCGGGCACAGATGGGTTCGAAAAAGCGCTTGATCTAATCTGCCAGCAGGCATATGGCCCGAGGGTGAGTCGCGAGATGGTGCGGCGAGGACGTCAGCTGCTGCGCACGGTGCCATCATCTGTGATGTATGCCGACTATTTGGCGTGTGCACAATTCGACATTTCCAACACGGTTGGAAACATTACGCTGCCAGCACTGATTATTTGCGCCAGCGAAGATCGCCTGACCCCGCCAGAAGAGAGCTGTTCTTTGGCGCAACGCATTCCCAGCGCTCAGTTGGAGATAATTCAAGGTGCTGGCCATCTAGTAATTGTCGAGAAACCGGCAGAGGTAGCTGCCGCGGTCAGTCGTTTCCTAGGCGCGTGATGAGATTGTTACCAGGCACGGCGCAAAGTGGCAACAACTGGTAGATGATCCGAGCCAGGACCTTCAGGTAGCACGCGAATCTCTTCGGGCGTCCAGTACTGGTTAACGAAAACGTAATCGATGCGCAACATCGGCAGAAGCGGAACACCATGGAGAGGTAACTCATCCCGCCAGCGACCCGGAAAAGTGAAACCAAAACCCCACCCCACCGCGCGGTGCACATCTGTCAAGTGTTCAGCCAACAGCTGATAGTTCTGTGCCTGATCGGTAGTGTTAAAGTCTCCCAGCACAATGACCGGCCCTGGGTGCGTTGCCACAGAACGCGCAATCGCCAAGAATGTCTGACGCTGTCGTTCCCAGCCACGCTGGCTAACCGAGGGAGAGGAATGCACGTTCCATACCACAATTGTCCCCTCTGGTGTGCTCAAGCCAGCCACCTGAGTGCGCCATGCACCCGATGGTGTGGGTAGCATGGTAAGTGGATAGCGACTGAGCAGAGCTAATCGCGGCCACTTGGCATCGTCTAGCAACACATAGCGATACTCGAACCTCAGCTCAGAAAGCAGTTTTCCAGCAAAAGGTTCAGTGAACTCCTGGAAGGCGATTATGTCAGGCCTCTCAGCACGAACTACACGCGCCACTCCTGTTACGTCGTCATTGGCATAGTGCACATTGAAAGTCATAACTCGCAGCTGAACTTCTGGCGCATCGGCTGCAGCACTGCTCTGATCCAAGTGAGGCGTTAACACAGGCCAGAAACGCACCAAGAAGATCAGGCACAACACGGTCAGCACACGCCCGAGCCAGCGCCAGTGCCCTAGTAGGGCAATCGCTAGTGCGACGAACGTGCCAATCATCAGCCAGGGCGCAAAATAGTTCCCTACACGTACTGGTAGCCAGCGGTCTCCGGGATATATCCGTGCTAGATTCCACAGTATTATCGTGAGCGCAAAGTCCCACAGTGCTAGCGTGCCCCAAGCTCTCAGTAAGCGAACCACCCATGAGCGCTGAGCATGTCCACGATGGGTCATCGATATCACCCACTCCGCCACAATGCAATCGCCAAGCACAAACCGCCTAGAAGCATGCAGTAAGCAGCGAAGACGGTCAACCGATGGCTTTGCAGGTAACGCAACAGCCACCTGATGCAGAGATAACCGCTTATCGTTGCCGCGCCAAACCCAAGCGCCAAGGTGGGCAGCTCGCTGCCCAGCGTCCCTGTCTTAACCAGGTCTATGGTAGCTACTAAACCGGCGCCCAGCAAAGCAGGGATGGACAACAGAAAACTGAAACGCGCTGCAGAACGACGCTCAAGATCGCGCAACATGGCACCGCTGATGGTAGCCCCACTACGACTGATACCAGGCAGCAGTGCAGCAACCTGCCACAACCCCACATCCAGCGCATCCCACCAGGTCATCTGACTCAAGCTGCGTCGTTGTCGCCCACGATACTCTGCCAGCAACAACATCAGGGCAGTGCCGAACAGGAGAGCAGCTGCGGCAATGGGCTGACCATATACCACCTCAAATGTGCGCTTGAGCCAGAAACCGAATACCACCGCTGGCAAAGTAGCTACAACAATGTACCAACCCAGACGTGCTTCAAGGGACTCGAACGGGCGCCACTGAAAAAGCCCTTGTAAAACGGCGCGCGCAATCATCCACAAGTCGCGCCAGAAATAGATGACCACTCCCACCAACGTCCCCCACTGCACCAACACGTCAAAGGTGAAAGGGGGATCCGACCAGCCCAGCAGCCATGGAAATAAAACCAAATGTGCTGAGCTGGATACTGGTACGTACTCGGTGGCTCCCTGAAGAAGACCCAAAACAAGCGCCTGTATCAACGACATATTGTTGCCTTCCGACTCTCGTAACGGCTATCATTCGCCTCGTCTTTGAGCTCCTCACTTGCAATCCCTTGTCCATCCTCAGCAATGCGATAATGGGACAAGAACTCACGCTTGAACTCCATAAAGGTGCCCTCCAAAATGGATTGCCGGATGCGCCGCATCAGGTTGAGCACAAAGTGCAAGTTGTGCAACGTGGTCAGATACAGGCCTGTGATCTCGTCCGCCATTATGAGGTGGCGCAGGTAGGCACGGCTGAAAGTCTGGCATGCATAACATGTACAATCCTCTTCAATTGGGTTGGGGTCAGCGGCATACCGAGCGTTGCGCAGATTGAGCCGCCCGCAATGCGTCAACACTGCACCATTGCGCGCCATACGGGTTGGCAGCACACAGTCAAACTGATCCACACCACGTGCCACACACTCAAACAGATCGTCCGGGCTGCCTACCCCCATCAGGTAACGTGGCCGGTCACGCGGCAGCTCGAGATGCAACCACTCCAACACTTGATGCATTTCCGCCTTGGTCTCTCCAACGCTGAGCCCGCCGATGGCATAACCGGGCAAATCGAGTGCTCGGAGAAATTGCGCGCTCTGAACACGCAGGTCCTGGAAGATACCTCCCTGCACAATACCATACAAAGCTTGGTCGGTACGCCGTTTCACCGCCAGGCAACGCTCTGCCCAACGATGGGTACGTGCCAGCGCTTGCACATTGTAGGTGTAGTCATGAGGGGTGGCGCATTCATCAAGCGGCATAATAATGTCAGCCCCCAGCTGCTCTTGAATGGTGATCACTTTCTCTGGGGTGAAAAAGTGAGTCGAACCGTCGACATGTGATCGAAAGGTCACCCCATCGTCCCTAACGCGACGCAATGTTTGCAAGCTGAAAATCTGATACCCCCCCGAGTCGGTCAAAATAGGACCCTCCCACCCCATAAAGCGATGCAAACCGCCCAACTGTGCTATCAATTCAGCACCCGGCCGCAGGTAAAGGTGATAGGTATTGCTCAGGATAAGCGTGGCACCAAGCGCGCGGAGATCGCGTGGTGTCATTGTCTTAACCGCCGCCTGCGTACCCACCGGGGCGAAGACCGGAGTGGGGATATCACCGTGAGGAGTATGAATAATGCCAGCGCGTGCAGCGCACTGCGCGTCCTCTTTGATGAGTTCGAAGCTAAAGGCAGTCACGCTCAGCCCGTATTTCCGTTTATCCCATGATAAGGTATGCTATTATAGCATGGGCGAAGAGATTTAAGGAAAGAAAGCATGCGGGCGTGTCATGTGCATCACCTGGACACACCACCGAGGCACAATGTTGGCAAGGCCACACGACCACCAACGATAAACTGAGATTCCTTGACGGAATAGACCCCTTGTGCTATAATGGTCTTACAGGTATGATGACCTCTTTGGATAGGGTGAGGCATTCTCGATTTCACACCCCTCCACAAAACCAAGAAAGATTGCGGTACGGTAAAGCTCAATGGAGGAATATGAACACGATGGAGATAGATAGGCAATTGCTGCGTGAGATGTACTATCATATGCGCCGCATTCGGCGCTTCGAGGAGACTGCAGAAGAATTGTACAAGCGGGGCACGGTGGTCGGGTTGCTTCACTTATACATAGGCGAGGAGGCAGTCGCGACAGGGGTTTGTCTGGCACTACGTGATGACGATTACATCACCAGCACACATCGTGGCCATGGCCACCTGCTGGCAAAGGGTGGTGACCCTAAGCGCTTACTGGCTGAGCTATGTGGACGCGTGGGCGGTTATTGTCGCGGCAAAGGTGGAAGCATGCACGCCGCAGACTTGAGCCTGGGCATCCTGGGTGCCAATGGTGTTGTAGGTGGCGGTTTTGGCATTGCCACTGGCGCCGCTTTGTCTGCCAAGATGCGCCGTTCGGGGCAAGTCGTCGCCTGCTTCTTTGGAGATGGTGCAGCGAACCAAGGTCTCTTCATGGAAGTGTTGAATATGGCAGCTATTTGGAAACTGCCAGTCATCTATGTCTGCGAGAACAACGGCTTCGGACAGTATACGCGTTACGAGGAGGCGACAGTCACCGATCAACCAATTGGTGCACGGGCTGCAGCATTCGGCTTGCCCACAGCTCAGGTGGACGGCAACGATGTCATTGCTGTCTACCAAGCCGCTATTCAAGCAGTGCAAAGCGCCCGTGCCGGCGAAGGACCTAGCTTTATCGAAGCACGCACCTACCGCTTGCGCGGTCACCACATGGGCGATGTCGGTTTCGCGCGTCGCTACCGCACCAAAGAGGAATTAGAAGAACACTTAAAACAGGAACCAGTCGGTCGTTTCCACCGCTGGCTGCTTGAACAGCAGCTGCTCACCGAAGCGGAGATAGAAGAATTAGAAGCGCGCATAGAGACAGAGTTGCAAGAAGCAATCGAGTTCGTCAACAGTTCACCCGTACCAGACGTCAGCGAGATAATGGAGCACATCTATGCCTGAGATGCGAGAGATTACCATTGTCGAGGCACTGCGCGAGGCGCTTGCTGAGGAGATGAGTCGGGACCCGACAGTCTTCTTGATGGGCGAGGACATCGGACGCGCAAATGGGGTTTTCAACGTCACTGCCGGCCTGCAGGACGAGTTCGGCAAGGAACGAGTGATCGATACCCCTATATCCGAGGCAGGCTTCACAGGCATGGGTGTTGGTGCTGCACTGACTGGGATGCGCCCCGTCATAGAGATTCTGTTCTGTGACTTCATGACCTTGGCAATGGATCAGATCGTCAACCAGGCAGCCAAGCTACATTACATGACGGGTGGACAAGCCAAAGTCCCCCTGGTTATTCGCACACTGATGGGAGCGGGGCGTGGTGCTGCTGCCCAACATTCCCAGAGCTTGCACGCTTGGGTTGCGCACATTCCTGGTCTGAAGGTCGTGATGCCCTCTACGCCCTATGACGCCAAGGGGTTGCTCAAGTCAGCCATCCGCGATGACAACCCAGTAGTGTTCTTCGAGGACAAAATGAGTTATCAGGTTAAGGGCTTGGTCCCTGTCGGGGAGTATACCATCCCCCTTGGTGTTGCTGATGTCAAACGAGTTGGCGGAGATGTGACTTTCATAGCGACCTCCAGTATGGTTCAGGTAGCACTGGCGGCAGCGGAGATGTTGGCTCAGGAGGGTATTAGTGCAGAGGTAGTAGATCCTCGTACTCTCAAGCCACTCGACAAGGAGACCATCTTGGAGTCGGTGAAAAAAACCGGACGTGTGGTGATAATCGACGAGGGGTATCTGAGCTATGGCGTCACCGCCGAGATTGCCGCTATCATTGCCGACGAGGCTTTCGACTATCTGGACGCACCGGTAAAGCGTCTGGGAGCGATGGATGTGCCTGTACCAATGGTGCCTGTGCTCGAGCAAGCCACCGTACCTAATGCGGAGCAACTGGTGACAACGGCACGGAGTCTCTTCGGGCGGAGGTATTGATTCTATGGCGACTGAGATTTACTTGCCTCAGCTGGGCCTCACCATGACAGAGGGTACTGTCACGCGTTGGCTCAAGACTACAGGGGAGAAAGTGAAACGTGGCGAACCAGTCGTCGAAATTGAGACGGACAAGGTCACCACTGAAATTGAGGCACCCGCCGATGGAGTGCTGGGCCCTATATTGGTAAAAGAAGGGGAGAAGGCACCCATCGGAGGCACACTGAGTTATGTGTTGGCTGAGGGCGAAACCCTCGAGGAAGCCCAAATATCCAGAACTGTCGCCCCTGTGACTTCGCAACCTGTACCCGGAGCCGCCGAGCAAGTACAAGCCCCTCCCCGAACCGGAGAGGAGATCTTTGCCACACCACGTGCACGCCGTAAAGCTCACGAGCTAGGAGTAGATCTGACACAGGTGCCAGCCAGTGGTCCTGGTGGACGTATCGTAGAAGCGGATGTGCGATGGTTTGCCGATCAAATGAGCGCTCAATCAAAAGAGATGCCGCGGGTGTCTCCTGTTGCAAGACGTCTCGCCGCCGAGCTGGGAGTTGATCTGAGCACGGTACAAGGCACAGGCGAAGGTGGTCGCATTCGAAGAGAGGACATCGAGCGGGCTGCTGCCGCCCGCAAAGCCGCTGCGGCACCGCCGGTCACACCTCCTGTTCTCACACCAGCCGGTCCGATCGAAGTGCTAAGTGGTGTGCGTCGGCTTGTAGCAGAGCGTATGACGCGCAACTTTACCAGTACGCCCCACTTCTATCTCACTGCAGAAGTGGATGCCAGCGCGCTAACCCGCATGCGCGACGGGTTGTTGCCCAGGATCGAAGCGACCACCGGCACACGTTTGACCATCACAGACATTCTGGTAAAAGTGTGCGCGCGGGCACTCCGCGAACACCCCGAAGTGAACGTCACATATGCCGAAACTCCAGATGGCCCCGGATTGATCCGTCAAACGGAGGTGAACGTAGGCATTGCTGTAGCACTCGATGATGGCTTGGTGGTCCCAGTCATCCGTCAAGCAGACTGTCTGACTCTGGCAGAAATCGCTTCAAAACGCGCAGAGGTAGTTGAACGAGCACGTGTGGGAAAGTTGAACCTGTCTGATCTGGAAGGGGGTACCTTCACTCTCACCAATCTGGGAATGTTCGGCGTGGATCACTTTCAGGCGATCATCAACTCGCCCCAGGCCGCTATCCTGGCAGTAGGACGTGTGCGCGAGCGACCGGTAGCCGTCAGCGGAACCGTGCTGATACGCCCAACCCTTTATCTCACTCTATCGCTGGACCATCGCCTAGTGGATGGCGCCCAAGGGGCTCGTTTTCTGGAGAGCCTAGCCCGATTGATCGAAGAACCATACCTGCTGCTGGACTGAGCATCTGCCCCTCTTTGCGTTTTCCCGTCGTCGCCGGAGCCCATAAGAGGAGAACGTGTTGTCTCCAGCCGAGATGATAAGAGCTGTCTCTCATGTGAATATGATAAAAATAGGCCCAAATATCCTAATATCAAAATTCTTTTCCCCTCTTCGAACACGGTTTGCACGCTCTACAGCGTCAGATAGAATAAGATCTGAGTAACCAACTCTCTTGTTTGAGGCACTCAATGGCCTATAGTAGCCTGTCCGAGTTCATCACCTTCCTTGAGCAGCGAGGCCACCTTAGACGCACCCGCATCGAGGTCAGCCCCGAGCTGGAGATCACAGAGATAGTCGATCGTGTCAGCAAGGGGCCGCTCGACAAAAATGTTGCCCTGCTATTTGAGAACGTTTCCGGGTCGAACTTCCCGGTGCTGATCAACACTTTGGGACATCCGCAGCGCATGGCCTGGGCATTGGGCGTTGACAGCTTGGACGATCTCACTGAGAAACTCACCACCTTGCTTGACTTGCGACTTCCACAAGGTCTGGGTGGCACCTTGACCCGTGTTGGACAGCTGGCGAGATCTCTTCATGCTATCGGTCTGAGACCCAGCATCGTCAAGAAGGCACCTGTGCAGGAGGTGATATACACGGGCGACGAAGTCGATCTGACTATTCTGCCTATTCTCAAGTGCTGGCCCGAAGATGGCGGACGTTTTATCACATTGCCGACAGTTATCACACGTGATCCGGTCACTCGGTCGCGCAATGTGGGCATGTACCGATTGCAAGTGCGCGACCGACGCACCCTAAGCGTACACTGGCAGCTGCACAAGGGTGGTGCCGAACACGCCCGTGTGGCGATCGAGTCAGGTAGCGACCTCATCCCAGTAGCAGTGAGCCTGGGCGGTGACCCGGCAATCATGTGGTGTGGCTCGGCGCCACTACCCCCTGGCATAGATGAATTCCTGCTTGCGGGCTGGTTAAGAGGCAAGCCGGTCGAGCTAGTTCCTTGCGTCAGCCAACCACTGGAGGTACCCGCCAATGCCGAGATCGTCATCGAAGGTTATGTCAATCCAAATGAGCTGGCTCCAGAAGGTCCTTTCGGAGATCACACAGGTCACTATACACCAATAGAGAACTACCCCGTGCTGCACGTCACTGCCATTACTCATCGCGCCCGCCCAATCTATCCGACCACTGTAGTAGGTCTTCCCCCCATGGAAGACTACTGGATGGGTAAGGCCACGGAACGGCTTTTCCTTCCTCTCATCCGGTTGTTTATGAGCGAAGTGGTAGATATCGCTATGCCACCAGAGGGAGTCTTTCACAATCTGGTCCTGGTGAGCATACGCAAGAGATATCCCGGACATGCCCGAAAGGTTATTAACGGTTTGTGGGGATTGGGGCTAATGGCATTGACCCGTTGCATTATCGTCTTTGATGCAGACGTAGACGTACAAGACACCTCTAGAGCGATGTTCTACGCGTTGAGCAATGCCGACTGGGCACAGGATGTGATTATCCAGCAGGGCCCTACGGACGCTTTGGACCACGCCAGCTACCGTCCCGCCTTCGGGGGCAAAATCGGTATAGATGCGACGCGTAAATGGCCAGAGGAAGGGTATACGCGTCCGTGGCCGAAGCGTGTTGAAATGGTTCCCGAGGTCAAGATGCGCATTGACACCTTGTGGCAACAACTCGGTTTGTGAGAAAGGGTGTATAGATTTGTCGGTCGGAAGGGTGGGTATCAGCCGGCCAGTCCGCATTTTACTAAGCATATTTGCTGCCATTCTGTTCCTATGCTGTGTGGCTACATTGGGAGCCACGCTGCTAGGTGCACGTTTAGTGGGCAGAACGATTATCACAAATCCTACGCGCGTGGCAGCGATAGGCCAGCAGATTGTCCGCTACCAGCTACCTAAGGGGTTCAAGGAGATGTTCGCCTCCGACCTGCTGGGGTTTAAGATGGTGGCTATTGGCCCGACTGACCCGAGAGCAGAGCTCCCTGTTATTGTGCTTCTACAGTTGCCCGATGTGGTGGACATGGATGAGGAAGAGTTACGCAAGCAGCTGGAAAGGGCCCTTGTTCAGCAAGCAGGAACGGGAAATGCAGATATGCAGGTGGTAAACACGCAACGGACCGTTATCCGCGGACAGGAGGTCACATTGACTGTGCGCAGAGGTACCGTCTCGGGAGGGCAGACGTTGCGTCAGATCAGCGGAGTGTTCTCCGGCCCCAATGGCCCTGTCTTCTTATTTGTCACTGGCGTGGAGAATAATTGGGATTCATCCGAGATAGATGAGTTCATCCACTCCATCCAATGAGCGATCTCCTTCGTGGTTACGAAGAACATTGACGAGAGACGGTATGATGCGAGCGAGCCATCTGCGCCTCTTCCTGGAAACAGTGCGCTTCGAGCACACCATCTTCGCACTCCCCTTCGCTTACTTAGGTATGCTCCTGGCTGCTAACTGGCCTCGCTCGCCTGGAAGCACCATGATGTTGCCAACGCTCGCCCAGGTATTTTGGATAACTATAGCCATGGTGGCAGCCCGAACCATCGGATTCGCCATCAATCGGTACGCTGATCGTGTTTATGATGCTCGTAATCCTCGCACTGCAGGGCGACCAATTCCCAGCGGTAGATTGTCTGCGAAAGCGACACTAGCTTATGCCGGCATCGCGTTGATCGTTCTCGTGATCGCAGCGTGGCAACTCAACGAGCTAACCTTGCTGCTGTTGCCGGGCGCGCTTATTCTACTGGTCGGCTACTCGTACACTAAGCGCTTCACTTGGCTGAGCCATTGGGTGCTAGGAGCCACCGACGGACTGGCGCCCGCCGGCGCCTGGGTGGCAGTGCGCGCTCATATTGATCCGCCAGCATGGCTGCTATGGCTTGCCATTACCCTATGGATCGCCGGTTTCGATTTGATTTATGCATGCCAAGATACTGCGTTCGATCGCGCTGAGGGTTTGTACTCGGTGCCAGCCCGTTTTGGGAACAGAATCGCCTTGCTGCTGGCACAGATCAACCATATCTCCATGTGGGGGCTTTTGGTAGCTCTCGGTCTACTCATGAAGTTCTCATGGATGTATTGGGCTGGTCTGGCCACAGTCGGAGCACTGTTAGTGTACGAACACTTGCTGGTGTCACCCGATGATCTCTCACGCATAAACGTTGCCTTCTTCAACGTAAACGGGTATATTGCACTTATTATGTGCTTTGCTACTTGGATGGCTCTGTGGATAGGATAGCGTTGTGCTGGGTTGAGAATCGATGATCCTTGTTCAAGATCTGACATTCGCTTATCCAGATGGTACTCAAATATTCGACCACTTTTCTTGGCACGTTGAACGCGGTGAAGCTTGGTCGGTTATCGGACCCAGTGGCTGTGGCAAGACCACGCTGTTGAACTTGCTGGCCGGGTTATCCCATCCGCTTAGCGGCCGAATACTGATCGACGGACATCTTTTGCAGCGTCCACGTCCCCGCACTGGCTTGATCCTGCAGGATTACGGGCTGCTGCCGTGGGCCACTATTCGAGCCAATGTTGCCTTGGGTCTAGAGATTCGTGCTTTCTACGGGCCGGATGGCATCCATTCCCCATCAGACGAGACACTGAGTGACAAGGAAGAACGAATTGAGTACTGGCTCAAGCGGCTGGGTATCCATCACCTGGCAAATCACTACCCACATCAGGTCAGCGGTGGACAACGTCAGCGCACAGCTATTGCCCGTACGCTGGCTCTCAAACCTGATCTGCTGCTTATGGATGAGCCATTCGGTGCATTGGATGCGGTCACACGCCAAGATTTAATGCAGCTCACTATACAATTGCGCCGAGAGCACAGATTGACCATGGTGATTGTGACCCACAATATCGAAGAAGCTCTGTTCCTGGGGGAGTACGTTCTCGTCCTCGATAAACCAGCGCATCGGATGCCCACCATTGTGCCCAATCCTTATTTCGGCAACCCTTCCTGTCGCTCCGATGAGACGTTTTTGGATCTATGTCGTCAACTACAACAGTTGATGGGAGAGAATACGCGTGAAATGGCGTGACATTGGGATTGGCACACTTGCCGCTATGATCATCTGGCAAATTCTCGCATGGTTGGTCAACCGACCAGTCTTTCCTTCGCCTGTGCACGTGTTGCCTGTCTTTTTCCAAAAGCTCAGCAGTGAGCTGGGTGTTCATTTGCTGATCAGCACTGTGCGTGTGATAGCGGCTATCGTTGTTTCAATGTTGATCGCGGTACCTGCTGGTCTGGGCCTAGGACAGATCCGCACTCTCGATCGTTTCTTCTCTCCTTTAATCTACATCGTCTATCCCATCCCCAAAATCGTCTTTCTACCCGTCATTCTGGTACTGATTGGTTCTGGTGATGGCAGTAAGGTATTACTTGTGGGGCTCATCCTTTTTTTCCAGATGCTGGTGGTAGTGCGTGATCAAGCCGCCCAGTTGCGACCTGAGACCATCGCTTCAGTGCGATCCATGGGAGCTGGACGACGCGCATTATTCCGTTTCGTATATCTGCCAGCGTGCGTGCCTGCCGTGATTACCGCCCTGCGCGTCAGCATTGGCACTGCGATTGCAGTGTTGTTTATTGCGGAAACCTATGCGACCAATACAGGGTTGGGATATTATATTGTGGTCGAGAGCTGGGGAGCGTTGCGCTACGCAGATATGTATGCTGGGGTACTCGCGATGAGCCTGCTTGGTTTGGCGTTGTACTTCCTAGTGGATTGGTTGGACCGCCGACTTTGCCCATGGCGGGAAACCACTATATGAAACTCCCTGATCGACTGGTTGTCGGCATCACTGGCGCAAGTGGCGCCATTCTGGGTGTGCGCCTGCTAGAAGTGCTGGCGCAGCAAGGGGGTGTGGAAACCCATTTGATCATTAGTAAAGCAGCTCAGCTTACCATTCGATCCGAAACAAAATACACTGTCCCAGAAATTGAAGGGCTGGCCGACGTCGTCTATGCCCCAAATGATATCGGTGCTTCCATCGCCAGCGGATCCTTTCACACACGTGGTATGGTGATCATCCCGTGCAGCATCAAGACACTTAGTGCTGTAGCACACTCCTATGCAGATAACCTCGTCTCACGCGCTGCGGACGTCACGCTAAAGGAAAAACGTCCACTCGTGTTAGTCGTACGCGAGAGCCCGTTGCACCTTGGTCATCTACGCCTGATGGTTCAAGCGGCGAAGCTGGGCGCCACCATATACCCACCAGTGCCGGCTTTTTACACATGCCCTCGCTCGATAGAGGACATTGTGGACAACATTGTAGGACGTGTGCTGGCACACTTGGGCTTTCCTAACGAGCTCTACACCCCTTGGAAGGGTATTACAGGAGGAGATTCACAGCCCAGCGCATGAAAAAGGCCGAGCTGAGACAGGTGCGCGACTTCCTGAATGCACACCATATCCTGACGCTAGCCACAATTGGTATCCATGGTGAACCCCAAGCGGCCGATCTGTATTATGTAGTTCTGGATGACCTGAGAATATGCTTCATCTCCACTACCTCCAGCCGCCACATTGCCAATATCCAGCGTAACCCACGCGTGGCCTGTACCGTTCATACTGTCGCAATAGAGTGGCGTGATATTCGCGGTGTCCAGATAGAAGGGACTTGTGCCCCATTAACCCATCTAGAAGGAATGAAGGCGTGGGCACGCTACACCATTCGCTTCCCCTTCGTGCTGAAGGATGCACAACTGCGAGAAGCTCTGAAGGGGGTGCAGATCTACTCTATTACCCCACACTGGTTACGTTGGATCGATAACTCGGTTCAGCTAGGCCACAAGGTAGAGTTTGAGCTATGAGAATAGCCAGCGGGGGACAGAAACGCCAATACGTACAGAAAATGTTCGAGCGCATCGCTCTGCGTTATGACCTGATGAACCGCCTCATGACCTTTGGCCAAGACCTGCGTTGGCGACGCGTGCTGGTGCGAGAAGCCAACCTGCCTCGTGCTGGACGGTTTCTCGACGTCGCCACAGGCACGGGAGATGTCGCTTTCATCGCAGCGGAGGGCACTGATCAGCCCGATCTTATCGTAGGCATCGACCTTGTCCCTAAGATGGTACATCTGGCACACAAACGTGCCAAGAAAAGAGTGTGCCACCGTGAACCTGTGTGGATGATTGGTGACACCATGTGTCTGCCTTTCGCTTCGGACACGTTTGATGCTGTAGCCTCCGCCTTTCTGATGCGCAACGTAACCGATGTGGTCGCAGCATTGCGCGAGCAAGTGCGCGTCACACGTCCCGGTGGGCGCGTGCTGATTCTCGAGGTGCCAAGACCCGACGGCAGAACATTCGGTAATCGTCTGTTTCGCCTCTATTTTCATTGGATCGTGCCTGTGCTTGGATGGCTTATCACAGGTGACAAAAATGCGTACAAGTACTTACCCGCATCCGCGGAAACCTTCTTGACGGTCGGCCAGTTGCAAAGTATTATGAAAAGTATAGGGTTAGGTGAATTGTACCATTATTCCTTTATGTTTGATTCCGTCGCGGTACATGTGGCGATTAAACCTCATAAAGGCACGTGAGATCCGCCGATGTCTCAGATACTCTGCCCTCATTGCGGACGTCCCATTACCGAGTCTACCGGACCACTAACAACTCAGGTCTTCCCAGAGCCTGTGAGCGAAGGCATGGCGCTCGCACAGGCCCAGTTGATGGAGTATGCGCGCGATCTGGCCAGAGTTTATGCTGTACAAAAACGTATGGCGAAATATCTGCCGGGTGGTTTGCGCGAGCGCATCCGGGTGGGCGAAGGGGGCAGTTTAACCGGTGGCCAAAGACGTTATGTGACCGTGCTGTTTGCTGACTTGGCGGACTTCACTCTCATCTCCTCGCGTCTAGATCCTGAGGACATTTTTGATCTTTTGAACACCTGCTTCCGACAACTGGTCGCTCACATCTATAAATATGGGGGCGAGGTGGATAAATTCCTCGGCGACGGCATTATGGCTGTGTTCGGAGCACCAGAAGCCCATGAGGATGACCCCGTGCGTGCCGTGCAAGCTGCTCTGGATATGGACGTAGAAATGCGAGAGCTAAGCTGTCGTTTGCGCCCCCGGCTGGGTGAAACCCTTCAGCTCCACATCGGCATTAGCTGCGGAGAAGTGATCGCCGGCAATGTGGGTGTGGATGAGCAGCAATCCTATACGGTTGTGGGCAAGACAGTCAATCTCGCATTCCGGCTGCAAGAGGTGGCTGAACCAGGGATGATTCTGGTGAGCCAGTCTGTGCAGCAAGCCACACAGCACCTCTTCCGGTATCGTTACTACAGAGATCTGGAGATCAAAGGTTTTCAGGGCAAAGTCCCCGTGTTTATTCTGGAAAATCGCCTCCAGCAGCGGACAGCGCCAGAGCCCTACTTCGAGGAACACTTCCCGTGGACAGGCCGTCAGCGCGAAATGGAACAGCTCAGACAGCTGATGGAACGCCTTACCCTGGGCGAAGGTAGTGTTGTACTTGTCGAGGGTGAGCCTGGCACAGGCAAGACTCGCCTTGTGCGCGAATGGCTCGCCAGGCATACCCCCCCCGCCGTCAAGGTATGGACCAGCACTGCACACATGGTACAGAGTCGCACAGGCTACAGCGTGTGGCGTAATCTTTCCCAATGGAGTACAAGCGTCTCTGGCGACCCGGTAGAATCAAGAGGCGCTGCTCCCACCTCTGCTCGCTCTATCCCGCTCCCTTCTACACTGCTAACGCTTGCCTTGAGCCAGCTGGAACAACTGACCACAAAAGGAGAAGCTGAAGAGACTCGCCTCCAGATATTTCAAGCAATACGGCAAGTGCTGATCACCCAGATCGAGACAACCCCTTTGGTGCTCGCTATTGACAATTGGCAGTGGGCTGACGATTTATCTCGCCACCTTCTATTATCACTTCTGCCTTTGGCCGACCAGCACCCGATCCTGTTTTGCATCCTATCACGCCCTGTGACTGGACAGGAACACGACATATCCCGCGAGGTGAAATTTCGAGCGATTCAGAACTACCACCACATCAGGCTGGCCCCACTTACAGACAAAGAAGTAGAGCAACTGATCACCTCCATATTTGCAGAGGGTGAGCTGGACCAAACGGCACTTTCCGTGATCCTCGGTTGGACTCAAGGCAATCCATACTTCCTTAGGGAGATTATGTCATCTTTGGCTACCCAAAAAATAATCGAGCGCGTTGGGAAATGGTGGAAGCTAAGGGAAGCATATCCATTTTCCTCACTACGTTTCCCGCCCAACCTTTTAGACATGACCACAGCAAACCTTGATCGCCTGCCGGAAGAGTTGCGGGAAGTTCTATATTGTGCCGCCGTAATCGGCTCTACTTTTCCACTGAGTCTGTTGCGCCGTGTGCTAGCCCGCCAGAACAAATCTGCCAACCTGGACAACCGCATCCAGGAGCTTAAGCGGTACGGCCTCCTGGAAGTGTCGACACAAGATCCTAATATGCTCGTTTTCCGTTACCCCATTGTGCATGAAAGTGTCTACACCCGTCTTTCATCCTATCAACGCCAAATGTTGCACGAAGTGATTGCCGAGGAGATGGAAAAAGCTCTAGAGGAGGAACCCACTGCCAATGTTGAACTAGTCGCTGAACATTTTATCCAGGCGGGACTGCCAGCTAGATCTTTGCGCTACTTGATGCAAGCTGGTCAGCGAGCACTGAGACAGGCTGCTAGCAAACTGGCTATTGAACATTACACTGCCGCTTTGATGGCCGTAGAGTACAGCCCACGCTACCACGAGGAACGCCTGGAAATAGAAATAGGTTTGGCCGATGCTTATTTGCAAGCCCAAGAATACGCCGAAGCTATCTCTCACTACCAGAGTGCATTAGAGCTGTGCAATGACCTGGGAAAACGCATAACGTTGCGTCAAGCTATTGCTCACGCTTACCTGGCTCGGAATGACCTCCCAAAGGCTTGGGAAAGCCTCGAGGCAGCACTCGAGGAGCTATCTGAAGGCGAGGTACCTGCTACATCTCCTTTGCGTGGTCGTGTCTTTGCCGATTGCGCCCAGATTGAATGGCGCATGGGTAATCGTCAGCGCGCTGAGCTCTGGGCGAGAGAAGCTGCTGCCATTTTGGAAGGCACTCCTGAGCACGTCAGCTTGGCTGCCAGCTATCAGACTCTGGGGCAGGTATACGCTATGCTAGGTCAAACTGAGCTTGCCAGCAGCTATCAAAAACGCGCTACAGCTCACTTACGCACCACCACCGCATTTCTCCGTTCACTATCCGCTAAGATCAAGTGATTCTTCCCCGCGTCGCAGCTGTCCGTAATCTTGTGACATCGGTGTAAGTTGCAGAGATTAAAGTGGAAATCACTCGTTGATGCGAGGAACAATCTCTGTGTGCTAAGTAACGTCATCGGATGGCCAGGCGCACACGATGGGCCAAGGAGTTGAAGGCGTCACTGTAGAACAAATCGGTTGAGCGCGGTCGTGGCAGTGTGACAGGTACCTCAACCGTGATGCGACCAGGCCGTTGACTGATCACCAATACACGATCGGCCAGGAACACTGCTTCTCGAATGTCGTGGGTGACCATCACTATCGTCCTGTGACTGGCTTCCCAAATGCGCATCAGCTCCAGGTTTAACCTCTCACGCGTCAAGGCATCCAGAGCTCCGAATGGTTCATCAAGGAGCAGGATCTCCGGCTCATATGCCAACGCACGTGCGATTGCGACACGTTGCTCCATACCGCCCGAAAGCTCACGTGGATAGCAATTCGCAAATGCAGTCAAATCTACGAGGCGAAGCACTTCCTCAACACGCTGCTGTGCTTCCAAATGGTTCACGCGCTGTATCTCTAGGGGTAGCAGCACGTTGTCAAACACAGTACGCCAAGGCATGAGGTTCGCTTTCTGAAACACAAGACCGATCTTGCGCGATGGGCCAGTCAACGGATGGCCATGGAGACATACTTGACCACGATCCGGCAGTAGGAGCCCAGCCAGCAGACGCAGTAATGTGGACTTGCCGCAACCGGAGGGCCCCACAATGCACACGAACTCACCTGACGCCACATCAAAAGTGATGTCTTCGACTGCTGACAACACACCCCGATTGGTGAAGTATTCCTTGCTGACGTGAATGGCCTGAAGTATTGCCCCCATGAGCACACTCTCCTGCTAGCTGTTCTGCTGCGAAAATCCCCCCAGTGATTCCGACGGTTCTGCAGAGGGAATAGCCTCAGGTGACACGCCTTCCCCACCTGTAGGTGCTGTCGGCTGCTCCATTGAGGTCGCGATGGGAACCGCCTCTGTGACAACAGGCGAGGCAGAGCCTGGTATTGCGGTTGGGATAGGCGTGGGTGGAGCAGTATCCTCTGGGACAGAGGTGGACACAGGAGTGTCGGATGGCACATTTGGCAACTCAATAGGTGTCAGCACAATCACTGGGATCGTCGCCGGAGGTAGCACCTCCTCCATCGGAGTAGGGCTATAGGTGGGAGCTGGAACTGGATGCTCCGGCTTGCGCATTGTTGTGGCTGTCGGCATAGAGGCAGGCAAGCTGCTAGGAGGCAGTGGTGTTGTACTCGGTATAGACAAGACAAACGTTGGCGACGGAGAAACAGGTAGTGTTTGTACCAACGGTAGCGAAGTCTCAGGAGCAAACGGCACAACTACAGTTGGGAAAGACTGTGTCGGTGTTGGCTCAAGTACAGTCGTAGGCAAACGCAACGGCACCGTTGTCACTATTACCGTTGTAGGGACGGATTCGGTGAAAAGTGGTGATGGTCTTGGTGGCGGGATAGCCAAAGGCGTTACCGTCAGCAATGGAGCAACCGGTGCCCGGCTCAATGCAATCAAGCCGACACAATAACAGGGCATAGTGAGCAAAATGACTGCAAACAGCAGCGTGTAGACCGTCCGTCTGGGTTCACCTAGCTGAGCATACCAGTCTCTTATTTCCACTAGTTTCCCTACGATCATCCATCCGAGCTGATCCTCTCTGTTGGGTTGGAGATGGAGGTAACCCCAACAGGTGACAGCAGTGGCGCCTCCACAGTTTGCATACTGACCGCCCGGATAGCCGCCAAACCGAGCATATATATAACTATGGCAACACCGATTGCCAGCGAAAAGCCATAGCTTTGAGCAATCATGATTGTGAGGATCGAACCGACAACCGAGCTAAAACCGTTGACTCCCCACGCCCACGCCACTAAGGCCGGATTCACGCGATCAACCAGCCGAATGCCCAATGGAAACGGCATACCCATCAACATCCCCAAGGGAGCTAACAGCAAAATGGAAACAGCCACCCGATAAGCGAGATCAAACCCAATAAACGTTTGAAATAGAGAAGGTAAAAGAAAGATATACAATAGGGCAATCAATGCCAATGCGGGTATCACTCTCACCTGCACAGAGCGAGGATCTCCTTCGTTGAGCAAACGACCCGACAAGAAGCTACCTATGCCCGAGAAGAACAGAATTGCAAACAGCACCACCGAAGTAGCATAGACAGGATGTCCAAGGAACAACACAAAACGTTGCATCAGGCCTATCTCAATCAGAATGAACCCCATCCCCAGCGCAGCAAAGTAAACCAGAAAATATCCCGCTCCCCGCGTCGCCAAACCATGCCGTTGAAAACGCCACAGCGGCCACAGGATGAACCACGTCGCTAACAGCAGAGCTTGTGCTAGTAGGATAATCAATGTCACCTTTCCGGATCTAAAGTCACCCAGGTTGCTCCAACCGTAGTATTCAAAGAAGAAAGGTCGATCATCTGTAGTCGGAGTGACATCAAGCGGATACTCACGGAAGAAACGAGACCGGTCAGGTGCATTGAAGAAACGGACAAACCAATTGCTTGGATCGGTTTCATCAGGCGCGTACAGGATGGCGAACTCAAGCTGACCCACGAGATGTCGCAGACGCGCGATCTCCTCCGAAGTGAAGGGAGACTTTTTCATAATAAAGGTCGAGGTGTCACCAGCACGTACGACGACGAAATGCTGTGCAGGGTTGGCAACACCACGTGCTTCCAGTGCAGCTGTACCGATGGTGACCAGACGGAAGGCTTGCTGTGGTGGATCGAAATACCAACGACCTACCGTGAGTACTCCATCCTCGGTCAGATGGTCGTAATAGTCCAGGAACGCTTCCACCGTGTAAAGAAAGTTCTCGCTCAGACTGTATGCCCCTGAAGCTGCAGCTGCCCATGTGTCAACCTGCGAGAACTGGATCAGGTCGAATTTCTCTTGGGTGCGTGCAATAAAATTACGACCTTCGGCCAGGTGGATTTCTACGTTGGGGTAGTCTGTATAGATGCCCCCCGCAAAGTCGCGATACAATGCCTTATCGGTGACTAAGTTGACAATAAGAGGGTTAATTTCCACTCCCACAATACGAGGCACCCGATTGTATAGTGCAGTGAGGACATCAATACCACCGCCTGGCCCTATAATCAAGGCGCTTTGGGGTGGCTTCGCCCCCACCTGGAAAGCCAAACCACTCGGCGCACAGTTCACAAATGCGACGCTCTCCTGATCGCCGTTGAAGCGCGTGATCGCCGTGATAGCCGCAGCATCGATGGTAACGAACATCTGCTCAGGCGGAGGTGCCGCAGGACATCGCGAGCTAAGCCCCCACGCACCCAAGCTAGCACCTTCACGATACATGACGTCTACGCGCGCGAAAGGTGTGTGACCAGTATAAACAAGCTTGATGGTTGGATCAGCGTAGGCCTGATAAAGAGGTTTGCTCGGCGGTATGTGCAAAGGGAGAAGCCGGTCAGCAAGAAACGACAAACTAAACAGGATAACGGCCCCTACCAGAGCACTATATGCAAGGGCGCCTTGCCGACGGACAGGTATGAGCATCCCTATGTTCGATTGCAAGCTAAAGAAAAAGGTTGCCACCCCGGCAAGCCCGGCAGCGACCAACACAACACCTTGTCCAGACAACACCCATAAGAGCGTGACCACCAACAAGCAGCCCAATCCGCCACCGACAAGATCGGCGAAATACAGAGTGCTGATGCGCTTCGAAAACGCTGCAAATGCCCCACCCAACGTCAATCCGGCGAAGAAGAAGGGCACTACGACCAGCACATACTCAGCCAGTAGTAATACGATGAGAAGGATTGTCTGCCAAACCCGTTCGCTCGAGGTAAGGCCAGGCAACAACGGCGCCAACGGGTCCAGAGGCAGGCGGGTTATTAGCGCAAAGGAGATCACAATGCTCAAAGCGGTGAGGCCAGCAAACGTGGGGAGATTATGTTCCAGGCGTTCATCTCGCTCAGCACGCCGTACAGTCAGGTATGCTCCGCTAGCACCGAACCCAAGCAGTGCTGTGCTGATCACCATAAAGGCCAGATGATACCACATCGTTACAGAAAAAATACGAGTAAGGGCGATCTCCAAGGTCAGCACCGCCATGCTGATCATAAAGACGCCAACGTAAAGAAATCGGTTTGTTCGGGTCTGCGTCACGAGTTCAGCGTTCCTCCGCAAAAATGAGAGTGTAATCAAGTCGGGTGTGGCATACTAACAGGTTAGGCCTTAACGTCGTTGCCGCAAGCGAGGATTGGGTTGGCTGCCTCCCTGTTCAAAAATGCGTAACCACTCGTCAATTTCCTTTTCTGGCAGCGGTGGCACATCGAGTACTTGCGGCCTGACCCGCGTGCGCGGACGCCGGCGTCGTACAGGGTGAGCCAGCTCTGCCGCAAAAGCTCGTGAGTCGATCACGCGACAACCACGTGCACGAGCAGCCTGTTGCACGACACGATCTGAAGTCACCACAGTCAGCTGGCGTGGATCCTGTCGATGTTGAATCTCGTGAAGGATGAGTTCATCCGCCTGGTGACCTTGAGGAGCACAATACACTGTGATGCCCGCCTCAGATCGGCGCACTGGCGGACGGTAGGATAGTCCAGGATCAAAATACACTGCAAGTTCAAAACCTGTAGAGGCATGGTAGGCACGCAAACGACTCAGCAATTCTTCCTCGTCATTGGGGTCGTCAAGCCTGAGATCGGGCATCTGGCCAATAAGATTGTGTCCGTCAATTAACAGGAGCATTTTTATATACTGCCTAGAATCCGATGGCAATTTGCTGAGGATCCACGTAATGATTAAAGGGTTCTATGCTCACCTCCTCGTGAATAAGCCCAGCCCAGAAGTAGATCACATCTTTCTTAGCCGGCACATCTACAATCTGAATGCTTCCAGTGACCACAGCACGCTGGCCGGGCATCAGGTAATAGAACGTCTGACCGTCTATGACGCGCGGTTGCAACTGATCAAGACGGCCTAGTGCCCAACGGAAAGGATATGCATAGCCCGGATTACCCTCGTAGTCAATCCCTACCCGCCACGCGCCCGGCGACTGGTAGAAACCTTTGGTATTGAAGTTCTCATCACTGCGGTAGTGCGTTCCAGAGTCCGGCCCGATCGTGCGGATCGGCACCTGTCCAAAATTCTCTACTGTCAATGTGAACGCGAGCGTGCCACCCAGGGGCACCACCTTATCACCCGTGACAGGGTTGTAGAAGTCCACATGAGCCTGCACAATGTCAGCGCGCGGGCGACCGCCATCCTGAATAGTTAATGTGGAGGTCACCGTAGTGCGATTACCAACGCGGTCCACCGCCTCAGCGCGCACGATGTAATCGCCATCCGGCGGTGGATCGGCGCCCAAATCGACACCTCCGTCGTAGTCGTACATATGCAGTCCGGGCGAACCCGGTTTCACGTCGCGTTCCTTTTCAGCAACCGGATATTTGGTGCCGTCTGCTCCAATAAGATAAACGGTCACCTCTGCTGGCTTGTTTAGATAATAATTGATAGTCACACGATCATGCTTACCGTCTTGGTTGGGTGTGAAAACCTTGGGATAAACGCTGAAACCTTGGAGCTGGGGCAGCTCGGTGTCAGCATCCTGGATCACCATTTCTCCCTGTGCCCGCTGAATCACCCCTGCATCCGTGATCGCTTCGACGACCCACGTGTAGGTACCGTCGGGCAACATGCGGCCACCTATCACACCGCTGAAATCCACCTGATAAGCGCCAGATGAACGACGACGTTCCTGGCGGAAGTAATGCCTTTGACCTTCCCCGTCCACCAAATAGATGGAAAGATTGGCATTGTCCCCTAGCTTGTAGGCAATGCGTGCCACATCGTTTACCCCATCGGCGTTGGGTGTAATCAAGGCCGGTCGCACCGATACATCGTAAAGCAGAGGAGCCCCACTACAACCGGAGAAGATGACCAATGCAAGCAACCCCATCGCGCATGAAGCCAGGAGCTTCCCAAATCCAATCATACCTGTGCTCGACAAAAGAAAACACCGTTTTCCTACAACATTATTGTGGTCAGATGAGCAACAACTGCTCATACGAGGTCAATTGCCCCTTCTGTACGCAGCAATCTGTCCACAGTCGGGATGATAACCGGTTAACCACAACCGGTCAAATGGCAGCTCGCCTAGAGCGCACCGATCGGGAGAGGCTGAGAAGATCAGCCACCGCATGCCGATTCTTATCAAGGCTCCTGGGACCTCCCCCGTTGTGAGCATAGATAAAGTATGCTATACTATATCTTAAGGTGACATCGTTACGACCTGCCGGTTGAAAATACATCTGATCTGTTATGTCAGGGGGATGTACTATGAAAAGAGGCAAGAATCCATTGTATTGGTTGATGATTATTGTGGCGTTTACGTTGGGCACGACACAATGTGCACCGCCTGCAACACCCTCTCCTGAAGCGCAGATTACGCCGCCAGCCACAGCGACCACTGCGCCTTCTCCCACTGAGATAGTCGCACCGGCCACAGGAGAGGTACCAACTGTTGCCGCCACTCTGGAGGTGTCACAGCAGGTCATCACTCAAGTGGTTGAGGAGTCCGAAGCGGCCAAAGCTCGTGAACCCAAGAAGGGAATCACTGTCGTGAGCGATGAAGAGGTCACCAGCCCGCGTACCAAGCGCGGTGGCGAATATAAGGACGTCGCCACCTCCGACGCGGTCAGCCTCCACCCCTATCTAACCACCGATACCGCGTCGAGCAGCTACCAAGGGATGGTCTACACGGGAGGATTGCTGCGTCTTGACGAGAACACGTTGCAGTACATCCCCAATATGGCAGAGAGCTATTCTATATCGGAGGACGGGCTTACCTTTACGTTTCGGCTGCGCAAAGGTATGCTCTGGAGCGATGGTCAGCCTATCACTGCGCGAGACTTTGAGTGGACTTACCAGCAAGTCACGAATCCAGCGAACGAGTTTCCCTATCTGTCACAACTTGAGTTCATAAAGTCCTATAAAGCGCTGGACGATTACACTCTGGAAATCAAGATTGAGAAGGTGTATTGCCCGAGTCTGGGCCAGATGTCCGGATTGATCACACCCCTGCCGAAACACGTCTGGGAGAAGCTGCCATGGAATGATCCGGAGAAGAACCCGGAGATGAATAAGCCTTCGGTTGTCTCAGGACCATACAAGCTGGTGGAATGGAAGCGGGATCAGTATGCCATCTTCGAGGCCAACGAAAACTACTGGTATCACGGCGCCCCGAATATTAGCCGCTATGTGATTGAGATCGTACCCGATCAGGACGTTGCCTACCAGAAGATGAAAACAGGTGAAACTGACACAGGCCCCATCACCCCCGACAAGCTGAAGGAGGCACGCCAACTGCCCAACATCACCGTCTACGAGTGGTGGCCGGCAGCAGCGCTGTGGAGCTATGTCGGCCTCAATATGCGCCCGGGATTCCCGACACACGACCTCCACGTGCGTCGCGGGCTCGCTTACGCCATTGATAAAGACCTGTTGACAGAGCAGGTAATGCAAGGGCAGGCCAAACGCTTGTGCTCCGTTTATCCGGAGACCTCGTGGGTCTACAATCCGGATGTACCCTGCTACGATTACAATCCAGAGAAGGCTATCGAGGAGTTCAAGCAAGCAGGTTATTCATTCCAGGACGGCAAGATGCTGGATCAAAATGGCAAGCAGCTGCGGCTGAAGCTGGTCTTTGGCCCAAATACCAGCAAGACGCGTGAACTGATTGCTGTGACGCTCCAGGACTACTGGCGCCGCATCGGAGTAGAAGCCAATATTCAGGCCATGGAGTGGTCCACCTTCCTGGAAGCGCTCCACTCCAAGGAACCGGACTGGGATGTGTACATCGGCGCATGGCAGGCTACCATCGAGCCGCACATCATGTACACGATCTGGGCTGAGGAGAACATCCCAGAGCTCAACTCCGTCGCCTACATCAACAAGGAAGTGGAGAAGCTGTTCGAAGAAGCGGGTGCAAACTGCGATTTCGAGTTTCGCAAACAGAAATACCAGCAGATTCAAAAAATTATCGCGGAGGATGCACCGTACATCTTCCTCTTCTACAACAAGTCGTGGAGCGGTCAAAACAAGCGCATTAAGGGGATCATTCCCACCGCGCTGGGCATTGGCTGGAATATGGAGGACTGGTATATCGAGGAGGCGCCAACGCCGTGAGGCAGGGGCTTGCTCGCTATATTATCCGCCGCGGGCTCCAGTCACTCTTTCTGGTGTGGATCGCCACGCTGATCGGCTTCACCATCTACCAGCTGGCACCAGGAGGCCCCCTACAATTTCTGGACGATGACCCCAAACGTACCGCGGCGGATTTCAATCGTCTGAGCGCATTGTATGGATTGGACCGTCCAATATTGGTCCAGTATTTGGTATGGTTGACTGGAGAGGACTGGCTTGTTTTGCTCCCCGGCGGTACAGCATGGCAAAGCGGGCAGTGTCGCAACAATGCCGAGCGGTGCGGGCGTGGTATCCTGCGCTTCGACTTTGGTCGCTCTTTTTACTTCAAAGGCTCAAACGTTATCGATCTGATTGTCGAGCGCATCCCGGCTACATTCATCTTGGGGTTTTCCAGCCTAGTCATCAGCGTGGCGGTGGGTATTCCCTCTGGCATTTATGCAGCGTTGAATCGTGGACGACTGCCTGACCACATCATTCGGGTTACTACAGTGTTGGTTAACACGGTGCCCGAATGGTGGATTGGACTACTGCTATTGATCATCTTGGGAGGCTATCTGCGCATTGTGCCGCTGGGCGGAATGGAAACCATCGGTGATGGCTCGCTGCCAGACCGGCTGCACCACCTCGCCCTGCCAGCCGTGGTAAGCGCCATCAGCGGGTGGATCAGCATCTCACGCATTATGCGCTTCGAGATGCTCGAAGTGCTCAATCAGGACTACGTGCGCACTGCGCGCGCCAAGGGTCTTCCAGAGCATCTAGTTATCCTGCGCCATGTGCTGCGCAATGCCATCCTGCCCTTCGTCACGGGCTTGAGTGGCATCTTCCTGTTATTCCTCTCCGGCTCAATCCTCTTTGAGCTGGTCTTCTCGTGGCCCGGAATGGGCAGACTGGCTGTAATTGCCATCAACAGTCGCGACTATCCAGTGATGATGGGCTTGTTCGTCATCAGCTCCTTCCTGGGCATTATGGGCGTCCTTATGGTGGACATCCTGTACAGCTTCGTGGATCCACGGGTCAAGTACGAGCTGTGAAAACACCAACAACAGCTCGTTAGTAGGCATCAGCTGAGGCTTCGCATTGGACGCACAAGCGATTAGGCGCACTTCAATCCCTCGCATCCGCGGCATAAGAGAGCAGACCTACTGGCAAGCTGTGCTTGCCAAGCTGATCCGCGACAAGCTGACTCTGGCGGCAATGTTCGGCCTGGCTGTGATAGTGACCCTCTCAGTCGCCGCGGCCTGGATTAGCGATCAGGTGCTCGGGTTCGACCCGACCTCAACCAATCTCATCAATCGCAACGCACCCCCTACATGGGCAGCGACTGCTTGGCCCATTTTTCAGGAGTTCACCCAAACGTGTCAGGAGGGTGGGGTGAGCACGTGTCGCTGGTCGTTGTGGGGTCGCATTCTCTCCGCCTCATGGGCCGGTTTGCGGGAATGCCTGGCTGCCCCGCGTGGTACCTGCCACTGGATGGGCACCGATCAAGCCGGCCGCGATGTGCTGAGCCGTGGTCTATACGGAGGGCGCATCTCCTTGCGCATTGGCCTCTACGTGGCCAGTATCTCTATGACCTTGGGCGTGGTGCTAGGTTTGATCAGCGGTTACTACGCCGCCACCTTCATAGACGACATCATTAATGCAGTGATTCAGACGCTGGGCAGCATTCCGCTCCTATTTCTGCTGATCATCCTCTCGCGCATTTTTCAACCCGGCCCAGAAGGTCTCTCTTTCCTGATCGGCATTTTCGGGTGGATGGGTGTCTCACGTCTGATACGTGGCCAGATATTCTCCATTCGCGAGCGCGAGTACATCCTTGCCAGCCGCGCGATCGGAGCTTCCATCTGGCGCATCATGTTCCGCCACATATTGCCAAATGTTTCTTCCATCGTGATTGTTGTGGGGGTGTTTAATGTCGCGGGTGCTATTATCGCAGAAGCTGGATTAAGCTACCTGGGTGTGGGCATCGGCCCACCTCTGCCCAGCTGGGGCAACATGATGCAAGGATCGTTGGGCAATTTCACTGATGCGCCATGGCTCGTACTGGCGCCCGGACTGTTCATTTTTCTGACCACTCTGTCGATCTATCTCATCGGTGACGGCCTGCGGGATGCGCTGGACCCCTGGGTGAAATAAACCTTTCTCCGGTCCATATGGGCAGATCCCTTTCTCTGCCAAGCGCATGCACGCCTGGCGGTATTCGTTTCACAGTTCTACAGGAGGTTCCGAGGTTGACCAGCAGAAGCACGAACCCAGATGCACAGCGAGAAGATCTCTACAAGATCTTAGGCGACCTGCCTGACCGCCAGCGCCCCATCCGTGCAACATGTATTGGTGTCGAAGAACAACCAGGCTATGTTCTGGAGCGCCTGGTGCTCAACTTGAACGGCATCGAGGCGGTGCCGGCTTATTTTGTGCGACCGTTGCGAGGAGAAAGTCCATGGCCAGCCGTGCTCTACAACCACGCCCATGGGGGCGAGTACCACATCGGCAAGGAGGAACTGCTAACAGGTCGCACTTTCCTGTACACGCCGCCTTACGCCGTGGAACTGACGCGGCACGGCTACGCCGCGCTGTGCATCGATCACTGGGCCTTTGGAGAACGGCGTGGACGCACCGAATCGGAGATCTTCAAACAGATGCTCTGGCACGGACAGGTGATGTGGGGCATGATGGTTTACGACAGCTTGCGCGCGCTCGACTATATGACCTCTCGCGCGGACGTGGACGCACACCGCATTGCCACGCTCGGCATATCGATGGGGAGCACCATGGCATGGTGGGTTGCCGCATTGGATGAACGCGTTAAGGTGTGCGTGGACATATGTTGCCTCACCGATTATCAGGCCCTGATTGAAACACGCGGGCTGGATGGTCACGGCATCTACTATTACGTGCCCGGACTGCTCAAACACTTCACCACTGCGCAGATCAACGCCTTGATTGCCCCTCGGCCACATCTAAGCCTGGCAGGCAACTATGATCCGCTCACCCCGCCGGCCGGGTTGGAACGCATCGACGCCGAGCTGAAGCAGGTGTATGCCGAGCTGGGTGCGGCCGAGGCATGGCAACTGCACCGCTACGACATCGGCCACTTCGAGACCGCAGCCATGCGCGCCAAGGTGATAGCGTTTTTGGGCCGATGGCTATGAGCCACACCCAACCACTATCTGAGATGGGCCCTCTGAATGTTGGTTGTGTTCGTAAATCGGTGTGAGCACAAACTGAGATGAGCACAGCAATCCGATTACAACACCTGCGCCAGCTGATGCAACAACACGGGCTGGCAGCGCTCTTGATTTCTGAGGCGCACAATCAACGTTACCTGTCCGGCTTCACTGGCTCGGCCGGTGTGTTGCTGATCACTCCAGAGCGACAAGGCATCGCCACCGACTTCCGCTACTACGAACAAGTGCGCAGGCAATGCCCTGAGTGGGAACTGTTCCAGGTAGGTTATGACTTCGCAGGTCATCTGGCCGAGGTGTTGCGCGCGTTAGACGTGCATGATGGTGCAGTGGGTTTTGAGGCAGCCCACGTATCGGTGGAGACGTGGCGACGCTGGAGTGCTGTGTTGGGCAGCAATATCACACTGGTCGAGACATTGGGACTGGTGGAACAGCTGCGACAGGTCAAGGATGATGGGGAACTGCAGGCTATACGTCGTGCCATAGCAGTTGCTGAAGCGGCATGGTCGCAGCTGCTGGAAAAGTTGCGCCCCGGCTTGAATGAACATGAGGTCGCCTGGCAGCTGGAGAGCAGCATGCGCGCGCTGGGTGCCGAAGCCGTTGCCTTCCCGCCCATCGTAGCTGCCGGCCCCAATGGCGCATTACCGCACGCGGCCGCCTCCAGCCGACCCATCCAGTCTGGCGAGCCGATTGTGATCGACTTCGGCTGCATCGTAGATGGCTACTGCAGCGATATCACGCGCACCATTTGCCTGGGTCGGCCGTTGGACGAGCGATACCTGCAGCTTTGGCAGCTGGTGCGACGCGCGCAGGAGACCGCACTACGCGGCCTGAAAGCCGGCATCAGTGGCGCTGAGGCGGACAAGCTGGCGCGCGACGTGATCGCCGCGGCCGGTTACGGCGAACACTTCGGCCATGGACTGGGCCACGGCATCGGGCTCGCCGCACACGAAGAGCCTCGCCTGCGCGACAACTGGCCACACAGCCTGCCTCGCGGCGCCGTAGTGAGCGTCGAACCAGGCATTTACCTGCCTGGCTGGGGCGGTGTGCGCATCGAGGACATGGTAGTGCTGTGGGAGGAGGGCGCGGAAGTGCTCACCCAGGTGCCTGCCGTCCCAATCCTCTGACGGTTGGACAGAGTGAATGAAACTCGTAAGGACACACAGGTGTGGGACGCAGAAGGGATGCCCTCGCCAACCCATGCGGGCCTCGCGTCAACTGGTGGCGTTAACGCGAGCTCAAACGTGAGAGACTTTCCCTGACGGTCGCAGCACGGGTGGTATAGATTGCTTCCTGCTCAGCGCCGCTCCCAGTACACCCGGATGCGCGCATTACCCCAACGCTCGTAATATTCGACGCGCACCTGGCGTTCTCCTTCGGAGCTGAATCGTTTCTCCGCGCGCCGCGTGCGCACACCGTCCTGCCAGCTGTCAATGAGCAGCTCACCATCCACCCACAGGCGTGCCCCGTCATCCATCTCAACGGTGAACACGTAGAGATCGTCTTCAAAGTTGACTTGGCAAGTGTAGCGTGCTGAGAAGTTGTCCGCCGGCACGACCGGATGCGGCGCACTGGTGCCCCAGTCGTGGTTGAGCTCCTCCTCCCAGCGCTCCAAGACTGGGTCGCCCCTTAGTCTGCGATTGTCGTAGTAACGAGCCTTCCAGTCCTCCGGCCGATGCCAAGTGAGATGTATCATCGCGTTGGCCAGATGCTCATAATACTCGACGCGCAGCTGGTGCGGCCCAGCACCCAGCTCAATCTCGGCACGGTAGGTAGTGGGACGCGTGTCATGCCATTCGTCGATGACCAAGCGGTCGTCCACCCACAGGCGCACGCCATCATCCGCCTCAAGGGTGAAGATGTATTTCCCACCGCGCAGCTCCACTGTGCGCGTCCAGCGCACCGAGAAATCGTCGGCAGGCAGGCCGGGCGCCGGCGCGCGGTCGGCCCAGTTGAAATCCACCTCCTCATCATCGCGCACCAGCACTGGCGGCCCCTGGAGGGAGAAGTTATCGAAGTACTCGCCACGCCATGCCGTAACAACTTGGGGTGTGGGCAGCGGAGTCGGCGTGATAGTCGCTGTGGGCGTCGGCGTGGCCGTGGGAAGAGGTGGCGCAGGCAACACCGGCACGACGCTCAGATCGCCACTGACGAGGACATAACGGCGCGCCACCCAACCGCTGCCCTGTGGAACGCGCGCATAGGCGATCTGCAGCCAGTTGCCATCGGCGCTGATGCCGCTCACCTCAGCGGATTGGCCAGCGCGCAGGGCACCCAAGATAGGATAGCCGATGCCAGGCCCGCTACGCACGTTCAGGTCCAACATAGCCGTCGCGATTGGCGGCTGGCACAGTTCGCAAACGTCCACTGCGGCGGGTGTGGCACGCGTTGGTGTGACAGTGGCCACAGGCGACGCGACAGGGGGCGTAGTTGGGGTGATGCGTGCAGGCGTGGGCAGTGGGCTCTCCATTGCGGGCTGCAGCGCCATAGCGACAGGGGCGCTGCGAACGGCAGGTGCCGCACCCGCAGTCAGCCACAATAGTAAAACCCCTACCGCGACAGCACACGCTCCGCATGTACGGAAGCTTAACAGCTGTCCCCAATACATCCTCAGCTCCTCGGCTCACACCCCTGCTTTACCCACACCATCCGCACCTTACCCAGAAGCCGGGTTGTGTACCCGGCTTCTGAAAAGATGTCGAAGCAGCAGCAACTTATGGTCACCCTTTTGCCAGTCCACCTCAGTACTGGATAACAAAGTTGTCGAACTCCACCACTACCGGCACTTGATCCTCTGACATCACTTCCAGGTTGAAGAAAGGATTGTCCTTCAGGCGGCTCCTGTCTTTCTCGATAATGGGGCCCTTATTGTTGATGAATACCTTCACATTATCACCACGACGTGTGGCTGTCAGTTTGTTCCACTCCTCTTTGCCCAGCTCCACAGAATCGGAACACTTCGCCCACAGCTCACCTGTACCTGGACCGTTGGTGATATAGCTGAGCCATACCAACCCTTTGTCGCTGTCGCATCCGCTGCCACCGCGCGGTCGCACTTCCAGCGCCCAGCGCTGCTTGTGCAGCTGAGTGCTGACGTTGAACAACAGACCATACCACACCTTGTTGTTGTCAGTGCGCCTGCGCGCTTCGACACTAAAGGTGCCCTCTTTGAGCTGCACACTTGCAGGCGGGGCAACAAAACATCGCATGTTCTCATCTCTCAAGGTGATCCGCAGCCGCCCATCTGTGCGCTCCATTTTACAGTCACAATCCACCAGATCGTTCTCTGGGTCCGTGCACTTGTAGTTCACCCACCCTTTATCACTGCTGAAGTCGTCGGACCAGTAGACACCAGCCGCTCCGGCGTCCTTGGCAATCGCCGGGAGGTAGGTGAATGTAACCAAGATAGCGCTTCCTGTCACCCAAATAACAGCTTGGCCCGACAGCGTGCCGCTCCCCCGCACAAAGGCACCAGTTTCAGTGCCCTGAGTGGTGAGCGTAATCTGACCACTGACTGGCACGGTGAACGAAACAGGCCAGATGAACGTACCTCCTCCAAGAGGACATCCAAGCGACTGTGATCCACCACCACTTCCTGACATAGCTATGCTCATGGACACCTCTCGGCGGGGGAAAGCATAGGTGACTGTAACCGGGACGTTTCCGGAGAGATTGCTTGTCGCATTAATGGTGAACGGATTCCAACACCTGACTATCACATTAAGCGAGACAGTGACATTCCGAGAAATAATGGTGAAAGTTCGGGTACCCGTGAAAGTGTAGGAGTTGTCTATGCTCACGCTGGCGGACACATTCTGCGTGATTGCACTTGCCGAGACATCCGATTCCTGCGCCCAGGCCGGGAGTGAAACCCCCGCACCGGGCAACAACCCAAATAAAAGAGCAACGCAGACCAGCAGCCCAAATACTACCCCGAATCGTCCACTCCGCGTTATGACGGTACGCTGTGCCATGGTAAGAGATCCTCCTCAACCAGAATAGCGCTTAAACTCGGTTTTCTTCCCCGCTGCAGACCGCGTGGGAAGACAGGATGCTTATACAAACAAGTTCCATCGCCCCGATCTCAGGGACATTAGACCTGTTACCCAGATACATACCTTATCTTATTACAGACGCTGGTGACAGGCAATTTGTTCCCATCCGGCTGAACCGATTCCGCTGCCCACCCCTCGTCTGACGAACGCATTCATCGCGAGACCTACCAAATTCCACTTAGCAGGGTGCCCATGAATAGCCAGAGAGCTGCCACCGCGGGAAAACGTATTGTGCGTGCGGTTGGACTATGCCTTGTCGGCAAAGCCGTCCGATAGTATGTCCTCTGGTCATACACGGCCCACTGCCATTCTCGGAAAAAGGGGTAACCTTTACTCCCAATCTGTGATATAATAATTAAAATTACCATCTGACCGCCCCCACAATTGCCCCCTCCCAGCCAAAGGCGGCCACAGGCTGTATCCAACCCAGTCGCTCATTACCAGTCCATAGGAGTGACGCTGTGGAGCTTGTCTGGTTGTTGGCTGCGTTTCTGGTGCCGTTGGTTCTCAATCCGTGGGGGAGCAGTGCCTTTGATTTGCCCAAGGCAGCACTTGTACTAATGCTGGCGCTGCTGGCAGGACCTATGGCGCTGAGGCGAACCAGCAGGCCTTCCACTCCTATCGCTCCGTCCAGTGTGCCCTCGCCGCTTATCTGGCCTGTGCTGGGTTTTGGTGCGACGCTCGTTCTAGCCACCTTCTTCTCCATCAACCCAACGCTCAGTTTCTGGGGCGGTCACGCGCGCCAACAGGGATTGCTCATCCAGCTGGCCGTCTTGGGACTGTTCATGGCGGTGGCATTTGGACTGCACACCCATACGCAGGCTGAGCGACTGCTGAACGTGCTGGCCTGGGGCGGCGCACCCGTCACGCTCTACGGCCTATGGCAGGCGGTGGGCCCGGACCCGCTGCAATGGCAATCCGACGCCATCTCGTCCGTCCTCTCGACATTGGGGCGCCCCAACTTTCTGGCCTCTTACCTGGTGATAATCATTCCGGTGACACTGAGATGCCTGCTGAGGACAGCCTGGCACTGGCAATATGGGCTGCTTTTGAGCGGTCAGCTGGCTTGTCTGGCTCTCACGGGTGTGCGCAGTGCCTGGGCCGGTCTGGTCATTGCAGGGTTGGTTTTCATTGTCATCCGGCTAATTAGCGCAAACCGCACGTCCCTGGCGCTGGGCATTGCCGCGACGACCGTGGCAGCGACGGCCGTTGCCACCGGGGTCGTGCTGGCGCGTGCCGATGAGGGATCCGTCAGCGCACGCTGGACTATATGGCGCGCCAGCTTGCCCCTGATCTTGCGGCGTCCTTGGCTGGGCTACGGTCCGGAGACCACGCGTGCCGTCTTCGCCCCTGCCTATCCACCCCAACTGGTCTATTATCAAGGGCGTGGCGTGGTCGTCGACCGGTTACACAACATGTGGCTCGACACAGCGCTGACATCAGGCATTGCGGGCGTAATGGCCTTGGGTGGGTTATGGGTCACGAGCGGTTGGCTGGTGTGGCGCAACGTGCGCACAGGCGATCAAACTGTGCAGCTGACTTGGGCAACGCTAGCGGCCGCGCTGAGCGGCCATTTCGTCGATATGCAGGCCGGAGTGGAGACGGTTACGAGCACGACGGTAGCCTGGTTGTTGCTCGGCCTGGTGGCAGCGCTTGGGCGCGGATTGCTGCCAGCTTGGGGGACTTACATGCAGAGCTGCCAAGATGCCCCAATACCAGATGCCGGGGAAACCGGACACGAGCTAACTGGTCGTATCAAAGGGTGGCTGCCAGTGGTTGTGCCAGCATCGGTCACGGTTGTGCTGATCGGTCTGCTCTGCGCTCGTCCACTGCTGGCCGACGTGGCTGCCTGGCAGGCTTTGAATGGCAGCTTGGCAGCGAACGAACGACCGGCGGCAGCCGAGCGTGCGGTCGCTCTGTGGCCGGTGTCGGGTGAATACCGTCGACTGCTCGCCGGCCAGCTCCTGGCGCTGGGGGATGTAGCTGCTGCCGAACGGCAGCTGGCAACCGCAGCCGCACTGGAGCCGACAGATGCCGTGGTCTGGGCACTGCAAGGCGACCTTCTTGCACATCACGGTTACCTTGCACCTGCCGAGGCAGCTTACCGGCGCGCACTGGAACTGGCACCCACGATTGGTCTTACACATCGCGCACTGGGGATCGTATTGCTCCGGCAGGGTCGTTTGGCGGAGGGCATTGTGGCCCTTGAGCGAGCAGTTGACCTTGATGCCACCGACGGTGTGGCCTTCTACCACCTAGCTCGGGCGTACGAGGCGCAAGGCAACGAGGATGGTGCGGCATGGGCGTGGCGCCAGGCGCTGCGCTGGGGATACTGATAGGGGGTGAGGGATAAAACAGTCTCTTCTGGCCAGCTCGGTGCAGCAGCATTATGAATCGTGAGTCCAACTGATGCAGGTTAGTCTCTGTTCACTATCGGCTCCCGATGGGGAGCGATGTCGGGTCATGATCTTGGCAGAATAGGTGCCCACATACAGAATAAGGAGGGACAAGATGGGACTCGCAGCATTACGTGCATGGTCAGCCTCAATGATTGCCACTCTTGTGCTGTTATTGGTCACGTGGGCAGTCAGGATGGCGCTGGCGCAGGCACCCGAAGGCGAAGCTGATATCTCTGGCGCCGCCGCAGTTGCCAGCAAGATCAACTATCAAGGTGAATTGCGCGAGGGTGGCGTACCCGTCACCGGCAGCCGAGTTATGACAGTGCGTCTGTACTCAGATGTCAGCTGTAGTGCACCGCTGGACAGCATCCCACTCGGTTCGGTGCCGGTGACAGACGGCCGCTTCAGCGTTGCGATCAGTGTGCCACTCCACATGTTCATGGGTGATGGCGTATGGCTCCGATTGGACGTAGAGGGCACGCCGATGGCATGTCAGGAGATACTGCCAGTGCCTTACGCGCTGAGCCTGCGGCCGCAAGCTTATGTGCGCGGCGCCACCTCTGGCACGACGTTGGGCAACGCTATCGTCAATGTCGAGAATACGGCCGGGTCCTGGTTGGGCACAACGAACGGCATCTATGTGCACACTGCTACCAGCAGCGCAGTGCGTGCCTCAAGCATGGGCATGGGTGTCTACGCCACCAGCGATACCACCTACGCCGTGCGCGGCAGCTCGATCCAAGGCACCGGAGGCTACTTCACCAGCGAAGGTGGTCACGGCATCTGGGCGACGACGAGCAGCAGCACCCACTATCATCACGGCGGTAACTTCAGTGCCAACTGGGGTTATGGTATTTACGCCACCAGCACGAACAACAATGCCATCCGCGCCGTCGGCGGCAGCAGCACCGGCACATCCACACCGAGTGGACCGGTGGGTGTGGTCGGCCTGAGCACAACCCGTGCTGGTGTGTGGGGCTCCAGCCGCGACAACGTGGGCGTGTATGGCAGGTCTCAGGGCAATTACGGAGTGCGTGGCGAAGGTGGCACGGTTGGAGTATTTGCCTCTGTGACTACCGGCACCGCCTTTCGCGGGGAAGGCCAGAGCACACTGATGGAGCTGTACGATACTGCCCCTTCCAGCAATCGGCGTTTCCACATCACCAATGATGGCTACGTGTATGCCGACGGCTCGTACAACTGTGGCTTGGGTGCAAGCTGTTTCAACACGGGGGCCGGCGCGGATGTCGCTGAGCGCATCGACAGCCGCGACGCACTCGAGCCGGGCGACGTAGTGATCATCGACCCAGACGATCCGGGTGCCTTCCGGTTGAGCCGCGAGGCGTTCTCGCCACTGGTGGCGGGTGTTATTTCCACAAACCCTGCGATTACTATGAACAATAACGACTTGGCCGACAACGACGACGGTGAGCGCTCTGACACGCGCCCGCTGCTGGCGCTGGTCGGCATGGTGCCGGTCAAGGCCAGCGCCGAAAATGGTGCTATCCAGCCGGGCGACCTGCTGGTGGCGTCCAATACCCCTGGTCACGCTATGCGTGCCGGCGACGCCCCGCCCGTCGGCACGATAATCGGCAAGGCACTGGGCAGCCTGGAGGCAGGAAAGGGTGACATCACCATGCTGGTCATGTTGCGCTGAGAGGACAACGCAATGAAACAACTGGCTTTGACGAGTGTGATCACCGCGACCTTGGTCGGGCTGGTATTAGCCGGAGCAGGCGTGGCTGCCGGGCCGCTGACAGTCGACTGGAGCGTGCTGGCCGGAGGCGGTGGACACGAGGTCCAAGGTGTATTGGAGCTGGACAGCATCATCGGCACATGGTATAGTAGCCATGTCGGCGCCACGATCTACCTGCCGATCATCCGCAAATGAGATTTGCAGGCCTGGAACCGGCTGACTGAGCGAGCGGACGATAGAAAGCCTGTGCATCTGCAGGGCGTTCTCGCAAACAGTGTGCAGGAGTGGAAATTCTCTGGCAGACCTCTCCTTGGGAGGCACTGAGCTATCGCGGTGCAGGACACCCCGCTTTACGAACGTATCTATGCCATAGTGCGCCAGATTCCGCCGGGTAAGGTGGCTACTTATGGCCAGATAGCCGCCCTCGTGGGAGGATGCACAGCACGTATGGTTGGCTACGCCTTGGCTGCCTTGCCATTCGACAGTGACGTCCCATGGCAGCGCGTGATCAACCGACATGGCAAGGTAAGCCCTCGCAGCGGTGGCGCAGGCAGCGCTCTGCAGCGTCAGCTGCTACAAGAGGAGGGCATCCAGTTCGATCACGAAGGACGTGTGGACTTCGCCGCCGTTGGCTGGGATGGTCCCGAGCTGGTTTGATCGGTGTGCTACAGGGTTGTACTTCTGCACAACACTGAACAGTCATTGGAGAAAACAATAGATTTGCCGTCCAATCATTCCAGACTATAATAGCTTTTTATAATCCGTATGCCAGACGCGGTGGAACAATGTGCGTCGTGGCGCACCAATTGGGTCGGCATCGCACAGGTTTGTACGGCGAAGGTTACCGCTTGACTGGCGAAGTTCAACGTAATTGCATCTTGCGTGACGCGAGTGCCCGGGTCGTGAAGCTGCAGGAAAGCGCAACATCGTGGCAGGTAGCAGCTGCAATAGCTGAGACTGATCCCAATATTCATTTCAACTACACTCACAGGAAGGGAATGCACTATGCGCAAGCTATCTTTCTTCAGTCTGCTGATCATTCTGGCCTTGCTGATCACCGCCTGGCCGGGCCCGGCCCAAGCGGCTGAGCCACAGCGCGGCGGCGCGATCGTGGTGGCGTACAAGGACGACTTGGCCACGCTTGACCCAGCGATTGCATATGACTGGACCAACTGGCCAGCAGTCAAAATGGTCTTTGATGGCCTGCTCGACTACGACGATACCACCAACCTGCTGCCACGGCTGGCCGAAGCGATGCCCGAAGTGAGCGCCGATGGCACAGTGTACACCTTCAAACTGCGCCAAGGTGTCAAGTTCCACAATGGTCGCGAGCTCACCGCCGATGATGTGGTATACACCCTCACCCGTGTCCTGGACCCCAAGACCACCAGCCCTGGTGCTGGTTTCTACCTGGGTATTAAGGGGGCGCAGGAGTTCATTGACGGCAAGGCGACCACAGTGGAAGGCATCAAGGCATTGGATAAGTACACCGTTCAGTTCACACTGACCCAGCCGGATGTTACCTTCCTGAACAAGATTGCTCTCAACTTCGCCTACGTTGTGCCCAAGGAAGAAGTGGAAAAAGACCCTGCCAACTTCGGGCACAATCCGGTGGGAACCGGCCCCTTCTTCTTCAAGGAGTGGCAGCCCGGTCAGTACCTAATCTTTGAGCGTAATCCCGAGTACTTCTTATGAAGGTCTCCCTTACCTGGATCAGGTCAAGATTGAGGTAGGCGTCGAACCGGATGTGGCACTGCTGCGCCTGGAGACGGGCGAGATCCACTTGATGGGCGATCCTCCACCCGGTGCTGAGTGGACACGCATCTCTAATGACCCGGCGTGGCAAGACCGCATCGAGATCCAGCCGCAAGTCAGCACCATCTATATCGCCATCAACGTGACGTGGCCTCCTTTCGACAATGTGTTGGTGCGCCGTGCCCTCAACCACGCCATCGACAAAGAGCGTATTATCCAGCTGCTGAATGGCCGTGGCACGGTGGCTAACCAGATACTGCCTCCGCTGATGCCAGGATACGACCCAGATTACAAGGGCTATGACTACAACCCGGAGAAGGCCAAGGCGTTGCTGGCCGAAGCTGGCTACCCCGATGGCTTTGAGACCAGCATCGAATGCATCGCTGTCGAGCCGCAGCCCAAATTGTGCGAGTCGTTCCAGGAAGATCTGGCGCAGATTGGGATCAAGCTCACGATCAACACGCTGGCTGCGCCCAACGTGATTGATGATGCAGGCAACGGTCGTACACCGCTCACTTGGTCGGGCGGGTTGGCCTGGATCCAGGACTACCCCGATCCGGACGATTTCTATGGCCCGATACTGGGTTGTGACTCCAATGTGCCCGGCGGCTGGAACTGGTCGCGTTATTGCAATAAGGAACTGCATGCCAAGGCGATGGAGCTGTTGACCATCACTGACCGCGAGAAGCGCCTGCAGGGGTACAAAGAGCTGTTCCGGGCGCTTATGGATGATGCCGTTTGGGTACCCATCTTCAACGGCGTGTACACAGTGGCGCACTCTGAGAAACTGCGTGGCGAGGCGACACTTACTCACCCGGAGCACTCGCTGCGGTACGAAACAATGTGGCTGGAACAGTGAGCTGATCAGGCAAGGATAAGCTTCTTTCCCGAATGCGCTCTCTGGTAGAACTGTTCATCCTCGCCCTCCTCCTGTATCTGGTGAGAGGAGGGTGAGGATACCCCAGGGCAGGTCGGAGGTTTAAGAGCACTTGGCAGTCGCTTCATCGGACTTGCAGGAACGAGAATCGGCTAAGCCGACAACGTGCGCGATCGATGCACGCGTTGCTGAACACATCGTCGTCAGCGACAGCTACCTGACAATGACATGGCGACGGTTGCGTCGCGACCGTGCCGCAATGTTGGGCGCCGTGTTGATTGGTTTGATCGTGCTGGCAGCTATCTTTGCGCCGGTGCTGTCACCGCACGACCCCACCAAGCAATATCGTGACGGCCTGACCAAGGGGGGGCAGCCAGTGCCAAGTACCCTCGTAACAGATGGGAGCTTGCGCTTCCCGCTCGGCACCGATCCCAATGGACGCGATCTCCTCAGTCGCATCTTATACGGCGCGCGCGTCAGCCTGATAGTAGGTGTGTTGGCTAACGCGCTGGCTGTTGCTATTGGTACCTTCATTGGCTCCGTAGCCGGCTTTTTCGGCAATCCGCTAGAAACGATCCTGATGCGTTTTACCGATATTATGATGGCTTTCCCCACGCTGCTGCTGGCGATGACTCTGGTGGCTATCCTGAAGCCCAGCATGTGGATTATCATCCTCGTCATCGGGTTGGTGTACTGGACATGGATCGCGCGGGTGATTTACGGCCAGGTAGTTGCATTGCGTGAGCGCGATTTCGTGGTGGCCTCGCGCGCACTCGGTTCGCCACGCAGCTACACCCTGACGCGTCACATCCTGCCCCAGCTGGTGCCCACCATTATTGTGTGGGGCACACTGGGTATTGCCACCAATGTCATGCTCGAAGCCAGCCTGAGCTATCTGGGCATCGGTGTGCAGCCGCCTACACCCAGCTGGGGCGGCATCATCCAGCAGGGCCAATCGTTCTATCGCACCGCGCCATGGCTGGTGATCTTCCCCGGCCTAGCCATCATGGTGACCATCTTTGCCTTCAACCTGTTGGGCGACGGGCTGCGCGATGCACTGGATCCCAGCCAGAAAGGGAGGCTGTGAGCGATGGGTGCTTTCATAGCACGCCGTTTGATCCAGGCCATCCCTGTTCTGATTGGCATCTCTCTGCTCACATTTGTGTTGATCTACTATCTGCCTGCGGACCCAGCGCGCATGTACGCTGGGCCGAGCGCCCGCGCTGAGACGGTGGAACGCATCCGCCACGAACTTGGCCTGGATCAACCTTTTTGGGTGCAGTATTTCCGCTATGTGGGACGCCTGCTGCAAGGTGATCTAGGGTTTTCTTACCGCAAGCAGATCGCTGTGACCACGCTTATCTTAAATCGTCTCCCCTACACACTGGCGCTCATCGGTGCCGGCATCTTGGTTGAGCTGGTGATCGGCCTCACAGTGGGTATCGCCTCGGCCGTCGGACGCGGCCGCTGGATGGATCGGCTGGGCATGTTCATCGCTCTGTTAGGTGTCTCGACACCGCCATTCTGGCTGGGATTGCTTCTGCTGTACTGGTTTGGCTACCTGATCCCTATCTTCCCGCTGGGGGGCGCAGCCAGCCCAGCCCACCTGGTGCTGCCGGCGTTGGCAGCCGGACTGGGCGGAGCAGCCTGGTACGCGCGTATGATGCGCTCTAGCATGCTTGATGTCCTGGCCAACGACTATGTGCGTACAGCGCGTGGCAAGGGAGCGCGTGAACGCCTGGTGATCGTACGCCATGTGCTTCCTAATGCTCTTAACCCGATCATCACGATGGCTGGTATGGACATCCCATGGTTTATTGGGGGTGTGGTGCTGGTGGAGCGTGTGTTCAACTGGCCCGGGGTGGGACGCATGGCTGTGGAGGCGATCGAAACGGTGGATGTGCCCCTCATCTTGGGCACGGTCATCTTCACAGCAGTTATGGTGGTGATCAGCGGCATCCTGATCGATGTTGTGCAAAGCATTGTCGACCCGCGTATTCGCCATTTCGTACGTTCCGAGACTGCTCACTGATGGAGGATACACAGCACTATGGCCACCTACCACTTGGATGACAGCCAACCCCACGCTTTCTGGGACAACTCACACCCGCCGCGGCTGAGGATCAAGCCAGGCGACACTGTGGTGTTCGAAGTGCTGGAAGCCTCGGCCAACCAGATCGGTCCTAACTCTACTGTTGAAGCACTCAAGACGCTCAGTTTCGACCCAATCGCCCCGTTGACCGGGCCAGTGTATGTAGAGGGTGCTGAGCCTGGTGATACGCTGGAGGTTGAGGTCATTAGTCTGGAGCACAAAGGTTGGGGGTGGGGAGCGGTGATACCCGACTTCGGCCTTCTGGCAGAAGACTTTAAGGAACCCTACCTCCACCTCTTCCGACTGGAAGGGGATTGGTGCTGGTTCAACCCGCACATCCGCATCCCTTATGAACCCTTCTGCGGCACAATGGGGGTAGCGCCGGCCGAGCCGGGCCGTTTCGGCACGTTGCCACCGCGTCGCAATGGCGGCAACCTGGACATCCGCCATCTCACACCTGGCACACGCGTGTTCCTTCCGGTATTGGTGCCTGGAGCTCTCTTCTCCTGCGGCGACTGCCACGCTGCCCAGGGTGACGGCGAGGTCAATGGGACTGCCATCGAGATGCCAGCGACGGTGACATTACGTTTCCAGCTGCACAAGGGGGATAACCTGCCTGAGTTGCGCTTCAAAACACCACCGGGCAAGAATCTCACTAGGGTTGGCGAAGGAGGGTACTACGTCACGACAGCGGCAGGCCCCGACCTTTTCAAGAATGCACAGCAGGCTACTCGTTACATGATCGAGTATATGACGAAGGAGTATGGTCTGACGCGCGAGGAAGCTTACTGCTTGTGCGGGGTGGTGTTGGATCTCAAGATCAGCCAGATTGTGGACACCCCGAACTGGATGGTGTCGGCCTACTTGCCTTTGAGCATCTTTGTCTGAGAGTACACCTGAGAAGGTTGGCAGAACGCATTTGTAGCCCTTCTATATTTCGTTCCCCCTTTGCAACTGACATAGCCAACGCCCGCGAGGGCTTGGCAAGCGATGTACCCAAACACGCCATATGCCTTCGAACCAAGAGAGGGTGACCCCCTCTCTTTTCTGTCTCATTCAGGCAGGGGATATGTAAGCTGATGCAGCACCAGCCGCCTGCCCTGCTTCAGCCCACTGCCCAGCTACCTTGCCAATGAGACGTTTCTCCTAGCTGGATAAAATTTAATGAAAACCCTATTGACATAGAAAACGTTTTCTGATATACTAGGTTTAGAAAACGTTTTCTGAGAGAGAATATTCTTAGATAAGCAAGGGTGGAATCTTCATTACCACATTCTCTTGAGTGATAGGGTGTATGTCGGTAAAGCTGGAGGACATTGCCAAGGCGACAGGTTTTTCCATTGCCACCGTGTCTCGCGTTTTGGCCGGAAGTGACTATCCAGTCAGCCCGTCCGTGCGTGAGAAGGTGTTGCAAGTTGCACAGTCAATGGGCTATAAGCCCAACATCGCTGCGCGCAGCCTGCGCAGCAGCCGGACAAACACGATAGGGATCATTGTCGATGACATTATGAGCCCCTTTGTGCCTCCTATCGTGCGAGGCATTCAGGACTGTCTGCACGAGAATGGGTTCCTAAGCCTCATTGTCAACTCCGACTGGGACCCCGATCAGGAACAGGAAGCCATCAGAACACTGATCAGCCGCCCTGTCGACGGCATCATCTTCGTAGAATACTCCCACCGCGTGCGCAGCGAGATTCTAGAGCAATCCAACAAGCCACACATGTTCGTCCATCGCATCTTCGGATCGCCGATAAGGAACTCTGTCGTGCCGGATGATCATTACGGAGCCACGCTGGCCGTTCGGCATCTTATCTCGTTGGGACATCGGCGCACTGGGTACATCAACGGGCCGGAGAACTGGCATAACTCGCGGGCGCGGTATGTTGGTTATAAAGACGAACTGGAGAACCATAACATCCAGTTTGATCCCGAACTGGTTCAGCCCGGTGACTGGGAGATAGAGAGCGGATACAAAGCGGCTCAGAATCTGCTTAGGCTTCAGGATCGACCCACAGCGATCTTCGCTGCCAACGATCTAATGGCCCTGGGCGCAATCTACGCCATTCAGGACTCTGGTCTCCATGTGCCTGGGGATATCGCTATCGTCGGCTATGACAACCGTGACTTCGCTAAAATCGTGCGCCCGCGGCTGACCACAGTGGTGATGCCTGTCTATGAGATGGGACGGGTCGCCACGGAATCGCTGTTGGCACAGATCGCGGAAGGAGGTGGTGAGACGGAAGAGATCAAAGTGCGAGGTGAGCTGATCATCCGTGACACCTGCGGCGCGGATGATGCTTCTAAGGCCAGAGAGGAGATCAATCCTCGAACAGCCTTCAGAAGGGTGTTGTTGAACAAGCAGCCAGAAGGATGAATAACCCCCTCTATTAGGGCTCTATTGCTGGACCATAGCCCATTTCAGCATGAAAGGAGGTTGGTGCTCCCGCATAATCTTGTCGACCGCTAACTCGATCGCATGAGATTTGGACACTTGATCCCAGTTTTTCCCACAGTGAAGGAGGTGCAAAATGAAAAAGACTTACTCAAGACGTGAGTTCCTGCAGCTGGCTGGCGCCGCCGCGGCTGGTAGTGTGTTGGCAGCAAGCACTCCGGCAATACCACTGGCCGCAAAGGCAGCCCCGACAGCACGCAAAAAGGCCCCGGCAGTGCTCACGCCGCGTAAAGTTCGCATAGCAGTAGGCGGTTGGGCCGAGCAGAACATGAAAGACCTGCTGGCAAAGACTAACTTCACCAAGGACACTGGTATTGAGGTCGAGGTGGTGCTGCGAACGGACACCAAGGAGACCGAGCTCACCCGCCTGGCCAGTGCTGTTCAGGCCGGCACCAGCCCCTACGACGTAATCGACTTTGAAGACGAGCTGACTACCTCATTCTCGCAGGCCGGCTATGTGATTGGTCTGGATGATCTCTTGCCCGCCGACTTCTGGGATGACTTTCCGCCAGAGATGATCGCCTATAGTAAGACATGGAGCACCTATAAAGGCGAGACCTTCCGGATCATCCACAACTGGGAGATGCCCTACTGGTGGTACCGCAAGGACTGGTTTGATGCCAGAGGAATTCCCGTGCCCACGACATGGGAGGAGGTTAAGCCTCTGGGCAAGGTCTTCACGGACGAGAGCAAGGGCGTGTGGGCCTCTGAGGATGGGTTGATCAAAGGGGCTTTCCTGAACGTCTATCTGGCCTGGATCACACTGCAGGCCGGCGGCAACCCGTTCGACGTCGGCCCCGAGTACAAGATGGCCCTTGAATACATCTACGACCTCATGTACACTAGCAAGGTGCTCAACCCTGCCTCGCTCCAGAAGGACTACAACCAGCAGAATGCAGACTATATTGCCGACAAAGTGGCTTTCATGCGCCAGTGGCCCTTCTTCGGCGACGTTGCCCGTAGTCCCGATAACAAGGACTGGTTCAGTGAGGACAAAGTGGCAGTCGCCTTGCCACCAGCCGGACCGGGCGGCAAAGCGGGCTCCACCTATGCGGCAGCTTGGGGGTTTGGTATCGTGAAGACCTCCCCCAACTTGGCAGAAGCCAAGGAGCTTTTGAAGTTCCTCATCTCCAAAGAGATAGCAGTGGAGGCCATGAAGGTCGGCTTCTGGTTCCTGAGTGCTCGCAAGTCTGTCCTGGCAGCTGCTCCACAGGACAACTGGCTGGTAAAGCAGCTGAAAATGTACACCGACGCAGGCGTCATCGGCGTGCGCCCCTTCCATCCCAGGTTTGTGGAAGCACTCACTATTCTCGAGGATACGGCAGCGGCGTATCTCACCAATCAGATCAGCCTCGACGAGTCGCTGAAACAAGCCAAAGATCGGCTGGCGCAACTTGCATAGATGCCATCGAGCAGTACTATCTGCTTGCCTGGGCGAGGTACTTGACCCGCCCAGGCAAGACCCAAGCGCTATAGTCTCAGGCGACACTTGCCGCTTCAGCCTGAAGCCGTGCGCTGCAGCTAACGTTCCGAGCAAAGTAACGGTCCAGGAGTTCTCTGCAGAACAGGAGAGGAGGTAGACTGTGCACCAGGCCTATGCATCAGGTGTTGTCCGCGCAAAGGGCCAACCCATCCTCTTAGCCTTATCGAAAGCCATCCAACGGCGGTATGTGCTCTTCCTGTTACTGATCGCGCCGGCATTCCTGCTGCGGATCACCACTGCTGCGTATCCGATCCTGCAAACCATTTACCTGAGCTTCACCAATCTTAATCTCCTCAGGAACACCAATGACTTCATTGGCCTGCAAAACTATCCGGCAGTATTCAACGATTACGGCGTCCGAGAGGCGTTATCCTTCACGATTATGCTGGTAGTGAGCTCCACCGTACTCGAGCTAATCGTGGGGATGCTGGTTGCACTGTTGCTTAACGCTGCATTTTTTGGGAGGGGCTTTGCACGCACGATCAACCTGATCCCATGGGCTATTCCCACGATCGTGGCTGGTTACGCCTTTCGCTGGCTGCTGGACGACCAGTTCGGACTAATCCCTTACTGGGTGAACTTGATAAGTGGCGCTCGTATGGTGGCCTTTATTGACCCTGTTTCCGCCCGGATAGCTGTGATCTTAGTGCATGTATGGAAAGATGCACCGTTCATGGCTTTCATTTTCCTGGCTGGTCTGCAGGGCGTCCCGCTCGACCTGTATGAAGCGGCTAGAGTCGATGGGGCGAATGCCTGGCATCGGTTTTGGCATATCACCCTGCCACTGGTGATGCCGCTTACAATTACTATGGGTTTGTTCCGGGTGGTGTGGTCGCTGGGGAGTTTCGATCTGGTGTACGGCCTGACTCAAGGTGGACCAGGAGTGGCGACCTCAGTACTAGCTTTGCAAGTGTTTCGAGAGGGTATCATGTTCTTCAAGTTTGGCTTTGCTTCTGCCATTAGTGTGGTCTTGCTCCTGGTGGTAGCTATCGTCGGCGCCATCGGGCTGTGGCTATTCCGAAGATCCGAGGTTTCTTACTGATATTGGTAACGGAGAGACGAATGGTGAACGATGCACGCGTAGTCAGACCCTGGAATCGCAGGTGGAGCAGTGGCGCTGTATATGTCAGTTTCTTATTCTTCACCTTTGTTGTGTTGTTGCCGGTTTACTGGATGGTTCGGTCGTCGCTAGCCCCTGCAGCTGATCTGATCAAGGTCCCACTGGTCTATTTCCCCGCGCCTACTCTGCGCAACTTCGTTACACTGATCGAACAGGTGCCCTTCTTGGATTACGTGCGCAATTCAGTTGTCTTCGCATTGGCGACCACACTTGTGACGCTGGTCGTCAGTTTTCTGGCCGCATATGCCTTTGCCCGTATCCGGTTTCCAGGCAGTGGCATTATTATGTGGACGTTGGTATTGTCGATGGCCTTGCCAGATGTTGGCACCATCGTACCATTATACCGCATCCTCTCCAGCTTGCGCTTGCTGGACACGATTGCCGGCATCACATTGGTGTTGAGCAGTGCTCTCGCGCCTTTCACGGTTTGGGTGTTGGTCTCTTTCATCAAGCAAGTGCCCTATGAGATTGAGGAAGCAGCCATCATTGATGGAGCCTCATTGCTGCAGATCTTCGTGCGCATTTTGGTACCGGTCACCAGGCCTGCTTTGGTGACTATGGGGTTGATCAATTTTATCAACGCCTGGAACAACTTGCTGTATCCGTTGTCCTTCACCACATCACCCTCCTCCAAGACCCTTAGCGTGTCCATCACTGAGGTGTTCGCCGGCTACTCGCCGTGGGGAAAGCCGTGGGAACTGATCATGGCCGTTGGCGTGACCATGACTATTCCGGTAGTTATTCTAGTTCTCTTCTCCCAGAGGGCGATTGTGCGCGGTCTCACCGGCGGAGCAATCAAGTAGAAGGGAAGACCTCTTGTGGAAAGATCATCACAACCTGAGGCAGGACCTGTCGACAACTCTCGTAGCCCCTATGCCATACTCAGAACCCTGCCCTTTGGTTCGGTACGGATCACGGGTGGATTCTGGGCTGTACGCCAGGAGACAAATCGCAAAGAGAGCCTGAGACATGGCTATGAGATGCTCGAAAAGGCTGGTAACTTCCACAATCTCAGACTGGCCGCCGGAAGGGCAACTGGGCTCTATAGGGGCATGCATTTTGCTGACGAAAATGTGTATAAGTGGCTTGAAGCAATTGCCTGGGAGCTAGGTAATGCGCCAGATGACGAACTACAACAGCTGGCTGATGAGGTGATCGACTTAGTCAGCTCTGCTCAACAACCAGATGGATATCTGAACAGCTACTATCAGGTCGTTGAACCGCATCGAAAATGGACTGATTTGGACTTTGGCCACGAACTGTACTGTGCTGGTCACCTTTTTCAGGCAGCTATAGCCTTCAAACGAGCATTGGGTGACCACCGCCTATTGCGAACTTCCCAACGGCTGGTCGACCACATCGCCTCTATTTTCGGACCGGGAAAGAGAGAAGGGGCATGTGGGCATCCAGAAGTCGAGATGGCGCTGGTAGAGCTCTATCGCGCGACGAGGAACGAAACGTGCCTGAAACTCGCCCAGTTTTTCATAGACCAGCGTGGAAAAAGGAGGATGCGTGGGCTGGGTGCCAACGGGCCAGAGTACCATCAGGACCACGTGCCAGTGCGAGAGGCCCAAGAAGTGGCTGGCCACGCCGTGCGCCAGATGTACCTGCTTGCTGGCGCAACAGATCTCTATTTGGAAACTGGTGAGAGGGCATTGCTAGAAGCTATTCAGCGGCTGTGGCATGATATGACCACGACCAAGATGTACATTACCGGCGGGATAGGTTCGCGCTACGACGGCGAGGCATTCGGCGAAGCCTATGAGCTGCCCCCTGACCAGTGTTACTGTGAAACGTGCGCCAGTATTGGAAGCCTGATGTGGAACTGGCGTCTGTTGCTCCTGAGTGGGGAAAGCTGCTATGCCGACTTGATCGAACGTACATTGTATAATGGTATTCTGAGTAGTCCGAGCCTGGACGGCAGGCATTACTTCTACGTCAATCCGCTTATGCTACGCAGTGGCCGTTACGTGCGACTCTCCAGCAATTCTCCTCAAGGGGAGACCCTCGCAGGGCGCCCGGCATGGCATAGTGTGGCCTGCTGCCCCCCAAATGTGATGCGCTTGCTCTCCTCACTGGGGCACTACTTCGTCACCGCCAGCGTTGCCGGACTGCAAATTCACCTATATGGGACACTCAAGATCAGTGCACAGATATCTGATGGTCAGAAGATAGTCCTGTCTGTCAAGACGGACTATCCATGGCAGGGATACATCCAAATCACAGCGCAGGAAACTGGATCAAACGCTTGGGAGTTGAGTCTACGCTTGCCAGAATGGTGCAAATCTTTCGACTTGGATTTGAATGGCCACCGCGTGCAGAATCCTAGAGTCGAAAAAGGTTATCTTCTGCTAAAGCGAAACTGGCAGCCAGGAGACACAGTAGAGCTGAACATGGCGATGGCACCCTTCCTGGTCACACCGCATCCACGCGTGGATGCGATTCGGGGCTGTGTAGCGATCCAGCGCGGCCCCATTGTTTATTGTTTGGAAAGTTGTGACCAGGAAACGCCAGACAATCTGCTCGACGTGCAGATTGACGTGAACCAACCGCTGCATACAGTTTGGCGCGATGATCTGCTGGGCGGTCTGATGATCGTGGAAGCCGCAGGATATTTGGCCGACCCGCAACCTTGGCAGGGCACACTGTATCAGCCACTTGGGAACGCTCCCCACACTACCCGCCGGGCGCTGCGTCTGAGAGCTGTCCCTTACTATGCATGGGCCAACCGCGGCATTGGCAGCATGCGGGTGTGGATCCCAGCGACGTAGCGGCCAGTTGCCGAGCCCCTTCTGAAGTGCATCCATTAGGCTTATGGCCTTAGAACAGAAGCGCTTGCTCATTCCGTTTCTTGTAGCCTTAGTCGTGCCGCGATACCGAGCGTTCTAGTGGTTAGGCGGCAAAATTCCACATAGAAACGCTCGTACACTGCTCGGTGCGCTGGCTGCGGCTCATAGCGCTGGCGCAGCTGGATCATGCGGCGCAAGGTCGCGCAATTGTCGTCCATTGGGATCAATCCGCATCCCACCCCAGCCAGGAGCGCAGCGCCATAAGCTGCTGCTGCACTGCCCACCTCCGGCACCAACACCGGCAGACCAGTCACATCTGCTGTAATTTGGTTCCATAGCGCACTCTCTGCTGGACCGCCAGTCAGACGCAACTCTTGGATGGTTATCCCTATCTGGTTCAAGCGCGCGATCGTCTCGCGCAATGCATATGCGGTGCCCTCCATCACGGCACGACACAGATCGCCACGCGCTGTAGTAACGGAAAGGCCGAAATAACATCCAGCGCGTCGCTGATCGGGATCAGGATTGGTGGAGATGAGTAAATAGGGAAGGTACAGCAAGCCATTTGACCCAGCTGGAGAAGTGGCAGCTAGCTCGTTCATTTGCGTGAATTCTGCACTGCTCGCCTTACCGAAAAGCATTATCGCCAGCCAGCGATAGCTACCGCCAGAAGCAACGACTTCGCGCATATCATAACGCACAAACATGCCCGGTATGACCGAGCATGTGGTGTAGAGGTCGGGATGATACTCACCCTCAGCGGTAGAAAAACAGAGCAGCTCGGTTGTGCCACGCATCACTACCGACTGCTCCACATCGAGTGCACCTACCGCCAGCGCTACCACCACCGAGTCCTGAGCACCTGCAACAACTGGAGTACCCTCAAGCAGACCCGTGTCCTGCGCTGTGAGCTTGGTCACCCGCCCAACAACCTCGTGTGACTCGCATAAGGCAGGAAACTTCTCCTCGTCAAGGCCAATGGCGCGCACAAACTCGCTATTCCACGAACGTCTTCTCCGGTCGAACGAGAGATGAAAACCCCAGTCAGACGTGGTAGCCGCGAAGGTCCCAGCAAAACGATAGATCAGATAGCTCAACGTCGTGAGAAACTTATGCGTGCGCGCATAACGTTCAGGCTCGTGATCACGGATCCACATCATACGTGGTTCCGGCTGATCATAAATGTTGTTGCCGGTTATGCGACCAAGATCCTCACCAAACAGCTGACGAATATGCGCCTGTTGCATTGTAGCACGGGTGTCAGTCCAGATAAGCGCGTTACCAAGCAGCCCTCCATGCACATCCACAGGTTGGCACGCACAGCCCTGGGCACTGAAGCTAATACCTGCCACCTGCGCAGGATGGACGCCTCCCTCCTCCAGGCTTCGGCGCACTGTGTGGCACACCCCGCGCCACCAATCCTCGGGGTTTTGTTCTTGGTAACCTGGCGCAGGAGCTATAGTAGGATGGCTCTGTGTCGCGCTGGCGATGATATGACCTGCTTCGTCAATCAGCACTGCCTTGGTGTTGGATGTCCCGACGTCGATGCCAAGCAAGTAGTCCACCGCAGTTTTTTTCCGCTTCCTAACGAGCCCCTTAGCTACCCGCGGGAGTTGTCTCGTCATACACAGGCGCGATAAGCCAAGCTTCCAGCTCGCTACCGGCAAGGAATGTCTCTTGTTCGGCCGGCAACACAATTAATGCATTGGCCCCCACCATGGACAGGAGTCGGCCAGAGCCCTGATAGCCGGTGGTGCGTGCAGTGTAACGTCCATCGACGCGTCGCGTTACCACGGCGCGTTGAAACTCGGTACGGTCGGGTTCGTGCCGGATGGTATGCTCGATGATGACTCGCCGGCGCGGACGGTGCAGATGTGTATGCCCAGCCATCTTGAGCAATGCCGGTCGCACATAGATCTCGAAGCTCACCAGCGCACTGACCGGAAAGCCTGGCATGGCAAATACAGGGACGCCATCCACAGTAGCAAATGTAACCGGTTTGCCCGGTCGGGCGCGTACACGACCAAAGTGAACGGTGCCCCGTGCGGCCAGATAGGGCTTGATCAGATCTAGATCTCCCATACTGACCCCGCCTGACGTCAGCACGGCGTCAGCTTGGCGCAGCGCGCTTTCCAACGCCTCTCGCACTGCTTCCGGGCGATCAGGGATGCGTCCCCAGTCGAGCGGCTGTCCACCCGCTTCACGCACAGCGCTCAACAAGCTATAACGGTTGGCATCACGGATCTGTCCCGGCCCAGGTTGGTCGCGAGGATCCACCAGCTCATCACCGGTGGAAAGGACGGCTACCCGTGGACGCGGATACACAGAGACGCACGTCCGGCCGATAGTCGCTAGCAACCCGATTTCTGGGGCGCCCAACGATATACCGCGCGGAAGCACCAACTGACCGGCAGCGAGGTCCTGGCCCACCGGTCGGATGTTATCACCCGCAACCGGCTGGATGTGCAAACGCACGCGACCATTGTCTTCCAGGCTTGTGTGCTCCACCATCACCACTGCATCAGCACCAGTTGGGATCGGTGCGCCGGTCATCACCCGCACGGCGCTGCCGGGGACAACGGTGAACGGGCCCATCGTGCCGGCTGGCTGCTCACCGATGAGATGACGCGTAGGCTCCTCATCGGCAGCAATCACAGCATAGCCGTCTACAGCAGAGGCCGCAAAAGGGGGCATCGGCTCTGAAGCATATATGTCTTCGGCCAGTACAAAGCCCAAAGCATTCATAAAGTCCAGTGCTACTGGTGCAAGGGGACGCACGTGGTGCAAAATGATCTCAATAGCTTTTTCCACCGAGATCATGGGGTAGGATGATTCACACACACACGCCTCCTGGAAACAGGTTACTGGCCGGATTTCTCGACCAGGTCGCCGAAAGTGACCTGAAAGCGTTCCTGGATCAGCTCATCCAAGCCACACTCGAGCTGTTTAAAGCGCTGGATGTAATCCACTGCGGCTGGCGTAAGATGTGCGCCACCGCCTCCTACGCCGCCCGTTTGCGTAGTCAGCAAAGTGACCCCAAGCCGCTTTTCGCACTCGCGGATCTTGTCCCAGGCACGATGATAAGGGATACCCAAGTGTTGAGCGGCAGCGGAGATAGAGCCTGTCTCTTGTACTGCCAATAACAGCGCAACACGCCAACGGCTCAGCACGACTTGTCCGTCACGCTCGATCCATACATTCGCTCTGACCTGCATGCCGTTCTCCTCTTGAGGCATTTCTGGCGCCGCGCACAGTCAGACGGATAATAATACCTCTAGACTCTCTCTCCAGTCCCTGTTTTTAGCCGCAAACCCCATAGCGCGAGTATAGTACAGGGCGGGTGTGCACGCAACGGATGCGCCTGTGAAGGTGTTGGACAACCTTTCACATCATCGGGTCGTTGACAAAAGTGGCTGATCAAGCCAACATCGAGGAGGTTATTTTACGAGATTTAGTCAAGAATCTCCTTGTCACAGGGCATCTATTGTGCTAGAATAAATAATGAAAATACTCTTTCAAGCAGTCTCGTTGCAGGTAGTTTCATCGATGGTTTACATTTCCGGTATAGGTGAGCATTGAGAGGAGGAAGTCCGTATGCCACACGTTATTTCTACGCTCTGCACTCGTGAAGGTGACTGTGTCGAAGTTTGTCCGGTTGACTGTATCGTGCCAGGGGACAAGAACGACCCAGTCTGGGGAAAGTACTTCTACATTGATCCGGACACTTGTATAGACTGTGGTGCTTGCGTACCAGTTTGCCCACCTCAAGCGATCTTCCCACTGGAGGAGCTGCCTCCCGGTCACGAAGCAGATGCAGAGATGAACGCCAGGTACTTCCGAGAAGGGCCAGGCTACTGGGACTTCAACTTAGAGGAGCAGCGACGTCCACGTTAAAGCTACCGATCTTGCTCCAGCACCAACGTATAATAGAACGAGTGTCCGGGAGGGGCGGTGTCAGGCACAGCGACGCCGCCCATTATTTTGCCTACTCGAATGTACTACAAACGCAAAGGGTTGAATGCAAGGAATTATGGAACAAAAAAAGCGCGTTATGGTCATTGTGGCTCATCCAGATGATCCAGAATTCTATTGCGGCGGGACAGTGGCGCGTTGGTCGCGCGAAGGGATGGAAGTTGGCTACCTCATCCTGACCAACGGCAACAAAGGCAGCAGTGACCCAACGGTAACGCCGGAGCATCTGGCATCCATACGCAGAATAGAGCAACAGACGGCAGCTCGTATTCTCGGTGTCAAGGAGGTCGTCTTCTTAGACGAGCCAGATGGGGAATTACAGGCCAGCTTGCAGCTGCGCCAGCGGGTGGTGCGCGAGATTCGCCGCTACCGGCCTGACATCGTAATATGCCCGGACCCAGCTGTTTACTATTTCGACACCAGTTACATCAATCACCCTGATCATCGTATGGCGGGTGTGGTGGCGTTGGAAGCAATATTTCCAGCAGCGCGCAACCGAATGTATCATCCGGAGTTGTTGGAAGAAGGGCTCGAGCCTCATGCGGTGCACGAAATCTACCTGGCCGGCAGCGCACAGCCCAACCGCTGGGTGGACATCAGCGACACAATCGATCTCAAGATTGAAGCGATTAAGGCGCACGCCAGCCAGATTAGCGACTTGGAGGTATTGGATCGAGTACGTCAACGCGCACTGGACACCGACTCGTATGGTCGTCAAGTCTATCGCGAAGCCTTCCACTACCTCTACATTCGTTAGAAGAGAGATCCCGTAAAATAGAGGGACTTTCATGAGGGTAGCACTAGTTGGCGCGTTCGGCTTGCACCGCAAGGGCACTATGCGAGCACGTGCTTTGCCACTTGCCCGTGCGTTGGCAGCACGCGGACACACAGTGCGCCTGCTAATCCCACCGTGGGACAGCGCGCACGACTCTGGCCGCACGTGGACGGAAAATGGGGTGCAAGTTGTCAATGTGAATCTTCCGCCTCGAATGCCTGGCTTTTTTCACATCTGGCTGACCATCCGTCTGGTGCAGCAAGCTATGGCGTTGCCAGTGGATGTCGTGCACTGTTTTAAACCAAAAGCATATGCAGGGCTGACCCACTTTACGCTTTGGTGGTTGCGGCTTACTGGCCTGACATATCGAGGCCTGCGGTTGGTCGTGGACGAAGATGATTGGGAGCAGGCGTGGAACCAAATTGAGCCTTACTCACTCATCCAGAAGCGCTTTTTCGCCTGGCAAGAAGTATGGGGACTGCGTCACGCAGATGCTGTGACAGTAGCTAGCCGAGAGCTGATTCACATGGTTGCGCAAACAGGTGTCCCAGGAATTCGCATGTTTTACGTACCCAACGGCGTGTGGCCGGGTGCGTTTTCAGAGGCTGTTATGCGACGTGCCACCGCACGTGAGAGGCAGACAAAAGGCATTCGAACCTTGCTATTATACAGTCGCTTCTTGGAATTTCGGCTAGAACGCATCGTGAGAATCTTTCAGCACGTCCTCGCGCATCATCCCGCAGTCCACCTCCTCGTGGTAGGCAAAGGCTTGCGCGGGGAGGAGAATGAGCTGGCGGGTTTGCTTCGAGGAGCTGGCTTGATCGATCGGGTGACTTTCGCTGGCTGGGTACCGCATGATAACTTGGTGAATTATTTCGTCGCCGCAGATGTAGCACTGTTTCCCTTCGATAACACACTTGTGAACCGCACAAAGTGTTCGGTGAAGCTCGCGGAATTGCTAGCAGCAGGAGTCCCCGTCGTAGCAGACGCAGTGGGACAGAACTCTGAGTACATCTTGGATGGGAAGACTGGGCTGTTGGTGCAACCAGAGGATGATCACGCGTTTGGGGATGCTGTGTTGTCCCTGTTGCAAAATGAGCCTTTGCGTGCGCGAATTGGAGAAGCGGCAGCACAATACATGCATGAACACTTTGAGTGGCCTCACCTTGTTACTGCCGTCGAGCGCGCCTACACGACAGACGTCAGCAAACGGTGAAGAGCAGATCTCGTCGCAAGTAATATGGAAGGAAAATAAAATGCTGAAGCCTCCCGCGCTCCACAGGAACACCAGGATCAGCCATCTCCATCAAAAGAGAACGTTTTCCTTCCAAGGATTTAGCACGCTGTGGCTGCCACCGCTGTTGTGGATGGCTCTCATCTACTGGCTATCTGCACAATCGCAATTACCTGGACTGACTATTACTTGGCTGGATTGGATGCTCAAGCATGCTGGCCACTTTGGCGGATATGCCATCTTGGCGTTGTTGTGGTGGCGTGTCACCAGGCGGAACATTCAGGACAGACGAGCGGCTGCAGCGCTGGCATTTTTCGGCGCCTTTCTCTATGCTGCGTTTGATGAAATACACCAAAGCTCGGTCCCAGGACGGGATGCAAGTTTACTCGATCTTGCAATCGATGCAGCAGGCTCAGCGATCGCCATGGGGATAGCGTTGTGGAAGTGTCCAGTTGAACGCCAACCAGATGTGTCTTAATCAACTACAACGTCCACTCTATTGAGATATTTGCTGTATAATCACAAAGAACAGGGGGTGCACTGATGGTGCACCCCCTGTCGCGTCATAGGAGCAGCAGGTCACTCTGTGGCGAACTTGAAGATAGTGGTCGTTTGATAGGTCTCGCCCGGCCGCAACACGGTGGACGGGAAATCGGGCTTGTTAGGCGAGTCGGGGAAGTGCTGAGTCTCCAGGCAGAGCCCATCGCTCTGGCGATAGGCGCGTCCAGACGTCCCATACAATGTGCCGTCCAGGAAGTTGCCAGCATAGAACTGGATGCCTGGCTCAGTGGTCCACACCTCGAGCACGCGGCCGGAGGCTGGGTCGTAAAGGCGTGCGGCCATCATCATTGACTTGTCCTCGAAAGAGGGCCGACTCAGTACCCAGTTGTGATCATAACCGCGACCGATGACGATCTGCGGATGATTCGAGCGCTGGCCAGGACCAATAGCCTTGGGCATGCGGAAGTCAAAGGGTGTGCCCTCGACAGGTGCCAGTTCGCCAGTGGGGATCAGCGTCTCGTCATCCGGCGTGTACCTGTCAGCGTTGATCATCAGGATATGGTCGTAAATGGTGCCAGTGCCTTCACCGCTCAGGTTGAAGTAGGTGTGGTTCGTCAGGTTCACCACGGTCGGCTTGTCGGTGGTTGCCGTGTAGTCCATGCGGATCTCGTTCTTGTCGGTTAGTAAGTACACCACCTTCACATCCAGGTTGCCTGGGTATCCCTCTTCGCCATCCGGGCTCAGGTAACTGAGCTCCAGACCGACACCCTCCGGGCCGGTGATCTCCTTGGCCTTCCAGACCTGCTTATCGAACCCCTTTAGGCCACCATGCAATGCATTAGGCGGGTTGTTGATGGCCAGGGTGTATTCCACACCGTCCAGCGTAAACTTGCCCTTGGCAATGCGGTTGGCATAGCGCCCTGTGATGCAGCCGAAATAGGGGTTCTTGGTTTCATAGTCCTTGAGGTTGTTGAACCCCAGCGCGACATTTGCCATGTTGCCGAAGCGGTCCGGAACCATGATCGAGGTGATGATGCCGCCGTAGGTGATGACCTTAACCTCCATACCGTTGGCGTTGGTGAGCGTATACTCATCCACGGCGAGACCGTCGGCTGTGGTGCCGTATGGCTTCTTCTCAATCTTACCCTCCGCCCTGACAGCCATTGGTGCAGGTAGCACCATGCTCAACGCCAGAGCCACCAGAACAGCTACTGAAACGATGAGACTGACCCCTTTCATTTGTTATCCCTCCTTAGATACTGAACTACGATTGGGTTATTGCCGCGGCAATCAGCGCCCGGCAGGACAGCGCCCTCCTACGGGCAAAGGGCCATCTGACGTTCCGATTTGAACCTGGCTTCTACAATGCTATCTACTCGCCTACTTACCTACTTCCGGTTATAACTGGTAGGTCGCCGCACGCGTTTGGTGGACATGATGTTCTTTCACAGAGCAGCAGAGCGGAGACACGATGGAGACTACAAAGAGAGAAGGTGCTGCGCCGAGACCCTGTCAAATTTCGGCTTTTTCAGGACCTCCTGTTCACTTGCCTGTGACCGGACCACCTTCTTTAAGCCAAGCAGAGGGAAAAGAGGTTATCGCTTGCTTTAGCTGTAATAGCGTTAGCGTTACCGTTATCGTTCCCGTTACCGTAAACAGTTTAACATGAAACAACTGAGATGTCAAGGGGTTAAAGGGGTCAAAAGTCTTAAAATTTTAGCGCGCCCCCTTTCGAAAAACATGTTGCTACAGCAACCAAGGCATGTTATTATATTGTGATTACCTATCTTATTTCACAAGGCAGGTCAGAGGAGTCTACCCCTGAGGGTTTCCTACAGCTATGAGACGAAGGAGATCCAGAAATGACCTATGAAGAGGTGTTACAGACATTGGAACAGTTGCGCAATCCTGAGGCGCTAGATGGTATGGCACGCTTTGGGATTACCACTGTGCACGCTTATGGCATTTCCATCCCAACGCTGCGTGCCATTGCCAGACGTGTCGGCCGGGACCACAACATGGCATTACAGCTGTGGAGCTCGCGCATCCACGAGGCACGTATCCTTGCCAGCATAGTAGCCGATCCACACCTATTGACCGAGGAACAAATGGAACAATGGGTCAGAGATTTCAACTCATGGGATCTGTGTGATCAATGCTGCAACAACCTCTTCCGCAAGACGGTTTACGCGTGGCAGAAGGCAATCGAATGGAGCGCCCGCGCAGAGGAATACGTGAAACGAGCAGGTTTTGTGTTGATGGCATCCCTGGCAGTTGGCGACAAAACGAGCTCTGATGCGCGCTTCCTGGAATTTCTGCCTGTCATTCAGCGTGAGGCAACGGATGGCCGTAAAATGGTCAAGAAAGCAATTAGTTGGGCTCTGCGGCAGATCGGCAAACGCAGCCAAGCGCTCAACGTTGCAGCTAGTCAGACTGCTTCGCAGTTGCGCCAGATGGACTCCCCGCCAGCTAGGTGGATTGCGGCGGATGCATTGCGGGAACTGCGTAGTGCAGCGGTTCAGCGGCGAATTGGTGTGCGAGATTCTATCTAATGAGAGAGTCCCCAATCGAGACAACAGGGGTCCTGGCACTCATACCTGCCCATAACGAGGTGGGACGCATTGGGCCAGTGGTTGCAGGTGCACGGCTCAGTGTGCCTGTGTTGGTGGTCGATGATGGCTCAACAGATGCTACTGCAAACGAGGCTCTGAAACACGGTGCGCTGGTGCTCCAACAATCACCTAATCAAGGCAAGGGGGCTGCCTTGCAAACCGGTTTCCGCTGGGCATTGCAACAGGGCTATAGATTGGTGATAACGCTGGACGGGGATGGTCAGCACGATCCTCTCGAGATTCCCCGTTTTCTAAGCTGCTATGCAGCCACCGGTGCCGATCTAATCATTGGTGCGCGCGACTTCGCCAAAATGCCGCTTGTACGTCGCATGTCCAATACGTTGGGACGCGCGCTCTTTTCTTGGGCGCTGGGTTGCTATGTGGTTGACAATCAGTCTGGTTATCGCCTTGTGACCTCACGGCTAATGGAAGCTATGCTGGCCAGCCCAGAGCGCGGCTTTGAGTTTGAAGTGGATATGATCGTAATCGCTGTGCGCAAAGGCTACCGTCTGGAGTGGGTACCAGTGCGCACCATATATGCAGGCCAGCCAAGCCACATACGAGCTCTCCGTCATGTAGTACATTTCTTACGTTTGGTGTGGCAAACGCGGTATCGCCAGAGCTGAGCATTGTTCAAGCGACCGATGCCCATCCCAGACTGGCCCTGTACCTTGACTCTCCTCTCCCGAATAACTTGCCATCTCATTAATTGTGAATATACTGGCGTGTTACATTAACGCCTATTCTCCCGATTCAGGAGGTTTCGCACGTGGCTCGAGTCTTTGTCACCGGCCTGGGAGCAATCACGCCCATTGGCAATGATGTACCCACCTTCTGGAATAACTTGGTGAATGGGGTGTCAGGAGCGGATTATATTACCGCATTCGACGCCAGCGATTTTCCAGTGCGCATTGCTTGCGAAGTAAAGGGCTTTGATCCATCTAGGTGGATGGATTTTAAAACTATCAAGCGTACTGCTACGGTGACGCAATATGCCATCGCTGCCAGTCGGCAAGCTTTGGAGGATGCCGGTCTGAGCGTGGACGGGAACAATGCCGAACGAGTAGGAGTGGTCATCGCGACTGGCGGCGGCGGTATCGGGATGATGGAAGAAGCAACTCTCACGCTCATGGAGAAAGGTCCCCGGGCTATTAATCCCCTATTGCTTCCCATCATTATGCCCAATGCAGTTTCTTGCTTGGTTTCGATTGAGACAGGTGCCCGAGGCCCTGTTCTGACCAGTACGCTGGCCTGTGCCAGTGGCAGCTACGCTCTGATCGAGGCATACCATTTCATCCAGCGTGGCGAAGCAGATTTTGTGATCGCTGGTGGATGTGAATCGGTGAACACCAAGCTAGCTTTTGCTTCGTTGGCACGCATGGGGGCTCTATCGTGCCGAAATGATGATCCTCAACATGCCAGCCGACCCTTTGACAAGAACCGCGACGGGTTTGTCTACGGCGAAGGGGCCACAGTGTTGATTCTGGAGAGTGAAGAACACGCGCGCGCACGAGGCGCAAAAAACATCTATGCCGAGGTGCTCGGAGGACGACTGACCGGCGATGCCTATCATGTCACGGCGCCTGATCCCAATGGGGATGGTGCTGTGCGTGCAATGCGCGGAGCACTCGACGTTAGTGGATTGCAACCTACTGATGTGGACGTGGTGTTTGCCCACGGCACCAGTACCCCCTTGAACGATGTGACGGAGACAAAGGCGATCAAGCAAGTTTTCGGCGAACACGCTTACAAACTGGCTGTCACCGCCACCAAATCTATGGTCGGTCACATTATGGGAGGGGCAGGCAGCATATCGGCGGTAGCTGCTGCTTTGTGCCTGAAACACGGGATCATTCCTCCCACCATTAACTACGAGACTCCGGATCCAGAGTGTGATCTAGATTATGTGCCGAATCGAGCACGACAGGCGAACGTCAAGGTGGCGATCATCAATGCCTTCGGGTTTGGCGGACAAAACGTGGTTGTGGCGATGAGACGTTACGAGGGATGATCAGCCGTCAGAACAGTATAACAGGCACCAATGGAGTGCTTCTCGGTTGCACTCGCCATGTTTTGGTCGACCCGAGCAGCTCGTGCTATAATGTTAAAAGATCAAGTGGCCACCATCCCATCCCGTCAGGGTAAGTCGGTGATGGGGGTCTCAGCATAGCGATACAGCCAGATCGTCAGCAGGAGAGGGAGCAAACCAATACGATGTCGCGTAAGCTAAAGTTCCTTCTGGCCGCCATTGGTGCGTTGGCTTTGATGATGCTCGGCAACATGTTCTTACGTTTTCATCTGCCCCCAGTGACGGTCAGAGCAGAGCCATTGCCAGGTCTCACTATTGGCAATGTACGCGTCACCAATTCCTTGGTTACCGCTTTACTAGTGGATGTTATTCTGGTTGTCCTGGCCATCGCCGCCACGCGACGCATGCAGCTGGTACCTTCTGGTCTCCAGAACTTTATGGAGTTTCTGGTTGAAACCCTTTACAACTTGACCCATTCGATCGCTGGCAGCAGATGGACGCCACGTTTCTTTGCGATAGTTGCCACCATCTTCTTCTATGTGCTGGTATCCAACTGGTTTGGGTTGCTCCCGGGGCTGGCAGCGGTAGGTTTTTGCGAATCACATGCCGAGCTGGCGACCTTGCACCAACCCACAATCTGGGATCGCATAAGTGAGCACGCAACAGCGCGTCTGGCAGCACCATTGCCTGCCAAAGGAGGCAAGGAGAGCACATCCGGCACGCACACCTACTGGGGTTGTCAGCCCGGCGAGATCATCGTCCCACTTTTTCGTTCACCCAGCACGGATCTGAGCAGCAATCTGGCATTGGCGTTGGTCTCGGTGGGCATGACCCAGGTCTTTGGGGTTACAGCGTTAGGCGCACGGTACTTCACCAAGTTCTTCAACATAGCAGGCATGTTACGCGCCTTTAGGCCAGACGAAGGAGGCCAAAGGCGCGGTTGCGCCGGCATGCTGGGCACCTTTATGTTCGGTGGCATTGAGTTCTTTGTGAGCATCCTGGAAGCTGTCACCGAAGTGGCAAAGCTGCTCTCATTCTCCTTCCGACTTTTCGGCAACATCTTTGCAGGCGAGGTTATGTTGTTAGTGCTAGCCTCGCTAATGCCTCTCGTGTTGACGTTGCCTTTCATAGGATTGGAGCTCTTCGTGGGCCTGATTCAGGCTTTCATCTTCTATGTGTTGACGCTGGCCTTTTTCACTATTGCCACGGTGAGCCATGAGAATCAGAGTTCCCACAGCTAACATTCAGATCTCTACCCTGTGCTGGGAACGCGCTGAAGAAGGTCGTACTGCGTTTCAACACGCACGAAATAGTTATACTTCTCAAGGAGGACTCAGATATGGAGCCTACAACCTTTAAGCTGTTAGCGGCTGGACTGGCGATTGGTTTGGGCGCGCTCGGCCCAGGCATTGGCATCGGGATTGTTGCTTTGGGTGCACTATCGGCGATTGGACGCAACCCCGAAGCCGCCAGCCAAGTTCAGACCAATATGTTTATCGGCATCGCCTTCGCCGAAGCAGTAGCCATCTATGCGCTGGTGGTAGCGCTTATCCTGCTCTTTGTGGTCTGAGTGTATCACACTAGGGTTTCCCTACCCAGGGGAGGATTAGAGATTGGATGCCTTGCGACCTTTGGGCATTGATCCTGCTTTGTTAGCCGCTTACCTTATCAACTTCATCCTACTACTGTTCCTGCTGCGGCTATTCCTTTACAAGCCTGTATTGACTATGCTGGAGGAACGCCGACGCAAGATTCAGGAGTCCTTAGCTCAGGCAGACAAAGTGCGCCAGGAAGCCGAAATCCAGCGTGCTGAGTTTCAGCGCGAGCTGGAAGAGGCGCGTCGCAGCTCCCAAGAGGTAGCTAACCGTATCGCTCAGGAGACGGAGAAGATGCGCGCTTCCATTATCGAAGCAGCCCAACGTGAAGCTGAGATGATCAAGGCACAAGCGCGCCAGCAGATCGAGCTGGAACGCCAACAGGCGGCCTCCGAGCTGCAACGTCAGGTGGCGGAACTGGCGATCGAAGTTGCGCGCAAGGTGATCGGACAGACGGTTACGCTGGATGAACAAGCGCAGCGTCAATTGATTCGACAATTCCTGCAAGAAGCGGGGAAGTTTTCATAATGGTGGTGCCCAAGGTTGAGAATCTCGCACGTCAGTATGCGCGTGCAGCTTATCAGCACATCACCGAAGGATGGCTGGACAATCTGCGCCAAGTATCAGAACGATTAGCTGAACCAGGTGTGCTGACTACATTGTGTGACACCAGCAATCCTTTCTCCACCCGCAAAGCACAGTTGGACAAGCTGCTGCCACCTGACATCCGAGATGATGTGCGCAACTTCCTCTACGCACTGCTCAAAGACGGTCACCTGAACCTGATGGAAGGGATCGTCACCGAGCTGGCACGTATAAGCGAATACGGACCGGAAGTGCTGGTCGCACGCGTCACCACCACAGTTCCGCTTACTGTGGAGGAACAAGAGGCCTTTCGGGAGCGCATCCGCGCAGCATATGGCGACCGCGTGGACATTGAATTTCGTGTAGACACGAGCATCCTAGGAGGCGTGGTGGTGCAAGTAGGCGATAAGGTCATAGATGGCAGTATTGTTGGGAAACTCCAGGCACTCCGCGACCGGTTGGTGGCAGCCCGGTGAGTGTCCAACACATCTCGCGTGTGCACCCTTGGTTTTTCACGTGTAGTCAGTGACGAGGAGTCAGAAGTATGGCATTGGAGCTGGAAGAGATAACCGCACGCATTCGGCGCGAAATCGAGGCCTTCGAAGCTCCTGTCGAAGCGGTTGACATCGGTTACGTGCTAGAGGTAGGTGATGGAATTGCACGTTTGAGTGGCCTTGCTGGTGTAATGGCAAACGAGTTGCTCGAGTTTCCCGGCGGAGTGATGGGAATGGCGCTCAACCTTGAGAAGGATAACGTGGGCGCCATAATCATGGGGGAATACTCTCATATCCAAGAAGGCGATATCGTACGCGGCACGGGTCGCATCGCCTCTGTCCCAGTAGGAGAGCAGCTGATCGGGCGAGTGCTTAATGCACTCGGGCAACCAGTGGATGGCAAAGGGCCATTACAAGCAGATCAGTATTATCCGATTGAACATATCGCTCCAGGTGTAATCTATCGCCAAAACGTAGACACCCCGGTGCAGACTGGGATCAAAGCTATCGACTCAATGATCCCGATCGGACGTGGCCAGCGCGAGCTGATCATTGGCGACCGCCAGACAGGCAAAACCGCGTTGGCCATTGACACCATTATCAATCAGAAGGACAAAGATCTCGTTTGTATTTACGTCGCGATTGGACAAAAGCTCTCGCAAGTAGCGCAAGTCGTGGCAACGCTGGAGCGTTACGGTGCCATGCAGCACACCATCATAGTTGTGGCAAGTGCCTCCGAGCCCGCTGCGCTGCAATATATTGCCCCCTATGCCGGTTGTGCGATGGGAGAGTATTTCATGCACCAAGGACGAGATGCCTTGGTGGTATACGACGATCTTTCTAAACACGCTTGGGCCTACCGACAGATCTCGTTGCTGCTACGACGGCCACCCGGTCGTGAAGCCTATCCGGGCGACATCTTTTACCTCCATTCGCGTTTACTAGAACGCGCTGCGCGTATGCACAACGACCACGGGGGTGGCTCGCTAACCGCCTTGCCAATTATCGAGACACAAGCTGGAGACGTAAGCGCATACATTCCCACCAACGTGATCTCCATCACGGATGGTCAGATCTACTTGGAAAGCGATCTTTTCTACGCTGGTATACGTCCGGCGGTTAATGCTGGTCTGTCAGTGTCACGCGTCGGTGGTGACGCTCAGACCAAGGCAATGAAGAAAGTTGCTGGTAAGCTGCGATTGGAGCTGGCTTCTTACCGCGAACTAGCTGCTTTTGCCCAGTTCGGTTCCGATCTCGACAAGGCGACCCGTGCTCAGCTGGAACGCGGTCAGCGCCTGACTGAGATATTGAAGCAACCCCAATACGCTCCGGTACCGCTTGATGAACAAGTGATTATTATCTTTGCCGTCACGAACGGTTTTGCCGACGATGTGCCGGTAACCAAGATGCATGATTTCGAGGCAGGTCTGCTGCAATACATGCGCACGGCTCACCCAGAGATTGGGCAGTCTATCATGACCCTGAAAGATCTCACCGAGCCCCTGGTCGAGCAACTCAAGACCGCCATTCAGGAGTACAAACAAACGGTGCATTTCTAAATGAAATGGCGATATCCTTGGGATCTCTTTGATCTCAAAAATCTCTGTGTATCTATGCCCCTCCTAGGACTTGGGACGCTATGGCACGAGTTCGTGAGCTGAAACGTCGCATCAGAAGCGTTAAGAACATCGCTCAGGTGACACGTGCGATGCAGATGGTTGCAACCAGCAAGATGCGACGTGCTCAGGAGCAAGCACTTGCCACACGCCCTTATGCCGCCAAGTCGTGGCAAATTCTGACTCACTTGGCATCCCAGAGTATCAATATTGAGCTGCTCCATCCATTGTTAGCACGTCGCACGCCGATACGTCATACTGGCATCCTTCTTATCACCTCGGACAAGGGATTGTGTGGCGCTTATAACACTAACATCTTGCGCACCGCCGTGCATTTTATGTCTGGGCTGGGTCATCCGGCGATGCTGATCACGGTCGGACGTCGCGGCAGGGATTTTATGCTGCGTCACGGTGGACACCTCGTAGCTGACTTTTCAGAGACCTTGCCTCCGCGCCCTACCCCCCTGGATGTAGCGCCCATCGCACGAACTGTTATGGACGATTTCCAGAGTGGCCGATATGATGAGGTGTATTTGATCTACACTGAGTTCCTTAACACGCTGAGCCAGCGGCCGATCGTGCGTCCCCTGTTGCCCATCCGCCCGTTTGAGCTCGAGATGGACTCGGTGATGGCGAAATACCTTTCACCGGAGGTCACCCGCATTACCGGTGAATATATTTACGAGCCGGATGCTGCAGCGATCCTGGGACAAATGTTGCCCCGTTTCACCGAGCTGCAAATCTACCAGGCTATTCTCGAGGCGCTTGCCAGCGAACATAGCGCCCGTATGGTAGCAATGCGTAATGCTACCGACAACGCGAACGCATTACTGGAGCACCTGACGCTCAGTTACAATCGTGCACGCCAGGAAGCGATCACCAAGGAAATGTTGGACATTGCCGGTGGGGCTGAAGCACTGCGCAAAAGTATGCAATCTGCTGCGGTAGGATGATGGAAAGCCCCAGGCATGTAGGAGGGAAAATAGCTAATGGCAAAAGGTAGCGTTGGCCAGATCGTCCAGATCACCGGTGCAGTGGTAGACGTGGCTTTTCCACCCGGTGAGCTGCCAGAAATTTACAACGCTCTAGAAGTCATACGCGATGGTGACGGAACAGGTACGCGGGAAACTCTGGTGCTCGAAGTGCAGCAACATCTGGGCAACGAATGGCTGCGTTGCGTCGCGATGGACTCCACCGAAGGACTTAAACGAGGTATGAAAGTGGTGGATACAGGTGGGCCGATCACTGTGCCAGTAGGTGAGTGCACTTTGGGACGCATTTTCAACGTGCTGGGACGCCCCATTGATAATAAGGGGCCTGTAGAGGCAAAAGAGTATCGTCCCATCCATCAGCCGGCACCTCCTTTTGAAGAACAGGTCACCCATGTGGAAGTCTTCGAGACCGGTCTAAAGGTAATAGACTTGGTGGCACCGTTTACAAAGGGGGGCAAGACGGGAGTCTTCGGCGGCGCTGGTGTGGGCAAAACAGTGATCATCATGGAGCTGATCTACACCTTGGCCGCGGAGCATGGCGGTTATTCCGTGTTTGCAGGTGTGGGCGAGCGCACACGTGAGGGGACTCAGCTCTGGAACGAAATGAGGGAATCGGGTGTCATCGACAAAACGGTGATGGTATTTGGTCAGATGAACGAGCCACCCGGAGTGCGATTGCGCGTGGGCCTCACTGGTCTGACGATGGCAGAATATTTCCGCGACCAGGGCCGTGACGTGTTGCTGTTCATTGACAATATCTTCCGATTTGTGATGAGTGGCTCGGAAGTGTCGGCCTTGTTGGGTCGTATGCCTAGTGCGGTAGGCTACCAGCCAACACTGGGCACCGAGATGGGTGCCTTGCAAGAGCGCATCACTTCTACCCAACGTGGATCCATCACATCAATGCAAGCGGTATACGTCCCTGCAGATGACTATACAGATCCTGCGCCTGTAACCACTTTCGCGCACTTGGACGCAACCATCTCCTTGGAGCGTTCCATCGCTGAGCAGGGACTTTACCCGGCCGTGGATCCGCTGGCTTCCACCAGCCGCATATTGGATCCGCGTATTGTGGGAGAAGAACATTATCGCGTCGCACGCGGCGTGCAACAGGTGTTACAGCGTTATCGAGATTTACAGGACATCATCGCCATCTTAGGCATCGATGAGCTAAGCGAGGAGGACAAGCTCACCGTGGCCCGCGCGCGCAAGATTCAACGGTTCTTCTCCCAGCCAATGTTCGTCGCGGCCCAGTTCACAGGACGCGAGGGACGCTATGTACCAGTGCGTGAGACAGTACGTGGATTCAAAATGATCCTGGACGGCGAGTTGGATGATATCCCTGAGCAAGCGTTCTACATGAAGGGTGGCATTGACGAGGTGATCAAAGAAGGTCGCGAAATCAATCTGTGAGAGCTCTGGCGATCGAACAGGGGGTAAGTGCATTGCTATGCCGCTGAGATTGGATATTGTGACCGCGGAAGGGGTAGTATTCTCCGGGGATGTCGACATGGTAGTCGCGCCGGGGAGCGATGGCGAATTAGGCATCCTACCACGCCACGCTCCACTTATGACCACGCTCTCCTACGGTGAGCTGCATGTAAGGCGCGGCGACGAGATAATGTATTTCGCCATTGGCGGCGGCTTCATGGAAGTGCTACCCTACCAGGTGACTGTGATGGCCGACAGTGCAGAACGTGCCGAAGAAATCGACCTGGAACGTGCCGAGGCAGCACGGCGGCGCGCCGAGGAGCGATTGCGCGACCGTTCAAAGGGTGCCGAGGAACTCGCTAGAGCCCAGGCGGCTTTGCGCCGCTCTATGGTGCGCATCAAGGTTGCGCAGGCGCAAAGAAGACGGCAGAAATCTGGTCCATCCTCGCAATATCCCCAATCTACGGAATAGTGGTAAAATATCATCCATGTTTGAGAAAAAGATTGGCATCGACCTGGGCACTTCAAACGTGCTCGTGTATGTGAAAGGGCGCGGCATCGTCATTCAGGAGCCATCCATCGTAGCAGTCTCGATCAACGACAACAAGATCGTGGCAGTGGGTGAAGAAGCACGCACGATGCTGGGTCGTGTGCCTGAGGCGATCGAAGTGTTACACCCGTTACGGGAGGGCGTAATTGCTGATTACGTCGTCACCGAAGCACTGCTACGGTACTTTATCGAGCGTATTGCCGGTCGACTCCGACTAGTTCGTCCCATCGTTATGGTTAGTGTGCCCGTTGGGGTAACTAGCGTAGAGGAACGTGCCGTGCGCGACGCAGCACGCCAGGCCGCCGGTCGGGAAGCTTTTGTAATTCCCGAGCCATTGGCAGCGGCCATCGGCGCTGGCCTGCCCATCGATACACCAATCGGCAGCATGGTGGTGGACATCGGCGGTGGTACCAGCGAAGCGGCTGTCGTATCTATGTATGGTATCGTAGTATCCAGCTCGGTGCGTGTAGGTGGCTTGAAGTTCGACGAAGCAATCAGCTCCTACCTGCGACGCAAATATAATCTGGTCATTGGAGAACAGACAGCTGAGGAAATCAAGATCTCCATTGGCAGCGCGTTGCCGTTGGATGATAATCCTAAGATGGAAGTACGTGGGCGCGACCAAGTAGCGGGTCTGCCACGCACGATTCGCATCACATCGCACGAGATCACCGAAGCGTTAACTGAACCCCTCAGCGCAGTTGTTGGAGTGGTCAAGAACGTGTTGGAGCAAACTCCTCCAGAATTGGCTTCTGACATTATTGATCGTGGTATTATGTTAACTGGAGGAGGCGCATTGCTGCGCAACATAGATCGCCTTTTGGCACAACACACCAACGTACCATGCTACGTGGCTGACAACCCCATCGCGTGCGTAGCACTGGGCGCCGGCCGTGCGATTGATTTCTACGATGCCATCCGTCGTAGCTTGGCGACATGGTAATGGCAGCTGTTGCCGCCAGACCGTATTCCCACGTGTAGCCTTCAACTCCCACTTGACTTATCCGTGCCAGTACCGCCCACCCTGCGCGTAGATGGCGCCTACCTCGCGACGCATGAGCACGACAAGGGTGTATATCCCAATTATAGTACCCACTGGGAAAAGCAATAATGCTAGTGCTCCGCAGATCAGTGAAAAGACGCGCCATTTGCGCGTCTCAACGGCCCGACTGGATGCCATTAGAGCGACAGATAGAACGAAGAGGAAGAGGAAACCAGCTAGAGTCACTGTGCCTCCCCAAAGCTCGTCGGGCGAGATATAGAGAGACAATAGAAAGATCAGTGGAAAAGCGGCAAAATTAAGCACTCCCAATATAAAATGCAGGGTGGATATGCGGGTCAGATGTACATCCTCAGACATGCAGAAAGTTGTTTCAACCCCCTCGTGAGGCTTTGAGCAATCTCAGTCACTTTCAAATCGCAACCAAGCAACACCTGCTGCCACTGTCGTTCGGGAGACAGCTGCGCCCAGTGCTATCGTCACCGGGCGCAGGCCATCAAACGCTTCCAGCGCAGAGCCTGCCGCGCCTCCTTTCACTCCAATCATAGCATGACTCCAACGAAAGCGGTTGCGCAAATCACCTGTCGCACCCAGAGCACGCAATGCAGCCACACCTGCCTCATCCAGGCGCATCGAAGCCTCATCCGCTACTGCTACCGCTACCAACGCGTCCTCAGGCACGCCAGCTAGGAATTGCGCCAGTCGATATGCAGCTGTGGCATCCAGATGGGTGTCAAAAGCAACGCTGGTCACATTGCCCGTCTGCTCCAACACAGCCACGTTATACCCGCGCTCGTTTACGGCCACGTCACGACCACCAATGTAGATGTGCGCAAAATCGCCCACTTCCTCTCCAGCGCTTTGCACGACAATCGGGATACCGTAGCGGGCATACCACAAGCGATGGAGCTCTGAACTCGACAGCTGTTCCAATGCAACAAGGTTCTCCACGGTGTACAACCGCTCAAAGCGCAGCCATATTTCATTGAGTCCAGCTTGGACGTGCTCCGCTGGCAGCTGCATCATATGTTCGTTCCAGCCCGGTGTGAGAGCGAGCCACTCAGAACACCAGTTGCCTGCTTGCACAGCGACACGTTGCCCCTCGCCCGGCACGTAAAGACGCATTGTCAAGCGAGCATCGCCGCCTCGGAGAGGGATCAGCAAGCGCACCTGTGTCCGCTGTGCCCATAGTAGATCTTCACTGCCGATCTGCCGGTCAGGCAACGGTCCCCAACCTTCCCCTAGATACAAACGTGCCAGCGGCTCGGAAGCTATCACTTCGATCGTCTGCGGCAGGGGGGACAGAAGCACACGGTACACGTGCAAACCATCTCCAGCGTGGATGCGCTCGACAGGAAGTACAGCTTCGATATAGGGTATGGTGGCTTCAGGAGTGACTGACGGGTTGTCCGTACCAGCGTACGCACGTCGAATCACAATGTGCTGAACGCCAAAGAAACGTAACACATCACTGGCCAGAACACGATCAGCTTCCCACCGCTCCGGTGGTAACGTGTGGCCGGTCTCAAGCGCTAATAACGAATTGAGAACAGGGGCTTCGGTGAAATACTGAAACTTGAAGGCAGGGTTACGACTGGTGTTACCCTGAAGCAGCCGCCGATTGTGCACCGTCTGATAGAACTGGCCAAACATAAAGCCAGGATCAATAGGGCCAGTGATGCGAAAACCATTGCGCCAGGCGAATGGAATGTCCAACAGAGTTCCTGTTCCCGTGTGACTCAACGATCGATAGATCTCTGGCACACGCATATCTGACTGGGGTAACGGCAGCGAAAGGTGTTCGATTAGAAACATACACACCACGATCAAGCTGACCACGTTGCTGCTTCTTGCACCGGTTGTATAGCGGCCTCGGCGCGCCCACCATCTGGATACGGCGCTGACACCTAACGCTGCCAACACCGACAGCGACAACATCAATAGCACGCTGTAACGGCTCGGATAACGATTGCCCTTGAAAAAGGGGAGCGTCTGCAAAACGGCAAACGGGCCACTGATACCAGTGGATATGCCGTTGATGTGGACCACGGCCCCTAGTGTCAGCCAGGCAAAGAAGAATGTTGCAATTGCCCAGAATAGAACGGTGCGTCGCTGACCTCCCCACAAGATGCCCACTATTGCCAGTGCAAGTAGTGTCAGCCCCACATAAACGTGTTGTCCTTTGTCGAAGGCAGCAATTGTCGTACGATGAATTAGCTCTCCGAACAAGGGATGATGCACGGTGGGCACTAGAAATCCCAGCAGATCGGCCGAGAAAGTCTCGGCGAAGCCGCTGCCCTGAACCCAGAAGTCGCCCTCTTCCATCAGATCAGGCAACATAGCAGCTAGCAGTGGTGCGGCACCAACGATAAATAGCAAGCCAGCTACCAGCACGTTGCGGAGGGCAAGATAAACGTCTCCCCACCATTTACCCTTGCGTACGCGTTGACGTCCCGAGGACACAGCGCTGACCAGAGTCACTCCCACCTCATAAAACAGATACAACGCAATGAACACCACACTGAATGAGGCGTAAGTCATTTCAGCCCAAAGCTGCATGATGAGAAAGATTGCCGCCATAAGTGGCCAGCGCAACGAGCGCAGCGCCCAGTGCGACCGATAGACACACAGCACAACGAAGGGCACCCAGTGACTGCTGGCAATGTTGAACTGACCCAATGCCAGGTAAAACAGCTGACTACTGCAGAAAGCATAACAGATGCCAGCAAAGATAGCCGGACCCCATGAACGATCAACGCCCCGAGATGCAACTCCTACGGCAGGAGTAACCGCAATTCTCGCTTGCAGCTGACGCACCAATAGGAAGACACCGAAGCCACCAACAACCATCGTGAACCACGTATGCAAATTACTGGCCGCCACCACGCCTACGTTTAGCGTCAGAGGCAAAGCGGTAAGCGCATTGAGCACAGTAAGGGTATAAAAAGCCAGATTGATCCCGATGGGGTAGAACAGGAAATCGCTGTAAAGCGGCGAAGTTTTCAGCGTGAGCAATGCGTGCTTAACCCACCAAAGATTCCAAGCGATAGCGGGATCATCTCCACCATCCCCGGGTAGATGGGTATTTAGATGAACCGCAGTGGGCCAAGTAAGCAACACTGCCACAGCCATGTAGAGCGTTAACACAGCAATGTAACCCCACCACACGCTGCGCAGGTGAAAAGTGATGCGCCAGCCAATGGCGTGATCAGGGGAACTTGTTTCAGGCAGAGCGGGATGAGCGTCGTAAGAATGCGTCACTGCAGCGTTCTCGCCATATGCTCGCGAAAGATGCGCAGAAAACATAGAGCCGAGCCATCGCACTTCATGATGACCCGGCACTAAGCGGGGAGGGAGGGATTCGAACCCTCGGTGGAGTTATTCACCCCACAACCACTTAGCAGGCGGCCCCAATCGTCCACTCTGGCACCTCCCCAAAAGCAGCTGCCCTAACACCACCGGCGGAGGCGGAGGGAGAGGGATTCGAACCCCCGGAGACCTTACGGCCTCAGCGGTTTTCAAGACCGCCGCAATCGTCCACTCTGCCATCCCTCCACACCACGCCACCCACACGTCACGTGATGTGCATGGCTGGCAGGCCGTCTGCAATGTGCAGTATACTGGGAGACGCAGCGATTGTCAATTCGCATTCTATCACGTAAGAATTGATAATGAGCTCTACGCCAACAAGTCCCGAAGTGCATCCTCCAGCTGCGAGTAGCGAAAACGAAAGCCCAGATCAAGCAAGCGTTGTGGGATGGCACGCTGACCGTGCAACAAAATTGTGGCCATCTCACCAAACACCAACCACATCAGGACGGAGGGCACAGGCATTGAGGCTGGCCGCTTCATCACCTGTCCAATGGCACGGGCGAAGTCGCGCGCTGTGACGGGCGAAGGCGCAACAAGATTGAAAGCACCAATTGACTGCTCAGACTCGAGCAAGTAGCGTACGGCGCTCACTTCGTCTGCTATATGGATCCACGGGAACCACTGTCGGCCATCTCCCAGCGGCCCACCGACGAAGAACCGGAATGGTGCCACGATTTTAGGAAAAGCCCCTCCCTCCTTGCTCAATACCATTCCGGTGCGAATTATCACATACCGCACGCCCATCTCACCCACTTTGGCTGAAGAACGTTCCCACTCAACACACACCCGCGCGAGAAAATCGGAGCCTGCTGGGGTCTCTTCCGAAACGAGCTCATCCCCACGCGAGCCATAGTAGCCAGTAGCGGATGCCTGAATCACAACGTGGGGCTTGTGCACAGCCTGTTGCACTGCCTGTGCCACGGCATAGCCAGCGCTCAGGCGACTCTGAAGAATAATCTGCTTGCGCTCAGGGGTCCAGCGACCTTCCGCAATGTTAGATCCTGCCAAGTTGACGATGGCATGTGCGCCATCTGCAAACGCAGCCCAACCTTCAGCGGAACGACCATCCCATGTAACTACCTGCACCCCTGCAGGTAACGCGGATAGCGCCTCTTGGGGACGACGACTCAGCACAATCACCTCATATCCGGCTTCTGCCAGCTCGGAAGTTAGCTTGCGCCCGATCAAGCCACTACCCCCTGTAATGATGACCCGCATAGCTGCCCCCTTTCACGTAAGCAAAGTGCCAATATTTTAGTGGTACCTATGTCTTAATTCGAGCCGGCAGTGTCCGCCAGGCCAACAAAAGCTATGCCGGAGAAGAAACGCGTTCTACCCTGCTTGGTACAAACGGTCGGTTTTTGCCGCCATAATAAAGTCATTCTGATGGAGACCCTTGATCTTATGGGTCCACCAGGTCACCGTGACACGTCCCCACTCGGTTAAGATTGTCGGATGATGTCCTTCCTCCTCTGCAAGGCTGCCCACCTGATTAGTAAAATGGAGCGCTTGGGCAAAATTCTTGAATTTGAACACACGTTCCAGACGTTTGATACCATCACGCTCAACTATCCGCCAATCTGGCACCTGCTGATGCAATGGCGGGATCTCCTCATCGCTGACAGGTGGCTCATCACCTCGGCAAGCAGTACACTTCAGCTGATATAGAGTAACCATAGCTCACACCTCAAAAAGATCTTTAACTCCTGACCAATTATACCACACTTGTCGAACCTTATTAAATGACAATTATGGGATGTTAGAAAAGTCTGCCGATCATAACCACCTTTGTATCTTGACGTTTGTATTATTATGTCATATACTTATGTCATGAATGCATTCTTATCTGGCGTCCTGACGTCAATCCTTTCGTAGAAGGCCAGACCATAAGCTTTGCACGGGAGGTACTCTGCATATGACAGACGCGTCGTTTGGCACTGAGGTTGCAGCAGCGCCACAACTCGCCTGTGCGTCGCCACTTAACACCCAGATGGCTCCACCCGGCGGAGCACGTGATGAGCAGAAGGGTGACGGAGAAGAACGTAATCAGCGGCTGCGCGAAGTGCGAGACAGGGTGCTAGACTTGCGCGCCGTCTTGTCCAGCGCGCGTACTGGTGACATCACTCCTGCCGAGCTCGCCAGCTATGTGGAGCGAACCCGCGATGAGGTCGGCAACCTGTTGCGCATCATTCCCGGCGCAGAACCAGTTCGTCGGGTGGCCGGCTTATGGGCGCAAATCGAAGCTACCCCTTTGGTACATAACCCTTATGACACGCTCAATATACAGGAATACTTGCGTCAGCTGAACGTGGTAGAGGTGCTGTGCCGAAAACTCGTGTTTCAGATCGGCTTGATCACTATACCGGAGCGCGTCAACGAATGGCTCCGATTGGCACGCCCGGGTTACTATCTACCCTTCCACGATGTCTTTGCAGATGAACTGCCAGACTTTGATGAGCGAGTCAAAGTGCTCAACTATCTAGCTTGGGCACCCAGAGTCCTCACCGAAGGTTTGGTAAACGTCGAGCTGGGATTAATCTACCGTTATTCGCACAACGCGGTACATCGCTATCTTACTGCCGCGGGCGTGGCCATAGCTTTTGTGGTCGCCTCAGCATTAATCGTAGCCGCTTGTCACCTGTCGCTCCCGGACTGGCCATTGCCCCCGACGCGCATTGGCACCCTGCTGGTGGGCTGGGCCGCTGTATTAATCGGTGTGGTAGTTCACATTGGAATCAGCACCACTAAGCAAGTCCAGCTGCAAGGGGGGCGCCCGCCCATCATCGCCGTAGAGGATGCTCTACTCTGGATTAATGCACGCTTCGGCTACATCCTCTTTAAGCTGCTGATGGCTTTGATGGGTTTCTTCGCACTGGCATTTACCACTGGTGCGGAAAAGGTGACACCTTTCAGCATGTTCCTGGTCGGGTACAGTTTGGATAGCGTGATTGAGATCTTCGGCGTCAGCCTAGAACAGCGTGCCTCGACCCGTATGAGCGCTCTCAAACGGCGGCTGGCACTAGAACTGATGGGATGAGATCATCTCGAGCCAGGGTTACTTCTGGAGACCCGATTTACAGACCCGAGGAAGCTTCGCAAGCGATCTAAACTGCGACGGGTGCTTTGATTGGGGGATGACAACGATAATTTGTCAGATGAATGTCCTCATACTTAAAATCGAATAAAGAAGAAACCGCTGGATTTAGCGTTACACGCGGCAAGGGATACGGTGTGCGCGTCAGTTGCAGCCGCACCTGTTCGAGGTGGTTCAAATATACATGGGCATCACCTAGCACATGGATGAATTCACCCGGTTGAAGGCCGGTCACGTGCGCTACCATTATTGTTAGCAGTGCGTAAGAAGCAATGTTAAAAGGTACACCGAGGAACAAATCCGCGCTACGCTGATACAGCTGGCACGAGAGACGACCCTCTGCGACGTAGAATTGGAACAACACGTGACAGGGCTGCAGCGCCATTTTCTCCAAATCAGCCACGTTCCAGGCACTGACCACCAGCCGGCGCGAGTCCGGATTACGTTTGATCTCCTCAACCACCCAGCTGATCTGGTCAATGTGTCGACCATCCGGAGTCGGCCACGAACGCCACTGATAACCATACACAGGGCCCAGATTACCTTCATGGTCAGCCCATTCGTCCCAGATATGTACACCGTGCTCATTCAGCCAGCGGATGTTGGTGTCACCGCGCAGAAACCACAGCAGCTCGTAGACAATGCCTCGCCAAAACATCTGCTTAGTGGTCACTAGGGGAAAACCAGCTGCCAGATCGAAGCGCAGTTGAGTGCCAAAGACGCTCAACGTACCCACGCCAGTACGGTCAGCTTTGCGCTTGCCGTTAGTGATCACGTGACGCAGTAGCGCCAAATATTGCTGCATAGTTCACCACGACTGTCTACGAAAGTGTCTCCTCTTCGCTGACGCCTTCCTTTTCCTCACCGTAGCTCGCTTTTATTTCGTCGTAGATTCGGTTGACACCTGCACGAATGCGCTTTTCTATGAACGACCTGTCGCCGGGTCGATACGGGAAGAAATCGATCATTTGAGTGACCACAGTGGCTGCCTCTGACTTGCTACGCCCCGCTTTGATCTGGTGGCGCACTTTTAAACGCATCAGGCGGATATAGTCCGAGATGGGTTGTGTCGCTTCGACGTTGCAGAGCGGTCCGTGGCCGGGTACGATAGCGACCAACGACATTCTACGCAATCGGGCTAACGTTTCCAGCCACTCCTTACTATTGCTTTGTCCTAAAGAAGGGTGTTCACCGACAACTACAACATCCCCCGTGAAAAGGATTCTCTCCCGAGGCAACCAAACACCAGAGGTAGCCGCTGTATGACCTCCCAAGCGGATAAAATGTATCTCACGCCCTCCCTTTTTGATGACGAGTCGCCCAGTGAAAGTGATCTCAGGTTTCTTGATAACCACCTCATCGAACTGGGCAGCAATCTCTGGCTGACGCTTGAAAAGGTTCTTGGTACGTTCAATGAAGGCGTCTTTGTAGCTGGACATCTCCTTCCACGCCAATTCATGGGCGACCACGGGCGCATCAAAGTACTGATTGCCCATAATGTGCGCGCGGTGATGGTCAGTATTAAACACGTAAAGCACCCGTCTTGCCAGGCGCAGAACCTCTGCTGCCCACGCCTTTCCCTCTGTTGGGATCAGCGGAGTATCTACCACAATGGCACCCACGTCTGTAACGATACACCCAACGTTCGCGCCTTCGTAGCCTGTATGAATGTAGATTCCGGGAGCGATCTGCTGCAAGCCATCCCTGCGATCAGCCGAGGACTCTGACATGCTTGTGCCACCTAGATCAGGATATGTCGAACTCTCATCAATAAGGTACACTAATACGTTAAGAGAGCCAATATCTCAGAAAGCGAGCTGTCCGCCATCCACCACGATCACTTCACCCGTAATGAATGAGGCATCGTCGCTGGCCAAGAATGCATAGACCGAGGCCACCTCTTCTGGGTCGCCCGTGCGTCCAAGGGGAATGAACTTCTCAATATATTCTTTCACAAACTCTTCAGAATCCATACCTGATGAGAGCGGCGTGACAATGTAACCGGGTGCGACGCAGTTGACACGGATCCCGTAGGGTGCTAGGTCTAACGCCATAGACTTGGTCAACAACGTGATGCCACCCTTGCTAGCGTTATAATGCGCATAACCCAGCTCGCCGACCAGGCCATTGGTAGCACCCATATTGACGATGACCCCTGACTTGGCCTTGGCCATCTCCCGCGCCACTGCCTGACCCACCAGGAACTGCCCCTTGAGATTGATGTTGATAACCTCGTCCCAGCGTTCTTCGGTGATTTCCAGGAACGGTTCTGTATAGGCGATGCCAGCGTTATTGATCAGCACATCGACCCCACCCCACTTTTCCATCACGAAGGCCATCATCCTGTCTACATCGGCTTTCTTGGAGACGTCCATCTGAAATGTCAACACCTCACCCCCATATTTCTCTCTGAGCTCGCGTGCGGTGGCTTCCAAGGGTTCAGCGCGTCGCGCTGTAATGAGCACGCGTGCCCCTTCAGAGGCAAAGCGCTCAGCCGTCGCCTTCCCAATTCCCAGACTTCCTCCCGTGATTAAGACTCTCTTGTTCTCAAAGCGTCGCATAGAACCCTCCTACGAGTCAGGCTTTGGTTTTCTTAGAAATCACCCCGGCGCGAGTTCGGACGGATCAGGAAGCGCCGGAAATGATACGTGCGGTTCTCGCTGATACCAGAAGGCGGTGGTCGCCACATCCTGCGTCGGCAGATAACGTGGTGAGTTGTTCTCCAGCAAACCGAGCGACTGTACCGTCACGCGAATATCACACCGGAAACGGATCGGATCTAGAACGTGCCAGCGATACATTCCAAACCGCCGGCGCGCCAGCGGTGTGCCCGTCGCACGCAGTGCTTGCGGCATTCCCATAAAAGGGGTGGAATAGGTACCATACTCACCACCAGGTTGCTCGAATGTCCATGCGCCACCGACGTAATCCTCCAGACCAGTGCCGCAAATTGTAGGCCACTCCTGATCACCATCCAGATAAAACTTGACCTCACCTTCGCTCCACCACAAGTCGTTATGCACGCCCCAAGCGAAGTACGTGCCAACATACTGGCCCTCTCCGCACACATTATCCAGCAGTGTGTGTACCCGTCCATATGGAACAGGGTTGCTGCGCCGCCATTGGGCGTGGAAACACGCAATCCCGTCTGGCAAATCCAAGAGCGCATAGTCAATCTGGTAGTAGATACCCTTCTCCACCTCAAGAGGAGCCAAATTCTCAATCATAACAAAGGCACGCCGATAGAAGGGCATAGGCCAATAACAATTAAAGCCACCCCGCGGATTAACCACGACGGGCAGCGAGTTGACGAGACAGGGTACGCACCAGCCGTTGCAGAAGAAATCCCCTAACGGCACCTCCACGGAGGGTGTACTCTCATCATCCCAGTAACAGCGCAACACGAGCTGACGCCAGGTGAGCGGGTTCTCAACCGTTATCCACATATGTCGAATGACTCCTGCACCCTCGATGTCCGCCAGTGTGACGCTCGCTCGTGGTGGCACACGCAGAGAAGGGGAGATCTTCCACCCTCTTCCGAGATCACGCGCCAGGTAGGCCGCGGTACCGTCTATTGCCATTCCACCTTGCCCTCTAGCGCCAGAAGGATTCTCAGCGCTTATCGCGCGCGACTCGATATCTGACAGGAAGATCAGATTGCTCAGACCGGATACGAAACTGTCAAGAGAGGTCATCTTGAGATTTAGTACGTCTTGCCACGCGCGGCAATGGGCCAGATCGCTTCCAGCACACCGCGCCGAACGACGTAGTAGTAGTCGTGCAAATTGATCGTCGTGCAGCCGTGATTGGGAACGATTTTCACCTTGTCACCACGCTTGAGTGGCGCGCCATCCACACGTTCCAGAAAACCGTGTTCTTCGGCCAGTGCCGTCACCTTCCACCCGGGCGGATCCAGGACATACGGCATGCCAAAATCGCGCGTCATAGCCTTCAGCCCAGCGTCCACAATGGCTCGCTTTTCTCCGTGGACGCGGATCACGGTTGCCAGCACGGTCAGAGCGTAGGCGAAATCTATGCCCACCACCTCGCGATACTGACTGTCCATTGTGATGTACGATCCGACCTGCAGCTCGGTGATGCCGGGATAGCAGCCAGTAATAAAGTAAGTGCCAGTGCCACCACTGCTGACAATATTAACCGGGATGCCAGATCGGCGCAGCAGATCAACGCTTTCCATCATTGGTTTGAGGCTGGCTTCCGTCTTGGCTTTTCGTTCTTCAGGATCGGGTGTGAAAATGACGTGTCCCTCGTAGCCCATCACGCCTTCGAAACGCAGTCCCGGGGAGACAATAATCTGCCGTGCCAGATCCAGTACCGCCTGACCCGGCGCGACCCCGCACCGTCCCATACCGATGTCAATCTCGATCACCACACGCAGCTGGACACCCTTCGTCTGAGCAGCAGCATTCAGCTCAGCCACATTGTCCACATCGTCTACCGCGACCATGACCTCACTGTGCGCCGCGAGGTTGACCAGCCGTGCAATTTTGTGGGCCCCAACGATCTGATTGGCAATCAAGATGTCCTTGATGCCACTGGCCGCCAGCACCTCCGCTTCGCTCAGCTTGGCACAAGTGATCCCGATGGCGCCCGCTGCCAGCTGCATATGGGCCAACATAGGACTCTTATGCGTCTTCGCATGCGGACGCAGATTCACACCCGTCCGCCGGGCGAATTCGGCCATGCGCATAACATTGCTTTCCACGGCCTCGATGTCCAGGCATAGCGCTGGGGTATCTATGTCCATTGCGTTCATGCCGATCCAGACGGAACGCACAAGCAACTCCTGCCTATTTGGGGAGCTCGAGAAGAGTCTCCTCAGTAACCGGATCGAACAAATGGAGTTTGTTAGGATTCAGATGCATCGTGACGCGCTGGTTTTCGGCAGGGGGGCAGTCAGCTGGTGTCCTGGCGATCAGGGTAATGCTACCCACTGTAAGGCTGACATAGGCATCAGCACCCAACCCCTCTACCAGATCTACCTGTGCCTCCGGGCTCGCTGGCGTGACTGGGGCATCGTCCAACGCAATATCCTCCGGACGCACTCCACAGATAACTTCGCGAGCTCCTAGCGTCGGCGACCTGTCGGGCTTCAAACGCGCCAGCAGCTGGTCACTAATCGGCAAACGACCAAATTCGGTAGCCACCACAATTTTGCCGTCGTCTGTCTCAAGACGACCCTTAAAAGCATTCATTGCTGGACTGCCGATGAACTGGGCGACGAATAGATTAGCAGGGTGATTGTACAACACCTCCGGCGCACCAATTTGTTGCACCTTGCCCGCGCGCATCACCATAATGCGATCGCCCATTGTCATCGCTTCGACCTGATCATGAGTCACATAGATAGTCGTCGTGCCCAGGTTCCGCTGCAGGTGGATAATCTCGCGACGCATCTGCACCCGCAGCTTGGCATCCAGATTGCTCAGTGGCTCGTCCATCAGGTATAGCTTGGGATTGCGCACAATAGCACGCCCCAGAGCTACCCGCTGTCGTTCACCGCCCGAAAGCTGACGTGGCCAGCGATCCAGCAAGTGTTGCACACCCAACATTCGCGCCACGGCGTTGACCCGTTCTTCAATCTCCGCTTTGGGTGTCTTGCGCAGTCGCAATGGATAGGCGATATTATCAAACACTTTATAATGCGGATATAAAGCATAATTTTGGAACACCATGGCGATGTCGCGCTGACGCGGCGCCAGATTGTTCACGCGCACCCCATCTATTAGAATGTCACCTGTAGTGACCGTCTCAAGCCCGCCGATCATGCGCAATGTGGTGGTTTTGCCACAACCCGATGGGCCGACGAACACCATGAACTCGCCATCCTGAATTTCCACATTGACGTGGTCGACTGCAACCATTGTGCCAAAGCGTTTAACCAAATCTCTGCACACGACAATGCTCATAAAACGCGACCTTCCCTCCTACGTCACTTTTCGGAGATTGCCAACATGCCCCGTGTGAGCTTGTCCTGCACCGCCATAAAAAGCGCCACGGCCACAACGGTGGCCAATAGGGAACCAGCCATCAGATGGTGCCACTGAATTTGGAAGCGCGAGATGAAACGGAACAAACCCACCGTGAGCGGCATCATTTCGTCATTGCTGATGAAGGTGAGCGAGAACAGGAACTCGTTCCAGCCATCCATAAAGGCAAAGACACCTACCGCAACCAGTCCTGGCCACGAGAGGGGCAATGTCATCTTGATCATAGCACCCAGGCGCGAGTCACCGTCCATCATAGCCGCTTCCTCGATCTCAGGCGGAATCGCCGAGAAATAGCCTACCAGCAGCCAGATGCAAAAGGCCAGGCTGAACGATGCCGTAGTCACCGCTACTATGGCCAGGTTGTTGAGCAGCCCCAGAGCCACTACCACGCGGAACACTCCCAGTACTACCACGATCGCGGGGAACATCTGAGTCACCAGTAAGAATATCAGATAAGGTTGCCGGCCAGCAAAGCGAAAACGTGCCAGCGCATAGGCCGCCGGGACGCCTAGCACCATAATTAAGAACGTCTCCCCTACACCCAAGAGAAAGCTGTTACGAAAATGAGCTGCAAGAGGGATAATGTTCCATACTGCTCGATAGTTCTCCAGGGTGAAATTGCGTGGGATAAAGGTGGGCGGTATCTGACTGACTTCCTCTAACGTCTTGAACGAGGTAGAAACCATCACAATGAACGGAAACACCAGAACAAACAGCATGGGGATGCCATAGAGAACCAAGGACAACCATTTAAACCACTGGATGCGTTGCACGATCACCCCTCCTCGCTGCGCAGCACCTTAGTGTATACCACGCTGAAGATTAGCAAGAATACGAACGTGGCAAACGCCAGCGCATATCCCTTGCCGAAGGTCAGCGACCTGAAGGCCAGCTTGTATAGATAGGTGACCGAGTTATCAGTACGGAAGAAGGGGTTGCCCTGCGTCATCGGCCAGATCACATTAAAAGAGCGAAACGCCCAGATGACTGAGAGGAGCGTTACAATGATAATGATTCGCTTCAGCTGCGGGAGCGTCATGTCCCAAAACTCGTGCCAGCTGTTGGCACCGTCCATTTTGGCAGCATCATAAATATGTGGTGGAATGGACTGCAATCCGGCCAGGAACATAATGGTCATAAACGGAATGGAAGACCACACTTCAACAAATATGACGCAGGCAAAGGCCAGCACAGGATCGCTGAGCCAGGCAGTGCGCGCCTGAGTGATGTTTAGCGAGTTCAATACATAGTTTAACGCACCCAGCTGATCGTGAAAGATCCAACGCCAAGTCATCGAGGAAATAGCAAGTGGTGCAGCCCATGGCATCAACAAGAGCGCACGGGCAAGCGCTGCTCCCGGAAAGCGCTGGTTGAGAATCAACGCTAGAGGAAGCGACAGCACCACTGTGAGCGCCACTGAACCGAAGACGAAAATAACTGTTTGTATGGTGATGCTCAGGATATACTTGTCGCGGATCAGGTCACGGAAATTGATCAACCCACCGAAATCCACCGCACGCCCCACCGTGTCTGTCTTGGCGAAAGCGCCGATGATTGTGTTCGCCAACGGATAGATGACAAGCGCGGCAAAGCATAAGATGCTGGGAATAAGGAGAAGGTAGGGAAAATGGTTCTCACGCAGCTCACGCGTGAGCCGTCGCCAGATTGTCTCTGGTGATGATTCCTTTCTACCAGATGCCAGAATGTCTGTTACTGCCGTCATTGAAACAATCCGAGCTCCTTCCAGTTCCAAAGGCACCAAGTACATGAGCGCGGAGACGAATAGTCCCCGCGCTCATCCCGGCAGACAATCCTGAATCGTTGGTCCCTAGAAGCCGTTAGCCGCATCGATCATGGCTGCGCTGGTCTTACAGGCCTCTTCTGCCGTGATTTCGCCTGCTACGGCGCGCGCAACCTCGACCTCGAAGCCTAGGTTCAGCGTCTGGTAGTAGTTCTCTGGCCATGGCGTCTCGTAGACATTGTGTGCCGTCTCCAGCGACTTGACAAAGAACTTCTCCACGTCGCTCACCGCGTATTCCGGATCCATACCCACATCGATGCGCTCGGGGATCACGCCACGCTGCTTGGCAAAGGCCAGGCGATTCTCCTTGCTGAACAGAAACTCAAGCACTTTGGCAGCGTGCTTGGGATACTTCGTCTGCTTGAAGATGATCAAAGCATCCGGCCAGAAACCGGTTGCAGGTTTCATGCCAGCCGTCTTCACTGGTGGCATAGTAAGTCCATAGACCATGTCCGGCGCATTGTTCTTCAGCAGCGTGGGGAACCAGGAGCCGGTGATGAGCATCGAGAGCTTACCAGCATAGAAGAGCGGCTGCAGCTCCTCATCACGGCCAGCTGTGGTGTAGTCCTCATTGGTGATCTTGTATTTCTGCGTGAGATCCACACACCATTGGGTTGCTTCGATTGCCTCCGGCTCGGCCAGACGCGAGCGGCCATCCTCCTTCCAGATACTTAGGTTGCCATCTCCGCCAATCACACCGAACCAGGCGTACCACCAGTAGTCCAGGCTATCCGACTTGAGCGAGAACGTCTGCCCATAGCCAATCATATCAGGCGGGTTGTGAAGTGCCTTGCCGGCGGCAATCACCTCATCCCATGTCTCTGGCGCCTTCAAGCCCTTTTCGTCGAACAGGTCCTTACGATAGTACATTGCCCGTGGGTCAAGGAAATAGGGCATGCCTACCAGCTGTCCTTTCTTGTTGGTGAACGCCTTAATGCTGGAGGGCTGGAAATTGGCCAGAAATTCCTTGGACAGAAGATCATCTAGCGGCAGCACCTCGCCAATGGCATCCCATTCGCCCAACCACTGCGCACTGACGTTGCACAGATCCGGTGGTTGGCCACCACTGATCTGGGTCACCAGAATGTCATGACCCTGACCCCAGCTTACCACGTCCAACTTCAGCTCGATCTCATCCTGGCTGGCATTAAAAGCATCTACCACGGCCTGCGTATCCGGCTTCATATTCTCATCGTAGTCCATCACCATCAAACGCAGGCTGACCTTCTCGGCAGCTGGCGGAACTGCATTAGGCGCCTCAAAGGCGAACGTTTGCGAGGCGGCAGCGGGGGCAACATAGGTGGCGGCAGCCAACCCAGCACCTGTGAATGCCATCAGGCGCAACATCTCACGCCGATTCATCTTTTTTGTTGTTTTCATTATCCCTTCCTCCTTCCTTGGACACGCAGTGAACACTCACTCAATTGCTAAACTACAGAAGGACGAGATATGTGACGAGCGCGGACAACACCTCCTTTCACCCTGCAAGAAATATTTTGCTCCCAGTATAACAGCTTACCGCAATCGTGTCAACAGAACATTTGTATTTTCGCAGATCAGGTCCTCAGCCTCTTCAGTGAAGACCGATCCAGTTGCAACGTCAGTGGCGTAACCACCTTCCGCGCTTGCCTTGGCTGTCGCGATATAGCCGAGGTAGCCATTTGCCAGTGCGATGACATAGAGCTGCAAATCGGGCGCAAGCGCCTTCATCCGGCGTCCAATCTCTGTAAACGGCTCGCCCGGAATGGTAACAAAGACTGCCTTGCCCAACCGCAGGCCTACTAGCTCGAAATCGACACCTACTTCGCTGCGGCACACATGTTTCAAAATGAGCTCTGCTTTCAGCTCATCAGAGATGCCGTCGCGCAGCGTAACCGCCTCACGTGGCCCACGGGCAACGATCTCCTGCGCCCAGGTCAATACCTCTGGCGCTACCTTGCGGTATGGCATGAAGAAAAGGTGGCGGGCAACACGGATAACGGGCTGCGAATCCCTTTCAGTGATGCTCTCGCAAACCTGCAACACGGCACTGCCCAACGCTCGTCCACGTCGCTCCACACCGACAAAGTCACGATCCTGGAAGCCTTCGATATCCACACTTCCCTGAGCTCCATTGGTGAACAAAGCTACACCGCCCAGCGTTCGCTCGATCATATCGGCAGCATAGCCGGGAAAATCGGCAGTAATGGTGAAATTGTCGCCAGGCAGCGAATTAGGGTGACAAGCATAGTTAAAGAGAACAGCAATCGTGCCGCCTGCCACAGCGTCAATCCGCACCACACCCACTTCGGGATCACCTTCCTCTGCCGGTCCCACGATCCGGTCCGCCGGAAACTCCTCCCAGTTCATCACGATGCGTCCATCGCGTGTCCAGAGGCGACGGTACTGACTGATTGTCTTTTCCTCACCGCGGCCAACACCTAGTAGCGCTGGCTGCAAACGGCCAGCGGCCTCCCGGCTGATCTGAACGAGTTTGCCGGACAGCTCGCGTAAGTAGTTCCTATCCACCCGGTCCACCGGATCAAACAAGCCAAGCATTGTGGGACCGGAGTGGTTGTGACTACACGCGATGATCACCCGATCGAAACTGCTGCCGATCGCTTCCGCGATGCGCACGCGCAATTCGCGCGCATACTCGTTCGTCATGCCGATCAGATCGCACGTCACTAGGCAGACGCGCTCATTGTTCTGCTCCACCACTAACGCCCGGGCGTATAGAGGGTCATGAATAGCATTCGAGGGTTGCGCCCGTGGGATCCCTTCCAGCCAACACCCCACTGGGGGGGTAATATCGATTTTAGCTGCACCCGCCCGAAACGCTGAACCGTCGTTCATCCTTCCTCACCTCCTCGGATCGCTGGATTTTACTAAACGCTGTTCCCATCTGCCTGATCGGTGGCGTCCGCTCTCTCCTCCGGTGCATCCACCAGGCCGTGCTGGTCATAACGCCCATAGAGTTTTGCCGCTGCCACCAACGCCTCAGTGCTCGCAGCAGGTGTCGTGGCCCCGAGGGTGCAACCAGAACTGAGAATGAACCAGCCGTGACGTCCCATCGCCTGAATAGCAGCGCGCGCAGCGTGCATAACTTCCTCCGGAGTGCCCGTTGCCATTAGGGTAGTGTCTACATTGCCAACCAGCACGCTGCGTCCTTGGGTAACCTCACGGCAACGCACCATGTCCACTTTCGAATCCGTCTGCAACATGGCAGCACCCGTATCAGCCAGATCTCCCATGATACGTGTAGCGTTGCCACACACATGAATGCAAAGAGGAGCGCCTCGTTTCTTCAGCTCCTCTACCAGGCGCTTTTCGTAGGGAAAGGCAAATTGGCGGTACACCCGAGGTGAGGAAAGGTCTGGCCCGGCCAGCGGCTCACCAATCTGAGTGAAGTCGGCGCCGGCATCAATCTGCGCCAACGCCAGCCGTCGACACTGCTCGGTGGTGAATTCCAACAGCCGATGCACTGCATCCCACTGTTCAGGGTCCACCGTAGCCAGCAGGAAAGTCTCCATACCCACCAGCATGGCAGCCAGATTGAACGGCCCCTGATCTGCCTCCCCCAGCACGCAGGCTCGCCCCTTGAGCGCCTTTGCGATTAGGCGCGTTGCCTCTACCAATGCTGGCAATGTCCCATCGCGGGTGGGGTCAATAGGCTCAAGTTTGCTCACATCCTCCAGCTTTTCAATGGCTGGTCCCACCAAGCGGGGTGGCTGGTCTTTGGGATAATCGACCTGACAACCCAGTGCACCGGCGGCTGCCACGGTGCCGTTCTCGACGTCCACGATGTCGTACCGGAAGCGTTCCCACGCAGCAATCTGAGCTTCTGCAATCAGTCGGGGGTTACGGCAAAACTCGTCTAGCGCGAAACCAGCTAGATAGGCAGTGTTCTGGAAGTTCTGCGCCATCACCGGCACGCGATCCGGTAGCTCGCCTGCCAGCACGCAATAGACGCGCTCAGGTGACGCCATGCGCTCTTTCATACACGGTTCTCCTCGACAGAGGGCCTGTCTGCCCGATAAACGATCTCTCCTTTTAGAATTGTCATTCTGAGGTTGAGCTCCTGGTCTAACAGGATGATGTCAGCGTCCATGCCCACATCCAGATAACCCAAATTGTGCAGGCCAAGCACCCTCGCTGGCGTACGTGAACACAGCGCAGATGCCTCTGGGATAGAAAGGCCAAATGTACGCACGGCCTGCTGAAAGGAACGCAGCTGGGTCAATGCGCTGCCCGACAGCCCATCATCGGGAATGCGCCGCACCCCTCTATCATATGTCACCTCGACCTGCACACCCTCATACAGCCCCTCATAGATGCCCGGCGGGCTGCCGGCGCCTAGAACGCTGTCCGTGACAAACGCCACACGCTCCACACCCTTACAACGCAACGTCTTCTCCACCAACAGGGGATGCACGTGCACGCCATCCGGGATGATTTCCACCGTCAGACGATCCTCAACCAGGATGTAGTCGGTCAGCCCGGCAGGGTAAACGCCCGGATCGGTTATCACGGGCACATCAAACGTGTCATAGAAGTGGGTCACCAAGCTGAGCCCTGCGTCCACTGCGCGTCGCGTCTGCTCGATGGTGGCGGAGGTGTGCGCCAAGCTGGTGACAATACCGCGTTCGGTAGCCCAGCGTATGAACGCTTCCGCGCCCTCCAGTTCTGGTGAAACATCCCAAATTCGGATAAACCCCCCGCCTGCTTCGAAGAGAGCACGCGTGGTTGCCTGTGTGATGGGTGCTAACGCGGAAGCCAGACCTGCTCCCGCCTTGGCTACATAGGGAAACTCCAGGCGAAAACCCAGTAGGTTGGGTGTGCGACGAAAGCTATCAGTTTCTTCAAGACCGGTGCGCATGCTGCGGATGAGGGTTTCAGGGGCAGCAAAAAGCGTGGGCACACAGGCAGTAACACCTTGTTCCAGCTGTAGACGCGCATAACGCAGCCAGTCGCCGCGCTGCGGCATTGCGTCCTGGAGGCCATGGGTATGCAGGTCGACGAAACCAGGTAGGACGTAACAACCGGTTGCATTGAGAGTTGGCTCAGAGGAACAGGCAATCAAGTCAGGACCGATTGCTGCTACTCTGCCATTCTCAACCCGCAGGGAGTATTCCTCCAGGCTGCCACCATGCAATACCATGCCACCGTGAACAAACATCTGACGCACACCTACTCGAGAGCAGAACACCCTGGCAGACATGTGGTCCTGGAGAGTATCCCCCGCCGTTTGTTCCGAACATAGCAGGGGATACTCTCCTGACTGCTCCGCTATGCGCCGGGCACCAACACAGCCTTGATGACCTTCTCGTTGCCGTCAGCGTTCATGCGGAAGATGCGCTCGGCATCGGCGAAGCCGAATGTATGGGTGATCAGCTTCGAGGCATCCACCAGGCCTTCTCGGAGCAGACGAATGGAAACCGGAAACTTGATGCCTGGCTCAGCAAAAGTGGGTCGCAAGGTCACCTTGTTGAAAATCAGCTCATTTACGTCCAGTTCGACAGTGCTCTGCCCACCCAGATTAATGCCGATGAATGAGACAATGCCCCCGAAAGCGGTCATCTTCACAGCAGAAGGTAACGTCTTGGGCGGCGAGGTGACGATCACGCGATCCGCACCACCCGGGAATATCGAACGCACCTTCTCCACCGGGTCATTGTCCGCCGCATAGATCAGATAGTCGGCTCCGAGTGCAGCACCCGCGTTCATACGTGCTACCTCGCGCGGGCTTTGGGCCGAGTACCCGACCAGAGCTACTTTGGCGGCACCTTGCAGACGAGCAACGCGCACACACATCAGTCCGATAGGACCGGGGCCATACACCACCACATTGCCCCCCAAGGGTATCTCGCTGTGCAGCACTGTGTTGAGCGCCACGGCCAGCGGCTCCGTCAACGAGGCGGTCACGTAATCCATCCCATCGAAGCGGTTCAGCAGATGCTCGCTCACCGCCATATACTCGGCCATACCGGGCTGGCCCTTCAGGTTGTAGTTGTTACGGCAGCGGTAGGACTCGCCGTTCTTGCAATGCTCACAGACGCCACACATTCCCACGTCTTCCACGATGACTTTGTCACCGACTCTATAGCTGGTGACCCCCCTGCCAAGCTCAACCACCTCAGCAGCAATCTCATGGCCCAGTGGCATAAAATCCTCTTCCCAGTCCTGAGCGAAATGCATATCGGTGCCGCATAGGCCACAGGCATGTATCTTGACCAGGACCTCCCCCTCATCGGGTTTGGGGATGTCCAGCTCGCGGATGTCGAAATTAAACGGCTTCTTGGCAAATATAGCTTTCACGTTTGCACCGTCCTTTCCTGCAGAAATGTGGACAGGATCCTGCCAAGAGGACTACACGGCGGCAACGGCGGCAGGATCCCCATCACTCCGGGAAGTGTGTCGACGAGCTGCCCGGATCAGGCAGCCATGAAGATGGAGCCCCGATAGTGAGCTACAATGTCATCGTCCTTATGTTTCACCACTACGTCTAAGTTGTTAAATACCTTACGGAAAGCTTCAGCATACATATCGAGCAGCTTGGTGTCATTAGGTGGGTTGGTGCCCACGATCACTGTGTAATCCTCACAGATCCGCGAGGCGACCGGATAGTCTTCACCGCGATAGGTGATCTCCTTGCCGTAGAAGTGGCACGTCCACGGACAACCACGCGAGCCGTAGCCCATCTTGGTCTGGAAGAGATCCTGTGCTGGCACCGGCATAATCTGCCACTGTCCCACACCGACACCTTCCATATGCAAGGCTTTCTCCAACGCGATGCGGAACTCACGCGGCGACAGGTTGACACCTGCCTTCTTGGGATCGAAGCGCACCACATACATCCAATAGACATGAGTGCGGTCAGGCGGTACGTAGGGTGTGGTCACCCACTCGTATTCCCACTCGTATTCCTTGAGGATTTCGGTCAGGTAGGCACAATTCTTCTGCCGAATGGCATTGTTGGCATCGAGTCGCTTGAGCTGGGCGCGTGTGAAGGCAGCGGTGAACTCTTGCATACGATACATATAACCAAGTATCGAGGCATTGTACACGCGCAGCTTGGTCTCATCATCTATTTCATCACCAAACATGCGCAGCATGTCACCACGCATTGCCCAACGGTCATCGTCAGTCATGAAGAAACCACCCTCGGCTCCACACAGGTTCTTGGAGCTGTTCAAGCTGAAGGCGGCAAAATCTCCGATTGAACCGACCTTCCTGCCCTTATATGTGGCGCCGTGCGCCTGGCAGGCATCCTCGATCACCAACAGGTTATGCTTGCGCGCGATCGCCATAATTTCATCCATATCGGCGGGCAAGCCATGCAAATGGACCGGGATGATCGCCTTGGTGCGTTCAGTGATCTTCTCCTCAATCAGTTTGGGGTCAATGGTGTACGTGCGCTCGTCAATATCTACGAAGACAGGGATAGCATTGGCGTGCAATACGCACGATGCAGAGGCCAGGAATGTGTACGCCGGCACGATAACCTCATCGCCCGGCCCAATGCCACCGGCGGCTAGCGACATATGCAACGCGGCGGTGCCGCTGTTGGTGGCTAGGCAATGTTTACGACCAATGTACTCCGCCCACTCTTTCTGAAGCGCTACCGTTTCGGGTCCCCCGGCGCCGCATAGGATCTGATTGTCGAAGACACGCAACAGTGCTTCACGGTCAGAGTCGTCGATGGGTGGCCATGGCTTGATGGCATTCTCCGGAACGGCACGTGGACCTCCATCAATTGCTAACCTCTGAGTCATTCTCCATTCTCCTTTCCTGTACCCTTTTATGATTAGATGAATTATTGCCTGTGCTGAGATGTCGCGTGAGCACATTGAAAAACGCCACGGGTGTCTCGGCCATCACCACTACGGCCGGCTTGTCCCCCCTGCACACATACCGGTGGGGGATGGCTGCAGGATAACGCATGCTATCCCCCTTCTCAAGATGATAGGGTGTCTCATTGAGATAGACCGTCAAGCTACCTTCCAACACCAGCAGCGCTTCTTCACCAGGATGACTATAGACAGGACTGTTTTCCAGTTCAAGGGGGCCGATACGCAGAATACTGAACTCAAGCTGACCTGAAATAGTCGGGGTCAAGCTCTCGTAGACCTGATTCTCGCGTGGAAAAGTGATCCGCCTCCGCTCCTTACGCCGCACAACGGGGTAGTAGCTTAGCTCAGTCACACTGGAAACTTGCTGAGTAAGGTTTGCGCTGGACGAATCGAGCAGCTGTCCGACCGGCACCCCCAGCGCATTGGCAATGCGTACCAGCACGTCCAGTGAGGGTACCGTAGTGCCCCGCTCAATCTGTGAGATAAGCCCTCTCGTGACGTTGCATCGTCGTGCCAGCTCGCTGCCGGTGACGTTACGTTGCAGCCGCAGGGCGCGAATAGCTTGACCCAGCCCTTTGAATTCCATCTTCGCCAGATCCAATTGTGTTTAGTATAATTATACAATGTTTAGTGTCTTTTGTCAAGCCCCAGACGATGACCCCAGAAGCCTTTAACCACTCGATTCTTTGTAGGAGATAAAACTTGGAAGAAAACAAGCTAACGAGGTTCCTATCAGCGCCCATATGTACAAGCAGACGCTCAAGTGCTATATGGAAAACACACAGACGTTTTGTTTATCACGGGCAGCGGGGTCAAACGCTCACAATAGCGTCGTAGGGACATTCGGTTGCACATAGTAAACATCCACGACAACGGTGGACATCCACTACTGGCGTCTCATCTTCATCAATGCGCATAATGGCGCGAATCCTACAGACGCGCTGAGCCAGACATCGGCGGCAGAGGTGACAACGTTCCTCTACCACGTGTGCCATTCTCTTGCCTTGTTGCGCCGAATCCAATAGTGTTGAGTTCAAGTTCTCTCTCTACCCCGAATGCCTGTGTATATCCCAAGAGGCGGTCGAATTGGAGGTGGATTTGGCAGGCTCCTCCGTGGAAGTGGGGGGAATAGCGCTTTTGCGACAAATGACAATTTCCCCGAACAGAGTCTCTTGTTGGACATCTACTACATTCTGCCTGATCAATTCCAGAACAGCCATAAACGTTATAATGATCTCAAGCCGTCTTGCACACGTATGGATCAAAGAGCTGAACGTAACCTGAGGAGTCTGTTCTAAGATCTGCTGGATGAACGTCGCACGTTCTTCGATGGTTATCACAAGAGGAGATACCACCTGATCGACGGCTGGATCTGGTGGACGAATAGCTAAAGCATTGCGTGCGGCGACGATCAGGTCGTTCAGGGCAACTTCACCCGGCGAGAGGTGCGATTGCAGAGTGACAGGTGCGACCACACGCACATAGCTGCGCATGTGCAAAGTTTCACGAGCCATCAACATCCGGGTCGCTTGCTTGAGCTGCTGATATGCTCGCAGCTGGTGCACCAACTGGTCACCGACGTCCTCCTCTTCCTCGCGTGAGATGTCGGTCGCTGGCTTGGGCAGTAGAGCTTGGGACTTGATGAACAGCAATTTGGCTGCTATCACTAGAAAGTCGCTGAGAAGATCTGCATCGATCTCCTTCAAAGTGGTGATGTATTGCAGATACTGATCGGTCACTTGGGCCAGTGCCACCTTGGTAATATCGAGCTGCTGCTGTTCGATCAGGTGCAGCAATAGATCGAGTGGACCTTGGAATTGAGGCAAGGTCACCTGATAGGAAGGAGTGACCATGTGATCTTTCGGCTCTATTCCTTTGCCGCGGTTGATTTGCCAGCTGTACATAGGCTCATTATAGTAAGGGGAAGATGACGGTCAATTCAGGTTCCTTCAGGCGAGGCGCCCGTGGATTATCATATCTTCGATAACATCCCATGGCAGATCGACACTGCTCAGTTGGCGCAGAGGCTGCACCTTACGGAGCGCAAGGACGAGCTAAAGGATTTTGAGCGGCTAGCAGAAGAAGCGCTGGCGGTTGCCCGCCCAAAAGCATTTTATGCTCTGGCACGCGTCGAGTCGCGACATGAGCGGAGTGTCATCATCAATGGTGTTGAGCTGCGCAGTCGCGTGCTTCGCGTCAATCTTGAACAGGTACACCGTGTCTTCCCCTTTGTAGCAACGTGCGGTGTGGAATTAGAAGCTTGGAGCGAGACAATCGCAGATCGTGTCCTACATCGTTTTTGGGCTGATCAACTCAAGGAAGCTGCCCTGCGCAGTGCCCTCGAATTTATGCGCGACCATCTCATGACATACTATCGCCCCGGCCGCATTGCCCAAATGAACCCGGGATCGCTGGCGGACTGGCCGTTGGGTCAGCAGAGGCCCTTATTCCGAATACTAGGTGATGGGCCTCAGAGCATCGGGGTGCAGCTCACCGAACACATGCTCATGATACCTACCAAGTCTGTCTCTGGAATTGTGTTTCCGACTGAAACCTCTTTCGAAAGCTGTCAGCTGTGTCCGCTGGAGGGATGTCCCAGTCGACGAGCTGAATACGACCCAGGATTATATTCCCAGCGTTACCAGCAGCCAGCGTGAGATGCATTGTCAAGAAGATGATGTATAGGGCTCTCATCAGTCACTGACATACAGAATGACATCCCTGCCTATGATGTCACTACCAGATCAATCTGCCGACCCGATCCGCTCGCACTCTTCTCAGCGTATGACCACGGACCATACTGTGGAGCCGGACTCCCCAATTCGCGCAAAATCGTTTGACAAGATTGAGATTGTCATATGGATTATGCTTGCACTGTTGGCGTTGGTGACGCGGCTGGCCGATTTGGGGACCCGACCACTCTCGGATGCCGAAGCAACTCAAGCGCTGGTAAGCTGGCAGCTCTATCAGGGCAAGGAGGTCAGCTACAGCCATTACAGCCCATTACTGGCAACGGTCAACTTCATCACTTTTGCATTGTGGGGTGCCACCGAGTTCACTGCCCGGGTCACACCCGCTGTGTCGGGTGCATTGTTGGTTATCCTACCGCTGGGATTGCGTCGCTATGTGGGCAGGGTCGGCGCCATAAGTGCTGGGGTTCTCTTGTGTATTTCTCCAGCAGCATTGCATCTGTCCCGTACGGTAAACGGCGATGTCGTTGCCACCGTGGGTACTGCACTGGTGCTTCTGGGCCTCGTTCGCATGGAGGGCGAGGTAGCCAGTCGGCAGGGTATTGGAGCAGTGATGGCAGCTGCTGGGTTAGCATTAATGGTGATCTCCTCACCCCTAGCTGGCTCAGGGCTGGGACTGCTACTAATGTTCGTTGTAGCTTTATCATTGGCAAGCCGTGGAAAGCGTGTCGTGTGGTTGAGCGAAGTAATCACTTGCTTGCGCACCGCTTTGCTCACTCGAAGAAGGACGCTGGTGATGATTCTCATTCTAGCTGCCGCGGCAGCCAGCGGTCTGTTCCTCAATCTGAATGGCCTGGCGACCACAGTGGATCAAATAGGTGAGTGGGCACGTGGTTTTATGCCCCCAGAGGCAGGAGGAGTACGTCTTGCGACACCACCTGTGATTGATCCCGTTTATCCATCTTTATGGTTGCTCGGCCTTTACGAGCCGCTCACTCTGCTGAGTGCCTTGTTTGGTTTGGGGATTGCTCTGACAAGGCGTCGGTTCTTTCATATATTCCTAGCATGGTGGTTCTGTAGTGGAGTGTTGCTGGATGCACTGCGTCCCAGTCGTTCCTCAGGCGAGGTGTTGCTGACTCTGTGGCCAGCAGCGTTACTGGCCGGTCTGGCAATAGGGCAGCTGGCGGGAACAGCACAGAGTCGAGAGGATTGGAAGCGCGACAAGACAGTTGTGTTGACCGGACTAACCGTCGCTGCTTTCGCTTATGTCACACTGATGATATATACAAGCGGTTACGGTGTTGTCTGGCAGCCACTGGCAGCTATTGGAATGTTCGTGGCATTGGTCGTCGTGTACTGGCAATGGTATGACAAAATCTCTGCTCTAAGAGGTGCAGCATTTACCATTATCGCTGTATTATTCCTATTCCAGATAGCTAGTGCGGTGCGGCTTAACTATGTTCCAGTCGCGGATGCCTCCCAACCTTTGGTCCGCACGTCAGCAGGTGAAGGCATGCGAGATCTGGTAGCTGTACTACAGTTCGTTTCCACCAAGAAGGCAAACGACCCCTACCTAGTGGACCTCTTGGCAAGTCGTGCTGTGGGTGCAGCGGTGGAGTGGCAATTGCGTTCTTTCCCAAATGTGCGTTGGGTAAACTCTTTAGAACGTTTGCCGATGGAATATGAGCAGCCAGGTTCATCCTTCCACCTTCCCGACGTCATCCTTGCCCCTGAAGACACATTGTTAACAGATGAGCCTTATGCTGGCCAGGACTTCATAGTGCACAACTATTGGCAGCCCACATCGATGCCATTTCGAGCGTTCATTCGCTGGTATTTGCTGCGTGAGATGCAGCCAACGTTCTCCAACAAAGTGGTGCTGTGGGTGAAACAGCCACCCGCTGCAAGCACATTAGAAAAGTAGCAGTCAGTATCTGACCAAGCTGCTGAGATGAGGTGGTTATGATCTCCAAGGTCGTACCAAATGCTCAAGATGTCGCACCCTCTGCAGACGTAACAGGTAATTCATTATGGCACTGGATTATTAGGCATCGCGAGACCATTGCATATGGGTTGTTGCTCGCCTTAGCTGTCTTCACGCGCTTCTATGACTTGGGATCACGTGCTATCAGCCACGACGAGAGCTTGCACATGCTATACTCCTACAAGCTCTTCAACGGGGAAGGATATCGCCACGACCCCATGATGCACGGGCCCTTCCTATTTGAATTCAATGCCCTCTTGTTCTTCTTGTTTGGAGACAACAACTACGTAGGGCGTGTTGGTGTAGCGTTGTTCGGCGTGGGGCTGGTGATGTTGCCCTATTGGTTTCGACCTTGGTTAGGGCGCTTGGGTGCACTGATTGCTTCCACAATGATTCTTATCTCGCCGGTTATCACCCATTACAGCCGTCACTTGCGCCATGACATCTTCAATGAGTTCTTTACATTGATCATGTACTTCAGCCTGTTTCACTACCTGGCTGCTCGGCAGCAAAACGACTTCCAGCGGATGAAGCGCTGGTTGTACATTGGAGCAGCTGCTGTGGCATTGTCGTTGACAGTTATGGAAATTGCCTACATCCATGGCTTTATCGGTTTCACCTTCATAGTGGTGATTTCCTTGCTAGAAAACCTCCCGCTGGCACAGCGTCGTCGTCTCTTTTGGATTGGCTTGGCCGTGTCGGCAGTAATAGGTATAGTGGTCCTTTGGCTTACCTTTGGCAATGCCGATCCCGTTGGGGCAGATCGATCACCCCACCTGGCACGTCAAGTGATAAGCGGTCTGCAACAACTCGTGGGCGGCCTTGCTGCTGACACAAATGCTATACCCCAAGAGAGTGCGCGAGCTGTCTGGAAGATCATCCATCTGCTGGTATTGGTGACTGGTCTTTTCTTCGCTGCCACGACACTGACGTTGAGCATCACCGATGGGATCGTTTCCACAGAAAGACGAGTACAGCTTCTCCCCGTTCGTGCAATGACCGAGGCGCTGCGTTCTCTCCCTCTGCGTGAGGTCGGTATCGCTTTAGTGATAGGTTTAGCAATTTTTGTGGTACTGTATACCACCTTCTTTACCAACCCATATGGCTTGATTTCTGGCACATGGGGAGGGCTCTCCTACTGGCTGAGCCAGCAGGATGTACAACGAGGCAACCAACCTTGGTATTACTATCTGATGCTGCTGCCCCTGTACGAATTCTTGCCCTTCTTCGTGGGGGCTGCCGGCGGAATATGGTATCTGGCCCACCGATTGCGCGTCACACGTCAGATGCTGACAAAACGCAACTTAGATGAAGCGAAGACACCCACTGATGGAGCGTCACTGGATGCGAAGAGCGTACTGCACGTATACTTCCCCGCCTTTCTCCTCTATTGGACGGTCACAGCTGTCCTAATTTACAGCTGGGCTGGTGAGAAGATGCCGTGGTTGACTACCCACATGAGTTTGCCGCTCATATTCCTGGCCGCCTGGACCAGCGAGCGCGTATTGACCGGATTACAAGGACGATGGCAAGCGCTCTGGGAGCGTGGAGGGGTGCTTTTCGCTGTACTCCTGCCCCTGACAGCACTGGCATTAGTGGCTCTGTTCAGTATACAACCTTTCCGCGGGTACTCACTCCTGGACCTGCGCGACACTGGCCAATGGTTGGGTAGTGTGGTAGTGATCGCCTTGCTCGTCTACGCATTAGTCCACTATGGGCGCCAGCTGGGAGGGTTCCTGGTCATAAGGGTTGTTTTCCTCACACTGTTGGCTGTACTGGCAATATTTACCGCACGTTCTTCCTGGCTGGTTTCGTTTATCAACTACGACAACGTAAGCGAATATCTCTTCTATGCCCACGGGGCGCCTGATGTCACATTAGCGATGCAGCAAATTGAGGAGATATCCCGGCGCACAGTAGGCGACAAGCTGATTAAGGTCGCTTATGACAATGAATCAACATGGCCGCTGGAGTGGTATTTTCGCGAGTACCCCAATCGCACTTATTACGGAGACACACCTTCACGACAACACTTGGAGGCACCCATTGTCATTGTAGGGCTATCCAACGAGAGCAAAGTGACCCCCTACCTGGGTGATAACTATGTGCGCTTTAACTATCGGTTGGTGTGGTGGCCGCTAGAGACTTACAAGAATCAGACCCCGGCCAAAATATGGCACACCTATTTTGTGCCTGAGACACTGCCCGAGGATCCTGTCGGACGGCAGGCAGCTTGGAACCAAGTGTTTGAGAATCGCAAAGAATTGTGGGAGATCTTTTTCTACCATCGTCATAGGACACCTAAGAACCAGTGGCCATATGTGCATCGCTTTTACATGTACGTGCGCAAAGATGTGCTGAATCAACTGTGGGACTATCATACCGGCCCGGTGCCAGCCGAAATGCCCACCGAGCCATACGCGACGAAACACCGCGAAATACAAGCGAAGCGCGCCATCGGCAGCCACGGCGCCGGTGCAGGGCAACTCACTACGCCGCGGACTGTCGCCGTAGGTGCAGACGGTCTCTGGTATGTTGCAGATAGCGGTAACAACCGCATTCAGGTGTTTGACGCTGACGGCAATGTGGTACTCCGGTGGGGTAGCAGCGGTAGCGGGCCAGGTGAGTTCCAGGAACCATGGGGCATCGCTGTCAATACGCGTGACGGTCGCGTGTACGTATCAGATACATGGAATCATCGCATCCAGGTCTTTGATCTGGAAGGTAAGTTCCTCTTCGCTTGGGGTTACTTTGCCGACACAAGAGGAGAGGCTGACCGCGACCCAGGCGGCTTCTGGGGACCACGTGACCTCGCCATCGATGCTGAGGGTAACGTCTATGTAGCCGATACCGGCAACAAGCGCATCCAAAAATTCACAGCGGATGGTGAGTTCATTGCCCAATGGGGTGGTGCTGGCATCCTACCTGGACGCTTCGATGAACCAACCAGTCTAGCTTTTGCGCCAGATGGAACTATTTACGTGGCGGACACTTGGAATCGCCGCATCCAAGCGTTCTCGGCAGAGATGGTGCCTCTGCGTCAGTGGTCGATTGAGAGCTGGGAGAGTCAATCGGTGGTAAACAAGCCCTACGTGCGCGTGGACAGCCAAGGGAATGTGTATTGCAGCGACCCAGAGCGCTACCGCATTCTAGTGTTTGACTCTCAAGGCAACTTCTTACTGAGTTTTGGCCAGTACGGAGCAGACATGGTCTCTTTCGCTTTGCCCTTGGGAATGGCATTCGAGGCCAATGGCAACCTTCTCGTCGTCGACTCGGACAATCACCGCTTGCTTGAGTTTCCGCCTCCGCTACAATTCGCCGGCGAGAGGAAATGAGAGATCCTGAGTTGCCTGTTTGCTCGCCGGTCATGCAACATCCCAGCGATAACTCCACTACGGACAAATGCGATCACGGGATGTTGTCCGAGTGGCAACGATTGGTCACTGAGATCGTACAATGTCGCCGCTGTCCACGTCTGGTGCACTGGCGTGAGCAAGTAGCCCGCGAGAAACGGCGCGCTTACAAGGACTGGGAATATTGGGGTCAACCGGTGCCCGGCTTTGGGGATTATGATGCTCGCCTGCTAATTGTGGGATTGGCACCAGGAGCTCACGGCTCCAACCGCACTGGTCGTATGTTCACCGGCGACAGTTCCGGTGATACACTGTATGCTACATTGTATCGCGCCGGCTTCGCCAGTCAGCCGCAGGCCACTCATCGTGATGATGGCCTCGTACTTCGCAATGCTTTCCTCACGGCAATCGTGCGTTGTGTGCCACCCGCCAATCGACCAGCGAAGGATGAGATCGAAGCCTGCGGCCAATTTCTGGCCCGAGAATGGCAGTTATTGCGCAGGATACGCGTAATGATCGCTTTGGGCCAATTAGCTTTTGAGGGGTGTCGACAATTACTCACAGAACATGGCTATGATGTCCCTCGAATCCATTTCGCCCACGGACAGCACTACCGCGTGGTACATCGCAATTGGGGCACGTCCATACATCTGATATCTTCCTATCACCCCAGCCGACAGAACACGCAAACCGGACGACTTTCCCCTCGCATGTTGGACACAGTACTATGCACGGCGCGTGCACTGTTGGATGCAAACTAAGAACGAAAAAAAGCCGAGGATTTCATTACCTCCCCATAATCTTGGAACATCACAGGCGACGGATGAAGCGAGCGGAATGTTACTTCGTGTTACGCGATCGGGCGCTTGATTGGTTGCTGCAAGAGGAGAATCCCTCGGCGCGCTATCTGGCGTTGACGCAATTGCTGGAGCTACCATCTAATGCACTAGAGGTGCATGCAGCACGAAACGATATCCCCAGCGTGTCACCTGCTCTGCACATATTGGAAGCTCAGTACCCGGTCTCATCCAACGGTACGCAGGTGCACGGTGGTTACTGGATCAGACCAGAGGCGATGTACAGCCCCCGACATCGTGCCACAATGTGGCAAGTTCTGTTTCTAGCTCAGCTGGGTACCCCGCTCATCCCACCACTACAGCGTGCTTGCGAGCACATACTGAAAAGAGGCCGATGTCCTTCTACAGGACGTTTCGTTGCTGGTCACGCGTCTCGCGTTAGGCTCAACTGCCTCGACGGTGCACTCTTGTGGGCGTTCCAGCGGCTCAGCTATACGGATGATCCGCGAGTGATTCAAGCCCGTGAAGCCACAGCGCGAGAGGCCGTTAAGCACGCATTCGCGTGTACAAACAATCAATATTTGCCGTGTGCTTGGGGCGCAGTGAAAATGCTTCACGCTTTCTTGGATCTGGACACAAAACGGCGGACAGCAGATATCAACGCCGCAATTGAGTGTGGAATAGAGCTACTCCTTTCCAAGCCATTGCTCGAAGCAGCATATCCGACCAGCAGCTCGGTCAGCCCATTGTGGTTTGCTCTGGCATTTCCTCTGACTTGCCAAGCTGACCTGCTCGAGGCAATGACTGTGCTGGCGTTGGCAGGCTATGCAAAACATCCGTATGTGCAAGAGTGTCTTCCTTGGTTGTTAAACAAGCAGCTTACTGAGGGTAAATGGCCTCTGGAACGTACGCCCAGCAAAATGTGGGCCAGTTTCGGTGAACTCGGCTGCGCCAACAAATGGGTAACATTGCGAGCACTGTACGCGCTCAAGTTGCTACATCAAGCGGGAATGAGCTGAGCTGCAATGCAAGCATATGGCGCCGGTACATAGCATAGCAAACAGCTGTTGATGTTAGGCTTGTCTATCATTTGAGATGTTCTGCAGGCGAAGTATATACTTTGCACTAAACCAACCGTAAAAGATGGAGCCCTCAAAAGGCCATGGATGCAGCAGTACACCACGAAGAAGAGAGACAAGACACTTCAATTGCGCAAGTTGTTAACTCCGAGCTCCCTGAAGTTAATATTGTGGCATTGCTCGGAGGAGTAGGTGGCGCCAAGCTGGCCTCCGGATTAGCACAGTTGTTGCCTCCGGAACGTTTGACATTCGTGGTCAACACCGCCGATGACTTTGAACATCTGGGACTGCATATCTCGCCGGACCTGGATACAGTGATGTACACGCTCGCCGGCCTGGTGAACCCTGAGACCGGCTGGGGTATAAAAGATGACACGTGGAATACGCTCGCCATGCTGGCTTGTTACGAAGCACCCACTTGGTTTCGCTTGGGCGATCGCGATCTGGCCACCCATTTGTTGCGTAGCCAATGGTTGCGCGAGGGATTTCCGCTCACTTGGGTCACCCGTCAATTGTGTTGGCTGCTGGGTGTGCCTCAGACGATACTGCCGATGAGCGACGATCCAGTCCATACACGAGTACTTACAGAAAATGGGGAAATAGCCTTCCAAGAGTATTTCGTGCGCTACGCATGGCAGCCAAGGATAAAGGGTGTCCGCTTTGAGGGGATTGAGCAAGCACAGCCTACACGAGAGGTAGTCAGTGCGCTGCGCAACGCCGATGTGATCTTGTTTGGACCCTCCAACCCGTTCGTCAGCTTGGACCCTATTCTCGCGTTGCCAGCAATGCGACGTATCCTGAGCACTGTGCGTGCGCCACGCATCGCCATCTCTCCCATTGTGGCAGGACGGGCCCTTAAAGGACCTGCTGCCAAGATGATGAACGAGCTGAACATGGAAGCTTCACCTGTGACAGTCGCGGCACACTATCGTGATCTACTCACCGGCTTTGTGCTTGACCGTCAGGATGTTCCGTGCGCTGCTGTGATTGCTGAGCAGATGGGTATCCGTACCCTGGCAACTGACATCATAATGCGCGACGAACCAGATCGTGCGCGCCTAGCACGCGAAATCCTCCAATTTGCCCTGCAAGGTTGATCAGCATATGCCCAGTGGATCTGTCTCCATTGTGTGCATTGTGCCATGCAAGCCTTACCAAGAGGCAAAAACGCGCCTAGCGGCCTGTCTCAATGTTACCCAACGCATGTGGCTGAGCCGTTGGTTGCTCAGCCGCGTGCTACGTCTGACGCGACGTCACTTTGCCCGCGTAGTGGTGATCAGCCGTGATCCGCGGGTGCTCAAGGACACACAAATGGGAGGAGGCTTGCCATTGAAAGAAGAGGGTAGTGATCTGAACGCTGCGCTCACACAAGCAAGTCACTTTGCATCTGCTTGTGGTGCCGATGGAATTCTGGTACTGCCAACCGATCTGCCCTTTCTTACGGATAGGGATGTACAAACGTTGCTACGCCTAGCAACTGATGCGCCTGCCGTGGTTATCGCTCCGTGTCGACGAAGCATAGGGACAAATGCACTGCTGATGCGACCGCCGTTGCTTATTCCGTTCGCATTCGGACCAGCGAGCTTTCCCCGCCATCTGGCCTCTGCGCGCTTGATTGGTGTTCGGCCTACCGTTCTGCGAACCCCGACTCTGGCATTCGACCTAGACACCCCTGAGGATTGGCAATCTTTTTGTAGTCAGTTGTCTTTTCAGGCTGAATGTGAAACCTTGACATTGAAACGGACCGAATGCCTGTAGGCGAAGGAGCCTGCCCCAAACGCTAGCTAAAGAAGCGCTAGAATGTGCACTTACCATCCGACTTCGACCATCCTTGCACCCTCCTTGCACGTGCATTACAATCCATAAGCGATATTTGGAGGACAGAGATATGGCAAACCCACTTGCTCGCACAACAAGTTGGAAGGGAAGTTTGCCTTTCTTGCTGTTAGCCTTGCTTGCGGTCACCGTTGTCGGCCTAGATCAGCTCAGTAAATCCTGGGTAGTGGCATCGCTGCCTGAAGGACATTGGTGGAGCCCTTTGCCGGGCGAGCTGGGAGACCTCTTCCGCATTACTCATACCACCAACAGCGGTGCAGCATTTGGTATATTGCCTAATCAGGGCAATCTTTTCATTCTGATCGCAGTGGCCGTCGTAATAGCTATTGTGGTCTACTATCGTCAGCTGCCCGCCGGAGACTGGCTCATCCGAATCAGCTTGGGATTGCAGCTGGGTGGAGCAATTGGCAATCTGCTCGACCGTCTACGTCTGGGGTATGTAATCGACTTCATTGACATCAGTTTCTGGCCTATCTTCAACCTCGCGGACGCTTCGATTACAATCGGGATACTTCTGATCGTATACCGACTGTGGCGTATAGAACATATGGAACGAGGGAAGGCCAGCAGCGAGCGCAGTCGGGTGGATGGGGAGGCACAATCATGAACGAACAGGACATAGGTGATCCCACCGTCTTGAACACCTTGGAGAAAATTGCAGAGCTAGCACGTCGCAGTTGGACACGTCCCGGGGTTCATGCTGCCCTTCTCGGCCGCTGGTTGCGCGCACAGCCAGCATCTGGCCTTTCTCGTTTGCGCCGTTTGCTCAGGACTCACCATCTCCTGCAGCGCCAGCGAGCTTATCGCAATGCTGGAGGCTCTCAATCCGGTGTGATGCGTCACATGTTGGCACGTGTCGCCGGGGTGGGTGATTCTGGGAAAGACACAAATAAATAATCTTAGCTAACTCGTCTGGATTGGGTGACGTCTTTTCGTGCAGGGCCATCAGGTCATGCAGTTGACAATTGAACACTCGGGTGAACGGCTCGATCGGTATCTGACGCGCATGCTATCCCAGCTTTCGCGCTCACGTATTCAGCAACTTATCCGCGCCGGTCTGGTCACAGTTGATGGACGACCGAGCAAGCCGGGTATGCTGGTCGAGGCGGGTATGCATGTCACGCTGCGCATTCCTCAGACTTCTCCCGAGGCACCACCCATTGCCCGACCATCCCCCCTGGAAATTATCTATGAAGACTCTGACCTGTTGGTGGTTGCCAAACCAGCCGGGGTGGTGGTGCATCCCGGAGCTGGTCACACCCATAATACCCTAGTTAACGCACTGTTGGCTCACTGTCCCGCTCTGGCGACAGATGATACGAACCGTCCTGGGATCGTCCACCGTCTCGACCGCGATACCTCTGGCCTGCTTATTGTCGCCAAGACAGAGCGAACGTTGGAACACCTACGTGCACAGTTTAAGCAACACCGAGTTCAGAAGCGCTACCTAGCCTTGGTTCACGGGCGTCCACCAACACCATATGGGATTATCGAGGCGCCAGTAGGGCGTGATCCGCGCCGGCGCCAGCGCATGGCGGTCATCCCAGGAGGCCGTGCAGCGCGTACCGCTTATCAGCAGCTAACCACACTGGGCGAGTATACTCTGCTCTGCGTGACGCCGGAGACAGGGCGTACACATCAGATTCGTGTGCACCTGGCATGGTTAGGCATACCAGTGGCAGGTGATCGGGTGTACGGTCGCCGGCGCGAGCAGGTGCCCATGCCACGCCAGTTTCTGCACGCATGGCAGATTTCCTTTGAACACCCTTCGGGAGTACAGCTTTCGCTGGAGGCACCACTCCCTGCTGATTTGCGTGCAGTACTGGATGCTCTAGTATCACACTACGGCTTGCCCAGTAAGGACATCGAACAGTTCATGGAGAGGTAATGTTTCAGTGAACATCCTGATCCTGAGCGAGCTCTCCTTCAGCCTCTCAACAAGCAGTTGCCCAAGGAAGCTGGCATAAGGACAAGGTACAGCCAAAATCACGGAGGATTCATGCAATGGGTGCACCATATCTCATTGGAGTAGACCTGGGCACAGCCGGCACCAAGGCAGCCATTTTCGACGTGTCTGGCAACCTGATTGCCAGCGCCTATGAAGAATCCACTCTATACTATCCACGTCCAGGGTGGGTGGAACAGGATCCAAATGACTTCTACGCTGCCTCCGTGCGCACCATCCGGGAATGTTTGGGAAGGAGTGGTATCCAACCACGCGATGTAGCAGCAATTGCTTTTGACGGACAGATGGCCGGCATTGGCACCGTGGATGCTGATTGGAACACTCCCACGCCCTACGACTCATGGTTGGACACGCGCTGCAAGCCTTACATCGAATTAATGAAACCCCACGCTGACCTCATAATAGAACGTACCGGGGGGCCGCCCAGTTACTGCCACGGACCCAAAATCTTGTGGTGGAAACACGAGCGACCGGAGGTGTTTGCCCGTATACACAAATTCGTGGTGCCGGTATGTTATGTGGCTGGGCGGATGGCTGGCCTCAAAGGCGATGAAGCTTATATCGATTACACCCATCTTAACTTTGCCTCGTTCTGCGACACGGTCAGGTGTACATGGGATGCTGAGCTGGTCTCCCTATTTGACGTATCACCAGAAAAGCTGCCGCGCATCGTCTCTCCTTGGGAGCTCGTCGGTCGGGTTACCAAGGATGCTGCACGCGATTGTGGCTTGCTTGCGGGTACGCCTATCGCCGCTGGATGCGGCGACCAAGCTGCTGGATTGTTAGGAGCTGCAATGGTGGAACCGGGCATCGCCCTGGATGTAGCTGGCACTGCCTCTGTCTTTTCAATATGCACAGACCGCTATGTGCCAGACGTGCAGCATAAAACGTTGTTCACAGCACATCTGGTTCCTCCTGACCTCTGGTATGCTTTGGGCTACATCAACGGGGGTGGTCTCAATTTGCGCTGGTTTCGCGATGAGATGGCACGCGAGGAGAAAGAGCAAGCAGCCGCACAAGGACGCAGCGTTTACGAGTTGCTGAATGAAGCAGCATCTCGTGTGCCTGCTGGCTGCGACTCGCTCGTTTTTTTGCCCCATCTTGGGGGAAGTGTATGTCCGAGTCGTCCTGACCTGCGAGGCCTGTGGCTGGGCTTTACCTGGAGTCATACCAAGGCACACCTCTATCGCGCGATGCTTGAGGCGGTCGCTTTTGAGTACGCTACCTATATGGCGATTGAGAAATCTCTGTTGCCAGAGTTGCACTTCAAGGAAGTGCGTGTCATTGGTGGCGGCGCTGCCAGCCAGCTATGGAATCAAATCAAGGCAGATGTGCTAGGTGTGCCATACGTGCAACTAAATCGTCAGGAGTACGCCGTACAAGGAGCAGCGATACTGGCTGGTTATGCGGTCGGCGTTTTCACTGACTTGAAGGCGACCGCACGTCAATTTGTGCAGGAGACAGCACGCATCGAACCGCGTTCAGAATACCATGCCTTCTATCAACCTTTTGTGAAGCTGTACGCATCGCTGTTAGAGGAGCTGGGCGAGGTGTTCAGTCAGCTTGTTGCTCTTCCGTCACCGCCTTCTGAGTAGTAGAGACTAAACCTCTGGCTTCTTTGGCCTCTCTTCGCTCGTCCAGGCCTCGCTCAGCACCCCTGTCTCGTTGCGTTGACAACTCTGCTTTGCCTGCACTACAATGCCCTGCATCATTGGGGTCACCACAAAGAGGCGACCAGATGGCACGCATTCTGTGGGTGGAAAAACAGATCGACTACGAGCCACAGGGCATGATGTCCCTCTCATCGGTGCTCAAACAGGCCGGTCATGAGGTGGCATTGACGATTGCTACGCAGGAGGATGCTGTTCGGGCTGCGCAGACCTTTCGCCCTGACATTTTGGCCTACACGGTGCTGACTGGCTCACAGCGCTACTATCTGGAGCTGAACAGAAAAATCAAGCGCGCATTGGGTGACCGCGAACCCATTTCTGTCTTCGGGGGACCACATGCTACGTTCTTCCCAGAAGTGTTAATGGAGGATGGACTGGACGGAATTTGCATCGGCGAGGGAGAAGGTGCCATCGTCGATCTGGCAAACGCGTTGGATGGACCAGGATTCAATCCTCACATTGCCAACTGGTGGTTTAAAGTCAACGGCGAGGTTGTCCGAAATCCGGTGCGTCCGTTGATTCGTGATCTGGGCAGCCTGCCTATGCCTGATCGGGCGCTCATCTATAACAAGGATGAAGTCACCCGGCTGCGTCCTATTAAGGCTTTCATCGCCGGGCGCGGGTGCCCATACCGGTGCACTTACTGCTTCAATCATGCTTGGTACAAGAATTATTACCCAAGGGAAAAACGAGGCTATATGCGTCCAGTGGATGCCATTATCGAGGAAGCGTTGTGGGTTAAAGCGCGTTATCCACTGGAGCAGATCATCTTTGTGGATGATCTCTTCATTATGTTTGAGGACTGGCTGGAGGAGTTTGCCGATAAATGGCCGAGCGCTGTGGGTGTGGCATTTTTCTGCAATGTGCGTGCCAACTTGGTGACACGCGAAAAGGTGGCACTCCTCAAGAAAGCAGGAGCTACGTCGGTCAGCATGGGTATTGAAACGGCTAACGATCAGCTGCGCAACGGCTTACTGTTACGCCGTATGTCGCAGCAGGCTATCGTGGAGGCTGGTCGGCTATTGCATGAGTTTGGCATCGCAGTTAGCTCAACCAATATGCTGGCACTGCCCACAGCTACGCTGGAGGATGACTTTGCTACTATGCAGCTGAACCGCGAGGCGAAGATCAAATATGCCCACGCCTTTCTCTTCCAGCCGTATCCTGGCACAGAATTGGGTAGCTTTGTGCAAGAATATGACCTAATGGATGGTAGCTTGGAGGATATTAGTGCAATTGCCTGGGACAGATCACTGATCAAGCGTGATCCATTCGAGCGCTTGCAAATGGAAAACCTGCAGCGTTGGTTTGCGTTGGGTGTCGAGTTTCCATGGCTGGAACCATTCATTCGCTTGCTCATTAAAGTTCCCCACAATCCAATTAGCGACACTCTCTATCGATTAATTTACAAACTTTTCAAGGGATATATGATTGGCCGACGTATCCACCCCTTCCGAAGTGACCTACGCATTATACTAAAACAGCTTGTGCATTTCTTCCGGATGGAGACATGACCCAAAGGCCAAAAGGCAGACACATTGCTTATTAAACAGTCACTGTAGTCGCTACGAATTGCCAGCTTGTCGTTCTTCCATAATAGAGCCTCAACACACAATCAGGGTATTATTCTCTTTCAAGGAGCTGCAGAAGATGGTACACGCTACCCAGATCGAATACGAGGTGGTTACCAAACAGGTACCAACCTTCTATTTCATCGGTGTCACCACCAAGCAATCCTCTATCATGAAGGTTTTTCCTCTCTGGATGAAGGAATTGGGCCGGCCGGAGATCGTTATTGAGGGGGTCGATTTGCAGATCCACGATACACGCGAAGCCTACCGTCAAGCAGTAGCCCAGATCAAGTACGATCCCCTCTCACTGGGAGCGCTGGTCACTACCCACAAGATCGACCTACTCAATGCGGCGTATGATATGTTCGACTATCTGGACCCCTACGCCCAGATATGCAGCGAGGTTTCGTGCATTTCCAAGCGTAACGGTGCGCTGGAAGGGCACGCCAAGGATCCCATTACCGCCGGGATGAGTCTGGACACGATGCTGGGTAAAAATTATTTCGCACGTACTGGTGGAGAGGTATTGTGTTTCGGCGCAGGTGGCTCAGCTGTCGCCATCGTACTGCATTTTCTCAATAAACAGGAAGCAGACGACCGACCCAGACGAATTGTGGTGGTCAATCGGTCCACCCCACGTCTGGATCATCTGCGCGAGATGGTAAACCGACACAACACTGACATCGCCTTTGAGTATGTGCACAATGAGGATCCACGTGTGAACGACGCCATTATGGCTACAATGCCGGATGGTAGCATCGTGATTAACGCTACTGGTATGGGTAAGGATCGGCCTGGATCGCCTATCACAGAAGCAGGGCTCTTTCCGCGCAATGGGATTGCTTGGGAGCTGAACTATCGCGGCACACTTGATTTTATGCACCAAGCACTCGCCCAGAGAGAAAGCCGCAACGTGCGCGTGGAGGACGGCTGGCTATATTTCCTGCACGGCTGGACGCAGGTCATTGCACAAGTATTGCACATTTCCATCGAGGGCCCACTCTTCGAACGGCTGGCACAAATCGCTGAAGCAGTGCGACGGTAAGACCCTCTTCGGCAGCTGAGCAGCCTCGCTAGAGACGAAAAAGGTCCGGCGACTAAGCTCACTTAGCACTGCTCGACACACAGCTGAGATTGGAGAAGTGGGCGTGCCCTCTTTTGGTCATCAGTGCCGCTGCCGCCAACTGAGCACGCGTTCGTCCACACCAAAGTATCGGATGTTAAGCTGAGATTGCATCTCCGGCGGCAGGAGAGGACGCTGGTTACTGCCGTCAGCATTCATTATCCAGACCTCCCAACGCCCGGCGCGATCTGTTATGAAAGCTATATAACGGCCATCCGGCGACCAAGCCGGCGCAGCATTGTTCCAAGAACGCGGCTCCTTGCCACCGAGACGCTGATCAGCCAGTTCGCGCAGCGAAGTCTCGGTGAGACGCACACGTCCACTGCCGTCAGCATTGATCCGATGGACTTCCCAATGGTCGTGTTGCCAGTAAGTCACAGCAATGTACGCACCGTCCGGTGAAAAAACAGGGGTGTGATCCGCGGCGTCGTCCGTGAGCGGCCAAGAAGCTCCACGATTGACATCCAGATTCACCAGCCCACGCTCTCCGCGATAGACTAATCGCCATGCATTGATAGGATCCCAGTCTCCCACATACGAAAAGAGACTGTGCGGCAGACCAGCGAAGTCCCCGGTGTTCACGTCAATAGTACCCAATCCCCAGTAGGGACGCGGCAACAAAGTATAACAATACTTTACTTTAACCTCACCGTCTTCTTCTACCTCGACCACTACGCGGATGTAGTCACCGTCCTCGTCTGCCAGAAGGGGAGCACTCGGTAGCTCGCTACTGCACTTACGCTCTGGCCTGAGCCGATCGCCCGTCTGCACATTAAGAACAATGCGATTGCCATCAGGCGACCAGATCGGTGCCTTTGGCTGCCGCAGCTGATCGGCGATCAATCGCTCGTTGGTACCATCTACGCTGACAGCCCACAGGCTTCCCAACGCACCGAGAGAAGGGTTATCCCAACGGGTAAATGCCACTCGACTCCCATCCGGTGAGAGGGCAGCATCTATCCCATCCGTCAGATAACGCAGATTACGTGGGTTGTCACCTGTAATGTCCAGATCCACTGCATAAATTGCCCCGCCACTGACTGTCTGGATGACCAAGTGGCTATCGACCGCATTCTGTGCTGTCGCACTTGCAACAGGCAGCGCACACACTATCAGCACAACCAGGGCTGACACTGCCAGCCATTCACCCATATTTGCGAGCCGCAACCAAAATCCTGTTCGCACAAGATCATAGCCTGTTCCCATCGACCCGAGAAACCTCCGCCAAAACGCTCTCATCCTGATGAACCTTTGTGCAATCGTCGTATGACTATATCATAGTAGCCCTATTCAGGGCAATCGGGCAAACCATTCTATCTAGCACACAGTTCTCATCAACACTTAACTTACTAAATTATTTCGATGTCTGCCAATTGAGCACATCCCAGGTGAAAGCATCATTAGGATTAACCACCATATTCTGCACCTTAGGTGAAACGGCATGCGTCTCAGTAAAATAGACCAGATAGAGCATAGGGCGTTGCTCGGCCAGGAGTCGCCCGATCTGACAGAACGTCGTGCGCCGCTGAGATGGGTCTACTTGCGTCAGTGACTGCAACAACAGACGGTCCACTTCTGGATTGGCAAAACGCATCACATTGCCTCCCTGACCGCCATTGCTCTTATCAGGCGCCGACCACGAGGCGTAGCGCCAGATCAGATAGTCAGTAGGATCGTTGCCAGGGTAACCATCGTCCCATAAATCCACCTGAAACTGACCCATGACCTCTAGCCCTTTCTCCTCCCAACCCCCTTGCAAATCGCGTGGCCCGACGATCTCGGTCTGCACTTTGATGCCAATCTCTTTCCACATCTGAGAAACTAGCTTCTGAGCTTTGACCAGGGCGTCCCAGCTGTCTGGTGCAGTGAAACGCACCGTCAGGGGAGTACCATCGGGCACAGCTGCCACCCCATGGGCCTCCACAACACCATTGCCATCCAGATCAAGCCAACCCACCTGGGACAAAAGCATCCTGGCTCCATCGGGGTCATAAGCCGGGGGAGTTAGTTCTGGACAGATAGCCCAGCCGCGGAAGAACTCGCTCGCTGCAGGCTGAGCACGTCCACCGAAAACCTCGTCAGCCAGCCGTTGACGGTCTATAGCCAGATCGAGCGCCTGACGCACTAGCACATTGGCCAGAGCTGGATTGGGACCAGGAGGAGATGGGGTCGGCGTGGCACGACGTCGACCAGTTGGAGTAGGATTAGGAGAGATTGGTAATGGCTCCCCCAAGTTGAAGGCAATACGCAACAGCCAGCGGCTCGGCAAGGTCAGAAACCGCAGGTCGGGCGTGCTCGCCAAGTACTTGAGCTGTTCCGGGGTCAGCCACAGGTTAACATGGGCATCGCCATCAGCTAACATATCGCTGCGTACTAGATCATCTGGTACGATCGGGAAGACCAAGCGATCTAAGAAGGGACGCCCGGTCTGCCAATAACGCGGATTGCGCTCTAAGACAATGCTTTTCCCTTTTTCCCAGCTTTGCAACACGAAAGGCCCCGTCCCCACTGGTTGGGTGTTGCAGTCCCATCCAAGCATCCAACCAAGATCACCACAGGCATGACGTGGAAAGATACCTACACCACGCCCGCCGAATTGTCCCCATATGTTGGGATATGGCTCCCGATAATGTAGAATCACCGTGAAATCATCAGGGGTCTCAACGCTGTCAATTAGATCAATCCCGGTGTCACGTGCCAATCGGTTATTGGGGTGGTGCAGCGCTTCATACGTGAACAGAACATCATCACTGGTAAAAGGACGCCCATCAGACCATACAATGTGATCGCGCAACTTCCATATAACTGTGAGGCCATCAGGAGAAATACCACCGTTTTCATACGTCGGCAGCTCCCTAGCCAGCTTCGGGTAGAAAGTTCCATCGGGAGCTTGCTCCGCCAACCCTTCGTACACCAACTCACCAAACAGCTCTTCATAGCCTGTATCGCTGAGATAAGCATTGAAGCCAGGCGGATCCCTGGGAATGGGGATAATAGCAGTCATCAAAGAGCCAGGCAGCGGCGGCTCGGCAGGTAAAGAAGCAGCAGGAGCTTGTTGACAAGCCGGCAGGGGCAACAACAGGGCAAGCACTAGAAGAGAAGGGAAAACCTTTTTCACGGATCTGCACAGGACCTAACTGGAGCTTCTAACGGTACGCTTCCATCTCTGCCCCATAACCCTGCCCCATGCCACGGTAGGTAAAGCCCAGACGACGCATTTCATCAGGATCGTACAGGTTGCGGCCATCCACGATGAAAGGCTGTGCCATCAGATCCCGGATACGCGCCATATCTAAGTGTTTGAACTCATTCCACTCGGTGCACACTACCAGGGCATGACAGCCAGTAACCAGATCATAAGGGTCCTTCGCCAGCTGTAAGCCAGGCAGCGCCTCACTGGCATTGCGCATTGCCACCGGGTCGTACCCCCTGACATGGGCACCCTGATTCAAAAGCAAGCGCGCGATTTCGATGGCTGGTGCATCACGAATGTCATCTGTGTTGGGCTTAAAAGCCAGACCCAGCAAGCCGATTGTCTTACCACGCAACTGGCTGCCCAGAACTTCACGCAGCTTGATGATTACCTGGAGACGCTGATGCTGGTTAATGTCCATAACAGACTTGAGCAGCTGTGGATGGGTGCCGTGCGTGGCAGCCATATGTGCCAGCGCCTTCACGTCCTTGGGGAAACAGCTACCCCCATAGCCAATACCAGCATCCAGAAAGTGATGACCAATGCGCTTGTCATAACCCATGCCGATGGCTACTTCCTTCACATTGGCGCCCAGATGTTCACAGATATTGGCAATCTCGTTAATAAAGGAGATGCGCGTTGCCAGGAAGGCATTCGAGGCGTACTTGATCATTTCAGCTGTGCGCAGATCGGTGATGATAATGGGTGTACGCAGACTGAGGTACAACCGCGCGACTTTTTCAGCTGCTTCACGATTCAGTGAACCAAGCACCACACGGTCTGGACTCATGAAATCGGCGATGGCGTTCCCCTCGCGCAGAAATTCTGGATTGGAGACCACAGCGAACTCGATTGGTTCTGGTTGATGTGCACGTACAATGTCTGCTACCCAGTCACCCGTGCCCACTGGCACTGTGCTCTTATTGACAATGATGAGAGGATGTCTCATATGACGGGCAATGGACTCCGCTGCCGCCTGAACATACCGCAGGTCAGCGTCGCCGTCTACTCCCTCAGGTGTACCAACGGCAATGAAGACAAACTCGGCATCGGCAATCGCTTCCGTATAATCCGTGGTAAAAGACAAGCGCCCCGCCTCGACGTTGCGCCTCACCATCTCCTGCAACCCAGGTTCATAAATCGGGATCCCCCCCGAACGCAGAATTTCGATCTTCTGCTGGTCCACATCCAGGATACAAACCTGGTTCCCCAGATCAGCGAAGCACGTGCCAGTCACCAGGCCCACGTATCCAGCGCCAATAACTGTGATATTATGCATAAGACATTGCTCCCCACGAGAGTGCGCTGCAGATTATACTTGGGCTCCGACCTCTCGACAATTGTGTATGTGATCTGCCAATGGAATAGGATTGGCAGATCTCTTGCTGTTCACACATGCATTCCACCACAGTATGCACTGAAGGTCGGCGATGTAAGGAAGCTACTACACTTCTAGTGCCCGACGCGCCACCTCGCGGCCCATCTCGACAGCGTAATTGGTGCCACGATCCCAAGGATACACCTGACTCATACTTGCCCAAAAGAGCCCCTTAATCGGCGTCGCCAAGTCAGGGATATTGTACGAGTGATTAACGCCGGGCACTGGCTGAGCGTATTTCTCTCGAAACAACCAGCTGTTGCGCACCCATTCCGGAGTGAACTTAGGGTTGAACCGCTTCAGAGAGGGCAAGAAGCGTGCTAGCATCTCATCGTGCGACAAGCTGAAGTACTCGTGATCCGGCTTGAGATAGTCACCACAATATACTAAATGATCACCGCCATAGTGTACCCGATCGATAAAATTAGTGTGCTCCACAAGCGCAAGGAATGGGAAACCCTCTCCCTTGGGCAGGTTGATCCAGTAATGACCATCGGTCAGACGCTGCCGGAGCGCCAGGATCAGCACAACCGCGCCCAGTGACCTCAGCGCGCGCAAGCCGGACAGATACTGTTCCGGCAGTTCAAGCACCAGACGCGCCAAAAGTCCTGGTGACAAGGTGACAATCACACGATCATACGTCTCAGCCTCTCCTTTCGAGTATACTGTCAGGCGGCTGACCACCCGCCCAGGCGCTATGGAGGACGTCTCGGACTCGATCCGATCCACTGGCGCGTGAAGACGAATCTCACTTCCTTGCACCCGCACCCGCTCTGTCAGAGCGTCCAGAAATGCTTGAAAGCCTCCGACAAAGTAGCCTAGACGCGGTGAGCGCTTATGAATGCGTGCCCAGAACCAGGCCATATTGACTTCTTGATAGTACTCGCCGAATTTACCTACCAGCAGCGGTTCCCATAAGATCTGATAACCTCGTCGCCCCATCCACCGCGTCAGCCATTCATGTGCCGTGTAGCGTTCTAGACGCGGCCAATCGCGCAGAAAACGCAGGTAGACAGCCACGGGCGCCGCGCGCAGCTTGTCCAAGATGGAAAGATGGGGAAAGAGCATAGCACGCAAATAGCTGTCGAAGGGATAGACGCGTCCTTTGTACCAGATCGAAGTAACAGGACGTTCAAAGAAGAGTTTATCTGCCAGCCCCAATTCACAGATTAGTCCAATAATCGCGTTATCAGAGGTGAACCAATGGTGATAGAAGCGTTCCAGCGACCACTCCCATCCCGTGTCGCGGAAGCCCGACGCCAGCCCACCTGTATACCCTGACGCTTCATATACTATCACCTGGTGTCCCAATCCACTGAGGTGATAGGCAGCCGTCAGTCCAGCTACACCAGCACCTACAATCGCTACTTTCACCTAACCACCCCTTGTTGCTCGTTCTTAGTTTCCACTGCCTGACGAAAGTCGCGCCAGCTGATGCTTTCGCGCGCCATATAATAGAACCCTAGCAAGGTTATGGGCAACCACAAGGCAGCGTGCAAAACCAGAGTATAACCGGCAGCCACACTACGCAGCACACCCCATATGCTCAGAATCTCAATTCCTGGTGCGTCAAAGGTGCCCACGTAGCCGGGCGAGGACGGGATCGTGGTGGCCAAATTGACCACGCCGTTCATCAGCATTAGCACATAGAAGGGCACGGCAAAGTTGAAAGCATGCATCACAAACCAATACTTAACTGTCTCGGCAAGCCAGATAACAATGGAAGTGACAAACAGCATCAACACCGCTCGACCGCTGCGCAGTGCCCGTAAACCGGTGACGAAACGTTCTGCAAAGCCAAGAACGCTGGCGCGAAAACGCACCGGTACCAGCCGCCCAATCAACCATCTGTAGACAGTTTCAGTACGTCGCACATCTATCGCTAACCAAATGAAGATGGCCAACGCGCTAAAGAAAAGGGATGAGGCGATAATAACCATCCATTGCAACCAAGCAGGCATAGGGACGAATGGCAATCCAACAAAAACAAACATCAGCATCACCAGTCCATCGAAGACGCGCTCGATAATCACAGTGGCGAGGGAGGCACTCATGCTGATCCCTTCACGCCGGCGCAATACATAGGCACGAATCAACTCACCTGCGCGCGCTGGATAGACGTTGTTGCCCATGTAACCGATAACCACAATGGGAAACAAATGAGCTAACGGTATGCGTTTTAGAGGACGAAGGAGATAGTCCCAGCGCCAAGTCCGCGCCCAAACCGCTACAAAATAAACCGCCACACCGGGAATAATCCAACCGTACCGTGCAGTGCGTGCTACATCCCAGACATCTGCCAAGTGAAGGTTGCGCAACGCTAGGTACAAAAAGAGAAGACTGATACAAATGCCCAGCCAGACACGCCAGCGTTTCAGCACAGGAATCGTGTCCTTACGATTGGATAAAGAGGATGATCGAATTGCAGCTGAAACTTCTCAAGCGACCTCTCCCTGGCTTTCCCCCAACACTTGTAACACTTGTTCACGCGGTACATCATCGTGGAGTTCGGCCCGACCGACGTCATGAGGAAGCACAAAACGTAAGCGAGCACCCTGCTTCTTCTTGTCGCGGGTCATGGCTTCCCAGATCGCCTCGATGGGATATAAAGGCACAGTTGTGGGCAGACCCAGTCGTTGCAGCGTGGCGATAATGCGTCCGGCCGTCTCTGCACAACAGACCCCCAATTTTACAGCCAATCTGGCAGCAATCGCCATACCGATGGCAACAGCCTCTCCATGACGCAAGCGATAATCAGAAAGTAGCTCGAACGCATGTCCGAAGGTATGGCCCAAGTTGAGCACAGCACGGCGACCGCGCTCATAAGGGTCCGCTTCAACCACTGCGATCTTCACAGCCACCGCCCGATGAATGATCCAGATCATATCGTCGGTCATACCGCGTTCCAGACGCTCGAACAATGTCGGGTCACCGATGATACCTGCTTTGACCACCTCTGCCATGCCGGCACGCCACTCCACTTCTGGCAGAGTCTTCAAGACGAGGGGGTCAATGAGCACTAGCATGGGTTGTTTGAAGGCACCGACAAGGTTTTTGCCTTGCGGGAGATCAACGCCTGTCTTACCTCCCACACTTGCATCAACCATTGCGAGCAAGGTTGTAGGGAGCTGGGCAAACGCCACACCGCGCATATAGGTAGCGGCGGTGAAACCGGCGACATCTCCTACCACACCGCCACCCAAGGCAAGCACCAATCCACCGCGGTCCAGCCCTCCTGTGAGCAATGCTGCATAAAGCCGATTCACCGTTTCCAAGGTCTTATGCGCTTCTCCAGCCGGCATCGCGACGCACAGCGGACGCGCCATTTCCTCAGCTGAACATGGCGGTTGTGCGGCACGTCGCAAAGCATCGATGAGCCGGGAGGCATAGAGCGGCTGCACTACTTGGTCGGTGATCACTGCCACACTACTCCAGCGACCAGCTGCAGCGAGCAAGACACCTGCTCGTTCCAAAAGCCCATTACCGATCAGCACACTGTAACCTTCCTCACCATGGGTCATCGGTAAGCTGGCGGGCAGCTCATCCGCCGAATCGTTGGAGAAAGCCTCCCACAATGCCAGAACGCGATCAGCAGCTTGGCCGACACTCATGTTTGTCGTGTTTACCTGCAGTGGAAAGCTCAAATAGACTGGCAGCCGTCGAGCCAACAACCCTTTCAGACGCAACTGCCAATCAGGACCATCCAACATAGGGCGACCTTGTGCACTTCCCAACCGTTCGATCAAAGCCACCGGATCGGCACGCAGGCAGATCACTGTCCCGCCCGCTGCAATCGCGGCGCGATTTTCCGGTGTACCTAATGTCCATCCACCGGTGGCGATGACCCAGCCACGTCCTGTGCTCAGTTCACGACAGACTTCCGCCTCCAGAGCACGGAACACCGTCTCACCATCACGTGCAAAGATCTCAGGAATAGAACGACCGGCGCGCATCTCGATAAGTTGATCAGTATCCACGAACTCACGCCCTAAGCGACGCGCCACTTCCTGGCCAATGGCAGACTTGCCGCAACCCATAAAACCGGTGAGCACGAGATTACGACGATCAGAGGAAACCATAGGAGAGCTCAGAACATTTGCCAAGGAACATTGTCCATAGGAAGATCGGAGAGGCGCGCGCGGCGCAAAGTGGCGTAGCGTGTGCGCATCTCGTCCAAACTATCGCCGCCGAGTTTCTCGATCAAGGCATCCGCCAGAACGAAAGCCACCATAGCTTCAGCCACTACTGCTGCACGAGGCACAGCACAAAAATCAGAACGTTCATATCGTGTAGCCGCTGGCTGTCCAGTCGCCAAATCCACTGAGCGCAAAGGTTTGAGCGTCGTGGAAATAGGTTTCATCGCAGCACGCACCACAATGGGCAGCCCCGTCGAGATGCCCCCCTCCAACCCGCCAGCACGGTTTGTACGCCGAGTTAGCTCATTTGGCTGGGAGGATCCATCCCCAGCTTTTAGCAAGATCTCATCATGCACCTGCGTGCCTGGCAAGCGGGCATTTTCGAAAGCGGGCCCGATTTCCGCTCCTTTCACTGCCTGAATGCTTCCTACGGCAGCCAGCAACCGCGCGCTGAGTCGACGGTCCCACTGAACATAAGAGCCAAGTCCGGGGGGCACACCCAGTGCAACTACCTCAAAGATCCCCCCCAAAGTGTCCTTGGCCTGCATAGCATCCCAGATTGCCTGGTGCATACGCTTTGCTGCTTCTGGATCAGGACAGCGCACTTCACTTGCCTCAGCAGCTTGAAAACGCGCAAGATAGGTGGTATGGGCAACCTCGTTGTCTGGCATCGGCAAGGCAGCTGTGACATCTCCAATGCTGACAACATAGCTGCCGATGATGATGTCAAACTGGCTCAACAGATGACGGCACACTGCTCCTACCGCCACACGCGCAGCGGTTTCACGTGCACTGGCACGCTCCAACGCCAGACGCAGATCGCGTAGTCCATACTTGATCGCTCCGGTCAAGTCAGCATGACCGGGGCGCGGGATAGTCATCGGAGCAATTTCACGTCCGCACCAATGTGTATGATCCAGATTCGCGATGTGCAAAGCAATTGGCGCACCGGTTGTGTACCCACCCAACACACCAGCACTGAGACGCACCGTGTCCTTCTCTATACCCATACGCCCGCCCGAGCCGTACCCCTTCTGGCGGCGACGCAGATCCCCTTGAATATGCTCAGGCGAGAGAGGTAGACCGGCCGGAATACCTTCCAAGATAGCGGTCAGTTCCGATCCGTGCGACTCACCCGCAGTCAGAAAACGTAACACTTTCGTCTAACCACTTTCTCACGAATGACAAACGGTCTATTGCAGCCCTCTCAGCTGACCCATTGTTGTTCCGTCACGTTAGCTTCTGCTCGATCCGCTATAGCTAAGAACTCACGACAAGCTTGCCGCATCACATGCACCGGTGCCGAATGGCCAGTCCACATCTCGAAAGCTGCCGCGCCCTGATAAACCAACATTCCTAAGCCACCAATGGTCTCTGCTCCCACGGCACGCGCCTGAGTGAGAAATAATGTTTCCAGCGGACGGTAAACCAAATCGCACACCGTCAAATGGGCAGGAATCGGCAGATCCGTGGGCCATGGGGAGCTTTCAGTGTCCGGCCACATTCCCAGCGAAGTGGCATTCACCAACAGACTGGTATCCTCATCAATGTTGCACACAGCATCCAGCGAATGAGCCTCAAAACGCACATCCGTGTGGAAGCGTGCCATATCGCGGCATAGATCCTGAGCGCGTTGCACGTGTCGATTATAGACACATATCTGGCGTGCACCAGCGTTGGCCAGGGCATGCACCACAGCACGCGCTGCACCTCCCGCCCCCAACACCGCCGCATAGACACCGCGCGGATCGAATCCTGCTTCCACCAAGGCAGCTATGAACCCGCTGGCATCGGTGTTGTCACCGTAGAGATCATTGTCACGCACCACAATGGTGTTGACGGCACCAATCACCAGTGCATCCTCGGCAATGTCATCAAGATGACGCAGCACCGCTTGCTTATGTGGCACGGTTACGTTTGCACCAGCAAAGCCCATAGCACGCAGACCACGCACTGCCTCACCGAGGTGATCCGGATAGACTGGCAAGGGAACGTATACCCAATCCAGGCCCAGTGCAGCGAAGGCCGCGTTATGCATCACTGGGCTGAGGCTATGCTCCACAGGCAAGCCCAACAGACCAACCAACTTGGTGCGCCCCGAAACGCGCAAAGCCGACACACCCGTCTGTGCATGGCTCATCTGAGACCACTCCTCATCCCATCCATCCCGGTCAAAACCGCATAACATCTGGCCACTCTTGTTAAGCCTGCTCAATGTCTGCGCCTAACTGGCGCATCACCGGCACAAAGTCCGGAAAGCTATCGCCGATCACTTCACTACCATGGATCACCGTCTCTCCTCGGGCAATTAGACCCGCCACCACTAAGGCCATAGCCAACCGATGATCACCATGGCTATCCACGTGCGCACCCTGTAGAGTTGTAGGACCCTCCACCACGAAACCATCAGGTTGCTCCTCTATGCGGGCGCCCATCTTACGGAGTTCGGTCGCGACAGCAGCAATACGATCACTTTCCTTCACGCGCAGCTCTTGGGCATCGCGCACTACTGTGGTGCCGTGTGCCTGAGTGGCAGCCACTGCGAAGACAGGGAACTCGTCGATCATACGGACTACCAGCTCGCCTGTCACTTGGCCAGCCTCGATTTCGGCCGGACGGACAAGAAGATCAGCGACCGGTTCGCCACCTTGTTCGCTCACTTCTCCAATCTGGATGCGGGCACCCATCGCTTGCAACACGTCTAAAAGCCCAGTGCGCGTGGGGTTCACGTTAACCCGGCGTAAGAGGATCTCCGAACCTGGCACCAGCAGGCCGGCGACCAGTATGAAAGCAGCCGAAGAAAAGTCAGCAGGTACTACTATTTGCAGCGGCGCAAGTGGTTGTTCACTTGATATCAGATGGACACTGTTGTCACATTGAAATATGTTCACGCCTTGCGCGCGTAACATGCGTTCGGTATGGTCGCGTGCCGGGCCCGGCTGGTGCACGATCGTTTCTCCAGTGGCATACAGAGCTGCGAGTAGAATGGCACTCTTCACCTGCGCGCTAGCGACAGGCAATGTATAATCGATAGCGCGCAGCATTCCTCCCCGCACAGCGATTGGTGGGCGCCCATCGGTGGTCTCCACATGGGCACCCATCAAACGCAATGGCACAGCGACCCGTTCCATTGGTCGACGCCGCAGGCCAGCATGACCATCCAGCACACTCGTCGACGGATAACCTGCCAGAATGCCTGCCAGTAAGCGCATAGTGGTGCCGGAACCCTGACAATCTAACACTGCCTGGGTACCAGGCGGCCGCAGCCCGCGAAGACCACACCCATGAACGACCAAGTTTACAGGCGTATGTTGCTCCACTGTAGCACCCAGCGCACGCACAGCTTTCAACGTCGCTTGACAGTCTGCCGCCGGAAGCCAGCCGTGCACCTCACTGGTGCCCTGTGCAATAGCGCCCAGCAGCAGAGCACGATGCGAAATGGATTTGTCACCTGGTGCGACAGCTTCCCCGCGCAAAGGGGAAGAAAACCGCACACGTAGCTGCATACATGCCTCCCACTTGACATCTGCCACTATATCGCAGAGCTAAGAGATGGTCAAGCATACCCCTAACGCATAAAGGGATCTCCTCTGCGAAGACCCATTCGAAACGTCTCCGTCGCAGATGTCAGATGTGCTCTGTTCGGCCACACCGCTTAACGCATCAAGCTAAAGGAGCCGATGCGCGTGAGCTTGTACCTTCTTGATCGCCGCAACAATGTCGTACATCGCTTGCGTATCGGCCAGCAACATAGTTTGCGGCAACCAGACCGCCTCTATCGCGCAAGCGCGCTCGGCGATGGGACAAAGTTCAGCAAAGTCACCATAGTTGATACGTTGCCCATGGGCAAAGGCGTCCACTGGCCATGGACCGCCCATGAACCATTTCTCGAGGAACATTGGGTTCGCGTACAAGGGTGTAGCATACCCGGCGAACGCGCCAGTGATACCCTCCGCCTGCAACGCTTGCACGAAGCGCTGCTTATCAAGTCCACCAAACGCCTCAGGCCGATAACGGAAGATGTATAGATGAAAAGAATGGGCAGTAGTAGACGGGAGGATGCTTAGAGGTTCAACGCCCTCGATCTCACTCAACAGGCTGTTGAGCAATAAAGCATTGGCCGTACGCTTCTCCATCTGTTCCGCAAGGCGCTCGAGCTGCACCAACAAAATGGCACCCTGGAACTCTGTCATTCGTGCATTGGAGGCAAGCACATAGTGGCGGTACCATGGTTCTCCCCTCCTGCGTCCAGCCCACACCAGCGACTCACACATTTCCGCGTAATCGAAATTGTTTGTCGTGATGATACCACCTTCGCCTGCAGTAAGATTCTTGGATGCCTGGAAGCTAAATGAGCCCAACGCACCCAGGGAACCACATTTGCGTCCATAGTAGGAAGCACCATGAGCGTGCGCAGCGTCCTCAACAACCACAAGATTGTAACGCTGCGCCAAGGCATTGATGGCATCCATATCACAAGGTTGCCCACCAAAATGCACCGGTATGATTGCGCGGGTGTGCTCCGTGATCGCTTCAGCAATGCGCTGCACATCGACCGTATATGTGCCGGGATGTATGTCCACAAACACGGGAATGGCACCCACCATTAGAGGCGCTGTAGCTGTAGCCACATAGGTATAAGCTGGAACAATCACCTCGTCGCCCGGTTTGACACCCGCAGCGCGCAACGCAATTTCCAGCGTAACCGTCCCATTCGCAGCACAGATCCCATATTGACAATCATGCGCGCGGGCAAAGGCACGCTGAAACCGAGCTACCATACTTTGGGGCTGTTCATCACCTTCGGCTAGCTCTACTCCTTGGCCGTAGGAATGGCGCCACCAATGGCCAGAGTGCAATACTTCCAAGATGGCCTGTTCTTCCCGTTCATCGAAGACAGGCCAACGAGGCCATGGTGCCGTGCGGACTGGATTCCCACCGAGTAGTGCCAACTGTTCCATTAGTTCCGTGATTTCCTCCCAATCTTCCATGGTAATAAAAGTGTCCTTTATATAGGGGAGGGACTTATGCAATGACAGAATTCAGCTCCTCCAGCAGCCGCTGCTGCTCAATCGGACCGTAGCCGTGTGCTGCAGCTGCCTGCACAATCGGCTCCCAGAATGGCACTGGGCTATCCTGCCAAGGGATGCCATATCGCTCAAATACAGCACGTGTCTGCGGCCAATGCTCTGCCACCATTGTTACCGCCATAAAGCCATTTATTGGTGCCTCTAAAGATTCACCAGTTGACAGCTGTCTCTCCCTCGCTACACTCTGTTCACGCGTGGGGATGGGCTTCTCGGACAGCCCAGTGTCTAACTTTAACACGCGGGCAGCGTTACCCCCTAACAAAGCCTCTCGAACTTCGGACGGTAATGACAACCGCGCTACCTGTCCACGAAAAGAGTGCAAGTCAGGTCCACTCTGCTGACCCGGAAAGAGGATCAACGGATAATCCGATCCAAAGAGCACCTTGCGATAGTCGACGCAACGTAGCGCCACATCAAAAATCTCATTGGTGGGATACAGCAGTGGTGAGGCAGCAGTGTCATACCAGACGTTACGCAATGTCTTGCGCACACTGGGCATCAGTTCATAGATGAACAGGCCACCTCCCCAGTGCGCCAGAATCAGTATCAGCTCCGGATACTGACATGCCAACCAGTAATAGTGCCGCAGCGGCGTAGTGCTCTTTCCCAGATAGTAGCGACCTACTTCTTCACTCACATGCAGGTTCATAGGCACATCGTTCAGGATGCAGGCCTCCACTAGGTGTAGAAAATCAGGGTGGTTAAGCGCGAACCCTTGTGCGTATGGATTCAGCTCACCCACGCCGCGCATACCATTGTCGAGGCACCTTTTCAGCTCATCGAGTGCCTTGGTGCCCGCAGCGGGTTGGACAACCGCAAAAGCGATCACCCGCTGCGGCCAACGACGCACGAGATCTAATAACTGGTTGTTTTGTTCGACACATGCTTCATGAGTGCGCCTGTACTGGCCCTGAATTACTACGTAATCTACACCTGCAGCATCCATATCCTGAAGCATACGCTCAGCAGACGCCCAGCCTTGGAGAGAACGAGCGCCCGTGGGTGGCCGAAACAACAGTCCCCAATAGGGTTCCTCACGGCAGAATACATCGAGTTCGTCTGGAGTCAGCGGAGGCATATAGTGCACGTGAGCGTCAATGCGCAACATCACAACAACCCTCTAGGAGAAAGAGATTAACCTTCTGTCTACCACATCTTCAACACAACGCTCGTGACAGGAGCTATAAGTATATAAGAGTAATTAACTGGAAGTGCTCTTGTGTTGGCAAAAAGTCGCTTGGACCATGACAAAACCACATCTTGGTCTCTCGCCCCTATTCTATCCTGTATGTCCCGGCGTCGCAATCCAGACCCCAGATGCTTCCTGGCCTGAGAAATGGCTCTGGGCGTAACAAGTTTCTTTTTGCATTTATTTGCTTCTCCGTGCTACTATAAAAAGTCAAACTTACGCTCAGAACTCCATTATGTTATCTGCAATTAGGCAAACAATGTATCGCGTATATGATAAAAGCTGGGTAGGGTGAAATTGGTGGATAGAACTATGGAAGAAAAGAAGTTGATCGTGCGCGGAGCGCGTGCTCACAACTTGAAAAACATTACAGTCGAACTCCCACGCGATCGACTGATCGTGATCACCGGCCTATCGGGCAGTGGAAAGTCGAGCTTGGCGTTTGACACCATCTACGCCGAAGGACAACGTCGTTATGTAGAATCTCTCTCTTCATACGCGCGTCAATTCCTCGGCCAGATGGACAAACCCGACGTCGATCAGATTGAAGGACTCAGCCCAGCTATTTCGATTGATCAGCGTGGAGCCAGCCAGAATCCACGTTCGACTGTGGGCACTACTACTGAGGTATATGATTATTTGCGTTTGCTCTACGCGCGAATTGGCCAGCCACACTGTCCTCAATGCGGCCGCGAGGTAAATCAACAATCCGCTCAACAAATCGTCGATGCTCTACTGGCCAAACCGTCTGGCACTCGCCTGATGATCCTCGCACCGCTGATTAAAGATCGCAAAGGTGAACACAAAGCTGTGTTCGAGGACATCCGCAAACGTGGATATGTGCGCGTGCGTGTGGATGGCCAGGTACGCGACGTCGACGAGGAGATCGAACTGGAGCGCTATAAAGCGCATACCATTGAAGCGATCGTGGATCGGATCATTGTACGCCATGGAGGGGATGAGGGTGAAGCAACCGACGTGGCTCGTTTGACCGATTCGGTGGAAACTGCACTCAAGCTGGGCAATGGGGTACTCATCGTCACCGACGTGACCGATCCAGAACACCCTGTCGACCAGCTATTCAGCGAGCGCTTCGCATGCGTCTACTGTGGTATTAATCTGCCAGAGATTGAGCCGCGCACTTTTAGCTTTAATAGTCCTCACGGTGCATGCCCGGCATGCAGCGGCCTGGGAGTGAAGATGGAGATTGACCCAGATCTCGTCTTCGCGAACCCACAGCTGTCGCTCGAACAGGGTGCTGTGCTGCCATGGGCACGCCGCGAACATGGCGCAGTTTATGACGGCTACTATCAGCAACTGCTACGCGCCGTCGCTAAGCATTATGGCATTCCTATGGATGTGCCGGTTAAGGATCTCTCGCCCCGGCAGCGCGACATCATCCTCTACGGAGGCAAGCCTGGAGAGCGCATCCGACTGCGTTGGCACAACCAAAATGGAATGGAACGCATCTATGAGACAAGCTTCGAGGGCGTTATCCCAAACCTGCAACGTCGCTATAAAGAGAGCACTAGCGAATATGTGCGCAGTGAGATTGAGAGCTATATGTCAGCGCGCCCTTGCCCCGTGTGCAACGGAAAGAGGTTGCGCCCAGAAGCACTGGCTGTAACTATCACTGGCCTCTCGATCGACAAAGTGACTGCGATGTCAGTCGCCGAAGCACTGGAATGGGTTCGCTGGTTGCGCGGCGAGGGACGTCCTTCGCCACTCTCTGAACGCCAGCAAGCTATCGCTCACCAGGTACTTAAGGAAATCTACAACCGACTCAATTTTATGGTGAGCGTGGGGCTTGATTATTTGACCTTGGATCGCGCCACAGGCACGCTTTCCGGGGGCGAGGCACAGCGCATCCGCTTGGCCACGCAGATTGGTTCCCAACTGATGGGCTGTCTCTATATACTGGACGAGCCGTCCATCGGCCTTCATCAACGCGACAACGCACGATTGCTGGCTACTCTGAAACAGCTGCGCGACTTGGGCAATACCGTGCTGGTAGTCGAGCATGACGAAGAAACTATTCGTAATGCAGATTGGGTGCTCGATATGGGGCCTGGCGCGGGCGAGCATGGTGGCTATGTAGTGTGCTCAGCACCGTTGCCAGAATTCCTGCAATGTCGTGAGTCGTTAACAGCGCAATACTTACGCGGCGAACGGTCTATACCTGTGCCTACTAGGCGTCAGCCGGGTAATGGTCGGTACCTGATTGTGCGCGGTGCGCGTGAAAACAACTTAAAGAACATCGATGTCGCATTTCCTCTTGGCAAGTTCATCTGCATTACTGGCGTAAGCGGTAGCGGCAAGAGCACCTTGGTAATCGAAGTGCTCTACAAGCGACTCGCACAACATTTCTACCAGGCTAAGGAACGACCAGGAGCTCACGACAGCATCGAGGGGCTGGATGCAATTGATAAGGTCATTGATATCAACCAGTCGCCCATCGGTCGCACGCCCCGCAGCAATCCAGCCACCTACACCGGCGTCTTTACACCGATTCGAGATCTCTTCGCTTCCTTGCCTGAGGCCAAGATGCGTGGTTATGGGCCAGGCCGTTTCAGCTTCAACGTGCGCGGCGGACGTTGTGAGGCATGTCAGGGTGACGGTATCATCCGCATCGAGATGCAGTTCCTGCCCGATGTATATGTTCCTTGTGAAGTGTGCCGTGGTCTACGCTACAACCGCGAGACTCTCCAGATTCGGTACAAAGGAAAGAACATCGCCGAAGTGCTCGATATGACAGTCGAAGAGGCGCTCGACTTTTTTGCCAATATCCCGGTCATTCGCAACAAGTTGCAGACGCTGTATGATGTCGGCCTGGGCTATATTCGCCTGGGCCAACCAGCGACAACTCTTTCCGGTGGTGAAGCACAACGTGTTAAGCTGAGCCGCGAGCTGAGCCGTCGCTCTACTGGGCGCACACTTTACATCCTCGACGAGCCCACCACGGGGCTGCATTTTGCTGACATTGAGAAGTTGCTCGCCGTGCTGATGCGCCTGGTGAGCAGCGGGAATACTGTCATCGTTATTGAACACAACCTGGATGTAATCAAATGCGCCGACTGGATCATTGACCTTGGTCCAGAGGGCGGGGACCGTGGTGGTTACGTCGTAGCCGCTGGAACACCAGAAGATGTAGCCAAAGTGCCAGAAAGCTACACTGGCCAGTGGCTACGACACGTGCTGGAGCAAGGCAAGAGACCTATTACAACGGGGATGCCCAGTGCCCAGCAACCTAGCGACAGGGTAGGTGCCTTGGTCAGATGAGCTTAATAGGCGGGCCGTTCACCTACTCCGCTAGACAGGCGATCGTCTCCATGCGCATACTTCGTATGCGATCACGCATAACCTGTGCCAGTTGCGCCATGATCGCATATCCTAGTGTATGATCCTCCTCGCACCGCGCACGCAACGGAACACAATTCAGTGCAAGCACCTGACACGGTGTGACCGCCTTGGCGGCGGAGGTGGCTTGGTAGGGTGGCACTAATGCGGACCAAGCAAATACCTCCCCAGGACTGACCGTGCTGAGCACGATCTCGCGTCCTTTGGGTAGGGTTGCAGTAATCGCCACTTCTCCATCCATAAGAATATAGAGACTGTCAAGTGTGTCACCGTCGCGAAAGAAATACTCGCCTGCTGCCACCGAGTCTTGCTGTGCCACCTTAGCCAAGAAAACCAAACGTTCCTCGTCCAAACCGCTAAAGAATGGATAACGACGCAATAGCTCAGTTGAGACCATGGGATTCCTCCTCTCGGACAGGAATATCAAGCTCTTCCAATACAGCGGTCAGCACGGCTGGTAGTGTGCGCGCTACGGCAGGCGTCAGCTCTTCGCTGAAACTACAGACGTCTTGCACGGCAATTGCATAGATGACAATCTCACGGGGCACCGGAAGTCCCATACGCCGTGCGGTCTCCAAGGCGGTCACTAAACTGGCATCATGCACACACGTCATATGTTGGGTTGGACAAAGGGATACCAGTTGGTCGTAGGAGAGACGTTGAAAGGTGCCAGGCTCTCCGTGGCCGGGTTGCATCGCATCGATCAGAATGACACGCTCATACCCGAGCATCTGTTCCATAAGTCGCAGCCCGCCCACACTGAGCTCGCATACGTCAACAGGCACGTTGGGTGGCAGAGACGTTCGTACTGCCTCCGCCACCCGCACCCCCACGCCATCATCGCTCAGGATGGGATTGCCCAACCCTAATACCAGAGTCTTGTTTCTCACCGCTTCAGATGCTCGATCACGCTGCCATCCGGCGCGTAAATGGTCACCTCCAAGGGCATTTGGCCCGGCAGCGAATGCGTGGCACAGCCCAAGCAAGGATCGTACGCCCGGAAAGCCATCTCGATACGATTGAGCAGCCCATCCGTGATCACAGTGCCCTTCTTAATCAGAGATTGCGCCGCCTTCCTGACAGACATCGCGATGGGTGCATAATTGTTGGTGGTACCCACGATCAGGTTCACCTTCGTCAGAATCCCTCGCTCGTCTGTCCAATAGTGATGTGTTAGTGTGCCGCGGGGAGCTTCAACACAGCCTACACCTTCATCCGGAGTGGCTGTTATGGGTGCTCGTGTGTTCGGGTCAGTGATCTCTGGATCACCGATTAGTTCCAACATGCGTTCGGCGGCATACAAAAGCTCAATTAACCGTGCCCAATGGGTCGCCAGTCGGAAGTGCACTGGCTCATAACGCCCATTCACCTTCTTGCTGCCCAGCGTCTCGTACATCTTTTCAAACGCTTCTTGCGCCCGCGGCGTCGCCATGCCGTCCGCGGCATTCAATCGTGACAGGGGTGTAGCGACATAGACACCACTATCCACCCCATCCACGAATCCCTTCCAACCAACTGCCTTAAGGAAGGGAAACTTAAGGTAGGTCCATGGCTCAACGTGTTCCGCGATGTGCTGTAAGTAGTCCTTGGGATGATACTTGACGAATTCATTCCCGTCTGGGTCCACCACACGCACCATGCCATCGTAGAAGTTGACGCGATTGCTGGCGTCCACTGTACCCATGTAATAGGTGCGATGTGTATAGACATCAGAGGTTATGAGGTCTACATATTCTTGGTTGCTGAGCACGATGTCTTCGAACACCTTCAAGCTGAACAGACCAAAGTCGACGTTCTGGCGGGCGATCTGCTCAATCTCGTCCCGTTCCTCCTTCGTTATAGACTTACTCCAGCCTCCAGGCAGACCAGCCACCGGATGGACACCTCGTCCTCCCACCATTTGAATGACATGATGGTTGCGGACACGTGCATCAATCACCTGCTTGCCGATCTCCAACCCCACCTTGTGCACCACACCGAGGATATTTCGTTCCGCTGGCGGAGCGTCCGGGCCTACCACAAAATCAGGACCACCCAACGCGTAGAAATGCGTGGTATGATCCGCCACATAGAAGGCCGAATAGAACATTTCACGTATCTTCTTGGCCGCCGGCGTGGGTTCCACATGGTAGAGTGCATCTAATGCTTTAGTGGCCGCCATGTGGTGTGCTTCAGGACAGACGCCACAAATGCGGTTAGTAATACGGGGCATTTCCTCCACCGGTCGTCCCACGCAGAACTGTTCAAAACCACGCAGCTCAGGAATGACAAAGTAAGTATTTGCTACTTCACCCTTGTCATCCAGGAAGATGTCAATCCTCCCGTGGCCTTCCAAGCGCGTGATTGGATCTATCATAATCTGCTTCATCTAAGCTGCTCCTTTCTAGACAACATCCCCTTTGAAACGGGCACGCATCAGCAGCGAGTGAGCCATGTTGAAGCGATAGAAGGTACCCGCTGGGTCGACTAAGGTTTCCATTATCTCGCCAATGCGGCGCTGCAGCTCAGCTTCATCAACGCCAGCCAGCGGACCCGATCCCTCCTCAATTACTGAGGCAATTGCCGCAACCATGTTGGCCCCTTGGTCCTCTATGCCGTTCAGCGGCCCGTAACACCCCTCACAGCGCATATTCACCCTTGGGCACAGCGCCCCACAACCAGCACGCGTGGCAATCCCCATACACACGATGCCCTGCTCGAGCAGACAGATCTCGGGATCCGGGGTGATTTCATGGAGACGGTAAAAGCGTTTGATCTGTTTGACGTTCTTCTGACGGGGACATTCCTCACAAACCGCCACATTACCTGCACCAATGACAGTCCGGCCAGGCGGGGGCAGTGCGACACCTGTGATAACAGCATCCATTACCGCCGCAATTTGTTTCGCCTCTGGTGGACAACCCGGCATCACGTAATCCACTGGCACCACCTGGTCAAGCGACTTCACGCGCTCGTAGAATTCTGGGATTCGGATTGTGCCCTCTGGGACCTTGGTAAATGGTTGTGGCAGCACCTTCTTAGGATTGTCCGTAGAAGGGTTATCCAGATACACCGCGCGCAAGGTCGCCTGCGCAGTGGTCAGGTTAGATAAGCCGGGAATACACCCCTCGCTGGCGCACGAACCAAACGCGACTAGCACCTTCGACTTCTCGCGCAGCAGGTGGGCCATTTCCTCGTTTTCGGAATTGCGGATAGCTCCATTGAAAAGACACAAGTCAATATAGCCATCCGGATACCTCTCAACATCTTTCACCTTGAAATCAGCCACACACGGCCAGAAGGCGATGTCAAACGCTTCATCCACCGCCAGAATCTTGTCCCCGATGTTGAGTGTCGAGATCTCACAGCCACCGCAAGAAGCCGCCCAGTACATGGCAAATCTCGGTTTTTTCTTGGCCATCATAACGTCAAACCTCCTTGGCCATCATTTCACCAGCGCGTTCTTCGGGCTGAGCATCGCCACCCAAGACTGTCTCACGCCAGCGCAAGGGCCCTAGGCGGCGCAGCTGTTCGGTCATACGATTCACTGCATCGGCCAGCACATTACCTTCGGAAGCTGCTGCCCAGACGAGCTGGACACGCTCCTCTTCTATACCCAGTTGACGCAACATCCGCTTGAGCAGTTCATAGCGTCTTAGCGCTTTGATGTTGCCATCCACATAGTGACATTCACCGGGGTGGCAACCTGCGATCAACACACCATCAGCGCCCTCGCGCAGAGCTTTCAAGACAAACTGCGGCTCCACTCGAGCGCTGCACATCACACGAATAGGCCGCATATTTGGTGCGTAATGGAGACGGGATGTGCCAGCCAGGTCAGCAGCACGGTAAGAACACCAGTTGCACAGGAAACCGACGATAACGGGTTCATACGAGTCGTTCATTGTTTCACCTTGTCTCCATAGAGGTCATAGCAAACTGTGGTTGCACATCCCACAGCATACCCTCGATCTGTGCCATTACCTGCTCGTCTGTGAAATGAGCACCAGTAATCGCAGCACTTGGGCAGGCCGCCACACAAGCGCCACACCCCTGGCAGAGCGCCGTGATCACCTCCGAAACCTTGCGATCCTCGTGGAAAACTATCGCATTGTAAGGGCACAGGTTGTTGCAGATACGACAACCGGAACATTTGTCGGCATCGATGTGTGCCCGCACCGGCTCCATCATCACAGTGCCCTGGCTGATCAACGAGAGCACACGAGCGGCTGCAGCAGCCCCCTGTGCTACTGCCTCAGGAATGGCCATTGGTCCCTGACACGCTCCAGCGATTTGGATGCCTTCGGTCATTGTGTTAACTGGATCGAGCTTGGGATGCCGTTCGATGAAGAAGCCATTGTACTCGCATCCTAGACCAAAGATTTGGGCCACCTCACGCGAGTCACGGCGCGCTTCCATGCCAAGGCTCAGAATCACCATGTCCACTGGTAGGCGACGCTGCTTGCCGATTAATGTGTCTTCATACTGCACGATTAGTTTGCCTTCCTCACCGGGCATACGCGCCGCGTCGGTCACCTCCGCCACGCGACCACGGATGAAGCGAGTTCCTTCCTCCAAGACGCGATGGTAGAATTCCTCATAGCGCTTAGCCGTGGCGCGAATATCAATGTAGAACTCATACACCTGGGCATCAGGCAACCGCTCGTGCAAGAGATGGGAGAACTTCAGCGAGTACATGCAACAAATGCGCGAACAGTGCTCGTTGTAGTTCTTATCGCGCGATCCCACACAGTGGATGATCGCCACACTCTTAGGCGTTGTTACCCCATCCCGCAATACAATGCGACCGCCTGTGGGGCCAGCTGCATTGACCATACGTTCAAACTCAAGACTGGTGAACACATTGGCTAGCCGGCCATACCCGTATTGTGGGATACGCCGCGGGTCAAAAGTGTCGTACCCGATCGCCAAGATGATGTTGCCCACTTCGAGCTTGAGGATCTGGTCCTGCTGCTCGAAGTCTATCGCATCGGTGGGGCAGAACATCTGGCAAGCCTTGCACTTACCGCGTTGGAAGAAAATACAATTGGACGTATCGATCACCGGATACTTGGGCACCGCCTGCGGGAAGGGGCGATAGATTGCCTTGCGGTAACCCAAGCCTGCCTCAAAGACTTCATCTATCACCTTCTTGGGGCACTTCTCGATACAGATGCCGCAGCCCGTGCACTTCTCCTCGTTCACGTAGCGCGCCTTCTTGCGCACTGTGACAGTGAAATTGCCCACATATCCTTCAACAGCCTCAACCTGGCTCCAGCTGAGCAGAGTAATATTCTTGTTCTGAGCCACGTCCACCATCTTAGGCGTTAGAATGCATGCCGAGCAATCCAGCGTAGGGAACGTCTTGTCCAGCTGGGCCATATGTCCACCGATCGAGGGTTCGCGCTCAACTAGATACACGTGATAACCAGCGTTAGCGATCTCCAAAGCGGCAGTAATGCCGGCTACCCCTCCCCCGACGATCAATGTGTTGGGATTGATCTTAACCGGCAGCAATTGGAGAGGCTGATGGTAAACAACACGCCGCACCGCCGCGCTCACCATCGCCTTCGCTTTCTGGGTCGCAGCCGCGCGATCATCCGTCGCCCACGAGTCGAGCTCACGGATATTGGCCATCTCGAACAAGAAGGGATTCAGCCCTGCACGTTCGCATGTCGCGCGGAACGTACGCTCATGCATATGGGGGGAGCATGCTGCCACCACGACGCGTGTCAGACCGAGCTCCTTGATGTCCTTTTCTACCAGCTCCTGGCCCAAGCTGGAGCACATAAATTTGTAATCACGCGACACCACCACATTTGGCAACTTGGCAGCCCATTGAGCTACCTCCTCCACAGCCACTGTGCCAGCAATATTACTGCCACAATGGCATACGTATACCCCAATGCGTTCTTCGTTCATGTTTATTCCTCCTCCATACGCGGCATCGGAAGAGCCTCCTTTGGTCTCTCCGGCCTACGTGGCGCTTCGGTCAACGGCAGCGCTACCCCAATCTTATCCAGAGCAGGCCGAGCATCCACAAACTCCTTGCCGATGCCTAATTCGATCGGGGAAGCACCAAAGGCCAGCCCCATCAGTTGGGTAAAGTACAGCACAGGTATCGTGTAATCAGTCCCGAAAAACTGGTTCACGTTGGGTTGATAGGCATCCAAGTTGAGCTGGCACATAGGACACACTGTCACGATCACGTCTGCCTCGTAGTCGGCGGCATTCTTCAGGAGACGGCGGATCATCTCGAATGCCACCTCCTGGCTGATCTGTGTCATATGACCACCACAGCACTGCGCTCGCAACGGGAAATCCACCACCTCTGCACCTAATACACGCATTAGCTTGTCCAAGGCAGTAGGATGCTCCGGGTCATCGAATATCCCTCCATACCCTGGCCTCACAATGAGGCAGCCATAGTAAGCTGCTACGCGCAATCCGGTTAGCGGCTTGCTCACCCGTGCAGCTACTGCATCGTAGCCTACGTCATTCACAATCACCTCTAGCAGATGACGTACCCGTACGGTGCCAGGGGTGTAATGCAACCCACCAGCTGCCAGCGCCTCATTGACGTCAGCAGCCAGTTTAGAAGACTCCATCATATACCGATCGGTCTTGGTAAGGTTCAGGAAGCAGGCACTACATGGAGCCACCAGTTGATTGCTGATTCCCTGATCCTGCGCCAACGCTAAGTTGCGCGCCACAAGGGCGTAAGCAGGCAGTAAGTTGATTGAGAAGTACTCGGTCGCCCCGCAACAGTTCCAATCGTCAATCTCGACCAGATCAATCCCCAACGTTTGCACTACAGCCATTGCCGACTGGTGATAAGCGGCCGCACTGCGCTCGAGGGAACAGCCGGGATAATACCCGTACCTCATTTTGCACCTCCCAATTCCTTGGCCCTCTTAAGAATCGCTTGGAGCTGTTTGATGCCTTTGATCCTCGTCGGTACGAGGTCCATACGTCCACGACGAAGCATCCCCACCGCCATTGGCACCATACCAACAGCATTGAGCGGGCGATGGCGCAAGTGGTAAGCAGTGGCCAAGCCGAGCTCAAAACTGCGACCATTGCTTTCCACAAAATCGATGAAGGTCTTGGAAAACTCTGGTGCATCACGCGCTGTCGACTCCGTGTAGTAGCCTTCATCAATTGCCATGCGTTTCAGTGTATACATTACGTCGGTGATATGGATCTGCTGGGGACATCGCACCGTACAGTAATAGCACGACACGCAATACCACGGGGCATTGCTACGCAGGACCAGTTCCCTCAAGCCGGCATTGATCAGAGCGAACAGTCCACGCGGGGTGTGTTCCATATCTGCCCCGGAAGGACAAGAACCACCACAAGTACCACACTGGATACACCGTTCCAGGTGGGACTCACCAGGAGTGCGCGCGATCACCTCTTCAAGAAACGTGGGCGCTCGCGCAGCGATAGCAGTTGCTGTCATGGGTAGATACCTCCTTGGGTAAGTGATATCACGCACAGAATAAGGCAAGAATTCTATGAGAGATACTCCGCAGGGTGAGCATTACGATGCCACGATCTGAGGAAAAGTGATACACTTCACAAACTCCATACACCAACATCATTCCATCCATACGACCCTCTCTCGGACGTGCTCAGCCCCCTAACCCTATGCCTGAAAAAGGGGAGACGGCACGCCCGGCAACCAGTCTCAAAGTGACAACAACATCCAGCCTACAATCAGATTGAACTCTTGTTTCCACTTACGTCCCGGACATAGCCGGCGATTTGATCAAATCTCCAGGTTAGATTATACTATCCTCACCATATAGCGGGGTGTGGCGCAGTCGGCGAGCGCGCTGCGTTTGGGACGCAGAGGTCGTCGGTTCAAGTCCGACCACCCCGACTTTACTTAGATTAGCAGGCTTGACCTGGTTTGTCAAAAATTACTGCATCCTTGTGAAAGCATTCACGCATTCCTGCCACGCCCGCGAGAGAGCCGCTGCCTGCAGTCAAGACATTATAGCGCCTCTTCAGCGGCGCTGATAAATAACAATGTCATCTTGCTTATAGACGACATCCATCAGCTGCTCAAACTTAGCTAGTCCACTGGCATGATAACGTCTCCGTTCCAGCTCTCCCACATAGACATAAGTAATATCATACTGATCCAGCAATGCCGCAGTACGCGATAGATCTAGCCCATTGAAGAGCACCTCGATATCTGGCTCTCGGCGGGCAGGCACTTCATAACTTCCACGCCACTGGTGTTCGTGATTGCCCCAACCGAGCAACGTCGCCAGTCCGGTTAATGCAGATACACGCCCAACATAGTCATAGGCCGCGTAACGGTCCCCCGGCGCCTCCAGGATCACGGCTTCGCCATGCACATTAGTCTGCAGCCATCTAATGGCAGCATAATCGCCCGGATGCATTTGGCTCAGCCATTCCATACCGTCTAGACGCGGGTCGCCCTCGTAGCCTGACAGTTTGCTGGGAACAGCTAAAACAGGATAGACCAGTCCAGCCAACACCAAGCTTATAGCTACCAATCGCCATAACCCATGCAAGGCCTGCCGACTCAATATCCTACGCGACCCGTTTGCACTTGAGCTACTTTTCCAGGTGAAATGCACATCGGCAGCCCACAATCCGTAAGCACCCGAGACGGCTAGCAAGACCCACGCCTGGTAGTAAAACTTGAACACAGTGTTCATGCGGATACCAAAGTTGTCCCGCAAATACACAAATTCGACAATTAGTGGCAACAGTACTCCTGCACCAATTAAGATCAACGCAAAACGATCCGGAGGACTGAGCGAGCTGCTCTTCCTTTGTCCATAATCTGGAAGGCCAAAACGCGGAGGCCAAAGCAGTAATATCCAAACCAACAGACCGCTCAGCATCAGCCATGTAAGCGGGTTGCCCAGGTGAAGGCGTAACGCCAGGAGCACCACCGACCAAACAGAGGGCTGGCCAATTAAAGATTGCATATGGGGATCGTGTAGAATTCCATCCACATAAGGGCGCAAGGCTGGTGATACAGCAGCGACTACAACGAGAGTTAACATAGCTATCAGGGGCACCACGAGGACAACTGGCAACAACGTCGACAGGCGCGCCCAATGAAAATGCCATCCCAGTCGACTGGAAACCACAACCAGATAGCTGACAACAGCAAACAGAAGAGGTCCCCAAAAGACAAGAAACTGCTGCACCTTTGTGGGATTGAACAGATTTGGTAACAACCCACCTGCCTGAGACTGAAACCCGATATAGAAAGGTGCATAGAGGCCGGCACCTAACAATCCCAACCCAGCCCCCATTCCGATAGCTTCGCCTGCCCAATTCACCCCACTGTGTTGGGCACGCCCCGCCGCAATCGCCACGGTCATAATGGCCAGGTAAATAGGGAAGTCCCAAGTATTGAGAAAACCGAGTCCCCCCAGGCAGATAGCAATCAGAATAAACTCCGACCAACCGCCGAAGGTCCCTCTTATCAAATGCGATAGATGCGGGATGAGCGCTCTTGCAAGCCCTTCTGAATCTTGCACCCCAGCTGACACCTTGTCCCCCGAACCAGACGTAACAGAGGTCCTCCATGCACCATCTTCCCGAGCACACACCGCCATGATGAAAACGTTCAGGATCAACCCCAGGCTCAACAATGCAAACGGCAGCGCCAACACATGTGGATGGACATCGCCCAGCAAGAAGCTGAAAAAGGGGAACTCGTCAATCACCTCCCAGTCCCCACCCGGCGGATTACAGTTACCTGTTGCCAACCCCTGCAATGAGCAGTCGTGGATCACACGTGATGCCCTCCACCACCACATAAATCGAGTGGGAATCCAGCTGCCTACCGTTGATGGCGGCATATTGATGTCCTTTATGTCAAGCCACTGCCAGAAACCGGCGGGTAGCAACCCCCGACTGTGCACCACCTCCAACAGACCTTCCAGATTGCCAATCACCCCTACGAAAATAGCACCCACCAAACCGTAAAATATTCCTACCCACCGGATAGCCCGACTTAGCGGATTGTATCCATCCTCCTGCCGTCGAGCAGTTACGAGATTGTATACCAAGCCAAAAGCACCACTAACCGTCAGAGCAAACAAAGTGGGCACAAACAAGTTGTACGCCACAGTCGAAGGCAAACCAGACAGGCGTGTTAACATCGCCATCAATACATAACCAAAGTAATAATAGCTGATGCCATAGCCAGACAGCCATGGATCTTGCGGCGGGAAACGCTCACTACGCAGCGTGGCGTTGATGAAAGCGATCTCCATCCACTTCTCGCCGCCTGTCGTTTCAATGTTCGGATTGTACGCTTTGAAGATCGTCCACCCGAGCAGAACCAGACCAAACAGTATCTCTACGCACGCTATATACATTGCGTGGTCACGTATCCATACGCTCAGCGGAACATTGTCACCCTGCCTGAGACGCTTCACGTAAAGCCACATGCCAACGGCGCCGATCAGAACGATAGCCAACACTGTCGCACTAACAGTGTTCTTTAAGAAACCCAGACTGCTACCCAACCACAGCACGTAGCCGGTCAGCAAGAGTCCCAAGGGCCGCGCCAGGGTGTATCCGCGATCTGGCAGACGGGTAAATAAACGGAAAGCCAGTGGAAGAGCTGCTATGCCGACCAGCTGCAATAACCCCCACCACAACGCTGCCGTCGCAACAATCACGTTTTACTTACCTCTCTGATCACTCGATAAATGCGCGTGCGTGCATTTTCATAAACGAGCTCTAGCCGCCCTTGCGCGCGCAGTATGTCAAATTTGTCGTAGCCGGCTGGATCCAGGAAGCTTACCCCCCAGCCTTGCACCAAGCGCGCGATCTCTGGATCATACAGCGTTCGCTCCAGCTGACCAATGTAGATATAAGAGATGCGCAATTGTTGAATCAGCTGCCACGCTCTCTCAGGATCCGCTGTGTTCCAGAACTCCATATACAGCCCATCACGCTCTCCAATTTGCTCTGGCCAGCGCTGCTCATTCTGATGCAATCCCCCCAACGGCATAGGCAGGCCTGTGTAACTGGACACGCGCATGCCCCCTTCCCGATAATAGCCGATCTTCGCCTCGGCGATTACCGGAGTGCCTACAACGTGCTCCTGCAGCCATCGAATCGCTTCGTAATCATATTTCAGATCAATTACGTTGCCTTGCGGCCAGTGCAATTTGCCGGTGGTCATATAAGCCATACCGTCGAGAGTGTCCACTGGCGGTGGATCATCAAAACGGTCAAGGACACGCGTACGTGTACCAAACAATGGATACACGAGTGCAGCAACTAGCAAACCAGCTAACAGCACTTTCCAGGCTGAGGTCCAGTGAGCACGTGGCCAACTCTTAACGCGCTCCCATAGTTCCAACAGTAGTGTACCTGTTGCCACTCCCGCTAATACCCAAGCCTGGATATAAAACTTGAATAGGGTGTTCATACGATAATAGCTGCTTCCACCCAAGAAGTCTCGCAGGTACAATACCTCTACCCCTACAAGGATCAGCAGAGTGGCGAAGAGCAACAAACCCGCGAAGCTTTGGCCATCCGACAGTTCTGGTCGTAACAACAATACCAGCGCCAGAAACACAGCAGGTAATAACAACGCAATAACGTGATAACCCGCTATCCACAATGAGACCGTCACGACTAATACAGCCACCGCTATCCAGCTGAAAACCTTCTTGTCTGACGTCGACGCCACATTCAATTGGCTCATCAGCTGCGGCAAACGGTGTACAACTTTCCAATTTCGCAACCACAAGCTGAGCCAGCGCGCTGCCCACAGACGCGAGTGTGGATGTATCGCAGCAACAACCAAGTAGCTGAACCCCACAAATAGGAACAACCCCCAAATCCATAGGAACTGTTCCAGTCTGGTCTTATCCCTCACCAGACCCAGCCCGACATCAAGCGGCTGGTAGAAAGCGAAAAACGGCAAATACAACAGATAACCCGTTGCCAGCGTGGCGATGCCAAAACCGATCGCTTGTATCACCCGCTGTATTGGCCGGGCGGGCCATGCTATTGCGATATTCTGCTCGCTGGAAGCTTTCCTTCTGCGATCAGAACGATAAAGCGCCAGCCAGAAGGCAAGGGTTGCCAGACCTGTATAGGTTGGTAGGTCCCAGGTGTTAATTGCCGCCAGCGCTCCCAAGCAGAACGCAAGCGCCAACCAGTTCACCATTTTGCCGCCCAACAAAGCACGGAACATGCTTACACCAACGCGACAGACACGTTCACTTAAGCTCTGCCCTATGTTTCCTCCCGTGCCATTCACGTATACAGGCATGGGTCCGTCCGCAGAGCGGTTTACCATCAACATATAAATCAATGACAATGCCAGAACTGTAAATGGCATTGCGATAAGATGGGGATGCAAATCAGCAAACAAGAAGCTGAAATAGGGAAATTCATTAATGGTGTCAGGAATCACACGGGTGGGATCCCAGAAACTGTAAGGTGGCAGTCGCACACCATCAAATATCACATGCCACAGCCCTGACAGTGCTCGCACTGCTTCGCCTATCAATGGCAACCCTGTGGTAAAACTGCTGCCACTAGCCTCCTCAAGATAGCGCACCAGCTGGCGGAAACCGGCTAGATTTCCGATGAACATCACCAGTGCTACTGCCAACAAGCCGACTAACACTGGGCGGCCTAAAAGGTGCTCGTCTCCGTGGCCACGCGAATCGATCCGATGCTGGCTGAGTGAGAGTGTTAAATGAGAGGCAAGACAGAAAACATTACCCGCCGTCAGCCCCGCCAGCAAAGGCACAGCCAAGTTGAACGCCACGGTGGGCTGGATGCCGGTTAATTTGACAAGAATGCCAACCAGAAACAGACCATAGTAGTAATAATTAATGTATCCCCCCGCGAAATATGGATCGTACGGTGGCATATAGGCGCTCTTGACAATGGCGTTGAGAAAGCCTATCTCTAGCATCTTCTCACCACCGTTCCATGGCTGCCATAGATCAGGGTTCAGCAATCTCAACCCAACAAAGTAGAGAAACACCCCTGTAAAGATGCTCTCCCCCACCAAGACAAGACGCCATTTACGCTCTAAGAACTCGCGCACTGCGCAACGATCTCGCCACAACAATCCTGCCGACACCACTATGAGCACCAATCCCCATATTCCAATAGTGGATAGCGTATTGGGCAACACGCGCAGGCTTGAAAGCAACCATACTCCATAGCCAACCAGCAACCAACCCAGACTCTTCGCCAGCAGGAAACCCTGATCAGCCAGAGGTCTCAGCAATCTGCGCGCCATTGGCCAAACCAGCCAACCCAGAAGCTGTGCGACCAACCACCAGCACACGATGGCTATAACGGCCGAGCTGTTTGCCAGAGCATTCCAACGGAAATCATTTACGATGGGTAGTTCATCCACTGGGGTGTCTAACAGCAGCGATTTTGGTCTCTCTACGTCTTTCTCTTCGGGCAACTGTGCCCTGTGTTCTCTTCGAAATGCAGCGCGCAGCCAAGCCAATACTGGTGGCGGGCCCACATAACCTGGCACTGCTTTTATCCATAGGCCTCCCAATATCTGTTCCCACTCAGCGTCGTCCAGCTGGCGCGCCTTGTGAAAGATAATAGGACGCGGATGATCATAGACTGTAAAGCTCTCATCCGCCGCCTGATCATCAATGACCAGTGGACCCAAGCGTGGCGATACCGACAGGGAGTAGATCTGCTCAAAGCCTAGCTCTCCGCTGAACAGCGCCTCGTAGTAACGCACACTCATGGGATAGCGCTGAGGCAGACGTGGAATGGTACGCCAGAGTCGATTCGAAGCTAGCACCAGGTAGTCACAATGCTTCAGGGTCTCTTTGATAATCTGAAACTTTTCAGGAGTATCTTCCTCGTACATAGGAAGCAGAGGCTGACGATATCCATGCGCGGCAGGGTTCATACCTGGTTCTGGCAAAGACTGGGGAAACCCTTCTTCCCAGTGTTCAGCAGCAATACAAGCTCCATCTGGGATATTCTGATACACCCAACGCGAAGCGGTTACCCACGGATGCTCCGAGCCATAGACGCCGTTCACAAATGCCAGGGACCAAATCACAGCACCCAGCAACGCAAGACCGCCAGCAATACCACGTAAAGCGGCAAAGCGTTTCCCCGCCGCCTCTGTCATCTCGCCCTTTGAGCGCCCTGCAAAATCCCGATGGGCCACCATCCCCGCTCCCAAGAGCACCAACAAGGGTGTCACCGGAGCCATATAGCGCATAAATTTGGCCAAGAAAAGCCCTGTCGGACCGAAATACAAGACCAGCCAAGCCAAAATAACATATTCGCCAATGATCGCTTGGCGACGCACCACGCGCCACATCACCCACAAGAGTCCCAAAAGGGCTAAAACACCCAACGGAGGCCCCATACCCCACAGTACCTGCTGCTCTAAGAAATAGAGATAAGGCACTGTTCCACGATACTGTCGCGTGAAGGGAAGGTCTGCCACTCCGGAGACCATGTCACCCTGCTCTTGCACCACAGCCTGCCAGAAGTTTGGAAAGTCGAGCAGCACAAATGGGGAAGTGAGTGTGAATATCGCGGCAGCGACACAAAACACCAGGGTCAGAAGGGCCCACTTCGAGGTGTGAGAGGAGGATGTTTCCGCCTCCCCCCTGTCATTATGGTGGAGCATGAGAGCGACAACGGGCGCAGCTACGATCGGCAGTGCACTGAACTTGCAAGCGATGGCCAGGCCAATGGCCAAGCCGGTCAATAAGGCCGCGCCTGTGCTGCGTCGTTCGGCTAAGAGGATGGAGGTATATAAAGCCATGAACACAAAAGTGGCCGAAATAGGATCCACTGCGAAGAAATGTGCCAGCTGAATTTGCAACACTGTGAATGCAGAGAGAGCGGCTGCCAGCAACCCTGCCCATGCACCATACAGACGTCGCCCCAACAAGAAGAGCAAATACACACTTGCTATGTCAGCCAGCGCTATCAGAAAGCGGCCAATGATGGCGAAGCCCACCGGAGAACGTGCCTCTTCCATAAAGGCAACAATATCAGCGGGCAAGCCAAACGTTTGAGCCACTGGCACTAAGCTGTGCACCGCTGCAGCCGTCAGCGCAAGCGTATACAAGGGGAAGTGGCCATAGGTGTAGCTGCGCCGATGACCAGCTTGTGCGTCCCAAAAGGGATTGAGAGGTGAACGCCGAGGATCCAGGGCCTGCTCAAAGTTGTCTGGCCAGCGCAATGAGGGCGCATAGAACGCAACCGTAGACCGTTCGTCCGGATGCGGCAAGGTGCCGTGATCCCAAGACAAGTCGTAGAAACGCAGCGCTGCACCACACAACAGGATCAGCCCTAATAACCACTTTTGCAGGTGGGACAACTGAGATGTGTCTGGGACATGCCAAGGCGCAGAGGACATAAGCTGACTCATCGGTGGCCTTACGCCATATTGGGGCGTGAGAACGCTTCTAAGGTAGACGATTGTAACACTAAGCTGAACGGCGAGCAAGATGCAGACAGGGAGAGGAGTACAGCAAGGGAAGCTTTACGTAAATACCTGCCCAGACAGGTGATCCTACTGTTACTCACCAGATAAGCTCGATACCTCGACCGTGAGCAGTGACACAGAATCTCCAATAGGCTGTCCATGCTCATCTATAACGATCAAGCGCTCCATAGTCACCGGGTCATATAGACCTAGACTCAACGGATACCGTCCAATCGGTATCCCACGCGGAACTACAAGCCGAAATTGCCCACGTGTCAATTGCCCTGCGCGCCAAACCGAGGTAGGCAAGCGACACGCTGGATCATCATCCTGCTGCGCCCAGATAGGGTTTTCACCCAGATGGATAAACGCACGGTAAGCAGTCGTAGATGGCTGAATGTTACGCCAGTACACCCATAATATTATCGTGTCACCCGGAGACACTCTTATTGTTCCTGAAGCGGAGAGCGGACGCACACGATAACCGATCAAATCTACAAACCTACCAAGACGGTAGTTTGTCCGAATCGCATCACTGCTAAGCACACTGAAATGCTCTAAAGTGGCCATTTCATCATACTTAGATGAGAGCTCTCCGAGCACATACCTTTACAGCAAACCAATGCCAAACAGCCTGAAGCTAAGCCCGCACGCTAAGGTGATGCGCCAGACCACTTCAGAAGGACTTCCGGATAATGCTTCAAGACAAACCCATCTAGGCGGAGACTAAAGCAACAGGAACATCCCAAGGGTACGTACGACGAGATGATCGCTCATCACCAAGATCAGCGAGGCACACCATAGCCAAATGGGCCACCAGCGACGGTCTGCCAAATGCGCTGGCACCGTACTCCAATTGAAATGGGACATGGGATTTATAAGGATAGATCAACTCGTGTAACCCAGCTCGCGCAAAACCGCTTGTGTTACGAGGCGAACTAGCTCTGCTTGATCTTCTGCATCACCTTGAGGGAGACTTTCTAGTGGCCTAGAGAGTTCCATCGCCATATTTTGGGTCGGACACACGCCACAGATATGACAGAACTCTGCCTCTTCACCTGGGCGTGCCAATCCCATCTTGCGCCGCTGCTCCAAAAGCTTCTCCACCTGAGCTGGCGATAACGGTTCACCCCGGCCAAGTTGCTCCAGAATAGCGGTAATCTTGGCAATCTGCTCGATGGCCTCCAGTCGCATATATGCCTCGAGCAGGCATCTACCTACAGTGAGAACGCCGTGTCGCTGTAGAACGATCCCGTCGTGGCCGACGATCAATTCGCGGATTGCAGAGACATTTTCCAGGCTAGCTGGCGTTGCATATTGTGTAGTGGGCACCAAGCCCAAGTTCACAATTACTTCTGGAAGCATGCAGTCTGCCAAAGAAATGCCAGCAATACTCAATGCGACCGTGACCGGGGGATGCGCATGCACTACCGCCCGTATATCAGCGCGTTGGCGATAAGCTTCCAAATGCATAAATACCTCGCTGGTAGGCACCAGGTTGCGGTTGGCAGCCGTTACCCGTCCCACCTTGCGACCCTCCATATCTACCACGATCATCTGATCAGGGGACATCATCCCCTTGCAGAGCCCACTGGGGGTACACAGAACATGCCTCTCATCCAGCCGCACAGAGAGGTTGCCATCGTTTGACACGACGTAGCCGCGCTCGTACATAAGGCGGCCAATACGTACAATCTCCTCCCGCAAGGCGTACTCGCGGTTCCAATCGGGGTAATCGCTATACACGAATGGAAACAATCCTCATATGGTGGTTGTATGACAGGTATTAAGCCAGATAATACGGACGTGAAGTCACAACGACATCCAAGTTGGACATCATCAACAAGCGCTGCAGATGCCGCATAGCTCGATCGTCGTAGACACGCTCACCACACACATCACACACAACTGCTGGCACCCGATGAACCACTAAAAGGCTTTCGCCCAGCCACTGAACGTAGCTCACCGCACGCGGCTGTAAACGACCTGTGTGACAGGTTGGGCATATCGGTCCCATGGGCCCTGCTATTCCTTGCCAGATTGATTGTCGAGGTTAAGCAACGTTCTAAGCCAATAGGACAAGGTAGTAGTCGAGGTAGGTGCATCTCGAGTGATCAATCCCCACGAGCTGGGTGGCCAATAGGAGATCCATGCCCTACCTACAATGTTAGCGCGTGGCAACATACCCCACATATGCGAATCGCTTGAGCTGTCGCGATTATCACCCAACACAAAATACTCATCTGGCCCTACTCGCCGAGGTTCCATTGAATAGGAACCACGACGTACCATATAAGGTTCTTCCAACGGCTTGTTATCAATGAAGACCTGACCGTCGCGGATCTCAACCAATTGTCCCGGCAACCCGATGATGCGCTTCACATAATCCTCACCGGGTCGGTTAGGAGGCTCAAACACCACTACGTCACCCACTTGAGGCTCGCTAAAACGGTAGCTAACTTTATCGATGATAAGATACTGCCCATTGTACAGGTTGGGTTCCATGCTGGTGCCCACTACCCGGAAGTTGCGCACCAGCGTCTGGATCACGAAGAAGATGATCAGGGTAAGGACAATGGTCTCTAGAATCTCACCTACAACGCTGCGCACGCTTTTCGCGCTGCCCGCCTGAGCCTCCTGCGCAGAAGCCACATCGCTCATCTCTGCTTGCGTTGTGGTCAGATATGGACCTAACGACAGATCTTCCCTCCCTGGTTCTTCCGAAAAACTACTCAATACCGTCCCCCGCTTAGGATATTGTCTTCACAGGATTATAGTATGGTGATAACCGCCGAGCAAAACCCGCTGTTGCGCAAAAATCGGGCATTCCCGCTTAGAAAAGCGGTCGCGGCCATCGCCTATGCCGCGGATAATGATTCTTGATCACCCCCCTCACCCGTTTACCCCACCCCAACGGATAACCTTCATAAGTGATTAACACCCAACCTTCAGGCCCTATGCTCTGAAGAGGCTCGCCACATAGATACGACACTGTTGCAGGCATGTCGTTGCCCAGATCAAAGGTGCTCCGCACATCTGAACCACATAGTGCCATCCCCAATGCATAGGCAGGGACAAATTGACCACCCGAGAGACTACCCACTTGCCAGCCTGCCCGCACGACGCGCAATCCTGCCCATACCGTGGGGGACACAGGCGTCCAATGAAGCGTTCTATCGATCATGTACCAGCCTGAATCGGGCATTACATCTGTCGAGAGCATCTCGTTCCAAAACATCTCAACCACACGTTTGACCTTGCTAGGCAAAGAAGCAGCATAAGTTACAAAATGCGAATGTGTCGCAGAGCCCTCTCTCTCCAAAACTGCAACAAAGTGGCCCTCACCTATGCTGAGGTGTGGCCACAGGCGCACGCAGCGTTCAAGGGGTAATCCGCGCGCCAGTTCAGGCGCAATCCAGTCCAGTCGACCACAGCTAAAGCCTGGAAGACGTGGTGGTTCAACCAAGTGGTAATCCCTCCGTGTGCGTAAGAAGCGAGCAATAACGGCTTCATTTTCTTCAGGTGCGAAAGTACAGGTGGAGTACACCAGTCGTCCTCCCTCCCGCACCAGATCTGCAGCCATTGCCAGCAACATGCCTTGACGTGCCGCGCATCCTTCCACCACAGCGGGTGACCACTCACGGCAGGCAGCCGGGTTCTTGCGAAACAAGCTTTCGCCCGAGCACGGGGCGTCAACCAGCACTCGATCGAAGGTTCCTCTCCAGCGGTCCACCAGCACTTTAGGTGTCTCATTGATCACTAGGATGGGTTTTGCCCCAAATAGTTCCATGTTGGCCAGCAACACATTTGCTCGACTACGTACCGCTTCGTTGGCTGCTAAGAGTCCAGCATTGCGCATGCGCGTCAGTATGTGGGTAGCTTTCCCACCAGGCGCGGCGCACAGATCCAACACGAATTCACCCGGTTGAGGATCAAGCAACACCACCGCCGCCATCGCACTCGGATCCTGGAGATAATATAAACCAGCCGCATAATACGGATGACGACTTGGACGCACGTGATCATTGCTTGTGACAACAAATCCTTCAGGACACCATGGCACTGGCTTAAGTGGAAAAGGACTCACTGAGAGGAACGCTTCGGGAGTGATCTTAAGTGTATTAACGCGTAATCCTACGGATGGTGGCTGATTGAAACTGTTTAGAAAGGCTTCTGACTCTCCGCCGAGCAGCATGCGCATGCGCCTTGTAAAGGCGGCCGGAAGTGATACGATCATTGAGCACAGGTCAGGACTAAGCGATTCAATTCATGCCGTAGTACTTGCTAATAAACACGGCCTCCATTTCGCTCTGACATACATCGCAATAGAAACCCCACCTCCCCCTGATCTGCTCTGACAACTCGACCAGGTCATCCAGGGTCATCATTGGGCGCATAGCACACAAGTGGGTGCAGTAGGAGTGCTCGTCCACATATTGCAAGCCTGTCTTGCGCCCAGGCAATGGGATGCCCACCACGCGGCCGAAGTTGTGCGCTACCAAGTGACTGAGCTTCACAATGCGTTCCTCTTTCTCAAAAGAACGACGTAACTGGTGAACGGAAACAACAGCTGCCATCCCACTACGCACGACGCTAAGGACAGAGCGACCTTGCGCATCGTTCAAGTCTCTCCCCACAAGTGCAAGATCGAAGTGAGGAGTTGAACTCTGCCATGGCTCCATTTCCACCAAACGCAGATAAGCAAGACCATCCACTGCCCTGCCATCAGGGGTGACGCTATGCTTTATGTACCAGTCCATGCTCGAATATGCGGAGCCTTGTGGCATCATCAGAATCACCCAATCCCCAAACGGCCGAATTGGTGGCATGGCTTGAAACTGGAACCAGAATGGCAAGCGCTTTCCTAGCTGAGCCACCAGATAGGTGACTGTATAGACCAGAACGTGTGCCTCACCTTCTTCGACATCCTGCGACCAGGTGAGCGATATGAAGGTCTCCATCATACCTTTGACCCTCTGCCTGCAAACAGGAACATACTGGAACTAAAGATCAACCGATGGAGGTCTCACGGATGATCGTCGAATCGCAGGCAGAACCAAAGCAGCTGTCATTGGCCCCAAATAGTAACATACCACCGCCAGAAGTGTGCCTCCAACTACATCCATGATCCAGTGTTGACCAGACAAAACCGTCGATGATGCCACAATAATTGTGGCAATCCATATCCAAGCACGCCATTTTGGCTTCCAATAGCTCCAGTACAAGGCGATAGTAACTGTAACCCAAAGATGCATACTAGGGAAGGCGTTATACGTTCTGTCATGCTCGTATATATAACGGACGATCACCTCAGCCCAGCTGTCACCGCTGATAGCAGGACGTACCATATAAGTAGGATAACAAATGAAGATCCCAAAGCCGATCAGACACGCTAGTACCCATGAGGAAACAAATGCCAAATACAGCCCATCCTCCATAGACCAAAACGCCCATAGACCGGCCACAACCCACCAGACAATAGCTAGCAGGTACGGTACAATCCATACAGGAGAGAATGGCACAAAGCGATCTAGCCATATCTCAACCGTTGTACCACCCGTCATCAGGCGATTTAGTGGCAAATACCCAAGGCTCACGAACAGGAGCATCGCTGTAATCAATATACGTTGCCTCAGGTCGAGGCGCACACCGGCAAAATAACGTTCCCCCATAAGTCCACCAGCACCCAGATTTCACATCGATAATCTCATTCAAGAACGCCACGTATGTCCACCGCTAGTGCACCATGCCCTTGCGACAATACATAGAGGGGATTTATCTCTAATTCGCTGATTTGGGGAAACTCATAGGCCATCTGACCCAAACGGACTACAGCCTCAAGAACGGCCGCGCGATCCGCCGGAGGTGTGCCACGCCAACCTCGCAGCCGTATTCCCACCTTTGTTGCATCCAACAGCTCTTCAGCCTGTGCATAGCTTAATGGTGCGATCCCAACTGCTACATCACGCACCAGCTCCACTTCTACCCCGCCACTGCCCACCAACACAAGCGGGCCGAATTGCGGGTCACGGCGTACCCCGACAATCACCTCATGACCACCACTCAGCATCGGCTGCACGAGTACACCCTCGAGTGTCGCATCGGATGAATGTGTTCGCACCGCCGACACAATGCGTGCGAAGGCACCCCGCACTGCTCTCGCGTCAGCGAGATTCACAGCGACGCAACCCGCTTCTGATTTGTGCGTAATCTGCTCAGAAACCGCCTTGAGCACCACCGGATAACCGATGCGTTCCGCGAGCTGTACTGCCTCCTCTGCGGTGTGGGCAATGCCTTCCTCAGGCAAGCTGATACCCCATGCTGCCAGCAAGGCTTTCAAATCCCTACGCTGTAAAGCACTACTCGCAGCTTGCCGTACCGCCTCGGGGTCTAAGAGTGCGAGTGACTTACCAGGAGGCGCATCCAACCAGCGCCGCCGTGTCAGTAGTGCCGCCAGCGCGCTTGCCGCCCGGTCCGGGAAACCAAAATTCGGAACACGGTATCGTCGCAGCAACGTCACTGCTTGATGACTCGCTTCCAAGCCCATCATCGACGCCAGCACTGGCTTGTTATGTCGTGAGAAAGCCTCGCCGATCACCTCTGCCAGGCTGGTCGGCAAGAACCAATCTTGGGGTCCCACAATCACAATCACAGCGTCAACTGCTGGATCAGTCAACAATGCGTCAAGTGCTACACTGTACACCGCTGGACCAGAGCCAGCCAAGAGATCTACAGGGTTCTCAGTGATACATGGCGGAGGTGCCACCGCACACAATCTTGCACGTGTATCTTCGCCCAGATCAGCCAGCCTTAATCCGTACGTCTCTAACGCATCTGCAGCCAGAACACCAGCTCCACCAGCATTGGTCAGTATGGCCACCCGGTCACCTAGCGGCAATGGCTGCCAAGCAGCCACACGGGCCCACTCGGCCAAATCGAGGAGCGTGTTTGCCTGTATGGCTCCACAGCGGCGAAAAGCAGCTTGATAAGCTTCCAAGCTGCCCGCCAACGCCCCGGTGTGAGACCTGACCGCCCGGGCACCTCCAGTGCCTCGTCCGCCCTTCAGCACAATCAAAGGTTTCTTGCGACTGATGTTCCCCGCCACCTCGATGAATGATCGACCGTTGGTGACGCCCTCAACATAAGCGGCAATTACCCGAGTGTGGGGATCCTCGGCCAATACTTCAAGCATCTCGGTCTCGTTAACATCGGCTTGATTGCCCAAGCTGGCAATGCGTGAGAAACCGATCTCCTCATTCTGGGCCCACATGAGCAACGCCACACAGAGCGCTCCCGACTGAGATACGAAGCCAATAGGACCCTGAAGAGGCTTGCCAATAGTAAAAGTCACATTAACTGGATGGTGGGTATCGATCGTGCCAATGCAATTCGGCCCGACGATGCGGATCCCTAGCCGTCTGGCTGTCTCCAACAATACCTGCTCGCGCGCACGACCTTCCCCTCCTGTCTCGCTGAAGCCACCACTTGAGACGACAACATGCTGAATGCCTCGTGCCGCACACTGCTCGATTACCTCGAGAACACGCTCGGCTGCCACAATGATCACCGCGAGATCTACTGGATCCGGAACTTCAGTGACCGAGCGATAACATCGATACCCAAGGACTTCACTAGCTGCTGGGTTGACCGGATAAATGCCGCCCTGAAATCCTATATCATGGAGGTTGCGCACGACCCCATAGCCCGGCTTGTAAGGGTCACGCGATGCTCCGATCACAGCAATGCCACGGGGGGTGAAAAACGTTTCAAGCACGATGAATACCTTAACGATGAGCGCTTAGTATAGTACACGGACTCCCGATATCAACACGGAGGAGGATTCTGCTCCACAAGTGCACGCAAGTTGCAATAGGTCTCGTCGAGTAGCTCGGGAATGACACGAGTCTCAGCAATAACCGGCATAAAATTGGTGTCACCTGACCAGCGTGGCACTACATGGATATGCACGTGATCATCGATACCCGCACCTGCGGCACGACCCATATTGACTCCAATATTGAAGCCAGCGGGGGACATGCCGCGGCGCATAATGCTCACAAAATAACACACCAGATGCATTAAATCGGCCTGAGTCTCGGGTACAAGGTCATCGATGTTAGCAATATGATCATAAGGTAACACCATCAGATGTCCATTGTTATAGGGGTAGAGATTAAGCACGGCGAAGACACGCCGCCCGCGATACAAAACATAGTTGGCAGGATCGTGCGTTTCCTCCTGGGCCACCATGCGGCAGAAGACACAACCTTCATGCCTAACCTGACCCGCTACATAGGGTTTTCTCCAGGGCGTCCAAATGTGTTTCAAAACAGCGCCTCCCCATCCCCAGGATCTGGCAACTCAAAGGCGTGCAAATCAGAGCAGCTGACTTAGCATAATGGAAAGCCGCATAGCTGCGCGGAAAACAGTTAAAGCAATCCCTCTAGTTACTCACGTTCTCCACGCAACTCTGCGGCTATGCAAAGAGCACTTCTCCTTTTGGGGCTAGCTGGGATACTACAAGTTTTTACGCTCCCTTGCGCACCCTTCTCCAATGTTCTCGTTCTCGGACCGAAACCCGCTAACGCTTTGTATATTGCGGGGCTTTGCGTGCGCGCTTCAGGCCTGGTTTCTTGCGCTCTTTGGCCCGCGGATCGCGCGTCAGCATTCCCAGCTTACGTAACACAGGTCGGTTTTCGGGATCGACCTGCAACAAAGCGCGCGCCAATCCCAAACGAATGGCGTCCGCCTGACCAGTGATGCCGCCCCCTTTAACGCGCACCGTTACGTTGAAACGCCCCACATTGTTGGTGGCGATTAGAGGCTCGCTCAGGTTCTTGATATCCCACTCACGCGTGAAATACTGATCCACAGGCCTGTCATTTACAACGATTGTGCCATCGCCACCAGGGTAAATGCGCACACGCGCAGTAGCCGCCTTTCTCCGACCGACGCCTTCATAGTACGTGAACTCTGATTCAGCCACCCCTCTTACTCCTATACAATGTTCAGTGCTTTGGGTTTCTGAGCTTGATGCGGATGAGTGGGGCCAGCGTATACTTTGAGCTTCTTGAACAGCTTACGGCCCAGTCGATTCTTCGGCAGCATCCCCCGGACTGCTGCCTCAATGACACGCTCCGGATAGAGCGCCAGCTGCCGACGAAGATCTATCTGTTTGAGCCCTCCGGGATAGCCGCTGTGGCGATAGTATATCTTCTGGTCCAACTTTCTGCCAGTAACTCGTACTTTCTCCGCATTGACAACGATCACGAAATCACCGCAATCTAGATGCGGGGTATAGAAGGGTTTGTGTTTACCTCGCAGTACTGCCGCGATTCGTGTCGCTAAGCGTCCTAAAGTCTGCCCTTGAGCATCGACCACCAACCATTCGCGCTGAATCTCATGCGGTTTCGCCGAATAAGTCCTCACTTCGCTATTACTCCTTCTAGTATACCGACTATCAATCAGCATACCCAATGCTCATCAGACACAGCCCTCGCGCCGGCGCAGGAGGCGCGGCCAATCGTCTGGCACCGCTTTGGACGAGCACAGCCATCTCTTCAGGAGCACGTTGCCCACGCCCGATCTGCAACAGAGTACCAACGATAGCGCGCACCATATGACGCAAGAATGCATCTGCAGTGATATCAAACATTAAACGCTTACCCTCGATCAGCCATTCAGCTTGCAATATCCTGCGAACAGTATTACTGCCCTGAGGAGCCTTCCCGAAAGCGGCAAAGTCGTGGCTCCCTAGCAGGTATTGACTCGCCTTTTGCATAGCCGGTACGTCCAGCGGCTCGGGAACGTGATACGCATACCGCTGCCACAACGGCGAGCGCACCGGCCCATTCCACACTGTATAACGATACTGCCGCCACAATGCATCATACCGAGGATGGAAGCCAAAGTGTGTGACTTTGCAATCCCGCAGAGCGATATCCATCGGCAATACAGCGTTAAGTGCCCGCTGTAACTCCTCAGCAGAATGCCGCCACACTACGTTAAACGCCACCACCTGTCCAACCGCATGCACGCCGGCATCCGTTCGTCCGGCGCCCACAATGCGGACTCTCTGCTGGGTGACTTTCTCAAGTGCCTTCTCTATCTCACCCTGCACAGTACGCCCGCATGCCTGATATTGAAAGCCTAAGAACTCACTGCCGTCATACTCAACTGTAGCCCGGTACCGCAGCTCCATTCGCAGCGTAGGCGTCTTCCCAGCATCAGTCGCTAGTCCAACAATGAGATCTGCACCATTGGGGCAGCATCTCCTTTACGCGGACCGAGCTTGTAAATGCGGGTATAACCGCCAGCTCGGTTTCCGTACCGGCCAGCCAGCTCATCAAACAATTTGCGTAACACTGCCGCATCGTGGATCTCGCGCGCTGCCAATCGGCGTGCATGAAGATCTCCTCGCTTGGCCAATGTGATCAGCCGCTCCGTCTGTGCCCGGACTGCTTTTGCCTTAGCCTCAGTAGTACGAATCTTCCCATGGCGCAGCAACTCGGTAACTAAATTGCGAAACAAGGCTTTGCGATGGCCGGAATCGCGGCCTAGATGTCTTCCTGCTATCTGGTGTCTCATGATACAGGTTCCTCTTTGGTCGCCAATTCTACCGGTTCAGACTTCTCAAACTCATCGGAAACTTCCGCCGAAATCTCCACAGCTTCAGGATGCTTAGCGCCCACCAACCCTTCCAGTACTTCTAAGAAACCCTTTTCCTGCAGCTTGGCGAGCAGCTCATCCAGCGACTTCTGTCCAAAGTTGCGGATTGCCAAAATCTCACTCTCGCCCTTGCGCAACCTCTCTAATATCTCGCCCACTTGGGTGATTCCCGCACGCTTCAAACAATTGTAGGCACGAACACTCAGTTCGAGCTCCTCGATTGGTACCTCATATAAGTGAGCCGGGATGCCGGTTCCCACCTCGACCTCTTCAACTGGCTGAACTTCCATCACGCCGGCAATCAATGTGAAGTGTTCCACTAGAATGCGCGCCGCCTCCCGCAGTGCATCGTGTGGCGAGACGGTGCCATCCGTCTTCACCTCAAGGATTAGCCGGTCATAATTTGTCATCTTGGCCACACGTGCGCGCTCCACGATATAATTCGCCGACACGACAGGGCTGAAGACTGCATCCACAGGTATCTCACCGATGGGCAAATTGCCACGCTCTTCCGAGGGCGAATATCCCCGCCCGCGTTCTACCACTATTTCAATGTCCAGCGAGGCTTCGTTGGAGTCAGCCGTGAGCAAAGCCAAATCAGGATTAACGATCTCCACGTGGGGAGGACATTCAAGATCGCCGGCAGCGAGCATCCCCTCACCCTTCAACTCTGCATGCAGCCGAGCTGGTTCATCGCTAAACATCTTGACGCGCAGTTTTTTCAAGTTCAAGATGAAAGCGATCATATCCTCACGCACGTGGGGGATCACCGAAAACTCGTGATGCACTCCGCTGACACGCACAGAGGTTACTGCAGCGCCTGGTATGGAAGAGAGCAACATACGACGCAACGCATTTCCCAACGTAATACCGTAACCACTCTCCAACGGGCCAATGCTGAATCGGCCATAGTTACGGGTCACCGCTTCAGTTTCAATTTTAGGCAAGACCAAATCTTTCATTTCCGCTATGACACCCCCTCCAGACGTACCCTGAGCCCAGCAGATGTCCCCGATCTCGAGATATCAAGATCAGGGCATATCCACCATAAATGGACTCAACGGCTGTAGTACTCAACTATCAGCTGTTCGTTTAAAGTTACATCGACATCATCGCGTGAGGGTGCACTGATCACTGTGCCTGCCAGATTGGCTGCATCCAGGCTGAGCCAGCCGGGAATGCGTGTTCCATCTAAACGCTGCGCCAGCTCCTTGAAATAGGTAGTGCTACGACTTGAATCCCGAACGGAGATCACATCGCCGACTTTCACCAAGAAAGAGGGAATATCAACCTTTGCATTGTTAACTGCGAAGTGTCCGTGTCGCACGAGCTGCCGCGCTTGGGCGCGCGAATCCGCGAACCCCAGCCGATATATGACGTTGTCCAGCCTTCTCTCCAACATGATAAGCAAATTAACGCCTGTAAGGCCTGGCTGTCGTTGCGCGTGCTCAAAGTAGCGACGGAACTGACGCTCCAGGATGCCATACACACGTCGTGCTTTCTGCTTAGCCCGCAATTGGAGTGCATAGTCTGATTCCTTGCGACGAAACTGGGCCTGCTTGCCATGCATACCAGCAGGATAGGAACGCCGCTCAAAAGCACACTTCGACGAAAAACAGCGTTCGCCTTTCAGAAACAGCTTCTCGCCCTCGCGACGACACAACTTACAAACTGGTTTCGAATAACGTGCCAAGGTAATCCTCCCGATCTCTCTAGTAAAACACACTCCAATTGGTCACTATACACGCCGCTTCTTGGGAGGGCGACACCCATTGTGCGGGATAGGTGTGACATCCGTGATAGAGCGCAGCTTGAAGCCTGCCCCCTGCAGCGACCGAATAGCTGCTTCACGGCCTGGTCCGGGCCCCTTCACAAATACATCCAGTTCCCGCACCCCCTGTCCCTGTGCGACACGCGCCACCTGTTGGGCAGCCATCTGGGCAGCGTATGGTGTGCTCTTCCGAGAGCCTTTGAAACCTGAAGAACCAGCGCTCGCCCATGACAGGGTATTTCCCTGTGGATCTGTGATCGTAATGATCGTATTATTAAAGGTGGCGTGAATATAGGCGCGCCCTACCGGCACATTCTTGCGCTCTTTGCGCCCACTGCTCCGGCGTGCAGATGTTCTTCCATTGCTCATGCAATACTTCCTCCGTGATGAGGGATCAATCTAACCTGATTACTTCTTAGCGCGTGCACGTTTGCGTCCAGGCACAGTCTTGCGCGGCCCGCGCTTGGTGCGCGCATTAGTGCGTGTGCGCTGACCCCGCACTGGCAGATTGCGTCGATGCCGCAGCCCCCGGTAACACTGAATTTCTTGAAGACGCTTAATATTCATCTGCACTTCGCGTCGCAGGTCACCTTCAACCACATAGTTTTTGTCAATAACCTCGCGCAGCCTGGCAACTTCATCTTCAGTCAGGTCCCTGACGCGTGTATCAGGACTCACCTGGGCCAAGCGTAGCACCTCTTTGCTGTTATGGCGCCCAATCCCATAGATGTAAGTCAAGGCAACCTCCACACGCTTGTCGCGCGGCAGGTCAACACCTGCAATACGTGCCATTCACGAGCCTCCTTCTCACTTACAGACAAACTCAACTAACTGGCAGGATCCAACGCACCAGCTAACCCTGGCGCTGCTTGTGCTTTGGATTAGTGCAGATGACGCGTATAATGCCCCTACGCTTAATGATCTTGCACTTCTCACAACGACGCTTAACAGACGGCCGTACTTTCATAACTGAACACCCCTCTAGAACTTTATTGAGCCCGTGACTATTCTCGTGTCAAAATCTCCGGATCATTTTCGGTCACCAATATAGTATGCTCGAAATGGGCCGAACGCGAGCCATCCAAAGTCACAACCGTCCAGCCATCCTCCAAGACCTTAGTACGCCAATCGCCTGCCACTACCATCGGTTCCAGCGCCAGAGTCATACCACTCAATAACGGATAGTTCTTAGGACGCTGGCCCCGTTCGCCCAAGTAGTTGGGTATATCTGGCTTTTCGTGCATCTGGCGCCCAATGCCATGGCCTTGATACTCACGCAACACGTTGAAGCCATTTCGTTCTACATGTGTTTGTATCGCCCGGATCAAATTCCACAGATGATTACCCTGACGTGCTTGGGCAACACCTGCGTTCAGTGCTTCTTCAGTCACTTGAATCAGACGCCGCGATGTCTCATCCACCTCGCCGATAGCCAAAGTAATCGCCGCATCTCCGTGGTACCCCCTGTAAATGGCACCCACATCAATACTCAAAATGTCACCCTCTCTAAGCACCCGGTCCGGACTTGGTATGCCATGCACAATCTCCTCATTGACAGAAGTGCATATGGAAGCTGGAAAATCGTTCCTTCCGTTCCCAGGATATCCCTTGAAAGAGGGAATACCATCCCGTTTCCGAATAATTTCTTCCGCCAAGCGATCTAATTCAGCGGTTGTGACGCCTGGACGCGCTTTATGGCGCATCGCCTCCAGCACTTCAGCTACAATCCGGCCAGCCTGACACATCAGTGCCACTTGCTCTTTAGTCTTGCGTTCGACTGGCGGTCTTTTATCTTTCATCCTCGACCATCACACGTGACAGCCGCCTTCAGTTCTTCCTCTACCTTCTCGATCGGCTGGTCCCCGTTGATCTCCGTGAGCATACCCCGCTGTTTGTAATACTCTATTAGTGGGCTCGTCTGTTCCCAGTAAACTTTCAGGCGATAGCGAACCGTACCAGGCCGGTCGTCGTCACGCTGATAAAGCTCCCCACCGCAGCGATCACACCTTCCATCCTGATGCGGAGGATTGAATATGACATGATACACCGCCCCACAACTGCGGCACACCCTACGCCCACTAAGTCTCTCCACCAGTACCTCATCCGGCACGACAATGCTCAAAACTCTACAAATACGTTGTCCCCTTTCTGATAGCGCCTGATCCAACGCCATCGCCTGCCCGATGGTCCTAGGGAAGCCATCCAACAGCGCGCCGTGTTGGCAATCCGACTGCGAAAGGCGCTCCATCACCATCGCTGTGGTGAGATCATCCGGCACCAACTCTCCTCGCTCAATATAGGTAACCACCTGGCGGCCGAATTTCGTCTTATTTAGCAGATGCTCGCGGAAGAGATCTCCGCTGGCAACATGGGGCACCCCCAAAGTCTCCTGTAACAGAGCAGCTTGAGTACCCTTGCCTGCCCCGGGCGGACCAAGCAACACGATAAATTTGGGCTCGGATGACATCGATGCTACCTCTCGCCTCTCACTTGATGAACCCCTCATAGTGGCGCATCAGGAGTTGAGCTTCTAGCTGTTTCACTGTATCCAGCACAACACCCACTACAATCAGCAAGCCTGTGCTGGTGATCAACAGTGCCTGAGTCTGACCACCAGTGCGTTCCAACCCTGGAACCAGCTGTACTAACCAAGGCAAGATCGCCACAGCACCTAAGAAAACCGCGCCGACAAACGTGATACGTTGCACTACACGGTTAAGATACTCCTCGGTGCGCTTGCCAGGACGCATACCAGGGATGAATCCACCTTGACGCTGTAAAGACTCAGCCAGATTCTGCTGGCGGAAGATGACATCCGTGTAGAAATATGTGAAACCAATTACCATCAAAAAATACAAAATCCAGTACATCCACGCACTTCCCGATGGCTGCAACGTCTCATAGATTCCGTTCACAATCTGCTGCAAGAAGCCCGTTGCTTCTGGCCGATAGAAGTAACTGGCAATGGTGCTAGGAAAAATCATGATGGACTGAGCAAAAATCAACGGGATCATGCCAGCACTATTGACACGCAATGGAATATGAGCGCTCTGCCCACCATATACACGCATACCCCGCACGCGCTTACCGTATTGCACCGGGATGCGTCGCTGACCCTCTTGCACAATCACGATAACTGCGATTGTAGCAGCTGTGATGAGAGAGAAGATAATTAATCCCACGTAATCCTGACCAATGATAAACTGTGCCACGTTCTGCGGCAGATGTGCCACAATGCCCCCAAAAATGATCAACGACACGCCATTGCCAATTCCCTGCTCAGTAATCAGCCCACCTAACCACACCGCGAAAATCGTGCCAGCAGTCATAGTCGCGATTGTCGCGATTGTCCCCAAGGGATCTACATCAAAACCGAAATTCGGCAGCACATTGATTCCCACCGAACGCTGCAGAAACACTGCTTGACCATACCCTTGCAAGGCAGCCAGCGGCACTGTCAGCCAATATGTATATTGGTTCAGCTTCTCGCGTCCCCCAGGGTCCTTGGCGATCTGCTCCAGCTGCGGAATGATCGGTGTCAACAACTGCAATATGATCGAGGCAGTGATGTAGGGATACACTCCCATCGCCATTACAGAAAAGTTGGACAGAGCACCCCCTGACAGCAAGTCAAGAAAGCTTATCAGCTGGCTGCCTGCCTCACCCCGCGCCAGAAAGTTGCGCAACGCTTCCTGATCCACACCCGCCACTGGTATATGTGACGCAGCCCGATAGATGAAAAGTATCAGGAACGTGTAGAGAATCTTACGTCGAAGATCAGGTAAGCTAAACGCGCTTTTGATCGCCTTAAACATAGAGCGGTCTCCCGTAGCCTGCTGCTACATACAAGTACTATAGAGGCAAGAGCTCAACTGTGCCGCCAGCGGCTTCGATGCCTGCACGTGCACTCGCCGAGAAGCGATGCGCTTTCACCGTCAACGGATGCTCAATCTTTCCTCTGCCCAGGATCACCACCGGTTGCCGGGCAGACTTGATGATACCTGCAGCCGCCAACGTCTCCGGTGATACCTCCGACCCAGGAGCAAAGCGAGCTAAGCGCTCCAAGTTCACCTCAGCGTACTCCACTCGCCAGATATTGGTGAATCCACGCTTGAATGGCAGACGACGCACAAGCGGAAGCTGACCACCTTCGAAATATGGCCCTTTGAGTCCGCCGGCGCGTGCCCCTTGCCCTTTGGTGCCCCGTCCAGCCGTCTTACCTTGGCCGGCAGCAATACCACGACCAACCCGTTTCTTATTCTTCCTACTTCCAGGAGCGGGACGCAAATCGTGTAACTTCATAGCCTACACCTCTTGTACCTGCACCAGGTGACGCACCTTATCGATCATCCCCCTGATGACTGGTGTATCTTCATGTTCTACTGTGTGACCCAGCTGGCGCAGTCCCAATGCTCGGATCGTTCTTTTCTGACGCTCCGAATAGCCAATCGCGCTCTTTGTCCAGGTTATGCGCAACCGTCTGCCCTTGCCGTTACCGTTCATTTTTTCCACTCCAAAACGGTTGTACTCGATTCAACGGCACACCCCGCAGGCTAGCAGCTATGGCCGGATCCTGCAGCTCGTACAAGGCCTTAACGGTCGCCTTGACTACGTTGAGAATATTGGAGCTGCCTTGGCTCTTGGTCAGGATGTCACGAATACCAGCAGCTTCCACCACTGCGCGCACTCCACCTCCGGCGATCACCCCGGTGCCAGGCGAGGCTGGTTTCAAGAAGACCTTGGCTGCACTGTAGCGCGAGGTGATCTCATGCGGGATGGTGGTACCCACCATCGCGACAGGACGCATATTGCGTCGTGCCCGTTCCGCACCTTTTCGGATGGCGTCTGGCACTTCACGTGCTTTGCCAACTCCAACGCCTACGCTTCCCTTGTTGTCGCCTACAACCACAACAGCGCGGAAGCTGAAGTGGCGGCCTCCTTTGACTACCTTAGCAGTACGCGCGATATGCACTACACGTTCGTCTAACGCTTCAACTTCTTCGAACTCGCGCTCCTGATCTAGTTCCACCTTAGTTCCTCCCATCGGGCAGATTATGCGTGGCGACTCTGGCCACAGGCTAGAATTTTAGACCACCTTCCCGGGACGCCTCAGCCAAAGCTTTCACCCGCCCATGATACTTGTAGCCACCCCGGTCGAACACCACCTGCTGAATGCCAGCTCGCATAGCGCGCTCCGCTAGCAACCGCCCTACTTGCGCGGCCTGCTGGGTCTTGGTCAGGCCCTTCAGCTGATCACGCAACGCGGGATCAATACTGGACGCCGCCACTAGGGTATGCCCCCGACTATCATCTATAATCTGGGCATAAATATGGCTCAGACTACGAAAAACGTTAAGACGTGGGCGCTCTGGGGTGCCTACAACCTTCTTGCGCACCCTACGATGTCGCCTGATACGTGCAATATAGGACTCGTTTGCCTTACTCATTCACGTTTCTCCAGTGAATCCTACCTTCAATTATTACTTCTTACCGCCCTTGCCGCCTTTGCCACCCTTGCCGGCCTTGCGCCTTATCTGCTCATTCAAATAGCGAATTCCTTTACCCTTGTAAGGCTCGGGCGGGCGGACACGGCGAATGCGAGCCGCGATCTCGCCAACCAGCTCTTTGTCAGCCCCAGAGATAATGATGGTGCGACCGCTTCTATCCACGGTAAACGAAATCCCCGCTGGTGGCTCGAAGACCACTGGATGTGAGTACCCCACATACAACACCAGTTTATTACCCTGGAGCTCGGCACGGTATCCAACACCTTCGATCTCCAGCGTGCGACTAAAACCTTGACTGACGCCCAGCACCATATTGTTCAGCAGCGCCCGCGTTAGCCCATGCAACGCGCGATGACGGCGCTGATCAGTAGGTCGCTGTACTATCAGCTGGGTGCCATCCACAGTGATCTGCATGTCAGGATCGAAGCTGCGAACGAGCTGCCCCTTTGCTCCTTTTACGAGCACCTGGTTGCCTTGAATATCAACGCTGACACCCGCTGGAATTGCTACTGGCATACGCCCCACACGAGACATAGCACAACCTCACAGAACACAGCGATTAGTAGAACTGATCACCACACGTAACACAGAACCTCACCACCGACTCTCAAGCGGCGCGCCTGTCGATCAGTAACAACGCCTTTCGAAGTGGAAATGATCGCGATACCAAGACCAGCGCGCACCCAGGGCAAGTTGTCGTGATCGACATAGACTCTCCGCCCCGGTTTACTCACTCGTTTCAAGCCATTAATCACTGAAACCGGTGGCTTACTTGGCGCATATTTTAGGTCCAAACGAAGCACAGGCCGAGGATGTGAAGGGATCACCTCGTACCCTTCGATAAAGCCTTCCTCTTTCAGGATGCGTGCAATCGCTTCACGCATCCGAGAGCTCGGCATTGTCACCTGCGCATGCCGCGCCATCGCTGCATTACGAATCCGGGTCAGCATATCCGCAATCGAGTCGGAAACGCTCATCAGTATGTTCTCCCCTTGCTCACATCTACCAGCTGGACTTGATGACACCCGGGATAACCCCTTCATTAGCCAGTTCACGGAAGCAAATGCGACACAACCCAAAGCGTCGCATATACCCGCGCGGACGCCCGCAGCGCGAACACCGATTGCGCACCCGCACCGCATACTTGCGTCTGGTCTCTCGTATCATCATACACTTCTTGGCCACGGCTATCTCCTCTTGAATGGCATTCCCAGGAGCGCCAGCAAACGACGCGCTTCCTCATCGCTCCGGGCAGTCGTGACGATCGTGATAGACATACCGCGGATTCTATCTATCTTATCGTAAATGATCTCAGGCCAGACCAGCTGCTCTGTCAGCCCAATAGAATAGTTGCCCCGTCCGTCGAATTTGTCAGGTGAAACGCCTTGGAAGTCGCGTTGACGCGCTAAGGCAATGTTCATCAAACGATCAAGGAAATCGTACATGCGCCTTCCGCGCAGGGTCACCTTAACTCCAATAGGATTGCCGGCCCGCAACTTAAAAGCAGCGATAGACTTCTTCGCGCGGGTGATAATGGGCTTCTGCCCGGTGATGGTCATGAGGTCCTGAGAGATAGCATCCAAAGCTTTAACATTCTGCAATGCCTCACCAGCACCTACATTCACGACCACCTTCTCAATGCGCGGCACTTGCATAACATTATGGTATCCGAACTCCTTCATCAGAGTCGGCACCACCTCTTTCTGATAACGTTCCTTCAGTCTGGGTACTCCTGGCATACCATACTCCCGCTACTAATACCATACTCCCGCTACTAATTAAACGTCTCGCCGCACTTCTTGCATCTCCGCATCTTGCGGCCATCAACCACGGCGAAGCCCACACGCGTTCGTTGACTACACTGCGGACAGATTAGCGCTACTTTCGAGATCGCCAGCGGAGCCTCGCGTTCAATGATGCCTGTCTGAGTGCGTGTCTGGCTTACGCGGCGCTGATGCTTCTTGATGATATTATGCCCCCCAACAACGACCCGATCCTTGTTGGGATCTCGAGCGAGGCGCCGACGAAACCGGTCCACTTTCCAACCGCGCAACACCTGCCGCACGGTACCACGCTGGCCGCGCTCATCCCCGGAAATAATCTCAACTGTGTCACCTGCTTTGATCCGCATCATTTTCGCACAATCCTCTCGTCGCCGATCTTCCCAAACGAGGAGCGAACTCTCAGAGCACCTCAGGAGCTAGCGACACAATTTTCATAAAACCTTTTTCACGCAGCTCGCGTGCCACTGGACCAAAAATGCGAGTGCCCTTGGGATTGCGGGTGGTAGGGTCCAGTATCACAGCCGCGTTATCATCAAATCTGATATAAGAACCGTCGCTGCGGCCATACTCCTTGGTAGTGCGGACCACCACCGCTCGCACCACCTCACCCTTCTTCACTGAGCCCTGAGGTGTAGCCTGCTTAACTGTGCCGATGATGATATCCCCCACTGTGGCATATCTTCTCTTGGAACCACCCATGACCCGAATGCACAGGATCTCCTTGGCTCCGGTATTGTCTGCCACCTTAAGCCGACTCTCTTGCTGAATCATTGACAGGACTCCTCGACCGACATAATCTCAACGCCTTGCTTTTCAACAGGCAGCTACTGATCACCGCGAACCTAGCTGCACTCCCAGAAGTCGTCATTAGTATCAAATACTGGCTCGCTCCAGAATCTCGGTGACCACCCACCGCTTCTCCTTGCTAAGCGGTCGCGACTCAATCATGCGCACCAGGTCACCGATCTGACAAGCGTTGTTTTCATCATGAGCTTTGTAGCGCTTACGCTGTCGCACCACCTTGCCATACAATGGATGTCGCTTCAGGCTTTCCACGCTAACGACAACAGTCTTGTCCATCTTATTGCTGACAACACGCCCTATCAGGACTTTTCGTCTTTCTCTGACCATAGGAAGATTTACCCTCGCATTTCAATCGCGCAATCCAACGACCCAGCACTTAGGCGGACTCTCTGCCCAACTCGCGCATACGCATCTCAGTTTTTAGACGTGCGATATCTCGCTTCAGTTGGGTCAGACGGTTGTAGTTCTGCAACTGACCAATTGCCATTTGGAAGCGCAAGTTGAACAATTCTTCCTGAACGCTGCGCAGACGCGCCTGAAGTTCCACATCCGACAACGCACGTATCTCTTGAGGACGCATTGCTACGCCTCCTCCAAGCTATGACGCGTTACAAACTGGGTCTTGATCGGAAGCTTGTGCGCTGCGAGACGCATTGCTTCGCGCGCAGCTTCCTCCGAAACGCCACTTATCTCGAAAATAACGTGGCCTGGTTTTACCACAGCTACCCAGTGATCCACATTGCCTTTACCGCTGCCCATGCGCGTCTCGGCCGGCTTCGCCGTCACCGGCTTGTCGGGAAAGACCCGAATCCACACCTTGCCACCACGACGCACATACCGCACAATCGCCCGTCGCGCCGCTTCAATCTGACGGCTCGTCATCCAGCAAGGCTCGAGCGCCTGCAGCCCGAACTCGCCGAAGGACACCTCGGCTCCTCGAGTGGCCTTTCCTTTCAATCGACCTCGCATTTGTTTGCGATACTTGACACGCTTCGGCATCAACATAGCAACACGTTCTCCCTAAGATCTAGTATTCCAGCGCCATCTCCTCGCCGGGCTTGGGTATCACGTCACCTTTATAAATCCACACCTTCACCCCGATGCGTCCAAAAGTCGTAAGTGCTTCTGCACGAGCATAGTCGATATCCGCTCTCAGTGTATGACGTGGTACCCGGCCTTCGCGTTGTGTCTCGAGGCGTGCCATCTCAGCATTAGAAAGACGGCCTGCGCATGTGATCATAATGCCATGAGCTCCTGCGCGCATCGCGCGCCGTATCGCTTGCTTCATCGCACGCTTATGCGAGATGCGACGCTCAATTTGCTGTGCAATCGAGTCTGCAACCAAGTACGCGTCCAAGTCAGGCTCCTCGATCTCCTGCACATCAATGTGCACCTTCTTGCCAGTCAAATCCTCTAGTTGCTTGCGCAGCTGATTTACATTGGCACCTTTGCGACCGATAATGATGCCCGGCTTCGCCGTCCAAATGCGCACCGAAAGCTGCTTTGCCGCTGGAAGTCGCTCAACATCCACTGCTGAGACACTGCCTCGCTCATTATTGTGCCTCAATAAATCGCGCACCATCAGGTCCTCTTTCAAGAGTTCGGTGTACTCGGCGCCTTCGGCATACCAATGTGCCCGATGATCTTTAATAATGCCCAGTCGAAGTCCTATGGGATGTGATTTACGCCCCAAAGCAAAACCTCCTTATTTTGGTGTATACCACCTCAAAGAATGAGCGCTGCAGACTCTATTCCTCCTCGACTTCTTGCAACACGACCCGGATATGCGATGTGCGCTTGCGAATCGGCTTGAATCGTCCACGCGCGCCGAAACGACGCCACGCACGCATTGGCCCGGGATTGGCGACAATCTCAGCTATTACCAAATCTTCTTGAGACAAGCCATAGTTTTCCTCAGCATTCGCTATGGCACTCTTGATCGTTTTCGCGATGGGCACCGCAGCCGCATGAGGCATCAAACGTAACAATTCTAACGCCTTCGTCGCACGCATCCCACGCACTAGATTAACAATACGTCTAGCCTTGATGGGCGACCCGGGCACATACTTGCTCTCCGCACGCACCTGAAATCGGATATCAGCCATTTTGGTACTATCCTTTCCTCATCCCCTAGCGCACTCGAGACCCTTTCTCTTTCACCACATGCCCACGGAAGAAACGCGTCACAGCAAACTCACCCAGCTTATGGTTGACCATGCTCTCTTGAATGTAGATCGGCACGTGTTGTCGCCCGTTGTGCACTGCGATGGTATGTCCCACCATCTCAGGGGAAATGGTGCTATCGCGCGCCCAAGTTTTGATCACACGCTTTTCGCCCGCAGCGTTCAACGCCTGTATCTTTTTTAACAACTTGGGATCAACCCACGGTCCCTTCTTAGCTGAACGCGTCACCGCTACTACCTCCGCTTCTTCTCACGCCGATGGACTATGAACTTGTCGCTACGCTTGGTACGCCGCGTCTTGTACCCCAACGCTGGCTTGCCCCACGGGGTCTTGGGACCAGGCATACCGATGGGTGCTCGTCCTTCACCACCACCATGAGGGTGCGACGCTGGATCCATCGCCGAGCCTCGAACTGTCGGTCGGCGACCTAACCAGCGACTCCGTCCTGCCTTGCCCAAAACGATATGACTATGTTCCACATTGCCTACCTGACCAATGGTCGCCATACAGCGTTGGTCGATCAGGCGCACCTCTCCGCTGGGCAGCCGCACCTGGGCATAAGTACCCTCTTTGGCGATCAGCTGCGCCGAAGTGCCCGCTGAACGCACCAGCTGACCACCCCGTCCCGGGGAAAGCTCAATGTTATGGATGAGCGTACCCAATGGAATGCGCTGGATGGGCAATGCATTACCTACCTTTATCTCCGCATCTGGCCCAGACACCAGCACATCCCCCACCATCAGGCCCAGCGGCGCGATGATGTAGCGCTTCTCGCCGTCAGCATAAGCCAGTAACGCGATGCGTGCCGAACGATTAGGATCGTACTCGATGCTCAAGACACGTGCCGGCACACCCAATTTGTCGCGCTTGAAATCAATTATGCGATACTGCCGCTTGTGCCCACCTCCACGGTGACGCACCGTAATCTTGCCGGCCGAGTTACGTCCAGCATGCACCTTAAGACGGGTGACCAGCCGTCGCTCCGGCTCGAGCTTTGTAATCTCATCAAAGGTTGCAACCGTCATCCCTCGCCGGCCAGGCGAGGTCGGTTTATACGTTCGAATAGGCATAACGGCCCTCCACCTTGTCGCCTATTGTATTTCCTCGACCCAAACCTAAATCAGACGCCCTCAAATATCTCGATCTTCTGCCCTGGTGCTAACGTCACAATAGCCTTCTTCCATGCTGGGCTGCGCTTGACACGTTTACGTCCCCAACGCCCAAAGCGCGGCGGCATATTGATCACTCGCACTTTCGTCACGTCAACCTTGAACACCTGCTCGACCGCTTCACGAACCTGCACTTTATTTGCCCGCGGATCCACCTCAAAAATGTACTGATTCATTTCCGCTGCGAGAGTGCTCTTCTCGGTGTTCAACGGACGTTTGATTACCTCATAAGGACTCAACTCAGCCATCCTCGCACCTCATCCCAGCAGCTGTTCCACGGTTGCCAGCGCGTCTGTCGGCATAATCAGATAATCGTACTGCAACAAGTCACGCACGTTGAGATAATGAGCCCGCAGAGCTAGTACATCTGGCAAATTACGTATAGCCATCTCCACATTTGTGTTACGCTCAGCCAGAAGAACCACAGCGCTGCCATCCACATTCAGCTTTTCAAGTGTCTCCACCATTGCGCGCGTCCTAGGGGAGTCCAGCTCTAACTTGTCCAGTACAATGATGCGATCCGCTGCTGCCTTGGCGGACAATGCCGAACGCAACGCCAGGCGACGCATCTTGCGTGGCATCCTCTGCTCATAGCTCCGCGGATGGGGCCCGTGTGCAATGCCTCCGCCGACAAAGATGGGTGCGTTGCGACTGCCATGACGTGCACGACCGGTGCCCTTCTGTCGATACCACTTGGCCTTAGTGCGATTAACTTCACCCCGTGTCTTGGTATCGTGAGTGCCCAAGCGCCGATTGGCCAGCTGGCGTACCAGTGCCTGATGCATAACAGGGATGTTCGGCTCAATGCCAAAAACATCGTCCCGCAGCACCACCTCTCCAACCTGTTCGCCCGCCATATTCCTGACTACCGCTTGCATCGCCTATCTCCGCTTCTTCGAAACCGTAGTCTTGCGCGCTTCACGAATGATGAGCAACTCATTACGCGCACCAGGCACAGCGCCTTTTACCACCAACAGATTGCGCGCCGGATCAACCATAACCACCTCAAGATTTTGCACCGTCACGCGCTCATTGCCCATACGCCCTGCCATGCGCAATCCTTTGAATACGCGACCAGGAGTGGAACCAGCGCTGATGGCCCCAGGAGCGCGCCAACGGTCAGATTGACCGTGCGTCTTAGGCCCTCCGCCGAATCTATGACGCTTCACGACACCAGCAAAGCCACGTCCCTTTGATCTGCCTGTCACATCCACAAACGTACCCACCTGAAAGATGCTTACATCGATCTTCTGACCTTCTTGATACTGATCAATATCACCCGCGCGAATCTCACGCAGATAGCGCAGGGCAGGAACATTCCGCTTGCTCAAATGGACGCGCTGCGGCTTGGTCAAACGACTTGGTTTGACCTCCTCGAAGCCCAACTGGATCGCTGCATAGCCGTCCCGCTCTGGGGTCCTTACCTGGGTCACATAGCAGGGGCCCGCCTGAATAACGGTTACAGGGACAGCCTCACCTTTCTCATTGAAAATCTGGCCCATTCCCAGCTTTTTGCCAAGAATCCCTCTCATTGATCTCCTTCTACGGGGAAGGGACTGTCAGCTGCCAGATCGCTGCATCATCCCTCACCCTTGGCCTCCTTTCTCTATCCGCGCTCAAGCGCGCCTATCTGAGTGCTCTGCCACACCGAGACACGTGACCCCACTGCGATCTCAAGAGAGCCAGAGGTCATTTTATTTCAACATCGACACCGGCAGGCAAGTTCAGGCGCACTAATGCATCGATGGTTTTCGAGCTAGGTTCCACCACGTCGATCAAGCGCTTATGGGTGCGAATCTCAAATTGCTCACGCGAATCTTTGTCGATGAAAGGTGAACGAATGACAGTGAATCGTTCAATTCGCGTTGGCAAAGGCACCGGCCCGACGACAATGGCGCCTGTGCGCTCCGCAGCATCTACAATCTGCCGCACTGATTGATCCAAGACGCGGTGATCGTATGCCTTCAGACGAATGCGTATTTTTTGCTTGGCCATACCTCCGCCCTTCACCTACCAATGTAGTGCTTCACTTGCGAACTGCCCCCGGAAGGTACCACAATCCACCCTGTTGTCTACTCCAGGATCTTGGTGATAACGCCGGCGCCCACGGTGCGTCCGCCCTCGCGGATGGCAAAGCGGCTGCCTGCTTCCAA